>Ga0193952_1000003_pt1 | contig 187963 bp, 164 predicted proteins | sample BB_3_MG_FD_140368 | JGI IMG/M metagenome (GOLD analysis project Ga0193952, IMG submission 140368) | Microbial mat bacterial communities from the Broadkill River, Lewes, Delaware, United States - BB_3_MG | ecosystem: Environmental > Aquatic > Freshwater > River > Microbial mats | place: USA... | reverse complement strand
GCATTAATGGTGATTAAGCCGTCACAGTGGCCACTGAGAACGTGGTCTAAGTCTAAACTTGGGTTACTACGTTTATCTTCGAGAAAGTCGAATTGTAAATCTGAAAACTCAACCGGCCGGTTGGCTTTAATCAGTTGTAAATCGATTAAGGTTTGAAATAACTGACGTTTGGAACGTTCTAGTCGAAACCACCGGTTGGCATTTTTTTCATGCGTTTGGTCTGGAATGACGCGGGTTGTTCGGCAGGCAATGCATTGGCAGTTGTCGTCACCTTGGATGAGTAGCCAATTACAGCCTACGTCATGATGGCGATGGCTGCAGGTTTGAAATAAGAGGTTTTTTTGATGACCTTGACTGTGGGCAAAGAACTGATTGCTGTCTCGAAGCTCTCCACTCCATAGAGTACCAATTTTCGGATCGTAGGCTAAATCTCGGCCACAAGCTTTACAAAAATGCTCATGAAAATTGATTTCATGACCGCAGTGGCAATAAAAACGTCTCATAGGTAATTAGTGGTTCCTTAGGCAACCTGTTTAGGATTAAACCAGATGTCATAGAGTAACTCATTAATGGCTGAGAGTTCACCTTGAATCCAATCCAAATGCTCGTGTAGTTGCTCGCTACCAATGTCCAAAGTGTGCGATGCTTGAATTTTAGCAAGTAAGCTGTGGGTTGCAGCTTGCAGTGCATTTGCATTGGGCAGTTGTTTTGCCAGTGAATCCATTTCATTTAAGCAGTAGCTGACTGAGCGGGCAAAGGCTTGGTCTTGGGTGAGGAATTGTAGAACTTCTTGGCCAGAAATTTCGGTTTGGTATTCTAAGCGGTACATGAAATAGGCACTAATCGAGCGTAGTAAGTGTGCCCACAGAATAGAGTGGAAGTGGGCTTCTTCTTCATTTTCGAAGGCTTGCTGGGAAACATAGAGACCTCCTTCGTCAATGAGCCGGGTTGTCATATCCGCGCGTTCAATCAACATGCCTAGTTTTAAAAAACGGTATGTATCATTATGGCTCATAGTTCCTGAAAGCATTCCGTTGAAGGCTTGGCAAGAGCGGATGATTTTCGACAATAAGGCATTGCGCTTGGTACGGTCATTAAAGTCTTGTTGTTGTTCTTTTACCATGAGGTATAGCTCATTGATATGCACCCAAGCTTCGCGAGGTAAGATATCTCTGGTTGTCCGGATATTTTCTCGAGCCCACCAAAGAGAGGTGAACAGTGACGCCGCATTGTCACGATCAGTTAACAGCATGGCCATGCAGTTTTGCTCGGTGCGGATATCGGCATAGGTCTCTTTGAAATATTCTTCATTGCTGGTGATCTGCACCAATCCATACCAACTAAAAGGTATCGATTTGGGGAGATCGAACATGAGCTGGGAATGAACTTTTGCGAGCCGTGCAGTATTTTCAACGCGTTCGATATAGCGTGCTAACCAGTAAACGCGTTCGGCAACTCTAGATAACATTAGGTATTCTCCTCTGTTACAACGATCCATGTGTCTTTTGATCCGCCTCCTTGTGATGAATTTACAACGAGAGAACCTTTTGTTAACGCAACGCGCGTGAGCCCGCCAGCGGTGACATAGGATTTTTCACCTTGCAAAATAAAAGGGCGTAAATCGACATGGCGAGGTTCGAGTGTTTCCTCACAAACGGTAGGAACAGTCGATAAGTTAAGGGTTGGCTGAGCAATGTAATTACGTGGATTGTCAAGAATTAGGGCTCGGAATTCGGCCAACTCTTCTTCACTAGCTCTGGGGCCGATTAATAGTCCATAGCCTCCTGATTCATTCGCCGGTTTTACCACGAGCTCATTTAAATGGTCGAGTACATAGTTTCGATCTTCTTCTCGGTCACATAAATAGGTCGGTACATTGTCAATTAAAGGCTCCTCGTCAAGATAGAAGCGAATCATTTCTGGAACATAAGCATAGACGACTTTATCGTCTGCGACTCCACAACCGGGCGCATTGGCTATCGCGACATTTCCAGCTTTCCAAGCGCGTATTAATCCCGGAACACCTAACGCTGAATCTGCTCGAAAGACTTCTGGGTCCATGAAGGCATCGTCAATTCGACGATAGATTACATCAACCTGTTTTAAGCCTTCGATGTTTCGCATATAGACGCAGTCGTCCTCCAGTACAACCAAGTCTGAGCCTTCCACTAGTTCAGCGCCCATCTCGTGGGCAAGGTAGGCGTGTTCGTAATAAGCAGAGTTGTAAATTCCCGGTGTCAGAACCACTACTTCTGGATTGTCGCAATTTTGTGGACAGAGTGAACGCAACATAGACAATAACTGTAATGGATATTGGTCAACCGGAAGGATGTTCATGTCCCTGAAGACTTCTGGCATGACCTGTTTCATGACGGCTCGGTTTTCTAACATATAGGAAACACCGGAAGGGACGCGAAGGTTGTCTTCTAGAACATAGACTTTGCCTTCTGCATCGCGCACCAAATCAGAGCCGCAAATGTTAGCCCATGAGTTATGCTTAAGTTTCATGCCAATACATTCTGGCCGGAAATCTTTAGAGGAAGTAATCACTTCCAATGGCACAATGCCTGCCTTAAAAATTTCTTGTTCGTTATAGACATCTTCAATAAAGCGGTTTAGCGCTTGGAGGCGTTGCTTTAAACCTTTAGTGATGCTATTCCACTCCTCAGCTTCGATTGTGCGAGGGAAAGCATCAAATGGCCATAAGCGGTCAATATTTCCTTTGTCACTGTAGACCGTAAAGGAAATACCCATTTGTGCAATCGCCATCTCCGCACTTTTTTGCATTTCTTGAAAGGAGTTAAAAGGGGTATCTTTCAATTGTGAAAACAGTGGCTTAGCCGCTGGACGAGAGTGATTAGAGTCAATGATTGCTTCATCAAAGAAGCCATTGACCGAGTAGTTATCGAGTGTTTTTAACATGGGCTTACTCACCACTTGATTGATGTCTAGTGGCTTATTGGTAAGCAATTATTGATGAGATTTTATTTTTTGATTTTAAAAACAGTTGCTTAGATAATTTTTGAGAAAACATTAAATTTTTATAGAAAAAATATGGAATTATTTGGTGCTTTTTTATTTTTTTGGTGCAGATTGTGTTGAGGTGCATGGGAGCTGGTTCGCCAAGCTTTTCAAAGCTTCTATAAGCGCTTCGACATGTTTAGGTGTATGGCTTGCACTGAGTGTGATTCGCAACCGCGCTTGGTTTTGAGGGACAGTTGGTGGGCGAATGGCCGCGACCCAAAAACCTTGTTTTTTAAGAGCTTCAGACCATTGAATGGCCTTTTCAGAATTTTCTAGAAGAATTGGCTGAATCGCTGTCGGAGAATCCCAGAGTGATAATCCTAAGTTTTTTACGCCTTTTCGGAACTGTTTTATGAGCATTTGCAGCTTTTGACGGCTATTGTCAGCCTGTTTAATAATTTTTAATGCTTCGCGTACAGCAACAGCATTCAGTTGTGGGCTGGCGGTGGTGTAAATGTATGGGCGAGCAAATTGAATAAGAGCTTCAATGGCGGTGTTGGAACCTGCAATAAAGGCTCCACCGCAACCAAAGGCCTTGCCGAGTGTACCGATTTGTAAAGTGTTCAAATCAGGCGTTAATTTAAAGTGGCTTAAGGTGCCTCGACCTTGTTCTCCAAGTACACCAAATCCATGAGCATCATCGACAATTAGCCAGGCATTATACCGGCCGGCTAATTCTTGAATTTTATCCAGCGGTGCTAAATCACCATCCATACTAAAAACGCCATCGGTGACAACAATGGCTTGTTGGTTGGCGCTTTTAGCGGCTTTTAAGCGCTTTTCTAAGCTTTTTGTATCAAGATGCGGATAACGTTTGAAATCGGCTTCAGATTGTAAAGCGCCATCAATTAATGAAGCATGGTTGAGCTTGTCGCCAAGAATTACATCGCCTTTTTGTGCAAAGGTTTGAAGTACCGCTAAATTTGCCATAAAGCCTGTGGAAAACAAAAGAACGCGTTCGACGCCTAACCAATCCGCAATTTCGTCTTCAAGCAAATGGTGTTGTAGGTGGTGTCCCGTTACTAAGTGAGCAGCACCAGAACCGTAACTTACTTCTTGATTTTGTAGAACTTCAATCAGTCGTTGTTGAATTTTTGGATGATTGGCCAGCCCCAGGTAGTCGTTGGAACAGAAGTTGATGCAGTGCACGCCATTGATTTGCATGTGCGGCTGTTGTGGGGAAAAACTCAAAGGTCTCTGACGATACAAATGTTCGTCTTGACGTTGTTTTAACCGGCCGGTAAATCTTTGTTCAATGGATTCAATGGGCATAAAAAAGCATTAGTTGCATGGAGCTATCAGTGCAAAGCGCTTGAAAAAGATGCTTTTTACCACTTTGCACTTCGCCATTTATAGGGTTAGGCTGACTTCACTGCGTCTTTTGTCACTTGCATATTAATACCAAGTTTTGCAAACAGTTCAGCATCATGATCCGATTCTGGGTTGTCAGTGGTCAGCAGTTTATCACCATAGAAAATCGAGTTTGCGCCGGCTAAGAAACATAAGGCTTGTGCTTCATCGGTCAGTTCCATTCGGCCGGCGGATAAGCGCACATAAGACTGGGGCATTAAGATACGTGCGGTTGCAATAACTCGAATGAATTCAAATGAGTCGGTTTTGCCTCGCATGTGGGCAAGTGGTGTGCCTTCTACCGGAACCAAAAGGTTGATTGGCACTGAGCTTGGATGATGGTGCATATTTGCAAAGGTGCGAAGCAGTTCGGCGCGATCGGTATGCGCTTCACCCATGCCGATAATTCCGCCCGAACATACATTGATACCAGCTTTTTGCACTTTGTCGATGGTATCCAGTCGGTCTTGGAAGGTGCGAGTGGTAATGACTTTCGGATAGTAGGCTTCTGACGTGTCTAAATTGTGGTTGTAGTAGTCTAAGCCAGCGTCTTTGAGCATTTTGACTTGTTCATCGTCCAGCATTCCAAGTGTCAGGCAAGTCTCCATGCCTAAGCCTTTGACCATTTTGACCATGTCTAAAACCAGAGGAAAATCTTTTTTGTTTGGGTTGCGCCAAGCAGCTCCCATACACAAACGTGTTGCGCCTTTTTCTTTGGCAGCGACTGCTTTATCGACAACTTCTTGCAACGCCATCATTTTCTCTTTTTCAAGCCCCGTGTTGTAGCGTGAACTTTGTGAGCAGTAAGAGCAGTCTTCTGCGCAACCACCGGATTTGATGTTGACTAAGGTGCTGGTTTGGACTTCATTAGGATTAAAGTTCTCACGATGGATAGTTTGTGCCTGAAACATTAAATCGTTAAAAGGTTGATTCATAATGGCGCGAATTTCTTCTACTGACCAGTCATGGCGAATTTGTCCGATTTGGGAGGTTTGGGCGTTTTCTGACATTGTAAATTTCCATGCCTATCCTGTGAGTGAAGGCGTATTATAGCTCATAAGAAATTAAACAGGATGAAGCGAGTGAATGTTTTGCAATCCATCTCTGCTCAGTTAATTCAATGTGTGTTTCAAATTGATTCTATTTTGTCTGGCAAAGTATGTCAGGACTTGGAATTAACGCCTGCTGAACAACAGGCTTTGCCTTGGAGGCAGACATCTGAAGAAGTGGATTGGCGAAAAACAGATGCCGCACTGGCCGGTAAAGATAGTCATCAAGTAAGCATTGCTACATTAGCCGAAAATTGGGATGCGCAAAAAATTGCATTTGATTATGAAATGCCGGTGAGTCATTGGATTCAAGAGTTTAAATATTATGCGAAAATTGAACGAGGCCGATTGTTAGCCGATTTGTTTACGCAAAAATTTGAATTGCAGTTTATGTCCGAGTCGAGTGAAAGGGTGCAGGCTTTGATTCCGGTACCGGTTCATTTACAGCGTTATAGAGAAAGAGGGTTTAACCAATCTCAGCGTTTGGCAAAACGGTTGAGTGATTGGTCTGATATTCCAATGATTGATAAGGCTGTGTGGCGAATTCGCCATACACCGCCACAGGCGCAACTGGATGCAAAACAGCGAAAACAGAATCTACAAGATGCCTTTGCGATTGATATTTCGTTATTGGAATCATTTGAGCGGATCGCTCTGGTGGATGATGTGGTGACAACCGGTGCGACTATGAATGAATTGGTTCGACAAATCCGTCAACAGACCAATATTAAATGGATCGAAGTTTGGGCGATTGCACAAACTCAAGTTGAGTAGTATTTTGAGGAAAACATTGTGACAAAGTTATCCATTCAGGCAGCTAAAGAGAATGTGGAGTCCAAAACGGTCCAGCCGGTGGCTTATCATCATTCTCATATTTCAAAACCCAACAAGAATAATCAGAAAAAAGTGCTGATTGCTGCGGTCTTGACCGCCTCTTATATGCTGGTGGAAATCATTGGTGGGCTCTGGGTAAATTCTGTCGCATTGGTTGCAGACGGTGTCCATATGTTGACCGATGCCATGGCTTTGTTGGTGGCTTGGTGGGGTTTCCATATGAGCCAGAAAAGCGCGACCGAAAGAATGACATTTGGTTTTCAGCGGTTTCAAATTTTAACGGCATTTGTGAATGGATTTACTTTGCTACTGATTGTTGGTGGAATTGTCATTATGGCGGTACAGCGTTTTTTGGAACCGCAACCCATTATGGGCAAAGAGATGTTTATTATTGCGGTAATTGGTTTGTTAAATAATTTGATTGTGTTTTGGATTTTGCATTCTGGTGATCAACACAATATGAATATGCGCGGTGCAACGCTTCATTTCTTGGGTGATACCTTAGCATCAATCGGCGTAATTGCGGGTGCGATAATTATTTATTACACGGGTTGGTTTGTTATCGATCCGATTTTGTCGATAGCAATTGCTATCATTATTGGAATTGGCGCTTATCGATTAATGCGAGAGTCTGCGCATATTTTGCTTGAAGGTGTACCGGCCGGTTACGAAATTCAAGCAATTAAACAAGATTTAGAAGCCAATTTTGTTTACATTGCCGATGTTCACCATGTTCATTTATGGGCGATTGCAGAAGATCAGGTGATGATGACGTTGCATGCTAAAACTGATTTGTCGCATATTAATGATCAAACTTTATGTGAAATTAAAGATTATCTGCTGAGTGTCCATCGGGTACATCACGTCACCTTGCAACTGGAAACCTATGGTGACAATATAGTCGGTGATGTTTAAGCAACGAGTGTGCTAGTCTATCGTTAATCACACAGAAATCAGAGAGAACTAAGGAAATTTTGGATGCAGCCAAAAGCCAAACTATTGTTAGTCGACCAAAACCACGCCTTTATTGATACGTTTCGACAAGGGTTGTTCCGAGTCGTTGATTGTGAATTAGAGGTGGTGGGGTCGATTGAGCAAATGCATTTACGTTTGCAAGCGGAAGACTTCGATATTGTATTGTGTAGTTTGAATTTGCCTGATGCCTTCCAAGATGAAACCTTAAATTTCTTATCGAATTTATCCATTAGTGTGTTAGTCATGACTGAGAGTTATCTTGAGGAAGTGGATGCACACATTGGAAATATGTCAGTTGCAGAATATATTGTTCAGGATTCCGCTGCTGCCATTGAGCACGCGGTAAGAGTCACGAGTCGTTTGGTTAAAAACAGTGATCGCCCGATTTGGATTTTGTCTCTGGATGATCATTTCAGTGAAATGAAGCTAAAGTCGTTACTTGTATCTCAACGTTTTCCAGTTCGAGTGTTTGATAAAACTTCGAATATTGGTCAAGAGCTGGGGCTTTCTGGATTTCAAGACAGCTTTATTGAGCCAATCTTGCCAAGATTAATTTTGATTACGGGGGCAACTTTGTCCAATTGTCATGGACTTATTGAGTGGCTAGACGTTTTACGTCAAAGTTATCCGAGTCATTATCTTCCTGTTATGTTATGTGGTCGTCCAACGGATCTGCGCGTGACCATGAAGCTACTGAAGTATGGTGTGAATGATTTTTATAATCTGCATTTTACGCCTGAAGAGTTCTACATCCGTATTGATAAAAACCTATCTCAACTGGATTAAGGTGTTGAACGTCGCTAAATGATATCCCAACAATGTTTACCGGCCGGTAAACTTTGGCAGTTAGAGGCTATCGCTTAATCGCTTTAAGCCATTTCCATAGGTTAAATAAGCTCGATAGAGACGCAGCAACATAAGTCATGGCGCAAGCAAAGAGAATTTTTTTGGCTTTGCGTTGATCGCTATGGTTTAAATACTCTCCTTTCTTTAATAGCGGCAAAGCTCGCTCAAAGCTGGCATCAAACTCTACTTTCAATGTACTCAGGTGAATAATCACGGGGACGCCCATCGCAATAAATCCAGCGCCAAAAGTGATAATTCCAATCAAAGGTGTGTGCACTACGGCGATTAAAACCGGTGTGACCAATAAGGCACCACTAGCGAATTTTTGCATAATGGCCGCGCGTTCGACCAGTGCGGTTCTTTCCATAAGCGGTTCGTAGCCTTCTTGGTGCTGCAAGGCGTGGCCGATTTCATGAGCGACGGTAGTGATTGCGGTAAGTGAGTTGGAGTGTGCATTGGCAGTGGAGATTCGAACCGCTTTATCAATCGGGTCATAATGGTCGCCTTGATCGGTCTCTTCGACTTTGACGTCCAAGTTGAATTTGTTTACCAAATGATCGGCAAACTGTAGACCTGTTCCTGGAATATCTGGGTGAGGTTTTCGGTGCTTGTTGAGGATATATTTGGTCCAAATACTTGGTAGGGTCGTGAGCACAAACAACAACACAAAACCAATAATTAAAAAGCCCATAAAACCGCTCTAAATTTGAGAAAAGTTTATTGTAATGGACTGAGTTGTTATGACCAAGCTGAGGTTCGTTTAAAGAGGCGGGATGGGATAAAGTAGCAGGGTTTTGTTATTTGCAATGATTAAGGTAGCTAGAAAATTGCCAGATTTCTTTGCCGGCCGGTAGGGTTTTAAGGGCCGGAGATTGGGCTTGATAACAGTTCAGAATTGCGGTTGGACTGGGAAGTTCATTGTCGGCAATGTGCCATTCATAATGGGATGAGGTTGTTGTAAATCGCCAGCCTGTTTTTGCTGAAAAGCTCTGTGCTTGTTGTAACAGTTGTTGTATTGCTTGCTGATGAACTGGGCTTGTAATGTTTTCTGGAAGCTTGGTTAATGCGTTTAAACCATAAGCGACTTCCTCTAGTGTTACGGTGGCAAGTGACATAACTTGTTTATTTTGCCAAGCAAGGGCGCGTGGAATATTGGATTCGAGAATGATTTCGGCTAAGCGATTGGCTAATTGCTCGGTCAATTGTGCGCTTTTTGAAAGGTTAGGAAATTCACCGGCCGGCAAATTTTGTGATTGAGAAATTTCCGTTGCGACATTGAGCGCAGAGAGTAACAGTGCGTTCCAAGCGACAATCGCTTTGCTGTCAGTGGGTATCGGTTGTTTGTGATTTCGTTTCTGAAGTTTTGCCTGAATTGATGACCAATACTTTGATGTCGGTTTGGGATGGAAGCCAAGTTCATAGGGCGGTGTGTGGTTGAGATTCCATTCAGCTTCAACCAGTTCGAACTCAGCTATCGATAATTGGTTTTTAAGGGCATTTTGGGTCCAGAGATAGTCGCCACCTTCTTGGCCAAATTGATCCAAGGCAGATTGGCTGCCTAGATAAAGCTTGAGCCTGTCATCAAACAGATGTTTGCGAAGATAATTCAAAGTGTTTTCTGCGGTACGTAAAAAATCACTTTCGGGCCATTTCATCGCGGCACGTAGATACACTTCCAAGAGTTGGGCATTGTCATACAGCATTTTTTCAAAGTGCGGTGTTTGCCATTCAGGGTCCACGGTATATCGATAAAATCCGCCATACACATGATCAAACAGATGTTGAGATTGCATTTGTTCGAGTGTCAGTTTGAGCCATTCTTTGATACCGGCCGGTAAGTTTTTTTGTTTGAGTAAGCTTAATAACAACGGGCTGTTGGGGAACTTATGTGAGCCTTTGATTCCGCCACTGAAATCATCCATATGCTTTTTTACCGAATCGATGATTTGTGCCGATAGGTTGGTAATTGATCGGGCGGCATTGGGTTGAGTTGTCGTTTTTGTGGAATTTTGACGGCTCGCCAGTTGTTCAATCTTCGATTGCTCTGTTTTCCAGAGGTTTTCAAGGTTTTGCAAATAGTTTGTAAAGTCGTCTTTGGGAAGATAGGTAAAGGCGGCGAAAGGTTTACCGGCCGGTGTATAAATGACGTGTTGTGGCCAGCCAGCCGCACCAACAATGCGTTTCGCAAAATCAATCATTTGCCGGTCAATTTCGGGTGTTAACTCACGATCAACTTTCATATTGATGAAAAGTTGATTCATCTTGTTGGCAATTTCAGAGTTTTGATAAAGCTCTTTTTGGGTGACATGACACCAATGACAAGAAAAATAGCCGCTTGAGACGAGAATGAGTTTGTTTTGTTGTTGGGCTTTGATTAGGGTTTCAGTGTTCCACAGGTGCCATTGAACTGGGTCTTTGGCGTGCATCGCCAGATATTCGCTGGGGTGATTTTGCAAAGGGCTTTGTGACCAAACAGAGGTGCTTGACAGCAGCAGTAGGAAACCTTTTAGGAAAATTGAAAATTTCATACTTTCCTCGCTTTTAGGTTTTTGTCTATTTCTTTGCGTGTCCAAAGACATAGACGAGAGAAACGAAGAATTCGGCGAAGAGCCGAGAAAGGACACGCCTCCCCCTAGCATTCAATGGCTCATAACTCGCTTGCAAGCAAGCTCGAACAAATTCGCCATAGTCTGAAATGCGTCCGCCGGTGAATTTATCCAACCTCTTCGAATGGGAAAAAATGAGTGAGCATTAGGATTCTGAGTCTTAAGGCTAGAATCTTACTCCTTGTGTAGATTATAGAGGTGGTGCTTAATGAAGGCAAAGGTGAAACAGTCTCGCTGTTTGAACTCGCTTGCGAGTGAGTTCGAGATTGTCCTTTGACGATTTTAGCAACACCCTATAAGCGTAACAGGAGCTGTTTTCTTTGGTTCGTTTCTTTGCCAGTGCAAAGAAATGAACAAGAAAGAAGAATTTAATTTTTGGACTTGGTAGATTCTTCAGAATCTTCTGCAGAATGAGAAGATTTTTCTTCGGTTGTTTTTGATGGTTTTTCTTCAAAATCATCGTCATCATCCAGTCCATCCGCCTGAGCCTGGGCTTTTTCTTGAGCTTTTCTTTCCGCTTCTTTTTCGGCTTTAGTTCGCTCTTTGTATTCTTGCTCAAGTTGATTCATTTGCGCATCAATCTTATCGAACTCGTCATCCCAGTCCAAATCGTCATCAGTTTGATCGGCATAGCGGTCATCAAACTCAATATCATCGGGTACAGGATTTGGCTGAGGTTTTGAGCTGTCTTTGCTTTCATGAGCAGCGGCAAACTCTTGAGGTGAACCTGTACTTGGTGCCATTGAAACCGCATTAGAGGATGAGCCTGAATTTGGTGATGGCGAGTTCGGAGAAGGGTCTGGATCCTTGTCATAATCTTCGTCATCATCTTTAATGCCGCGTTTTTTCAATACATAAGCACCAATAATTAATCCCACTTCAAACAGCAGCCACATTGGTACAGCTAAAAGTGTTTGCGAGATGATATCGGGTGGAGTCAGTAGCATTCCAAGGATGAAAGCGCCGACAATGATGTAAGGACGAGCATGAGCGAGTTTTTCAGGTTTTGTCATGCCAGTTAGAATTAACAAAACCGTGATAATAGGGACTTCAAAAGAGAGCCCAAATGCGAAAAACATTTTAATAACAAAATCGAGATAGGCGGCGATATCAGTAGCAACCGTCACGCCATCCGGTGCGGCCGTGGATAAGAATCCAAATACCAGTGGGAAAACAACATAGTAAGCGAAAGCACCACCAGCATAAAACAGGAATGAACTAAAAAATAGAATCGGTCCAATCAGTTGTTTTTCATGGGTGTATAGCGCTGGAGCGATAAAGCGCCATAGTTGATACAGTAAGTAAGGCATTGCCAAGTAGATGGCAAGTACGAAACTTAATTTAAAGGGTGTTAAGAACGGGGACGCAACACCTGTAGCAATCATGCTGGTTTCAGGCGGTAAGTAGCGAGTCAACGGCTCGGAAATATAGACATAGATTTCATTGGCAAATGGGAATAACACCAAGAAAAATACAATGATTGCCAAAATACCACGGGTCAAGGAAGTTTTTAGATCCAACAAATGTTGGACCAGCGTCATCTCTTTATCCGTTGGTGGTAGCGCAGATTCGCTCATAGTTATCCGTCTTTACAAAATTGCAAGCTATTCGCTTTTTGCAGTGGTTTCTTTTGTCTGAGCGGCTTCAGTTGAAGCGGCTGGTGTTTTTGCTGCTTGAGAAGGCACAGAATTTACTGATTCAGTAGGTTTTGTTGTATCAGTTGTCGATTCTTCAGGTTTTTGAGGGGCTGAAGTTGGTGCCTGTGTCGGTATTTGTGGTTGAATTGGTGCCTTGTTAAATTGGCTGGATGCAACCGATTCCGACTCATCCGCTTCAGTCTCTGCGTTTTTGTTTTGCGCAAAAGGTCGTTGAAGCTCGTCCATGTTGACGTTGTCCAAGCCAACAGACAGACCTTTGTTCAATTCATCCGAAATACTGGAGATTTGTTTTTTTTGCTCTTCCAAGTCAATTGACTTTTTAAAGTCATTAATGGTTTCCGCTACTTCTCCTTCGGCTTTGACCGAATTGACGAACCGGCGCATTTTTCCAATAAAACTGCCGATTTTACGCGCGACTTCTGGCATACGCTCGGGTCCTATGACCAAAAGCGTAATCACCAAAATGACCATTATTTCTAAAAAGCCGATATCAAACATGGAGTATACCTAGTCCCAAAAAACTTACTGAAAAGTTATGCTTTGTCTTTGTTCTCAGGTGTTTTCTGTTCAGCTTTTGCATCGAAAACATTACCATCTTTGTCGTCTGTTTTGTTTTCTACGCTTGCTTGCTTAGTGTCGTCTTTTTTCTCTTCTTCATCTTTTACTGCAGATTTAAAGCCTTTGATTGCACCGCCAAGATCACTTCCTACATTTCGTAAACGTTTTGCACCGAAAAGTACAAGTACGATTGCTAGAATGATTAGAAGTTGCCAAATACTGATTCCCATTTTTTACTCCAAATGTTAGTAAAGGATCTTAATGTTAGTCGATCCTGAATATAAGCGGCCGCTAATGATAGCAAATTCGTTAAATCGCTTGCACAAAAAAAACTTATCTATTCAAAGTTTTCCCTGCTCTTTCAAAGCTAGCCTCTAAATTGAGTGATTGTGCGATAGTTATAACTGAATATTACGCCAATGTTTATCTAATTTCCAAGTAAGTGAATATGAATATGGAAAACTTCTTGTCCGCCTGATTCACCGGTATTGATTTGTGTACGAAATCCATCGAGTCCTTGTGCGGTTGCCAGCTGAGGAAGTAGCAGCATCATGTGAGCCATGATGTCTTTGTCTTCAGGGCCTAAATCAAATAGGGTGGGTATAGGTTTTTTAGGAATCACTAATAAATGTATGCGTGCTCGTGGGTTGATGTCGTGAATGACAATGCACTTTTCATCTTCATGAATAATATCCGCAGGGATTTCGCGGTCAATGATTTTGCTAAAAATTGATTTTTCTTGATTCATTGAGGGTTCCTTCCTATAAATCGTAAATAATACCGGCCGGTAAGTTTTTTAGAAAAGTGTTTTCAGAATTCGCTAGAACAAACGCGAAAAAGATTTTTGTCGAGAAGCGGAGCGCAGTTTACATATAAGTAAATGAGCAACGTATCGCAGATAAAAGTCTTTTGTAGCAAGTTCTAGTAGAATTATGAATCACTTCGGCTGGCTTTTTCGTCATGGCCGGATAAACCAAAACGACGTTGAAATTCTTCTGTAATCGCATCTGAAGAGATATCTTTGTGTGCCAATAATACCAAGCTATGGAACCATAAATCGGTTACTTCATAAATAAGATGCTCTTTATCTTTTTCAAGGTTTGAGTGGTCATGATCTTTTGCTGCCATGGCAACTTCAAGTGACTCTTCTTGGATTTTTTTCAGGATTTTTTCAGTGCCTTTTGCATAAAGACTTGCGACATAAGATTTATCGGCTGCTTCTGATTTACGAGCTTCAAGCACGTCATCAAGTTGCTGAAGGATGGTTTTATCGTTCACAGTCTTACCTCAATACCTTGGTTGGCCATAGCTTGTTTGGCTTCTTGTACTGTATGTTCTCCAAAATGGAAAATCGAAGCGGCTAACACCGCTTCTGCACCGCCGATTTTGACGCCATCGACTAGATCTTCGAGTTTGCCGACACCGCCGGAAGCAATCACTGGAATTTTTACGTTTGAGGTAATCGCGTGCATCAGTTCGTTGTCAAAGCCACTTTTGGTGCCATCTCTATCCATTGAGGTGACCAGCAGTTCACCGGCGCCATAAGCTTCCATTTTTTGTGCCCATTCGACGGCATCAATTCCTGTTTCTTTGCGACCACCATGAGTGAAGATTTCCCACTTATTGGGTTTGCCTTCGGCAGAAACTTTTTTGGCATCGATTGCCAATACAATGCATTGTGAACCAAATGCATCGCAGGCTTGTTTTACGAATTCAGGGTTGTAGATCGCTGCAGAATTAATCGCGACCTTGTCGGCACCAGCGTTCAGCATGGTTCGAATATCTTCAACTTTACGAATGCCGCCGCCCACTGTGAGTGGAATAAAGACTTGGCTGGCGACTTCTTCGACCATGTGAATCGTGGTGCCTCGACCGTCAGAAGTCGCGGTAATGTCTAAGAAAGTGATTTCGTCTGCGCCTTGCTCGTCGTAGCGTTTGGCGACTTCAACTGGATTTCCTGCGTCGCGAATGTCAACAAATTGCACGCCTTTTACCACGCGGCCATTGTCAACATCAAGGCAGGGAATAATACGTTTTGCTAAACCCATTGATTTATGCCTTTGGTGCCAATTCATCAGAAAGTGTTTGGCCTTCTTTAAAGTCTAAAGAGCCTTCATAAATTGCACGGCCGGTAATTGCACCGGTCACGCCGTCAGCTTCAACTTTTGAAAGGCTGCGAATATCGTCCAAGTTTGTAATGCCGCCTGACGCGATGATTGGGATATTGACCGCTTTTGCCAAGGCTTGTGTCGCTTCAGTGTTGACACCTTGCATCATGCCGTCACGACCAATATCCGTATAGATAATCGCTTCAACACCATCGTTTTCAAATTGCTTTGCCAAAGATTTAACTTCGTAGTCGGTGACTTCTGCCCAGCCATTAATTGCGACCATGCCGTCTTTTGCATCTAAGCCAACCATAATATGTCCAGGGAAAGCTTTACAAGCTTCTGTAACGAATTCTGGGTTGTGAACGGCTTTAGTACCGATAATGCAGTAGCTAACCCCTGCTTTTAAATAGGCTTCGATGGTTTCAAGATCACGAATACCGCCGCCTATTTGAATTGGTAGGTCAGGGTAGGCTTCACGGACTTGGTAAACTGCTTTGTCATTGACTGGTTTGCCATCAAAAGCACCGTTTAAATCAACCATGTGCAAACGACGTGCACCTTGGTCAACCCAACGTTTAGCCATTGCGACAATGTCGCCTGAGAAAACGGTGGCATCTTCCATTACGCCTTGACGTAGGCGAACACATTCGCCATCTTTTAAATCAATTGCTGGGATTAATAACATCTTATAGACCTTTTAAACTTTGAATACTTGAACGATTAATGACCGTTCCAAGATAAGAAATTCTTAAATAGTTGAAGACCGGCGTCAGCAGATTTTTCTGGGTGCGCTTGAATGGCAAATAGATTGTGATCGCACAAAACGGCTGGGAAAGTCTGGCCGTGAGTGGTTTCGCCATAAATAGTGTTTTTGTCTTCTGGGACTACATAGTAGCTGTGTACGTAATAGAAGCGACTGTCTTGTTCAATTCCGTGCCAAAGAGGGTGGTCTTGTGTCTGTGATATTTGATTCCATCCCATGTGTGGCATCTTTAAGGTTGGGTGTTCACTTAAATCGAATTGTGTGACATTGCCTTTAAAAATGTCCAGACAATTAATGCCACTGTTTTCATCGGAGTGTGACATTAGGACTTGTAATCCCATACAGATGCCTAAGAATGGCTTTTCCTTGGCTGCTAGCTTGACAGGCTCTGCCATGCCTGTCTGATTTAGTGCTTGCATACAGGCTTTGGCTGCACCTTGGCCTGGGAAAATCACCGAATCAGCATCGTGAATCACCTGTGGATCCTGAGTGACTACAATGCGTGTCTGGTCATCGGCCATGTGTTCAGCGGCTTTAGATACAGAGCGGAGATTGCCCATGCCGTAATCAACCACGGCGACTAAGCGTTGATTCATTATAGACTTCCTTTGGTTGATGGCATTTTTCCTGCCATGCGTGCGTCTTCAGATAATGCCATGCGAAGGGCGCGACCAAATGCTTTAAAAATAGTTTCAGCTTGGTGGTGAGCGTTATAACCACGGATATTGTCGATATGAAGTGTCGCATTGGCATGGTTTACAAAGCCTTGGAAAAATTCCAGAACCAGTTGGGTTTCAAAAGAGCCAATTTGTTCACGTGTGAAGTCGCAATGAAACTCTAAACCTGGACGGCCAGACAGATCAATCACGACACGTGATAGAGCTTCATCAAGTGGCACGTAGGCATGGCCGTAACGAGTAATGCCTTTTTTGTCACCAATGGCTTGCGCAATTGCTTGACCAAGGGTGATGCCTACATCTTCCACTGTATGGTGGTCATCAATATGCAGGTCTCCGTCAGCGTTAATTTCAATATCCATCATGCCATGACGAGCAATTTGCTCAAGCATATGCTCAAAGAACGGGACGCCCGTATCGAATTTTGCAGTGCCTTCACCATCTAAATTTACACTGATTTTGATTTTGGTTTCTAAGGTGTTACGTTCTACGGTTGCTGTGCGCATCTAACTAAGTCCTGTGAAAATTAATCGCAATATAATAACTGAATTAACCTTGATTTGACATGCTTAAGCGTTCAGTGTGTCAGGTTTTATATACCGGCCGGTAAGAAAATTTATACCATTTGGAGTATTAAAAATTTGAATTAGCTCAACAGGATAGCTAATATAAGCTTTTTGTAATATCGGGCTATAAATAATTTTTGGCGTGCAACTTAGGGCGAATTTTGGCAGAATACGAAAGTTTTTTTTGAACAGTTTGTCTGCGTTCATTGAATCAAAAATTGAGAAAAATTGAATAAAGCATTGATGCTGGGCAAGTTTTTCGCCGTTTTTGAGGATTGGGGAGGCGGCTAACGTTATAATCGCAACGTTTTCTGTTTTTACTGTCTTCAGTGAATTCAGGCATACAAACTTTAGACTATATAGGGGAATCCGACTAATGGATACGATAGCTAAGCCTCAATATGATAATGGCGTAGTCAAGTATTTAACGGTGGGTGCAATTGCGTTTTTGGTATTGGGTACTTTTATGGGTACTTTTGCCGCAGCACAGCTTGCATGGCCAGCGTTGAACTTCGACATTGCTGAAATTACGTTTGCTCGTTTGCGTGTAATGCATACGAATACGGTAATCTTCGCATTTGGTGGTATGACCTTGATGGCAACTGCCTTCTATACAGTACAGCGTACTAACGGTGTCAAGCTTTGGAGTAATTCAATGGCTTGGTGGACTGCAATTTTGTTTACGATTGGTCTGTTGTTGACCGTTGTTTCTATCTCTTTAGGGATGACAACTGGTAAGGAATATCATGAACAAGAGTGGCCGATTGCCATTGCAATCGCGCTTGTTTGGACTTTGTATACCTTTAACTTCATCATGACAATCGCGTCACGTAACAAAGAGACTCATTCTCACGTTTACGTTTCGAACTGGTTCTTCATGGGTATGATGATTGCGATCACTTACCTTTATGTTGTTAACGGCCTTGCAATTCCTGTTTCATTGTTCCGCTCTTACTCACTATTCTCTGGTGTTCAAGATGCGATGATTCAATGGTGGTGGGGGCATAATGCGGTAGGTTTCTTCCTGACTGCTGGTTTCCTTGCAATCATGTACTACTTCGTGCCTAAGCAAGCACAACGTCCAATCTATTCTTACCGTCTGTCAGTTATCCATTTCTGGGCACTGATGTTTGGTTATGTTTGGTTGGGTGCTCACCACTTGCAATATACAGCGCTTCCAGATTGGACTGGTTCATTGGGTGCGGTAATCTCACTTGCAATGATTATCCCTTCATGGGGTGGTGCGCTTAACGGTATGTTGACACTTTCAGGTGCATGGGACCGACTACGTACGGACTACATTTTACGTTTCTTGATTATTGCTTTGGCTTTCTACGCAATGTCGACCTTTGAAGGTCCGGTAATGGCGGCGAAAACTGTAAATGCTCTATCTCACTATACTGACTGGACGGTTGGCCACGTTCACTCTGGTGCTTTGGGTTGGGTTGCAATGGTTTCAATCGGTGCGCTTTACCACATGGTTATGAAGCTATGGAACACTGAAATGTATTCAATGCAGTTAATTAACTTCCACTTCTGGTTGGCGACAATTGGTACGGTTTTCTACATCGTTGCGATGTGGGTATCAGGTATCATGCAAGGTCTAATGTGGCGTGCTTATGATGAGTACGGTACTCTGGCTTATACTTTCGCTGAATCTGTTGCCGCAATGCATCCTTACTATGCAATGCGTGCCTTCGGTGGATTGTTGTTCTTCTCTGGTGCGGTAGTTATGTTGTATAACGTAGTCATGACAATCCGTATGGCAAACGCGAAAGCGTCTAAACCAGTGGAAGCAACTGCTTAATCCATAACGTAGTGTGCACCTCTGTTTTACAGGGGTGCAGAAAACGGAATTAATGAGTTGAGGAGCAAAAACTCATGTCAAACCATGATGATAAGCCTAAGAATTTACAAGACGGTTTAGAGAGAAATATCTTCGGATTATTTCTTGCTACCGCTTTGGCAGTATCTATCGCAGGGATCGTAGAAATCGTTCCGCTGTTTTATTTGAAATCAGCAGTCGACTATACAGAACAAACCGATAAATACGGTAATGCCAAAAATGAAAAGTTCCCAGAATTGGTTTGGGAACGTACCTTTAAGGAAGAAGACGGTAAAATCGTCTCTGACAAAACACTTTATACGATTGATAAAAACGGTAACGAGAAGCTTGTTGACTGGAAAGCAGGTGATGGGGTTCGTCCATACACACCTCTTGAGTTAGCAGGCCGTGATCTTTATCTTCGTGAAGGTTGTTATATTTGTCACTCGCAAATGATTCGTCCGTTCCGTGATGAGCGTGAGCGTTACGGTCACTACTCTTTAGCAACTGAGTCTATGTATGATCACCCAATGCAATGGGGTTCTAAGCGTACAGGTCCTGATTTAGCACGTCTTGGTGGGAAATACTCGGATGAATGGCATGTTATGCATTTAATTCGTCCACAAGATTTGGTACCGGAATCTGTTATGCCAGCCTATCCTTGGTTGTCAGACAACATGGTTTCACAAGATTTCTTTGGCACGAAACGTGATATGAAAAAACGTTTAGAAGTAATGCGTACTCTGGGTGTTCCATACACAGATGAAGAAATTGAAAACGCAGACAAAGCAATTGAAGGCAAAACCGAAATGGATGCAATGGTTGCTTATCTGCAAGTCTTAGGAACGATGGTTAAGCTGGATGACAGCAAAGTTTATCGTGAATAATGAGTAGTTTAGAACGTTATTTCAGCACTGACTGGTCAGCCATGACTGGCCAAGATTGGGCTGGATTGATCATTACGGTTTTGGTTTTCCTAGGAATGGCAATTACATTCTGGATAGCCCTGCGTCCATCGAAACGTAAAGAGATGGAAGAGCAGAAATATAAAATTCTTAATGATGACGACTAGGAGACTGTTGGAAGCTCAACAGCTCCGATCATTCTGAGGAGAAATAACAATGGCAAGTCATAACCCATGGCCAGATGAAGGGAATACTGGTCACATTTGGGATGAAGATCTTCGTGAATTAGATAACCCACCGCCACTATGGTGGATGCTATCGTTCTACGCTGGTTTTATCATGATCATCTTTTACACACTTTATTATCCAGTAATTCCATTAACGGATAAGACGGGTGAATTTACGAAAGGTCTAACTGGCTGGACGCAAATTGAAGAGTACAAAGAAGACTATAAGGTTCTTAAAGATTGGCGTGTTGCGAAGTTCGCAGATAAAGAAGAGCAACTTGCAGCCATGTCAGTTGATCAAATCTTGAAAGATGAAGAGCTTAAGAATTATGCGGTAGCAACTTCAAAAGTACTCTTTGGTGACTACTGTGCAGCCTGTCACGGTGCTGGTGGTGCTGGTAACCCTAACTTCCCCGTTCTCGCGGATGATGATTGGTTGTGGGGTGGAAACGTCAAACAAATCGAAGCCTCTCTAATCCAAGGTCGAGTAGGCAATATGCCTGCGAAAGGAATGATGGGTAACCTAACTGATGAAGAAATTGATCAAGTAACAGATTACGTTGTTGCACTTTCTGAAGGTAAGGGTAATGATGCTGCTTTTGCTGCCGGTAAAGCGGTTTATGCAAAAGGCATGTGTCTAGCCTGTCACGGTCCAGCTGGTAAGCCTCTTGCACCTGCAGGTGCGGCAAACCTTACTGACCAAATTTGGCGTTTCGGTAATCCATATGAAACTGATCAAGAAAAAATCAGAGAGATGGTTAAGAACGTAGTAACTTATGGTGTTAACGTTAAGAAAGATGGTAAGTACATTGAAGGAACTCGCCAAGCAATCATGCCTTCGTTCAAAGAACGTTTGCCAGATGCGGATGTTAACATCAAGCGTCTATCTGTTTATGTTCACCAGTTAGGCGGTGGCCAGTAAGCAATGAATAAAGGGGGAATTCCTCCTTTAATTCGTTCCAAACTCTCAATGAAAAGGAGTCGATTATGGGTGATTTAAATAATGACTGGGTACTATGGGGTTCAATTGGCGCTCTGGTACTTTCAATCGTAGCCCTACTTGGTTTTGGTTATAAGGCTTTCCGTGGTATGGAAGGCATGGAAGACAAGGAAGACGAGCAAAAGTAATTTTGCACGCACTGAACATTAAAGCCCGACTTGTTCGGGTTTTTTTGTATGTAAAATTTGTTCAATAAAATACCGGCCGGTATTGATTGTGATGTTTTGATAAACAGACTAAAAGCTTTGTAATAAATAATTTTATCTCGTGAAACCTCTAAGCCCTGTTTAGAATGTGGAATCTTTTATGTGGTTGGCGAATTTCATGGAAAGTTCATTGGAATTTAATTCCGGTTAAGTTTTCGCTGTCCAAATAACGGTATAGTAAATTTTTAAATTCCAATTGGCTCTTTAAGCAAGGATTGCGATATGTCCGAAAATGAAAAAAACGCCGCGCAAGACGGTACGAGTTCCAACGTCCTCGATAAGCTAAGCGTTGAAACTAGTAATAAAAATCTCGAAAATATCGGGGTTGAATTGCTTCCGATTCATACCGAAGGAACGGTGCATGCCAAACGTATTCCTGGGAACTTTAGAAAGTTTAAATGGTTGGTGGCTTCCTTCTGGATTATTTTATTTGTGGGACCTTATCTTCGATGGGACGGTCAGCAAGCGATTCTATGGGATTTAGCGAATCGACAGTTCCATATCTTTGGTTTGACAATTCTTCCGCAAGATATTTGGATTCTTGCGATGATTTTGCTTTTCTTTGCGTTGCTGCTTGCGGCCTCAACTGCAATAGCTGGTAGACTTTGGTGTGGGTATTTCTGTTTTCATACGGTTTGGACAGATGTGTTTACTTGGATTGAAGAAAAGTTTGAAGGACAGCCAAACAAACGTCAAAAGCTTGATAAGGCGCCAATGAGTTTCGAGAAAATTCGTATCAAGGCACCAAAGCATTTGATTTGGTTGTTGATTGGTTTCGCCACGTCATTCAGTTTTGTGGCGTACTTTACCGATGCGATCGATTTATGGGCACGTCTTTTTACCTTTGAATGGGGCAGTGTTGAAACTACGACGGTTCTTGTTTTAGGGTTCGCAACGTACTTCTTTGCAGGTTTTTTGCGTGAACAAACCTGTATTGGTTTTTGTCCTTATGCAAGAATTCAGGGTGCGATGATTGATACGCAGACTGTGGTACCTACCTATGATCAAGACCGTGGTGAACCTCGTGGTCGTATGAAACGACCTAAGCCTGGAGAAGAGGCTCCGCAATTGGGTGACTGTATTGACTGTAATCTATGTGTAGCTGTTTGCCCAACCGGAGTCGATATTCGTCGTGGGCAGCAGTTTGGCTGTATCACTTGTGGACTTTGTATTGATGCATGTGACTCAGTCATGGAAAAAATCAAAAAACCTAAAGGACTGATTCGCTACGCTTCTTTGCAAGAGTTTACAGGCAAAAAGCTACCAGCCATCTGGAAGCGACCTCGTGTGATTGTTTATTCATCTATTATGTCATTTGCGGCAATTATGATTGTATGGGGGCTTTTAAGCATGAGCCCGATTGATGTGAAAGCTCTCCATGAACGTTCACCTCTGTTTATGCAAATGAGTGATGGTTCTATCAAAAATAAATGGACTTTGAAAATTGTGAACAAAGGTGCTGAAGTAATGCATGCTCGAGTTCATGTAACGGGTCCTGAAGGTATGAAAGTGGATGTGGCTGACAATATTCAAATTCAGCCTGGGAATGTTGGAACTGCGACCTTGTTTGTTCAAATTCCCCGTAAACAGCTGACGGATACCAATACACCGATTCAGATTCATGTTGAAGATGTGAATAATCCACAAATTAATACAACCTATGACAGTGTGTTTATTGGGCCAAAAGTCCGCTAGGTTTAAGCCCTTAATTTGCTTATAGCCAAGTCAGTGTTTTTTAAGACAGCTTGACTGGCTAATCGCTATAATGCCCCTCTAATCAAAATTTCATTAGTGGGGCTTTTTTGTACCTGCAATAAATTAAAGGATTGAATATGGCTGATAAAAAGGATCAGCGAGATTGGAGTAATGTTTGGAAGAACCCATTCGTTATAGCTTGGGTGACGATCTTAACGATTGTGTTAGCCGTCAATTTTTTCATGGTCAGTATGGCAATTGTTACTAACCCAGGGCTGGTGATTGAGGATTTCTACGAGAAAGGTAAGAATATGGATAAGATTCTTGCTGAACGAAAACGGATGGAAACTTTGGGTTGGCAGCTAAATGTTGATTTGCCACTGATGTCTGAAGGAAAGCCGCAAAAAGTCGTGGTAAGTGTTTTGGATAAAGATGGCAATGCCATGGATGTTGAGACAGCCGTTCTGTATTACTATCGTCCGTCAGATCGAGATCTAGATGGTGAACTACCTTTACAACCGGCCGGTGAAAAAGGGGTTTATACTGCAGATTTCACTTTAACGCCCAAAGGAAAGTGGGATTTGATTATGGAAGTGACGCAAGGCGAGAACCGTTATAGTATTGGGCGTTCAATCATGGTTCAGGATCCAGAATAAAACTCTACTATGACAGGCTGCAAAAGACTTTTTCTGCGATACGCTGCTCATTTACTTTATGTAAACTCCGCTACGTTTCTCGACAAAAGCCTTTTTCGCTGTGCCATAGCGAGTTTGTAAAAGATTATATGGCAGGCTGCAAAAGACTTTTCACCATGAGTTGTTGCTCATTTACCCTGTGGAAGCAGTGCTTAGCTTCTCAATTAAAGCCCTTTGCGCAATGCCCTAGCGATTTTTGTCAGTACCTATAAGTTCCAATCGTTAATTTTAAGCGCCGAGATTTCGGCGTTTTTTGTATTTGAGAGTTTACTAACTATGCCACAAACCTGTTTTCACTGCGGGCAAGCGATTCCTGAAGGGGATTTGATTCTGAAACCAATTGAGGGCGAAGAACGCTCTTTCTGTTGTCATGGTTGTGCTTCGGTTTGTGAAGTGATTTATGAGTCTGGTATGCAGAGCTTTTATCAGCGAACTCCAGAAGGTGAGTTGCTTTCACCGCCTCCTGCACCGAACAAAGACATTGAGTTTTATGATTATGATGAAGTTCAAGAGCAGTATGTAAATGAACTGGGTGATCGTCGTGAAATCACTTTGATGTCGGAGACGATTCATTGTGCAGCTTGTGTTTGGCTAATTGAACATACGTTGGCGAAAACCGATGGCATTCTTATGGCTAGGGTGAACTTTACTAATAAGCAAATCAAATTGCGTTGGGATAACTCGAAAGTAAAGTTATCCGACATTATCAAAACTTTGAATAGTATTGGCTACGATGCAACCCCTTACGATGCATCAGTCAGTGAAGCGGCCACTAAAAAGGCTAATCGTGATTTGCTCTATCGACTTGGTTTTGCCGGTTTTGCAATGATGAATGCGATGTGGTTCTCTGTTGCTCTTTACACGGGAGCGAATGAAGACCCTGAATACCGAAATTATTTTCATTGGATTCAGTTAGTCATTGCCACTATTACTCTTGCCTATTCTGGAAAACCGTTTTTTCAAGGAGCTATGACTTCTTTGAAAGGGCGAACTGTTGGAATGGATGTCTCGATTAGTTTGGGAATGCTGACGACCTATTTGTATTCGGTGTGGGTCACTCTTCATCCAGAGAATGTTGGTGATGTGTATTTTGATACCTTAATTGATTTTATGTTTTTGTTGCTTATAGGGCGTTATCTTGAAGCAATTTCCAAAAACAAGGCGGTGGATGCGTCTCGAAGACTAATGGAGTTACAGCCAAAAGTTGCCCGAAGCCTGCAAGATGGTGAAGAAAAAATTGTGCCGGTTAGAGCTTTAATTAAGGGTATGCAAATCTTAGTCAAACCGGGTGAACAATTTCCTGTAGATGGTCAAGTCATCAAAGGCGAAGGATTAGTGAATGAGTCCATGCTCAGTGGTGAATCACGTGAAGTTCGCAAACAAACAGGTTCAAAAGTGGCGGCGGGTACATTGAATGTCGATGGCAGTATGATGGTTGAGGTTGAATCAATTTTACAAAATACCCAGCTTGGACGTATTGTGCACATGGTAGAAGAAGCTCAAGGCTCCAAAGCCCCGATTCAATGCACCGCCGATAAAATCATGCCGTGGTTTGTCACTGTAACTTTAAGTTTGGCGGCTTTTAGTTTTGTCTTTTGGCTGTTTAATGCGGATATCGAATTTGCGATTATGACGGCTACAGCGGTACTAATTATTACCTGTCCTTGCGCGTTTGGTTTGGCCACACCCATGGCTATTGCTGTGGCTTCAGGGGTTTCGGCTCGGCATGGGATTTTAGTCAAAAATGGAACGGTTTTAGAAACGCTTCGCGATATGGACCATTTTGTTTTTGATAAAACTGGAACGTTGACTAAAGGAAAAATGCAGTTAGCTGGGTTTGAAGCGGAAAATCATTTGTCACCGGCCGGTAAGAAAGCCACTTTTAAAGCGGTTGCCAGTATTGAAAACCGTTCAGAACACAGCTTGGCTCAAGCTTTAGTTGATTCAATTTGTCAGCAAGAAGATTTGCGTGTCAGCCAGTTGCAGGAAGTTGAGCATTTTAAAGCTTTTCCTGGAAAAGGCGTGACAGGAACTGTGGAAGGCGAAAAATGGCACATTGGTACAGCTCGCTGGTTTGAAGAAGAGGATATTGAATTGTCTTTTGATTTGAGAGAGCACACTTTACAGAGAGCTCAAAAAGCGCAAACTGCCGTGTGGGTGGCTAAGAACTCCAAAGTTCAAGGTGTTCTATATCTTGAAGATGAACTTCGTGAAGATGCGGTTGAATTGATTGCTCGTTTGAAAGCTCAAGGCAAGCAAGTGACCTTATTGAGTGGAGATCTGCAGGTTGTTGCGCAGCAAGTTGCTGAAAAACTCGGTGGAATGAATGTGATTGCTGAAGTTTTGCCAGAAGATAAAAACACCACTATTCAAGGACTACAATCCAATGGTGAAAAAGTTGTGATGATTGGTGATGGTATTAATGATGCACCAGCTTTGGTTCGTGCTGATGTTGGAATCGCTCTAGGCTCTGGAACCGATGTGTCGATGGAAAGTGCTGATATTGTGTTAATGAATAACCAGTTGCTGTCGGTTGATACGGCGATTGCGTTATCAAATCGAACCTTACGTACAGTGAAGCAGAATATTGCCAGCTCTATTGCTTACAATATTATCATGGTGCCATTGGCGATGAGCGGTGCTTTAACCCCGTTAATTGCCGCGATTACTATGCCATTGAGTTCGCTAGTGGTTATTGGAAATGCTGCGCGAATTCGCAGCTTTTTCAGTAAAAAAGCCATGCGTAAACGTCAGGCTGTTCACCAGGTCTCTGAGTCAGCACGGAGTTCAAAAGCTCCCCTTGTATAGGAAGATAAGTTATGGATGTGATTTACGTTTTAATTCCATTTGTTTTGATATTTGGATTTTTAGTAGTCGTGGCGTTTATTTGGATGGCAAAAAAAGGTTTTTTTGATGATATGGATGGTCAAGCACATCGTATTTTAATGGATGACGATGAATTTGACCGGCCGGTAAAAAAAGAGGATGAACCAAAAGAAAAAAGTCAGCAGAGCTAAAATGGCTTGAACTACCCTAAGAAAATTTAGGTTTTATTTCTTTCTGGAGGAGTGAGGACGTTTGTTCCTGTTTTTTCTTCTTGACGCCGAATTGTGAAAAAAGTGATGTATTCACGTAGGTTTTTGGCTAACTTGTGTAGCTCTTCTGATTCATTCTGGGTCTCAGAAATCATTTGAGAATTTGTTTTAGTTGAATGATTGACCATATTAATCACTTCTTGTACTTGAATAACCCCGTGACCTTGTTGCTCGGATGCAACAGAGATTTTAGCGATTTGACCACTGATTTCCTCAATCGAGCGGTTAATATCTGCCAAGGCATTTCCTGATTGACTGACGAGTTCAGTCCCTTGGTCAATTCGGCTGACACTCGATTCAATCAGTTGCTTGATGTCGTGGGCAGCATCTGCCGACTTTTGCGCTAAGTTACGAACTTCGCCAGCGACAACCGCAAAACCTCGCCCATGTTCGCCAGCTCTGGCGGCTTCGACAGCTGCATTTAAAGCCAGTAGGTTTGTTTGGAAGGCAATACTATCAATCAAGGTAACAATTTCAGCAATTTGTTTGCTGGATTCTTGAATGCGTTGCATGGCTTCAATGGTCTTTTGCATTACCTGATGACCTTGTTGCGCTTTTTGCGTGACAGAATTCGCTTCATGTGTGGTCATTTGGGCATTACTGATATTGGTCTGTACTGAACGATTGAGGTCTTCGATTGTGCTTGTGGATTTATCAACTGTTTTCGCTTGTTCTTGCATTTGAAGGTTAATTTCTGAAGAGCCTTGTGCTACTTTGTCAGATGAAAGGTTAACGGATTCTGAAGTATCAATGACCATTTCAACGACTTCGTTTAATTTGAAAATGGAATAATTGATTGCGTCTGATAAATCGAGCAGTTGGCCTTTGAAGCGTTCTTTGGGTAATTCTTTGGTTAGGTCTCCCGAAGCTTGTGCTGCGACGACTTCACTAAAAGAGTGTATGGCCATAGCAATGTGTGCGATAGATTCATTGATATGTTGCTTTAAATCAGCCATCTGTCCATAGGCTTCGCACTGGATTTGACCACTGAAATCCCCTTGGTTTAACTGTTGCATTAATTGACTGATTTCATCGATGATCGTCGACATACAATTCATTGCATGATCGACTTTATCTCGGATCGTTCCTTTAACTCTTTCATCGACTCGAACACTAAAGTCTCCATTGGCAATGCCATGCGCAACGTCTTGCAGAGAGGTCATAGTTACTTCGACGCTATCAAAGGTTGAATTAAGGCGGTCTTTTATCTTTTCCAAGTCGCCTCTGGCTTCAAGTCGACAGCGCTGTGAAAAATCACCGTTACTGACTTTTTCTAAGGCATGGCTAAAAGAGTCGAAATTTTTTTCTAAGGAATCAACGAGCACATTAAAGCGCTGAATGACAATGCCAATCTCATCGTGGTGCTTTTGTTCAATTCGCAAGTGAAAATCATTACGGCTGGTTATGTCAACAATGCCTTGCTCTAAACCTTTCAGTGGCCTAACTATTTTATGAATCAGTGTGGCATACATAAGAATAAAGAAAAAACCAGCGGCAATGGGTACAAATCCTAAGAGCACTATATTGGTTTCTTGTAAGGTCTGTATTTCTTTGCTTAGAGCTTGGCTAACCATTTGATTCGCTATAGATTGGCTTTGGACTGTTTGCCATAGCTCGGAAATGTCATCAATAGCGTTTCCAAGATAGGCAAAAGCACTGGTAAAGAAAATGCCTGTAATCAACATCATAACTAGCAGTAAATTGCTTAGAGTCGAGACTTTAGTTCGACTCCAGATGGACGAATGGGAAGGTATCATCAGAAACCTCGCAAGTGTTGGATGATTCAAAATTCTGGTTACTATAGGAGCAGGTTATGGTGGGGGCAATTCGATATTTTTGATTACCTGATAGATTTTATTGTCCAGTGCTTTGTCCATTAGAGAAGGTCGGAGTAAACAGTGAACTTTTAAAGTCTTAATGGCGAGAGTGTTTCTTTATCATAAATGTATCACTGAGTTTTGTAGCAGACAGGGTACAATCGACCTAAGTAAAAATAACAAGGGTAAAACTCATGTTGGAATCGATACAGGCAACTTTCTGGTTAGCGTTTTGGATTGGTATTATCAGCGCCATTTCACTGCCGCTTGGGGCTTTGACTATTCGTTTTTGGCAACCGTCCTCACGAATCATCGCGTTATTAATGGCGTTTGGTGCAGGGGCGCTATTGTTTGCATTGACAGTCGATTTATTTGCTCCTGCGATTGCCAATGCGCTTTATTGGCAGGTTAGCTTAGGGGCGGTTATAGGTAGTCTTGTATATTTGTATTTAAACCAGCACTTAAATAGTTGGGGAGGCTTTTTGCGTAAAACGGGCACGACCCTCCAGTTTATGCAGCAAAAGCAGAAGCGCCAAAAGTTAGCGTTTTTAACCTCTATTAATCGTCTATCCTTTTTAAAAAAACTACCCGAAGAGGATAAGCAAAAGCTGCTGTCTTTTATTGAAATCGAAGAGTTTTCTGCTAAAACGGTTTTGTATCAACAAGGTGATTTACATGATGCGTTCTATTTGATTCATTCAGGAACGGTTCGTCTTCAAGATCCACAACGTCAGTTAAAAACGTTTATTGAGTTGGAAGCCTCCGATGTCTTCGGGCGCATGGCATTTTTTACACGAATGCCGAATGCTACGCAAGCAGTCGTCGGAGAAAATGCTGAAGTTTGGAAGATTTCTAGAGAAGCATTTAATCAGTTTTTAGAGAGTTCACCGGCGGCTTTAAAGGCTTTTAGAGAGTATTATCAAGAACCACAGCCTGATTATATCGATGCACTTCCACAAGCTACCGATTGTAATTCAGAAATGATGCATTACCTTTGCCAACGGCACAATATGTCAATTGATGTTGCAGACCATCATTTAAATAAGGTTCAAAACCATATTCAGCAATATCATCAGCTTGGTCGAATCGTGCGAAAAGGGCCAACAAATACTCTGAATGTTGAGTTTTTTCAGTCTGCGTTGCTGAAAAGTGAATCTGAATCACAGCTTTTTACGCTGTTTGAGGAATTAAGTCCAAAAGAAAAACAAGCGATTGTGAGTCAGTTTGATTATCGTTTACGTAAACAAGGCGAATGTTTGTATAAAAATCATAGTATGGGCGATTACTGGTTTTTGTTAGATTATGGAGAAGTTGAGTTATTTTTTCCTCAGGAAAAACTTGCTGAACCCGCGTACTTAGGCTCGGGTCGTTTCTTTAGTAGCCGAGCGTTTTTGCTTGGAGGCATTCGATTGAGCACCGCGATTGCTAAAACAGATGTCGGTTATTGGCAGATTTCTCGCGATGATTTTGAATGTTTAATGGTGCAGTATCCAAAAATTTCAGAGGGTTTAAAGCGTTATTTACAAGCGCAAGAAGTCAGAGATTATCTGTTAAAAGATAAAAAGGTCTCAGAGATTGAAGCGACTCATTGGCACAAACAGGCGGTGAAGTCATTGGAGGCTCAGAAGTTGCCTGACTTAATGGGGTTGAATGCGCCGCCAAAACATCATGTTGCGCCGTATTTGGCGATTTGGTTAGGTATTTTTCTGGACGGGATTCCTGAGTCCTTGACGATTGGTGCGCATATCACTAGTCATGGAGTTTTGAGTTTAAGTTTGATTGCGGGATTATTTCTATCAAACTATCCAGAAGCCTTATCAAGCTCTGCGAGTATGCGTGCACAAGGGTATTCACATCGACGTATTTTTATCGCTTGGTTTTCGTTAACGCTATTAACGGGTTTGGGCGCCGCGTTTGGAAGTGTGTTTTTTAGTGGTTCAAGTGAATCGGACATCGCTATAGTAAGTGGAATAGCCGCAGGTGCCATGTTGACTGTGATTGCTGAAACGATGTTGCCAGAGTCTTTTGCAAAGGCGGGTTCTATTGTCGGTTTTGTAACCTTATTGGGTTTTTTAACCGCTTTGATGTTTAAGGCGATAAACCCATAAATAGTCACTCTGAATAACTGGCTTTGCCATAAATTAAACGAGTTATTCAGAATCGACTGCATAGCTAAAGTTAAGGAAGATATTACAAGGTCACTTCGTGCAGAAGGTGCTCTTGCTCTTCAATGGCTTTTTTAGCCCAGTATTCACCGGCCGGTATCAATTCATTAGCACGATGAAAATCGTGTGAATTACAGATGTTTGTCGGAATCTCAATTAGGATGTCTGGTGGTGTTCCAGCGATTTGGTAACGTGTGAGCGTGTCTTGCATGGTGTTGAACATGCTCATCATGATTTCGGAAATGGAAAGCGGGTTTTCATTTGAGGAATAGGATTCGGCGCTATCTGACTGGAAGAAGGTGTTTAACTTCTGCCAAGCGAGTTGGAGTTTTGTATTGGATTCGATGTCTGAGTCTTGGGCTTTGGATGTCTGGCTAAGTGCTTCACTTTCGCCTAAAGGTTGATTGAGACGGCGACCGGATAAACTCACTGCAATGGTAATTTGATCTTTTTCCAAGGATTTGGGAGGGATTGGTAATGGATTGAGAATTCCACCATCGACTAAAATCTTGTTGTTTTTTGTGACTGGCGTAAAAATTCCGGGTACAGAAATAGAAGCACGAATGGCCTCCAGCAGAGGACCTTTATTGATCCAGACTTCGCTTTGGGATTTTAAATCGGCTGAGACGGCTGTAAACGGAATGGAAAGTGTTTGAATCTTTTCATCTTTAATCCAATTACCCAGTTGTTGCATTAACTTGTCGCCTTTGATAACGCCACTTTTAAAATTGAGAGATAGGTCTAAATATTTAATGGCATCTAATTTACTGATGCTGGTTACCCATTGTTGGTAGTCATCGAGTTTTCCTGCAGCATAGATTCCGCCAATCAGAGCCCCCATTGAACAGCCGGTAATTTCAGAAATTTCAAATCCATTTGCCTCTAGATAACGAATGACTCCAATATGACAAAGCCCTCGAGCCCCACCTGATCCCAGAACAAGATGGACTTTTTTAGAGGGGATTTGAGAAGAGGTTGTCATAGAATGGGTGTGGCCTATTGATATGCGTTCAAGGATAAGATTGATTGGTGTATTGCAGAGCTTCAGGGCCTTCTGGGTCAATAATCAGTTCTAAGCCTAAGGCATTAAAAAACCAGTGTTCCAGGCCGTCAGATTGTGTCTCTTTGCGGTCAGGTTCACCAAAACGCATTTGAATCGCGCGTTCTGTCAAGTGTTTACGTGGTAGTAAGGTGGCGCTTGAAATTGGCAAATCCATAAAAGATAATTTGTCGGCGTTATACAGCTCAATTTCACGGCCGCCAGTGCTACTCATGACAATTTTTTTACCGTTATCAAACGCTTTTTGTTTGAGCTCTTCCGGCGCTGTAATGCCTAGGGCTAGAGCCGCTTTGATGGAACCTATGTACATCACTGGGAAATAGGCTTCGACGGATTTATTGCTTTCATCTAAGTCAGAGAAAAGTTTTACCTCAACATCTTTACCGTAAAGCTTAATTGCGTCATTTACTGTGGATTGGCCAATGATTAACCCCATTGTTTCCAATTGACCTTGTGCATTGAATTGTGCATTCCAAGGAAGGTTTTTATCGTCTACGCCTTCACGGTTTGGTTGAAACAGCAACATGAGCGCAAAAATAATCAAAGAACTGATAAAGACCAACCAAAACATTGGCAATGGACGTTTTTTCTGAGGGATATTTTCACTCATTGTTGTTTCTCGTTGTCATTTTCAGGGGTTTTCTCATCATCGGTGCCTTCGCCTAGCTCTGCATTGGCTTGTTCATCTCGTGGATGAAATTTTTCGATTTTTTGGTCAATAATTCCTCTGCCTGCTTCATAAACTGATATACCTGTTTGTAGGAAGTTGTAAAGCACGGTAAAGAAAACGACGAGTGCACCAAAGAATAAGCCAATTTTTTCAACAATGGAACTTGAACCACCTTCTTCAGAGAAGTCATTCATCATCAGGCCGCCACCGAATAGGTTGCCTAGAAGGGTTGCTAGTCCGATGACGATAATGGCGACGCCATAGGCGATTAATAAATTACGCCCTCTACGCCACGCTAGAATCCAATGAGCGCCAACAAACCAAGAGTTTTCAGCGGCAACTTTTTTTCCATGCAAGTAAATGTAAGCTAAGAATAAGCTCGAAATGAATGGAACTAATAAAAAGTAAGCAGGGTTGCCGTGCCCAATTTCAAGTGAGACTTGAGAAATGGCCAAGTGGGTCAAAATAATATTGATATTGAAAATATGGTGCGGGTTTTTGGCTTTATGCTTATCTTCAGCGGTGACTTCGTAGCGCATTGGGACCTCATTAGGATAATTTTGCAATTGCATTATTATAGGGTGAATTTCAAGCGGTGACTATTTTGTCCAGGGTATTTTCAAGTTTGGCTCAGTTGAACGTTTAAGAATGGTAAAGGTGTTACAAAATAAAAAAACCGGTTTGAAGAATTCCAACCGGCCGGTAATGTTTTAAACTGGTAAAGGCTTTCGCAGAACTTAAAATGTTTTGAGAAAATCTTCTAACGCTGCGGTTACATTCATTGTTTCCGCTTTAATTTTTGCTAGCATGGGTGAAAACTCAGGTGTTACCACGCCATTTTTCGCTGCACTTTCTAGTTCAAGGCAAAGGTTTGGTAGTTCGGTTGCGCCAATATTGGCCGAACTTCCTTTTAAGGTATGACTGTGCAGTTGAACGCCCGCAGCATCTTCTGAGGCAATAGAGCGTTCAATCTGTTCCAATAGGCTTGGGCTGGTGCTGAGAAATGCATCTAATACTTCTTTTAAGTCATCACCGATGATTTCTTTGAGCATATTCAGATTATCTTGATCTACGCACATGGTTTAAATCCCTTTTTCAATATTTTGAGAATCGCGTTCCCAATGAATCATATATTTCATTTTTTGGAAGTGGCTGCAAATTGCAACAACCAATCGTCAAAATCATCGGCAGGCATTGGACGACCATATTTAAAACCTTGGAAAATGTCACATTTTTTCTCGCGAAGGAATTCGACTTGTTCATCTAGTTCAACACCTTCAGCAACAACTTCCAGATTGAGTCCTTTGGCTAATGCCAGAATTGTATTGGTAATTGCCTGACCTTCTTTTGTTTCCAAGTTGATGATAAATGAACGGTCAATTTTCAATGTGTCAATTGGAAAACTGTGTAAGTAAGCGAGAGAGGAATAGCCAGTTCCGAAATCATCGATTGCAATATTAACACCCAGTGCTTTTAGAGCTTTGAGTGTGTTGATGTTGGTTTCACCTTCGCCCATTGCCAAGCTTTCTGTGATTTCCAAATCAATGAGGTTTGCGGGGAGTTTAAAGTCTGTCAAGGCTGATTGAACAGTGTTAACCAAATCGGATTGAGCAAATTGTCGCCCTGAGAGGTTGATCCCAATATGAAGGGGGTAGCCTTTGTGGTACCACTTCTCCGCTTGTTTAATTGACTCGCGTAAAACATATTCGCCAATTTCAACGATCATTCCTGTGCTTTCTGCAAGTGGAATAAATGAAGCCGGTGAAATCATTCCACGTTCTGGATGAATCCAACGAACGAGTGCTTCGGCTCCAGTGGGTTTTTCTGTTTGAACATCCACTTGTGGTTGATAAAAAACGCGAATTTCGTCATTTTTAATGGCTTGTCTCAGTGCATTTTCCAGTTCAAGTGCGTCCTGAGCCTCGGAGTTCATATCACTTTGATAGTATAGATATTGATTTCCACCACGAGATTTGGCTTGTGCGCGAGCCATATTGGCATTATTTAAAAGTTGTTCTGCATTTTTTCCATCATCGGGAAAAGTCGCAATCCCAGAGCTAAAGCTGATATAAAGTTCTTGTTGATTCACCTTAAATGGAGTGGCCATATCTTGGTGAAGGCGATTTAACATCTGATTGAGTTCGGCTGAATTCTTGTAATTGCGAATCAGAATCGCGAATTCATCATTTCCTAAGCGAGCATTAAAATCGTTTGCTCGAGTAATGCGGTTCAAACGCTGGGCAATCGAGCGTAATACTTGATCGCCAAGTTCTTGTCCGAGATTACTGTTGATTTGTTTGAAACGATCAATGTCGCAGACCAAGACTGCACTCGCTTGTTCGGGGAAATCGGTCAAATGATTGGTAATCACTTCATGGAAATGGTTACGATTGGCCAGCGAGGTTAGAGAATCATGCGTTGATTGGTATTGAAGAAGCGTTTCGGCTTTGTGAAGGCGCGTTAGATCCTGTGCGGAACCGGTGATTTTCTCTAATTCGCCTTTTTTGCTATAGTTTGCATCACCCAAAAATTCTATGTGAGTAATGTCTCCATTTGCATTGACGACTCGGAAGCTAACCTGAATGCTAGTTTGACCATTGAGTGTGTCAGCAATGGCTTGACGTACAATCAGTTTATCCTTATCCATAATGTTTTGTGTGAATTGCTCAAATGTCATGTCATTTTGAGCGGGAACGGCAAACATTTTGTAAGCGGAGTTTGAAGCGGTGACTAAGTTTTCTTGGACATCCCATTCCCAGTAACCCAACCGAGCAAGCTTTTGAGCATAGCTTAACTGTGCTTGACTAGATCGCAGTTGATCTTCAATGTTTGCGGTTCTGAGCGAATACTTTACGCGTTGAACCAAAAGACCCCAATTAATCGGTTTGGTGATAAAGTCGGTGGCTCCGGCTTCAAACGCTTCCTCTATGGAGCTGACATCATCAAGTGCGGTTAACATAAGGATCGGAACCGCACGAGATTTTTCAAGTTCTCGGATGGTGTGTGTTGCTTCAAAACCATGAGTAATCGGCATCATCACGTCCATTAAGACTAAATGGGGATGATGCTCCATAAACGCTTGAATGCCTACCTTACCATTCTCAGCCAAAAGGGTTTGATAGCCGGACTTTTGTAGGACTTTGGCAAGGGTCAGCCGAGTGACTTGGTCATCTTCAACAATTAGAATTTTGATTTCATCGTTGTTTGGTACGGGCATTTGAAGTCTTATCACGCAAGTTCAATTGGATGAGTTAAAGTTATCACAGTTTGTTGCACTGAGAAACTAAAAGTCTCCACAAAATTGCGTAAAAATAAGCTGTGCGAAATTTTGTTAAATTTCAAAATAAAATGTTACCGGCCCGTCATTCGTTAGATTAACTTTCATATCCGCCCCAAATTGACCGGTAGCAATATTTGAATAGTTCAGTTGAGCTTTTTGAACCAGCTCATCAAATAGTTTGGTTGCCATTGCCGGTGGAGCGCTTGTTGAAAAGCTAGGTCTTAAGCCGCTTTGAGTGTCAGCGGCTAGAGTAAATTGTGGCACTAACAATAAACCTCCAAATACTTGTTGTACATTTAGGTTCATTTTGTCATTTTCGTCCGCAAAAATTCGATAATGAAGCAATTTGTGCAACATTTTATGAATTTTGTCAGATGTATCGTCTGGTTGAAAACCGACAAGCGCTAAAATTCCGTGCTCAATTTGGCCAATAATCTGGTTCTCGACTGAGACATGCGCTTGCGAAACACGTTGGATTAGGCAAATCATGAGGCATCCAAAACTTTCATAAAATCATCGGTCGCATCAAGAAGCTTTTCGGTAATTTCCGGTTCAAATGCACTATGGCCAGCATGTTCACAAATAACAAGTTTGGCATGTGGTAGCTGTTCTTTGAGTTCGAATGCTTGATTAACTGGGCAGACCATATCGTAACGACCATGAATAATTGTAGTTGGAATGTCAAGGATTGCATTGCAGTGTTTTAGGATTTGATTGTCTTCAATAAACGCTTGGTGATAAAAGTAGTGACATTCGATTCGTGCCATGGCTAGTGCATGGAAAGGGTCTCCAAAATGATTAACAATTTCAGGGTCAGCTTTTAGGGTGCTTGTACGACCTTCCCAAACAGACCAAGCTTCTGCCGCTCGCATCCGAGAAATCTCATCATTACTTGTTAGAGCTTCATAGTAGGCTTCGATAAGGTTATTTTGCTTAGATTTTGGAATTGGCGCGAGATAATCTTGCCAATAATCAGCATAAAAACGGTTAGCTCCAGATTGATAGAACCATTCAATGTCTTGGGCTCTACAGAGAAATATTCCACGTAAAATGAGGCCATAAACACGTTCAGGGTAGCTTTGCGCATATAAAAGTGAAAGCGTTGACCCCCATGATCCACCAAATAAAAGCCATTTGTCGATTTTTAAGTATTGGCGAATTTTTTCAATGTCTTCAATGAGGTGCGCGGTGGTGTTATTGGTTAAGCATGCATGAGGGCTTGAACGCCCACAGCCTCGTTGGTCAAATAATATAATCCGATAGGAATCTGGGTGGAAAAATTGACGTTGTATTGGGCTGCAACCGCCTCCAGGGCCACCATGAACGAACAGAACGGGCACGCCGTTTGGATTGCCACTTTCCTCAATGTGCAAATGATGAAGGCTATCCACTTGCAAACTGTGTTGAGCGTAGGGCTCAGAAGGAGGGTAGAGTGGTCCTGTTTTCACGATGAAAATCCTTTTTGCCTGTTCAGTAAAATAAATATCGTTTAAAGATATACGAATCGTGCTTTAAATAATAGTAAAAATAGCATGATGAGTAGTTAAATCTAGATATGCAAACAAGGTTAAAAAGCGCGGTAATTGAAAACAGGATTTGTTAAAAAATACCGCGAAAAGATGCGTGATAAGTGGAGCTAATCACGCAAACGTGAACAGCCGAGGCCGAATTTATAGAAGCTATTTGTTTTCAGGTACATAAATCAAACTACCGTCTTCTAAACGGTAAGTTACACCGGCTTTGGCTCCTTTGCCTTCACCCATTTCACCGGTCGATTGATATTGTTGCAGTTCGTTGCCCTCTTTGACCAAAATCTCCATATTCTCTTCGCCGGGATTTTTAATTACCGTGACGTTTTCGGACATATTAAAAGGATTAATTGGGTTGCTCATTACAATAATCAACAACACCGCAATCACCACCAAAAACAAATCGACCATATTGACCACGCTTAGAATCGGATCATCTTCGTCTTCTTCAATAATATTTAAATCAATTTGGCTCATTCGCTTATCCTTTTCTTAGAATGCATTGAATTCATGTTTATTTGGCACTTGAGCCGCTTTCGCTTTAACCAATGTTTTCAATTCTTCCAATAACCAACGACGGCGAACTGAAAGAGTCATAAACGTCATCGAAGCAGCTAACAAGGCAATAATCACCGCTGCAAAAGCAACCGTTAGCTGGCTGGCCACTTCTTGGAAATTACCATTCGCCACTGCCATCAACGCCGGCCCCATTGGAATCATCGTCGCGACTAGCCCAAGCATCGGCGCAATGCGACTGACCAAACGCAACGGCTCTAATTGACGCAGTAATTGCAACTCCACTTCTTGCTGGTCAGCTTGCGGATTTTTCGCCCAAAAACGCTGTAATGGCTGCTCGGCTTTTCTTCCTGCGGAACGCATTAGCCATTCAAACCCAAAACGTCCGAGTTCATAAAATGCATAGGCAAACATCAATGCCAAAATCAGTAATACTGGCATTAAAAATAAGCTGGCGATTTCCGCCATGGTTAATTCAATAAAATTCATCACTTATCCTTGTTTTCTTAAATAGATTTGTCGTACTGCACCCAATGCGAATAAAGTCAGCAATAACAACCACCATTTCGGTTGCTCAATTGGGTCTTGTTCATTTGGTTGTTGCTGTTGCATCTTCTGCCCTTGCACGGTTTCTAAGGCTTGCGCAGGCTCGGTAGCCTCGCTGTTTTCCGGTTGCTCTGGTGCTTCCATTGCTGCAGGTTGCGCAGCAGAGGTTGCAGCATCTGGAGCAGGCGCTGCACTTAAGCCATAACCGGCTGATAGTTCAGCAACATAGGCTTTAAAAGTTTCGTTGTCAGTATGGACGTCGTATTTCTCGGCAAGCTCTTGATACACCTGAGTCAGCTCCTTTTTGGTCTGCTCACTGGCTTCCCAGTAGTCTTTACGAATCGCTTCGAGCATTCTTTCCGCGATTTGAGCCATAGCGGTTGGATTCGACTCTTCAAACCACTGCTTCATATCCAGATTGTATTTATCTTTGATATACACCTCGTGGAATTCCTGCCACTGGTCATCGCGCACCACATTGCGGTCCATTACCTGCCAGCCCCAGAAATTGTTAATGGTATTCAACATTTCCAAGGTTCCAGCATAGCCCTCTTTTTGCATCTCTTTAACCCAATTCGGGTGCTGGTAAACGGCGCGCAGTTCGGTGGCTAAGAAACGCTCGGCAGTTTGCAATTTGGCTTTTTTCGGATCACGCATATTGGAGATATACAGCTGCGGAGCTTCGCCTTCGAGATGTTGCAACGCCATCGAAATCCCACCTAAATACTCAAATGGGTGATCGGTATCCAATAGCCCACGCAAATTCGAGGAACGCGAGAAGACCGCTGCTGAGGTGCCTTTCAACTGTTCAGCATAAACATTGACCGTTTCGCCTTTTTCATTGGTGAGCTTTTGACTCCATTGCGAAGTATCTGGGCCATAAGCCCACGACATACGCGAAAGGTACAGCTCGGCCAATTTACCATCGTCCTCTTCCCAATGGTCGGATGCCAAAGTCGCATCGGGCAGTTTCGTGCCGTAGTCACCGCTTTCGGTACCGAACACGCGGGTTAAGGCAAAATTGCGCGCCGCTTTCGCTTCCACACCTTTTTCTAGCAATGCCTTTTCAATCCGCAAAGTATTGGCACGAATCGGGTTTTGCATAGGGTCTTGTTCTACGTCTTCATCGAGATTCGCCAACATCACAATCGCTTCATTAAAACGCTCCATCACATTCGGGAACTGGTCACGATACAGACCGGTTAGCGAAATCACCGTATCAATACGTGGACGCCCAAGCTCTTCCAATGGAATCACTTGCAAGCCAACCACACGACCGCCACGGTCCCAAACCGGCTTAACCCCCATGGCATAGAGAACCTGTGCTTCCAACATCCCCAAGTGACGTAGGGTTTCAGTGGACCACATCGAGAAGGTCAGCTTTTTCGGGAACTCATCGTGCGTCGCTTGATGCGACAAAATCATCTCTTTCATCGCTTGCACACCGGCTTCATAAGCGGCTTTGGTCGGAATCCTTGATGGATCAAAACCGTACATATTGCGTCCGGTCGGAATAGCATCTGGATTACGAACCGGATCACCGCCATAAGACGGATCGACCCATTTAGCACTTAATGCCGCCAAGATCCCTGCCGTTTCCGACTCGGCACGTAAATTTCGTGCATGTTTAATCCCTTGTTTGACCACTGCAACCAACTCGGCATTTTGCTGATGCTCTGCAGTTAATGGCTGCTCCAAGACAATGTGATTCAACACAAACTTAAACGGCTCAGTGGTTTTGATTAGCTTGTAGTCTGCTCGAAACAGTTCGCGACTGTTTTCGACACCTAGCGGCAACATCACATCATTACCCAGCATAAGCATAATATTTAGTGCTAAATGCTCGTCTTCGGCTGTTTGTCCAAAGGTGTGTAAACCTAGTGGCTGCATCGCCGAACCGAGGTCTTCCAGATAGTCTTCAATATCACGCAAGAAGTTATCGAAATTGGCGTGCAAGTCCGCGACTTTCCAAGCCATATCCTGCGGAATATTCATTTTTACCGCTTGCTCGATAATCAACTCTTTGGCATTCGATTTCACCAAGCCTTCATCCAACGATTGATACTCGCGAATGGCGTCATTGATGGCGACAAAATCATCGGATAGACCGGCCGGTGAAAATGGTGGCACTTGATAGCTTACAATCACTCCTCGGCCACGACGTTTAACGTGTAGCGCTTCGCCAATGTTGTCGACAATATAGGGATAGACAATCGGCGTGTTCCACACCGCTAAATTAGGGCTGTCATAGGCCCACATACCGCGCTCTTTGCCCGGATGCCATTCTTGGGTGCCATGGGTACCAAAGTGAATAATCGCATCGGCACCATACTGCTCACGCACCCATTGATAAGTAGCAATATAGTAGTGATTCATTGGGCGCTTGGTATCGTGAAACAGGTCTTTGTCTTCTTGCGCAGACGAACCGCCACGCCCCGGTTGCGGCATGACAATAAGATTGCCCAATTGCACTCGTGGAATCACAAAACCTTTTTGCCCTTGATATTCAACTACCCATTGGTTGTCTTCGGCACGCCCCCAATTATCGTTAATCTCTTGTTGCACATGCTCTGGAAAGGTCGCAAACCATTGACGATATTTCTCCAATGGCATAAAGCCCCACAGATCGGTTTTCATCAGATTGGCGACTTCATTTTGACGATAAGCCGGACGTAACATCGCGCCCACTGCATCAATCATCTCCTGCTCAGAAATATCGTCTAAGGCATAACCTTCGGCTTTTAAATCCTGCACTAACTTTTCGATCGATCGCGGCACATTCATATTCGACGCGCCTTGATTCTTTTCACCCGGCGGGTGGTTCCAGAACATCAACGCCAGCTTTTTATCGGCATTGGCTTTTTGTTGCAGACTAGCTAAATTCATCAGCTTACCGACTAATAGCTCGACCTGCTCCGGCAGCGGAATCATTTCGCCATCAGGGTTCACCGTTAGCATGACCGGATCTTGAATGCCGATATATTCGGCATTGGTTAAAGTAAACGGCAGACGGAAAGAGCTGACGCCAGCGAGATCTTCAAGATAAACTTTGCGCCCGCCTTCGCGGTAATGCAGAATATTAATCACCGGAATGCCTTGCGCCTGATAACGCAATTTACGCCCTTCGACATCGCCGCCCAAAAAGGTGTTGACCATCATCACCTGTGGCAAGACTTTGCCCTGCCAAGTAATTAACGGTTCGTTAAATTTATAAGGACGGCCTGTTTTTGGATTTGGGAAAGGATTGCCGTCAGCGCTTGGCTTGGCGGCTTGTCCCCAACTAGACGCTGAACGCCCACTAGGTTTACCCTGTACTGTATTGCTTGGGTTAGCGTTGCTTGTAGGGCGCCCGCTTGATTTGGCATCACCAGTGCTAGCTTGTGCCAATTTCGCTTGCGCTCGTGCCACCGATTGACGGGATTTAAAGATACTCTGAAAAGTGCGCGAATTGCGATAGAAAAATAGTGGCATGGCACCACGCTTTTCAATTTCTTTAATCAATATGTCTAAATGACGTGTTTGCCCGTCAGCGATATAGCTAGAAGTCGTTTCCATCGCTATAACCGTACCTTGCGTACCGTCTTCGCTCGTCTTCGCTTGCCACCACTGCAGGTAGCTTGGTAAATCTGCAAACACTTGATGTTGGTAATCGGGATGATAAATCCCTCCATTGGGCATTTCATTCGGTAGAGGAATTGCCTCTAAATCACCATTTTCAATAATCGCCTTGGCATACTCAAATAACAAATGTTGGTTTTCGAGCATACCAGCTAGGTAGTAACCGAACACTTGTGCGGCTATATCTAATGACAAATTTACCGCTTGCATTCTTTGAGTTCGGGTCATTCGACGAATATGCACCACTGGTGTATCTGTTAATGCGCGCAAAGCCTCGCCAGCATGAATTTCAATCTGGGCTTGATCATCGGAACGCGGCGCATCGACAATCACCAGACCGGTATTTTTGAGTGCTTGTTGCACATTTTCTTTGCCACCTGATCCGTCCTTAGCATCCACCTGAACCCAAGCCAATTCAACACCGCGTTCTTTGGCAGCCTTTTGCATCAATTTAAATTTTTTACTGAGCACAAATTCTGTCGAAAGGATGGTGACTTTATGGTTAGTTGTCGTGCTTTCAGTTATTTTATGGTCAACTTTCTCCAAGGCAAAAACGGGCGCAGGTAAAACTGCCAGCCACCCGACTAGGAGAGAAAGCCAAACTCCGAATAGTTTAGTCATAAAAACTTCTCCCTTTACCTTAGAATTGAACCTTCATACCAGCCATCCAGACACGGCCTGGGTCAACGTTGATTGACAAGTCCTCTTGATTATAAATACCGTTGTAATCTCCATCACGGTGGCCGCGGGCAGTCATGTAAAATTGATCGTCAAACACATTGTCTATTTTCATAAAAATACTGAAATCGCTTGGCTTAGTGCTAAATAGACTCGCTCTGGCTTTATACTCAACGCCTAAGTTGACTAAAGTACGAGAAGGTAATTTTTCCTGATTAATTTCATCCGCATAACTTTCACCGCGATAGTCAATTTCCGTGCTGACTTTAATGGTAGAGGTTGGGAACCAGTTAATGCGGAAGTTCACCAGGTGTTTTGGCGTTCTTGGTACATAGTTCCCAGCATTATCGTAATGCATAAAGTAAACACAGTCTTCGGGCGTACAGGTTTGAGGGCGCCCATAAGAATAATAGGTTCCTCCATTTAAATCCTCTAGAGAATCAACGGAAGTGCCATATGGGTTACCAAGCGCCATAAAGTAATTGTCATAACGTTCAAACTTGCTGATTAAATAGGTGTAAGCAAAGTCAAATGATAGTCTGTGCTTTTTCTGAGTTTGTAGAGCTAATTCCAAACCTTTAGAGGAGGTATGGCCAATGTTGTCATGCATGTTTTCAATATCTTCATTGGCATCGGCAGCGCCACTATTGACATATTGTCCAATTGAGCTGGTAATAAAGTCTTTACGATTGATGTAGAACAAAGAACTGTTTAAATGAGTCTCCCAGCCAAATAAATTCAATTTTGAACGCATGCCGATTTCATAATTCATAATTGTTTCAGGTTCAAGTTCTGAGTTGGTGGACAATTCACTTAAGCTCGGAGCGCGAAATCCGGTCGAAACAGATCCATAAAGAGAGGTTTGTTCAGAAATATCATGGTCTGCGCCCAAGCGCCAAGAATGAACACTAAAGTCATTTTGGTCGTTTAAACCATCCATTCGATCTTTACCATCTAGCTCAATGCGGTCAAAACGATAGTTTGCAGTCATAGTCGTCTTTTCACTGAGTGCTGTTTTTGCTTCGGTATAAAGTGCTTTGGTAATCTCTTCGCGATAGGAGTCAGAAGTTAGGGTTCCAGCGAGAACAGTACTCCCTCTGGAGTACGAGCGGTAATCTTCTTTAACCGTGGTTTGCTCATCAAAGGTATTCTTTTTTAGCTCTATCCCAGCCATCAGTGCAAAGTTGCCAAAAGAATCACGTGCTTCGAGCTTAACTCCGCGCTGAATTTGCTCATAATCATTGAGCTTTGCATACATATCGACTTGTTCATCTCCAACCTCTGTGCCAGAGCCGTCATAGCGAATCGGCGATGACCAGAAGTCGGTAATGTCTTTGTATTGGTAAGCAATTGCGGAAATGTTCCCAGTGTCAGAAAAGTCGTTTGAATAGGTTAAATTAAAACGTGATAAATCCACATTGAACATACGCGTATAGCTGCGGCCGCTATAAACGCCTCTTGGATCTTCTTTTGCTGCGGTCACTCCAGCAACCGAGCCACTGTTGTCGCGGAAACGCTCGGAGCTTTCAAAACCTAAGGTTAACTCACTAGTATCGGAAAGATAGTATTCAATCGCCCCGGAAACCGATTCTTCATCTTTTTCAGATAGATGGTAATAACCGTCACTGTGACGGTCTGCCACTTGTATATGTGCTGCAAAATCGTCTTCTGCCATTCCAACTTTGGCTAGGGTTCGTGTGTAACCGTGCGAGCCGGTATCTGCTTCGACTGTAACACCGGCATTTTCAGCACCTCGTTTAGTCGTGATAATTACCGCACCCGCAAGTGCGTCTTCTCCAAATAGATAAGAAGCTCCGCCTTTAACAACTCGAATGGATTCAATATTGTCGAGATCAATATTCACCTTGCCAGTTCGCTCAAAAACCGGCACACCATCAATCACAATCGCGACACCGGGCTTTTCTCCCATATAGCGCTGATTATCCACTCCACGAATTTTGATTTTGATTCCATCTCCTTCACCGGCTACATCTGCTGTAATGCCAGGAATCGAACGTAAAACTTCAATAAGGTTGGTTGCGTGTTTTGCTTCTACTGTTTCACCTTTTATAACCGTCGTGCTGGCTGGGATATCGGCATCGGATTCAAATTTATCTTCAATAATAGAGCTGGTGACTTTAACCACCTGTAGTTGGTGAGATTCTGCGTGAGTAGTGTTTGCAATACTCCCCAATGCAAGCGTACAGACAACATATGCTAAAGGTTTTAAATGAAAAGAATTTGGGTGCAATTGACCCTGAGCAAAATGGCTCATAACGACTCCTAAACAGTGAATTTTTAATTTGTTTTCTCCACTTGCTTAGCTATTGCGTGACCATTTGTTATGTGTGGTCGGAAAGTCTACCGGCCGGTCGATATATGATTTTTATATTTAGAACACACTTTTCAGTATTAGAAAGTGCTTTTCGCAACACTAAGGAACTGGCAGAGAGTCTAGAGTTGAATGAGATTAAAAATGTTGAAAGTGTTTGAACAAATATAGGTAAAAGTTAACACTGTATCACGAGAGTCTGAAAAAATAATGGATTGACAAAGTTTTGTTTATGTATGAACTTTTAAGGTTTATTTTGTGTTGTTTTATTTTTAATAGCGCATTATGTTTTTGGTTTAGTTTTGTGTTTAGCGCAGAGATATAAAAAAACCGCATTGGAAAATCCGAATGCGGTTTTAAAGAGTTCTGAAGCTTTAAAGTCGATTATTTCGAACCACGCGAAGCGCGCTTACGCTCGTTTTCTGTCAGAAGTTTCTTACGGATACGAATGCTTTCAGGCGTGACTTCAACCAATTCATCATCATCAATGAATTCTAAGGCTTGTTCAAGCGAGAAGCGGACTGGCGGTACAAGCGTCAAGGCTTCATCCGTACCTGAGGCACGAACGTTAGTTAGCTGCTTACCTTTCAGAGGGTTTACCGTTAGGTCATTCGCACGACTGTGAAGACCGATAATCATCCCTTCATAAACCTCTTCAGCGTGACCGATGTATAGACGACCACGATCTTGAAGGTTATAGAGTGAATAAGACAGCGCCTTACCTTTATCGTTTGAGATCAACACACCATTTGTACGCTCTCCCACCTTGCCTGAGAAAGTTGGGCCGTAGTGTGAGAAGCTCGAGAAGATCAAACCGTTACCTTGAGTCGCGGTCATAAATTCAGTACGGAAACCAATCAAACCTCGTGATGGAATTATGAAGTCGATACGCACACGACCGTGACCGTCTGGAACCATATCGGTCATCTCGGCTTTACGAATCCCGAGTTTTTCCATAATGGTACCTTGAGACTCTTCTGGAACATCCACGGTAAGGGTTTCATAAGGCTCTTGGATTTCGCCATCGATTTCACGGAAGATAACTTCTGGACGAGAGATGCCCATTTCAAAACCTTCACGACGCATGGTTTCAATTAAAACTGACAAGTGAAGTTCACCACGACCTGAAACACGGAATTTGTTCGCATCTTCTGTGTCTTCAACACGCAGCGCCACGTTAGTCAGTAGCTCCTTATCTAGACGCTCACGGATTTGACGAGAGGTGAGGAGTTTACCTTCTTGACCGACAAACGGTGAGTCGTTGACTTGGAATGTCATGCTAACGGTTGGCTCGTCGACAGAAAGAGGTTCTAGCGCTTCAACGGCTTCAGGATCACAAATCGTATCAGAGATGTTCAGAGGGTCGAAACCAGAGAATGCAATGATGTCACCTGCATGTGCTTCATCAACATTGATACGGTCTAGACCGTGGTAACCAAAGATTTCGCTGAATTTACCTTTACGAACCTTGCCTTCAACATCAATGATCGAAACCTGCATATTGGTTTTAACCGAACCACGTTTGATACGACCAGTCCCGATAACACCTTTGTAGGTATCGTAATCAAGTGAGATACATTGCAGTTGGAAAGGACCCTCAAGGTCAACTTCAGGAGGGGCTACTTTATCAACGATGGTTTGGAATACAGGTTGCATATCGCCGTCACGAACGTCTTCTTCGTGACCTGCAAAACCGTTTAGACCTGAAGCGTACAATACTTCAAAATCCATTTGTTCATCTGTTGCTCCGAGACGGTCGAAAAGATCAAATGTTTGGTCAAGTACCCAATCAGGACGTGCACCAGGACGGTCAATTTTGTTGATGACGACAATTGGTTTTAGACCTTGTTGTAGTGCTTTTTCAGTTACGAAACGTGTTTGCGGCATTGGCCCTTCAACCGAATCGACCAACAATAATACTGAATCGACCATCGATAAGATTCGCTCTACTTCACCACCGAAGTCGGCGTGTCCCGGAGTATCCACGATATTGATACGGTAGTCGTTCCAATTGATTGCTGTATTTTTTGACAGGATGGTAATCCCACGCTCTTTTTCAAGATCGTTTGAGTCCATGACACGTTCACCAGTGTCTTTACGCTCATCTAGCGTTCCTGATTGGCGTAAAAGTTGATCAACCAAGGTTGTTTTACCGTGGTCAACGTGGGCAATAATCGCGATATTGCGGATATGTTGAGTACTCATAAATAATTGATTCTCTTAAAAAACGAAATGAAAAAGGCGTGTCCGAGACGCAAATGGAATTTTGCAAAAGGAGGTTTGGCCGACTTCAAGATTGAAAATTGCCGCTATTATAATGAAATTGTTGGAAATTTATAGGGTTAGCATCGCGCTAGCTGAAATTTTTAATGCATTGATTAAATTGAAAGAGCGATTTTGAGAAATGTTGCTTGGGCTTTGCATGGAGGGTGGACAAAGCCATCACAAGATTATTCTGTGTAAGCACTTCGATTGTTGGCAATAAAACTTTGTAAAACGCCATAAGCCATCGTGCCAATCAATAAACCAGCAAGTGTAAAAATTGCACTGATTTTGCCTTCGGCAATCATTGCAGGAACCGTTCCTGGGCAAGAAGCTGTCATTGCCCAACCGATGCCAAATAGAAATGCACCTGTCACCAACCCTTGTTGGTAAGGTTTTTTGACAAAATCTACCGCTTGTCCTGTATGAACGGCGGTTACTTGAAATTTTTTCAATAAAAATACCCCAATCATGGCAACCACCACGGCTGAGCCAATCACCTTGATTAATTGCATATCTTCAAAGAGAAACATTTGTGCGTGAAAATCAAAGGTGGTTGCTCCGGCGCGACTCATTAAAAAACCAAACAGCACTCCGGTAAAAAGGCCAATGATGTTGGATCGATAGGCATAGAAAAAGTTCAGTAAAGTGAGGCGAATACTTTGAAGTCGAGGTAGAAAATGCTCTTTTTGTGAGTTCTCTGGTGATGATTGAGTTTTGTTATTGTTTGACATGCATAGGTGCTCGGTAAGTTTTTATTGTTTCTTTTAAGTATTAAATAGCAATTGTGTGGCAATTAATGCGCTTAGGAAAAATACAGCACCCGCTAATAAACTGGGTGGGTTTAACATTGCACCGCCTACTAGAGCGTGACCAGTCGTACAAGCTCCAGCAAGTCGCGCTCCAAAGCCCAGTAGCATGCCTCCAAAAATTAACCAAATGGCTTTTGCAGCATCGGTTTGCGGAAGAACGGCATCATACATCCCCATATCAAAGCTCCAGTGCCAAACATCTGTCGAGGAGAGGGCACTGATAAGGCCACCTATTGGGATACCAATTAAAAACCAGAGTTTCATATTGTTTTTGTTGGAATATTCACCTTCGTGGTAATAACGTACTTTTTTGGATAGATAACCACAGACGTTGCCATAGCCTGTTGAACAGCCAGCGGGCTTTCCTGCTAGCCAAAAATGTAAGATCACAAATAGTCCAATTGCGATTCCGGCAAGGTAGCCGGACCAGACATCAATTTGCATAGTTTCCTCATGTATTTTTCGTCTATTTTGAATGTGATTTTAGGCAAACTTGGCCAACTGTCAAAACAGCATAATTATTGGGCAAATAAGAGGGCTCTATAGAAGCTACGAAAATTGTGGGATTTGAGAAAGTGATGCAAGAAAGATTATGAATGCTTACCGGCCGGTAAGAAGGTTACCGGCCGGTAAGGTTTGAGAAGTTTACGCGGTGGCAAATTTTAAGAAATGATGTTGTTTCAGTAATTTCATAAAGAAGTAGATGCTTGCCACTTGAATAAGAATCATTGGTGCCCAGAGTGCGAAGTAGGCGGTACTACCAAACGTGACAAAACCGGTGAAGACTAAACCGATGTTTAACCACATCACCATTTGCACTTCAAAGGCAAATCCTGGGCAAATTAGGGCGAAAGCACTGCTATCGAGTTTTCCTTGGTCAAGCAGTTTGAAGTATTTTTTACGGCGCATGACGCTCAGGGCAAACAGTGCAATAAACAGTGAAAAACCTAAGCCTATGGTGGAAACCTGAAGATGGTAGTGGGCATCACGGGTTAAATCGAGTGCATGAATTGAGCCAAAGTCAGCACGCAATAGGCCAACGACAATCATGCCAGTAATCACCACTGGCAGTAATAATGTAACGGTCGATTGCGCGGCAATCCCTTCTTCGAACATTGATTTGAAACCTATTATGAGTTTGATTAATCCCAGGAAAATCGTCAGGGTAATGACAATATAGGCCATGCTCATTCCATAGAGTGCAATTTCAGGAACTTTCGACATGCTTAAAGCGCCTAGGCTGACACCAATCATTCCGAATGAAAAAATGGCAATGAGTTGTGCAAGATTTGAGTTTTGAATGAAGTCAAGGTTACCGTCGACTAAGCGCATCCAGTAAACGGAAAAAATCTTGAGAGCCATGACGAGAATGACGGTGAAGTAAATACCTGCTGCCACCATCATGAAATCAATCAGTTGGGCGGTGATGCCAAATAGGGTGATTTCACTAAACAGGCCTGGAATATACATCGCTCCCAGAATAAAGAAGACATTCATGCTCATAGCGAGTGTTAACGGAATTGCCATGAGTTGGACTTCTGCATTAGAGTTTTTTAGTTTTTCATAGGCATCTGTTTGTTTGAATTGGTTAAACCCTTTAAACCATCGGTTTAATAGAACAAAGTGCACAATGGCTGAAATAGTCGCACCCAGCATATAAAGCTGAACAATTAATTGGTGGGCAGAGGTTCCACCAATGTAATCACGCCATAGTATATCCCAGCTAATAAATACGTCACCCGGGTGTAACGTTGAGAAATTGACAATAAAGAAAAAAGAGGCGGTCATGCCTCCTGCGCCAAGTGCTGCAAGAATATGCAGTACTTGGAACTGTGGTTTATCTTGGTTTTGAGTCATTGGCTGGCTCATTGGAAACTCTCCCTTATCATTTTAGATATATTTCTAATATTATAAAATTCTAATATTTAAAGAATGATTGGGAATATATATTTAATTTATGACAGGAGCAAGATAGAAATATTAGAAAAGTGTTAAGTAATTATGAAGCTTGTGTATTAAACGCAATGAAAATGTGGGAAATGTGGTGTTAATTAACGTTTTTTATGGTTTTAATTTTCAGGGCAGCTTTCAGGGTTGAATAGCATTTTGACCACATTATCAGTAATTAACATTTGCTTGGTGGTGGCACGAAAGCTCTGGTAATGCCTGTTTTTGCTTTCAAGTGAGGCGTATTTTTCGGTATTCATATTTTTGGCAATCATTTCCCCTTCTTTGGAGGTAATGATGGCACCCATTTCGAGAATATGACTCTGTTGTTTGATTACCCACGAGTAAAAGTGAACCCAGAGGATTGAAATCACAATATCACTCATGCCAAAAAAACCAAAAAATAGATAGTTGCCTAATTCATCTTCCTTAGCGATATCGTTTTCAGAGAGCTGGTTAAAGTCAATAAGAAAGTTCATTGCCTGCTCAAATACAGACGGTTTGAGTTTGAGGGCAAAAAAATGCCCGTAATATTCACTGTCGTATTCACACACTGAAAAATGGTTGCTGGGAATATTCGCCATTTTTTGCAACGTATCTGAAGAAAGTGGCAGATTGTACATCTCTTGGAAGATGAGTAGATTTTTACTGATGGCAGATTGTTTGAGATGAGAGTCTTGAATTAACTTGATCAGAAACCGTGACTTATCCATATGCTGGCAAGGAAATGACATAACGAGTTTATGTCGGCCAAGCATTTTAGAGAATCCGATTGCACAGAAACTCTTCTCTATTTCAATGCGTTCAGCTTGTTCAATAAATGGATAAATCCTGTCAAAGCTCTCAGAGAAATAATGAACGAGTAAAGTTTGTTTGGAAAGAGACGGTTTAGAGACTCCACGTTCCCAGCGACTGAGTGTATTGGTATCTAGGGATTCAAAAGTTTTGTCGTAAACACAGAGAGCTGTGACTAACTCCGATTGAGTCAAATTTTGATGTTCTCGACATATTCGCAAGTAATCATTAAATTGAAACATCTACAACTTTGGTGTGTGAGTTAGTCGGAAGATAAGCAAGATTCATTCTACTTTGAATGATTCTTAATAAATTATTAAAAATATTATGCCTGAATTAAGTATTTTCGATTAGGCATTTTAGATTTTTTTTTATTTTTAATTCGCCCTGTTGTCTTTCATCAAGCATCAATAGAATATGAATATCTTACAGTTATTAGCACTGATAAAATTTTCCCCCGGTCTTTATGACCAATTCTTAGCCCGAAATTATTCGGGCTTTTTTTTGCCTGTAGGGTTTGAATTGTACGCTTTGAATCAGAATCTCAGTGTAATGCAGAGCAAGACTAGGCTTTCAGTGTTTGCATTTTCGATGCAAATTTACTGCGGTAAATAGGGTGGAAGAGTTTGTCGATGATTGATTGATAGCCTTCTTGGAGGTCTGTAATCAAAGCTCCGAATCGATTGAGTCGTTCATCTGGTCGACTGTTCTGGATTTTGACCTGTACCGAAACAGGATGGATAATCTTGGTGTCATCTTGCGTCAAGATAATTTGTATGACTTCACCTTCTTCAAGGTGACTGCTACTGATAAACCCTAGGCCATTTTGAGAGAGGTCGACAAGTAAAATTTTGGTTTGCACACCGTTTTTTTCCAGAATAGAAGGAATTCTGATTTCTTTGCGTTGTTCTTTTCTACGATTGATGTCCATACCTGTCTCCTAATAGATTTTTAAATCTAATTTAATCAAGAGCTTAGTATTATTATCGCAAAATATCCTTTTACGTTTTAGGGCTTTTTCTTGAGTAAGAACCAATAATATTTATGTAGCGTATAAGTAAATGGCAGTTTTGTGGGTATCAGGAGCTAAGAATTCCGCCCAATGATCGAGCCAGTTTGCTTTTTGCAGGATGTTTTTTAGGAATGAAATCTAAAAAGACTTCTGGAGAATGGGTAATTTTTGCTCCGTAACGATCAACCTGTTCGTTGATAAAACGATTGCGAATTTCGATTTCGATGGTGAAAGGTTTGAAAGTTTTACTTTCATTTCGGGTCAGTTCAATTTCCACCTTATCGCCTATCTGTAATCGTTCATTACAGAAAAAACCAATGCCGTGTTCCGCAATGTCAACAACTTTAATGGGCGCTTGAAATCCAGGTTTAAATAAAAATCCTGGGAAGTGTGTCGGCATACGTTCCTCAAGTCTTCGGTTGAAGGTGGATTGAACTTCACTCATTGTTTTCAACTATCCTCTTAATAAAGTCGAGCGGGGTTATTAAGCTAAACAGTGGTGTCAACTTTCCAGTTCTATTTGCTGATAATGTTTGATTGATCACTGTACAGTCCCCATCCGAATTCTAAGGATAGCAGAGAATAAAATTTTAGAAAGTGGTTTCATTGCCAGAAGAGTCAAAAATACCAAGTGATTTTTCTATAATTATGAATCTCTTTGTAATAAGTTAATTGAGGATAAGTTTCATGAGTGTTCGAATGTATAAAAGTTTTACTCCAAGTCTGCAAGAATCGACTTGGGTTGATGAATCGGCTGTCGTCATTGGCCGCTGTGAGTTAGCAGAAGATGTCAGTGTTTGGCCGAATGCCACTTTGCGAGGTGATGTCAATGATATTCAGATTGGAGCGCGTTCGAATATTCAAGATGGTTGTGTTTTACACACTACTCATGAAAGTGATATTTCCAAGGGATCTAAGTGTATTGTAGGTGAGGATGTGACTGTTGGTCACAATGTGGTTTTACACGGTTGTGTGCTTGAAAATGAGTGTTTGATCGGCATGGGCGCGGTGGTGTTAGATAATGCTGTTGTTCAAACACATGTTTTAGTTGGGGCGAACAGTTTGGTACCGGCCGGTAAAGTATTGGAGTCGGGGTATTTATATTTGGGTTCGCCGGTGAAAAAAATTCGTGAGTTGACGCAAGAAGAGAAAGCTTTCTTTAAATATTCTGCGCAACATTACGTAAAATTAAAAAACGATTACCAAGAAGCTTAGGATTTCTTTTGTGCTTCTATTAGATTGAGGATGGATTATGGAAGTTGTGGTGGAAAGTCTTTGGGGACAGTTAATCGTTACTTTGGTGTTGGGGTTTTTAACCGGGCTAGAGCTGCGAACCTATCTGAATACTTTTCACCAAGGTAAAGATGAAATTTTTTTTGGTACAGTCAGAACCTTTAGTTTTACAGCCGTTAGTGGATTTGTACTTTACCTGATTGACTTTTGGATGTTTGTCGTTGGTTTTGCTGGGTTGACGGGGTTGTTTTTACTGTTTTATGCACAAGCTTTAAAACGTGAAAGTGGCAGTGTGCTTTTGTATTGGGTGTGGTTGCTGGTGTATGCCTATGGCGCACTGGCTTTGACTCAGCCATTGTGGGTATTGGCGCTGATTTTTGTCATGATCGTGCTGGTGCTCAATGCCAAAGACAGTATTAAGCAATTTGTAAATAAGGTGTCTGGCGAAGAACTTACAACACTTGCAAAACTGATTTTACTCAGCGGTATTATCCTTCCGTTGCTTCCTCGTGAAATCTTGCACCCGATGTTGCCTGTATCGCCTTTTAAAATTTGGCTGGCAGTTGTCGTGGTATCGACTATGTCTTATTTGGGATATATCGCTCAACGTTATCTGTTTAAGGAACAAGGTATTTTAATTACCAGTATTTTCGGGGGGATTTATTCTTCCACGGCAACCACTGTGGTACTGGCTAAAAAATCTCAAGATGTTCCACGCTTGAGTTATCAGATGACAGCGGCGATTTTGATTGCGACGGCCTTGATGTATTTCCGGTTATGGGCGATTGCGGCGGTGTTTTTCTGGGAAGTGGCGATGATTTTGTGGCCATATTTACTCGGATTTGGACTTTTAACTGCGGTGATTGCGGTGGTTTATATTCAAATCGAAAAACGGTTTGGAGAGAAAAAACAGGTTTTTACACCGGCCGGTAACCCTTTAGAACTCAAGGTCGCTTTTGTATTTGCCTTTATGTTTATTGTGATGGCGGTGGTTACTCAGTTGGTTAATGAATATTTCGGCGATTCGGGATTGCGATATTTATCGATTATTGTCGGTTTTACCGATATAGACCCATTTGTTTTATCACTGTTAAATGGTAATTATCAAGCGGATGCAATGACGGTAGCCGGTGCGATTGTGATTGCCGCCGGCTCAAATAATTTCTTAAAAGCTTTGTACGCTTATATTTTGGGTGAGCCTTTAGCAGGCAAGTATTCAGCATTCTGGTTGAGTGTGTTAGGTGGAGCCACTATGTTTACCGGTTGGTTTGTGTTGGTGGCTTAGCATTCAAAGCTCCGCTATGCCTTGCTGCAAAAGCTTTTTTTGTGATACGTTGCTCATTTACGTAAATGTAAACTCCGCTACGTTTCTCGAATAAAAAAACTTTTTCGCAGTGACCTAGCGAGCTTTGATTGTTTTTGCCTACTAAGCCCTTGTGTTATTTCATCTCTTTACGAACTTGGTCGATAACCGGTTGTGTTTCTGGGCGAACACCTCGCCACAGGTAAAACGCTTCGGCTGCTTGGCCAACCAGCATTCCCAATCCATCCATTACACTACAATTGGGTTGATGTTGTTTTGCCCAGTTCACAAATATTGTTGGTTCATTGCCATACATCATGTCATACACTAAGCTGTCTGGCTTTAACACCTGTTCCGAAATAGGTGGTAGCTTATTATCTAGGCTGGCTGAAGTACCATTAATAATAATGTCATAGCCTTTATCTATTGGAATTTCATCCCAACCGCTTCCGCTGACGGGAATATCCGTTTTAAAGCGCTGTCCTAAAACTTCTGCGCGTTTGGCAGTGCGATTCGCAATGTGAATGCTTGCTGGATACTTTTCCAGAAGCGGTTCAAGAATGCCTTGCACTGCGCCACCAGCACCTAAAATCAAAACACGCTGATCCTTAAAAGGGCGTTGACCATTTACTTCTATGTCATTTACTAACCCGATACCATCCGTATTGTCGCCAGTGGTTGTACCATCGTCATTGAAAATAAATGTGTTGATGGCGTGTGCACTCTCGGCGCGGCTGGATTTGTTGTCGGCATATTCAAAGGCATCGAGCTTAAAAGGCACAGTGATATTAATGCCTTTATAACCACGGTTTTTCAAATCTGCCATAGCGTATTTAAACGAAGTTTCTTCATTATCAATGAGAATCGCCTCATAAGTGAGGTCTTGCCCAGTCTGCTCTGCAAACAAACGATGAATGAGAGGCGATTTTGAATGGCCAATTGGATAGCCGACGACTGCATATTTATCGGTCATTACTTTGCCCTCAATGCGATTCATTTAACCAGATTGCTGCGTTCTTGGCATAGTAAGTTAGGATGCCATCCGCTCCGGCTCGTTTGCAAGAAAGCAATGTTTCTAGCACCACGGGTTTTTCGTCAATCCAGCCGTTTTGTGCGGCCGCTTTAAGCATCGCGTATTCACCACTCACATGATAAACATAGGTAGGTGCTTTGAATTCATTTTTGATGTCGCGAACAATATCCAAATAAGGCACGCCTGGTTTAACCATCACCATATCGGCACCTTCGTTTAAGTCCAGTGCGACTTCGTGCAAGGCTTCATTTCGATTCGCAGGGTCCATTTGATAAGTGTGTTTGTTGCCTTTGCCCAAGTTGCCTGCTGAACCGACTGCGTCACGGAAAGGACCATAGTAGCTCGAAGCGTATTTTGCAGAGTACGCCATGATTCGAGTATTAATATGACCGTGATCTTCAAGGAGCTCTCGAATTTCAATAATACGGCCATCCATCATATCGGATGGTCCAATGACGTCAGCGCCCGCTTCGGCATGTGATAAGGCTTGTTGCATCAGGGCATCAATTGTGTCGTCATTTAACACATAACCGTCTTCATCAATAATGCCATCTTGGCCATGGGTGGTGAACGGGTCTAGTGCCACATCCGTCATAATACCAAGTTCTGGTACCGCTTCTTTTACGGCTCGAACCGCACGTTGGGCCAGTCCATCAGGGTTATAAGCTTCTGCAGCATCCAGTGATTTAACATGTGACGGTGTGACAGGAAAAAGGGCAATCATTGGAATGCCAAGTTCAAAAACTTCTTGCGCCTCTTTGACTAAAAGATCAATTGATAAACGCTCCACGCCAGGCATAGAGGGAACGGCTTCTCGCTGGTTATCACCTTCAATAACAAACATTGGCAAAATTAAATCGTCTGCGGTGAGCGTGGTTTCGCGCATTAGGCGGCGAGAAAAATTATCTTTGCGCATGCGGCGCATACGGGTGATCGGAAATTGTCGATTAATCATGAGAAACTCCAATAATTCTGTGTGCCAAGCATAATACCGTTGAAACGTGCAAATGCAAAGTGTGTAAAGGGGGGAAGGGGTGTTTGAATCCTTTACCGGCCGGTAAAAACTCGGAGCATGGAGATTGGATGAAGAAGTTCTTTATAACTGGGTTATCAATTCTATAATGCAATAGGTTTTCAAATCGCAGGACATATTTATGTTGGATGATATTGGTTTTACGTTTTTTAGCCGGCCGGTGGCAGATAAGTTTGTTGCATTTTGCGAGCAAATTAAGGTGCGTGCTCGAATTCAGTTTGAAGAGACGTTTTCAGGAGAGTCAGCTTATCAGGTGGAGCTTTTGAATACGATTGATGAAGCTTTGTTAGAACAGCTTGAAGAGTGCTATAGCGAACTTTTGTTTGGCGAAGAGGCGGCGAATATTGAGGGGAATGATGAGCAAGGTGCGTTGGCGGATGCATGTGGTGTGCAAGTGCAATTGCAATCAGGACAATTTACCACAGTGGCTATTGAGCCAGAGATTATGAATAAAATTCTTTCAGTATTGAGTATTGATGAATTACAAAGTTTTTTGGCGCAAGTGGCAGAGGATATTGAAAATCCGAAATCAGGTCCAATCTGTTCTCGGAAGCCTGATAACACTATATAGTGTGTTGATCAATGGAATAACAGATTTTTGTGATGGGGTGATAGAGGTTTCCCTTATCGGGTATAAAAAAATTATATAAGCAAATCCTAATTTTTATTGAGTTAAAGCTTGCAGTTGGTTGGGTCTAAACTTATTATAATCGGCCAGCAATAAATCATTGGTCATCGATGACGCCTAAACTTCGCATGACTAAACACACTAAAAAATAACTCTTGAATCTGGGGTATTGCTGTTAATTACAGTAAAGCCGTCAAGGAGCAATAAATGACAGATACAAACGTAGACAAGGTTGCGGTTCAGACTGAAGACAGTCGCAATCAAGGCCGTCGTGCGTTCCTAAAAGGAACTGCGGCCGTAGCTGGTGGTGTAATGTTCACCAAAGCAGCTAGCGCAGCAGATGGTGCAGGTTTCGATCCTAAGAAAGCTGTAGCCCCATACGCTGGTAAAGAAGAAATCACAGAAGTACTACAAGATGGTGCTGCTCGTAAATCACTCGGTTTCGGTGTTCGTAAATACCCATACGGTATGCCTTCTCCATTTGAGAAAGAAGTACAACGTCGTACACTTGAGTGGTTGACTCCAGATTCAATGGCGTCTATCACAATGACTCCATTACAAAGCCTACACGGTATCATCACGCCAAACGGTCTTCATTTTGAACGTTTCCACGGTGGTGTACCAACAATCAATCCTGATGACCACCGTCTAGTAATCCACGGTTTAGTTGAGCGTCCGCTTATCTTTACTATGGATGATCTAAAACGTTTCCCATCAATCTCTCGTATTCACTTCGTAGAATGTCCTGCGAACGGTGCGATGGAATGGAAAGGGGTTCAGTTGAACTCAGTACAATGGACTCACGGTATGATGTCTTGTGTTGAGTACACAGGTGTTCGTCTATCTGATCTTCTAAAAGAAGCTGGAATTAAACCAGAAGGTAAGTGGTTAATTCCTGAAGGTGCAGATGCTGCAGGTCTTACGCGTTCAATTCCAATTGATATCGCAATGGATGACTGTTTTGTTGCTTACGCACAGAATGGTGAAGCGCTTCGTCGTGAACAAGGTTACCCAATTCGTTTGGTTGTACCTGGTTGTGAAGCGAACATGTGGGTTAAATACCTACGTCGTATCCAAGTACATGATGTTCCTGCACAGCACCGTGAAGAAACTTCTAAATACACTGAGCTTATGCCAGATGGTACTGCACAACGTTTCTCATGGTACATGGAACCAAACTCAGTTATCACTTACCCATCTCCTGACTTCAAAATGCAAGGTCCTGGTAAATACTACGTTCGTGGTCTTGCTTGGTCTGGTCGTGGTAAAGTTGCACACGTTGATATTTCATTCGACGGTGGTAAAAACTGGAAAGAAGCGCACTTTACTTCTCCTGTTCTTGATAAAGCTTGGACTCGTTTCGAGATCGAATGGGATTGGGATGGTTCTGAAGCGTTCCTAATGAGCCGTGTTACAGATGAAACAGGCTATGTTCAACCACCAATGCCACAAATGCGTAAGCTTGAAGGTACGAACAACGTTTACCACCGTACAGCGATGGTTACATGGCGCGTACACGCTTGGAACAACGGCAAAGACGGAGGCATGATTGAAAATGTTCAGTACTAAGAAAACCTTAATCGCGGCTTCTGTTGCGACTCTATTCACAGGCTCTGCATTTGCAATGTCTGGTTCAGATGGCGGTTCAACAGCTGCATCTGGTGAAATGATTGATGGTAAATACGCTGCAAACTACGAAGAAATCATTCGTGCCGCAGACGGTAAATACCTAGATAAAGAAGTGATTGAAGCAATCCTTGGTAAAGACGCTGCGCACGGTCGTGACGGTCTTTCTGGTAAGCTTGATCCTGCAAACCCATACTCGTTTGAAGTTGATGATTCAATCGATGGTGGTACTCACGGTAACACTCAATGTAAAGTTCCAGCAGCATTCATCGAAGTACATGATGAAGTAGCGAAAAACTACCACAACGATTCTGACTACGTTGCGCGTGGTTTCGGTACGCCAATCGCAGAATCTGCGGTTCAAGCGAAGTGGAACATTACGGTTGATGGTGATGGTAACAACCTACCAGATCCTTCTGTCGGTATGACTGTTGAAGAAGGTGGTAAGCTTTACGTTCAGTACTGTGGTATGTGTCACGGTGAATTCGGTGAAGGTGCGAAAGGTTATCTACCTCTAGCAGTTGAAGAATCACTAGTAACGTCTGATTTCTTCGATCCTGCACCAATGAAAACTGTTGGTAACTACTGGCCGTATGCGGTAACGTTCTTCGATTACATCCGTCGTACTATGCCTTTCTGGACTCCAAATGCACCATTTATCGGTGATGCGGGTTACATGGGTATGACAGGTTACATCATGCAATCTAACTACATTCCAATCGATGAGAACGGAACTGAGTTAGAAGATGATGACTTCTATAACTCAGAATTGTTGATGAAAAACAACAAGTTCATGAAGAACCAAGGTAACTTCTTCTGTGATCACCGTCCAGTTATCCACAACGCTCGTTGTATGGAAAACTGTGCAGACGAGCAAGTAGGTGATGGTAAAGGTGATATCAACAACTACCGTCAAGCACGTCTACTACCAGATGGTACTCCTCAGTACAACGTTCCAGAGCGTTTGCATGAAGATCCGCCAGGTGTTGGTCACGCAGGTATGTAATTTTTGACAACTTAAGAAGTCGCTATTTTTTGTGATCTCTTTGTTGGAAAATGGTCACCTAGTTAATCTGGGCTCCCATTTCCCGCCTCGATCTCACAAATCTAGCAACTCTTAAGAGAGTCAAAAAGATTACTAGAAACCCGCAACTTCTTTGAGGTTGCGGGTTTTGTTGTTTAAAGGCTTGGAAATTGTAAGTTTAGAGAATTGCAGCCTTGCCTTAACACCGTGCAAAGTTTTGGAAAACCCAAATTACATATAGAAAAGCCCGATAAGTTTTCTTATCGGGCTTTTTGTGTTTTTAGAGGTAACGTTGTTGTTTAAGTATTTTGTAAAGGTCCTTAATAGTGTTTTTACCGGCCGGTAACTAAAATAGTATGGCTACAAAATGAAAGGGCACACAAAAATGAAAAAAATTCTTCTAACTTCTACCTTAATGGCTTTGGCAACAGCTTCAGTTGCCAGTGACGACAAACACTTTAAAGGCAAGATGCCAACAACTTATGAACAGGCTCAAGAATATCTTGTTGAAAGTAAAGCCAAGCTGGCTGAGATATTGGCAGATGGAAACGTTTCGAGGGTTGAAATGGGAGAAATTCATCAGCTGACTTATAGTCTTGAAAATGCATTGGAGTTTATGGAAGAGGAAATTGAACAGATTCAAGAAACAGTCGAACGGGTGCATAAAGGGTCTGAGCGTGGTACGAATGCACAGGTGTTTCAAGATGCCCAACAGTTTTTGAATAATTCAGATGTTCTTCATTAAAAACAAGATTTAACCCTTGGATATAAGGGCTTTTAGAAGCCCTTTATTCCAATCGTAATTTACATAGGAATTTTTGTGTAAATTCTTGAATAAATTCTCACTATTCTTTAATTAATAAAATAAATAAGCATTTTCTTATATCAATTTGATTTTTACGTCTGCTTCTTTATAATGCGTTATTCCCAGCCGGAGATAACGATATAAACTTTACCGGCCGGTAGAAAGGCTGCATTATGAAAAAATCTTTAATTGATCCATTCCAACGCAAAATTGAATATGTACGCGTGTCGGTGACCGACTTGTGTAACTATCGGTGCGGTTACTGCATGCCTGAACAAGGTGTGCACCCAGACGGCCATCATGCGGAATATCTTTCGTATGAAGAACTCGCGCGAGTTATTAAAGCATTTACCAATCTGGGAGTTTCAAAAGTCCGTTTAACTGGCGGAGAACCTCTTGTACGCAAACGATTGTATGAATTGGTGGAAATGATTTCTCCACTAGAAGGTCTGGAAGATATTGCACTTTCGACTAATGCTCATCATCTTGGTCGTGAGGCTGAAGCGTTAGTCAAAGCGGGTGTGCACCGCTGCAATATTTCGATTGATTCTTTACGCCCACAACGCTTTAACAAAATTACTCGTGGTGGAGATCTGGAAAAAGTACTCTCCGGCGTGGATAAGGCGTTAGAAGTGGGGATGAAGCCAGTGAAATTCAATATGGTCGTTATGAAAGGCACCAATGACGATGAAATCGAAGCTATGGTGGATTACGGTATAGAGAAAGGTGTGGAAGTTCGTTTTATTGAAACTATGCCCATTGGGCCAGCGGGCGTTTCGATGATGGATCAACACTACGCGGCGGAAAAAATTCTAAAACGCGTCAAAGATCACGTTGGAGTCGACTTGATTCCTTCGACCGACCGCTCCGATGCAGGGCCGGCGCGCAATTTTAAGATTTCAGGAACAGATGCGCGCATTGGTGTGATTTCAGCAGTATCCAATCATTTCTGCGACAGTTGTAATCGTGTTCGATTGACGGCGCGAGGGGTGCTCGCCTTATGCCTTGGGCAGGAAGATTCGGTCGACTTGCGTACTCCACTTCGGGATGGTTGTAGTGATGAAGAGTTAGAACAAATTATTATTGCGGCGATAGCCAAAAAACCGGAACGTCATTTCTTTAGGGAAAACGTCCACAATATCGAATTTAGACAAATGGTTCAATTGGGCGGTTAAGCTCACTGTTGAGAGGAAATTGAATATGTTGAATATTTTGTATTTTGCGAGTTTTCGAGAAGTATTAGGTCAAGCGCAAGAACAATTGCCGTCGGATTCCTTTAAAACCGTCAACTGTCTTTTGAATAGCTTGGCAGAGCGTGGAGAAGCTTGGCAGCAAGCGTTAGCGCACAATGAAAATCTGCAAATTGCAGTGAATCACGATGTGGCAAACCGTAATACAGAAATCAAAGCCGGTGATGAAATCGCCTTTTTTCCTCCGGTCACGGGGGGGTAATCGGTGAGTAATCCTGAACCGATGTTTCCAAATATTCGTATTTGTGAAGAAGACTTTGATTTGACGACTGAGGCGGCCAAGCTACGCGAAGGTCATAAAGACATTGGTGCGGTGGTGACTTTTGTAGGTACAGTACGAGACATTAATGAAGGTGATGAAGTTTCTATTTTAGAGTTGGAACACTATCCGGGAATGACTGAAAAGGCGTTGGAAAAAATTCGTCTGCAAGCTCATGAACGTTGGAGCTTGGAAGCCAGTTCGATTATTCATCGTATTGGCAAAATGTACCCGTGCGATCAGATTGTAATGGTGGCTGTTGCCAGTCGTCATCGCGAAAATGCATTTCATGCAGCACACTTTATTATGGACTATCTTAAAACCAATGCGCCTTTCTGGAAAAAAGAAACCTTGCCAGATGGGAGTGAACGTTGGGTAGATGCCAGAATCTCAGACAAAGAAGCTGAGTCACGCTGGGTATAATAATGGTCTTTTTGTCCGGCTTCGCTGTTGGATAATTGATTGAATCCATGTTCATTTCTTTGCGCTGGCAAAGAAACGAACCAAACGAAGAACTTGGCGAAAAGCCAAGAAAGAAAACCGCTCCTGTTCCGTTCTTGGAGTTTCACTAGTCTGGCATTTTGGTGGCTCATAACTCGCTTGCAGGCAAGCTCAGACAAATTCGCCACTTTCAAAATGCGTACGACAAGTGCAACTTAACCAATCACTCCAAAAGGAGTCTTTTGGTGTGCGAGCCTCAATTACCAAAGTAAAAGTATAAAAAATTATGAAAACCTTTGATGAAACCCTTTATGCCTTGCTGAACGATGTTCAGGTCACCACTCAAACTGAAACTATTAATGTCGCTGATGGGCTTTATCGCATTTTAGCTCAAGATATTACTTCGAGTGTGAATGTCCCCCCTCATGACAATAGTCAGATGGACGGTTATGTTCTACATTCGTTTGATTTGGAACATGCGGATACGTTTCCGGTGAGTCAGCGCATTGCTGCTGGTGAAGTCGGTAAAGAGCTTGAGCACGGTTCGATTGCCAGAATCTTCACAGGTGCACCAATACCGGCCGGTGCCAATCAAGTGGTGATGCAAGAAGACACCGAAGAAGTTGATGGCAAAATTCAGATCAGAGTCAAAGCAACCCCAGGTGAGTATATTCGTAAAAAAGGCGAAGACATTACCTCTGGCCAAACCATTCTCAAAGCTGGTACGCGTTTACGGCCTCAAGAGCTAGGGTTGATTAGTTCGATTGGTATTGGCCAAATTGAAGTTTATCAGCCGTTGAAAATTGCAACCTTTACCACCGGCGATGAATTGCTTGAACCGGGTGAAGCAGCAGAAGAAGGAAAAATCTATAATGCCAATCGCTACACTTTGAGTGGTTTGATTCCTCAGCTTGGTTTTGAATTGATTGATTTAGGGCGTGTGGAAGACTCATTAGATTCGACTGTATCGGCTATGAAAAAAGCAGCGGACATGGCAGATATTGTTATGACCACTGGAGGTGTGTCGGTTGGTGAAGAAGACCATATTAAACCAGCGATTGAACAGCTCGGTGAGTTGTATACTTGGAAAGTCAAAATGAAACCAGGTAAGCCGTTGGCGTATGGTCGTTTGAAAACGGATAAAGGCGTTGTGCCGTTCTTTGGGTTGCCGGGCAACCCAGTGTCCGCCTTTGCGACCTTTAAACTGTTTGCGCGTCCGTATTTGATGAAAATGCAGGGTACTACACAAATCAAAACCAACCCAATTTGGTTGGCAGCCGATTTTGATTGGCCAAAAGCCAATTTTCGTCGTGAGTTTCTGCGTGCACGCATTACCAATAAGCGTCAAGAATCGGTGGTGGAGATTTTCCCAAACCAAAGTTCAGGGGTTTTGATGTCTGCTTCCTGGGCAGAAGGGTTTGCGGTAATTCCAGAGGATACGACGATTGCTAAAGGTGATACGGTGGCGTTTTATCCGTTTTCGACCTTTGTGTAGCATGTCGCTAGCCAATAATAATTCTTTAGGGGTCTATTAAAAGACTTTAAACGTGTATCAAAAAACGCCCCATTTAACGATGGGGTGTTTTTTAGTTGGTTAGTTTCAATAAAGCGTTTTGTGTACGATGCAGTTTCTGCCTGCATTTTTAGCCTCATAAAGCTGCTTGTCAACTAGAGCAAAGAGCTCATGGTTGGGTTGTTTACAAGGAGGCTGAAAGCAAATAGATCCACAACTAACACTTAGTGATAAAGGGTGCTTGCTATTAGCGCAGAAGCTATGGATTTCCACGGCTTTGCGAATGCGTTCGGCTAACGATTCTGCTCCTCCTGGTTGTTTATCAAGTGTAACGACAGCAAATTCCTCTCCACCCCAACGATAGGTGGTTTCTTCAGTTCTAGCGGTTTCTGTAATCAGTTCTGAGATTTCTTTCAAAACTTTGTCGCCAATTAAGTGGCCATAGGTGTCATTAACTTTTTTAAAATAGTCGACATCGATTAATACTAGTCCAACCCAGTAATTATGCCGTTCTGCAAAGGCGATATTTTTAGAGAACTCGAGTTCAAAAGAGCGTTTGTTGGGCATGCCTGTTAAAACGTCCGATGTGGCTAGACGGATAAATTCGTCTTCAATCACATTCAATAAAGTTTCACTGACGACTTGGGAGTGGACTTCCATTTCATTGAGTAGTTCAACCACTTTCTCTGGCTGTTTTAAATCTGAATGCTCAATCGCTAAGGCTCCGAGTTGGTGAATACGTTTGTGTGAGTGATGAAATTTATCGAGTTCCTTTTCAGGAATAAGGCCTTCACCCTCTGCAGCTAGCCATGTAGCAAGACGACACTTGGTATGAGAAATTTCTATCTCGTCAGAGAAGTTTCTTTCACCTAAAGCAGCTGAAAAAGCATTGAATTTCCAATTCAGGTGGTCAAGAAAAGGTTGTATCAATGCTTGAGGAGGCTCCATAGAGAGTAAGCCAAAAGAACGTTTAATGCGCTTGAGTTCATTTTCAGCATGAAAACGCATACGTTCGACTTCATCCGAGATTTGATAAACGGTCGCAACAATTGATTGGGACATGTCTAAAACGTGACACAAGCCTTTGGCAAGATTGTGTGATGCCACTTTTTCTGAATAGAGGATTAAAAGCTTTCGAATATGACTTATTAACAAAAGCGATTTTGATTGTGTAAGTCCACATAAGCGCCAGTGCATTGCTTGGCGGTATTGAATGACGTAGAAGTCGTAGCCGTAACTTCCAGAAATAATGGTCGTGAAATACTCCGGCAACATCACCTCAAGGGTATCTTCATCACATTTGATATTGTATTTTTTTAGCCAGGTTTTAATGGCACTTTCAAAATCGTGGGTGTTTTTTTGCAAAAACTCGTGGTAGTCAACAATCTCCAATAATTCAATACTTGAAAGGGTGACCATTTCTTGAAGACGCTGAAAATTTAACATAGATAACCAGTCCTGATTTTATTTCAGCGGGCATTTTAGCGTTAAATGTGAGAGGCAAGTGCAAAAAATATTTATTAGTAAGCTAGATTGATTTTGGGGGTGGGGATGTATTTTTTAAGTTGCAACCAAAACAATTGTTTTGGTTGCAACTCTTGAAATGAGATAGGGAGTTAGAATTTATATTTAGCGCCTAACTCAAAGCTACGCTCTGGTCCTGCATAGATCCCTTGACGCAAGCCAGCAATGTAACGTTCATCGGTTAGGTTTTTCACCGAACCAAACACTTTAAATTGCTTGTTGACGTCATAGCTAGCATGGAAATCTAATGTCGTATAAGAGTCTAACTTACCGCCCCAGATTCCACCCGCGGCACCAGTAGGTAAATTGACAGTGTTTGAGCTGTCAGCGAATTGAGAGTCAGAATGGTGTACAGCAAGAGCTGTTTTTAGGCCATTATTTTGATAGCTGATTTCCAAGTTAGCAAGAATTTCAGGTGAGTAGCTAATGCGATTGCCTTTATTGTCGCCACTTTCAAACTCAGAAGTCGGGATCCACGTAAAGTTACTATCCATTCTCCAGCCGGAGCCAAAGTTATAACCAAGCACTAATTCTGCACCACGGTGAAGGGTAGAGCCACCATTTTGCTTAGAAAGGTTTGGATCAGAGTTACCATCAACAACTTGGTTTGAGAAATCCATTTGGAAAGCAACGACTTCAAAGTTTAATTGGTCTTTTTGACCTCGAATCCCTAGCTCAAGATTGTTAGAGCGTTCGGCATCAAGCTGCTGGTCTGTTAAACCATCTAAAGCGGCCGCGTTTTCTGCTGGAGAAAAGGCTTTGTAAGCACTCGCAAATATCTGGGTAGAGTCAGTTAATTGATAGGTCATACCGATACCTGGTAGTAATTCGGTATTGTCGGTTGACTCTTCTGCGTTATTGTCCGTCAGGATTTTTCGAGTTTGCTCATAGGATTCTATACGCAGGCCTGGTGTTACACTCAAGCGATCCGTTACGTCAAAGCGGTTTTGTGCAAACACAGCAAAACTCTTCGCTGTATCTTGGCGGTGACGGTCATTGATTCCAGTTCGGTCTTGGTCACGCGTTGCACGAATACGGGTATCGTTTGAGCTTTCGACAAAATAGCGAATCCCAAATTCTGCTTCATTGTTCATATCAAGTAAGTTGTGATTCAGGCTGAGTCTGGAATCAAAACCGGCACGTTCAAAGGAGCGATTGTTACCGGTTAGGTCATCGGTGTACACCCATCGGCCGGCAAGGTTTGAGGCGTCCGTGTCTACACTGTAACGCCAATAATCACGACTGACTTCACTCCAGTAAATGACTGTTTTTAATAAGGCTTTGTCATTGATGTCCCATTCGTGGTTGATATCAACCGACTTTCTTTCCGTTAGATAATAATCATCGGGGGCAGGGTTATAACTTGCCCCTTTCAGATAGTCTTCGAGGAACAACCCTCGGTATGAAATATTGGCATCATTTTTATAATAGCCAACTTTGACACCGATCCATTGGTCGTCTTTCAGTTCCATGCCGCCTTTAATCATCAAGTCGTCCATTTGATAATCTTTGTCTTGAAAGCCATCACTGTCAGCATGGGTATAAATCATGCCCATTTGCCCGTCACCTGACTTAGACACGGCTCCGGCTTCAATGGTTGCCTCTTTAAGTCCAAATGACCCAACTCGGCCAGAAACAGCGACACCTTCTTCAGGTGTTTTCGATTGATAGTTAATCACTCCACCAATGGTTGATGGGCCATAGCGCAAAGATGAGGCGCCTTTTAAGACCTCAATACTTTCAATGTGTTGAATACGTGGGTTGTAATATCGGCCATTGCCAATAAACAAGCCGGGGGCAACTGGAACACCATCTTCCAAAATTAAGGTTTTAGTTTCTGCTGCACTTAAACCTCGAAGCCCGATATTGGCCACCACCGCAGATTCTTCCTCGCCCTTAATGTTGACCCCAGCAACGCGTTTCAGTGCGTCTTCAGTGGACAAGGGCTGTTGAAGTTCCAACTGTTCTTTCTTTATGATTTTTACCGATCCGGCTTGTTCAAGCTCGGCCTGAGGCGCTGAATCAATTATGCTGATGCGTGGAAGTTGCATGGTTGTTTCTGCAATTGCGGCTTGGCTTGCAAAGCCTGTCGCAATGATTAAAGAGATCGCTGTCGAGAGTCGTTTATTTGAGTTTGGCTTTGGAAAAGCAGTGCCTGACATTTTGTTTTCCTTTTACTTGTTTATTTTTACGTTCTATCTTGAAGTTTCAATTCGAAATGAATTCAATCAAGCAAATTTTGTTAATCAATATAAAATGATAATGATTCGCATTTTATTTATAAAATACTTAATGTCAAGCTAATAATAATAATTCGTATTTACATTTTAATCAGGGCTTTTAGCGAGGTGATAACGGAAAGTGTTTATTTGAAGGGTATTAAGTCAATGAAGTAGACAAATCTTTTTGGAGGATGGTTGAGAATTTAATTTTAGAAGATACTAAGAGAGAAACATTTAAAGTAGTGAGTTGCTCGCTACTCAATTGAAAATTTTGACTTGTATAAAGAAAAAAGCCAGTTCGAAAACTGGCTTTATGACTTAAATTTTAGTGTGCTTTTACGTTTGTTGCACATGGACCCTTAGGACCATCACCAACTTCATAGCTCACGTCTTGACCGTCTTTCAAAGTTCTGAAACCACCGTCATTTTGAATTTGTGAATGGTGAACGAAAAGATCTTTACTACCATCCTCTGGTGTAATAAATCCGTAACCTTTCTCTTCGCTGAACCACTTAACTGTACCTTTGATCATAATATACTCGATGTAATAGGGTGAATAACTTACGCCGATCCTCCCTATCACCATCCGGAAGTCGGTCTTGAAAATTCAATAACTTATTGAACAGCTACCAGTATACAGAGATATTTACAAAAAGGCGGAAAGTACTTAATTTAATTGCTGATTTTCATAAAATTTTCAGGTGATTGACCCAAAATTGCAATGAAGTTAATGAGATTTACTTGGTCCAGCATCTTAATAAGTTGTGATAAAGCTCTGTTAACTGCTGTACTTGCTCATGTTCATCTGTCAGTTCCAAGCGAAGGGTTTGAATGCTGTTATCGAGCTGATAAAGCATTGCGCGATTTTTGGAGTCTTGTACCAAGCTTTGAATCCACATGAAACTGGCAATTCTTTGACCTTTGGTCACTGGTAAGACCTGATGCAGTGCCCCTGAGTCATATAAAATCATATCACCCGCATTCAGCTTTATTTCTTGTACGCCCATACCCGTGTCAATTTGCAGTGCGCCACCCTCATAACTTTCCGGATCGTTTAAAAATAAAGTCGCAGATAAATCTGCTCGCATTTGTACCGGCCGGTAAGGATGTTGAAGGATAGCATTATCTACGTGTGCGCCATAAAAACCACCGTTTTGATAAAGGTTGAATTTTGGTGGATAGAAAATATTGGGTAATGCATGACTGACAAATTCGGGTGTTTGCATTAATCTTTGCTCAACGTCCTGACTTAATTGTTGTGCGATTTCCTGTTGATCATCCAGTTGAAGGTTTTGCTTGACGCGTTGAGCAAGAGTTCCAGCGGTAAGAGCGCCGTCAATCCACTTTCCTTGCTCTAATTTTTGACGAATTTCAGCGCATTCTGTGGCAGAAAAAACGTGATTAATCACTTGAAACATTGCTGAGTCTCCCAAAGTTGTCGTGATGAAATCGCTTGTAATGTTTCACAACCGCAAAGAGCCATGGTCATTTGCAGCTCTTCGGTAAGTAGTTTCAATAGGTGTACGATGCCCATTGCACCGGCCACCGCTAAAGCATATAGCTGAAGGCGACCGACTAAAACCGCGTCAGCACCAATGGCCAAGGCTTTAAAGATATCTTGTCCGCTGCGAATGCCGCTGTCTAATAAAAGAGTCATTTCACTTCCAACAGCTTGGCGAATCTGCGGCAAAACTTCGATACTGCTTGGTATTCCTTCAAGCGCTCGACCTCCATGATTAGAGACAATCAAGCCATCTGCACCGAGCTGTTTTAAACGTAACGCTTGTTGCGGATTGATAACGCCTTTGATCCAAACAGGTAGTTCTAATTGCTGGCAATAGGTGATTAATTGTTCAAGTGTTTGCCAGTTTAATGCGTGGGACATAATACCTTGAAAAACATAACTGTCTTTCTCAGAAAGGTTAGCAAGTTCTACCGGCCGGTAAGATTTTAGATTGCTTGGCACTGAGGTTGGCAGTTGGAAACCTAAATGTTTGGCTTTGAGTGAAACTTGCTGTATCGGGGTATCAATCGTGATGACAATCGCTTGATAGCCACTATCTTTGGCTCGCTGGATTAAATCTAAAGAATCATTTAGTTCTGGTTGAGCATACAATTGAAACGCTTTCCAGCCGCTAGAATTTTCTGAGATGGTTTCTAAATCATAGCTAGAAAGTGTACTTAAAACGATACCTTGATTAATCGCTTCAGCTGCTTGGGCACTGGCGACTTCACCGAGCTCATGCACCATTGCTTGTTGAGCAACCGGAGCGAGCAAAATAGGCGCGGAAAAAGTATGATCTTGATAGCTCCATTGACAGTGGCCTTGTGAGACATCTTCTAGGCTATTTGGCATGATTGTCGTTTGTTCAAATGCTGTGCGATTGCGCTGTAAGGTAATTTCTTGGCCACTGCCTCCAGAAATATAGGCAAACAAAGCTTCATCAAGTTTGGTCTGAGCAAGTGCTTCAAAATCTTGCGCACACAAAACGTGACGTTGTAGTTCTTGATAGTCATCAAACATGATTTTTTCGCCTTAAAAAATAAAACTCAGCCAATACAAGATTGGCTGAGGAAACATGGAAGGAAACAATTAAACCTTCGTTTATTGAGGAGGAGTCTTAGAACTCATAATTCACCGTAACATAGGCATTGCGTGCATCGCCTTTGTACATGAATCCGCCGCTTCGGTAAGCCGCTAGGTAGTAGTCTTCATTCGTGATGTTTCCAACATTTACACGCATATCAAGATTATTGGTAAAGCGATAGGTGGCAAACAGGTCATATTTTGTATAACTCGGTACTTTGACATTTCCAGCCGCAGTATCTGGTTGTCCAGCATACATTTCACTCACGTAAGTTGCATTCCCTCCAAACGAGAATTTCGGTGTTAGTTGGTATCTTAACTGAGCAAACGCTTGGTTATCGGCAAAGTTACTTAGTGATTTACCGATATTGTCCTCGTTATAAGAGTCCGTTACTTCGGAATCCATTGCTGTTAAAGCGACTTGTGCACTGAACTTGCTGGTGATATTCCCAACTAATCCTAATTCAATCCCGCGGACTCGGTTTTCACCTGAATTATAAGTACCGACTTCATCATATCCAGAACCTTCCATTACGTCGCTTTTAGTCGTTTGGAAGACCGCTGCGGTTGCCAGTAATTTATTGTTATAAAACTGCCACTTAGTTCCCAATTCAAAACTATTGGTTGTTTCTGGATCAGGATCGTTCAAAGCCGTTGAATCAACTAAGAAACCGCCATAACCAGATGAGGTTCCTACATCTGATTCGCCACCATTCACGTTCGTTGCCGAGCTGTAGGTTGCATAGATATTACCATTTTCAGCAACTTTATAGACAAAGCCTAAATGTCCATTCCAAAGGTTGTCGCTATAATCGTAATCACCTTCCGAGCGTCCTTGAGTTTCAAGGTTTAGGTCTACTTTGTCAAAACGAACACCGGCAAATACCGAAAGTTTATCGGTGACATCAATCGTATCCATGGCCGCCAAAGAGGTGGTTTTCATTTGCCAATCGGAATCCCAGTCGCCTTTAGCAATGGAACGACCAATAAAGCTGTTAAGGTTGCTGATGTAGCTTCCGTCAGCATTTTGAATACAATAGCCTTCACTAATTCCGCCGCGACCATTGACCAGACAGTTGCTTTCACCAAGGTTCTCAACATTGTAGACACCGTTTAAGACCTTGTGATTGCTGTACTCTCCACTGAAGACAAACTGATGTTGCATTCCACCAATTTCAGTGTCATAAAATGCATTTAACACATTGGCGAAATATTCCACATCCTGCCAGCCCTGAGGTGCAGGATTTTTAATGGATACAGTATCGTAGAGCGCATTTCCGTCAGCATCGACAGCGCTCGTACCACTTGCACCACTGACGACATAACCATTATCGGTTTTACCGTAACGTGTGGTATTTTCAAGTCGCAAGTTATTAGCCGCTTGATAGCCTACTTTTAAAGTAGTGGTATCAATGGTCGATTTTAAGAAGTCTTGTTCTTGCGCATAAGCTGGCAAATTATGGTTGATTTGGCCGGTTGTTCTATTCTGGTAAGTCCCTAAATCAGGCGTGTCATCGGCATCTAGATGATAGTGATCCAGCGTAAAGTCTAATTTATCCGTTGGTGCCCAGAATAGAGAAGCTGCGATCCCTTCTCGATCACGGTCAACCGGTGCGCGATCTGGTGCTTCTTCATAAGCATCTAAAATATTGATACGAACAGCTGCGTCGTCAGTCAGTACAATATTGGAGTCTAGCGTATAGCGGTGATAATCATCGGTTCCCCAGCCACCAGACAGCTTGTTAAAGCTACGTCCAAGATTCGCTTGTTTGGTAACGGAGTTAACCGCTCCACCAGTTGCGCCTCGGCCGGCAAAGGTTGAGCTTGGCCCTTTGGTGATTTCAATTTGTTCTGTTGCAAAGCTTTCACGAGTGGTCATTCCAGGATCACGCAAACCATCAACAAACACATCAGAACGTGCTTCATGCCCTCGGATAATGTAACGATCCCCAAAGGCATTTCCGTTTTCACCAGTGCCTAGTGTGATACCCGGTTGGGATTGAACGATATCTTTTAAGTCTGTTTGTCCAGCTTCTTCCAATTGAGTTTGGGTAAGTACCTGAATGGTTTGTGGCGTTTCAGCAAGCGGTTTTACACGACGCGCATCACCTGAGAAATTCGCTTTGTAAGGCGCATCTTTTTCCGCATAAGGGTTGTCATCAATTTTTTGACCTTCTACTTGTACTTGGTCTAAGTCGATCGTTTTCTTCTGTTCCTCAGCATAAGAGGCAGAGGTGGCTAAGCTCGCAGCAAGACCCAGTGTAATGGCTTGAGTTGTTGTTCGGTTTAAAACACTTTTGGGTTTGAAAGTGACACCGCTCATTTCCTGATTGAGTCGGTTCAAAGGTTTATTGGTCATCATTCTATCCTTTGTTGTGATGTTTCCTTAATGACTTTATTTGCGTGCCGGATAAAGTCTTAAGCAGTGTTAAGTTGAGTAAACAGTTGCTCTCATATGACGTGATTCTTAAGTTAAGAATTTTGTTTTTTTAGTTGAGAGTGTTTGTTGTTGATTTTTAAAATGTAAATAATAATGAATCGCATTATAGTTAACCAAAAATTATTTACAAGTAAATAATAATGATTCGCGTTATTGTTATTTTTATGTAAGATAAAAATGATTTATACAAAACTTTACTCAATGGTTTAATTCGAGTTTAGTATGGATTACGAAGCGTGGTGTTTTTGTACTGTTTAGTTGGTCAAAAATGTTGCATGCTAAATTTTTGAAATTAAGGAGAATCGAATAATGGATAAGAAAATTGCGAATTTATTAAACGATCAAGTCAATGCCGAGTTTTATGCGTCAAATGTTTATTTACAGATGTGTGCATGGAGTGAGTGTGCAGGCTTAGAAGGCGCCTCCGAGTTTTTCCGTAACCATTCTTTGGAAGAGCGAGGTCATATGGATAAAATTTTTAACTATATGGCTGAGTGTGGTGCTCCGGTTACTATTCAGGCAATTGATAAAGCGCCGCGCGAATTTGACAACTTGATGGATGTGATTAATGCAGCGTTTGAGCATGAGAAAAAAGTCACAGCAATGATTAAAAACATTGCAAAAACCGCGTTCGCTAAAGAAGACTATACGACGTTTAACTTTATCGAATGGTTTATCGCAGAACAGCATGAGGAAGAGGTGTTGTTTGGAAAAATTTTAGCTCGCGCTGAAATGTTAGACTTTGATGGAAGTAAAGGACAGAAATTACTAATTATGGATAATTTCCTAAAGCAATTGGCTGCTAACTCTTAAAAGACAAAACCCCACAAGGCAAATTGCTTTGTGGGGTAAAACTCTAATTTGATATAAGCATATACATCAGTCAGTTATAAGACTTAAAGCGCTTTGGTGCAGAAGTAGAAGTCTTTACACTCGTACTCACCCGATTCCATACGCGCTTTTGCTTCTTCAGCGGTTGCCGCTGGTGGCACAATTACGCGGTCACCTTTGCGCCAATTTTCCGGTGTAGCGACTTTATTTTCATCGGAAGTTTGCATCGCTTCTACTAGACGAACGAATTCATCAATTTGACGACCGTTGCTCATTGGGTAGTACACCATCGCACGTAATACACCGTTTGGATCAATGATGAAGGTCGCTCGTACGGCTGAAGTATCTGCTGCTCCTGGGTGGACCATGCCGTAGGCTTTAGCCACTTTCATATCAAGGTCAGCGATAATCGGGAATTCAATTTCAACACCAAAGTTTTGTTTAATATTTAGTTCCCATGCAATATGAGAATGGTGTGAATCGATTGAAAGCCCCAAAAGTTCACAGTTCATCGCATCAAAATCTGCTTTTCGATTTTGGAAGCCGATAAATTCTGTGGTACAGACAGGCGTGAAATCTGCAGGGTGTGAAAATAGGACTAACCATTTTCCTTTGTAGTCTTCCAAAGTTTTACGACCGTGAGTTGTTACTGCATCAAATGCTGGTGCTGCTTCGTTTAAACGTGGGAAAGAGAAGTTGTTTTCCATGTCAAATTTCCTTTTGATTAGTTTTGTTTATCTAGCCATTTGGCTTGTTGATAATGTTAGTTAGATTTAATCATTTAGTCCAATTTAATATTTTTAAACTATTGATAGCTTTTTGCTAACAATTATTGTTTTTTAATAATTATTTTTAATATTTTGGGTAGGAGCCACCGGCCGGTAACAAAAAATTGATGTACTCAGCCGAGGGGAAAAGAGACTATTTTTTCTGCGTGGATGGGCTACGAATGGTTTGAGGAACATTCGATTTGGGACAGGTGGCTTTATTCTCACATTTTAGTGCATGAATAAAGTCTTCTTCGAGTGCTGCATATTGGCTTTTTAAAACGCTTAATTCTTTCTGCGTTGCGGAAAGTGCTTCTTTAAGTTGATTGTTTTCTGCAATCACCTCATTGAGGTTTAATTCCATTGAGTATTGGAAACGAGTAAGGTTTTTCATTGTGATTCTTCAAGGTTTGTCGCCGTTTATGGTAAAAGCCAATGTCAAAAAAATCTGAATTTGGCTTCCTGTATTAATTAATAGTGTTTAGAAAGTGAGTTTGGTTCCTGCATAAGCAAGCTGACCACGAAGTGGCCCCCAGATATATCCAATATGCTATCTTCGGTTTTCATAGAATAGAGGTGAGGGACCATCATTGGTTTGGGTGTAATTTGATTCAGATTGAGTTAGTGAATCTTCAACCAAAACCATAGAGCGTTCTGTTTGGGCAGAAGTTGCGCTACTAATTGCCATAATTATCGCGACTTGCAATGGTTTTAGACTGTTTCTGATATAAAGATTCATGAATTAGAGTTCCGGATGTTTAATTTTTCAAGAAAGCTAAAATTTGTCACATTTGTTAATGTAAATAATAATGATTGTTATTTTTTATAAATGATAAGAAGCTCAATTTAAAAGTCAAGAATAAATGAGAATTGTTGTCATTAAAAAATGGGGGCTCTGAAGGTTTATTTCGTATAAGGCCCATGATTGTTTGCGAATAAGTGTCAGCGTTTGTAGATTTCTCAAGAAGGTCTTTTATAATTGTCGAAACGATTACATTAGGTATCCAATGAATTCTATTGAACATGCAAGAAAACTTTGCCAAGCAAATGGCCAGAAATTTACGCCGATAAGAGAAGCGGTACTAACGATTCTTATGAATGCTGCGCAGCCAATGAGTGCTTATGACATTCTTGATAAATACCGTGATGGAGCTCAACTGGGCGCTCAACCTCCAACCATTTATCGTGCATTAAGTTTTTTGGAAGAGAATGGCCTTATCCATCGCATGGCTTCAACACGTCAATTTGTGGTGTGTGATCATATTGGAGAGCATTGTTCGCATAATGATATGACTCAGTTTTTTATTTGTGATGAATGTGGGGCAGTTGAAGAGGCTCTTATCTCTCATGCATTACTTCATGAAATTCAAGAGCAAGCTGAAAAGCTTCATTTTAAAGTTCAACAACCCAGTTTAGAAATTCACGGCCTTTGCAGAAGCTGTCAGTAACCTTCTTTTACCAATCAATAGCTTACAAACCTAAATAAAGCCTATAAAAATTCGCTTTCTTTCTTTTTCGTTATTGAGTTTTTAAATGTTACGTTATAACATTTTGTTAAAATAAGGAGAACTCAGCTTATGACGAATGTACCACAAACTTCATCTCGCTTGCCGGTCACGGTTTTATCGGGTTTTTTAGGCGCCGGTAAAACGACGCTTTTAAATCAAATTCTTAATAACCGTGAAGATTTGCGAGTTGCTGTCATTGTCAATGATATGAGTGAGGTTAATATTGATGCTGACTTATTGAATGGCGAAGTTGAATTAAACCGATCACAAGAAAAGATGGTCGAAATGTCTAACGGATGTATCTGCTGTACTCTGCGAGAAGACCTTTTGATTGAGGTTGCAAACTTGGCTGAATCAGGACGTTTTGATTATTTGTTGATTGAATCGACAGGGATTTCGGAGCCTTTGCCTGTCGCAGAAACCTTTACTTTTGCAGATGAATTTGGACGTTCACTGTCAGATGTTGCCAATTTGGACACAATGGTAACGGTTATTGATGGAGTGAATTTTCTGAAAGACTTTCATCTAGCACAATCGTTGCAAGAAGCTGGGGAAAGTTTGGGCGAAGAGGATGAGCGTTCAGTGGCTGATCTGTTGATTGATCAGGTTGAGTTTGCTGATGTGCTATTGATTTCAAAAATTGATTTAATGAATGATGTGGATGTTGAAGCCTTAAAAGCCACCTTATCTAAATTGAATCCACAAGCTCAAATTTACCCAATGATCAAAGGGCAAATTGAATTGAAAAAGGTGTTGAATACCGGCCTATTTGATTTTGAAAAAGCTCAAGAAGCGCCTGGCTGGTTAAAAGAAATGCGTGGAGAGCATACGCCGGAAACCGAAGAATACGGCATTAGCAGTTTTGTTTTCAAGGCGCGCAAACCTTTTCATCCGCAAAAGTTTTGGGATTTTTTGCACCAAAATTTACCTCAAGGCAGGCTTCTGCGCTCTAAAGGCTATTTTTGGTTAGCCTCACAACCGCAAATCGCCAATGTTTGGCAACAGGCCGGCGGTATTGCCCACCATAGCTTGGCCGGAATGTTTTGGAAAGCCGTCCCTGAAGAGCAGTGGCCGAAAGATTCTGAATCCCGAGAATTCATTAAAACCAAATGGGTTGAACCTTTTGGAGATATGCGTCAAGAACTGGTTTTTATCGGTCAAGATCTTGATACAAAAAAGATGCTTCAACAACTGGATGATTGTTTACTTGATGAAGATGAGCTCTACGCAGGAATCTCGTATTGGCAAAATATACGAGACCCATTTGCAGCTTAAGTTTTTATGAAAACAAAACTGTTATGTTATTACGTTTTATTTGTTACGATATAACGTTTTGAATGGTTTTAAATAACAACGCTTTTTTAGGGAAATATCATGAATCACAAAATAAAAAATGGTTTGAAATTAGGAAAACTTGCAGCAGCAGTTGGAGTCGCCTCATTGCTACTGACTGGATGCGGTGGTGGAGGTTCTTCAAGTTCTGATGATGGTTCAGAAATGCCTCAAACATCAAGTTTACCGGCCGGTCTAACATTGACAATGATCGATTCAACAGGACCTTATTATTATTCTTATCAAACGGATACTGATGAATTAACCGATTTAAACGCTTTAGCGGACAGTAGTGGTGATTCTGCTGTGCAGAAACTTCGACTGACCGATGTGTCGTCTTTGGGATCTTTTGTACAGTGGCCAGATTTTCGAATGTTGCTTGATGAAGAAAGGTTGGATGGTAAATATTTGCTGATGAAGCCGAGTTATCAAATGGGTGATGTTATTTTGGGTGGTACGGCTGAAAGTCCAGGTGACTTCTCGCAATTAGTGCATTTTCATGACACGGATTTAGCGGCGCATAGTGGTGATGAGTTTTATGGTGCAGATGATTGTGCGCAAGAGGATTTAGACGCAGGAACTTGTAGCGGTGCTTATTACGGTTTGCAGCGTTTAAATGCGCATATTGCTGAGCAAAATGAATTGAACGAAGAAGTCGCTGAAGCTTTACCGGAAGGGCAAAACTTATGTCGAGCTTATATTGACCCTTATCAAAAATTTGAGCATGAACAAGAAGAGGCCGGAGCTGAAGAGCATGCTCATGGAGCCTTAACTCACTTTGCTTTGACGGATACAGGTCGAATCTATTTTTATGAAGAAGGTGATTCTGGCTTAGTTTCAACGCAAGGGTTTGTTGCTTTAGAGGGTGTTTCGTCTATTGCAAACTGTTCTCGAACAACCATTGCTCGTGCAAGTGATGATGGTGTGATTGTGTTTATTCCAGATACTCAAAAACTGTATTTAGTTGATAATCATGGCGTGGATTACCATCAACATTCGGTCTGGGATATGGCAGATATTTTACCGGCCGGTGAATATGTGGATATGCTAGCTGTGCTTGGAGCTGGCGCGGAACATGATGAAGAACATGACCATTAAAAAGTAAGAACGGAATTATAAAGCACCGAAGTGTTTAATTAATTTTTGCCGACTGTAAACCACCGTTGTAATTCAAACGGTGGTTTTTGTGTTTATAGACAATGGAATCTGTATGTCATTTATTTTTAAAAAACCCCCTCTATTTATTACGCTTTTGTCTCTGTGTAGTTGTCCTGCAATTGCCAACGAAATCTTGCCGACAGTTGAAGTTGAAGCAACTAACAATGCTCAAAATGGACAGGTGCAGTCAAACGCTTCTGAGTTGCTGCAACAACAGGCTTCTGGTAATACGCTTGGAGATTATTTGCAGGAACATGCCAGTGTGGAATCGGCGAGTTACGGTCCTGCGGTAGGTCGTCCTGTTGTCCGTGGCATGAGCGGCTATCGTGTGAAGATTTTGCAAAATGATACCGAAATGAATGATCTTTCTGCAATGAGCCAAGATCATGCGGTTGGAGTCATGCCAAAAGCTTCTGAACGAATTGAATTGCTTAAGGGGCCTGCTTCTATCGTTTATGGAGCCAGTGCTGGAGGAACTGTGCGCTTAGTCAATGAGTCACATCACCAATTTCCAGAAAAAGGGTTTTCAGGACAAGTTGATGCTGAAGTTGGTAGTAATAATGATCTGCAAAGTTTAGGCGGAAAAGCCGTTGCTACATCGGATCAGTTTTCGATGGGCATCTCTGCAAATCGTATTCAAACGGAAGATTACACGGATGGCCATGGTAATTTAGTAAAAGATTCGGATGTTTTGACGGAACAGGCGAGCTTAGTGGCTGGCTGGCGTTATAAACCGGGTGCACAAGTGATTGTCAGTTATGAGACGTTGGATAAAGATTACGGAATTCCGAACCAAACTTCTAGAACGACTCGTATTGATATGGAACGTGATATTTACAGTTTGCATTGGTCTGAAACTGAGCTGTTCGGACAGCTTGATAAGCTAAGTTTTGATTTGAGTTACAGCGACTATCTGCATAATGAAACTGAAGGTGGTCGCAAAGATGGTTTATTTGGACAAAAAGCGCTACAAGCTCTTGTTTCGGCAGACTACTATTTAGATGATTGGTTAGGCAAATTGCAACTCAGTTATCGAACAAATGAGTTGAAAGTCTGTCATGAACATGGTGCTTGTGATTCTTTTTCGACAGCCAGTCGAAGTGGGATTGATACCAATGTTGGCGCGTCTTTAGAGAACTATCTAAGTTCAACAGGATTGCCTTATTCGCACGGCCATCCCATGCCGAATACTGAAACACAGACTTGGATGCTTGGTGCAAATGCTGAGAAACCATTGTTAGGATGGGGAGAAGAGGTTTATCTGAGTATTGGAGCGCATATTGAAGCGCGAGCTTTACAGGCGGATTCCAGTAATATTCAAGAAACATGGCTGATGCCCAGCCGCGTCGATGCCAATTACTATCAAGATGAAACCGAGTTTGCAGGAAGCATTTCGGCTGGTGTAAAACATCCGTTGACTCAGAACATTCAATCCGAAGTGAACCTCAGTTATTTAGAGCGCTTGCCTAGTGTGGATGAGCTTTATTGGAATGGATTTCATCATGCTACCGATAGTTATGTTTTTGGTAATCGTGATTTGAAAAAAGAGCGCTCGGTCAATTTAGATTGGGATCTTGCTTTAGAGGGAGAGCAATCCGATTGGCACTTCAGTACTTACGGTTATTACTTCTGGGATTATATCTACCAAGATTCAGCCTATGATCAAAATGGTAAACCATTGATTGATCCATTTCACTTAAGTGATGTTTGGCAAACCATGCAAACCGATGCAGTTTTTGCCGGTGGGTCTGTGCGCAATGATTGGCAGGTGATGCAGTGGAAACAACGCCCGGTTATTTGGACTAACCAATTTGAAGCAAGCCTAGCCCAGAAAAATAATGGTGACTCTCTTCCAAGAACCGCGCCTTACAGCTATTTAACGAAATTGGGTTATCAAGCGATGAACTGGTCTGCCAACATTAGTTTGAAGCACGTTTTTGAAGCAAATAAGCTAGCGGAATATGAATCGGCAACGGACAGCTACACTTGGCTATCTGCGTATGCAGATTGGAAAGTTAAAAGTCGATATGGAAACTGGCGAGTTTGGTTAAAAGGTGAAAACTTACTCGATAGCTACGCGCAAAATCATTTGTCTTTCCTAAAAGACACTGCACCTTTAATGGGACGTAGTGTTAGAGCAGGGATTCGCTGGCAGTATTAGAAGGTGTTTAGGATCTGTCTAGACGACTCTGACTGGCAAAAAAATTCGTTTTTTAACTGCCTATTTTGGTGCAAATGTACTGAAAAAGGTGGTTTCTTTTCCTTATAAATCATAAAGTTATTCTGGATATTCTTCTTTTATGCTCATTTTTCTCATTTTAGAACGGTTCTTGCTTATTTCTTTTTAAGAAAGTTTTTATACCTTTAGGAAAAAAAGAATGTCTGCTATTTTTGTTTCTGCTTTATCCATTAATACTCTTTTCAGTCTTGGCTTAACGTTGTTTTTATTAAATCAGGCAGAGCCGAACTGGATTTGGCTAATCATTCCTGTGATGATTTTTGCAACATGGCTGTCACTCAGCTTTTTTTATCGAAAGTTAGCTGAACAGCAAGAACGCTTTTGCCAACAGTTAATCTCTGGGCAGGAGGTCAAAGAGCCTTTGGGTTTGTCGCCATTGCTAGAAGCGTTTGTTAACAAGCCAGATGCATCTGAAGTTTTACAGGATTTTATTTCAAAGCTTTCTTCGGGGAGTTGCAGTGTGGATATTCAGCAATGGCAGGGTGTGTCGGAAGAGGTGGTTAAGCAAGCCGAACATTATCTGACCCAAAATTCACGTGCAAATGAAGTGATGACAGAAGTCATTGAATCGGTTAAATCGGCTGATTTTGGAACCCAGTTAAGCTTGAAGCGAGCGCAAAATGAATTGGATAAAGCTCATGATTTAATGGAAACCATTCGTCAGGAGGTGGTCAAACTTAAACAGCAGGGAGCTTCTCGACAAGCAGTGATAGATTTAATGGATGCGCATTTGAAAAAACATCCTGAATTTGAAACCATCTGGTGTGGCTGGGAACCTAACGCCTACGATGGCCGAGATGATCAATATCGTTCAAAGTCTGGGTGTGATAAAGACGGGCGATTTTTGCCAATTTGTATTTTTTCAGAAACTCAACCCGTTGTTGAACTTTTGGTGGATTATGAAGTACCAGGCCTAGGAGACTTTTATTTATTGCCGAAAAATAATAAAACACCTCAAATTATTGAGCCTTATGTGTATTCGGTTGGTGGTGAAGAGTTACTGCTTACGACTTATTCCATGCCGATCTTAGACAATGGTGAAGTAATTGGCGTGGTTGGTGTGGATATCTCATTAATGAGCAAGTTACAAAGCTTGTCGGAGGATTTGCCACCGCAAGCGACAAAAACGGTAGAAAAAAGTGTTCAAGCAATGTTGACCTTGAAAGGTGCATTAGCTGAGGTAAGTCGAGTGCTCTTTTATATGTCTAATGGCGAGTTTGGAAATCATCGGATTGAGCGTGACTTACCTGGGGATTTAAACGGGTTTAAGGATATGGTGAATCAATCAATTTCCGATTTGCAGGTCGCTTTTGAGGAAATTAATTTAACTATGCATGCGTTTTCGAATGGTGATTTAACTCAAACTATTCAAGGGGACTACCAAGGGGATTTGCATACTCTTAAATTGGATATTAACCAAGCGGTTAATAATTTGCATGTGATTATCTCTCAGGCTGCTGTCACCAGTTCAGAGGTGGTAGAAAGCATTCAAACCATGGAAAAAGATAATCAAACTTTGAACGGGCGCACCCAGCAGCAAGCGGCTTCGATAGAGGAAACTGCCGCTAGTATGGAAGAGTTGATGCAGACTATTCGCAATACCGCTGAAGAATCTACTGTGGCAACGCAATTAGGTGAAAAAACAAAAAATCATGTTGAACGAGGGTCGGAAATTGTCGATCAAACTCTGTCAGCAATGAATCAAATCAGTGAAGCCAGCCAAAAAATTGCCGATATTGTTCAGTTGATTGAGAGTATTGCTTTTCAAACCAATTTGCTGGCATTGAATGCTTCTGTAGAATCGGCTCGAGCTGGTGAGCATGGCCGAGGTTTTGCAGTGGTTGCAGGCGAAGTAAGAGCTTTGGCACAAAGATCGGCCGAAGCATCTAATCAAATAAAGCAATTGGTAGGACAAAATCTATCCATGGTGGAGCAGGGGCAAAAACTTACCGATGAATCGGCGAACTCTTTCCACGAAATCAATCAAAATATCATGCAGCTTGTAAATATTGTTACACAAATCAGTGCCGCAGCTTCTCAGGAAATGAACAGTGTCGAGCAGGTTAACCAAGCCATTTCTCAATTGGATCAGTTCACTCAAGAGAATGCGGCTTTGTCCGATCAAACTGCACAATTAAGCCACTCAATGACAGAAAGGGCCAATGAATTAAGTTCGGCGATTTCGTCGATTCGTTTATAACGCATAACGGCTATAAAAAGCCGTTACTTGCTTGAAACTCTATTAGGTATTTGATTTAGGGTTAATGGAGTCGATGCCGTTCATTTTGTGTATCAAACGATGCTTGTTTTATGCACGCGAATGAAGTATTCAATAGCTGATAACGCCTGTTTATAGTTGTCGACTCATGCTTACTTTGGTAAATAAGCTTTGAAATAGACGTTTTGTCACTCAGTCTGTTTAGCTCGACCATGCCCACGATCGTTTTTATGAGTGACTTCCGAAAGCTCTTGTCCAACAAGACGATAAGCTTGTGCAAATCCTCGAACATATCCAGCCTCTTCTGAGGCGAATTCAAATAGATGAAAATCCTCTAATGGCCTAAGCATCGGAATCATTGGGCCAAACTTTTCTTCAAAACTGTCCAATATGACTTCCCATAAATCACTGTTTCTTTCAATGGGTTTCACTTTTGTTTTTAACGTAGCTCGTTGTCTGGCAAAGATCTGTTTGCTGGTGGTCTCATCTTCTATAAATAAGAGGCTGGCTTGTAAGGTAGCCAATAAATTTCCAGTGTGCTTCGATAATTCAGATACGTAAACATAGAAGCGATGATTGATTCGCAGAACAGGTGCATAACTTGCCTCCGGAGTCCCATCGTTATTTATGGTTCCTAGGATGACACTGTATTTATCATCAATAAACGTATGAAATTCGGTATGTATTTCATTGAGTGATAGTTTTGACATGTTTTTTCCTTTTTGTATTTGACATTGAAAGCTATATGTTAATAATAATGAGAATGTTTATCAATACTGTTATTAACATGTTTATTAAAAAAGAACTATTTTTAAAATCTTCGTTGCTATGTTTTGTTGGGTGTACCAGTGTTTTGGCTCAAGCTGAGCCTAAATCGGATCTCACTGAGTTAGCGGATGTACTTGTCACCAGTAGTAAAGAGGCACGTTTTTTAAAAGATGTGCCGGTTCGAACGCAAGTCATCACAGCAAGTGAAATTCATCAAAAACATGCGACAAATTTAGCCGAGGTTTTGCAAAATTTTCCGGGTGTTCAGCTTAAAGAAATTCACGGTAAGGCAGGCCAAAGTGTATGGATGCAAGGGTTTGATTCAGACCGTGTCTTGGTTTTAATTGATGGAAACCCTTTGCCAGCTTCAACAGGTTCTTCAGTGGATTTGAGTCAAGTGAGTGTTGCAGGCGTCGAACGCATTGAGATTGTCAAAGGCGCAGCTTCAGCACTTTATGGGACTTCAGCAATGGGAGGCGTTATCAATGTCATTACCCAGAAGACGCCGCCGAAGCCACAATTGAATCTAGACCTTCAGACGGGATCATGGCAAGGTCAAGATGTGGAACGAAGTCCTATGGCTCGACATATTTTGACACTTGGAGCATCGAATCGAGTCGGTGATTGGGAAGGGCAGTTCAATGCTAAATTAGACGACTCAAATGGTTGGACGATTGACCCAGCACAAGCTTCAACTCAAGGTGAAAGTGGTCAAAGAGTCAATTTGTCAGGGGTCATTGGTTATCAATTTGAACCAGGATTGAGTCTACGTGTCCAGCCGCGATACTTCCATGAAGATTTAACAACCGTGCTCGATAATTTTGTACCGGGTACTGGGAGCTTGCCAAAGGATAAGGTTGAGCTTACCGATTCATATCAGTTATCCGCTGTTCTTGATAATCAAACCAAAAAAGACCGAAGTTGGCAGTTACGTTTAATGGCAGAGGATTATCAAAATGAGTCTCGTCAGGATGTGCAATCAACGCTGCCAATAGATCAAAAACGCCTCACAGATATTAATGAATATCAGGCAAGTTTTGATTATGGCTATGAATTAAACCCAAAGCATAGTTTGCGCACGGGAGTGGTGCTTAAGCAACAGAGCCTAAATGTTCGACAGCATAAGCTTAATAGTGGCTGGGTCACAGAAGTCGATAATCAGAAAGCACATTCTCAAGAATTTTATGCACAAGATAGCTGGTTTGTGACCGATCATCTGGAAATTTTACCGGGTGTTCGAGTGCATCATGATGAGGATTTTGGTCGTCATATTTCTCCAATGCTCAGTGCGCTTTGGTCGCAAGAAACTCAAAATTATGGTCGTTTGAATTTACGTGCGTCTTTTGGAAATGGCTATCGTGTGCCAAACCTTAAAGAGCGTTATTACATTTTTGATCATAGTCATTTGGGTTACATGGTTTTAGGTAATTCTGATTTAAAACCAGAAAGCTCTTTAAGTTATCAGCTTGGTGGAGAGTGGTATTACGCCAAGCACAGTTCTGTGCAATTAAATGTGTTCTTTAACGATGCGACGGATTTGATTGAAAGCATTTACTCAGAGAGTGATTCCCAAGCCTCAGACATTGCGATTTATCGTTATCAAAATATTGAAAAAACCTCGACTCGGGGGCTTGAGGTCAGTTTTAGTCACAAACTTTCTCCCAAAATGAAATTGAACGGACATTACAACTGGCTAAAAGCCAAGGATGAAATAACTGGAAAAAAACTCGTTAATCGTCCTGAGCACGAGGTTGCTTTTGGGGCTGAGTATTCACCGGTTAAAACTTTGCAACTCAATATGGATTGGCGTTATCAATCGAAAGAATACATTGATGTCGATAATCTACAAATTTCACCTGCTTTTTCGGTAATGGATTTCCGTCTTAATCAATCTATTTCACCGCATTGGGCATGGTACGCAGGCATTAAGAATGTCTTTGATAAGCAAAGACAATTTAACGGTGCTGACTATCGTCCTGAAGAAGGTCGTTATCTCTATGTTGGGATACGCTGGCAACGTAATAAGTATTAAAAGTAATCAATTAAGGAGAATGGAAAATGAAGAAATTAGCTAAATCAAGTGCATTGCTTTTTTTAACCTTGGGGCTTGGCGCTTGTGGTGGAGGTGGTGGGTCTTCCAGCCCAGCAGAATCGCCCATTTCAGAGGGCGATACCCCTCAAACAGAAACACCAGGGCAAGAGACATCAGGAAATAAGGCATTTCAATCAGCAGTAAGCACACCAGAATTAGATTACAGCAGTGCTCCAGTCTACTGGGATTTGGAGACTAATTCGATTGTTACCGAAGCAGATGATTGGGAATTGAAGATTAGTAGCCAAGGCTATGGACATGTGATTCAAATCAATGGCGGGGCTTCTGGAAGTGGTGATGCTGCAATCGGTGCGATTATGGCGGAGAGCCCGTTTGAAATCACGGATCCAACCGACCGAAATCAAGTGTATAAGTTTTTTGAAGATACCGCCAGTGGTGTGCTTTCTTCACCTGGTGGCTATGGGCCTTTGGAGTACAGCGTTGCAGGTATGCATAAAATGTGGCCAAACTATGCGACCTATGTATTTGAAGAAAATGGCTCTTATTACAAAGCTCAAGTGATTGGTAATTATGGTGAGGATGGCACTGCAGCAAGCGCAACATTGCGATTGCGAATTGCGCAAGCAGGCGCGAATGAACCTTCGCAGCTTGTCACATTAGATGCGGCGACTGATACCACTCAAGCAGTGTATTTGAATCTTGCAACGGGGCAGGTTGTTTCTGAAGGTCAAACATGGCATTTGGCTTATCAAAAGTATGTTGGTTTTAAAACGAACAGTGGCGTGTCAGGAGATGGAAATGTTCAAGGGTGTTTAGCGCATAGCTATGACTCTTTATACGATGAAAACGGCTCAGCGGTGCAAGCCGAATTTGAATCAAAAACGCCAGAAAATACTCTCGCGATATTTGACGCAGTCACATATGAAAATTGTTCGGAGTCGGATTGGTTGACCGATGCCGTGCAATCTCAATTCCAAGATTGGTACACCTATGATATGGCCACTCACAGTGTGAACATTCACGAGGATGCTAGTAATGGATGGATTCTGCGCTCGGCTACCTCGAGTGCAGAAGGAGATTACCACTATGCTCGCATTAGAGTGACGGATTTTGGTTCTGGGAAATTGACGTTTGCTGTCGAAAACTGGGACGAGCAGGAGTAAAAGATGCATGCATTAATCGAACAAAAACAGCTGTTGCAGTCTTCTAAGCGTCCACCTCGTGCGAGAGAAGCCGCCAATATGATGGGAATTAGTGAGGCCGAATATGTGGCTTTATCCTTCCCAAATCAGGCAATTCCATTGGATATCGGCCGGCTACAAGACTTATTGATTGCTGTGCAAAACTTAGGGGAGGTAATGGCGTTGACTCGAAACGATAGCATTGTGTTTGAGCATCATGGGCATTATCACAATCCTCGCTTTCGACATGCTCATATGATTTTAGAGAATCCGCCGGTGGATTTACGCTTACGAATCAATGAGGTTAAGTATGGCTTTGCGGTAAACGAAAATGACCGACTAAGTTTACAGTTCTTCGATGTTCAAGGGCGTGCGATTCATAAAATTTATCTGACTGAACAAAGTGATTGTGCAGCCTATGATTACTTGACCCAAAAGTACCGAGCCGATTTTGTGATGCCTGTTCCAGAAATACCGGCCGGTAAAGATTTATTAGGCATTCATATTTCCGATGATGTCTGGGCTGAATTTGAAAAACAGTGGCAGCAAATGACGAACTCGCATCAGGAAGGGCCATTGTTAAAACGTTATGGGTTGACACGCCCTCAAGCTTATCAACGGCTAGAGACCGTTGCTTCAAAACTTCCCGCCGATGCGGCAAAGTTTATGTTGGAACAATTAGCACGTCTGCACATCCCGCTTTTGATCTTTGCACCGAATGGGGTTTGTACTCAGATTCATCAAGGAACGATTTCTAATCTTATGGAAACCGGCCCTTGGTTTAATGTTTTAGATGAGCACTTTCACATGCACCTTAATTTGTCAGAGATTGATCAAGTTTGGCGAGTGTATAAACCGAGTGAAAAAGAGGTGATTGAGTCGATTGAATGGTTTGATAAATCCCAACAGTCTATCGCCATGCTTTATTTACACCCCGATGCACGAGGTGATGCAACCATCATGAATAAATGGCAAGACTTGTTGGCTGTATTGTCAGAGTTACCTGCTGAAGAATCATGAGAGCGTAGAGGGAGAAGTCACAATGAAACTTTGTTTATTCTGCGAGTTGAAAAGTGCGCGTTATTTTATTACCAGTTTTGTTTTGCTATTTGTATTACTGGGGTTATCTCATAAAGCGCAAGCGGAAAGGATTGTCGTTATTGATGGATCTTTAACAGAAATCCTCTATGAATTAAACGCTGAAAAACAACTTGTTGGACGAGATGTTACTAGCACTTATCCGGCAGAAGTCGTTAAGTTGCCGAGTGTCGGTTACATGCGTCAGCTCAGTGCCGAAGGGATATTGTCGTTGAATCCAAGTTTAGTGATTACGACCAAAGATGCAAAGCCTCAGAAAGTCTTTACGCAGTTAAAGGCAGCCGGCATTAAAGTTGTTCAAATTGAAAACCGATTTACTGTTGAAGGCGTGTTTCACAAAATCACAGAAATTGGAAAGGCGTTGGATAAACTTGAACAAGCTGAGGCATTGATTTCAAAAATCAAAAAAGAGCTTGAGATTTCTAAAGTCAAAGTGGCAAAAATGGCTGGTAAATCTGGCAAAACAGCGATGTTTGTTCTGGGTATGCGTAACGGCAATATGATGGTTGCCGGAAGCGGTACACGTGCAGATGAAATGTTGCGTTTGGCTGGGGTTGAAAATCCACCGGCCGGTTTAATTCAGGGCTACAAGCCTTTAACCGCTGAATCGGCTATTTTGTTTAATCCAAGCTATTTAATCACGATGCAGCATGGTTTGCAGTCTTCGGGAGGGCGCGACAAAATACTGAATGCCACTGCTATTAGCCTGACTAAGGCAGGGCAACAAAAAAACTTGGTGGTAATGGACAATAGTTTTCTCAATTTTGGTCCTAGAATTGGTGAAGAAATTCTTAAACTCGCGCAACAAGTCTATGGCAAGCAAACGTTATCAAACAGTGATCTGCTTACAAAGGTCGTTCCATGAACCACTCTCGTCTCTTTGATCATCCTTATTTTGGTTTAATTGCGATGAGTTTCTTTATGATGGTTGTGGCGATTTATTCTTTGTCTGTCGGCGCGATTCAAACGGATTGGGTCAAAGCCAGCGCAGCCTTAATTACGGAAATAGATCCTTTTACTGAAAAGGTGGTGATGGATATTCGGCTTCCGAGAATTTTGCTGGCGATTTTGGTTGGAGCCGCTTTGGGAGTGGCAGGAGCCGCCTTACAGGGCTTATTTCGAAACCCTCTGGCCGATCCCAGTTTGGTGGGCGTTTCAAGCGGTGCAGCTTTAGCCGCTGTTTCAGTGATTGTTTTAGGAAGTAGTTCGCTGTCAGGCTGGGTCGCTTGGGGAGGTTATTTTGCACTGCCGATAGCTGCTTTTTTAGGTGGTCTTGTTGTTACGTTAATCATTTATCAAATTGCCACTCGTAATGGCCGAACGGATGTTGGACTTATGCTCTTGGCAGGGATTGCGATTAATGCGATTGCAGGCGCAGCGACTGGGATCTTGACCTATTATGCAACAGATGAAGAGTTACGTAGTTTGACTTTCTGGAGTATGGGTTCGATCGCGAGTGCTTCAAACGAAGATTTATTGATGGTTTCGTTACCCATCATTTTAGCCATCGGTGCACTGCCTTATTTTGCCAAGAGCTTGAATGCTTTTTTGATGGGGGAGTTGGTTTGCCATCATATGGGGTATAAGCTTAAGCAGCTCAAGACTGGTGTGATTGTGTTAAGTGCTTTAGCGGTTGGTTCTGCGGTTGCGGTAAGTGGAATGATTGGCTTTATTGGCTTGGTTGCTCCGCATTTAGTTCGTCTGTTACTTGGGCCGGATCATCGCTGGTTACTGCCAGGAAGTGCCATTATGGGGGCAATGTTAGTGCTTGGGTCAGATATGGTCGCAAGAACTCTTCTAGCACCAGCAGAATTGCCGATTGGATTGGTGATTGCCGCTTTTGGTGGGCCTTTCTTTTTATGGCTCTTGTTGCAGCGACGCAGTCGAGTCGGCTGGTAAAGATTTCAGGAGAAGATATGTTACAAGCGACCAATTTAAGTCTTGCCTTCGATAATAAACCTATTTTAGACAACATCTCTTTAGATGTTGAAGCCGGTGAGTTGCTATGTATTCTTGGGCCTAATGGTGCCGGTAAATCGAGCTTGTTAAATTGCTTAACGGGGGACTATTCTGGCTACGACGGTAAAGTCATGCTAAATTTCAAAAACATTAAGGATTTTTCAGGTTTGCAGTTATCGGGGGTTCGCGCTGTTATGCCTCAGTCGATTTATCTGGATTTTCCTTTTTTAGTGAAAGAAGTGGTACAGATGGCTTTACGTTCCGTTTCAAAGTCTAATATAAAAACGGCTACTTTACAGGCATTGGAACGTTTTGATGTTATGCACTTAGCTGAGCGAAATTTTTTGACGCTTTCTGGTGGTGAGAAACAGCGAGTTCATTTGTCTCGCGTGTTAGCTCAGCTGGAGTATAGTGGGTTTCATCGTGATGAGCCGCGTTATCTGTTTTTGGATGAGTGCACATCAAGTCTGGATTTATCGCATCAACATCAGGTTTTTGCGAAGGTTAAGGAATTCGCTCAATACCATCGCATTGGAGTGGTGGCGGTTTTGCATGATCTCAATCTTGCAGCTCAATATGGTGATCGTGCCTTGTTATTAAAACAAGGCAAAGTTCAGGCGTTAAATAAGATAGAAAAAGTCTATCAGAATCACCTGTTAAGTCATGTGTATGATTTCCCAGTTGAAATTATGCAGCATCCCAAAGGGTGGCCTCTAGTGGTTTCACAATAGCTTTGTTGTGCAGAGGCCTTTCCACATTTCAATTTTGGTTATTTTCTCAGTTCGGCAAAGGATGTTTATGAACGACATAATCGCCTTCAAAGCAGAGCTGGGTGTTTCCTTTCTCGTCTGTGATTTCTACGTTCAAGTGCAGCCTAGCCAAACCTTTTCGATGATAAACCTTTAAAAAACGTGCCTTGTCTTGTGGATTAGGGATTCGACATTGGGTCATCAGGTCTGTACTGACCGGAAGCAGGAAATGGGTTTGTGTTTTTTGAATGACAATATGGCCCTCAAGATTCGCTTCCTGCAAGATCAAGTAAATCAAACTCCAGCCGGTTAGCACGGATACCGAATAAAGACTGCCGCCGAAAGCCGTCTGTTTATGATTAATGTTTCGATTCAGAGGCGCTTTAAGTGACAGAGTTTCTCCATCGTAGCTATCGATTTCAATCCCCATATGTTTGGTTAGCGGGATGTCCTCATGTAGGCGATTTTGCAAAGCTTCCAACATAATCAAAGTTCCGGTTGAATAATGGTATCCAAAGGTGCGTAATTGGCTCCGCCGAGTTTGGAAAGCGGGTTAAGAAGAAGTGGATCGATGCGGTTTTGGGCATTAAGCAAATTGTCTGCGATATAGACCGAAAGGATTTCTCCGTAAATAACTGCTTGCGGTGTATTTCCGATTTCATCTAGTCTGTGCAAACGACAGGCTAACGCAATTGAGCTGTCTTTTAATCGCGGCAAAGGAAAGTCTCCAAATTGTGTCAGCTCCAATCCCAGCTGTTCCACCTCAGATTCGCCATAGTGCATTAGCGCCGCCGACTTTTGTACAGCATTGATTTGTTCTGCAGTCGGTATGTGAATAACAAAATGTTGCCGGCCGGTAATGTTTAGTACGGTATCTTTTGGTTGACCTGCTTCAATTCCTTGAGCTTTTTTTCCAGCGGAAATTAACACTAAAGGTGGATCGCTGCAGATCGGCGTGAAATAGGAATAGGGCGCTAGATTGTGACTGCCGTTGAGGTTTTCAGTCAGAATCCAAGCAATGGGGCGAGGGATAATCGCTTGCGTCATGGTGAAATAACGTTCGGTTGGTGTTAATTGGGAAAAATCCAAGTGCATATCATTTTTCTTTTAGTGCTAAAGATTGTTAAAAGTGTAAAGCATGCAGAATGTTTAAGTATGAGGTTTCGAGAAAAAATGGATGGTTAGAATGTCTAAAATAATCAAACCGATGCCAAGCAGCATCGGAGTGTCGGGTTTTTCTTTAAACACCCGCTAGCCAATCAGGGTAATCAGTGCAATACCTGCGGCTGACCAAACTGCGTAAAACTGTCCCGATTGGTAGAGATCTTAGGGGTAGGGTAAGTAGGTAGAAAGAGAGTCCGTAGCCGATTATGATAATTATCGACGGAATGGGGCGAGTAAACTCTTGTGAACTTTTCAGCGCGCTGGTGGCGATGGTTTCGGTAATGATCGCCTGAGTTAGAATTCACCAAGGGGTCATAGAGCACCCTCAAATTCAATTTGCTGGTGTTTGTATTTGCGAATTGCCATGGCTGATAGAGCAAGTAGCATCACTGCAAAGACGCTAAATGCGAAGTCACTGCTGAGTTGATATAGAAGTGTGGCCATAATTGGTGCGACGATCATCGCTAACCCATAGGTTGCTGAGACGGTTCCAGAGGCGGCTCCCTGTTCATGCGCTTCGACGGCATTTGCCGTCATTGCCTGTTTGCCGGGAAAAAGCAGTCCCAAACCGATTGCAATTACCGAAAATCCAGCAATCAATTGCCAGATTTGGCTCACCCATACTAGGCAGAAAAAGCCAATCGCCGAAATGAAAGCGCCGACTATGACCATTTGGATTGGTTGCATAGTCGATTTTTTAATAATGAATCCTTGCACTAGCACTAAAGTGATGCCAACCGCTGTCAGAGCATAACCGGCGACTTGTGCTGCTTCATTTAAGCCCAATTGCAGACGGTCAATCGCAAAAAAGCCCACCAGCGTTTGTGCGGCAATCACGCTGCTCATGGCAACAAAACCGCTGGCCATAGGTAAGCGCAACCGTTGATCGTGCCATTTGGGTTTTGGTAGCGATGCATCGTTTTCTACCTTTTCATTTGTTAGCTTCCACCAAACGACTAATAATGCTAATAGCGGTAAAATGGTAGCGAGATAAATCGGAGTGGTTAGACTGTAAACTACAAGTAAACCGGCCATGAAAGGGCCAAAAATCATACCTAAAGCATTTGAAAAGCCTATCAGTGCCATGGCTGAAGTACGTTTGTCCGAGCCAAAATTGTCAGCAATAAAAGCATTGATAATTACCGGAATGCCGGCATAAAAACTTCCGATCAGACTGCGAATAAGAGTGAGTAGTAAGACAAGCATCCAAGCCGAAAACAGGGCTTGTTCACTCAGTTCGAGAATTACAGCTAGGCATAAATACATGATGGCAAATCCACCGATCGCCAAAAGCAGTACCGGTTTACGACCCTTTAGGTCACTGGCATGCCCCCAAGGTCGCGCAAGAAACAACCAGCTGATTCCGGCAACGGCAACCATTAAACCGCCATGCCACTCTTCAAGCTCAAGTTGACGGATCAGCGGTCCGACGATGACAGTAAAAGCCATCATTGATGCAACGGTTAAAAAATTGGAGATGGCGAGAGGAGTTAATTGTTTCATTTTTCGGTCTTTCTTGGTCTCGGTTGAAGTACATGCGACTTTAGTGAACGACATTTTTGTGTCTTGATTTTTGGTGTCTTGGGACGAGCGGCAAATCTGTATCGTGAGTAGTTGTTAACTTGCCTAGCGGAAAGCGCATTTTGAGAACCATGCGTGAATTAATCCAGATTGGAAAAATTGTACCGGTAACTCAAAACCTGCCGATTGAATTAGCGATGAGACTTGTAGTGGAGGTAGTACGGCAACATCGTTTAAATACATATCCCGTATTTGTTTTTGATCCTCGTTCGAGGTGTCAGCACCAGAGGTTATATTTATCCAAGTATCCAGTAGAGTTTCATAGTTGTGAGGGCTGCTTCCGGTTGATAAATCGGCATTGGTTAATATCCCTCCAGGCTTTAACTTATTGGCAACTTCTCCGAAAAACTTCTTGCGATCCTGTTGTTCAATAATAAAGTGGGATACAAGAAGGGCGGTCGCGGCATCATACTTGCCTTCAGAGGAAAGTGTTTCAAGATAGCCTTCGTAGAAACTACAACGAGAATAAAACCCTTCGATCTTTGCGCGCTGGCGACAAATGTCTAACATTGCTGATGAGGGATCAACGGCTGTGAAGTGCCAATTAGGATTTTTTTGCGCTAGGTATGATAGTTCGGCACCTGTTCCAGCTCCGACGCAGAGTATTTTTGCATCATGAGGTAATTCCGAGAGGATTGAGCTGAGTAAATGGTACAGACCGTGGAGAACAGGTGATAATTGTTCCCATCCCTTGTCATAATCGGAGGCACGCTGATTGAATGCGTTGGTTAGCTCTTCTTTATTCATACTGTCATTTCCGGTATTTTTTGAAATATTCTCTTGTTTCTCGATGTTTTAGAGATCTATTTGTTTGGAGAGTGTAAATGCCAATTTTTAACATTCTGTTGTGCCTGCCACATAGACAGATAGCGACCATCTTGTGAAATCAGTTCGTCATGTTTTCCGATTTGTTTGATTTTGCCATCTTCCAAAACGACAATCTGATCAGCGCCGACAATGGTGGACAGACGATGCGCAATCACAATCACAGTGCGATTTTGGACTAACTCATCAATTGCTTGTTGAACGGCTAGTTCGCTTTCAGTATCCAAGGCTGCGGTAGGCTCATCAAGAATCACAATCGGCGCATCTTTAAGTATCGCACGGGCTATACTGATTCGTTGGCGTTCGCCTCCTGATAAGGTGCCGCCGATTTCGCCAACACGGGTTTGGTATCCATGTGGTAGTCGGGCAATAAATTCGTGGCAGTGTGCCGATTTTGCAGCGGCTTCAACTTGTTCATCCGTTGCACCTGGTTTCCCCATGCGAATATTGTTCAAGATGGTGTCATCAAATAGATAAACATCTTGGAAGACCACTGAAATATTTTGCATGAGTAGGTCAGGGGAAATTCGTCTTAAATCGATATTGCCGAGCAGTAGCTGACCTTCTTGCGGATCGGCATAACGCATTATCATCCGTGTTAAGGTGGTCTTACCGGAACCGGAAGGCCCAACCAAAGCAGTCATTGATTTTTTAGGAATTTTCAAGTTGATTTGATCCAGCTCTGGTGAGCTATCAGTTTGATAACCAAAACGTAAATTCTTAAATTCCAGATTAAACTTCTCGGGAAACGGTTGTTGTTGATCAAAATCGAGTGGCTTGATCGCTAAAAATTCTTCAATTTTTTCAAGGCCAGTTTCCATATAATCTAGGACGGCAGATACATTGGTGATAATTGCTACTGATTCCGACAAACGAACACTAATCACTAAAAGCGCTGCTAGAGCTGTAATCGTTAGGCTTTGCGTGGTAATAAAATAGACACCCAGTGCCAGAACCAGAATAATACCGCCTTCAACTAGAGCCCAAAGACTCAGGTTTGGAATAACACTTTTTAATTGCCCTTTACGCTGCACCATTTGTAGGTGAATTAGTGATTGTTGCAATTTTTGAGCCTTGTCCCCAGTTGCATTCGCCGCCCGTAAAACCGGCAAACCTTGAGCGTATTCAATAATTTCTGAGTTTGTTTGTTTATGTGCCTTTTCTAGGGTACGCATTCCTTTGCCAAAAGCGGTTCGACGCCAGCGGTAAATCGGAATCATCATCGGAAAAATCAACAACAGTGCCAAAGCCAATTGCCAGTTAACAAACGCTGTAGCAATCACGATGACTATTGGGACGACTAGGCTGCGTATAAACATCTCGATCACATTCCCCATAGGGGTAATGACTTCATCAACATTCCCTGCAATAACTGACGTAAATTCACCTGTTCGCTTGTCTGATAATACATGTAGTGGGATTTTACGAAGTTGTGCGCCGATTTTGACACGCATCTGGTGAGTCACTTCTGAGAGTTTTTCAGAATAACCAAAATTGTGTGCTTGCCAACGTAAGATCAGTTCAAATAAACTTATGATCAACATGATGCCAAGCCATTGGATGGCTTTTTCTGTGTTGCCTTCGGTAATTAACGCGTTGAATAATGGGTAGAGGCAAGCAAAAGCTAAACCTTGTAGGATTGCTGAAGCAATTGTCAGTGTAAAAGAGCGTTTTAACGCTGAACCTTGATCGCCAGCGGCATGAATCATTCGTTGAAAAGATTGTTTTAGAGACGGAATCGCTTTAGCCGTTTGGTTATAGTTAGTGTTCATTATTTCGCCTCCTTATTTGAGCTTTTACCCAGTGACCAGCCTTGGGCTTTTTCATAATTGCGCCATAAACGAGCATACACACCTCGCTGTTCAACCAGTGCGGAGTGTTGACCTTTTTCAACCACTTCACCTTGATCAAATACTATGATTTGATCGGCATCTTTAATTGTTGATAGACGGTGCGCAATAATAATGACTGTCCGTCTTTGCATAAGGTTTGCTAAGGCTTGAATTAAAGCGGCTTCGTTTTCTGGGTCGGCAAAAGCCGTTGCTTCATCTAACACAACAATCGGGCGGTTTTGCAAAATTGCACGGGCAATGGTGATACGTTGGCGTTGACCTCCTGATAATCGACTCCCACGATCGCCGGCGATGGTGTTGTAACCTTGCGGAAGTTGTTGGATAAAATCATGTGCTTGAGCAGATTTGGCCGCGGCCTCAATTTGTTCTTGCGTTGCACCGTCAATACCCAAGCGAATATTATTCGCTAAGCTGTCATGGAATAAAAAGGTGTCTTGAAATACAAAAGACACTTTGCTCATTAATGTTTCCGGAGAAATGTCACGGACATCAATACCGCCGATTTTGATGGCACCACTTGTGACATCCCAAAAACGCGGAATCAGTTTAGCTGCGGTACTTTTTCCTGCTCCAGATGGCCCAACCAACGCTGCGACTGTTCCTTGCGGTACTTGAAAGCTAACTTTTTTTAGCGCATTTTGTTCTCGTGTGCCGTAATTAAAATCAACTTGATTAAAAGCAATACTGGCATCGTTTGGTTGTTGTGGTGTCTCAGTTAAGGGCATTACTGGTTCCTCAAGCAGGCTTTGAATTCGTAAGGCACTGGTTTGTGCCTTGCGAATAAATTGATTCAGCCACATTAGAGGCATAATCGATTCCACTAAACCGGAGCCGATTAGCAGAATTGCTAGCCAAGTGGAAAACTCAATTTGTTGGTTGATATAAAAATATCCCCCTATAATTAATAGCGCCATGACGGTCGGTAGAGGGCTAAGCGCTAACATCCCCGCTTTTGCAGCAGTACCTGACTGAGACATCCATTTGGAAAACACTTCACGGAAACCTTCAAGCGCTGTCATATAGCGTCCAAACGATTGGCTACCATCATCAAAAGTACGTACCACAGGCATAGCTTGTACAAATTCAATTACGCTATGATGAATTTTTTCACGCTCGGAATCGTAGCGATCAGCAAGCTCTTTGTGGTTTTTAAATGCTAAGCTCATAATTCCCATGCCGATGGCTAACATGAAGAATGCTACTAAACCCAAACGCCAGTCAATTAGCATAACTAAAATAAAGGTTGCAATAGGCATGGCAAAGGAACGACCAAAAAAGGGCGTGCTGTCTGCTGCAAAAGCATGCAGCGCTTTGACATCGTCTTGAATTACTTTTGTTAGACGGCCGGAACCTTTCTCAATCAGAAAACCAAGCGGTAGTTTTGCTAAATGATCTGCTAATGCGGTGCGCAAAATTACCTCAAGCTTGAAAGCTGCGAGGTGAGATAAGGTAAAAGCGGCTAATTTTGTCGCTAATCCTAAAATGGTAAACATAAAAGCTAATCCGACCCAGAGCCAATGTTGATGATCATTTATGACAAGACTGTGCACGACCACTGCCAAACTGACAATTGCCGCAAGAACCAGCAGGCTACTTAAAGCGCCTAAGCCAATCGCAATATTGATACGAACTTTTACTGGTACAATCACGCCCCATAATCCGCTTTTAGCGGTAATCGTATCGTGATTTGAATCAGACATTTTTGTTCTCCTTAAACGGATAGGTAAAAGTTGCAAGTGCAGCAATAAGAACGGCAAATGCAGCTAGAATAAATACGGATAGGTAGCCAATTTGTCCTGCAAGTGCAGTGCCTACGCCAGCTGCTGCAAAACCAATTGCACTGTATACGCTAAACTGCAGGGCGACATCCGTGGCAGGATTTTCGTTGGAAGAATGATCCATCATTAGGGTATATAGCACTGCGCTGACAGGTGTGTAAGTCAGAAAGAAAGAGGCGATGATCAGGCTGACAGTTAGCGTGTCTGTATGTCCTAAAGCAATTAGGGTTAAAAGTAAAATACCCGGCAATTGAAATAGTACCGAAGCTCGAATGGTATTTTTACGACCATGATGTTTAATAAGCCAACCAGCGGATAGTGCTGCTAGGATTCCGATGGAAGAGCCGATGACATTCACAACAAAACCGATGTTATCCAAGCCCCAGTTTGCATCAACCAGCATTGGCGTAATAATTCCCCAAGCTAAACTTACACCTAGTGGATATAACAATAAAATTGCAAACCAATGCCCACCTTTAGGTCGCTTCCAAAAAGAGCCGAGTCGTTTCATTGACTCAGGTATGGTCGGATGCTCAAAAACGAATTTTGGTTCCTTAAATCGCAGTAGTAAAATAATCGAAATGGACATGGCTGCCATTAAGAGGAAAACACAGCCTTCCCAGCCAATCGTTGGATAGAGCATGAGAATAGCTCCTGCACCGAATAGATTACCAACCATTCCGCCTACAATTTGAATGCTATTCCCAAGTCCCCGATCCTCTTTTGGAACCAGTCGATATACTAAGGCATCCGCTGCAATATCTTGGGTTGCAGCAAACAAGCCAATCAGCATACAGAGTATAAAAATAAGCTCTAAATCGTTAGCGATATCTAATTGGCTCAGCTCGTAGAGTGCGATAACGGTACTGATTTGCATCAGTAACATCCAACCTCTGTAGTGACCTAAACGTCCAAAATTGAAGCGGTCTACCAAGGGTGCCCATAAGAAGTTAAATACTTTGAATAACCCAATAATATAGATTAGGCTGAGCTGTTCTAGTGGAGTACCTTGTTGACGCAGGATTGCGACTAACGCCACGAAGAAAAAACTCATTGGCATAAACTGGGTAATGTAAATCGCAGTGAGTAAAGCCCAATTTTCAATACTGGTTTTGCTTTTGGTTGGCGCCATCGTGTCAGTCAACATGCGAAGCTCCTTTGGTTGTTACACTTGGCCGAATTGACGAACAACTGTTGCAAATATGGAGTTCAATCATGGGGTGATGCAAGCCTTCAATATCCTTTAAAGCATCTTTAAAACAGGTGGGTGAAATGTGTTCGTGGGAGACAAGAGATGCAGCCAAAGTCCAAGCACCCTGACCGACTGACCATAGATGCAGATCGTTAATTTTCACCTCGGCAACCGACTGTAAGCGTTCTTGAACTTGTACGCGCAGAGCTTGTGGTGCTTCGGCATCGAGTAAAATGGTTCCCGTGTTTTTCATTAATCCCCAAGACCAGCGGATAATCAAAATAGCCGCGACCAATGCAATGACAGGGTCCAACCAATTCCAACCCCAAAGCCATGCAGCAGCTAGTCCAGCAATTGCGGCAACGGAAGTAACCGCATCAGCAATTACATGAAATAACGCTGCCTTCATATTATTATCGTGACCATGATTATGCTCGTTTGCATGATTATTTGAATGACAGTGTGAATGGGTATGAGAATGCTCATGTCCGTGTTCATGATGGTGATGCTCACCACCGGCCAATAAAATAATTGACAGGCCATTGACCACTAAGCCAATGATTGCAACGATCATTGCCTCTGCGGCTAGAAGAGCCTGTGGATTAAGAAGTCTATTTATCGATTCGACTAAAAGCCATACAGATGAAAGCGCCAAAAGTAGAGCGCTGGTATAAGCGGCTAGGTCTTTGATTTTTCCACTGCCAAAGCTAAGGCGGCGGTCATGTGCATAGCGTCTTGACAGGTAATAAGCTGATGCTGCCAAACCGAGAGCAATCGCATGGCCTCCCATATGAATTCCGTCAGCTAATAATGCCATAGAGCCTGTAACAAGGCCGGCGATAACTTCGGCAAACATAACGACTAAGGTTAATACTGCAACCATCCATGCTCGTTTTTCTGCGGAATGTAGTTGTCCTTGACCGAAATCATGGGCGTGCTTAATTTGCATATAAGTCGGGCATGATTCCGATGAATTGTGGTCAATCACCATATAAACCCCCTTTACGAATGAGTTAAATAAAAGACTCCTTGTGTTAGGAGTCTGAAAGTTAAAAATGGTAACGAGCACCTAAGCCAAAGCTTCTAGGTTCTCCAAAAGAGGCTTGTGCTTTACTGTAATTAGACATATAAGAAGTGATGTATTTTTCGTCGGTTAGATTTTTTGCATAGGCGTAAATATCCCAATCGTTTATGCGATAGCCACCTCGAACATCAACAGTGGTAAAACTGCCTCGTTTAACCAGGTTTTTTTGGTAATCGTTGTAATAATAAACACTGCCTTCATTGTATAAATCAACTCGTCCATACCAATCATTTGGACTGTTATAGGCGGCACTTAATCGTATTGTGTGGCGCGGTGTATTAGAGACCGTTTGACCTTTTAAGTTGGTGTAACCGTTATCATAATCATCGTATTCAGCGTTGGTGTAACCGAAAGCCCCAGTGAATTGTAGGTTGTCGGTGGCAAACCAGTTAGCCTCAAGTTCAATCCCTTGAGAATGCGATTTTTCTGCATTATCGGTTAGATAAAGTGTGCCAATTGATTTGTAAACATGGGTGTCTTCAATATCCATATAAAACAGGTTGGCGGAAAGTGTTAAGTCGTCAAACTGACCTTTAATTCCTAATTCATAGTTTTTTGAAACTTGTGGATTGAAACTGTTTTCTTCCGAGCCGCCATTACTTGCAAAATAGTTGAACCCTCCTGGCATATAACCTTTAGAGAAAGAGCCGTAAGTCGTCCATTGATCGGTTAATTTATGACTTAGAGCTACTTTAGGCAGAAAGGTATCCCAAGTTTGTTTATCTTGATAAGTAAAGAATGGACTGCCTTTGCTAGCACCGACTTCATGGTAATAAACGTTTAAATCAATCTCTTTTTCAATCCGTTGAATTCGTCCACCCAAAGTCAATTCAGTTTTATTCGCAATGGGTAAAATGATTTGACCAAATGCAGCCCGAGTGGAGCTGTCAGTATTCGATTCAGCATTCATACGAGAATTTTGGTAAAAAGTATCTGCTGTGCCATCGCCAGTGGAATCGTAAAAGTCAGGAAACTCCATGCCATAAGGTGCTTGTGAGTGATCTTCTTTATCTAAGTAAAGGCCGCCAACCCAACGAAATCCAATCGAGTTTTTACTGGAAAATCTTAGCTCCTGAGAGAGGGTATCTGTGTCAGCATAATTAAACATGGTCAGACCCATGTAGTGAGGGTCAATGCCGGAGTCTGCATCATAAATGCCATCCATTTCATACTTTTTATGGACGGTTGTTGATTGAATATTGAACAAATCCGCCTCGTAATCAAGACTTAGGCTTTGTGAGTTTATGGTGGTTTCTTCTAGGGTTTCGATGTCGCGCGCGATTTTTTCTGCATCATCACGATTAAACTCTGATAAGTTCGTGCCCGCAGGCGCTGCGTATTTATCACCCCAACCATTTTCATTTGTTTCATGGGCGATATTGAGTTTGGCTTTTAGGCGATCTGTCGGTTTATAGAGTAAATGAGCTCCAAGTTTGCGTTTATCCTGAGCATTGGCGTTTTTTTGCACGTTAGGATAAGTGTTTTCAATCCAGCCATCTTCTTGTTGTATCTGACCATTGATTCCCACAAATAGCTTGTCTTTTATCAAAGCACCGCTGCTATTAAAAGAGGCAAAGTTATGATTACGGCTACCGAGTTCAGTATTCAGTTTTCCATGCCAGCTATTGGAAGGTTCTCTAGTAACAATATTAATGACCGCACCAATCGCATCTTTGCCATATAGCGTGCCTTGGGGCCCACGTAATACTTCCACTCGTTCAACGTTGGCCATAGAGGCATCAAATCCTACATAATTGGTGGTTGCTACGCCGTCGATATAAATGACAACAGGATTGTTATTAGTAAAGGTTGACGTTGTTAAGCCACGGAACCCGACTTCATTTCCTCCCATAGGAGTAGTCGACATATTCGGAATTTCGTGAATGATATCTTTTACGTTTTGAATACCTTTTTCCTCAAGATCAAAACTATCAATGACAGTAATTGCTTGAGGTACATCGTTAATGTTTTCTTCAATTTTATTGGCAGTAACGGTTACACCTTGTAATTCGGTTTCAGTGGTTTGAGCAATTTTGCTCATTTCAGCAGCGTCACTGGCAAATGCCAATTCAGGAATGGCCATACTTAGACACAAAACAATTAAGTGCTTACGTTGGAAAGGAAGGTTCATTTCATTTGTCTCTTATATTAACTTTAATATCATAAAGCGAATGATAATGATTTCTATTTATATTTTCTGCTCAAATAAGGATTAAATAGTGTTGGAAATGCTCTCGATTTGAATAGAGAGGGTGGATTGGATTACGTTTTGCGTTCAATCAATAGTCTTTAATGAAAGAAAAGTTAATTTTGTTCTTTTCTGAATGTAGATGGTGTTTTGGCAAAATATTCGCGAAATGCAGCTGAAAAGTGACCATGATTGTTGTAACCAACCTTTTGAGAAATCTCAACAATCGGTTGTTTCGTGTGGAGTAATAAATGGGCGGCGTACTGCATGCGTAGTTCTGTTAAATATTGAAAAATAGTTTTTTGGTTTATTTGTTTGAAGCCTCGCTTAAGCTTATATTCATTCAAGCCAACCTGTTTGCTGATTTGCGCAAGGCTGGGAGCCTTTTGCATGTTTTCATTCAAAATAGTCTTTACCTGTTCCAGTTTTAAAATATCACTTGTATGTAATTTGAGTTGGTCAATTTTTGCGCAGTGTTCATGAATAATTTGCTCTACGGTCAAGTGTAATAATTCATACATTCTGGCGCGGCGTTGAAAGCCATTAAAAAGTCCGATTGATTTTTGAGAGTGTAACTCATTCAGTAATGTGAGCATTGCTGGGCTTATTGTTGCGGTAAGTAGAAAAGTTTGACTTGGGTCTTTGTAAATTGGCTCAAATAGAGCCTGAACTTGAGGGCGTGGATCTGTTTGCAATAGCTGTTCTAAAAGTGCTAAATCTAAGTAAAAACCACTGGAAATCGTGTTACGGTTAGCGAAATATTCGGTATAGCCGCTCATGATTGGCGCATAACAAAAAATCAACTGGTTTGCTTCAATTTGCAATGGGGCTATCCAGCCTTGTAAAAAATGGTTTTTTTGACCATTCAGCATAAAACCGATACCGATATGAGCAGAGAAATAATCAGAAGTCATAGATATTCTAACCGCTTGCTGAGTTGTTGTTTGGCTGTGCATAAAAAACAGTTGATGATCAACTTGCTCGGAATTCATTTTCATACAGCAAAAGGGTTGATCAACTACCTTACAGCTACATGATGGGTTTGGCGGAATCATCTCTTGGAAATCAGCATCAGTTAGGATGATATTTTTCATTGGGCAAGTATTTTGTTGAAAATGATAAGGTTTATTATTTATATTAGCATTGGCTTGTAGATATTGCTAAGTGTTTGATAAGCATAGATGGACAATTTTTATTTCTTAAGTAGGCAAGCATAAAATGCGTTTTAGGATTTCTAAAGAAGATAGCTCAATTGAATACCATGTTTTACTGTCATCAATTAATACGTGATCATTCGTGTGATTAGCAATGAATTTAGCAATGCCTCGCAATGGCACGACTCCATTCGGCTGTACGCGTGAAACCGCCTAGAGGGTATAAATGACAGCCGTTTATTTTGGCCTCTGGGGTGTTGATTGCGTATGTCGCAAGATCTTGAACAAGTTTATTTGGCTCTTGTAGAGAGAGCAGTTTATGAATGTTTTTAGCTTGTTTCATCAAGACGGTTTTTGATGCGCCAATTCCGCAAGCCCTAGCATGACTAATAAGTGATTTGAGTGAAGCAATGCCTGGAATGCCAATCACCAGTGGAAGCGGATTACCTTCGTCGCGAATGTTTTCAATCCAGTCAATAATCGGTTGCGCTTCAAAGACAAACTGCGTAACCATATACATATCAATGTCTGTCACTTCGGAAAATTTAATCTTCTTATAACCATGTTCCCGCAAATTGGCTTCTTCAATGTCCGGATTTCCCTCAGGGTGTCCTGCAATCCCGATGGATTGAATGCCATATTTTTCAAAAAGACCGGTTTCCAACATCGAAATGGTGTCTGAAAATTGCCCAGCAGCCTGTTTGTCGGCTCCTGCTAATGCTAAGACTTGATTAACGCCTGCTTGCCCAGATACCTGTGCAAGAGCGAACTCTAGATTGGTACGATTTTTAAAACGACGCGCGGTAAAATGCGGCACAGGAACCATGCCTTCTTTCTTTAACCGCTTACAGGTCGTTATGGTTTCAGAAAAATCTGATCCGGGCAGAGAGGTGACATAGACGCGAGTATTAGGCTCTAGGTAATCAGCGAAATGCTCAACGTTTAAAGCTCCTTTTGGGGTTATTTCAATAGAGAAACCCTTAATAAACTCAGAGGTAGGCTGTTTCATTTTATTTCTAGGAGATGAAATTTTTTTCATTTAGGCCAGCGGCTAAAAATGCCGGTTTCGCTGCTTTCTGCATATCAGGAGGCCCGCAAAGGTAAACAAGATGTTCTGCAAGGCTTGTGAAGTCTTGCAGAACTTTTTTATGAACGGATCCGGTTGTGCCGTGCCAATTGTGCTCTTGTTCTGAAATGACGGGGGTGTAGTCTATATTGCTATGTTGTTGGCACAATTGAACCAGCCAGTTATGTTGATAAAGGTCGACAGCTTGGCGAACACCCCAATAAATATGAATGGGATGGCTTGATTGATCCGCTAATTGTGTTTCAAGGAGTGCTTTCACTAAGGCAAAACCGGTACCGCCGGCAACAAAGATTGTTGGCAGGGAGTTATTTTTAGCTAAGCTCACATGATTTATAGGACCTTGCCAATAGAGTGTGTCTCCCGATTGTTTAGTAAACAGGGCTTGCATCCATGGACTCTGTCTATTTTTGCGAATATGACACTCTATCTCGCCGCTGCCATCGGGGGCAGCCGCGATAGAAAAAGGTTTTAATTCTTCTGGATCAAGACCCAGAAGAATATATTGTCCTGCGTGAAATTCTATCGGAGTATTCGCTTTTAACCGAAGACATAGGATGTCGTCGGTAAAGAAAGAGGTTTCAAGAATTTGAATGAGTTGTGCAGACATCAAATTACACCTTAATTTGAAAATTCATTACGCAAGATCGCTGCGCCATCGTGTAGCGCTTTTAGTTTGTCTCTCGCGACATGGCGGGGGAGCGGTGCCATGCCGCAATTGGTGCAAGGGTAGAGTTTATCGGCATCGACAAACTGTAGTGCTTTACGCAACGTATTGGCGACTTCTTCGGGTGTTTCAATTTCATGTTTAGCGACATCAATGGCACCGACCATGACTTTTTTTCCGCGAATTAGCTCCATCAGCTCCATTGGCACATTCGAGTTTTGATATTCCAGCGAGATAATATCGATATTCGATTTCTGGATGCTCGGAAAAGTTTTTTCGTAATGACGCCACTCTGCACCGAGCGTTTTTTTCCAATCGGTATTGGCTTTAATGCCGTAGCCATAGCAAATATGCACCGCGGACTCGCATGTCAGTCCTTCAACTGCCCGATTAAGTGCAGGAACACCCCATTGATCTACTTCATCGATAAAAACATTAAATGCCGGCTCGTCAAATTGGATAATGTCGATGCCTACCTCTGCCAGCTCTTTGGCCTCTTGATTTAGGATTTCTGCAAACACCATTGCCAGTTCGTCACGACTCTTATAGTGACCGTCATAAAGCGTATCGATCATCGTCATTGGTCCGGGTAGCGTCCATTTAATCGGTTGGTCAGTGAGTCGACGTAAAAATTTTGCGTCTTCAACAAACACCGATTTTTTTCGGCTGACGGCTCCTACAATCGTTGGTACTTCTGCATCATAGCGATTACGAATTCTCATGGTTTGGCGTTTCTCGAAATCCACGCCTTCAAGGTTTTCTGTGAAGGTGGTAACAAAGTGCTGGCGAGTCTGTTCACCGTCACTGACAATATCAATACCGGCTTCGGTTTGCTCTTGTAAGGTGACACGCAGAGCGTCTTGTTTGGCTTCAATAAGAGCATCGCCTTCTAATTTCCATGCCGGCCAAAGTTTTTCTGTTTCCGCTAACCATGATGGTTTTGGTAAACTTCCGACGGTAGATGTGGGGAATAGTTTTTTCATAAAAATAGCTTTCTTTGGTTCGTTTTTTTAGTTTTTAGGCGTAATTGGCCGCCCACTGTTCAAGAACGGTTTGATAAGGTTTGATGAATTTTTCCTCGGCAAATTTACCTTGCTCAATCGCTAAACGATTGCGCTCTTCACGGTCATAAACAATGCGAGTCAGCGAATGGTCTTCGTGCTTCAAGCTCGGCTGATAACACTCGCCTGCAACCGTATTGGCGTTGTAAATTTCAGGTCGGTAAATCTTTTGAAAGGTTTCCATGGTGCTAATGGTGCTAATCAACTCAAGATTCGTGTAATCCGCCAGCAGGTCGCCGAAAAAGTAGAACGCTAATGGCGCGACGCTGTTCGGCGGCATAAAGTAACGAACCTGCAATCCCATCTTTTTGAAATACTGCTCTGTTAATGACGACTCGTTTGGGTGATATTCCACGCCCAAAACGGGGTGTTTATTTTCGGTGCGATGGTAAGTTTTGTTATCAGAAACACTCAGACAAATCACGGGTGGTTTGTGAAAGTGTTGTTGATAAGCCTCTGAATGGATAAACGCTTGAAACATTTTTCCATGCAGGTCACCAAAATCTTCTGGCACGCTAAATTCAGATGTATTTTTGTTGTGCTCTAACAAGCGAACGCTGAAATCATAGTCACGTACATAGGATGAGAAGTTATTTCCTACTAATCCCTCAATCCGTTGCTCGGTTTTGTGATCGATAATATGAGTTTTCAAGATTTCAATGGTTGGGAAAGTTTCTCCTTTGCCTTCGACATCAACGTCGACATGAATGATTTCAAGTTCAATCGAATAGCGATCCAATTTGGAGTTATCCCAATTTGCTATGGCATTAAATCGATTATTAATCATGTTGAGGGCGTTGCGAAGATTTTGCTGACGAAACTTGCCACGGGCTAAGTTCGCAAAATTGGTGGTGATGCGCGTGTTGTCAGATGGAATATAGTTCTCATCGAAAACAATACTTTTAATGCTGTAGGTAAAATCTTGATTCATGGATAAGATTCCTTCTTATTCGTCTAGCTGCTAACTGTTCTTTGATGATTAAGAATGTTACTGAATTCTTTAGATGAATAAAAACGACTTTATTTCAATTTAATATGAATTAAACTCATGTTTGGCTAGCGCGATTTTGAGTTGCTAACTTTGAATAACATACGACAGGCACGATATTATGCTAGAGATAAAACACCTGAAAACGCTTGAAGCGTTGAGTCGGGAAGGGAATTTGGTGAAAGCGGCAGAGTCAATGAATATGACGCAATCCGCGCTATCGCATCAAATCAAATTGTTGGAAACTCAGTTAGAAACCGAACTATTTAAACGCAAGACGCATCCACTGCAATTTACACCGGCCGGTCAACTTATTCTGGAAAGTTCGCGAAACATTTTGCCGCAAATGCAGCAATTGGAACGCCAATTAGTCGCCTTACAGCAGGGCGAAATTGGGCGTTTATGGATTGGCATTGATTGCCACACGTGTTTCGAATGGTTATTGCCGTTATTGAGGCCTTACCAAACTCAATGGCCAAGTGTCGATTTGGATATTGTGCCGAGTTTTCATGAACCACCACTACAAAAACTCCCGGCGCAAAAGCTCGATTTTGTGGTGACTTCGGACCCAGAGCCTCTAAAAGGGATTGATTACACCGCGCTGTTTAGTTACGAACTGGTTGCGGTATTGCCTTTAGATCATTCATTACTCGCGAAACCGTTTTTAACGCCCAAAGATTTTTCAACCTCAACACTTATTACTTATCCGGTACCTGAAGACAAACTTGATGTGTTTAAGCAGTTTCTTCATCCGGCTAAGATTCGACCCGAAGCGATTTCTTTTTCTGAACTGACGATTATGATGTTGCAACGTGTTGAAGCGGGTCGTGGAATCTGTGTTTTGCCAAAGTGGTTGGTGAAAAAGCAGACGGATTTTCAGCATTTGCCAACGCGTTCATTGAGTGAGAATGGGCTGTGGAGCAAGTTGTATGCGGCTACGCCCAAAGCATTAACTAAGCAAGCCTATATGCAAGACATGATTAATTTAATTGCTGAGCGCATGGAGTTATAGGTTGTCGAAATAAGTTACCGGCCGGTAAATAAATGCGTTATTTCAACGGATAGCTTCCATTGTTGTTGGCGATAGAGTTTGTAAAGTGTGCGGTTGAATGGGGTAAACTATGCACCACTAAAATTTAGGAGAAAGGTTGAATAACACATGGCAAATGAATTAACACATTTAGATGAGAAAGGTCAGGCGCGAATGGTTGATGTGGGTGATAAGGAACATACCCAACGTGAAGCCCGAGCAATGGCCGTGATCAATATGTTACCGGAAACCTTAACCATGATTGCAGAAGGCAAGCATAAAAAGGGCGATGTCCTTGCGACAGCGCGTATTGCAGGCATTATGGCGGCAAAACGTACACCGGATATTATTCCAATGTGCCATCCTTTACTTCTCACTTCAGTCAAAGTCGAACTGACACCAAATTTTGAAAATTCATCGGTAGAAATTGTTGCTATTTGCAAACTGGTTGGACAAACAGGCGTGGAAATGGAAGCTCTGACTGCCGCGTCTGCTGCGGCATTAACGTTGTATGACATGTGTAAAGCCGTAGACAAGGGAATGGTAATTGACCAAGTGCAATTACTTGAGAAAAAAGGTGGCAAATCCGGTCACTGGGTGCGTACCTCAAATACACAACGTTAACTTAAAAAGTTGAGCGATTTTTTCGATTACTCATAGATTTTGGTTCATTAGGAAAGACACAATGCTTCAAAAAACACAGCCACTTAAAACTTACTTTATTAGCCAAATCTATACTCCGGAAAATAATCAAGTTTTAGAAGATCATCAGTTGTTTATTGAGAAAGTCATTGAAACTTCGGTTCAGGCGTTCTATCAGGTGCTACTTAATGACCCATCGACCCAGCATTTTTTTACGAATGAGCTCGTTGAAAATCACCTGCAAAAAGAGCTGAAAATCTGGCTGTTACAGACCTTGAGTCCTAAAACTTCTAAAGAAGACTCTGTTGATTTGGTCAATAAACAGCGTCAGATTGGTGATGTTCATGCGCGTATTGATGTACCCATGCAGTTAGTAAATAGCGCAATGACTATTATTAAGCATACCTTTTTTGATGCTATCCAAGAAGACAAGGACATTTGCGTCGAACAAAAAGTCCCTCTGGTGATTTTGATTAGCCAGCTAATGGACGCGAGTTTAAATTTGATTAATGAGTCTTTTTTAGAAGGGCATGTTGAAAACCAACGTTCTGCACAGGAGTTCCGCAATCGAACTTCGGCTCATGAATTAGCCATTGAAATCGAAAGGGTAAAAGGGTCGCTTTTTGGTTGGATGACTCAGTTTATGGCCGATCAATTATCCGGTGATGGCCGGTTGTGGGATATTGAGCATCAAGAATTTTCGTTGTGGATACGTCATAAGCTAGGATTAATTTGCACGGATCAAAAATCAATTTCAACCATACAAATGAATTTGGGCGAGCTTCACGTTGAATTGAGTGCGATTCAAGATAAGAACGGAAATCGTCAAGACTTGATTAAAAAAATTAACGCTTTAGCCAGTGAAATTGGTTGGATGCTGAGCCACATTGCCGATAAACACCTAGATAAAGCGACTAAAGAAGACATTTTGACGAGTTTAATTGAGCGTCGATTCATGTCACCTATTTTGCAGAATGAATCACAATTGGCTAAAAAAACCGGCAATCCTTTTAGTATTCTGATGATTGATATTGATAATTTTAAACAAATTAACGACATTCACGGACATCAAGCAGGGGATCGCGTTCTTCAATATGTTGGACAGGCATTGAAATTATCACTTCGAGTGACCGATTATGCGTTTCGTTATGGTGGAGAAGAGTTTTTGATTCTTATGCCGGAAACCAGTCTAGGGAACGCAACGCTTGCGGCTGATAAACTTTTAAATAAAATTCGAGCCATTGATATCCAGTTAGAAAATAATCGCCAAATTAAGGTAACGGCATCCATTGGCATTGCAGAGTTTGATGGGCATCCTGATTTTGAACATACGATTAAGATTGCTGATGAAAAGCTTTATGAAGCTAAGCATAATGGTAAGAATCGTTATGAGTTCTAAATGGGTTCCGTCTCCATTTAGAAGACGGACGATTTTTATAATTTTCATTAACTGATTTTGATGAGTTCTACTGTTTCTAAACCATGTTCAGTTATTCAATCTGAATGGGTTGTTTATCTTTTGCGTTGCGCAGATAACTCATTCTATTGCGGCATCACCAATAACCTTGAGAAACGTCTTCGCCAGCATAATGGCGAAATTAAGGGCGGTGCAAAATATACCCAATCTCGCCGACCTTGCCACATTGTTTACCAAGAATTTGCAACGAATCGCCAAACGGCTAGTCAGCGTGAATATGCGATTAAACAACTTTCCAAAGCAAAAAAACAACAGTTGATTCAGCCTAGCTAGGTCTCCGGTAACCCTTTTTTATGTGTTTGTTAAATGACTAAGCAATGCTTTCCACTTGACCTTTTTATTTTCTTAGGTCATTTAATCTCGTTGACACAGCGATACTTGATTGACGCTTTCTAACCGGCATTCCAGCTCGACGGTTTGCCCCTCAAAAGCATTCAATGATTGATCGCTACTCGAATACCCCCACAACATGCCATTTTGTACGATTCCTTCAAGCTCGATTTCAAAATCATTGTCGGCTTTCTCAATTTCACGAACATAATAAATCTCGGCTCGCTCAACCCCTTCTAACTGCAAATTTTGGTTATTCAGGGTTTGTAAAGTCAGACCATCATCCAACTGCGTGGTCGGCTCTACCACAAATTCAAAGCCATTAAAGGTTAAACGACTGTTTGTATAAGACATCACACCTTGCACTTGAAACGCAGTATTGGTTTGCGTTTTTGCTGAATCTGGATCAGTGATGAATGTGGTTTCAAAATCGACCTTGGTGGCCACTCGAACGTCCTGTTGTAATTGAGTATCGACCTCCACAACTTGCCCGACCAGTAAATTCGATGCATTGCCATCTTCAAACCGAGTATTGGCATTGACTGCGATTTGGTAGCGTGAATTAAGTTCAAACAAGGTTTGCTCTTGGTTGACCCAGCTAATGGTACCTTCAAATTCAACACTGTCGGCCAGGGTTTCGGTGGTTTCGATGTCAATGGTTTGAGCCTGAAACACACCTGAACCATTGGCAGCAAAATTTCCAAAAATCTCAGCAAAACGACCTGCAGCGATGACCCCATCTTCAACTGTGGCAGTGCGATAATTCACCGGGGTGTTTCCTAAAATTAATTGTTTTTTCACTAGGTCAACGGCTGTAATTAGCCCTTCAATTTCATATCCATTAAACCCTTCTGATTCAATTTCAATCAAAGATTCCACATGATTGCTGCCATTCACCTGTGGGGTGAAGTGCACTAACATCGTATCGCCATTTTCAATATCCATCAGACTGCTCAGCATATCCTGTGAGGCCGTCAAATTGATTTGATTGACGGTAAATGTGACCGCATTGCTACCTTTTTGTAAATTTTGCACCATCCCAGAAATATTAGGATTTAGTTGAAGTTTATTGCTTTGAGTGTCGAAAATGACTGGCATGCCAAAGGCTAAAGCACTCGCATCTAAGCTTTGGGTTTGATAACTCACCTCAACCCCTTCTAGCGGGTAAGTGGTTTGGTTGATGGTGATTTGATTGGCCTGGGTATCCACCGTTTGAATGGTGCCAATCACCTGCTTTGAAACCACTGGGTTAATTGGCTGAATTGGTTGACTAGGATCTTCAGTTGCTCCTCCTGAGCCACCGCCACAACCCGATAAAGAGCTGGCAAACAGAGCAGACAACACCAACATGAGTGGTTTTTTACCGGCAAAAGCAAAATAATACGTAGACCGTTTCATATATAAAAACTCCTTGAATAAGACTTGAGTAAGAAAAAGGTTAAAAAACAAACTAAGTTGAGTAAATCTTACCGGCCGGTCTGTGAATAATTTGTGAAGGCCTGCTTACAGCTATGCCGATTTGCAATGCTTGCAGGTTTTTAAGTTTTTGGCGTTTTAGAGTTTCAGAACTTCAGAGGTTTAGAGTTTTAAAAGTTGCAGGACTGAAGGCCTATTGAACTGCTGCACTAAAGGTACTGTGCTCTTGGCTGTGCACAATGTTCACATTTAATTCACACCCGTTTCGCTAAACTCAATATGGCAAACAACGACTAATCACTGACTCATCACTTTGGAGGATAAGGCATGAAAAAACGCAACCCATTGATAGGCATGTTTTTGGCCACAGGCCTGTTCACTAGCCTATTCGCATTCACCGCCAATGCGCAATATAAAGGCCCCGTGCTCAATGCACTCACCGATCTCAAAACCATTCTGGATGATCCAGTCGATAACCAAGCGGTGGTGCTCAAAGGCTATTTAATTCATAAAATCACCCATGAAGATTACACTTTTTCAGATGGCCAAAATACCATTCGCGTCGAGATTGATAATCACGCCTTTCCACGGGAGCCATTTGATGAAAAAACCCTGATCGAAATTCATGGCAAAATCGACAAAGATTATTTTGAAGACCCTGAAATCGAAGTGGATTCGATTTCCATTGTCCCTATTCCATAAAAAGGTGATCGAATGTCGATAAAATTACTGATTGTTGAAGACAATGTGCAAATCATGGGCACCTTAGTCGATTATTTGGAGCTCGATGACTACCAAATTGACTGCGCCTATCATGGCGAAGCGGCTCTGACTTTTTGCAGCCAAAACACTTACGACATTATGATTGTCGACATTATGATGCCCAAACTCGATGGGATTGCCTTTGTCAGTCAGCTAAGGCAAAACCTTGGCTGGCAAGGGCCAGTATTGTTTTTAACCGCGAAAGATTCTCTTGAAGACAAAACCCGAGCGTTTCAAGCGGGAGGCGACGACTACCTGGTCAAACCCTTTGCACTTGAGGAGTTGCAATTGCGACTCACCGCACTGCTCAAACGTGGAGCACATAAAGCCGATAACTCTTTGCAGTTCCATGACCTGCGCCTAGAGCGCAATCCGCTCGCACTATTTTGGAAAGACCGGCCGGTGAAACTTGCCCCAAAGCAGCTAAAAATTGTTGAAAAACTGCTGCAAAAAGCGCCGAATGTCGTCACCCGCTCCGAGATTATTGAGTATCTTTGGGGGAGTGAACCCCCGAAAAGTGACGCCCTGCGCAGCCATTTGTACGCCATTCGCACCGCACTTAGTGACACCAATGGCTCATTGCTCAAAACCGTGCATTCTCAAGGCTTTTGTCTGGTGCCAACAACTCAACCACAGGATTAAAAGGCAACCCATTAAAATGCAACCCAAGCAAGCTCCCAAACAACAACTCTCCAAGCAAGCCCCCAAGAAACTCGTCAATCGGCTATTGTGGATCAATAGCTTGATGATTCTGCTGTTTTCTAGCTTGTTTGTTTGGCTGGTGATCGAGGCTGAAGATCAAATTGAAGTGATTAGCCTACATCACTGGTTAGATGCTGAAGCCAACCTCTATGAACAAAATTTTTTTTGCTCTGAGACTAACTTAATAGCACCCAATCCCTATAAATTTGATCTCTTTTTTAGTGGTGATACGCTCCCCAATTGGCTGAGTAGTTATCAAACGCCAGGATTTTATGAACATCAACTAGGCCCAGAGGATAAGCATTTTTTAGTGCGTTCTCTTCCACAACAAGACGGATTGTTCTATTTGGTTTTTAAGGACAATGCCGACGATTACCTAGACAGTTACGAAGCACAGTTACTGCAATGGGTCCTCATACTTGGCATTGTCATGTTTATTATTTTGGTCGGTTATGCTTATGTGACCTTTCGGCAAATTATGCGCCCAATTCAACAAGTGTTAGCGAAAATCCCATATATCCGTCCTGACTCACCTGATTTTCCAGTCACCACTCAGTTCGAAGAGTTTCAAGCCATCGAATACGCTCTGTTAAACAGCAAGCAGAAAATTCGAGGATTTTTTCAACGAGAACAAGAGTTCAGTCGTTTTAGTGCTCATGAAATTCGCACCCCTTTAATGGTACTTCGGGGTTCGGCAGAACTGCTCAACCGGCTTAAACAAGAAGATACACGTGCGTTAAAAGCACGGCGACGCATTATCGAAAGCTGTGATGAGATTGCCTTGTTAACCGATACTTTTTTGCTGTTAGGAAAAGATCAAATCGATCCATCGCACTATCAAGAAAACGATTTACATACAATTCTCACTCAAGAATATCAATGGCTCAAACAATGGTTTCCCAATATCCCGGTGTCCATGCAACCGAAACTTAATGAAACCAAAGTATTCCCAAACCCCGAGCTTCATTTGCCAAATGGCCAGACCCAAATGACTTGTCACAACATTTTGGCACCGAGTAGTTTTATTGTCATCGTTGTGCGCAACCTACTCAAAAACGCCGCCAGTTATTCGCAACAGGATATCAAGGTCAGTTGGAGCGCTTGTAGACTGTGTATTGCAAATCCCTACCAACAAAAATCCGAACATCAGCCACCTCGTGGCTATGGCTACGGGTTAATTATCGTAGAGCGCATTTGTCAACGCATGGGTTGGGATTTTCAGCTCAAACAAACCGAACGCTGTTTTGAAGCTTGTGTGCGCTTTGAGGCCAACAGTAGCACTAATGAGTCCAGTAATTACAGGGTTATGGACTGTTAGAGTTGACCTTTCCCTAAATATAAAATCATGATGTTGATAGGGTTTCCTTAAGTTTCAATTCTGCCCTCTTTTTTTCTAAGATGGGCGGATTTCCAGAGTAGGAGTTCTTCAAATTACTCGAGACAAAACTCTGTTACGGTGCTTACATTTCCTGTCTTTGAGGGTTACTTGAAAAAGGTGAGTTTGACTTAATTCCCAATCTAGGTGTGATCGGTGTGAAGTTCATTTGATCGATTTTCCACGCACCATTCCAAGTTTCCATTTCTTTTAGCAAGTAAGTTGCTCGTCAATTTATAAAACCTATTGTTTACCGGCCGGTAGAGATTTAAATATTTTTATAGATATCTAAATATTTTTAATATTGCTATTGATTGTGATTCTTATTTACTATTTAATATAAATAAAAATTATTATCATTAATATTCAGTAAGTGGTGATTTGGAGTCATTATGCGTTTAACCCCTGTTGCAGCCTGTGTTGTATCTCTGTTTTCTAGTCAGCTGTTTGCGGCTTCCTCATCAACTTCATTAGAGACGGTCACAATTACATCAGCCTCTAAAACTGAACAGACAATTGATGCGTCGAATGTGTCAGTCGAAGTGATCGATGAAGGGGAAATCAAAGCAACGGGTGCAAGTACCTTAAGTGAAATTTTGCGCCATAGTGATGCTGTGTTTATGAATCCTGATGGTAGTAATCTATCGATTCGTGGTGTGGGTGCTAAAGGTGTTTTGTTGTTGATTGATGGGCGTCGTGTGGCGAGTGAATTTACGAAGAACTTTGATGGAGGACGAATCCCCTTGGCCAGTATTGAACGTATCGAAGTGGTCAAAGGCCCGATGGCAGCGCTTTATGGGTCGGATGCCTTGGGGGGAGTCATTAATATTATTACCAAAACGTCGCAAGATGGTGTGGTGTCGTCAATTTCTTTAAGTGGAGGCGCGGCAGGTAGTCAAGCGCAGCAGATGCAATTGGAAGCCGACATTCGTGGCAAGCATGGAAAAACTGGATACAGTGCTTGGTTTAGCGCACAAAATCGTGAAGATTACACTGAGCAGGAAATGGCTAATATTGCTGTGATGCAAGCTGGAGCCGCAAAAAAACCATCTCAGCTGCCAGATTCGGGGAGCTTTGCCAAATTAAAAAGCGATTTAGCAGATGCTTATGCTGTCGATACTACCTATCGCGCTGCAACCGAAGTGGTGAATGTCGGAGCGAATATCACGCACCAAGTCAATGATGATTTAGAGCTCAGTGCGCGTTTTTCCGCAATGCTTGAAGAGCAAGATCGAACCAGTATTGCCAATCTCTATGAGAGCAATTATCAAGCAAGCGGTAACACGATCAAAACTCGAAATATTCCGGTCATTCAGCAACTTGAAAATGAGCGTTTTGAGTTTGGAGTGGGCGCAAAATACCAAGTGTCCGATCAGTTGAGTTTTGATTGGAAATCGGACATTTCGTATTACAAAAAACAGGATGAAATCACCACGCTTCTTTGGCGAGAATTAGGGTATTCATCGCAATCGGATTCTGCGGGTTTGACTGGCGATGGAAAAGTCACTATTCAGCAGCACAGCCTGAACAGCCTTTGGAAGCCAAATGAAGTTCATCAGATTTTAGTTGGTTTGGAGTCGTTTGAAGACAAACGCGATGCGGCTTTTTTTGACAGTTCTGGTCGAATGACCACTAAGATTTTGGAAAACGACTCAATCTTTGCGCAATATCAATGGCAAGTCACTGAGCCCTTGTCAATTATTTCCGGCGTTCGTTATGACGATACCAGCAGTGGCGGTGATGATGTCACTGGAAATTTAGGTATGGTGTATCAGTTTAATGAAATGGCGAATTTGCGTGCTCGCTATGCTCAAGGTTTCCGTGCGCCTGATAGCCAAGAGATGTTTATCAATCGATTTAATCCTCAAGGCAAACGCTTTGTCGGAGCAGATGTTGTCGATGTTTCCATTAATAAACAGGCGTTTGAGCTTGAATCTGAAACCAGTGAAAACTATGAGTTAGGATTGAGTGGACGAAATAAACATTGGTCTTACGATCTATCCGTATACCGAACAAATATTGAAAATAATATTTTGCGGCTCACAACCGCTGATTATTTAAGTTTCCGCAATGCGAAAGATGTCACTATGAAAGGTGTGGATGCCAGCTTAGGTTTAAATGTGAACAATGATTTAACGTTGGAATTTGCAGTCAATTTGATTGACTCCGAAGATAAAGAAACCGGAAACTCCTTGGAGTTTACGCCTGAAAAAATTGCTCGTATTACGGCTAGTTATCAAGTGACTCCTCAGTTAAACACTCGTGTCGATATGCAGTATGTTGACGACCAAATCTATAGTGAGGTTGCGAATGGTCAAACCCGTTATTTGACCGTGAAAGCTTACCAACTAGTGAATGTACACTTTGATTATCTGCCTAAGAGTTACCAAAACCTGGAACTGTTCGGAGGGGTACGAAACTTATTTGATGAAGAAATCGATACCGAACTAGGTTCTGATCCTGGGACTTACGTTCATGCCGGTGTTCGTGTTTATTTTTAAATAAACATTGTATGGCATGCAAAAAAACATGGCTTGAGCAGTACCTAAGTTTTATCAAAAATTGAAAAAAGAGAGACGTTATGAAATTTTTAATCAAAAACCTTCATCCCACCATTTTATCTGCATTTGGTTTCTTACTGATTGCGACCTTTTTGAGTGGAGTAAATGCTTATGCAGGCGGGTATCAAGCTGAAAAAAATAAGGTGCAGCAGATTTGTAAAAATAGTTATTCATTGATTTCTTATGAGCTTCGTCCACGCAGTGTACCAAAGTTTGTTAAAGCCTTAGAAGGTGACTTAGCAATCACTGGGGAGCAAAAACAGGCGTTAAAAAAGATTACTCAGTATGTGCCGAAAAATGTTTTACCTATGCGTCAGAAAATTAAGTCATTTGAACAAACTGTGATCATGGGGTTTGTCGAACAAGGAAAAACACCGGAAGAATTGTCCGGTCAATTGGAGAAATTAATGCAAATGAAGCGTGAGTTGGCTATTGAAGAAATCAAAGTTTTTAATCAGCTCAAAACAATTTTGACCCCTGAGCAATATAAAACAGCCATCAAAAATGCCGGTTGGATGCACCAGTAGTTGTTTTGAAAAGTCAGAACTGTCGTACATTGAGGTAGGCAACCGAGAGCTCGATAAATTGTTTGAGCGAAATCTGAAATAGCTGTCACAAAAAATTCTTGAAGCAGAACTTCCATCTTTTCTAAATTAAGCGTCTAATAGAAATGCCTTTGCGTAAAAAGACTTATTAATTTTTGGAGGGAAATATGGAACGTTTACAAGAAACCGGTACGATGATGGGACGTCTAATGAAAGACATGCCAAATCAGGTTAAGCAGTTCGCAGGCTTTGTGAAAATTGCTGAAGCGGATGGTGCAATCGATGAAAAGACGAAACATCTTATGTTGCTATCACTTGGCGTCGCATTTCAATGCTCTTGGTGCATTGCGATTCATGTGAAAGGCTGTGTAGATCAGGGGTGTTCTAAAGAAGAAATTCTTGAAGCCGCTATGATGGCTGTGGTGATGGGCGGTGGTCCAAAACTTATGTATATTGAAGTGGTCTATGAAGAGTTGGATAAGTATTTTGATTAGTGTCTCGCATTTTTAATGCCCCTAAAACCAATAACCCCCTCAACAACCAATGTCGTTGAAGGGGACTTCTAAGTTTTAGATAGAGCTAAAAGTTAATCTTTTGGAAAAGACTTACGTGGTTTGTCAGAGAACTTACGTCCGCCACCATTGCCACTTTTATTCGCAAAACGTTTCTTACCTGCTCCTTGAGTAGAAACTTCCGCTAATTTTAGCTGCTGTCCGCAAACCCAAGCTTTCTTCAGGTCGTTGAAAGCATCTTTTGGCATTTTTTCTGGTAAGTCGACCATTGAATAGTTATCTTCAATCGTTAATTGACGAATGTTTTCGCTATCAATCCCTGCTTCATTTGCAATACAACCAACGATGTTTCCAGGACGTACACCATGAGTGCGACCCACTTCTAGGCGGTAACGTGTCATGCCTGCATCTGGTGTATCGGTTTGACGACGACGTGGACGACGCTCGCCATCTTCACGGCCACGACCTCGGCCACGACCATCACGGTCTCCACGACCACGACTGTCACGCTCATTACGATCACGGTTTGAAACTTCACGAATTGGTTTATCTTGCATAAAGAAAGGGACATCACCTTGCATTAGGCGTGCTAAAGCCGCAGCAATTTCAACTGCTGGAACATTTTGTTCGTTTTCAACTTGCTCGATTAAATCTTGATAGAAGTCCAATTCATCCATGTTAAGTGCTTCAACGATGCGAGACTTAAAGCGTTCAACTCGGTTGTCATTAATCAGCTGAGTGGTCGGCAAATGCATTTCTTCAACTTTTTGCTTGGTGGTGCGCTCAATTGACTTCAGTAGGCGGCGTTCACGAGGCGTGACAAACAAAATGGCAATCCCTGAACGACCTGCACGACCTGTACGGCCAATACGGTGAACATAAGATTCGTTGTCTTGTGGAATATCATAGTTAACCACATGACTAATACGCGGTACATCTAAGCCACGAGCAACCACATCTGTCGCCACCAAAATATCAAGCTTACCTTTTTTCAGTTGATCGACAATGCGCTCACGTTGGTTCTGTGCAATGTCACCGTTTAAAGCTGCTGCTGCATAACCACGAGCTTCAAGTTTTTCTGCTAAATCAACCGTTGCATTTTTAGTGCGAACAAAGATGATAATTCCGTCGGTGTCTGCCGAATCTGCTTCCAAGATACGAGTCAGCGCATCCAATTTGTGACCACCGCTAACCATCAAGTATTTTTGAGTAATAGTCGTAGCAGTTGCTGTTTTCTGCTTAATAATCACTTCGGTTGGGTTATTTAAGTGATTGGTGGCAATACGGTGAACTTCACGTGGCATTGTCGCAGAGAAAAGAGCAATTTGACGCGTGTCTGGCGTGTGTTCAAGTACCCATTCCACATCGTCAATAAAGCCCATACGAAGCATTTCATCTGCTTCATCCAAAACCAAAAGTTTTAAATCATCCAGTTTTAGGGTGCCTTTACGCATGTGATCCATGACACGGCCTGGTGTTCCCACCACAACCTGTACGCCACGTTTTAGGGCGCGGATTTGTGAACCATAGTCCGAACCACCGTAAATTGGCAGTACATGGAAGCCTTTCATGTGGTGCGCGAAGCTCTGGAATGCTTCAGAAACCTGAATCGCTAATTCACGAGTTGGGGCAAGTACTAAAACTTGTGGGTTTTTTGAATGGGTGTCAGCGTTGCTTAATGCTGGTAGGGCAAAAGCTGCAGTTTTACCGGTACCTGTTTGTGCCATACCTAGAATGTCATTCCCTGTTAGAAGTGCAGGGATGGCTTGTGCTTGAATCGGGCTAGGAGTTTCATAACCGATTTCAGAAATAGCAGTAAGAATTTCTGGCTTGAGACCTAAGTCTTTAAAAGTGATATCACTCATTGGGAGTCCTTATTAATTACGTCAATTTTTGACGATAAGACTTGCCCGGAATAGAGGTTTTTACGAAAAGCGGCAAAATGGTGCGAAGAGGTTTAAACGCACGGCCGAACGACTCAAAATGTCACGAATTTAAGAGCTCGCGAATGAGTTAGCTATTCTGGGGCAAATTTGTGTTCATAAAACGAGCACCTTTGCAGCAAAACAGCATCGCGTAGCGAAGTCGGAAGAAAGCAAATGGCTCTTGTCTGTGGCATCAATTAGCTAGGTTTATCGAAAACCCAAATTTTTTTTATTTACCAATTAATGCAGGGCGCGGATTATACTAAGTGATTGGAAAAAAAGCAAATTTAGTTTGTTCAAAAAACAACCGGCCGGTCATAGAAGATTTAAACCCCAAATGGTGTGGAGTGAAAAACACCATTTGGCTGTTTGGGAAAGCGTTAATTGTTGTATATGACGGACGGTAGCCATGTCACTATTTCTGGCCAGATGGCGATGGTGACTAGCACCCCAAGTTGGATTGCAATGAATGGAATGACTCCTTTATAAAGATCCATAGTTTTCAGTTCTGGTGGTGCAACGCCTTTCAGATAGAACAGTGCGAAACCGAACGGTGGGGTTAAGAATGCCGTTTGAAGGTTAATGGCAATCATTATTCCAAGCCAGATTGGGTCAACACCCATCATTAACAAAACAGGCGCGACCACGGGCACAATCACGTAGGTGATTTCGATAAAGTCTAAAAAGAAGCCAAGAATGAACATGATTGCCATCACGATGAGCATCGCTGTGAAGATGCCTCCAGGCAAATCAGACAGTAAGTCATGGATTAAGTCATCCCCTCCAAGTCCTCGGAATACCAGTGAGAAAAATGCCGCTCCGATAAAGATCAAGAAAATCATGGCAGTAATCTTTGTGGTGTTTCGCATGACGTCTTGCAGTGTTGCAAGGCTGAGTTGTCGGTTGATTGCGGCTAACAGCAGAGCTCCAGTTGCGCCTAGTGAGGCGGCTTCTGTTGGTGTGGAAAGACCGCCCAGAATAGAACCCAGAACCAAGAAAATCAGCAGTAATGGAGGTAACAGGCTTTTGATAATTCTGAGGCCAAGACCTGCCGGAACAGGGTTGCCAATGTGATTTGGTACTTTGTCGGGATGGCGAATTGCTTGGTAAAACACATACAGCATATACAAAACCACAAGCATCATTCCAGGAAACAGTGCTCCGACAAATAGGTCTCCCACAGCAAGAGTTTCTGGTGAAAAAATACCTTGATTGAGCTGGGCTTGTTGATAGGAAGACGATAAAACATCACCTAATAAAATCAGAATAATAGACGGTGGAATAATTTGGCCTAAAGTGCCTGAGGCGCAAATCGTGCCACTGGCAAGCTTTGGGCAATAGCCTTGTTTGAGCATTGTGGGGAGAGCGAGCAGACCCATGGTCACAACTGTTGCGCCAACAATTCCTGTACTGGCTGCCAGTAACATTCCAACCAAAATTACAGCAATCCCCAAGCCGCCCTTAATACCGCGCATTAATTCGTCCATGGTGGTAAGAAGATTTTCCGCAATTTTCGACTTCTCTAGCATGATGCCCATAAAGACAAATAACGGCACTGCAATCAGGGTCTCGTTGCCCATGATATCAAATATGCGGTTTGGGATACTTTGCAAGAATGCCATATCAAATGCGCCGAACAGGTTGGCAATGAGCGCGAAAAGTAGTGAAATTCCAGCAAGGGTTAAAGCAACGGGGAAGCCAATAAGAAGTGCAATAAAAAGGAGTGCAAACAATAAGATGGATAGCCATTCCATTAGAGTTTTCCCCCTTGAATATGATTTTCATGTTTAATCGCCGTTATTCCGTTTAGCGCTAGAATTGATTGCGAGATAATTGCTAAAGCTTGCAACATCAGTAGCCCAGCCATAATGACAATGAGGGTTTTCAAGAGGTAAATATAGCCCAATCCTCCTGCCTCTGGAGAGCCTTCGGAGATGGACCAGCTTGCGGTAATATAGTCACTGCTTGCCCAGAAAATAAAAATAGTGACCGGTAAAGTCAGGAACAGTGAGCCGATTAAATCAACCCAGTACTTTTTACGTTCAGAATATTGGTTGTAAAAAAGGTCGACACGAACATGTTCATCCTTGAGATATGTATAGGAGATCCCTAGCATGAACACTAAAGCATGGTTATACATAATGGATTCTTGGAAAGCGATTGAGCCGAAATCGAAACCATATCGCAAAATGACAACAGCCGCAGTCACAATAACGAGTGTGAGGGTTCCCCATGCAATGGTATGTCCGACAAGTGTTTGGGTGGTTTGATTGAGTTTTACAATCAAAGAAAATATAGGGTTGAGCTTGTTCATAAACGTTTACAGCTTTTAACAGAGTGTTTGGAAATATTGCGCTATTTTAGCGGTTTTTACAGTAGGCTGCACAGGTACCGGCCGGTGCGAAATGGACTCTATACGAATGTTAGGTATTTAGTGGTTTTGAAGCGCTTCCAGAATATTTTTTGCGGTTTCTAATAATTTTTTCTCAACCGCTTTTTTGCCTGCTAGGTGGTAATGGTGAGCGACAATTTGCCAGTTTTGTTTTTTTAGAATTTTGTCGCACCAGACCCCTTGTTGTTGATGGTTCAAAGACTGCATCGTTCGACCGAATGTTAAGCTACTTTTCCATAGTTGCCCACTTAGAGCATCATATGATTGTGTCTGGTTAGCAAATGCTTCAAGTACGCTTTTAGATTGGTGAAACCCGAGAGGCAAACGGAAGCTGGCAAGTAATTGCCAAACGAGTTGTGGGGCTAAATAGGGCAAACTTTCCATTAAAAGGTGTGGGAACTGCTGCTCAAATGTTTGTTGTATGGTTGCAATATATTTTTGAGACAGTGCGCTCATTGGCTTAGCCACAATTAAATTGTGTTGTCCACTGGCTTTATCTCGTTTGTTGCCGATATGAAGGGCTCGGAACTCCAGTTTTTGCCAAAACCGAAACAGCTCTGGTGTCACCCCAAAGCTGCCACTGACATAATCGATTTTATTGGTTTTGGCCTGTGCTAAAACGAATTGGATTAAATTGGAGCCTATTTGCTGATTTTGCCATTCTGGGTGAACGGCAATGCGCATAATACGCCAGCTTTTAAGGGTTAGGAAATCTGGTAGAGCATAGAAGCGGCTAATAAGTTGAGGAACTAAGTGCCCTTGTAATTGTTGGTTGGTGGAATTTATTCCGCCTTCTTCAATGCTTAAGCAAATTGCTACAGGTGTATTGTCAAATAAACAGGCACTAATTCTTAGGTTAGGAGCACTCAATAAATGCTGTAGGTCATTTGGGCTGGTTTGATAGTGTGCTTGGACCAAGAGAGTAAACATGGCTTTGAGTTGTTCGGGCTTGGCAAGAAGTTGTTGGCTCGTATAGTTTTTGATGGTTAGTTGACCCTTTTCAAGCGCAGATTGAAGCGAGAATTTTTTTGGTGGTTTTGCGGATGATAGATTTGCGTTAAGTAATAACGCTTGGTTGGTTGCAATTTCTAGAGGATCGTTGTCAGCCCAGCGAACAGGTTGGTGAATATGGAAGTTTTTCCAATCTGGTGTCAGTTGGTTCAAGCTTTGTTTAAAACGTAATTCAAACCCACGGCCGGAGCCTTCATAGCCATGCAAAGTGGTTGCGAATACCATTCTATGGTGACGCTTGAGCAACTCGGTTAATAGGGGTGTTGGCAAAAATGCTGCCTCATCGACCATTAAAACGTCTGCGGTGGTTGGCTCTAGAACCAGTTGGTCAGGCGCGATAAATTCCAAAGTTTTTGTTTGCTGTTGATAGGTAAAAATGATTTCACCTTGGCGCAGATCAATTTGTTGGCTCGTGTTTTGTAATTTGGATGTGGTTAGAAAATTTTTAAGCCATTTGTTTGCTTGCTCAAAAGCTTTAGCTACCTGATCAAATCGACTGGCAGTCATCACAATATGCTGTTTTCCTTCAAGCAACTGTTCGATGGCTGCAATGCCTAAAAGGCTACTTTTTCCTCGACCACGGTCTGCACTTAAAACGAGGGGGCGTTTACGGTGACCAAAAGCAACGCTATGAATTTTCTTCAATGCTTGCTGTTGTTCAGATGTCAGTTCAAAATCGTCTTCTCTGGTCCAGGTTTTACCGGCCGGTATTTGAGGAGTGAAGGCTTTTTCAAAATGGGGTTGTTCACTTAACCAAAGGCAGTTGGAATCTTGCCAAGTTTGGTATAGGTGTTGATAAAAGTGGCTAAATGCGTCTTTTGGTTGTAAAGGTGTGTTTAAAAAGCGTTGAATTGCAGAGTTTTCCAGTTTCCACCATTCGTTGTTTGGCACCAGTAAGATCAATAGGCCACCGGCTTTAATCATGCCACTCAGAATGCCAAGTTGGTTAGCGTTGAATCCAGTTTCGATGTCTAAAATAGCTGTGTCCACTTCTTGGCCAAGGTGATATTTCAAGCGTTCTGGGGCAATGTATTGGTTGTTTGCTCCCATTGTCTGCAATGTCTCTGGAATGGTTTGTCCAATCCAAGTGATGGTCTCGGGTGGTTGATAAAGCTGGGCAATTTTCTGCCATTGCCAAGCTTTGGAGCCACTGATGATGCAAAGGCTGCGGTGATGAGCAGCTTTAAGTTGTCGTTGGAAATTATGTAAATTCATTCAGCTGTTTGCTCTTCAAATTCCAAGGAGGCTGAATTAATACAATAACGTAATCCAGTCGGTTCAGGGCCGTCTGGAAAAACGTGTCCAAGATGGCTATGACAATTTGCGCATTGAACTTCTGTACGATGCATACCATGAGAGAAATCTTCAATTTCGAGAATGTCGGCTTTATTGATAGGTTGCCAAAAGCTTGGCCAGCCCGAGCCTGAGTCATACTTGGCGCTTGAAGCAAAAAGGGGTGTTTGACAGCAAGCACATAAATAAATACCTGTGGCTTTATGATCCCAATATTTACCTGTAAAGGCGCGCTCTGTTCCGCCACAACGACAGATTTGGTATGCCTCATCGGTTAGTTTGTCTTGCCATTGCTCGTCTTCAATAAGCGTTGAATTGGTTTTTGACATATCAGCCTCCATACTTCGAATTACGTCCAATAGAATATAATGCCAAAAATTAGACCGCTTGCAACTGTCCTGGCGAATTGGCAAACGGCCGATAAGACCAAGTAAGACAAATTTTCAAATTGGAAAACTTCGAATGAGCAAAAAGCTGAGAATCCTTCAAACTGCACAACTTGATTGGCGTGATGAAACGCCTTTGGCGATTGAGTTTGATGATTTTTACTATTCGACTGAGGACGCGATAGCGGAAAGTGATTATGTGTTTTTGCAGCATAATCAAATTGAGCAACGACTGAAGGCGTTTAATGATGGCCTACTAGGTGCGTCTTTCCCTTTGGAAAGTGAGCAAATTTATTTCCGTCAAAAGTCTGTATTTCGTGTTGCTGAAACGGGGTTCGGTACGGGGCTTAATTTTTTATTGACGATGCGAGCTTGGTTTCATGCGCAAGCTATTGATGAGCAGGCGTTACCGGCCGGTAACGGTTTGTCACCAGCGACACAGTTGCATTTTATTTCTTTTGAAAAGCATCCTATGAGTCAAGTGGATTTACAGCGTTCGCTACAAGCCTATCCGGAATTGTCGGCTTATTCGGACATATTGATAGATCATTACCCTGATTTATTACCTGGCTGGCACGAGGTGCTGCTGTTTTCAGGGCGTGTGCGTTTAAGCTTGTGGTTAGGGGATGCTTTGCAAGGATTGTCAGAGTGTGCCCCTAATGCAAAAGTCGACGCTTGGTATTTGGATGGCTTTGCTCCAATCAAAAACCCTCAGCTTTGGAACCCAAAGCTTTATCAGGCAATGGTAAAGCTCAGTCACCAGAAAACAACTTTTGCGACTTTTACTGCAGCCGGTGAGGTTCGTCGAGGATTACAAGCGGTTGGATTTGATGTTCATAAAGACTCTGGTTATGGAAAAAAACGGGAGATGTGTTTCGGACAGATTAAGCATCTGCGTTCAAGTGCATCCAAAACCCCTTGGTTTGTTGCAAATTGCCCGAAAAACTCTCAAGCAGGACGAGTGAAAAGCGCTGTAGTCGTTGGTGCTGGTTTGGCAGGTGCAACCACCGCTTACGCCTTGGCTCAGGCTGGGTTTAAAGTGAAGATGTTGGAGTCTGCAACAGAGACTGCGACTCAGGCATCGGGAAATTTAGCGGGAACGTTACATCCTCTAGTTACTGTGGATTGGAATTTGCGCTCACAATTTTACCAGCTGGGATATAACGCAACGCAACGTTGGTTATTGCCTTGGCTAGCAAGTAAGAAAGCACAAGGTGAGTTATCCGGTATGTTGCAATTGGCGGCGATGCCAATCATGCATAAACGATTGTTGGAAGCGCTTGATCGAGTCCCTCTTCCTGAAAAGTATGCTCAATGGTTGGAGTTCGAAGCGGCAAGTAAAGTGCTTGGCGTGGATACAAGTTTTCCTGGTATGTTTTACCCTAATGGGGGGTGGATTTACCCAGCATCTGTCATTGATCATTGTTTGAGTCATCAGAATATTGAACTGATTTTGTCGTGCGATGTGAAGTCGTTTGAAAAGCAGAATGAAGTTTGGCACTTAGAGACATCTCAAGGTGATTTTCAAGCAGAAAATTTGATTTTTGCGACCGGTAGTTTGGCGAGTGCTTTGCATAAAAAGTTACAACTTCCTATTCGTCCAGTAAAGGGCCAAGTTACGCATTTGTCGGAAAATGTTGTAAAGCAACCGTTAAATGTTCCAATAACGCACAAAGGTTACAGCTCTCCGACGGCGACGGGCGAATGGGTAACCGGCGCAACTTTTGAAGCACCGAGTCTAACCACCAATCTGTCGGAGGAAGCGCATCGAGAGAATATTGCTAATGTGCAACAAGTGGTTGCAGGTTGGCTCAGTGAAGATTGTAATGAGGCTGGGCATGTTGGGGGGCGGATTGCATTTCGCCCGACAACGCCTGATCATTTACCCGTCATTGGGCAAGTTCCCGATTGGAATTGGGTAGAAGAAAATTATTTGCAACAATCGCACACTCACGCAGTCTATCGCTATCCAGAAATGCGCTATCAGCAAGGTTTGTTTGTGAACAACGGTCATGGACCGCGAGGTTTAATGTCAGTGTTTTTAGCTGCTGAATGGTTATTGGCAGAAATTGATGGTCGGGAGAGCATTGCCCCAGAATCACTCAGAAATGCCTGTCACCCTGCGCGTTTTGTTATTCGTCAGTGGCGCAGTGGTAAAGCATCTTAATCATTCATTTTTATTGTTCAGCTCGATTGTTTGTGAACCGAAAATAGAGCCGAGCCTTGGTTTGTTCCAGTGACTATTCGTGTCGATTATTTGTGCTTATGCTGTTTGAAATTATGACATAAGCTGCCATGTCGAACCTTACCGGCCGGTAAAGAGTGATAGTTAGGTTGGTGTTGGTCCGCGGCTTGTAAAGCTTGAGTTAAATAGTTTTTTCCTAATGCCACAGCTGTTGCTAAGTTTTCCCCTTTGGCTAATTGAGTAGCAATGGCCGAGGCAAGAGTGCAACCTGTGCCGTGGTTGTGAATGACTTCTAACCAAGGCGAAGAAAATGTTTCCTGTATTGGTTGATTCGCTTCCCAAGAAAATAACCAATCGGTCGCTTCTGAACTTTTGTCTGGTGTGATGTCAGGATGCCCACCTTTTAATAAGATATTTTTGCATTTCAAGCCTTGTAAAGCTTTTTGAAAAACTGTTGCGTCATTTAGGAGGTTTTTCTTTACCGGCCGGTGAATTTTTTGTAAAAGTAATTTGGCTTCAGGTTGGTTAGGGGTGAGTAATGTTGCCTGGGGAATTAAATCTTCAATCAGACTATTCAGGGCGTTTTCTGGAAGTAAGGCGCGTCCGCTACTACTGACTAAAACCGGATCAAGCACCACTGGCGTTTTCGGCGTTTGTTGTAAAAATTCACTTAGAATTTTGACTTGTTCGAGACTTGCCAGCATACCGATTTTGATTGCGTCAAACTGTATGTCTTCTGATAAGGCCTGAAGTTGAGCGGCAAATAGCTTCGATTCAATTGCTTCAACCGCTTGAACGCCTTGAGTATTTTGAACAGTGATTGCTGTCATGATGCTACAGGCATAGCCTCCATTAGCATGAATGGTTTTGGTGTCGGCCAAAAAACCGGCGCCACCGGATGGATCGAACCCTGCGATAACTAGAACGCTCGGCAAGGGTGTTTGATGAGGTGTTGTATGCATGCTTTACCGGCCGGTAGTTTTTAACTGTGTTTATAATACTAGGCTTCTTGCAGAACTTTACTATGTTGTGCTTTAAGAAGTCTACTGACTCAGTGAATTTTCGCAAATTGATGGGTGAAAACGTATGGCAACGGAAAATACACACAACTCTTCTACGGCTCAACCCCTGACAATTGGGTTGATTATTATTGGTGATGAAGTCCTGTCTGGAAAGCGTCAAGACCGACATTTGCACAATGCGAATAAACTTTTACGACCTAGAGGATTGGCGTTAAGTTGGGTGAAGATTTTAGGAGATGAACCAAATCGTTTGGAAGCCACATTACGTGAGAGCTTTGCCAATGGCGATTGCGTGTTTTGCTTTGGCGGCATCGGGGCCACACCGGATGATCGCACCCGTCAATGCGCCGCAGCGGCTTTGCAGGTTCCACTGAAACGCCATCCAGAAGCGGTTGCAGAAATTGAAGCGCAATTTGGTGAAGCAGCCTATCCGCAAAGGGTAAAAATGGCAGAGTATCCACAGGGTGCACAAGTTATCCCCAATTTTTTCAATCGGGTTCCCGGTTTCACTATCTCGAATCATCATTTTATGCCGGGTTTTCCCAAAATGGCTGAGCCTATGATGGAATGGGTGTTGGATAATTATTATTCTCAGTATTTTGGTGAGCAACAAATTGAGAAGGCTATTTTGATCCATGATGGTCAAGAATCGGAATGGATTGAATTTATGGAGGCGTTTGAACAAGAGTTTCCTGAGCTGCGATTGTTCAGTTTGCCGAAAATTACCGATGAGGGAAAACGTTTAATTGAGTTAGGTGCAGAAGGGCAGAAAAACTTGGTTGAACAAGGCATTAAAAAAATGGTTGTTGAAGTCGAAGCGCGCGGCTTAATCTGGGAAAACCTATATTAGTCGACTCTATTAAAGTTGAATGTGGTTTGCACCCAAAGGGTATAAACACGACTAAAAGATTTAAAACATATCGAAGTTAACAGGTCGTTTACAACGACTTTTTAAATGCTTTGGTAAGACAAACAGGCAAATTGGGTCAATGATTTGGGAGAGAAATGGTTGCAATAACCAAAACACATTTTGATGTGGTGATTATTGGTGCTGGTGCGGCTGGGCTTATGTGTTCAGCGCAGACCGGGTACGCTGGGAAATCAGTGTTAGTCATTGATCATGCGCCAAAAGCTGCTGCGAAAATAAGAATTTCGGGAGGTGGAAAATGCAATTTTACGAATTTGGATGTCTCTGCCGACAACTATATCTGCCAAAATCCACATTTTGTGAAAAGTGCGCTATCTCGCTATCCAAGTTCGGCTTTTATTGAACTGGTTGAACGGCATGGTTTGGATTTTGAACAACGCGAGTTGGGGAAGCTCTTTTGCAAAAATCGTGCCTCAGATTTGATTCAAATTCTGCGAACGGAATGTGATTGGGCGCAAGTTGAGTTTCTGCTGAAAACCTCAATAACGAGCATTCAATCTTTACCGGCCGGTGACTCTACAGAGAACTCTACCGGCCGGTATGATTTGCAATTAGAGAATTTTGAAGGTCGTTGTGAAGTTTCTTGTACAAATTTAGTGGTTGCTACAGGCGCTTTGTCGTTTCCAAAGCTAAAAGCTTCTGATTTGGGTTATCGAGTGGCCAAACAGTTTGGACTTGAAATTGTGTCGACACGCCCAGGGTTAGTACCGTTAAATTTTGAAGGAAAATGGCAAACTCGTTTTGCTGATTTGACTGGTATGGCGTTTGATGCGCAGGTTTGTGCCAATGGGCATTGTTTTTCTGAAGCGGTACTGATGACGCATCAGGGCTTGAGTGGGCCGGCTATTTTGCAAGCTTCAAATTATTGGTTGGAAGGTCAGCCGATTACCCTAAATCCATTTTTTAGAGTGGATTTGTTGGCAGAGTTATTGGCTTTGAAAAAATCTGGAAAGTCATTTGCTAGTTGGTTATCGAAATTTTGGACCAAGCGTATGGCGCAGGCTTGGCTTGATTGGTTTCCATTGGAATCCGATTTGGCAAATTTACCCGATGTAATCTTGCAAGAATACGCCCAGCAATGCCAGAACTGGTCGCTTTACCCTGCTAAAACCGGGGGTTACGATAAAGCAGAAGTGACATTGGGAGGAGTGAATACCGATGCGGTTTCATCAAAAACCATGGAAGCAAACAATCAGCAGGGGTTGTATTTTATTGGAGAGGTGCTTGATGTGACTGGACAACTTGGTGGCTATAACTTTCAGTGGGCATGGGCTTCAGCAGTCGCCTGCGCTCAGGCATTAGCTGAAGCCTAAACACTTCGTTGTCCTGTTAAAATAACCGGCCGGTAAATAAATGAGAGTTCTATGAATTTATTAAATTTTGATGAAAAAAATCGAGAGTCTTTTTCAAAGATTGTAAAAACCATGGTGCAGCGTCACCAAACCGATCCTAAAGAAATGCTTGTGCATGCGATTGAGAGTGAAGCTGAGCCGGAAATGAACTATTGGATGACAATGGTTTTGGTGCAGGAGCATTTTGTTTCGCCGCGCTTAGAGGTTGGAAAAGATAGTGCAGGTGAACCGGTGTCTGCTTTGCAGGCAGCTTGTTTACTGCAAAATGTAGGTGTCGTCGCTGCACTGGTTGAATTGGGCGGTTTTAAAGGTTCAGTGGTTGAAAAAGAATTTCAATTGGCTGCTCGAATTGCTTCTAAGCACGAAGACCAAGCGGTTTTGGGTGTGTTGATGAAATATGCTCAAGAGAAAGATTTGTTAGAGCCTTTTATGCGTTTGATGCAAGGTAATTCGTTGCAATAATAAGTTTGTCGAGCGTTATTTTATTTATGGTTTTTTATCCACCGTGAATAAATTTTCAAAAGTCTTTTTTTGTGGCGAGAAGCCGTTAATATAGAATCTGAAATTTTCGTTTTATAGGTTTGCTCATCGCTTAGTTTGATGAAAGTTGTTATAGTTAAATTCTATTAAGTAAATTTAATTAATCAATTTTATTAAATTAAAGGTTTTGGCTATGATACGTATCAAGTTGGCAAGCGGGCGAACTTAAATAACGATAAATAAAAACCCTTTTACGCGCAGTATCACTCCTATAACAGTGTTTTATTTGGGCAAGTGGTACGAGAATTTGCGCTTAAAATAATTAGTCTTTTTTAACGAGGAAAATTGAATGGCATTACCAAATCGCGAAGGTCAAAGAATCCCTAACGTTACTTTCCCAACTCGTCAAAACAATGAGTGGGTGAATGTGACAACTGATGAAATTTTTAAAGGTAAAACGGTAGTGGTTTTCTCTCTACCGGGTGCGTTTACGCCAACTTGTTCATCGACTCACTTACCACGTTTCAACGAGCTTGCGCCTACATTCTTCGAGAACGGTGTAGACGAAATCGTTTGTATGTCGGTGAATGATACATTTGTTATGAATGAGTGGGCAGCAGATCAAGAGTCTGACAATGTTCGTCTGATTCCTGATGGAAACGGTGAGTTTTCTGAAGGCATGGGAATGCTTGTTAACAAGGAAGACCTAGGATTTGGGATGCGTTCATGGCGTTACTCAATGCTTGTTAAGGACGGCGTTATTGAGAAAATGTTCATCGAGCCAGAAGTACCGGGGGACCCTTTTGAAGTCTCTGATGCAGATACGATGTTGAACTATATTAACCCTAATGCAAAAGCTCCACGTGCAGCGACAATCTTTACTAAGAAAGGTTGTCCATTCTGCGCGAAAGCGAAGTCATTGCTAGAAGACAATAATATCTACTATGAAGAAATCATGATTTCTAACAGTGGTGTGACTTCTCGTACACTTCGTGCAGTAGCGAATGCTGGGACAGTTCCTCAAGTATTTGTTGAAGGCGAATATGTGGGCGGTTCTGAAGATTTAGAAGCTTACCTAAACAAATAATTGCTCGAAGCACTTTCTTATTAAGGGCTCTTTATGAGCCCTTTTTTATTTTTCAAAATTGTAAGTCGCGCTTAACGGGCGATTGCAGAAAAGGACATTTGAATGAAATACGATTATGACATGATTGCAATTGGTGCTGGTAGTGGCGGTTTGTCAGTGGTAGAACGCGCAGCAGAATATGGAAAAAAATGTGCGGTGGTTGAGGCTAAAAAACTTGGTGGAACTTGCGTCAATATCGGCTGTGTTCCTAAAAAAGTCATGTGGTTTGGTGCACATATCGCTGAGGCTCTGCGTGATGCACCGGATTTTGGTTTCGATGTCGAGAAAAAAGGATTTGATTGGGCGACACTTGTTGAAAAGCGTGAACAGTACATTACTAATATCAACACTTGGTATAACGGCTATATGGCTGATAAAGGCGTGGATGTCCTTCAGGGATGGGGTTCATTCGTTGATGCACATACCGTTGAAGTGGATGGCAAGCATTATACCGCTGAAACGATTGTCATTGCCCCAGGTGGCACACCACTGATTCCCAATGAAACGGAAAATGCCGATTTAGGAATAACGTCGGATGGTTTTTTTGCATTGACTGAGCAACCTAAAAAAGTGGCGGTCATTGGTTCGGGTTATATTGCGGTTGAATTGGCCGGTGTTTTCCAAGCATTGGGCACGCAAACCACTTTGGTGAGTCGTAAAGATTTAGTGTTACGCGGCTTTGATGACATGATTCGCGAAACCTTAACGGATTCGATGATTGAAAGTGGCATTCATAAAGAGTATCACTTCAAGGTTAAAAAATTAGAGCGTGCCGAAGATGGCACTCTTACCATTCATAGTGAAGATGATCAGCATATAGGTGGCTTTGATCAGGTTGTTTGGGCGGTTGGGCGTGAAACGCTGGTTGAGCCGCTAAAACTTGAAAATGTTGGTTTAACAGCGAATGGTCGAGGCTTTATTGAGGTGGACGAGCGCCATAAAACGGCAGTGGATAATGTCTATGCGATTGGTGATGTAACGGGACAACCACAGCTAACACCTGTCGCCATTCGTGCCGGTCGGTATTTAGCCGAGCGTTTGTACAATAACAAATCTGAGTTAATTTTGGATTTGCATGCGGTACCGACGGTGATTTTCTCACATCCGCCAGTTGGAACGGTAGGGTTGGCAGAGCATGATGCAAGAGCAGAGTTTGGGCATGACAATGTTAAAGTTTATACATCCGTATTTACCCCTATGCGTTATGCATTCACCAAGCATCAGATTAAGACTGCTTTAAAGTTGGTGGTTGTCGGTGAAGAAGAGCGTGTTGTTGGGATTCATATTGTTGGAGATGGCGCGGATGAGATGTTACAAGGTTTTGCCGTTGCGGTTCAGATGAATGCGACGAAAGCCGATTTAGATGCAACCATTGCGATTCATCCATCAAGTTCGGAAGAGTTAGTGACAATGCGTTAAGTATTTGGTTTTATTTTTTTCACGCCAATTAAAAAAGCCGAAACAGGTCGTTTCGGCTTTTTCGTTTAGAGTAGCAAAAAGTTAAGCGGAAAGGGTTTGCATTAACGGGCTTCTTTGTTTTTTGAAGAACTGTTGGATGTAGTCCAAATAGTTCTTAGGCATCTCAACAATTTTTGCACCTATGCGGTTTGCAAAAATATCCGTGATCATATTTTTGATTTCGACTTTGAGGTTAATCACGCAGTTGTGAGCAAGTGTTAATTCCACATCAATAACGTCGCCGATTTTATGGGTGTGATCTGTTAAAAACCCGAGACCATTTTCAGATAAGTCAACAAGTGTAATTTTTCTTTGGACTTTTTCACTGATTAAATTGCCCTTGAGCCTAACGTGTTTTCTTTCGTATTGACGCTTGTTTTGAATATTATTCATGCTGAGAGATGTTCCATTGAAATTATGTCATGGCTCTTTCCCCAAATAGCCAAAAAACGTTAAATATTAATTTCTTATTAACTCTGATTCTATAGTTTTAAGAGAAGGTAATCAACGAATGAATTATGAATGAAGTATTTAAAGTTCATTTAAATGAATACCTTTGTATTTTCAGGTGATTAGAGTGTGTGTGTGAGTATGGTTAATGATTTCTCGGATTGCTTGAGTGCTTCCCTTATAATGAAATCCAAAAAAGTTATTAAAGTTATTTAGGGTTGACGATTTATATTTTAAGGAAGGTAGAAATGACTAAAGCACTTTTATTCAAAACTTGGTTCGGAGCCTTTCTGGTAGGGCTTACTCTCTTTATGCAAGGTTGTTTGGGAGTGAGTCAGCCCACTGAAACACAAATTCAAGAGATGTCTCAGAATTTCTTTAATCAGGAATACCAGGGTTTGTTTCTAGCTGAGAATGTTGTCAAAAAAAATGGTTATAAAAAGAATGACACAAGTTATGTTGCAGAAGTTACAGTCATGGGGCGCGCGCAACTCTCGTTAGAAGACTTTGCAAAATCGACAATGAGCGACCCTGAGGTGTCAGGTATGGAAAAAATGGCGAATACCTTGAAAATTGGCATGATGACCATGACATTACCTGCATTTGAAGCAGGGGATGTTTTAGAATTTGAACGCGAATATCTATTTATCAAAACCGATAATGGTTGGCAGATTAAAGAACAATTAAACGCATCGGCACATTAAAAGCGTTGAAGAATGGTCAACCATTCTGATTGTATTGACGTTTTTTCACCGGCCGGTAGTTATTTATATTTTGAAATAAGGAAAGATTATGCCTCTTCTCGATAGCTTTACAGTAGACCATAAAATTATGAAAGCCCCAGCGGTACGAGTTGCGAAAACCATGAGTTCACCGTCTGGTGATACGATTACGGTATTTGATTTAAGATTCAATAAGCCTAATGAAAGCATGATGGGTGAGAAGGGGATTCATACGCTTGAACACCTTTTCGCTGGTTTTATGCGTGATCATTTAAATGGTGATGGTGTCGAAATTATTGATGTCTCGCCAATGGGCTGTCGTACAGGCTTTTACATGAGTCTTTTGGGTGCTCCTTCCGAAGAGCGTGTTGCTGATGCTTGGATGAAGGCTATGAATGATGTCGTTGCCGTTGAACGTATGGAAGACATCCCTGAACTCAACGAGTATCAATGTGGGACTTATATGATGCATTCGTTGGAAGAGGCACAAGACATTGCAAAAGAAATTATTGAGAATGGCATTGGTGTCAACAAAAATGAAGACTTAAAAATGAGTGCTGAAACGCTTCGTTCTTTGGGTAATGAGGTTTAAGGTCCGGTTATGACAGTTGCAATTATTGGTGCGATGGATGAAGAAGTTTCCATTTTGCATGCAGCGATGGGATCTCCAACGGCAGAGGTACATGCTGGATTTGATTACTTTAAAGGGCAAATTAATGGCCTAGAGGTTGTATTGTTGAAATCGGGTATTGGCAAGGTCAATGCCGCGATTAGTGCGACCTTACTGTTAGAGCTTTTTAAGCCTAAGGCTGTCATTAATACAGGCTCTGCGGGTGGTTTCCATGCAGATTTAGAGGTTGGTGATATCGTTATCAGCCAGTCAGTCTGTCATCATGATGTTGATGTCACTCCATTTGGTTATGAACGCGGTCAAGTTCCCGGCATGCCTGCGTGTTTTTTGCCAGATTCAACTTTGGTTGATGCGGCAAAAAAAGCGATTACTGAATTGGGCGAAGTCGCTCATATGCATGGTTTAATTGCAACCGGTGATCGTTTTATGCACCAGCCTGAGGATGTCGATGCAACTCGTGAAGCCTTCCCAGAAATGATTGCTTGTGAAATGGAAGCGGCTGCGGTTGCGCAAGTTTGTCATCGGTTTGACACGCCTTTTGTGATTATTCGTTCATTGTCGGATATTGCTGGGAAAGAGAATAAGGTCACTTTTGAGCAATATTTGCCAAAAGCTGCGAAGCATTCTTCGGCCGTGGTTAAAGCAATGTTGAAGCACATCGGTTAGTATTTTCGGTAGCGCTTAAAGAAAAAAGCCAGTGATGGATTTTCCATCACTGGCTTTTTTGTATTTACTTGTCAAAAGACCAAGTGCATTGGCAACGCTCGCCGCCGATTTTTGATTGACCATCAAACTCCCAAGAGCTGGCAAAACTAGTGGTTGAAAGTGCGCTAAGTGAAAGAAGGATAATCGCTGCAAAAGTTTTCATAATGAAATCTCCAAGTTTTGATATAAGAAAAAGTTAATATTAGAAAATTCTAATATAATTAAATTTGATAGTCTAGTTTTTTATTTTATGGAATTAAGGGCAGGCGAATGATTGGCTGAAAATGTCGTGTGACACTAGACGCATAATGTTTATTCCATTATGATTTGTTAAAATCTTTATGGATTACAAAACTAAATCACGCGAATCTTGCGTTTTTTGCATATCACATGGCAGTTTTTATTAACGCGAGACGGTTTCCCAGCCGGTAAGCTTAGGGTTTTTAGCTTGGATAAGATAAAGCACTCCTCCAGCCGAAAATGGCTCATAATTTATCTTGTCGCGTTTATTGCTTTGAATCTCCTTTCAATCGCTTTATACACGCAAAGCTCCAATCAGAACATCAGTAGACATTTAAATGTCGTTGAGCGATTTGACTATAAACAATCTCTTTACGCACAGCTTCAAGAGAATTTGGGGCTTGGTCATTATGTACATCAATTTAATCTTTGGTTAAGTTTACCGGCCGGTAGCAAACAGAAGCGTGAGGCATTACTTGAGTTGCAAAGTGATTTTAATGAATTGAATCGTTTGCTTGACCTCTATTTATCCATCGAAAATTTGAGTCTGTCTGAACGCGAAGCGGTTTTTAAGTTGCGTCAAGCTTTGAAAGAGCAGCAGCAAAAGCTGTCATTATTGCGACTTTTACAAAAGCAAAATGCGTCAAACCGAGAAATTGATCAGTTAGCTCAGTTTCCACTGAATCAGTTTTTTCAACCGTTGGATGCTCTAAAAACTTCTATCAATCAGCAACTAAAAGAAACCAGAGAAATTGCTATGCAGTCTATGAAAGATCAGGCTTGGCAAGGTGCATTCATGTCTTTGTTTTTTTTCACTGTTGTCGGTGTTTTGGCTTATTTCTTTGTGTTTAGACGAGTGTTGTTTCAATCTATGGATGACTATGTTCGCTATCAAAAAGCCATTGAAGAGGGGTTTGGGGTCTTTAAAGTGAATTCTCAGGGTGAATTTTCTTATGTGAATAATGTTTATTGTCAGGCTCGAGGCGTATCAAAAGAAAGTTTGATTGGTCAGCCTCACCCAATGCTGAATCAAGCCATCTATGGTGAAATTTGGCATCGACTCAGGCACAACAATAGTTGGACGGGGTTGTTATCTGAGAGCATTGTGATGAAAGGTAAACCTGTCCAGTTAACGATGCAAACTTTGATGTTTCTAGTTTCAGGTGATGAGCGACAACCAGAGTTTATTGGTATTCAGTTTGATGTGACGGAGCTTGAGAAGGCGAGACGATTAGTTCAAGAGGTTACCCAGGCTCAAGCGTACTTCTTGACGAATATCGGACATCAACTTCGTTCACCCCTTAGTGCCGTGATGGGGGGGGTGAAGATGCTGCAACCTGAAAATATGCAACCACGTGACCGGCGAGTAATCGAGTTGGTTTTAAAGAACAGTGAAAGTTTATTGGAAAATATTAATGCTTTGATTTCATTTGCTGATATTGAAGGTGGTCGGGCTAAAATCGAAAATCGCCCGCATCCTATTAAAGAAAGCATGAAGGATTTTTTTCAATCTTATTGTACTGAAGCGCACAAAAAAGATATCGACTATACATTTTCGGTAGATCCAAAATTGCCGGAATGCTTAGAGTTTGATTATAAGCATTTGTCGAGTGTCCTAGAAAACTTACTGCATAATGCGTTTAAGTATACCCCTGAGGGCGCTCAAGTTCGTGCTGAAATTCGATTGTTATGGATGGCCTCGGGGAGTTGTAAGGTCGAGTTTGAAATTTCTGACAGTGGAATAGGTATGGAAAATGAAAAAGCTCAAACCATTTTCAACCATTTTCAGCGACTTGAATCTATAGAAACCCATCAATTTGGTGGTACAGGGATTGGTTTAAGCATAAGTCAGAAGCTGGTGAAAATGATGGGAGGGGAGCCTATAGAAGTTGATTCTTTCCCTCAGCAAGGCTCGAGCTTTCGCTTTCAATTACAATTGAATGTATGTAACTCCTCATTGGAACAATCCCCGGCCGGTAAGTTGTAATTCAAAAGCATCTTTGGCACGTTTTCAGCTTCTTACTTCGTTAATTCTGCCTTTTAATTTTCGATAGAATTCTAGAATTTGGTTTTGCTTGTTTTAAACTTGATTTGGGTTTTAAAATTGCTGAGTCTGGTTAAGATTTATTTCCGAAATAGCGACATCATTTTTTAAACTTGTTACTATTTTTAAATTAGTGCTCAATATCTAAGGTTATTCCATAAATGCGTGTGTCAAAAGCCATTGCTGTTCTGTCCATTGCTCTTGTTTCATCAGTGACATTGTTGTGTGGCTGTTCAAAAAATGAGCCTTTGAAATTGTCCACTCATACATGGATCGGTTACGAGACGATTCCATTGGCGCAACAACTGGGTTTTATTGACGATGAAATCAATATTTTTATCACACAATCGGCCAGTGATTCTTTAGAGCGTTTGGAAACGGGATTGGTAGATGCTGCAACCTTGACATTAGATGAGGTGATTCAGGCCCGAAGTCGCGGGGTAGATTTGACAGTAGTTTTGGTGATGGATCAGTCTGCTGGCGCGGACTCCGTTTATGCTCGTCATTCGATTGAAACGCTTTCTAGTTTAAAGGGCAAGCGTATTGCTTATGAAGAAGGTGCCGTAGGTGAAATTGTTCTGTTGTCGCTCTTAAAGCAAGCTGGTTTGCAGTTGGATGATGTCTCATTGGTAAATTTTCCAATTAATCGTATGGAAGGTGTATGGAGAAATGATTTAGCAGATGTCGTGATTAGTTATGAGCCGACCTCATCAGCAATTGAAAAGCATGGCGGAGTTCGTATTTTTGATAGTCGCCAAATTCCGAATATGATTGTTGATGTACTGGCAGTCAGAACAGAGTTGCTTAAATCAAGAGAGAAAGCTGTAAGAACATTGCTAGATGCGCATTTTAAAACACTGAAGTTTATGGAAAAAAATCATTCTAAAGCAATGGAAATTATTTCAAAACGTACGGGTTTATCGGTAGCTGAATTACAAAAGGCGCTAGGAGGAATTTTCATTCCGAACTTGTATGAAAATTTTGAACTTTTGAAGTCCGGTAGTGATTTGGAACAAACATCGGTTGCGCTTCAATCGATGCTTTTTGAACGTAAAATGATGAAAAAAACTTCTTCGCTTGAAGGTTTGCTTACTAACCAATACCTTCCAATTGAGGTAAGGGTCAAATGAAAAACCGTATTAGTCGGATATTAGGAAACTCACCAGATGTTCCTGTTTTGGAGAATGATTTTACGCCAGTTAAAATCAATAAATGGCTATATGTGGGGACATTCTTGCTATTTTTTGTCCTATCGAGTCTAGCGTTCAATATGCTTTCTTCTGACCGTCATCAACAAGAGATTAAAAATCAAGAGTCTTTGATTAACGTCACCAAACAAGCGGTTGAGCAAGGGTTTTATAAAAGTGCAACTTTGGTGTTTAACAATATTGTTAACCGGCCGGTGTACCGTCAGGCGTTATATGAGGCGAACGAGGCAACACCTGAGCGCCAACATGAAATTCGTCAGCAAATTTATCGTAGCCTTTTGCCAGTCTATGAATCGATGGAATCCTTTCGTCTTAAACAGCTCCACTTTCATTTGCACAACAACGAGAGTTTTTTACGTTTTCATAGGCCGTTAAAGTTTGGCGATAATTTGACGGCTATCCGTTCCACGGTGGCTTATGTCAATCGTACAGGCCAGCCTATTACTGGATTTGAAGAAGGTCGAATTTACAACGGTTTTCGATTTGTATTTCCGATGTTTTGGAATGACAAGCCAGCAGGTTCAGTAGAAACTTCGGTGGCAATGAACACGATTCTTTCTGAAATGTCGCAGGAATTAAAGCAACGAGTTGGCTTTATCATTTTGAAGGATGTTGTAGAGAGAAAAGTCTTTAAATCGGAAAGATCAAACTATATTGAAACGCCTTTTTCGAAAGATTTCCTGTATGAACGTAATTTGGACACAAAGCAGTGTTGTGAATATTTAAACCGAATTCTGTCGGGCTGGGGAAAGACCTCACAATTAAAAAACTGGCTAGATTCTGAAAGGATTAAAACTAGCTTTATCCGCGCAAATGGGCAAGACCATTTGTTGAGTTTTTTGCCGGTTAAAAATCCAATTAGCCTTGAGACTGTGGGCTATATTATTGTGCACAAAGAGCATGGAGAACACAGTGAAATTCAAATGCAGTTTTTTGGGTTTTGGGCTGTGAGTGTTTTTATTGCTTTGATTTTAACCTTCTTGCTCTATGTACTAAAGCGAGATGAGCAACAGCTGCAAATCAAAAATCATTTAATTGAAGCCCAGAATGAGCTGTTTGCTAAAACACAAGAAATTGTGCATGTTGGCACTTGGGAATTTAATGTTAAACACAATAGGCTTTATTGGAGTGACGAAGTTTTCCGAATTATGGGGTATGCTCCGCAAAGCTTTATACCGACGTTCGAGCGTTTTTTGAGCTGTGTTCATCCAGAAGACCGTGATCGTGTTGAGCAGGCATATAACAAATCGTTAGAGAATCAAGAAAACTATGAGATTGAACATCGTGTTATGACGACAGGCGCTAATGAGCGCTACGTGGTGGAAGAGTGTGAACATGTTTTTGATGGGCAAGGTGAGGTTGTACGCTCTGTTGGAACGATTCACGATATTACTGCTTTGCGCAGAAATGAACAAAATCTCCGTCGTTTGAAAGATCGATACAAAAAGTTGCTAGAAGATTTGCCCATTGTGGTGTACCGATTCAAACTGGAAACAGGCTATCAGTGGAGCTTTGTTAACCAAGCGATAGAGTTTTATACAGGTTATTCCGCAAGCCAGTTATTGAATGAGCCAACCAAAACGCTGTTTGATTTTATTCATCCGCAAGACCAGCATCGTGTCCGCTTAGAGCTGTCTAAGCATGACTTTTCTGATGGACCTCTTCAGTTGGAATACCGGATTCGACATAAAAATGGTCGTATATTCCATGTGATCGACTTGATTCGAAAAGTCAGTGCAGATGATGGCAGTTGGTTGATTGAAGGTTTGATGAACGACCAAACTGAACACTTCGAGTCTTTAAATCGTCTTCAAAAATTAATCGACTCACAGTCGAATATAGTCATCATCTCGAACGCTAAACAGATTCAGTATGCGAATAAAGCCTACTATGACTTTTTTGATATTGAAGATCATAGTACGGAGAAGCTTCAGGCATCGGGTTGTTTGGGTAAACACTTTATGAAGATGTCAGATTATTTTCATTTAGGGCGTTTGCAAGAGGGTGAAAATTGGATTGAGGCCTTGAGAAAGTGGTCGCCTGATAAGCGTTTAGTGGCAATGACGAATGCGCTTGGGCATCAACGAACCTTCAAGGTGGAAATGAGTGAATTTGATGATGAGTTTTATTTGATTAGCTTTTTTGATGTGACCGACTCTCAGCTTGAGAAGCAGCGCTGGCAATACAAAGCTTCTCATGATCCCCTAACGGGCTGTTACAACCGTGATTTTCTTGAAATGAATCTTAGCGTCTTTATGCGTTTTGTGAAAAGAGAAAAGGCTTTAGCTGGCGTATTATTGCTTGATATTGATCACTTTAAAAAAGTGAACGATAGTTTTGGTCATGCAGAAGGCGATCGTGTTTTGAGTGAAATGAGTAACTTAATTTACCGCAATATTCGTGACAGTGATTTGTTTGTCCGGTGGGGTGGGGAGGAATTTATATTGCTCATGGCTGTAGACACAGACCAGTCGTTAGAGAAAGTTGCGAAAAATATTGGGCGTTTGGTTTCTGAGAATATAGAGTCGCCTAGCGGTTCAATCTCGGTCAGTATTGGTGGTTCGATACTAAAAGATGAAAGCGATTTGGAGCATGCAATTAGCCGTGCAGATGCTGGACTTTATTATGTGAAAGCTCACGGGCGAAATGGTTATCTATTTGTGCCAGAAGACATGTGATTGAGATAGGCATTCTCTGATAGTCTTAGAGAATGCCTATCGTTTTTTAAAAGATTAACTGTGGTATTTGGGCGATAACTCTACGACTGCTTCAATAAATGCTTTCGCGTGTTCAGGGTCAACCTCTGGATGGATGCCATGGCCGAGGTTAAATACGTGACCAGATCCTTTACCAAACTTTTCAAGAATGTATCCTACTTCCTGACGGATTCGTTCAGGTGATGCGTAAAGCATAGATGGATCCATATTTCCTTGAAGAGCAACTTTGTCACCGACACGAGCTCGTGCCGCATCAATATCCGTTGTCCAATCCAATCCTAATGCGTCACAGCCGGTTGCCGCCATATTCTCAAGCCACTGGCCGCCACCTTTAGTGAATAAAATGACTGGGACTTTACGACCTTCATTTTCACGCTTTAAGCCATCAACGATTTTTTGCATATAGCGCAATGAAAATTCTTGGTAATCGCGTGGTGTTAGAACGCCACCCCAAGTATCAAATATTTGAACCGCTTGGGCTCCGGCTTCGATTTGTGCATTTAGATATTGGATAACCGAGTCTGCCAATACATCCAGAATATGGTGAAGGGTTGCAGGTTGATCATACATCATGGCTTTGACTTTCGAAAAAGTCTTGGAAGAACCGCCTTCAACCATATAAGTTGCCAGAGTCCATGGGCTTCCTGAGAAGCCGATAAGAGGGACTCGTCCATCCAGAGCTTTGCGAATGGTAGAGACGGCATCCATGACGTAGCCTAAATCAGATCCCATATCAGGTACGAATAGCTTTTTCGCATCAGCCATTGTGCGAACAGGCTTGTCGAAGATAGGGCCTTCACCCTGCGCAAAACGAAGCTCTAAGCCCATTGCATCAGGAATGGTTAGAATATCTGAAAATAGAATGGCAGCGTCGAGCGGAAAGCGTTCTAAAGGTTGCAAAGTCACTTCACACGCAAGCTCTTTGTTGCGACACAGATCCATGAACGAACCTGCTTCTGCTCGTGTAGCACGGTACTCAGGAAGATAGCGGCCAGCTTGGCGCATCATCCAGACAGGAGTGCGGTCAACTGGTTCTCTTAATAAAGCACGTAAAAAGCGGTCATTCTGTAGTTCTGCCATGCTCAGGCCCTTCTCTAATCTAATGAAATTGGTCGGTTATTCTAGCTTAAAGCCTGATAATTACCAATGGTTTGATTAGAGAGCCGGTTTATTCGGTTTTTGTTGATAGAGTTTACGAAGTTTTTGTTGAGCGCAATTGTTGATTGCGAAAGGGGTTTCGATGACGGTGAACATCGAGCCTTTGTAGTGGTAAACCAAACCTCGAACCTCGATGGTTTTATCTTTTAAACTTTGTAAATTTTCGTAGTTGAAATTTTTCCATGCGCGTTTGGGGATGCGAACGCCCGTTGTGTCCATGTTAATAATGATATAGCGTGAAGATTTATCGACTTTTACGACCTTACCGCGAATAATTCTGTAGCCTTCATCTTCAGCGAAGATCTCGCTGCTTTCGATAAGAGGATAGTGGAGTTCAGGGTTTTTTTTGAGTAGATCCCAGAGTTGGTATTCTCCATCTCGTGCTTTCTGTTCAGCCTCTATCAAGCAATTGGCAAAACGGTTGTTATTGAATTCTGGACGATAAATAGCCAGTCCTGCTTTGAGCATTTCAGTTTGTACATTGGTGCCATCTTCAAAAAAAGCGTGAATGAGCTGGCGTCCGAATTTATCCACTTTTGTCTTGTCATACAAAACACCAATTTTTAAGTCTTTGTTCGCAATCAGTTTGTTCAGATATTCTTGTGACTCGTCGGCCAGAGGTTCACCAGGCGTATTAAATTTTTGTTTGCGTTCTTTTTGAGGGGCATCGAGGCCAATGAGCCGGGCTTTTTGGTTTTGAATGACTAAGGTGTCACCACTGATGGCAAATTCGACATCGGCCCATATCAACTCGGATTTATCCGGCATAAAGTTTTGGCAATTTTCCGCTGAAAGAATATTTGGGGAGAAAAAACTGATGCTGAATAATATTAGTAAGGTGTGAATAAGTTTCATGTAGGTTTTTACCGGCCGGTCAAAAAAAATCATTGAATCAAAGTGTGCTTTTGATTTTAGACGAATTCTTAGCCAGAAAAAATGGAAAAAATGGATTGTTTAAGGGTTTTTGACATAAAAAAACGCGAATGTACTGATGTACACCCGCGTTTTTCGTAGCTTCGCAGTAAAAACTTGATTACTTGCGACGGTACTTCTGTTTGAACTTCTCAACACGACCTTCTGTATCGACAAGCGTTTGCTTACCTGTGTAGAAAGGGTGAGATGCGCTAGAAACTTCAATACGAACTAGCGGGTATTCGTTACCGTCTAGAGTAATGGTTTCGCCAGAAGTTTTTTCAAGAGTCGAACGAGTCAAAAAAGTTTCGCCAGTTGAGATATCTTGGAAAACAACTTCTTTATATTCTGGATGAATGTCTGCTTTCATGATGACGGTCCATTAATGTTAATTTCAAAAGAAAATGGCATTATAGTGATAAAACATTCAAAAGCAAGCAACTTTTAAATTTTTTTGTTTTTGAACAAACACTTAATGCCGATTGATTGCGCTTGCAAGATCGTTGCTGACTTCAAAAAAGTTTAGCGCTTCATTGCCTCAAACAGTTCACTGTTGGTTTTGGCTACTTTCATTTGATCGATTAAGGTTTCAATCGCCTCAATTTCGTTGTTCATGCCGCCCAAGAAACGACGAAGAATCCAAATGTTTTGGTATTCCTCTTGATTCATTAGCAACTCTTCTTTACGAGTTCCAGACTTATTCAAGTTGATGGCAGGGAAGGTGCGTTTTTCCGCGATATTGCGAGAAAGATGCAATTCCATGTTACCGGTACCTTTGAATTCTTCAAAAATGACTTCATCCATTTTTGAACCGGTATCTACCAACGCTGTTGCGATAATTGTCAATGAACCGCCTTCTTCGATATTACGTGCCGCACCGAAGAAGCGTTTTGGACGATGAAGTGCATTGGCATCAACACCACCGGATAGGATTTTTCCAGAGGCTGGTGTGACAGTGTTATAAGCACGAGCAAGACGTGTAATGGAGTCTAAAAGAATGACGACATCTGTCTTGTGTTCAGTCAAGCGTTTGGCTTTCTCAATCACCATTTCAGCGACTTGAACATGTCGTTGAGCAGGCTCATCAAAGGTTGATGAAATCACTTCACCTTTTACAGTGCGCTGCATTTCAGTCACTTCTTCCGGACGCTCATCAATCAGGAGAACAATCAAATGACAATCAGGGTAGTTTTCCGCAATGGATTGCGCCATTTGTTGCAAAATTACTGTTTTACCCGATTTTGGAGGGGCAACAATCAATCCACGTTGTCCTTTACCAAATGGTGAGGCAATGTCGATAATTCGAGAAGTGATGTCTTCTGTTGAACCATTACCTAATTCCATGCGAAGGCGTTCTTCGGCGTGAAGTGGTGTTAAGTTTTCAAAGGCAATTTTTTTACGTGCAACTTCAGGATCTTCAAAGTTGATTTTTTCAACTTTTAATAATGCAAAATAGCGTTCACCATCTTTGGGTGGACGGATTTTTCCTTGAATCGTATCCCCTTTACGAAGGCCAAAACGACGGATTTGGCTAGGAGAAACATAAAGGTCATCAGGGCCGGCTAAGTAAGAGCCATCCGATGAACGTAAAAAACCAAAACCATCCGGTAAGATTTCCAGCACACCTTCACCATAAATGGCTTCACCATTTTTAGAGTGTGATTTTAGGATGGCGAAAATAATATCTTGTTTGCGAAGACGGGCGACGTTTTCTAGGCCCATCTCATTAGCTAATTCAATCAAAGAAGCTGCAGAACGTTTTTTTAAGTCAACTAAATTCATAAGTCTCGTAGTTTTATTATTTGCGTGTTGAATCCATTAATCCTTGGATACGCAGGTGTGGGAGGATAGATTCAGACGGGGATTGGGAAATTGAAATTACTTAGTTTTGGCCAGTTTTCACTGGCCAGTGCGGATAACGATTATAGGTTATCGTTCAAAAAGTTAGTCAGTTGTGACTTAGACAATGCACCCACTTGCGTTGCATCGACTTCACCATTTTTGAACAGCATTAATGTAGGGATTCCGCGTACACCATATTTTGGTGGCGTTGCAGGATTTTCATCAATGTTTAGTTTCGCTACTTTTACGCGGCCATCAAATTCAGATGCAATTTCATCTAGAATAGGGGCAATCATTTTACAAGGGCCACACCATTCAGCCCAAAAGTCCACTAGTACTGGGACATCAGATTGTAGAACTTCCGCTTCAAAATTCGCATCACTTGTCGAAATCATGTTTTCTCCTTCTCGTTACAAACTTCTCATACAAATAGATTCGCTCGTGATGTTGAAAATAACATCAAAAGGTAAGGCAGAGTATGGAGCCTGTTTATTTTTTTATTATGAAATTAATATTATGAAATTTGAGGATGGAATTACGGCAGATAGATATGCCATTTTTTATCCTTGAGAATTCAATTTATCTGATTCAAAAATTTGAATTGAGCAATTATTACATTATTTAATTACTCAATTCAAGCAAAATTTTAGTTTATTTTTCTAATATGAGATACCGGCCGGTAAAAGTTTTATTGAAAAACTTTTGAGTGCTTAGCCCAGATTCGTTTTGAATTCTGTAACATATGCATTTTGAACGCAAATACAGAAGACTCGAACGCTTTTATGGATATATCATACATTCTCGACGACTTAAACGATGCACAGCGTCAAGCAGTGACGGCTGAAGATGGTCATACTTTAATTCTTGCTGGGGCAGGGAGTGGCAAGACCCGTGTTCTGGTGCATCGTATCGCTTGGCTCACCAAGGTTTTAGGATTCTCTGCCTATAATATTTTGGCGGTAACTTTTACCAATAAAGCAGCCAATGAAATGCGAGGGCGTGTCCAAGAACTCATTGGTCCATCGGCGAATGGTTTGACCATGGGAACCTTTCATGGAATTGCTTACCGGGTTTTGCGTCAGCATTATCAAGAAGCCGGTTTACCGCAATCGTTTCAGATTTTGGATTCGGATGATCAAAAGCGTGTCTTGAAGCGATTATTAAAAGCGATGGAATTGGATGAAAACCAATGGCCGGTTCGGCAGGTACAAGCGTTTATTAATGGTGAGAAAGAAGAAGGGCGTCGTCCGCATCATATTGAAATCGGTCACAATCCGTTTGTCGCCAAAATGGTTGAGATTTACCGAAATTACGAGGAACAGTGTCAACGTTCCGGCTTGGTGGATTTTGCTGAATTATTATTACGAGCGCATGAGTTGTGGTTGAAAAATCCACATTTGTTGAGGCATTACCAAGGCCGTTACCGCCATATTCTAGTGGATGAGTTTCAAGATACTAATAGTCTTCAATATGCTTGGTTGCGTGTGCTTGCAGGAGCAAATGGCCGCCTATTTGTCGTGGGTGATGATGACCAGTCAATTTATGGTTGGCGAGGCGCAAAAGTCGAAAATATCCAGCAGTTTGATCAAGATTTTGCCAATGTCATGATGGTGCGTCTAGAGCAAAACTATCGTTCGACCAACACGATTTTGAAAGCGGCCAATGCGTTAATTGCCAATAATGAATCTCGAATGGGAAAAGAGTTGTGGTCTGAAGGCGAAGAAGGGGCACCAATTGAAATCTATGAAGCCTTTAATGAAATTGATGAAGCGCGTTATGTGGTGCATCAAATTCAAAAATGGGTTCAGCAGGGAGGTGAACGACATCAATGCGCGGTTTTATATCGTTCGAATGCACAGTCACGACTAATTGAGCAATCTTTAATTCAGGAAGGCGTTCCTTATCGAGTCTATGGCGGATTGCGTTTCTTTGATCGAGCGGAAATCAAAGATGTATTGGGCTATTTACGGCTGATTGAAAATCGTGAAGATGACGCTGCATTTGAACGTGTGTTTAATCATCCGCCACGCGGGATTGGTCAAAAAACGGCGGACAGTATTCGACAAGTTGCACGAGAACAGCAAATGTCTCTATGGCAGGCTTCCAAGTTATTAGTTGAAAATGGACTAACTGCTCGTGCGAAAACAGCCTTGAATGGTTTTGTAGAGTTAGTCGAAAACTTGGATGAACGAATTCATGATTTGGATTTGGAACAACAGGTCATTCAAGTAATTCAAGATTCCGGTTTGCAGGTGCACTTTGAGAAAGACAAATCTGAGCAAGGACAAGGTCGTTTAGAAAACTTGGATGAATTAATTAATGCCGCAAGTTTGTTTAAGCCTGCGGAACCCGAAACGTTGGAAGGAATGCAAACCGAGCAGGCAGCGGCAAATTCTCAAGTTGAAAATCAACCGGCCGGTGAATTGGTGGCCGGAGAGTTTTTGTTAGATCAACCCATGTCTCCCTTAGCGGACTTCTTGGCTCAAGCGGCTTTGGAAGCGGGTGATCAGCAAGCCGATCAATGGGAATCGTGCGTACAGTTAATGACATTGCATTCGGCGAAAGGTTTAGAGTTTCCATTGGTGTTTATGATTGGCGTGGAAGAAGGTTTATTCCCATCACAACAGTCGCAAGAAGATGCCTCAAGAATGCAAGAAGAGCGTCGATTGGCTTATGTCGGAATTACTCGTGCAGAAAAACAATTGGTGATGACGTTTGCTAATCGTCGTCGTTTGCATGGTAAAGAGTTTTTCCCTGCTCCTTCTCGTTTTATTAAGGAGATTCCAAGCGAATATATTGAATGGGTTCGCATGAATGGTTCGGTTTCGCCAACGCAATCGCATAATAATTTTTCAGAGCCGAATATGGGGCTAGGGGCGCGAACTAATGAAACTGGATTTGCTCCGGGAGAACAAGTGCTTCATCCCAAGTTTGGTGAAGGGACCGTGTTGAATTTTGAGGGCAGTGGAAATCATGCGCGCATTCAGGTGAATTTTGCTTCGGAAGGGCAAAAATGGTTGGTGCTCGCTTATGCGAATCTGACTCGTCTTTAACTTGAAAGATAAATTTCATCTCAAAGGTTCTTTTTTTGTTTATTTTATTTGCCTATTTTGTTTAGGCAATAAAAAGATAAACAGGCGAAATTCATAGAAAAGTTTTTCAGTTCAGTTTCTTTTTAATTTCTTTGAAAATTGTAAAGATCTGAACAAATGGAATTGTAATGTTATTAAAAATTGAAAACCTTAAAGCTAAAGGGATGCAAAATCCAATTAGTTGGCAGTTAAAGGCTGGTGAATTGTGGTTGTTATATGGGCCTTCAGGCACTGGAAAATCGCAGTTGTTAAAGGCTTTGGCTGATTTAATTGATTCTGAAGGTGAAATCACACTTTTAGACCGGCCGGTAGAGTCTATGCCTGCGCCGGTTTGGCGACGTAAAGTGATGTATTTTTCAGCCGAAACGGCTTGGTGGTTGGAAACGGTCGCAGAACATTTTGTTAGAGTTCCTACAACGGATCAGCTATCGAAAATTGGTTTGAAAACGATGATTTTGGAACAACATCCAGATCAGTTGTCCAGTGGTGAAAAACAGCGTTTGGCTTTGTTGCGAGGTTTGGCATTTAATCCGAGCGTTTTGTTGCTGGATGAAACTTCAGCAAATCTGGATCCTGAGAGCACTCTGCTGGTTGAAAAATTGTTACAAGAATATTTGCAGGCTGAAGAAAATCGTGCAGCGATTTGGATTAGTCATGATGCGCAACAGCGTGAACGCTTAGCTTGTCCGACGTTTTGTTGTTCCATTGAAGATTTATATCAAGACAAGTTTTAACCAAAAATAGAGGTTTTGCATGCAAACCCAGATGATTTTAATTAGCTATTGGGATCTAGCGATTCTATCGGTATTGGTGTTTTTGACCGGTTTTTTGCTATGGCTCAATGGTTTTACTCATGTGAAACAGTATTTTTGGGCAAATGTTCGAACCGTTGTGCAGCTATCATTCATGGGGGTATGGCTTAGTTGGGTGTTTTATGCCGATAACCCTATTTGGGTGGCTTTGGTTGGGGCGATTATGTTACTCGCCGCTGGCTATGAAATTTCAAAACGACAGCAATACCGTTTTAAAAAACTCAGCTCGATTTTGATTGGGCTTTGGTCATTATCGGTCACAGCTTTGGTGTTGCTGATTTTAGTGTTGACGGTCGTTATTCAGCCAGAACCGTGGTATCAGCCACAATATGCGATTCCGTTATTAGGGATGCTGCTGGGAAATAGTATGACGGCGATAGGCGTGGGGTTAGATAATTTAACGCGCAATTCCAAGCAACTTAGATCCAAAATTGAGGCGCAATTAGCGCTGGGTTATACTGCCAAAGAGTCGATGAAGTTTATTAAACAACAAGCCTTGCACGCGTCCATGATTCCAGTGATTAATATGCTTGTGGCGGCGGGAATTATTTCTTTGCCTGGCATGATGACAGGCCAGATTCTTGCAGGCGCGGATCCTATGGAAGCGGTGAAGTATCAAATCATGATTATGTTATTGATTGCGACGTCAACGGCAACCGGCACAATTATCGCCATTAATTTAGCAGCGCGGAAATTATTCGATGAACGTCAACGTTTGGATTTGGAATCGTTGCAAAAGGTGAAAAAGTAGATGAGAGTTTTTATCGTTTTATGGTTGTTAAGTGTGAGTGTTTATGCGAATGATTCCTTTAATTGGCAAAATCAGGCTCTTGAAATTGATGATATAGAATTAAGTATTTCTCAAGTTGTTCCGACCGGAGAGGTCGCCAAGAAAATTTTATGGGTTCCGTCAGAATATGGAGTATTGCCACAGGAAAAACGCATTGCGGAGCAACTTGCTCAACAAGGTGTGGCAACGACTTTTTTTGATCCATTTGAGGCGTTGTTTTTAGCGCCGACTTCCAGTGCTTTACAAAAGATACCGGCCGGTTGGATTTCCAAGATACTAGAACAAAATACCTTCGATTATGTGGTCGCAGGGAACAAAGCTGGCGTTTTAGCTTTAACGGCCTTAAGAGATTTTTACCAAACGGCCAAGCCGCCAGTCGGTGTGATTCTGCTTAATCCAGATTTGCTCACGCAGACACCGGCACCCGGAGAAAAAGCGGTTTATTGGCCACAAGTTTCGCAGACGAATTTACCGGTCTTTATTTTGCAGGGAGAGCTTTCACCTTGGCGTTGGCAATTAGCGTCTGTGCAATCTGAATTGGGTAAAGGTGGTTCGGAGGCGTTTTTGAAAATGTTACCCAATGTTCGGGATCGTTTTTATTTTCGGCCAGATGCGAACTCATTTGAACAGCAATTTAGTCAGAAATTTTCGAAGGACATTGAACTGGCAATGCAAGCTTTAACGCCTTATTTAACGGAAAATCGTCAAGTTTTAAAGTCAGCAGAACTTGACCGGCCGGTAAAAATGTCATCTCAGCAAGAAAAATCGAACCAGTCTTTAGAATTGCAAGTTTATCGCGGTGCACAAAACTTACCGTTGAGTTTGCAAGATATGCAGAGCAAAACTTTCGATTTAAGTTCGTATCGAGGTAAGGTGGTGTTGGTGAATTTCTGGGCGAGTTGGTGTCCGCCCTGCGTACATGAAATGCCATCGATGGCAGGGTTAAAGTCGCAACTTGGAAGCAAGAACTTTGAAATACTGGCTGTTAATTTAGGTGAGGCTAAAGCAGACATTGAAAAGTTTATGCAAGCGCACCCATTGAACTTTCCCGTTCTGTTAGATGAAACCGGTCAAACGGCGCAAAGTTGGAAAGTCATGGCTTATCCCAGCAGTTTTATTGTCGATAAAACCGGACAAATTCGCTATGCATTGTTTGGAGCGACGGATTGGCAAGCGGATACGCATGTCAACAAGTTAAAATCCTTAATCCATCAGAATCAATAACATCTCACGTCTCAATTCAGCATTGATTGCAATAGGCGTTTTGAAATTTCTATGAGTAATGCTTGTTTCCAAAGAAGAATCTAAGCGGTTTTCTAGATATTCGCTAACTTTCGATATTTTTGCTTTCATCTGTGAAAGCATTGATGTCATTTCATTTTGAAACTCAATATAATTTGTTTCTATGATTTTTGATAAACGCTATTTTCGGGTGATTTTAAGCCGGATTCCACTGTGGAAGTGGTCTTTGGGTTTAGTGCTATTTGTGGCCGCACAAATGGCAGGAACCATTCATGCTGAAGTTCATGAATTTCACGATCATGGTGTTTATTGCGATGCATTCGAGAATGCGGCAGAACCGGCATTTCCTGATTATGGATTTGTTGCTGTTTTTACCGTTGAGCGTGTGCAATCGCAACCGCTTTTATCTGCGATACCGGCCGGTAATCTTGCGCCTTTTGAGGCTTTTCAAAGTCGTGCCCCGCCTATTTCCTAAGGCTGCTGAGAATTCATAAAATTTCAAGCAGCTCAAATTGAATCTCACCAACTTTTAACGATTTAATTTAAGAAATAATTTAGGAAATATTATGCAACGCAAACCTTTGATTGCAGCGTTGGTGCTGGCCTATGCACCTGTGACTGTTTTTGCCGAAACGACTACTCAAAAATCGGCGACCAATACCAACCCGAATACTACATTAGAAAATATTACGATTTCAGCGTCTCCAATTCATGAACATGATGCGTTTGAAGTTCCTTCACAAATTGATGTGCTATCTGGCGATGACAAAATGTCTAAAGACAGCGGTTCTTTGGGTGAAATGTTAGAAGATATTCCGGGAGTGAATAATCTCTCCGCAGGGTCGCAATCCGGTAAACCGGTGATTCGTGGCTTGATGGGCGACCGGGTTAAAGTGCTTTCCAATGGCGCAGGAATGGATGACCAAGCGTATGGGACGCGTCATTTGCCGAATGTCGATGCTTATTTGGCAGATAGAGTCGAAGTGGTTCGAGGTCCGCAGAGTGTGCTGTATGGTTCGGATGCTTTAGGCGGAGTCGTCAATGTATTGAGTCCTCGAGTTCCATTTGGGCAGCCAGCCCACGGTGAAGTTGCGACGGAATATAACACCAACAATAATGAAAAGCACTTTGGGGCAAAAGTTGGGGGCGGTAACGCAAATTGGGGAATTACCGCTGGCGTGAGTATTCGTGAGGGTGATAATTTTGAAACGGCTGATTCCAGTACAGCAAGTAGTCCTACCCCAAGCTCACCGGCTGATTCTCGACCATTATTTGTGGGTGAAGTGCCCAATACTAATTTTGAAAACAAAGCCGCGCATATTGGGCTGGGTTATCAAAATGATGATATGCAAGTGATTTTACGCCATACCCATTGGCAAGCCGACCAGAACTATTTGGGGATTACTGCGTCTACCCCAATGAGTAGCTTTGAACCTGTGGCGACAGGGCAAGCGTTAGAGAATGATGAAACGCAATTAAGTGCGGAATTTTATCAAGGTGATTGGGTATTTAAACCGAGTTGGGTTTATACCTCGAATAGTCGAGAGGCTTCGCATGATATGCCATTTGAAACGATGGCGGAAGAAAAGGGTGAAGAAGGTTATTTAGATTTAGAGGTGAAGCGCCACGATTGGAAATTTGCTGCGGAACACCCAAAACTTGGTGATTTTGAAGGGGAAGTCGGCTTTGAAGTTTCGAAAAAAGAACAGCGTTTACTTTCAGGGCACTTAACCCCAAGTGCCGATGTGGATAAAAAAGCGGTTTATTTGTTTGAAGAGGCTGATTATGACCAGTGGTTAGTGCAGTTTGGTGCGCGTTATGACTGGGTGGATGTTTCTGCGCCTTTAGATGGCAATAATGAGCACTTTACCGAAGAAGCCGGAATTTTTGATGCTTCGAATAATGAACGTGATTTTGCAGTTTGGTCAGGGTCTTTCGGCGCGACGTATCGCTTAAATGACAATTGGAGCCTAGCAGGGAATTTAGCTCGTGGGTTCCGTGCGCCGAGTATTTTTGAATTGTATGCCGGTGGTGAGCATGGTGGTGTTCAGGCCTATCAAATCGGTAACCCTGATTTGGAAGAAGAAATCGCCTTAAATGCAGATTTGTCTTTACGCTGGAAGTCTGAACAAACCGCGATGGTGGCGACGGTTTATCAAAACACCATTGACAACTATATTTATCTGGCAAATACAGGTTTTTACCGTGCCAAAGAAGGTGCACCGAATGAAGGTGAACGCGTTGATCAGACCGCTCCGGGTGCGATTGCTGAAATGCAAGCCGAACAAACAGATGCGACCATTCGTGGTTTTGAATTTAGCCTAGATCATAAATGGACACCGCAATGGCAAACCAACTTAGCGTTGGAAATTATTGACGGCGAAAATGACAAAACTGGACAAGATTTGCCATTAATTCCAGCAAATAATCTACGCGCTGCGGTCAGTTATTTGCCGAGTGACTTCATGGCACTGAAAAAGCAAAAGTTAACGCTTGAAGGCAAATTTGTTGCGTCGAAAGATGCAGTATTCCCTTTCGAGCCGTTTTCACAATTTGACAAAATGTCGGTTGGGACGGCTTCAACGGATGCTTATAACTTGTGGAACTTACGTTATTCGGCACAACTTCCTCTCGACAAGCAAAACTTACAGTTAGCGTTCTCGGTTGAGAATTTGTTCGATAAAGATTATGTTGATTTCTTGGATACTTATAAAGGTTATGCCCTTGCTCAAGGACGTAACGTTAAATTGAATCTAAGAATGGATTTCTAGAATTTCGTTCATTTTTTTGCGCTGGAAAAGAAACGAACTAAACGAAGAACTTGGCGAAGAGCCAAGAAAGAAAACAGCTCCTGTTACGTTTATAGGGTGTTGCTAGACTTATCAAAGGGTAATCTCGAACTCACTCGCTCCGCGAGTTTAAACAACGAGATTACAAGTCCTTTGAATTCGTTAAGCAACATCACTATTCACTTCACAAGGAAGTCGTATTCGTGCGAGCCGTAACTTTTGCAAAAAGTTATGATTCTTGTGCTTCGAGCCCCAATTTTGGGGTTTTGTTGTTTCTGGAGACTTGAAAAGTGAAATTTTGCCCATATTAAGCGATCAATAAAGAAAACCTTAGGAAGACAAGCATGAGCAAAGATTATTACGCAACGCTGGGTGTCCAACGAACTGCCAGCGATGCAGAGATTAAAAAGGCGTACCGTAAATTAGCAGCGAAGTATCACCCAGATAAAAAAACCGGTGATGAAGCGAAATTTAAAGAAATTTCTGAGGCTTACGAAACGTTAAGTGATCCTGAAAAACGTTCGATGTATGACCAGTTTGGATCGAATTACCAGCAAGCTGGAGGTGGCGCAGGAGGTTTTGGAGGCGCTGATTTCGGCGATATTTTTGGTGATATGTTTGGTCAGGGCGGTGGCTTTGGTGGTGCAGGAGGTTTTGGGGGTGGCTTTGGTGGCCAGCGTCAAGCTCGACCTCGAAAAGGTGAAGACCAGCACATTAAAGTCATGGTAACACTCGAAGAAGCGATTGGAGGGGCTGAGCGAACCATTAATGTTGAAGTGGGGCACAAAGATTCGCACAGCCATTCGTATGACACCAAACCGATTAAAGTCAGAATACCGGCCGGTGTGTTACAGGACCAAAAGATTCGAGTCCGCGAAAAAGGTCATCAAGGCTTTAATGGTGGGCCGAATGGTGATGTGATTATTGAAATCAATCTGCAAAAACACAAAGATTTCCGTGTCGATGGCAAAGATGTGTATGTCGATTTGCCAGTAACACCTTGGGAAGCAGCTTTGGGCGCGAAGGTCGATATTCCAACTCTTAAAGGGATGGTGCGTATGTCGATTGCTCCAGGTACGCAGTCAGGTGCGAAAATGCGAATTAAAGGTCGTGGGTTAGGTAAAGACCCAGGTAACCAATATGTGGTGGTGCAGATTCATACGCCACCGGCAGATTCTCCCGATGCGAAAGCGGTGTATGAGCAAATGGCAAGTGTGTTATCGAGCTTTAATCCAAGAGAAGTCAAAGAAACGGCTGTTCCATAATCATTAAGTGCGTTACAACAATTGAGTAAAGTTACCGGCCGGTATGGATTGTTCTCTAAAGCATGAGCGCGATCAGCCGGTAACTATGGATTTATTTCAAGCGCTTGCTTTCCAATGTTTGGAAGCCAGCTACGGTCTTTTCAAGTTCAGCGGCTTGCTGATTCACATCCGAAGCGTGATGCGTCAACTCTTCCACCAAATGCGCATTGTTTTGTGTGGTATGGTCCATATCACTGATTGCGTGATTGACTTGACTAATTCCGGTTGCCTGCTCGGCGGTTGATGAGCTGATTTCCGAGACGATTTCATTGACCGAGCTAATCGCTTGGTCGATTTCTTGCAGTGCTTGATTCGATTGGTTTACCAGTTCATTTCCTTTATCGATATGACCGACCGTATTGGTGATGAGTACTTTGATTTGATGTGCAGCATCAGCAGACCGGCCGGCAAGATTTCGAACTTCGCCCGCAACAACCGCAAACCCTCGACCTGCTTCACCAGCGCGTGCCGCCTCGACAGCGGCATTGAGAGCCAGTAGATTGGTTTGGAAAGCAACACTGTCAATTAGCGTAATTATTTCATTAATCTGTTGGCTAGCCGATTCAATATCTTCCATAGCTTCGATGGTTTGTTGCATGATTTCCACACCATTCAGGGTTTTCTGTTTGGCATTTTCTGCCAGTTCTGACGCACGAGTTGCGTTTTGGGCATTACTTTGAACCGATGCGGTCATCTGTTCCATGGATGCTGCGGTTTGGATGAGTGATTGCGTTTGGGTTTGTGTTCGCTGGTTTAGATCATTTGATCCGGCTGAAATTTCATTAGCGCCATGGGTAACGGTTGTTGCGGATTGACGAATGGCTTGCACCATTTCGGCTAAATGATGAATTGAACGATTCAGGGCTTGTTGCAGGTCGTTCAGTTCACCTTCATGGCGGCCATCGATTAAACGTGTTAAATCCCCTTGAGACATGGCTTGTGCTGATTTGGTTATCTCATCAATCGCATTTTCGATTTCTTCCAAAGACTGGTTAACCGAAGTTTTGAGTTTAGCCATATCGCCGTGAAGTTCTCCGGTGACTCGGTGTGAGAAAACACCTTTAGCGGCATATTCCATTGCATCGGCAATGGTATGCACCGCAATATCCATTTGTTGCATGGCTTGGTCAACTTGCATTTTTAAATCACCTTGCACGCTTCGATCTAATCGAACAGAAAAATCTCCTTGAGCAATGCCTTTCATCACCTCGGAAAGCGCATTCATCGTTGTGGCAACACTTTGTGCGGAACCATTGACGTCTTGTTTGAGTTCTTCCAAATCACCGTGCAAATCTCCTGTAATCCGGTGATTAAAATTACCCTCACGAATTGCGTGCATCACTTGGCGAATCTCTTTGAAGGAGTTATCAAGGCTTTCAAGTAGTTGGTTAAGTGCTTGAGCGGCTTCGGCAATTTCATCTTTGCCGTTTGCCTCGGGATGGCGAAGGTTAAATCGGCTGCTTTGTTGAACGGATTTCATCGTGTCGACCAAGGCGTGAATCGGGTTGGCTATTCCTTTGGAGACCCTGAATGCAATCGCTGAAATGATCAATAGTCCGATCAGCAATAAACTCAGACTCCAGTTCCAGAGTGAAGCTGAGGTGCTAAAGGCTTCTTCTTCGGACATTTCAGCGATGAGTGCCCATTGGGTGTTGTTAATGGTTAATGGCGCAAAGGCACTGAAAACTTTTTGTTGGTCAAAGCCTTTACCTTGCGCAATGCCAGAATCTCCGTTTAAAGCAGCTTGAATCGCATGATGTTCGACATTGTTATTCTTTTCTTCATTAAAGTTTTTCAACACGCTGTGATTTAGGTCGAGTGCGGAATCTGAACGCAGACGAAAGTCATTGCCGACCAAGAACGTATTTCCTGTCGAACTCATTCCTGAACGATCGGTCATAATTTCATTCAAACCGTCATATGAAAATTGCACGACTAAAAGCCCCAGTTTTTTGCCTTCAAACATCACTGGAACCGACATAAATGCCACAGGCTCTTGACCGGCCGGTAAATAATGCGAAAAGTCGATAAAAGCGGTTTCATCTTGTGACAGTTGCTTGCCTGATTGCCAAGCGGTCGCCAGTGCGGTGTTTTTCCAACTGGGTAGGGTGAGCTCAGCACCAAAGTCAGCATTTTTTTGCACCGAATAAAGTACCCGGCCGGTAGTGTTATCAATTAAGTACAGATCGTTGAAGTTGCTGTTATTAATGAACTTATGAACAACCGGTTGCATGGAGGCATGAATCGCATGGTAAGCAGATTTACTTTGGCCTTTGAGTAGTTTCCATTTTTCTTTGATTGGGTGTGGGTTGTCTTGAATATAGTCTTTCTGCATCAGCAAGCTCATATCATCAAGTTGTTGCAGCTTGGTTTGCAGTTGGGCTTGATCATTCGAAGAGAGTGAGGGTTTAAGTGTGTCAAAAAGTTGATTGCGAATCGTTTGTTTGTTTTTAGTCGTCAGATTTGCTGCTAGAGCATCGTAAGTTTTGATTTGAGTAGGAAGATAAAACATCGCTTGAAGAATGACTTGTGTGTCAGCCAAGGTGATGACTTCGCGCTGCACGGTTTCAAAATAGCGTTCAATGGAGGCTTTTTTAGAATCACGGATGGATTCCAGTTGTTGTGAAGCAAGCACTTTTAATCCGTGATCGGCTTGCTGAATCGCAATGGTTGCAAACACAAGCATAGGAACGAGCCCGATTAATAAGAAGCTTAATATGAGTTTCGGAAATAATCGCATCGCTTTGTCTCCCCACAAATCCAAGAGTATGTATTTTATTTTTTATAAGGAATCATTATAAAAGCTATGGTTTTCGACTGCTCTAACAAGGGTAAAAAACTTATTTAAAGGCATTTTTTTGCTTAAAATGGTGGGCGTTAATTTTTTGGATGAAGGTAAGAGTTAGATGAAACGTCGTGAATTATTGGGCGCAATTGCAGGGGCTACGGCTGCAACGGCTTTGACAGCGTGTGGTTCTGGTGAACAAAATGAGCAAGCGGCAGCAGCGATGCAGCCGCAACAAACTTATCAATGGAAAATGGTCACCACTTGGCCAAAAAACTTCCCAGGCCTTGGAACCGGCGCGAATAATATTGCCAAGCTTATTACTGAAATGTCTGGCGGTCGGATTGATGTAAAAGTCTACGGCGCAGGTGAGCTTGTCGGTGCCTTTGAGGTGTTTGATGCAGTTTCAGCTGGGAATGCTCAACTAGGTCACGCTGGCGCTTACTATTGGAAAGGCAAAATTCCAGCGGCACCGTTTTTCTCATCGGTGCCATTCGGTTTAACCGCACAAGAAATGAATGCTTGGTTGTATTACGGTGGTGGTATGGAGCTTTGGGAAGAAGCCTATAAACCATTTGGTTTGATTCCAAACCCAGGAGGAAACTCGGGAACGCAAATGGGTGGTTGGTTTAATAAAGAAATCAACTCGTTGGAAGACCTTAAAGGTTTGAAAATGCGTATTCCAGGTTTTGGTGGAGAGGTGTTTAAGCGAGCCGGTGGTGTTCCTGTCACTCTTCCCGGTGGTGAGATTTTCCCATCTTTAAAGTCAGGTGCATTAGATGCAACGGAGTGGGTAGGTCCTTATAACGACTTGGCATTTGGGCTTTATAAAGCAGCGAAATATTACTATACACCGGGTTGGCATGAACCGGGTACGACTATGGAATGTATGATTAACGAGAAGGCTTTTAATGAGTTGCCTGCCGATCTGCAAAGCATTGTTCGTAATGCCATTAAGGCCGCCAATGCGGATATGTTGGCGGAATATACGGCGCGTAACCAGCAAGCTTTGCAAACCCTGATTGAAAAGCATAATGTGCAATTACGACACTTCCCAGAGGAGGTGTTGAAGGAACTTAAATCGATTTCTGAAAAAGTAGTGGAAGAGTCAGCAGCGGCAGATAAACTTTCAGCAAAAGTCTGGGCCTCCCAAAAAGCGTTTAGAGACCAGGTTTCTCGATGGACAGCAGTCTCAGAAGGGGCGTTTTTACAAGCACGCGCACTATAAAATTTGAGCGGATTTGAAATCTTACCGGCCGGTAAGGTTTCAAAATGAAAAAAGCCCCGATCGGTTATTAATCGTCGGGGCTTTTTGTTAAGAGCGAATGTTGTTTATTTAATTCGAAGCTCAGCCGTGTTGCTGTAATCCGAAGTATCATCGTCTTTAAAAGCTATGATACGGTAAGCGTAATTACCACTCAAAGAGCTGACATCGTCACTAAAGCTGGTGACATCTGCATCAATGGTTCCAATAACCGTGAATTCAATGCTTCCTTTGACTTTTTGACCTCGTTCAATTGTAAAACCTAGCTCATCAGAAGAGTTGTCTGTCCAATTAAGGACAACATTATTACCAGATTGGATGGCTGTTAAATTACTTGGTGTAATCATGGTTCCAGGTTCAGGATTGGTTGACGTTGAAGTGTCATTTACCGTCACTTTTACTTCATTGGAGACCGCTTCACTTTGAGCATTAACCGCTTTTACTCGATAGGTGTAGTCACCCGTCTCTGTTACGGTATCTATATAGCCAGTGCTGTCAGCGCTTAAAGTGACCAGGGTGGTAAATGTGGTTTTACCACGATATTTCACTCCGCGTTCGATCACGAAATTACTTTCATTGATACTGTTGTCTTGCCAGTTTAGAGTGACTTCAGCACCATTTACAGTTGCTGTTAAGTTACTAGGTGCCAATAACAGAAATGGATCAGAGATCGTAAGATCGACGGATGCAGTATTCATTGCCCCAGCATTGTCAGTGACTGTGAGAATGGCAGTGTAATTGCCGCCGCTTTGATAGGCGTATTCTACAGTCTCACCGATTGTTGTTTGACCATCACCGAAATCCCATTCGTAAGTGACGATATTACCATCATTATCATTCGAGCTGCTGCCCACAAAGAAAATGGTATCACCGATATTATAGTCAGTTGGCATGGCATCAATAACGGCAACCGGAATATCATTAGTCACTTGTACCGTTACTGTCGCTGAATTGGTCAGAGCGTCATTGTCGGTAACGGTCAAACTTGCTTGATAACTTCCAGCTTCAGTGAACGTGTGCGTGATTTTAGTGGTATTTGAGGTTGTACCATCTCCAAGGTTCCATTGATAAGAGGTGATTGAGCCGTCTGCATCATAGGAATTTGCAGCGCTAAAGGTGATTGCTGTACCAAAAGGAACTGTGTTAGCAGAAGTGCTAATTTCTGCGACAGGCGCAGTGAAATTTCCAAGGCTGAGGGCATGACCCACCGCGTCTTGAGCATTTATGAGTCCATGTCCGAAGACATTGTCGTCACCAGAGGTACCAATGTCGGTAGCCGTTGAGAAAAGACCATTTTCGATTTCATCAGGAGTGATTGTTGGGTTTGCCGAAACCATTAGAGCTGCGACCCCTGCTGCCATAGGTGATGAAAAAGATGTGCCAGAGTAGTTTACGTAGCGATTATTTGGATAGGTGGTGAGAATACTGACTCCAGGCGCGGTTAAATCGACATAAGTTCCATAGTTGGAAAAGCTCGCTCGATTATTATTTTGATCCGTTGCCCCAACGCCAATAAAGCTGGTGTAGTCAGGGTAGTCTGGAAATTCAGCGCCATCGTTACCGGCGGACATAAATAACAAGCCGTTTTTTGAACGTAAATATTGGGCGGCAGAATCGATTGTGGAATATTGAATCCCACCGTAGCTTAAGTTGACAACTCTTGCGCCTTGGTCAGCGGAGTATTCGATACAGGTCGCCATCGTTGAAATATAAGCGCTGCTATTATCATCACTGATAGCGATGCGGACAGGGATAATATCGACATCCCAGTTAACGCCAGACACACCCGTGGCGTTATTACCAATTGCGCCAATGACGCCTGCAGTTCCAGTTCCGTGACCATTGGCGTCAAAAATGTTGTTAGAGCCATCTTGAGCGTTAAAGGCAAGGTCCGTTCTCAAGTTTGGCGCTAAGTCTGGGTGATTGACGTCAAAACCGGTATCGCAAACACCGACAAGTACTGAATTACTCCCTGTCGTGTTTTCCCAAGCTTGAGGGGAGTTTATGGTTTGATGATGCCATTGATTGGGATAACTAGGATCATTTGGTTCTAAACTTGGTTCTACTGCATAGTCAGGCTCTGCAAATTCAACATGACCACTATGTTTTAATATATTGGCGATGGCAATTTCGCGACCAATTTGGTCGAATGTGGCAATGGTAATACCTGAGCCATCTAAAGTTCTTTCGGATACCAGACCTTGAGAGCGAATGAGTGCATTAAAGGCTTTCAGATCACTTGGTGATTGCCCCTGTAAAACCTTGTAAATAACGGTACCTGACTGAATCGGCTCGGCATTTACTTTAGATGAGAATAGTGTTGCAAACATCAATAGTAAAATACTGATGACAAACGTTAAGGCGTAGTGTTTTTGTATGATCATAATCTCCCCCTTGTCGAAATTATTTGACATGAAGGAAGCATCAGAAGGCAGCGCGAAGTTGGTGATTCGGTAACCTATAACTTCCGGTGCAACCTAGCAATCTCAGTGTGTTGATATTCATGACGTTCAGTGCAAGCTGGGCAAAGTCTCAAATAGATACCCCTTAATTATAAGTGAAAAGTTCAAGGATAGCTGTTTTTGCGTCAACGCAAAATGACAGGTGTAAAATTCGGTATGCAATAAAAGCGAGTTTTATAAACCAAACAATGGTTTTTATTTACCTTAGCCCACCGACTACGAAATTCTTTTAAAAAAATTAAGACAATTTAATAGAAGTTTTTGATGTCTTTTCGTATGAAAAGAATATGGGTAGAGGTAATTGTTTGATTCTTCTCTGGAAAAATTATGATAACCACAGATTGGGTACGTTTGACGTGGAAAGCTTAGAGGGTAACCACCTGGTGTTTTCCTTGGTGTTTAGCTTGGTATAGGGCTTTATCAACGCGAATGAGCATCGTGTCAATGGAATCCGATTGCGTGAATTCGGTAACACCAAAACTTGCACTGCATGTTTTAAGTTTATCGATTTTAAGATCCTGTATTTGTTTACATAAGGTGTTTGCGAGTATAGATGCTTGGTCTGCTTGGGTTTCAGGCAGCACAATCAAAAACTCTTCCCCACCCCAACGGGCAACAGTGTCTGTTTTACGAGAGTGAATTTGTAGCGTTTGAGCAATGGAGACTAGTACTTCGTCACCTTTTGAGTGTCCCAGTTGGTCGTTAATCTGCTTAAAGTTGTCAATATCCAGCATAATGCAACTAAACGGGCGATGGTAACGCTCAAAAATATCTTGCGCGTTTGTTAGCACATTTTTCAGTTTTTGGCGGTTGTAGAGTCCGGTGAGTGAGTCTGTTGATGCCAGCGATTTAAGTTCTTCAATTAATTGCGCTTTTTCAATTCGGTTTCTAAAGGCTGAAAAAGCACTTTCAAGAGTATTCGCAATGCCTTGAAAAGCTGCTACCCAAGTCATTTGTTCAATATTGGATTTTATTGCTAATAAAATCGTTGATTGATTTTCTTCAACCATTGGGTTTTTGAGATTCATGACAATCAAAAAGTCTGCGGCTTCAATGGCAAATTTTTCTGAGAGTTGCTGGCAATCATAGGTATAAATCTTATCGCTGATTTGGTTTTTTTGTTCAAATGATTTGAGTTCAAGCTCAATTTTTTCTCTTAATGCCTGTTTTGATATATGAATACCAGTGCAGGTTGTTTTGATCTCAGCCGGTTCTTGAAAGATTAACTCTAGTTCTCTTAAAAACTCTGTGTACTCCCAATCTTGAGCAATTAGACCAGCAATATTGGCTTTAAGGTTCAGAATGATTTTAAAGAAACGTTCTTTTTCTAATAGGGTAATCAGGGCGATATTGGAATTTTTGAAATAATCTAGCGTGCGGAGTTCACAAAACGTTTGAAGGAATTGTCCATTTTCATCATAGCTGGAAGATCCGTTCAAAATAGTGGCTTCATTCACGCCATCGTTGCGGATTAATGTAAGAGGAACATTATCGACAAATCCGTAGTCTTTTAGGTGGGGGAAGTTGAGTTTGACCTGCTCTAAAGAGGTTTGATCTATGAATTCTGTAAAGTGTTTACCAATGACCTCTTCTTGTTTGTAGCCAGTATAGGCTAACCATTGTGGACTGACCTCCAGTACATTACCGTCAACATCGAGTGATTGAACCATTTCCGATTGACTAGACAAGTCGGTCGAATGGGTCATGATTTTTCTTTTAAACACTGGGAGATTAGCCATTAATGTTCGAACTCTAAATAGAAGTTGAATATCCTTATATCTTAAAGGCTTTGTTAGGTATTAACAATAATGAGGCGGGTCACTCTTTTCAGGAAGTAAAACTGCCCGATCGTGGTTGTCATCCATTTTCAGGCAGTTTGGCAGAGAGTATGACGAGGATTAATAACCAATATTTTTATGATGTTCTTGCGGAATATCTTCTGCATCGGGTAACAAATACCACATTAAGTAATCAACAACCATTGGAACGATGACGGTATGGTTGTTTTCGGTTTCTTGAAGAAGTTTACGCATTTGTGCTTTCAGTTCTGGTCGATTAGACGTGTCCATAATAATGTCGATTTCTTCACCGAATTCCCTAATCGCTTCTTCAAAATCTGGGTAATTAGGTATTCCTAAATCGTTTGCTTCATCAATCAGGCCATTGGACATATTTGATTCACTGACGGCAACGATTTTAATGCGACTGTCACTGATTTGTGAGAACTGTTCAAAAAACTTTCCTCCGATTCTACCAAGGCCAATCATCAGTACTGAAATTTGTTTCATTCGTTCATTCCTTTAGAGAGCTTGCATTGGTTTCAATCTGTCGTTAGTGTAAGTACTTACGCAAGGCTCTGCTGGTTTGATAAGAGCATACGGATTAATATCCATGTGTTGTATCTATTGTTGAAGCGTGTTCCTAAAAATCATCCTCAACAAATTCAGAATAGATTGTATAAAAACCCTGTGGTTTTAATGGGGATTTGTCCCTTAAATTTCTTATGTGTAGAAAAATTCATTAATTCAGCTGTTTGATTGTGTTTTGTCAGCTCAATCACATTTGTTAAATTCAATCAGTGGTTAGCGACTTCATTCTTAATGCATGACAAGTTTTAAGGTATTGTTTTTACAGTTAGATTGTCTACTGATGTGATAAATTAACGAAACTTAGATTTTTAAGCTATCAAAATGAACCGTTTCTTTTTTAAACTGATTAATCCCCAGTCGGCTGAATTACCTTTTTATGAGCGACGACGGGTACAGATGACCAATGCTCTACTCATTATTATGGCAACGTCTATGGCGGTCATGTGTGTGTTGAATATTTTTGTCTTTAAAGAATACCCCTTAGCTGCCTTTGACGCTTTCGCAGCAGGTGTTCCTATCTATACCTATTACCGATTAAAGAAGCACCAGAATATTGAATGGGCCTCTTGGGTAGGGGCTCTGAGCATTTTCTTTGTCACAACCAGTTTTATCACCATAAACCAAAATGTTAATTTTGGAGCTATTTGGGTGGTTTTTCTGCCAATATTTGTGATGACGCTAGTCGGTGTGCGTCGCGGACTGATGCTCAGTGTCATCTACTATGTTTATATTGTCAGTATCAGCTTTTGGGGAATAGGTATTTGGCAAGAAGGTGATTGGGGATTTCAGTCAGCGACTCGTCTTTCTATCGCATTGGCTGCCCTGATTATTATTATCTATTTTTATGAACACTCTCTGTTTTTGTACCGGCAAAGGGAAGAGGAACATCTTAAAAAACTCAAAGTTTTGTCGACGCAAGATTTTTTAACTGGTTTGCATAATCGCGGCCATATTACGCAGATTTTGCAGGATGAGTTTGAGCGTGCACAGAGGTATGATTCAACCTTTAGCTTGGCGGTTTTAGATTTGGATGATTTTAAGAAAATCAACGATACCTATGGCCACAACGTTGGCGACAAGGTTTTGCAAAAAGTTTCCAAATGCCTACAAAGTCACTTGCGTAAAACAGAACATATTGGTCGATGGGGTGGTGAGGAGTTTTTAATTTTATTCCCCAATACGAAATTAGATGAGGCCTTGCAGGTGTGCCAAAAGTTAAATCAAATGCTTGAAGAAATGGACTTTGAAGATTTGGATTCAGTGACGACCTGTATCGGGGTTTGCGAATATGTTAAAGGGCATGATTTGAATCATTTGATTGCTGAGGCCGATAAAGCCTTGTATCAAGGTAAGCGAGATGGCAAAAATAAAGTCTTACCATGTTCAATGTTGTCATAGCTTGAATAGCAGTGTCACATAAGATGTTAATGTTAGTAATCTGGAGAATGTTATGAAAGTGGTGTCGTTTAGCTGCAAGATTTATGATCGTCAACAGTTATGCAAAACGTTACCGGCCGATTGGCAAAGTGAATATGTTGAGCCAGTTTTGGATAAACATACCGTTGTTTATGCCCAAGAAGCAGATGTGATTACCGCTTTTGTCAACGATCAGCTTGATGCCAGTATTTTGGAAACTTTAGCTGGTTATGGTGTCAAAATGGTCGCGTTGCGCTGTGCTGGGTTTAACAATGTGGATCTTGAGGCTGCCCAAAAACTTGGTGTTGCAGTTACGAGAGTGCCAGCCTATTCACCCTATGCGGTTGCAGAACACTCCATCGGCTTGATGTTGGCGCTTAATCGTAAGCTCTATAAAGCCTATAACCGAGTGCGTGAGGGTAATTTTGCACTGAATGGTATGCTGGGTTTTGATTTTCACAGTAAAACAGTCGGCATTATAGGGGCTGGTAAAATTGGTCGTTTAGTCGGCGAGCGTATGAAAGCGTTTGGTTGCGATGTGTTGGTATACGACCCATATTTATGTGAAGCCTGTGACGAGTTAGGATTAAAACAAGTTGAACTGGATGAGATTTATGCTCAAGCGGATGTGATTAGCTTGCACTGCCCGTTAACTCCTGAAACCAATCATCTGATTAACAATGATTCCATTGCCAAAATGAAAAAGGGTGTCATGTTAATCAATACCGGTCGAGGAGCTTTAATGGAACCCGAGTCGCTGGTTGAAAACCTAAAATCTGGTCAAATCGGTTATTTAGGGATGGATGTGTATGAAAAAGAAGGCGCGTTGTTTTTTGAAGATCATTCCTGCGAGATTATCCAAGACGATATTTTTGAACGCCTACTGACCTTTCCTAATGTACTGGTTACTGGGCATCAAGCGTACTTCACCCAAGAAGCATTGCGCCATATCGCCGAAACTACGCGCGATAATATTCAGGCGTTGATGGATGATAAAGAATTGGTGAATGTGGTTCGTGGTTAATCTACCGGCCGGTATAGTTTTAAGACTTGGCATTTAAAATGAAAAAGCCGCGAACACCTTGGTGAACGCGGTTTTATTTAGTTTAGATCGATATTTTTTAAAGTGTGGGTTTATTGTAACGGTTGTTCATTAACACATCCGCATCGGTAATATAAGATACGATCGGATAGCCACGGTTGATATAGCTCACCAGTTTTTTCTCAATGGTTTGAGCCTTCTCTTCTGTGGTTAAGACGATAAACAGCACATTCGACTCACCTTCGGAATGCCCATCCTGCACTCCCGAGTAGCCAAACCCTCTTGCATCGACTTGTGTGTAACCTGTTGCGCCAGCTTCTTTTAGAACCTTAATAAGCTCTCTTTCAAAAGTAGCGTTAACGATAATATGAACGGATTTTCCTTTCGTCATCTGTGGCATAACTCAACTCCTTTTAAAGTGCAGCGTACATAGTTGTCATTTGATAGAACAGTGGAATCCCTACGACCACATTGAATGGGAAGGTAATCCCTAAAGACAAAGTTAGGTAGTAAGAGGAATTGGCCTCTGGCACTCCATAACGCATGACGGGTGGAACCGCGATATAAGACGCACTGGCCGATAAAATAGCCAATAAGAAAGCGCCGCCAACTGAGAAACCAAGAATTGAAATTCCTACCATCATCCCAATGGTTCCGCCGACTAACGGCATGATAATCCCGAACGAAACTAGCGTAACGCCTGCTTGTTTAAGAGTATCGGCTTTCTTCGCCGCTTCCATCCCCATATCGAGCAAGAATAGACAAAGCACCCCCATGAAAATCTCTTGCGTGAATGGCTTAACTTTGTCTAAGGCTTCAGGTGAAGCAATCGCACCGATGACCATGGCTCCTAATAGAACCACCACACTACCGTTTGTGAAGGCTTCTTTTAGCAGTGGCCCCCATTCGGTTTTGACCTGTTCGGCTTGTCCACCTTGAGCATTTTCAGTCGCTGCCATTTGTTTGCGAACCATGGCGGCAATCACCAAACCAAAGATAATCGCTGGTGACTCCATAATCACCATCATGATGATTGGGTAGGTTTCGTAAGTGACGCCTGAAACTTCAAGAAAGGCGACCGCGGTTAAGAACGTTGCCGCACTAACGGAACCATAGTGAGCTGCAATGGCAGCAGCATCGAATTTACTGATCTTTTTTCTGAAGCGCAGAATAAAATAACCGATTAACGGTAAACCAAAACCAAGAATCACCCCCCAAAGAATACTGGATAGTGCTAAGCCAAGGTCTGCTCCATTTAGGGCGATTCCCCCTTTAAGACCAATGGCGAGTAGGAGGTAAATCCCTATCCCCTTAGTCATTCCCTCTGGGAACTTTAAATCTGAATTGATTAACTTGGCAAAGACCCCAAGCGCGAAAAACAGTACTGCCGGTATTAATAGACTATCTAATCCCATGATACTTCTCCGTTCAATCTTTTGAAGCAAGCTCCAAAAACTGTTGTCGTTTGATTTTACAAAACAGGGCAGTTGCCAGATTTGCGTGCATAATTCGTTAATAATCAACGCTGTTAATTTCAACGATTTTCATCATACGCAAATTTTAGGGCTGTTGGATTGAAGGTTTTTGGGTTACCTATAGTATTTAATCTATATCTGTATTTATGATAATAAGTTAATCGGGTGTCTGATTTGAGGGTTGACTTATGTAACAGCTTTTCGCTTTTTCCTTGGCATTGGAAAACATGTTTTTCATGGCTTTTCGACGGTAGCTGGCATCAATATATTCTTCAGGCTGAGAGCGGACGAGATAAATATAGTCACCTTTAGTAAGGTCGTTTATAGACCATTTAGGGTCTAAAGGATCGTCGATGCGAATTGGCGTAATTACAGCAACCCTCAGCTTAGGGTCTCGTTGTTTTAGGAGTGCCACTGTGCCGAGGTGAGCCTCGCTATGGAAGCTGCCATTCAGATGAATGACTTGATGCATTGGATTTTCTTGTAAGGCTCTTAAAATAGATTCTGCCATAGTATTGTCGCGTGCGAGTTGCGCGGCAAAACTATTGGCTTTACGTTTTTCATCCATTTTTCCATGACGCATTTCTTCCATAAATTCGTAGAACTTGGTTTGGTAAGCTTCATTATTTAAGAAAGATTGTTGCGCAATTGACGCTTTTTCACCGGCCGGTAATAAATCAATATAGCTTTTCCCATACTGGCCAATGCAGCGAACAATATCTCCAGGCGCGTTTGCGGCAACGACCGGAATAAAATGCTCTTTGGCAAATTCAACCATTGGTCGGTATGACGCAGAATAGTTCTGCCATGCAGGCGCTTCATTAATTAGAAATTTTTCACCCACTTCACTGTCCAGGTAGCGATTTAGAATGGTTTGTTGATCGCGTTCAAACATTTCCATGCTGAGTATTTGTTTGGGTCTTAACTGAAACAGTTCGCTTTGCAGTTGCATTTGTAAAAGGTGGGACGCGTGATTGCCGTGGTATTCGCCAATAAACACGACATCATAGTCTTTAAGGCTTTGGGCAAGTTTAGAAATATTTACCGGCCGTTTCGATTGGCTATCGATAATTATTCGGCTATAGGCGTGCGTGAGATTAATGGATTTTAAAGACTGGCTTTCGGGTGGCGAGTGATGAATGGGCTGGTTTTGGCAGCCAAATAATGCTGTGAAAAGGGTTGTGGCTGATAAGAACTTGAGTAACCGCATAGTCTCATTCCTAAAATCTTAAGTGTCTAAAGATTTTAAGGCTTATGCGATCAGAAGTTTGTCAATAAAGTGAAAATTCACCGGCCGGTAGAACTTGAAAAGAATACCGGCCGGTGAATTTCATCTTGTGTTTGACTTTTAGTGGTCAAACGGACTTACAGGCTTGCACCTGTGAAGACAAAGCTAAGTGAGCTTAAAAAAGCCACTGGTAAAAATGAGGATAAAAGTGCGACTTCTTTTAGGCCGTGAAAGTCTGAACCTTTTTTAGCGATTGATTTAAGTTGTGCGCGATTCTGTTTCATAATGAACTCCAGATAAATAAAATTAATTAACCATAAGATTTGTTAATGATTGTATTGGTCCGTGAAGCGCTTGTCAATTAATTTATAAGAAAAACTTATTAAGGATAATTAAAATTTATTTACAAAAATGTTACATTCTAATGTGTTGATATTAAAAGGGTAATTTCTAAAGTCTTTCTTTTTTTGGTGAAAGATAATGATGGAAAAAAGTATTTTTGGCTGAAACTAAGCGGTTAACTTTGGTTTTTATGAGTAGTTAACTATTTTTAAATAGTTCAAAAAGTATTTGACTGAGCGTGGAACTTATGAGGAAGTCTGGAACTATTAACAAAATTGCCAGATTTTATTGGCGACAAAAGCAAAAGCAGTTTATCATTTGCAGCAGCTTGAGGTGTTAACGCTTCCAAGTTAGCTAGGTTATTTACTTCAATACCCTAGAGTTAAAGTGTGATTTTATTGCTGAAAATGAGATAAGACTGAAAGAGCAATCTGAAGGTCTTTAATTATTTTAAAAATTTCGCTTAAACAAGAAAAGGCAGTCTGGAGCAATCTGGGCTGCTTTTTTTTTGGACAAAAAAACTTAAACCTACAAATGAGTAAAAAAATAGTCATGTTCTATTCGTGATGGAAAACGCCCTCAATTTTTTTATTCAAAATTTCGTTTCAAAGGCTTATTGTTCGCTTTCTTCTGTATTGGTTTGTCTGCATAAAAGCAAGGCGAGGGCTAAAAGTAGTGCTTGTGCGAAAGCCATTTGAAATAAGCTGTGATGCACAAAAGGTAAAACTAATGCGGTGACTAAGCCTGAAATACCCATTTGAAATAGGCTTTGCATGGCACTGGCGAGTCCCCGTTTTTCTGGAAAACAGTCTAGTCCAGAGATACTTAGGCTAGGATTAGCCATTGAAAAACCTATTGCATAGAGCGCAATTGGCAACATGACACTGAAAATGTTTGGAGTCGCTGATGTTTGTAAAAACAGATTTAAGCTGACTGCAAAGACACTGACTCCAAAGGCAATTTGTAGCAGTTTGCCGGCTGGTAATGTATGGCTGAACCTGTGAACGACCCAGGAACCTAATAAAATTCCGCTGACCATTGGAACAAAGAACTGTCCAAAATCTTGTTCTCCTAAGTGGAGGTGATCGTAAAGGATGCTTGTTGAACCGGCAACATATAAAAAAAATCCTCCCATTAAACAGCCTTGAGCCAACACGATTTTTAAAAATGTTGGATGTTTCAAACTTAACCAGTAGCTTTGAGCGACTATTTTTGGATGAAGTGACTGAGTGGTTCCTTTAAGCTGAGTTTCAGAGACTTTAAGTCCTACAAGGCAGAATAGTAGTAATCCATAAAGTGCCAAAAATACAAACACCGACCGCCATCCAAAATTCACTTCTAAATAACCACCGATTATTGGGGCTACAGCTGGTGCGGCTGAAAATAGCATCATCATAAGCGCCATTGCTCTCTGAGCTTCAATGCTATCAAAATAGTCTCGAACCATTGCACGACTAGCAATTAGACTTCCCGCAGCCATAATTCCTTGTAAAGCACGACCCAGCAGTAAATGTTGAAAATCATTGGCTAACGCGCATAACACCGAGGCAAGAAAATAGCCGGTTAAACTGACGAGAATAATGGGTTGTCGGCCAAAACGGTCACTTAAAGGCCCCCACATTAAAGTTGCGATGGCAAAACTTAGAAGATAAATCGACAAAGATTGCGTTAATAGCTCGCGACTTATATCCAAACTGGCTTCAATCGCAGGAAAAGAAGGGAGGTAGGTGTCAATGCTGAAAGGCGCTAATATTCCAATCAATGCAGCCACTAAAATGAAAAGAAATGAATGCATGCTTTTCCTAAAATTCGAATGTCTATGCAGCAGTCTATCTGCAAAAGGCCAGTGTTCTTATCTCATCGTAAATTATTTCTAGCTTCAGGAAGTATTTTTACTTGAATAGGTTAATTTACAGGAATTAGAATCTATAAAAAGAAGTCTTATTATCTCTTAATTTGACGATATTTGTATTCGTTTAGAGCCCTGTATGTGAAGGTAGTAATATTTGAAATTGGGGCTGTACTTATATCAATTTTATCAAATGACCTCAGAGTGACTTAACAAATTAATTTAAATTGGATTAGTAGGCAATGTATTTTAGATGTCTATGAATCTGCTTCTATAAAGTGGTGCTCTAAATGATTTTTAGAGAGGTTTATATATTTGTCTGATAAAAAAAGCTGATTGGCGACGATAGAAAATTTGCACCATAATGAAAGAGATATAATTAATTGAGTATTAATTAAGTCATTTTATGGTTTTATTTAAAGGAGTAAGTGATGTTAATGACTAGATATATGGGGTTGCCTTTACTAGCGTTCTTTATTTTGCTATCGGGCTTTTTTTCACAGCAGGTAGTAGCAAAAGAGTTGAATAACGAAGAAGCCATGAATGGCTTAAAAACGATGCATGTTATTTATGATATTAGGAAGTCCAATCCAAAGGCCATGTTGGTTTACCTAAAGGGAATAGAGTCAAACCGTGCTAACTTAATTAAAGAAGGTGTTGAACCTCATCAACGAATTATTTTTATTGCGAGTGCAGTCAAGTTTATTACGACAAAGCCAGCTGAAGACGTTGAGTTGGAATATGGGCCAGTTTTAGATGATGTTGCAGCGCAAATCGAAAAGCTGGTTAGTCTAGGGGTGAAGATGGAAGTGTGTTCTGCCGCGACGCGTGCCTTTAACGTTGATAACGATACCTTGTTGCCAGGTATTAAAGCTGTTCGTTCAGGTTTTTTATCCGTGATGGGGTGGCAGGCGCAAGGGTATAGTCTTGTGCCCGTGTATGACTAAATTTTTATCGCCTTGATGTTAGGTTGTATTTTTTAAGTGTTTGAAAATTTGCTTAAAAAATTATTCCTGCCAGCGTCGTTTTAAATTATGGATATAAATTATCAAAATAAAAAACGACGTTGAAATTAAACCGAGTATCAATAATGTCCAGTTTTCTTCAGGAATAGTGTCAAGAAGAATAAGTTTTCGAATGACGACCACAAAGGCAATTTCAAGAAACGTTAATGCGTAGACAAAGCTATCGTTTATAAAAAGTGCTTTTACAATGGCAAGCACGATAAGAGTAAATAGGGCGTCAGTGAGAAGAATTTTCATTGATGGGAAGTCTAAGGTGCCTTGTATCAAAATAAACTCAAACAGTTTGTTCGAAATACTAAAGAGGCATGTAATTAGATAAATAATCATAAAAGCGATAAAGAAAAGGCGCACGGCTTTTACTAGAGTCGCGAAGCCATTTTCGACTTGTACTTCAAAGATGTTTTTGATATTTGTTGAGGTGTTGTTTTTTTGTGTCATTGTGAGTTTTCAATTTTGCGTGATGATTTCCAAGAAGCTTTATGTTTATTGGAGAAATTAGGAATGTAAAAAGCCCACTAAGGGGAAACCATAGTGGGCTTTGGGGTAATAGGTCTTAAGCATTAAGACGGGTGTTACACTTCCATAAAGTCCAGCATACCTTCTGCAGCTTTACGACCTTCTGCAATAGCATTTACTACTAGTGAAGAACCTCGAACCATATCACCACCTGCAAACACTTTCGGGTTTGAGGTTTGGAATTGGTATAGGCTATCTTCTGAAGCGATAACACCGTTCCAGTTATTCAGTTCAATGTTGAAGTCTTTAAACCATTCCGGTGGGTTTGGTTGGAAACCAAATGCCACGATGACAGCGTCACATGGAATGATTTCTTCAGATCCTTCAACGATTTCTGCACGGCGACGTCCGTTTTCGTCGGGTTCACCCATCTTAGTTTGAACAACTTTGATGCCTTCGACCTTACCATCACCGATGACTTCAACCGGCGATAGGTTAAATTTGAATTGAACACCTTCCTCTTTCGCATTTTTCACTTCAGCACGCGAACCAGGCATGTTCTCTTCATCACGACGGTACACACAATACACTTCATCGGCACCTTGACGAATAGAAGTACGAGTACAGTCCATCGTGGTGTCACCACCACCAAGAACGACGACACGTTTGCCTTCCATTGAGACGTAAGGCTCTGGTGTGTTTTCGTAACCGAGCACGTTTTTCACATTGCCGATTAGGAAATCTAGTGCTTTATAAACACCTGGAAGATCTTCGCCTGGAAAACGACCGGCCATTGGCTTGTAGGTACCCATTCCAAGGAAAACCGCATCATGGTTATCGATCAGCTCTTGGAACTGAATGTCTTTACCGACTTCCACGCCACAATGGAATTCAATTCCCATGGACTCAAGAATTTCTCGACGTTTTTGTACGACTTCTTTATCCAATTTGAATTGTGGAATACCGAAAGTGAGTAGGCCACCGATTTGTGGTTGTTTCTCATACACAATCGGCTTAACCCCATTACGGATTAGAATGTCTGCAGCAGCAATCCCAGCTGGTCCTGCACCTACGATGGCAACTTTTTTGTCGGTCATTTGCACATCAGATAAATCAGGCTTCCAGCCCATTGCAAATGCGGTGTCAGTAATGAACTTCTCAACCTGACCGATAGTGACTGCACCAAAGTTGGTGTCTTCAAGAGTACAAGCTTGTTCACACAAACGGTCTTGTGGACAGATACGGCCACACATTTCTGGCAGAGAGTTCGATTTATGGGAAATCTCAACCGCTTCCATAATGTTGCCCTCTGCAACCAGTTTCAACCAGTTTGGGATATAGTTATGAACAGGGCAGGCAAATTCGCAGTATGGATTACCACAGTGCAGACAACGATCTGCCTGTGCCATTGCATCTTTCATTTCGAAAGGTGCGTAAATTTCTTTGAATTCGACCTTGCGTTCTTGAGCCGGCTTCTTTTCAGGAAGCTGGCGGTTTAATTCTAAAAATTGTCTTACATTTGGCATTTTTAAATTCCTTCCACTTCCTTAATCAGCTTGCTTAGCGAACAGTTCAAATAAGTGTTCGATATCAATTGAACGAGATTTCACTAACCAGAAATCACCAATCATGCGGCTGAAGTTATTCAGTACTTCTGTTCCCCATGGGCTGTTGGTTTTTTCAACGTATTCAGTCAATAGGTCTTTCAGGTATAAGCGGTAGGCTTCAGTCTGTTCCGTATCAATACGAATGGCTTCAACCATTTCAGGGTTAATGCGGTCTGGTAGTGTACGATCTTGATCTAAGATGAACGCCATCCCTCCTGACATACCGGCACCGAAGTTGACACCGACCTGTCCAAGAGAAACCACTGTACCACCGGTCATGTATTCACAACCGTGATCCCCAAGACCTTCTGTGACGGCAACAGCACCCGAGTTACGAACGCCGAAGCGCTCACCACCGGTACCATTGGCAAATAATTTACCGCCTGTTGCACCGTAAAGACAGGTATTACCGACGATTGGCGTGTTGCGTGCATCGAAAACACTACCGGCCGGTGGGCGAATCACGATTTCACCGCCTGCCATTCCTTTACCGACGTAGTCATTGGCATCGCCTTCAAGATGAAGATTTAAACCATCAACGTTAAACACACCAAATGACTGACCAGCAATCCCCGTCAGTTTTAGCGTAATAGGTTGGTTTTTCATGCCATTGTTACCGTAACGCTGAGCGATTTCACCCGCAACACGTGCACCGATAGAGCGGCCTGTATTCACCAAGTTAAACTCGAAAGTTCCACCAGATTTCGCCTCAATTGCTGGCAAGGTTGCTTGAACCATTTCTTCAGCAATATGGCCGTGATCCCATGGATTGTTCTTATTCACTTGAACCGTTTGTGGTTTATCCGCAGGAACGCCACCATCTGTCATGAATGCAGATAGATCGATGTTTTTCTGTTTCTCTGTCAGAGGCTCATCAATCATCTTCAATAAATCGACACGACCAACAAGTTCACCTAGTGAGCGTACTCCTAATTTTGCCATCCATTCGCGAGTTTCTTCAGCAACAAAATGGAAGTAGTTCATGACCATTTCAGGTAGCCCAACAAAGTGTTCTTTACGCAGACGTTCGTTTTGTGTCGCAACACCTACTGCACAAGTATTCAAGTGACAGATACGTAGGTACTTACAACCTAGTGCAATCATTGGCACGGTTCCGAAGCCAAAAGATTCGGCACCTAGGATGGCTGCTTTAATCACGTCAAGACCAGTTTTCAGACCACCATCGGCCTGAAGGATGACTTGTCCACGAAGATCGTTGGCACGAAGCACTTGATGCGCTTCGGCAAGACCCATTTCAAATGGGTTACCAGCATATTTTACCGAGGTCATTGGAGAGGCACCGGTACCACCGTCGTAACCAGAGATAGTGATTAAGTCAGCGTACGCTTTTGCAACACCGGCTGCAATCGTACCGACACCCGGCTCAGCAACCAGCTTGACGGAAACCAGTGCATTCGGGTTGATTTGCTTCAGGTCGAAAATCAGCTGCGCCAAATCCTCAATCGAATAAATATCGTGATGCGGTGGCGGAGAAATCAGTGTCACGCCCGGAACCGAATGACGAAGTTTTGCAATCGTTAAATCAACTTTGTGGCCCGGTAGTTGACCACCTTCACCTGGTTTTGCACCTTGCGCTACTTTAATTTGTAGCACTTCCGCGTTACGTAGGTAGTGAGCGGTGACTCCAAAACGACCAGAGGCAATCTGCTTAATCTTCGACATTTTTTCTGTGCCGTAACGTGAAGGATCTTCTGCACCTTCACCCGAGTTTGAACGTGCTCCTAAACGGTTCATAGCAGTTGCCAACGCTTCGTGTGCTTCTGGAGAAAGTGCTCCCAGAGAGATACCAGCCGAATCAAAGCGTTTGAAAATAGACTCTTTCGGTTCAACTTCTGAGATATCAATAGCATTGGTATCTTCTTTGAAGGTGAAAAGGTCTCGAATCGTCATCGCAGGGCGGTTATTAACCAATTCACGGAATTTGTCATAAGACGCTTGGTCATTTTTCTGAACCGCTTCACGGATCGAGTTCACTACTTCTGGATTGAATGCATGGTACTCACCACCGTGAACGTATTTGAAAATCCCACCTTGATCAAGTGGCTTGCGAGGGTTGAATGCTGTCCACGCTAAACGACGTTGATCCATTTCAAGGTGTTCAAAGTTTGTCCCTTGGATACGAGAAGGTGTTCCTGTGAAACAAAGGTCTACGATTTCAGAACTCAAGCCAACGGCTTCAAATAATTGGGAACCACGGTAAGAGGTAATCGTTGAAATCCCCATTTTCGAAAGGATTTTGAACAGCCCTTTGTTAATCCCTTTGCGGTAGTTCGCAATAAACTTATTCAGAGTGATTTCTTGATCCAACTCTTTGGTGCGACGCATGTCGTCAATCACTTGATATGCCATGTAAGGGAATACTGCTGTTGCACCATAACCGAATAGCACCGCAAAATGATGTGGGTCACGAGCGGTTGCTGTTTCGACAATAATGTTTGATTCTGTACGCAAGCCGACATTGATCAAGTGATGGTGAACCGCCCCTGTCGCCATAATTGCAGGGATAGAGACTTGACCGTTTTCAATATTGTTATCACTCAGGATTAACAAAGTTTTACCAGCCGCAGAGGCTTTTTCAGCCGCAGAACAAACATCATTAATCGCTTGCTCTAAACCTTTCTCTTCATGGTTGTAGTGCAGTGAAATGACTTCATGTTGATAATCAGCATCTTCCAAGTTTAGCAATTGTTGCATCATAGCTGGGCTAAGAATTGGCGAGCTAGCTTCCAAACGACGTGCGTGATCTGGGCCTTCTTCAAACATGTTTAGCTCTTTACCGAAACAGGTATTTAGAGACATAACAATATTTTCACGCAATGGATCGATTGGCGGGTTAGTGACCTGAGCAAACATTTGGCGGAAGTAGTCAAATACTGAACGTGCTTTGTGTGAGAACACAGGAAGTGGGGCATCGTCACCCATTGAAACGGTCGCTTCTTGACCGTCTTCTGCAAGCACACGAATGACTGCATCACGCTCTTCAAAAGTCACTTGGAAGTACTTCTGATAAATATCGGCAGTTTTGTCATCCCAACTGAAGGTTTCTTGGATGTCATCCAGTTTCTCTTCTAGATGCATGTAACCTTTGTCCATCCATTCACGGTATGGCTTTTGGTTTTTCAGTTGGTCATCAATGATTTCAGGTTTTAATAGGGTTCCGCTTTCAAGGTCAACCGCAATCATTTGGCCTGGCTTAAGGCGGCCTTTTTCAACCACATCTTCAGGCGCATAGTTATAAACACCGATTTCAGACGCAAAAGTGATGTGGCGGTCTTTGGTAATGACATAACGCGTTGGACGCAGACCATTTCGGTCAACACCACAAATCGCATATTTGCCCGTGTTTAGAACCATGCCGGCCGGACCATCCCAAGGCTCCATGTGCATAGAGTTATATTCTAGGAAGGCTTTTTTATCAGGATCCATGTGTGGAATGTTCTGCCACGCAGGCGGCACTAACAAGCGCAATGCTTGGAAGATGTGCATGTCACCCATCATCAATACTTCCAACATGTTATCCAGCGAGTTGGAGTCAGAGCCAGTTTGAGCAACCAACGGTTTTAGCTCGCCGAGCTCTGGCAGTAAGGGAGTTTCGAATTTCTGTTGACGTGCTAAGGCCCAATTACGGTTACCTTTAATGGTATTCAACTCACCGTTGTGCGCTAGGAAACGGAAAGGTTGAGCTAGGCGCCATTGTGGTGTCGTGTTAGTTGAGAAACGCTGGTGATATGAAATGACGGACGAGGCAAATGCATCGTTTTCTAGGTCAGCATAGAACTTTGGAAGTTCACGAGGCATAACCAAGCCTTTATAGGCCAACAGTTGACTATTTAGAGAAGCCACATAAAAAGTTGCGTCTTGTGGTTCGATTTCCATTTCTGTTTGGCGACGAGCAGTGAATAGACAGCGATTGAATTCTGCTTCGTTCATTGAGTCTGGTGCATTCACAAATACCTGCTCAATTAGCGGCTCCATACCTGCTGCTTGTGCCCCTAAAACCTCTGAACGAACTGGAACTTTACGCCATCCAGCAACATTTAGACCTTTTGCGGTCAGTTTGGCTTCCAGTGTTGAACGTGCCAAATCTGCTTTCGCTGAATCTTGGTTTAGGAAAATCATCCCAGCGGCATAGATACTTGAAAGGCTGAAGCCAGCATCTGCGGCAACGCTTTCTAAAAACGCCTGTGGTTTTTTGATTAGAAGTCCACAACCATCACCTGTACAACAGTCAGCGGCGACACCACCGCGGTGAGTCATGTTCGCGAGAGATTCAATGGCGGTTTGTACGACCCAGTGACTCGGTTTGTCGTCCATATTGGCGATCAAACCAAATCCACAGTTCTCCTTCTCAAACTCTGGAGAGTAGAGGCCTGTTAAATCCAAGCCTGCGTGCGATTGTAATGGATTCATAATCAGTTTCCTGTTTGTCATTTCATGCTTAAACTCAATTTAATACATTGATTTTTAAGCGTTTTATTTATCAAGACGCGTTTCTATATAAAAATAGGGCGCGGAATTATACTGTAATTCCTGCCTTTAAAGCAAATCGAGCTAACGACGTAGATTTTCAAGTGACAGAGTGTTGTCATCTTTTGAAAATGTGACCGGCCGGTAGAAAACCTTTACTGCAACTAAGACTGAATTTGAATAAGTGGTGATGTTTTTTATAGTCTTAAAGCGCAAAAGACCAACGCAAAAAAATGCGCTGGTCTAATTTTTAAGATAGAAAGGTTATTTCTTTATTAGGCTGACGCCATCCATTTCTTCAGGTTGTGGAATTTCCATCAAATCCAAAATAGTTGGCATCACGTCTGGAAGACGGCCACCTTCACGAAGCTCTAGTTTCTTTGGCCCAAAATACGCAAGTGGCACAGGGAAAGTTGTGTGCGAGGTGAAGGGTTCTCCGGTTTCTGGATCTTGCAACATTTCAATATTGCCATGGTCGGCCGTAACAATTACTTGACCATTGGCTTTTTCAATTGCATCTAAAATTTTTCCTAGTGCTTCATCCACCGCTTCAACGGCTTTGATACAGGCTTCTAGAATTCCAGAGTGTCCAACCATATCTGGGTTGGCGATATTGCAAACAAAAGTATCGTAAGCCCCAGATTCAATTGCATCCACTAACTTTTCAGTCAATTCACCGACGCTCATTTCTGGCTGTAAGTCGTAGGTGCGAACCTTTGGTGACGGAATTAAAATACGATCTTCACCACGATAAGGTTGTTCAACACCGCCATTCAAGAAAAAGGTGACATGCGCGTATTTTTCGGTTTCAGCAATTCTCAGTTGACGAAGTTTTAGGTTTGATATCACTTCACCGAAGGTGTTTTTCAGACTGGTTGGGCGATAGGCAATAGTTGCACCGAAGTTTTCAAAGTTTTTGTGATATTCGGTCAGAGTAACAAATGCCGCCAGTAAAGGTGTGTTGCAACGGTGGAATTCCGCAAAGTCGCTTAAGATAAATGCACGCGTCAGTTGTCGAGTTCGGTCTGCGCGGAAATTCATAAAGATGATTGAGTCACCATCTTTGACTTTAGTTTTTTTGCCTTTTTTATTTAGGATGACTGTCGGCTGGATGAATTCATCTGTTTCGCCGCGTTCATAAGCCATTTCAACCGCTTGTTTTGCGTTATCTGCTTTGAATTCACCTTTGCCGCAAGCAATCAGTGAATAGGCCGCTTCAGTTCGGTCCCAGCGAGTGTCGCGATCCATTGCATAGAAGCGGCCAATAATTGAACCAATGGAGATGTTGGCGTTCAGGTCACTAATATGGTTTTCAATTTGTTCAATGTATTTCAAGGTGCTTTGCGGTGCAACGTCACGTCCGTCTGAAAAAATGTGTAAAACTGTTTTGGCATTATTGTCAGCACATAATTTTAGCGCGGCTTTGATATGGTTAAGATGAGAGTGAACACCTCCATCGGATAGCAGTCCCATAATGTGAACGGTACGGTCGCGTTTGACAGCTTCTAAAACGGCTTTGTTCAGGGCGTTGTTGTTAAAAAATCGACCATCGTCAATGTCTTTTTGAATTCGGGTCAGTTCTTGGTAAACCACTCTTCCGGCACCTAAGTTAGTGTGTCCGACTTCTGAATTTCCCATTTGACCGGTTGGCAAACCTACATCCATACCTGAGGTACTAATTAACGTGTTTGGGTTTTTAGCCATTAACTTGTCAAAGTTTGGTGTGTTGGCTTGTGCAATCGCATTGTGAGCTTCTTCTTCGCGATGCCCCCATCCATCAAGGATAATCAGTCCAGTTGGTCGGTTTTTAATTTTGATTTTTGGCTTTAAATCTTGGCCCATGTGTACTACACCATTTTAAAAGTTTATAAATTCCGTTTATTGTAGCGATTTTCGCTGTTAAAATCATCGGGTTTAATTAAGCGTATCAAGGGAATATGAATGTTTGGTGAATTTGTCGAAGAACAATTTCTACTGTTTGTTGCTTTAGTGGTTGTTGTATTAATGCTGATTTACAGTTACGTGGGTGACAAGTTAGCGGGTTTCAAAACTGTCAGCGCGGATGAAGCGATTCGTTTATATAATGATGATGCGTTTGTCTTGGATGTTCGCTCAAGCAGTGAATTTAAAGACGGGTTCATCGGCGAAGCAACGAATGTTGCGGTGGGTGATTTAGCAAATAACTTAAACAAGTTACCAAGTGATAAATCAAAACCGATTTTGGTGTATTGTTTAAGTGGTGGGCGGTCTGCACGAGCTGCGGGTACATTGGTTAAAAATGGATATACAGAAGTAAGCAATCTGCGTGGTGGAATTACAGCGTGGAAGGCTGCGAACTTGCCATTGAACAAACAAAAATCAAAGAAAAGCCGAAAAAAGTAACTTCGGCGAAGTCGAACACTAAAAAACAAACTTCGCCGCAAAAGGAATCAAGCATGCAAAACGTCACGATTTATCTAACGAATTACTGTCCATTTTGTACTATGGCAAAACGCCTTTTAGACGGAAAGGGTGTCAGCTACGATGTGATTGATGTGGGTAATTCCAAGGATGACTGGGCGGCAATGGAAGCTAGAACAGGTCGTAATACCGTGCCACAAATTTATGTCGGTGAACATCATGTTGGCGGTTTTGATGATTTGTCAGCGGCGGATAAAAGTGGTCAACTGGATCAGCTTTTAAACGGCTAATTTCTCAAATAGATAATTTAAATTTACATGTCAGGATAGAAGAATGTCTGAACAAGCTCAAAAAACCTTTCAAATCCAAAAAATCTACACCAAAAATGTATCATTCGAGTCACCGAATACCCCTGAGTTATTCACGACCGAATTTCAGCCGCAATTAAATGTTGACTTGAATGTTGAAAGCAAAGGCTTGCAGGAAGGTGTCTATCATGTACTGCTAAGAGTTACAGCGACGACTAAAGTTGAAGATAAAACTGCTTTCTTGTGTGAAGTTGAGCAAGCAGGAATCTTTACGTTGGTTGGTTTTACGGAAGAAGAAATGGGTTACATGCTTGGTTCTCAATGTCCAAATACGTTGTTCCCTTATGTTCGTGAAGCGATTTCAGATCTAGTAACGAAAGGGGGCTTTCCTCAGTTGCTATTGGAACCAGTCAATTTCGATGCGATGTATATGGAGCATCTTCAAGCTCAGCAACCGTCAGAAACCGCTCAGTAAAAGAGTTGATTTAGTTAGAAGAGATTAAAAGGCGGTTTTACCGCCTTTTCTTTTGGTGAAAAGATATGTCTGAAAATACTCAACTGCAAACGGCAATATCCTCAGAGCATTTACCGGCCGGTGGTGTTTGTAAGATTGCTGTTTTAGGAGCGGGTGCTTGGGGGACTGCTTTGGCAATTCATCTTGCTAGGGTTGGTCATGACGTTAGACTTTGGGCGCATGCAGAATCGAGCGTTCTCCGTATGCAATCAGAACAAGAGAATGCGCGTTATTTGCCTGGAGTTAAGTTTCCTGAGAATTTACAGGTGTCGAGTGATTTGAAGAGTTTGGTTTCCTGTGTGGATGCTGTTTTGGTTGTCGTTCCAAGTCATGTCTTTCGAGAAGTGCTTGAAAAGTTAAAACAAAGTATACCGGCCGGTGTTTTTGATGAGCTTCCAGTTGCTTGGGCGACGAAAGGATTTGAACCTGATTCTTTGTTATTGCTTCATAAAGTGGCCAAGCAGGTTCTGGGTGAGAATGCTAATCTTTCTGTATTATCAGGACCTACCTTTGCAGCGGAAGTTGCATTGGGGAAGCCGACAGCAATGGTGAGTGCTTCAAAAGATGCCAAGCAAGCGGAGTTTTGGGCTCAAATATTCCATCATCAAAGCTTTCGCATGTACACTCAAACAGACATGGTCGGCGTTGAAATAGGTGGCGCCTATAAAAATATCATGGCTATAGCGACTGGAGTGTCTGATGGTTTGGAGCTTGGGGCGAACGCTCGTGCAGCATTAATTTCCCGTGGTTTGGTTGAAATGATGCGTTTGAGTCAGGCGCTTGGTGGGCAGGCTGAAACTATGATGGGGTTGGCTGGATTAGGTGATTTGGTTTTAACGTGTACGGATGACTTGTCTCGTAATCGTCGCTTTGGTTATCAGCTTGCGCAGAAGGGCGCTGAAGTCAATCAAGTGATTGAAAAAATCGGTCAGGTCGTTGAGGGTGTAAAAGCGGTTCGCTCAGTGAAGAAGATTGCGGATAATTTAGCGTTGGACTTGCCGATTATGCAGCAAGTATATGACTTAGTTGAAGCCAAAATTACTCCGCAACAAGCGGCTGTGGCTTTATTGGCAAGAGATGGAAAAGCGGAGTCGAGCTGAGCACAGCATTTGATGTGCTCGATTTGGCTTAGTTCAGTTCCATATTAAAATCGAGTTGGCGCCACGCTTCATAGGCCATTACTGATACAGCATTGGCAAGGTTTAAACTGCGACCGCCCGGTACCATTGGGATGGTCAAGCGTTGCTCAAAGGGTAAGCTTTCAATAATGTCCATCGGTAAGCCGCGGCTTTCTGGACCAAATAAAAACGCGTCACCGTTTTCAAATGTCTCTTCGGTATAATAGCGTGTGGTTTTAGTGGTCAGCGCAAAAACACGATTCGGTTTTATTGTATCCAAGCAAGCTTGTAGGTTTTCATGTTCATGGACCTTGGCGAGTTCTTTATAATCAAGTCCCGCTCGGCGAACCTTTTTCTCGCTCAAATCAAACATGATAGGGTGAATTAAGTGAAGGTGTGCCCCCATGTTTGCGCTTAAGCGAATTAATGCGCCAGTATTTTGAGGGATCTCAGGTTCGTAAAGAATAATATGAATCATATAAATAAGTTCCAAATTAAAGTTGGACTAAATAAAAGTAATGAATAGGTAGTCGTTTATGGATTTGTCAGTTAATTTGTGTGGCATTACGTTTCAGTCGCCGGTGGCGATGGCATCGGGTAATGCGGGGTACGGCATAGAATACCAAGCAGTCTCTGGCTTTTCCAATAAAGATGTTGGTGCGGTGTTTTTGAAAGGCACAACTTTGCAGCCTAAGTTAGGGAATAAGCCTGAACGTGTCATGGAGTCGCCGAGTGGTTTATTAAACTCTGTCGGTTTGCAAAATCCAGGGGCGAAAGAAGTCATCGAACAATATATTTCAAGACTGAATATGGAAGACACTCGCTACATCATTAATGTATCGGGATCTTCCATTGAAGAATACGCTCAAGTTGTTGAGATGTTTGATCAAACTGCACTGCCTGCGATTGAAATTAATATTTCGTGTCCGAATGTTAAAAAAGGTGGTGCAGCTTTTGGTAATGATCCTGACATGGCCGCAAAAGTTGTAGAAGCTTGTCGTGCGGCAACTTCAAAGCCATTGATTGTTAAATTATCACCGAATCAGACTGATATTGCGGAAGGCGCGCGTCGAGTGATTGATGCGGGTGCTGATGCATTGTCTGCAATTAACACTTTAATGGGTATGCAGATCGATATCCATTCACAGATGCCTACTTTAGGGAATAATCAAGGTGGATTGTCTGGTCCTGCTATTAAGCCGGTTGCTTTGCTAAAAGTGCATCAGGTCTATCAAGTGGCCAAACAGCATGATATTCCAATTATTGGGCTGGGTGGTATTGCCTCTGCTGAAGATGCGATTGAATTTTTCTTAGCAGGTGCTTCGATGGTTGCGATAGGAACCGCAATTGCTAAAGACCCTTTGATTGTTAAAAAAGTTAATAAGGGTGTTGCGAAATATATGAAGCAGCATAATGTGAATTCCGTTGCAGAGTTGACCGGCCGGTTAAAGTTACATACAGATACCGTTTTATGCGGTTAGAAAAGTCTTTTTTGTCCAATTTCTGCGTTGTCGGCTTTTTCTCAAATCTTATGTATTGCCTATACACTTCGATTTTCGAAAAAACTTTACGTCTTGAACTTGAATCAAAAAAATCTCTTTTCTAAAAATAATTCAGAATTTAAAAAACTAAGTGATTATTAAGAAACGATGAAAACAGTAAATGAGCAATTAGCCATCATTAAACGTGGTGCAGAAGAAATTCTAGTCGAAAAAGAATTAATCGAAAAACTAGAGACGGGTAAGCCTTTAAAAGTGAAGGCTGGGTTTGATCCAACAGCGCCAGATCTACATTTGGGACATACTGTCTTAATTAATAAGTTAAAACAATTTCAAGATTTGGGTCACGAAATTTTATTTCTAATTGGTGATTTCACCGCGATGATTGGTGATCCGACAGGTAAAAGTGTGACGCGTCCGCCTTTATCTAAAGAAGATGTACTGCGTAATGCTGAAACTTATAAAGAGCAAGTGTTTAAGATTCTTGATCCAGCTAAAACCAAAGTGGTTTTCAATTCGGAATGGATGTCCAAGCTTTCCGCAGCAGATATGATTCAGCTTGCAGGAACGACCACTGTCGCACGAATGTTAGAGCGTAATGACTTCGGTGATCGTTATTCTTCAAACACACCGATCGCAATTCACGAATTTCTGTATCCTTTGGTTCAAGGTTATGACTCGGTTGCAATGGAGGCAGATATTGAATTGGGTGGGACGGATCAGAAATTCAACTTATTGATGGGGCGTACACTGCAACAGCATTACGGTAAGCCTGCACAATGCACCTTGACCATGCCAATTCTTGAAGGGTTAGATGGTGTGCAAAAGATGTCCAAGTCTTTGGGTAACTATATTGGTATTAAAGATGAACCCAATGATATGTTCGGTAAAGTGATGTCAGTTTCAGATGAATTGATGTGGCGTTACTATGAGTTATTGTCATTTGAATCGCTAGAAACCATTGAAGGGTTAAAGCAAGCGGTAGCAGAGGGAGAAAATCCTCGTAATGTCAAAGTGAAGTTGGCAATGGAATTGATTGAGCGTTTCCATAATAAAGAAGCCGCAGAATCTGCATTAAAAGACTTTGAGACAAAATTTTCTAAAAACGCTATTCCGGATGAAATGCCAGAAGTGTCATTAGAAGGTGAAATGCCACTTGCGAATTTATTAAAAGAAGCGGGCTTGGTTGGATCCACTTCTGATGGTCATCGAATGACAAAACAAGGCGCTGTGAAAATTAATGGTGAGAAAGTTTCTGATTCTCGTCAAACTATACCGGCCGGTACAACTTCGGTTTATCAAGTTGGTAAGCGTAAGTTTGCTCGAGTAACGGTTAACTAAGTTTAGTTTTTGTCATATATGTAAAGAAAACCCGTTTTGAAAACATTCAAAACGGGTTTTTTGGTTTATGGAAGCCTAATGAATAGATTCATTTACCGGCCGGTCCGGATTGGCTAGGGGGATAAAAAGAGTTTAAAGCGTATTTTGTGAATAACTCTGTGGATAATTTTGTATAAGGTGGATGTTTTTGTGGGTAAGTAAGGGAGTTGAAATTAATTTAAACTTTTTTCAATTTTTTGTAAAAAAAGACTTGCGTTCATTTTAGAAATCCCTAGAATACGCACCTGTCTTGAGGGGCAGCG
>Ga0193952_1000002_pt1 | contig 203536 bp, 186 predicted proteins | sample BB_3_MG_FD_140368 | JGI IMG/M metagenome (GOLD analysis project Ga0193952, IMG submission 140368) | Microbial mat bacterial communities from the Broadkill River, Lewes, Delaware, United States - BB_3_MG | ecosystem: Environmental > Aquatic > Freshwater > River > Microbial mats | place: USA... | reverse complement strand
GAGATTGTAAAAAGGAGATATATCATGGCAATGGTAATCAACACAAATATGGGTGCCATCAACGCCCAACGTACCTTGGATCAAACTTCACGTGAACAATCCGTTTCAATGGAGCGTTTGACTTCAGGTTTAAGAATCAACAAAGCGGCAGATGATGCTGCGGGTCTTGCGGTAACAACCGGTATGACCACACAAATCAAAGGGACTGATCAAGCGATCCGAAACGCCAATGACTCAATTGGTATGTTACAGACACTTGATGGTGCGACTGAAGAAGTTGTCAATATGTTGCAACGTATGCGTGAGTTGGGTGTTCAATCCATGAACGGTACCTATAACGACGACAACCGTAAACAGATGCAAGCAGAGTTCAGTCAGCTTCAAGAAGAGATACAGCGTGTTGCCGATACCACTAAATTTAATGGTATGAATATTATGAACGGTAGTTCGTTTGGTTCCGCTGCAGTAACGGCTTCTTTTGCAGGAACTAGTGCAGGAGCACTTTCTGTAGCAGGTTCTAACGCTTCAGCCTTTAAAGCACATGTTGGATGGGAAGCCGGTTCAAATAACCGAATTGCTGTCGCAATGCTTAACTTCTCGACTTTAAGTGCAATTGGTGCGGCGGTTACGTTGCAGAGTGGTATTTCAACCTATGGTTCAGGTGTTGCTCTTGCTTCAACTGCGCTTACAGCCATTGATGGTAGCTTGTCTGTCATTAAAAACATGCAAGCGTACTGGGGTGCTGTGCAAAACCGTATGGAATCCACTGTATCGAATCTACAAAACGTGAATGAAAATATTATGGACTCTCGTTCATCAGTGATGGATGCAGATTTTGCGAAAGAAAGTGCCAACCTTGCTCGAACTCAGGTTCTACAACAAGCTGGTATGAGTATGTTGTCGCAGTCCAATAGTAACTCTCAAAACGTTCTCTCGCTACTTAGATAGTTGAGGGCGCTGATGAGTAGCACATAGGGGTGAAAGATTATGGATATTCAAAATGTTTCCAACAATATTTTCTCCCCTTCTGCTCAAAAAGTAACGGAAGTTACTCAGCGTGTAGAAGGGGGAGACCCTAAGAGTTCTATCGGTTCATTAAACCCAAATCAAGGTGATCAAAGTAACGTGAGCCCAAGTCTTGAGGTGCTTAAAACCAAGGTTGATGAGTTAAATCAAGCATTAAAGGCGAGCGATCAACAGATTACATTTGGTTTGGATGAAACGACCCAATCACCTGTTATACAGGTGAAAGATCGTTCAACCAATGAACTCATTCGACAATTGCCCTCTGAAGATAGTCTGAAAATGATGCAACAGATTCAAGAATATCTTGATAGGGCCCAACCTACTGGGAGTCTGAATAAAGAGAGTTTGACAGGGAACTTATTCAATGAAATCATATAAATGTGGACATTGAAGGGGAGGCTGTTATGGCAGAAATCAATCTCTTACAAACCAGTCAAATTTCAAGCAGTTTGTCAAAAACTGAACAGACTCCTGTTGCTTTGCGAGAAGCGTCAACTTCTAAAGCTGAAAAACTTACCTCTACAGAGGAGAGTTTACCGGCCGGTGAGAATGTTGATTCTTCTCAAAAGGCAGCTTCTCAAGTTGGATCTGAAGAGTTAAGTTCGATGATGGACACTCTGAATGCTCAACTTGAAAAGCTTAATAACTATTTACGTTTCGAAAAAGATGAAGATACCGAAAAAATGGTGGTGATGATCAAAGATTCGGAAACTAACGAGATTATTCGACAAATTCCTTCAGAGGAGTTTCTTGCTGTGTCAAAAAATATCTCGGCTTATTTAGAGGCTCGGAAACAATTGCCAGATGGTGGTTTTCCGCTGGGTCTTATTACCAACAATAAGGTTTAACCAGTTCCCTTGTGTGTTTAGCGGTCTTTATGGCCGCTTTTTTTGTTTAAGCTTTTACAAAAACGGCCGATAATAAAAGTATAAGAATAATAATCTGTGCACTTGGCATAAATTCTGCATAGACTTAAGATCAGATTAAGGAGTCCGTCATGGCAAATGAAGTTGGCACTACGCTTTTAAATTCATTGACAAATAGTACGTTTGACATAGGTAATATGTCAAAGGTGTTGGCAGAGGCAGAAGTAGCGGGTCCGCGGTCAATCTTGGAGAGAAACCAAGAAAAAACCAACACTGAGCTAAATGCGTTGACGTATTTGCAGTCAAATATGAACGCTTTTAAGTCTTATCTACAGGATTTATCGAATCCTGATACCTACACCCAAGCCTCCGCGGTTTCTGGGAATGAGTCTTTATTTACAGCGAATATTACGGGTACTGCGGTAAATGGTTCTTATCAAATTGAATCTCGTCAATTAGCGCAAGCCAACACTCAAGTGGTTAACAAAATCTATGCTTCTGCTTCAGATACTCTTTCAAATGGTACCTTAAACATTTCCGTTGGAGGTAACAGTTATGACCCAATTACAATTGATGCTTCAAACAACACTCTGGAAGGACTTCAAAGAACAATAAACAATGGTGATTATGGTGTTAATGCATCGGTGATTAACACAGGCAGCGGTTATCAGCTTATGTTTACATCCAAAGAGACTGGGGCTGCGAGTGAAATGCAGATTTCAGGGATTAGCGATTTTGATACTCAAGGTTTTACAACCACTTCAACCGCTCAGGATGCCATTATGTCAGTGAATGGAGTCATGGTGACCAGTTCGACAAATACATTTGACGAGGTCATTCCAGGGGTAGAAATTGATTTAAAATCGACTCAACCAGGAGTGAGTACCAGTTTAAATGTCAGTCAAGATACGGCTGGTGTCATTGAAAAAGTAGAGTCTTTCGTCGAAGTTTTTAACCAACTCGATACGATTCTAGATGAGCTAGGTTCTTATGAAGATTTAACAGAAGAGCAACAAGAATCTGAAGAATACACCTTTTGGGGAGATTTGGCTGGTTCTTCATTGTTAAAACAAGTGCGCAGAGATTTAGAAAGTTCTTTATCAGGGGCAATTAGTGAAATTAGCTCCGACTATAACAGTTTGGCTGTTATTGGCTTAAGCATTAACCGTGATGGTGAAATGGAGTTAGATAAAGGAAGACTGGAAGATGTAGCGGAACTAGGTCTGGATAACTTAAAGACTCTTCTATCTAAAGGTGGGAGCTCAGATGACCCTTTAATCAATATTTTAGGCGGGAATGAGAACACTCAAACAGGAAATTATTCAATAGACATAACACAAAATGCGACTAGAGCCACTTCTACAGGCGGCGCTGTTACATTTGATGCTGAAGGTGACCAACGTGTCGCTGGTGCTCGAGTTTTTGATCAAGATTCACTATTAACCTTACAAAACAGTTCATTTGATCTAAATGGAACAAATGTTAGTTTTACAGCTCAATCTTTTTCAACAAGAGAAGATCTAATGAGCTATATGCAAACTCAGATTGACACTGCAACAGGTGTTGCTAATCCAGGAGTAGATCCAAGTTTGTTTACGATTGAATATGATGCTGCTCAGGCGCGTTTTGAAATTACCTCTCAAGATCAGGGAGCTTTGAACCTAACAAATGTAACAGGCTTGAGTAGCCAAGGTTTTACCCAAACGGATTATTCGGGAGAGAATTTAGTGAATGTTTCAGGAGGTACGATTGATTTTTCAGTGGATGGTTCCACAGCAACTTCTATCAACGTAGCTGCTGGAAATTTTACACTTTCTGAAATTGCTGAATCATTGCGTACTAGTATGAATGCTAATGCTGAAGTAAAAGCCGCTGGGGCATCTTTAGCGGTGACAACCGATGGTTCAAGTTTAAGTATTAGTTCCAATCGTTTTGGTGGGAATTCCAGCGTGGATATTAGTGGGTTTACCGGTCTTGCAGAACTTAATTTAACGACTGGGGCCTCAAACGGCCAAAATACCGATGGTACGATTACGATGAGTGATGGTTCAACCATTAATATCGGAGCTTACGCCGACTCTGAAGATGGCCGGAAAATTAAAATTTCTGATTTTGCTGTTGGGAGTGGGGGAGATCCTGCTGAAGTTCGAGGATTAGAGTTTGAAATTTTGGGCGGGACAGTGCCAAGAACCTCAGAAATTACTTTTTCACAAGGTTTTGCTAGCCGTATGGAGGAAGTGATTAGTAATCTGTTTGAAAATGAAGATGGTTTGGTGACTCAGCGTTTGGAAAGCTTAAATAATAAAAATGCTGAGTACGATGAAAAAGAAGAAAAACTTGATACACGATATGACAAGCTTTTATTGAAATATCAACTTCAGTTTTCTGCATTGCAGTCGTTACTATCTAGTAGTGAACAAACACGAAATATGTTGTCTGCAACATTTGGCAGTGATAACTAATAAATAAAAATACTTACGATAAATCATAAGGGAGCCATGTCATGAGCTATGCAATGCAAAATCGCCTGGCACAACAATATGCAAACACGGCTGTTGAAACTGCAGTTTCTGAAGCGACCCCACATAAATTGGTGGATATGCTTTACACGGGTGCCTTGAAAAATTTGAAATTAACCAAAGTTTTCATAGAACAAAAGCAGTATGAAAAAAAAGCTGAGTTTTCCAGTAAAGCCTTGTCTATTTTGAATGCGTTGAAAGCAGGTGTTAATTTTGAGCAAGGTGGAGAAATTGCTCAGAATATGTTCGCGTTATATGACTATTGTCACCGTTCAGTATTTCAAGCTGTTGCGAAAAATGATTTGCAAAAAATAGATGAGGTTATTGAGCATATTGAGGGTTTACAGTCTGCATGGCAGCAGATGCCTGAGAATATTAAACGTGCAACGAAAGAGCAGCTTCAATAATGTTGACGAATCCAAATAATTCATCAGAGCAGTTTCAGAAAGATAAACTGAAGCTGCTTAGTTTTTCTAAAAACCTGTTGCAATTAGCCGAAGCCAAAAAGTGGGATGAACTGGAAGTGTTGCAGAATCAGTGGCAATCAATGCTTGATAAAATGATCAGTGACTATGGAGAAAAACTCGAAATTATTCGACCAATGTTGTTGGACGATGCTGAAAAGTTAAGCGATCTTCTTGGCCATTCTCAAAAAGATTTAGCATCTGATTTCTCAAATGCCGTAAAAGCCAATCAATCTATTAAAAAATACGTCAAGTTTTAACCTTTTCTTATTGTTATTCAATAATTTTTAAAATCTTTTGCCAAAATTTTGACATCCGTTGATAAACCCTTTATAAATGACAGGTCTTATTGAAATTCGGGGCCATGGATGTCAAACGATCTTTTCTCAAATCTTGTAGGTTCTGGTCCTGCAATGCAAACCGTCAAAAAATTGATTCAGCAGGTTGCCAAAACGGATGCAACCGTTCTTATTCTGGGAGAATCTGGTACGGGTAAAGAAGTCGTTGCGCAAGCGCTTCATAATTCTTCCTCACGTTCAGACAAAACTTTTGTACCAATCAACTGTGGTGCTATTCCAGGCGAACTTCTTGAAAGCGAGTTGTTTGGTCATGAAAAAGGGGCTTTTACTGGCGCAATTACTGCGCGAAAAGGTCGCTTTGAGATGGCAGAAAAAGGCTCGATCTTTTTAGATGAAATTGGTGATATGCCTTTGCCAATGCAGGTGAAGTTATTGCGAGTTTTACAAGAACGCAACTACGAACGTGTTGGTGGTAACAAAACCTTTGACTGTGATGTTCGAGTAATTGCTGCAACTCATCGTAATCTAGAAGATCAAATAACCGATGGTAAATTTCGTGAAGATTTATTTTATCGTTTAAATGTATTCCCGATTGAAATGCCTGCACTCAGAGAGCGCCCTGAAGATATTCCAGAGTTGTTTGAGTTTATGTTTGCAAAAATGTCTGAAATGGGTACGTTAGTTCCTTCGTTTAGCGAAAAGGCGATGCAGGCATTACAGTGTTATAAGTGGCCAGGAAATGTTCGGGAACTGAGCAATTTGGCAGAAAGATTATCGATTTTGTTTACAGATCAGAAAATTGACTATGAAGACCTTCCTGAACGTTATCAAGTGGAGCTCGATTCAGAACTTTTGCAGTCGCTATCGATGTTTGCCGAAAGTACCCCGGCAGATTCTTTACAAAGTTCACCGGCCGGTGAAGAAAAACCATCAGTGCCTGAAGCTTCAGACATTGAAGTACCTACTTCAGTTTCCAGTGTAAATGATAATAATGGTTTGGAACCGAATTCTAATGTCTCTGACATCAACTTTGATGACGGTATCGATTTGAAATCCTATCTTGTTGGAATGGAAGTAGAACTGATTCAAAAAGCTTTGTCTCAGACAGAAGGGAATGTTTCGCAAGCCGCAAAACTTTTAAAGACCAATCGAACGACTTTAGTTGAAAAAATTCGTAAATACGAATTGAGTTAAGTTCAAGTCTAGTATTGAGAAAAGAGATTATGTTGGAATCGAATTCATCTTCTAATGCTGAAACTGATGAGAACAGTGCTGCTATCCGAGAACAGCGAATTCAAGAGCTGGAAAAAGCTTTTGAAATGTTTAATCAGACCTCAGATCGTTTATCGGATTCCTACCATGCGTTGCAATCTCAAATGGAAGAGCTGCAAGAGCAGTTAGCGCAAAGTGATAAAGAAAAAAAACAGGTGGCAGATAGATTAAGCCGGTTGTTGAAAATGCTACCGGCCGCTGTTGTTGTGCTGGATCAGAAAGATCAAATAGTTGAAATGAATCAAAGCGCGATTGAATTGTTGGGTGAAGATGCTTTACACCGCAACTGGGAAATTGTTGTGATGAATGTATTTTTGAACCACAATGATGCAGGTCAATTAATTACGCATGATGATCAGATTTTTCAGGTCTCGGAAACGCTTTTGGATGAATCTCTGGGAAAAATTTTATTGATGCAAGATGTCACTGAAGCTAAGCAGTTGCAGGAGCATCAAAGCCGTCATCAACGCTTGCATTCAATGGGAGAGATGGCTGCGTCACTTGCACATCAGATTCGCACACCTTTAGCTTCCGCTTTACTTTATGTTTCTCAGTTAAATGTTGATGATTTACAAAGAGATCAACGTTATAAGTTTGTAGATAAGACCCTGAACAGTTTGCGACACCTTGAAGGCTTAGTGAAAGACATGTTGCAGTATGCTAAAGGCGGAAAAAGCTGTGAGCAAGATATTTTATTGTCTGATTTATATGATAAATTGGCCCACCAAGTTGAAGTTGAGTTGTTGCCTGAAGACGCACAAGTAAGAATTGATCGAAGTGAGGAAAGTTTACATTTATCTGGTGATATGGATGCTTTGGTAACTGCTTTGCAAAATTTAGTGCACAATGCCTTGGAAGTCATTGATTCAGGTGCTCAGGTTCAAGTGAGTGCAAAAGTGATTAATGATAACTTTTTAGATTTAATTGTCATGGATAATGGCCCCGGCATTGAGCCAGAGAAGTTAGAACAGATCTTTGAACCGTTTTACACGAGCCGAGCTAAAGGCACAGGGCTTGGGTTAGCGGTCGTTAGAGCAATTGCAGAAGCACATTCGGGTGAAGTGTGGGTGAAATCGATCGTTGGGTATGGATCCAAATTTGGGATAAGATTGCCTCTTCAAACGAATTTGGACCAAACAGGTTCCTCTTTACAAAGCCATTTGATTGAGACAAAGGTTACTTCATGAGCATAGCAAAAATCCTGGTCGTAGAAGACGATCCAGAATTACAAGAGGCTTTAGTTGATATACTGAGCATCAATGCATTTGAAGTGGTAAGTGTGAGCAGTGCGGAACAAGCTTTGCAAGCACTTGATGATGAAATTGGCATGGTGTTCTCTGACATTCGTATGGATGGAATGGATGGTTATACCTTAATGACTCGGATTCGGGCGCTCAAGCCCTATCTTCCGATTGTTTTAATGACTGCTTACGGAACGGTGGAGCAGGCGGTCGATGCAATGAAAGCCGGTGCGGTCGATTATATTGTTAAGCCTTTTGAAGCGAATGTTCTTTTAGAAAAAGCAAAAGCTTATTTCAATCGTGATGCTTCAAGTGAAGACGATTTTGTGGTTGCTGATTCAGTCACACAACAGTTAAAAACAATGGCTAAAAAAGTGGCTCGCAGTGATGCGAGTGTTTATATCAGTGGTGAAAGTGGTACTGGTAAAGAGGTACTTGCGAGATATATTCATAATCAGTCGACACGTGATAAACAGCCGTTTGTCGCGATTAACTGCGCAGCCATTCCTGAAACGATGTTAGAAGCAACTCTGTTTGGTTATGAAAAAGGTGCATTTACAGGTGCTGGAAAATCAATGCCGGGTAAATTTGAACAGGCGCAAGGTGGGACGATTTTCTTAGATGAAATCGGCGAGATGAAAGTTGATTTGCAAACAAAATTGCTGCGAGTGCTTCAAGAGAAGGAAGTTGAGAGGATTGGGAGCACTAAAATTATTAAGTTAGACGTTCGAGTCTTGAGTGCTTCAAATATTGATATGAAAAAATCCATTCAGGAAGGAGCCTTTCGAGAGGATTTGTTCTATCGATTGAATGTGTTTCCGATGCGCTTGCCGCCTTTGAGAGAGCGTCCAAGAGATGTGGCAGCAATTGCCGAGCGATTGATTAAACGTCATTGTAGCGACATACGTGTGGAACCTTTTATTAGCGCTCCGGCATTAAAAAAATTGCTGGAATATCGTTGGCCAGGAAATATTCGAGAGTTGGATAATGTTTTGCAGCGTGCTTTGCTGATGATGACAGGTGATTCGATTAAGCTAGAGCATATTTTCTTTGATGACCAAATGGAAAACCAGTTTTCCGTTCCGCCTGAAGAGAGTCTTCATGAGAACAATGGTTTCAGCAATCATCAAAAACCGAGTGAATCGGAGTCAATGCCGACAAAAAATAGTAAGGCTAGCCAGGTTAAAGAAGCAGAGTTCACCGAAACTCATCTTTACGAAGAGGCTTTGCCAATGGATTTAAAAGCAAGAGAAACACAGTTAATTCTGCAAACCTTACGCTCAAATGATGGCCATCGTCAAAAAACTGCCGACGCTTTAAATATTAGCCCAAGAACTTTGCGTTATAAATTAGCGAAATTAAAAGAACAAGGCATTGACGTTCCTTAACAGGGTATAAAGTCTTTAATGAATGTTACCGGCCGGTAAGGTTTCAATGCTAAACTTTACACATTGGTCTTGAAGTTGAGCTCATTTCTCAACTGGTATAAGGTTTGCTTGGGAAATGATGCCAAGATTTGGTCATTCTCTAAAATTATTAAAAATACTAAAGATTACGTTTCAGGTCACCTGGAGAAAAGGTTCGAATGGACTCAATTGATACACAAAGCTTAATGTTGCAAATGCGCTCTTTGGCGGCTCAAACGAAAATTGAGCCCGTGAAAGACAGTGCTCCGATGGCTGGAGACCAAGTTGGTGAAGCTCCTGAAGATTTTGGAGACTTGCTTAAACAGTCTGTGGAGGCAGTGACCTTTGAACAAAACAAATCTAAAGAGATGAAAAACGCTTTTGAGCGAGGTGATCCAGATGTGGATTTATCAGAAGTTATGCTTCAAGCGCAAAAAGCCAGTTTATCTTTTCAAGCGATGACTCAAGTTCGCAACAAGTTAGTTGAGGCTTATAAAGAAGTCATTCAAATGCCTCTATAATTTTTTCTCAGGTAACCCCTGAATGATGACTACAAAGACACTCTATGGCTGAATCTCCAACTATTGACCCAAGTATAAAAGCTGGTGCTAAACAAAGCGTTGGCTCCACTTTTGTCGATAATGTCACGGCATTACCGGTCGCCAAGCAAGTAGGATTGGTTGTTGCACTGGGAGTAACTTTAGCATTAGTCATTAGCCTGGTAATGTGGTCTCAGTCGAAGCCATACACTTTGCTTTTTGGTAGTGTTGATCCTCAAGATATTAATGAAATTATTCAAACCCTTGACCAAGAAATGGTCGATTATCAAATTGACCACACGTCTGGTGGGATTTTAGTTCCCAGTGAGCAGGTTCATTCTTTACGGCTTAAAATGGCCGCAGCCGGATATCCAAAACAAGCTGCTACCGGCTATCAGATACTTGATGCCGAACAAGGCTTTGGTATTTCACAGTTCAAAGAAACTACGCAATACCACCGTGCCTTGGAAGGCGAACTTGCCAAATCTGTTTCCAGTATTAATGCAGTTAAATCTGCGCGAGTGATGTTGGGGCTCCCCAAGCGTTCAGTTTTTGTTAGAAAACAACAAAAACCAACGGCATCAGTTGTAGTCAAGCTTTATCCTGGTCGAACGATGAATGATCAACAGGTCAGTGCAATCGTTTATTTGGTGTCTTCGAGTATCCCAAATATGGAGGCCTCAGATGTTACCGTGGTTGATCAAAATGGTAATCTTTTGACCGGCAATGATCATGCGGGTTCGATGCTGAACATGAGTATGAAGCAACTGGACTATACTCGCCAAGTTGAGTTGACACTTTCTAATCGAATTATTGATTTATTAGCCCCAATTGTTGGAGGCCCTGAAAAAGTCCGAGCGCAAGTTACCGCTGAACTGGACTTTACCCAACAAGAACAGACTCGAGAAAACTTCCAGCCTGATCCAGACGCTATTCGCTCTGAGCAAGAGATTCGTGAAATTAATCGTGAAAATGGTCCAACAGGCATTCCAGGAGCATTAACGAATCAGCCGCCAAGAGCGGGAATTGCACCCGAAGAAGGGTATACCAAAGATGGTTCGGCAGGCGGTGTGAAAAGCTCTTCCGAAAAAACGACTAAAAACTATGAGCTTGACCGAACGATAAGTCATATAAAAAACTCTGTCGGGAACATTTCTCGTTTATCGGTTGCAGTGGTTTTAGATGATAAGTTGATTCAAAATGAAGCCGGTGAGTTTGTTCGCACGCCATTAACCGATGAAGAGTTACAACGTTATCAGCAGTTGGTTCGAGACACAGTCGCCCTTGACTCAATGCGTGGCGATACTTTGAGCGTTGTCAACGCGTCGTTTCTATCTGCACCAGAGGAAGAAATCGAGTCAACTCCAATTTGGCAAGAACCGTGGTTTTGGGATTTGGTTAAGCAGTTGCTTGCAGGTCTTGCGGTACTAATTATCATTCTATTTGTCATACGCCCAATGTTGAGAGATCTCTCTAAACGTCATGAGATTGTGACGGAATACCCTGAGGATGTGGCTGAAGAGGTGGATGATTTAGAAAACACCGATGAGATCTCAAAAGCTCTTGAACAAATGAACGAAGAGGTTGAACACGCAGCGGAAGAAGCGGAAGCAGAATCTGCTGAAGAGCAACAATTGATTGAAAAGGTTAGAGAAATTGTTGATCGTGATCCAAAACTTGCGGCGCACGTTATAAGACAGTGGCTTTCATCTGAAGGAAATAGCTAATGGCCGAATTGCTTGAAGAATATGATGAAAATGATGGTATTGAACCGCTTGATAAAGCTGCGATCTTGTTGCTTTCCTTGGGAAAAGAACGAGCGTCTTCGGTTTTAAAGCATTTGAATCCACGTGAAGTTCAGCGCCTTGGTTCTGCTATGACAACCGTTGAGAGTGTGACACATGATCATATCCATCAAGTGATGCAAGCTTTTCTGAATGAACTGGGTGAAGATGCACTCGGTGTTGATCCAAGTGAATATGCGCAATCACTGATGGCTGATGCTCTTGGTGAGGGGGCCGGAGGTATGATGGATGTTTCCATGCTCGGAGATCAATTTAAAGGTCTTGAGGCGCTAAAATGGATGCATCCATCGACTATTTCTAACATGTTGCGTAATGAACACCCTCAGGTCGTTGCGATTATTCTTTCTTATTTTGACTCGGATCAAGCTGCAGAAGTTCTACGAGGAATTCCAGAACGTTTTCAAGCTGAAGTTATTTACCGTATCGCGACCCTTTCGACGATTCAACCTCGTGCACTGGTTGATTTAAACGATGTTTTGGAACATGCTTCAGGTGATGGAGATGGAGGCAAGTTGGCGACGATTGGTGGTGAGAAACGGGCAGCGGAAATTTTGAACTTAGTTGGCGGTGGTGTCGATTCACGAATTTTGGATGATATTGCTTCCGAGCATGAAGAAATCAGTCGAGCTATCCAAGATAAGATGTTTGTCTTTGATGATATTATTGGGATTGATGATCGAGGTATTCAAACGCTTGTTGGTGAAATTCCGTCTGATTTACTGATTGTTGCCTTGAAGGGCGCCACAAACGATTTAAAAGAGAAGTTCTTAAGCAATGTTTCCAAACGTCAAGCCGAAATTATGCGCGAGGATTTGGAAACTGGAGCCCCTGTCAAACTTAGTGCTGTCGAAGATGCTCAAAGAACCATTATCCAAACCGTTCGTCGTTTAGCAGATGAAGAGAAGCTGATGATGCCAGGTGGTGGTGAGGAGTTTGTTTAAAATGGCTAAACTCTATGAAGTTAAGACATGGAAAGACAAATGAGTGATCAACAAAATTCACCGGCCGGTGAAAATGATGACGTTCAATACTCTCAGCTGGTTAAACAACAAGAACTTAATTCATTGAAAAAACCGCCAAAAGTGGTTGCGTGGACACTGTCAGACTTTGAAGAAGAGGAAAAGCAACAGTCTCAACAGGCGAATCTGCTCCATCAGAAAAAAGTGGATGCAGCGGTTGAAACCACATTAGCAAAAGAGCGAGAAGAGCTCAAAAAAGAAAAGTTCGAGCAAGCTTATCAGGAAGGGTACGAAAAAGGCTTCAGTTTAGGTAAGGAGGAAGGTGCTCTCGTCGGTAAATCTGAGGCTTATTCTGAAGCGCGTGATTTTATTTTTCCGAAGCTGCAAAATCTTGAAACCATGCTAGATGATCTATCCACTCCCTATGCCAATCTTGAATCTCACCTTCTGGAAGAGCTTGCACAATTTGCCGTGCATCTAGCAGAAAAAATTATTCTATTTAAAATTGAAGAGTCACCGGAATGGTTGCTTACTTCGATTGAAAAGACGGTTAATGGTCTTCCTGAAAATGCTCAAGAGAATCTTGTTGAAGTGTTTTTGAATCCTGATGATTTAGAATTTTTGCACACTTTACCTGATTTCTCGAAAGAGCCTTATTGCCATTGGAAGTTATTGGCTGATAAAACATTGCCGGCCGGTAGTTGTCGTGTAAAACAAGGATTCTCGACTATTCACAATGACTGGCAAGAACGTTTTGAACAGATTAGACAAGAAATTATCACCCAATCTTCTACTTCAGTTATTGAAGAAGAAGTTTCTGATGATAAAGCCGAAGAAGTGACAACTTCAATGGAGTCAGAGGAAACTGCCAAGATAAAAAATGAAGCGGAACCATCTGTTTCAAAGCTAATTGATTAAATTGTCTGATTCTTAAAATCCAAATCGAAACCTGTTTTCTCTAATAGGCGTTTTCTTTCTGTAAATCTTGGTTATATTTTTATGAGTTCAGCATTTCAACAATTGAATCATTCTTTAGGCGAGAAGCTAAAGCAGTTTGATGACCGAATTTTGCCATCCACGTTAAAACTTGAAGGCCGCTTAGTACGTATGGTTGGTATGACCTTGGAAGTGGTTGGTACATATGCTCCGATGGGATCTCGATGTCAGATTTTTAATGGGGATGATGAGCCGATTGAAGCTGAGGTGGTAGGGTTTCAGGAGAATAAACTGTTTTTAATGCCAATGGGTGTTGTACATGGCGTTGCTCCAAATGCGAAAGTTTTACCCTTGGATGGAGGGATTCAAGTTGGGGTTGGATTTGGAATGCTTGGTCGTGTCATTGATGGTTCAGGGCAACCCCTTGATGATAAGGGGGCTATTCCTGTAGAGCGTTATGTTCCCCTGAACGGACAGCGTATCAACCCTTTAAGTCGACATCCCATTGATGAACCTCTTGATGTCGGTATTAAAGCCATCAATAGCTTATTGACTATCGGACAGGGGCAACGTGTGGGGCTAATGGCTGGAACGGGCGTTGGTAAAAGTGTGCTTTTAGGCATGATGACCAAGTTTACCAATGCGGATGTTGTGGTAGTTGGTTTAGTTGGTGAACGTGGTCGAGAAGTAAACGAGTTTGTGCAACACAATCTTGGTACTGAAGGTTTAAAACGGTCAGTTGTGGTGGCAACCCCTGCCGATGATCCACCGTTGATGCGGCTTCACGGTGCTATGTTAGCGACAGCTATCGCTGAATTTTTTCGCGATCAAGGCTTAAAAGTTTTATTGTTAATGGACTCATTGACCCGATTTGCTCAAGCGCAACGAGAGATTGCTTTGGCTGTAGGTGAACCACCGGCAAGTAAAGGTTACCCACCATCGGTATTTGCAAAGTTGCCTCAACTGGTGGAAAGAGCTGGCAATGGTACTCAAGGTGGTGGGTCTATAACGGCTATTTACACAGTGCTTGCTGAAGGGGATGATCAATCGGATCCCGTTGTGGATTCGGCTCGTGGTGTTTTGGATGGGCATATTGTTTTGTCACGTGAAATTGCGGATAGTGGGCGGTACCCGGCGATTGATATTGAGTCTTCGGTCAGCCGTGTGATGGTTGAAATCGTCGATGATAGGCATTTTCAAACAGCGAAACGCTTTAAGAGTTTGTATTCTGCTTTTCAGCAAAATCGTGATTTAATCAATGTTGGAGCTTATCGAAAAGGGTCTGACCCTTTGATTGATGAGGCGATAGGTAAGTACGCTAATCTTAATGAGTTTTTATCTCAATCAATTGGTGAGCAAGTGTCGTTAAGTCAAAGTTTATTGATGTTGCAAAAGTCGCTGCGTTAAATTTTAAATTAGATTTGGGGTTGTAACGCATGGATAAACAGTTGAAAACTTGGCAAAAATTGGTGGAGTTGGCTGAGATGGAGATGGATAAGGCGGGTAAGACTTTAGCCATGATGCAGCAAAAACAAAATCAAGACATTGAACAACTGGAATCTTTGCGTGAATATGCGCAGGATTATAATAAACAAGGTATCAATCCTGCTCAAAGTTTATCCCAGTTAAATACTTATCGTCTTTTTGCAGACAAATTAATGCAGGCGATTGAATCTCAGGAAACTGTCGTGACCCAATCAGAAACTATGGCCGAGAAAGCTCGTGAAGCTTGGCTTGAAAAAAGGGCTCGTTTTAAGGCATTAGAAAAACTATTCATAAAGATGCAAAGTGATTATGACGGACATTTGAACAAACAAGAACAAAAAATGTTAGATGAGTTGGCTGCTCAGCAATCCGTTCAATCTTCTCAATAAATTCGCTTATTTAACCTACACAAAATGATTCTGGGCATACTATTTGCTGTTGTGATAACAACGAGTATTTAGATAAGAGTGATTGACTATGTTACAAATCAGCTCAACAGTCGAAAAAACGCAAGCAGGAGTTTTATCCGCAGCGTTCGAACGTGTAAAAGTTAATGTAAAAGAGGTAGAAGAAAATTTACCTGATGCAGCGAATGGCATGCTTTTAGGCGGCAAAAAGCTCTCCAATGCTTTAGGGCAAGTTTTGCCGAATGAGCGCAATGCAACGACAACGGAACAGAAGACTTTATCTTTTAGTGAGTTAATTAAAAGTGTTTTACCAGATTCACCTAGTCTGAATGCGAAGGCGCAACAGGAAGCGGTTGACTTTCAACAATTAGCCTCTACTCAAATAGGACTTGGGGTTAAAGGTGAATTTGGCCCGGAAATGCCTGAGCAAGCATTGACAAATTATGCCCAAACAAAGTTTGCGATTGATTCAGAACTTGAAGAACAAGAGCTACGTGGACAAGCAATGGCTTTTGTACAAGCCTCTTTACAACAACAATCGGAGACGGTAGGTGGAGTAAGAGATACGAAAGCTGAACTTGATTTACACCGGATAGATTTCTCTGAAACATCTGATGAGTTTAAGAAGTCTCTAAAAAGCCTGTTAAGTCATTATTTATCTGAAGGTCAGCGTCAGGGTGAAAGTTCCCACGAGGAAATAAGTACTTTTGAGGGTAATGCAGAAAAACCGACGAGTGAGATTTCGAATTCTGCTATGGGCTTTATGATGAGTGCAATGGCTGCCAATCGTGATAAACAACCGCAGGTTGAGCCTAACGAAAATGTGTTAAGTGAAAGTGAGTTTGAAAGTGTTGGCGCACATGTTAAAACTCCAGTCGAAATAGCACAAACTACTCAACAACAGTTCGCCCAAGAATTTCAGCAACTTGTTGAGTCTGAATTTGGTGAGGCTCCTGAGTCACCAAGAGAATGGCAAAAGTTGATTGAACAAAGTCTAGAAGCGATTCGTTCAGAGCAGTCAGAAGGAGTCGAGAAAGCAAAAATGGATTCTTTAGAAAGTGTCGATCCTGAAGTGAAAAATACGACACCGATTTCTAACTCTCCGGTGACTGAAGAGCAAAAATCCATACCTGTTGAAGGAGAGGTTGCTGTAGTTCAAGAAACGCTGGCGAATGAAGAGCAATTAGACGTCAGTAGCACAAATCCAACGATAGCGATGATAGATGATGCGGAGGTTGAAGCTAAAGTAGAAGTAGAAGCAAAACCGAGCAGAATAGGTGAGAGTGATCAGGTTGACCAGAAGTTGGTAGCAGAGCAAATGGATGAAGAACCATTGCCTGCTCAAGCCGGTGTGACTGAAATAAATGAATCGATCGAACAAGCAGAGGTGAATTTGGCGGCACAAGCGCCAACTTCTGTTAATGCAAGCAATCAACAGTCAGCTTCAAATGCATCCTCCTCATCCTCTGGTTCTATTGACTCTGGTCGATCTGCTGTAGCGAACCAAATGGGACAGTCTGGACAGCAAATGGCTGGAGAATCACGCCAGGAGAGCCGTCAGGATTCAAGACAGGAATCAGGAACTGATAACAGACAAAATGCACGGCAAGATTTACCGGCCGGTGAAGCCGGTAAGGGAAATGCAAATAATAGCGAGACGGCAATAAGCAAAACTGCAAGTAACACTCAGCAAATGGCCCAGCAATTGTCATCGTTAATGGCGCAAGGAAAGTCAGCTGAAATGCAGGATAAAGTTCCTGTTTCGCAAATGATGCAGTCACAGCAAAAAGGGCTTGAACAACAAGCGAATTTACGTGCAGTCGAGGCAAGTTTAACGCAAACGTCTATGCTGGATTCGGATGGGGTGCCTTTAACAGAAAGTTCTTCGGGAGAGAGACGAGCAAGCTTGCCACCTGGGCTACAATCAATTCCATTGCCTGTTAAGCATCCACAGTGGGGGCAAGCACTAGGACAGAGAGTGGTTTATATGGCGAACAGCCAGTTACAGCAAGCTCAAATTACGCTAAACCCAGAAAAACTCGGCCCGATTCAAATAAAACTTCATATGGATCGTGACCAACAAATGCAGGTTTCTTTTAGTGCTCAACATGGAACCACTAGAGAAGCTTTGGAAGCTGCAATTCCAAGACTGAGAGAAATGCTTGAGCAAAATGGAGTGAATTTAAGCTCTGTAGATGTTGGAGATTTTTCCCGATTTTCGGAAGAACAGATGAGTGATGATTCATCTGAAAACCAGAATTCAGGTGTTCAAACCACCGGTTCTGGTGAAGAAGAACTTTTAACAACCTCTGAGCAGATTTTGCAAACCGAATCTGATCAGTTAGTCGATTATTATGCTTAGGAGTCTAGTGATGAAATTAGCGAATATTAATGCCTTGGGGCTTGCGTTGATGGCGGCTCCTACTTATGTACTTGCAGCGGATAATGTTGCCGGTATGCCAATACCTGCATTCGCGGTGCTGATTGCTTTGATTACAGCCGTCATTGTTGGAGTGATTGCTTATTTTGTTTGGGGGAATAAGTCGGTCGATTATTCAGGATTAGTGGATGAAATTCGTTCGGTGGTCAGAACCGAAGATATGGCAACGACTTTGAAGGATCCGCAAACAGATCCACATTTGTTGAATGCACTGAACTTATTATTAGAGACCGCTTCTAATCAGGTGACTCAACAGATGATTGCGAAATCTTCTATTGAATCTAAAGTTCAGGATTTGGAGCTGGAAAAAGTCGAACTACAATCGACATTGGATGCGTGTTATGCACAGCAGCAAGAGATGATGCCAAGTGTCGATGATTTCGATGCAGCACCTGTGGAGATGCCAAATAAAACTGAATTATTGGATTTGTCTGAGCAGCTTAAGTCTGCAGTGCAGCGTTTGTCGAATGACTCCAATGAAGGGATTTCCTCGGCGGCAACAGTTATTAGTGAAGTTTCAAGCTTAACGGATGAAGTAACCCATGCATCTGGGGTTATTAAGCAGCTTGAGGCTGACAGTAGTAATATCGGAACGGTTTTGGTATTGATTCGTGATATTGCTGAACAAACAAACCTATTAGCTCTTAATGCGGCGATTGAAGCGGCTCGAGCAGGAGAGCATGGTCGAGGATTTGCTGTGGTGGCAGATGAGGTCCGAGTTTTGGCAGGTAAAACCCAGCAAGCAACGACTGAAATTCAGAAAATTATTGAAGAGCTTCAACAACGTGCCCGTAATGCGGTCAAAGTAATGGCAGATGGACAAGAGCGTGTTGGAACGACTCAAGCGCAAGCTGGTCGAGTGAATGATATCTTAAATGGTATTGTGGGTAGTCTTGAGGAATTAAAGGCTGCACAGACAGCTTTGAGTAATGTGGTAAGTCATAATTAATCTGAAAATTGTACATAAATTTGAGCTCCCCCAAGAAATTCGCGAGAAAACAAGGGGAAGCTATCAAAAAGGTCTAGTCATTGCTTAAACTATGTTCAAATTCGTGTTTTAGGCCGAAAGAACAAGAAAAAAGCATAAGGTGAGAATTCAATGAAAGCAATAGTGGGTACATTAGTTGTTATCGGAACCTTGTTGGGAGGGTATCTTCCTCACGGGAGTTTCGGAATACTGATCCAGCCATTAGAAGTAGTGATTATCTGTGGTGGGGCACTCGGTGCTTACATTATTGCGAATCCAGGTTGGGTCGTTAAGGCAGGGTTTAGTGGTGGCTTAGGTTTGGTTAAACCAGCGCCTCATGATAAAGAAATGTTTATGGAAGCTTTAGGCCTGATGTTCAAACTCTTCAATAAGGCTCGTCGTGAAGGTTTAATGTCCATTGAGGCTGATGTAGAAGACCCACACTCCAGCGAATTGTTTAATGGTGCTCCAAAAGTAGCCGCAGATCATCACGCAGTCGATTTTATTTGTGATTATCTTCGACTTATGATTAGTGGCGCGAGTAATCCTTACCAGCTTGAAGATTTAATGATTCTAGAACTTGATGGTCACCATCATGAAGCGATGATGCCAAGTGCTGCGGTTGGGAAAGTTTCTGAAGCACTGCCGGCTTTTGGTATTGTTGCTGCTGTCTTGGGGATTATTGTCACGATGAGTTATCTCGATGCTGGGCCTATGGAAATCGCCCATCATATGTCTGTGGCACTTGTTGGGACTTTCTTAGGGATTTTGGTTGCCTACGGTTTTATTGCCCCGATTTCATCGGAGTTAGCAAATCGTGCTGAGTTAGAAGGCGCTTTCTTTAATGTATTGAAAACTTGTTTGATTGCTAACCTGAATGGTTACGCTCCACAAGTGGCGGTTGAGTTTGGACGAAAAGCGATTCCAAGTCATGATCGACCAAGTTTTCAAGAGCTGGATGAATTTTTACAAAGCCAGAAATAATACCGGCCGGTAAAGAGTAACGATCATGAGTGATGAAGAATCCATAATCATAAAACGCCTAAATAAGTGTCCCCATTCTGCACATGGCGGGGCATGGAAAATTGCGTTTGCGGATTTCATGACAGCAACGGCAGCCTTCTTTTTAATGCTTTGGGTTTTGGGTGGAACCAACGATGAAGAGATGAAAGCGATGGCGGAGTTTTTCCGTGACCCGACAGTGATTGAGTCATCTCCAATGAGTATTGTGGAATCTAAAGAAGCAGGCCGAACAGCCGACGCAATGATTGACATGGGCGGCTTTAAGGATGCGCCAAAAGGTAAAGAGGGCGATGAAGACGGCTCAGGCAAGGCAGAAGAAAAAGAACAGATGGAGCTGATGAAACAGAAGCTTGAAGAAAAAATCGAGATGAGCGAAGCATTAAAAGAGTTCAAAGAGCAATTAAAAATCGAAATTACACCCAATGGTCTTCAGGTTCAAATTCTTGATGATCGTCGTAAACCGATGTTTGGGACAGGAGTCGATATTCCTAAGGCTTATGCGGCCAAAATTTTACAAGAAGTAGGAAGTGTTTTGGCGAGCACGGATAAAAGCATCAGTATCGCAGGTCATACCGATTCTTCTGGATACCATTCCAATTCAGAATATACAAACTGGGAATTGTCGGCAGATCGAGCTAATGCTGCCAGAAGATTACTGCTCAATGGTGGAGTGGATGATAAGAGGATCGCTCAAGTGGTCGGGCTTGCTGATACGGTGCCATTCGATAAGGAAAATCCGTATAATCCACGAAACAGACGCATTAGTATTATTGTTTTGAATAAAGAAGCAGAAGCACGTTTGAAAAGTCTGAGCGATGCGCCAGATTTAGAAAATCTAACCACTCAGACCATACAATAGTCTTTAACCCAAATTGATAAAACAAAGGGAAATCCAAGATGGCAGAAGAAGTAGTTGAAGAAAAAGAAGGGAAAAAGTCGGGGAAAGGTTTAATTATCTTACTACTGGTCATCGTCATTTTATTAATGATTGGGTTGGGTGTTATGGCTTATTTGCTTATGAGTGGAGATAAGTCAGATGGTGAAAAAGCAGAAGCTGAGGAAGTTCACGGGTCTGCTGAGCATGGTGAAGGCGAAGAGTTTGCAGGCCATGCAAAAACCTACTCTCCAAAATATAAGCAATTTGAACCGCCAGCACCAGAGGCACCTCCTAGTTATTTTGTTATGGATAAATTTGTGGTGAACTTTAATGGTGATGGTAAGGCAAAATTTTTAGCTGTTGATTTGCAATTTATGTCCTATTACTCACAGCTTGTGGGAGATACTGGTGAAATGTCAAATCTCCGGCCTATTTTGAAAAATGACATTCAACGTTTGTTGAGAAATCAACACTACAATGATTTGATTCTGCCTGAAGGGCCAGATAAGCTGCGTGCAGAGATTTTAAAAGTCGCTCGTAACGTATTGGAAAAGCATAATATTTATCCAGATTTATTAGAAGATGTATACATGACTCGATTTGTCATGCAATAAGTCGATAGATAAGGTAAGAGTAGTGATTCATGGATGATATTTTAAGCCAAGATGAAGTTGATGCACTCCTCAAGGGTATGGGGGGAGGAGACGTTGACGTTGAAAGCGACGACGGTTCCAATGCTCCAGGAGCTAAAGCATATGACTTTACTAACCAAGAACGGATTGTTCGTGGTCGCCTTCCTGCGCTTGATATCATTAATGAACGCTTTGCACGCGGATTTCAACGTCATTTTAATGAAATGATTATGTCCAGTGTTGAAGTTACGGCAGGTGAAGTAAAGATTATCAAAATGATTGATTATCTGCGAAACCTATTCGTTCCGACCAGTTTGAATATTTATCGTTTCAATCCTCTTAATGGTGTGTCGCTCTTTACACTGGATTCAAAATTAGTCTTTACCGCTGTAGATATCTATTTTGGTGGAACAGGCTTGTTACCGTTTAAAATTGAAGGGCGTGAATATACACCCGTTGAAATGAGTATGGTGCGTAGTATTTTGGATATCGTTGCAACCAACCTGAAGAAGGCATGGGGCCCCGTAATGGATGTTGAGATTGAGTACATGCATTCTGAAATGAATCCTAAATTTGCAGCGATTGTTGATGCGACCGACATGATTGTTGTCAGTCCGATTAATATTCGTTTTGAAGGGGTTGAAGGGCGTGTTGATATTGTGATGCCATACGCAATGTTGGAACCGGTTCGAGATAAACTTGAAGAGGGGATGTCGAATCTTCAGGGTGAAAGTGATAACCGTTGGTCAAGAACTCTTAAAGAAGAGGCGAAGAATATTGAACTTGACGTGAGTGTTAATCTAGCCGAAGTGAATATCAGTGTTGAAGATTTAATGGCCATGAAGAAAGGTGATATTTTGCCGATTGAAATGCCAAAACAAGTCTCGCTTAAAATAGAAGACATTGCAATAATGCGTGGAAAACTTGGACAAAGCCAAGACAAGAAAGCAGTAAAAATTGAGGAAATTCTTCACCATCCTGCTTATCAAGAGCCGGCTGTGAAAAACATCAAGGAGTGGTTAAATGAGTGAAGAAGATGATTTGAGTGCATGGGGTGATGCGCTTGCAGAGCAAGCAGATGCTGAAGGCTCGAGCTCTACAGATGATGCTGCAGATGCATGGGGTGATGCACTTGCAGAACAAGCTGATACGGAGGCCAATGCGTCAGCAGCATCCTTTGATACTTTGAGTGATGGAGCAGTTGGAGGGAGCAAAGATAAAATCGATTTAGATGTTCTTCTAGATGTGCCGGTCACATTACAGTTGGAAATCGGTCGAGCAAAAGTTTCTATTCGTAATCTGCTTTCCTATACTCAAGGGTCAGTGGTTGAAATGGATCGTCTTGCCGGTGAGCCTTTGGATTTGTTGGTTAATGGCACTTTAATCGCACATGGAGAGGTGGTTGTCATCAATGATAAGTTTGGTGTTCGTTTAACGGATGTTGTCAGTCCTCAAGAGCGAATTAAAAAACTAAAATAACCTCTTTCTTTCCTCTAACGCAAAAGTGTATCGAAATTATTTGTTTTGGTGTTTTCGACTTTTGCGTTCCTCAATCGCAGATACTCTAATTTTTACAAAATGATCTGTGATTAGCTTTTTTATGTTTGAATATTCTAAAACCACAACCTGTGGTTTTTCTTTGGGTGTTTTTAATGCCAAATCTTTTGCAATCTGCTATAACACTGCTTAATACATTGGATTTCGCAGTTGATGCCGAAGTTTGCTGAATTCATCTATCGTAATTCACAGGAATAAAGATTTTGCACAGTTTAAAGGCTCATTTTTTACCCTTCATAGCCGCTTTCACATTATTGATCTTCAGTTCAACTAGTTGGGCTCAGCTCCAAACGCAAGCTCAGGACCAAAGTGTTGTTGACAATACTGTTGAAATTGGTCAATCCGTCCCTAAAACGGGCGACTATTTTCTCGAAATATTCTTTTCTCTGGTTCTTGTACTCGGAATTATTTTTCTTTCAGCTTGGATGCTACGTCGTTATGGGCGTTTTCCAGGTGTGGCAGATGGTAATTTGCGAGTTCTTGGGACGCTTTCTGTTGGGCAAAGAGAACGTATTATGCTATTGCAAGTCGGAGAGCAGCAGATTCTAGTTGGCGTTACTTCAAGTCGAATTTCTAAGTTACATCAACTTGAAATCCCTGTTGATATTCCTGAACCCACTTCAATAGGCCTGGGAAAAATGGCTTTTGGGGCAAAGCAAAAAAAAACGGAAGAATCTTCAAGTTTTGCACAAAAATTGCAAGAGGCTCTTCAAACAACGCAAAATTCCGAAACATCTGACGAAGTTTTGACGAATATACCGGCCGGTAAGAAATCCAATTTGGATTCTCAAGAGGTTGGAGTAGCAAAAGATTCAAGCAACGAAACTAACAAAAAGGAGCGGAAGTGAGTCATTTACAAACGACGTCCGTGACTGAAAAAACAACGTTTTTTAAATCATTACTCTTTTCAAAAACATTTTTAATCAGTTTATTGCTTGTTTTACTGTTGGTTGCCGGAAGCGTCTATGCCATGCCTGGAATTCCTGCTTTTACAGTTGAAACCGATGCAGCAGGAAATCAAGACTATACGCTAACAATGCAAATTCTGTTGTTAATGACGGGGTTGACGCTATTGCCAGCAGCTTTAATTGCGACCACATCGTTTTTACGAATCATCATTGTTTTTGCATTGTTGAGACAAGCTCTTGGCACCATGCAGACACCATCGAATCAAGTATTGATTGGACTAGCGTTATTTTTGACTTTATTCATTATGGCTCCTGTCTTTGACAAGATCTATGACACTGCTGTGGCACCTTATCTTGAGGAACAAATTCAGTTTAAGGAAGCCGTTGAAATTGGGGCGAAACCGATGCACCAATTTATGCTACAACAAACCAGAGAAGACGATTTAGGTATGTTTGCTGAAATGGCAGATGTAACACTTGAAGATCCGCAGTCTGTGCCTTTTAAAGTATTGATTCCTGCTTACATGACTTCAGAGCTTAAGACGGCTTTTCAAATTGGCTTTATGTTATTTATTCCTTTTTTGATTATCGATTTAGTGGTGTCAAGTCTACTGATGTCTATGGGGATGATGATGCTATCACCTATGATTATTTCACTGCCTTTCAAATTAATGTTATTTGTATTGGTAGATGGCTGGGCGCTTGTTGTTGGAACCATGGCGAATAGTTTTGTCGTACCAGGAGGGATATAAATGCAGCAAGAATTTGTCTTAACTCTTGGTCAAAGAATGCTTGAGCTGGTGGTTATGCTAGCTGGGCCTTTACTGATTCCAGCACTCATTATTGGTTTGCTCGTAGGGATGTTTCAGGCAGCCACACAAATCAATGAAATGACGTTGAGTTTTATTCCAAAGCTAATGATTGTGGTCGTTGTGTTAATCGTTTTAGGTCCTTGGATGCTTGGAATTATTGTCAGTTTTACGCGAGAATTGATTATGAATATTCCTGCTTATATAGGCTAGTTTTAAATTTGGAAGCAGTCAATGAGTTTTAGCTATACAGAGTTTTTACAATGGATTGGAGGGTACTTTTATCCATTTGTCCGCATTGCAGCGATGCTGTCAATTGTGCCTCTGTTTGCGATTAAATCCTTTCCAATGCGTGGAAAAGTATTGCTTTCCATTTTTATTACCATTGCAGCAGCGCCATCGATCGCTGTCCCTCCACCTGTTGATCCTTTTACATGGAAAGGTGTGTTATTTATCACACAACAAGTTTTAATTGGCTTAGCAATGGGGATTATCTTTCTGGTTGTTTTTCAAGCGTTCGTTGTTGCTGGGCATTTGATCGCAATGGGAATGGGGCTGGCATTTGCTCAGATGGCGGACCCTACCAGTGGGGTGACGGCTCCAATCGTTTCTCAATATTTTACGATTATTGTTAGTTTGTTGTTTCTCGCATTAAACGGTCATTTAGTTGTGATTCAAATTGTCATTGATAGTTTTGAATATTTGCCAATTGGTACGAGTTTTTTAAATCAAGACTCCATCCGAAGTGTGTTTGAATTCGGCAGCTACATGTTTGCTTCAGGGGTTTTGGTTGCGCTTCCAGCGATTACGGCACTTTTATTGATTAATGTTTCTTTCGGAGTTGTAACAAAAGCAGCCCCTGCATTGAATATTTTCGCGGTGGGTTTTCCTGTTACATTATTGACCGGATTGGTTTTACTGTCTTTAACCTCTCCAATTTTGTTGCCCCATCTTCAGGAATTGATTCATGCTGCTGGCGATACAATCGCACGTTTTCGTCTTAGAGAGTGATGTAGTTTATGGCTGAAAACGAAGACGGCACAGAAAAAACCGAAGAACCCTCCGCCAAGAAACTTCAAGATGCTCGTGATAAGGGGCAGATCCCGCGATCAAAAGAGCTGACGACTCTCTTGATGACTCTGTCTGCCGCTGGTTATTTTTATCTGTTCGGCGAGGAAATGATGCAGTCCTTTTCCACAGTGATTACCCAAGGTCTGAGCTTGGATCGGGATATTGCATTTGATGAGAAGAAGTTGTTGGATCGGATTATTGCAATTTTGATAGAGTCCTTGTGGATGCTTGTCCCATTTTTTTCTTTAATGGTCTTTATTGCTATCGTCTCGCCAATGCTTTTAGGTGGCTGGAATTTTAGTGCCAAAGCTTTGGCACCATCAATTAGTAAACTAAATCCAGTCAGTGGCTTAAAGCGTATGGTGTCTTTGAATGCTTTGCTTGAATTAGTTAAAGCATTCGCAAAGTTTTTACTGGTTATTTCTGTTGCCACGTATTTTTTATATATGGTGTTTTCTGAAGTTTTAGGTTTGGGTATTGAGCCAAAAAATTTTGCTTTAGCACATGCAGCGGAAATCATCGTTGAAGCCTTTATTTTCGTCAGTCTTTCATTACTAGTGGTGGCAGCGATTGATGTGCCTTTTCAGGTTTGGAACCACACCCGTCAACTAAAAATGACCAAACAAGAGGTTAAGGAAGAATTTAAGCAACAAGAAGGGAATCCAGAAGTGAAAGGGCGAATTCGTCAGTTGCAACGCGAGATGTCGCAAAGACGAATGATGGAAAAAGTGCCTGAAGCAGATGTCATTATTACGAACCCAACGCACTTTGCTGTCGCTTTAAGTTATAAACCTGAAATGATGCCAGAGCCGGTTGTTCTGGCTGTTGGGGCAGATTTTATGGCTGCTCAGATTCGTACTTTGGCACAAGAAAATGATATTCCAGTTATTGAAGCACCATTACTTGCACGTGCCCTGTATTTTAATGCGGAGGTTGATCAGCCGATTCCGTATGACCTATTTAAAGCAGTAGCGAGCGTTTTGGCGTATGTCTTCTCGCTGAAACAGTCTGGCAAAACCCAAGCAGTCGATTTTGAAAATTTGCCAGTGCCAGATCATTTGCGAACGGACTAAACTCAGCTAGAATCCCACTGACAAATCGTATTTTATTGCGGTTAAGTGTTCTATAATGAACTGTTTTTCGTATTTAAGGCCGAGGTATATTTACCGGCCGGTGAAATCTGTTTTGAATGTTTCCAATTTCCTCGACAGAAACAGCATTTGTTTAAAGGTATAAAGACTTAAACCGCAATGGACTTTTCCAAAATCAAGGCATTTTTACAAGGTAAATCACTTAAAGGTGTAGGGATTCCTATTGCTGTGCTGGCCTTGTTGGCTATGGTTACCATACCGATGCCACCATTTCTATTGGATGTCTTTTTTACCTTTAATATTGCCCTATCCATGGTTGTATTGGTGGTCACGCTATATGCTAAGCGACCACTTGATTTTGCTATTTTCCCAACCATTATCTTAGTCGCGACACTATTTCGGCTCTCTTTAAATATTGCATCTACACGTATCATTCTTCTAGAAGGCCATCAAGGAGGTGCATCAGCAGGTAGCGTAATCGAGGCTTTTGGTGAGTTCGTTATCGGTGGGAACTATGCGGTGGGTTTGGTTATCTTTGCAATTTTAGTGGTCATCAATTTTGTGGTCATCACCAAAGGCGCTGGTCGTGTTGCCGAGGTGAGTGCACGATTTACTCTAGATTCCATGCCTGGTAAACAGATGGCGATTGATGCGGATTTAAATGCAGGTCTAATCACGCAAGAAGAAGCGCAGACACGTCGTCGTGATATTGCAACTGAGGCAGAATTTTATGGTTCTATGGATGGTGCCAGTAAATTTGTTCGAGGAGATGCTGTTGCAGGGTTAATTATTCTGTTTATCAATCTCATAGGTGGTTTTGCAATAGGCGTCGGACAACATGACCTGGATTTTTTGCAAGCGGCAGAAGTGTATACCATTTTAACTTTGGGTGACGGGTTAGTCGCCCAGATACCTGCATTACTGTTATCAACGGCTACCGCTGTAATTGTGACTCGTGTCACCGGTGGAGACACGACCAAAGAACTTGGCCAACAAATGCAGTTGCAGATGTTCTCGACACCAAAAGCCTTAGGAACTACTGCGGGTATTATTGGTGTGATGGGCTTGATTCCAGGAATGCCAAATTTTGCGTTTTTGAGTTTTGCAGCGGTTGCAGGTGGGGGAGCCTATTTAATTCATAAACGACAGCAAGAACAAGAAACCGCGCCAGCACCTGAAGCTAGTATTGAAGAACAGCCCGAGCCCGAAAATAAAGATTTGAGTTGGGATGATGTGCAATCTGTAGATGCCTTGGGGCTAGAAGTGGGTTATCGCCTTATTCCAATGGTTGATCAGAGTCAAAATGGACAATTGCTTGATCGTATTAAAGGGGTTCGTCGAAAAGTTTCTCAGGAACTTGGCTTTCTAGTTCCTCCTGTTCATATTCGAGACAACTTGGATTTAAAGCCGAATCATTATCGGATTATGTTAATGGGGGTTATGGCCGCTGATGGTGAAGTTTTCCCCGATAAAGATTTAGCGATTAATCCAGGGCAGGTATTTGGTGAAATTAAAGGGATTGCGACCAAAGACCCTACATTTGGCTTGGAGGCTGTTTGGATTGATCCTTCGGATCAAGATCAGGCTCAGGTTTTGGGATACACAGTCGTGGATGCGAGTACAGTGGTTGCGACGCACATTTCACAGATTATCCAAGATTATGCCTATGAATTGTTTGGGCATGACGAAGCTCAACAATTAATTGATAAGCTTAAGCAGAGTTCACCGAAGTTGGTTGAAGAGCTTATTCCAGATAAGCTTTCTCTTGCGACACTGGTCAAGGTTCTTCAAAATTTATTGCAAGAGAAGGTCTCTATTCGCGACATCCGTACTATTTTGGAAACCTTGGCAGAAAAAGCGCCTGTTTCGCAAAGCCCAAATGATTTAACCATTGAAGTACGGGCAGCTTTAGGGCGATTTATTGTGCAAGATTTGGTAGGGAATGACGGTCAATTGAAAGTCATTACGTTGGAACCCAGTCTGGAACAACTTTTGCTGCAAGCGACTCAAGGTGCGCCTGAAGGTCAGTTGGCAATTGAGCCTGGTTTGGCAGAGCGCTTGCACAATACGTTAAAAGAAGAGTCCCAAAAAATAGAAATTGAAGGTCAAGTGCCAGTACTACTGGTCGCACCGCAAATTCGAGCGCAATTAGCGCGACTCTTTCGGTTTAGTTTGCCAAGTTTGGCAATTTTGGCGTATTCTGAAGTGCCGGAAAACCGACAGATTAGTGTGGTGGCCAATGTAGGGCAAGGAGGCTAGATGAAAATCAAACGTTATACAGCAGCGACCATGCGAGAAGCGATGCAGTTGGTAAAGCGTGATCATGGTGATGATGCTGTGATTTTATCAACCAAAGAGACGAGTTCAGGATGTGAGGTTATGGCCGCACTTGACCCTGAAATAGAAGAGTACCGTCAGTCTGTTGAACAAGCTTCATCCAAATCAGATCGTTATGAATCTGCAGGTTTAGCCGCAACGCCAAGAAACTTACAAGCGTATCAGGCCATGCAGGGCTTATCTGGCAACATAGCTAATCCGGAACATTCATCGAGAGAGATAAATAATCGGCCTGCAAGTCACCCATATTCAAATCAAAGCCAACATGATTTTCACCGGCCGGTAGATAAAATTCCTGAACCGAATGTTGCATCCGACCATGCGGTGAATTTTGCGCAAAAAGAAGAGATGCACAAAATGGCATCAGAAATTCAAGCAATGCGTTCTTTGCTTGAAAATCAGATGGCTGGGTTGGCTTGGGGCCAGCTTGAACACTCAAAACCTGAGCAGATTGATTTGTTGAAACGTTTACTGGCGCTTGGTATTGGTTGGGAGCTGTGTCAAAAATTAGTCGATTCTGTCGATGCAAAAGACTGTGGGGCTTGGTCACACATTTTAGCTGCAATGGAAAAACAGATAGAGATTGATAATAAAGATATTTTAGAAGTTGGCGGGATTTATGCTTTAGTTGGCCCTACGGGTGTTGGAAAAACGACAACCATTGCCAAAATCGCCAGTCGCTTTGTGATGCGAAATCATCCAAACGATTTGGCATTGATAACGACCGACTCTTATAAAGTCGGAGCACAGGCACAGCTTAAGATATTTGCTGACCTGATTAATGTGCCGGTACATGTAGCGAAAACGCAAGAAGAGTTGTATGCCTTATTGAGCTCTTTTGCCAATAAAAAACTGGTGTTAATTGATACGGCGGGCATGAGCCAGAAGGCCTTACAGTTGTCGCAACAATTAACGTCAGGTTCGCATGGGAATGTACCGATTAAGAATTATTTGGTAATGTCTGCAACCTCTTCATTGACGGTGATGCAACAGATTGTTGAAGCATTCAATGAAGTGGTGCTTTCAGGCTGTGTTTTGACAAAAGTGGATGAAGCGGCCTCGCTTGGCAATATTTTGACCATTTTGATTCAGCAGTCGTTGCCTATTTCTTATGTCAGTAATGGACAAAGAGTGCCGGAAGATATTGAAATGGTTCGCGCCCGTGATTTAATCGATCAAGCAATTGTTCTTGGTCAGCAAAATAGCAATGTAACCGATGAGCAAGCCTTTAAGATGGGGATTGCTAAGGAGATTTCGAATGCTCAATGATCAGGCGGCAAGCTTGCGAGCGATGCAAAAGCAAGCAGGTGAAAAACCACCGGCCGGTGAAACCTCTCAAAAGTCTGCAAAACCTACTTCTGGAAAACCGATTCGTGTGATTTCGGTCGCCAGTGGTAAAGGTGGTGTGGGCAAAACCAATGTTTCGGTGAATATTGGAACGGCGCTCAGTAAACTTGGCAATCGTGTCATGTTGATGGATGCAGATATGGGGTTGGCAAATGTTGATATTATGTTGGGTTTACAGACCCAGTATAATTTGTCGCATGTTTTAGATGGGCAAAAGACCTTGAAAGAGGTGATTGTCGAAGGACCGGCCGGTTTAAAAATTATCCCAGCAGCTTCAGGTGTCAAACGAATGGCGCAGCTTAATGCTATGGAAAATGCTGGAATCATCAACGCTTTCAGCGAATTGTCGAATGAAATTGATGTGTTGATGATTGACACGGCAGCTGGTATTGCAGATAGTGTGGTGAGTTTTTGTCGCGCATCTCAAGAAGTGATTGTTGTGGTTACTGACGAGCCTGCATCTATAACGGATGCCTATGCTTTGATTAAGGTTTTGAGTCGGGATTACGGTGTAAGCCGTTTTCGATTGTTAGCAAATATGGTTGGCTCGAAAAAAGAAGGGCGCATGCTGTATGAAAAGATGGCAAGTGTCACTGAAAAATTTTTGAATGTTACTTTAGATTATATGGGCGCTGTGCCTTATGATAGAGCGCTAAAACAAGCTGTACAGCGACAAAAACCAGTAGTAATGACCAGTCCTAATAGTGAAGCTGCGGAATCCTTTTATGCGATGGCACAAGAAGTGAATCGTTGGCCGATACCGCAGAATATGACTGGCTATATTCAATTTTTTGTTGAAAATCTGTTTCAAGGACAATAAAGAATTATGACTAGGGCAAATGTATACGCGCAAGTTCAAAAACAAAGCAATGAATCGGCTTTGAAAAACGTGGAAGATTATTTGCCTTTGGTTAAACGAATTGCTTATCACCTAAAAGGCCGTCTACCGGATAGCGTGATGGTTGATGATTTAATTCAATCGGGCATTATCGGCTTAATGGAAGCGATGGCGAACTTCAGTGGAGATCAGGGTGCGAGCTTTGAAACCTATGCTGGAATTCGTATTCGTGGTGCTATGTTGGATGAAATTCGAAAAGGTGATTGGACACCTCGTTCGGTTCACCGTAAATCTCGAGAAGTAAGTGAAGCGATTCATCAGGTTGAAATTCGTATGGGGCGAGAAGCTCATGACGATGAAGTGGCTAAGGAAATGGGTATTTCATTGAGCGAATACCATAAGATTCTTCAAGACACGAGTGGTGCTCAGTTGTTATCGATTGATCAGCCAGACCATGAGGAATTGTCAGAAGATCGTATGGTTAGTGGTTCAGCTACGCCGCTTCAACAGTTAGCCGATACGGACTTTCAATCGCAACTAGCGCATGAAATTGACAATCTACCCGAAAAAGAAAAACTGGTCATGGCGCTTTACTATGACGAAGAGTTAAATTTAAAAGAAATTGGACAGGTGTTAGAGGTAAGTGAATCTCGAGTCAGTCAAATTCATTCCCAAGCGGTCAAGCGAATTCGTTCGCGGATGTCTGAGTGGATTTAATAACGCTTAACTGTTTTAATACACAAAAAATTTTAAGGAAAACACTATGCAGATTAATCGTGATATGAATATTTTGGTGGTTGATGATTTCTCAACTATGCGCCGAATTGTTAAAAACTTACTCAAAGAGCTTGGGTTTAGTAAATTTGATGAAGCAGATGACGGTGCAACAGCTTGGCCAATGGTTCAGACTGGAAAATATGATTTCATTGTCAGCGATTGGAATATGCCAGAAATGACAGGGATTGATTTGCTGCGCAATGTCCGTAAAGATCCAAACCTTAAAGATACGCCATTTCTTTTGATTACGGCAGAAGCAAAACGTTCTCAAATTCTAGAAGCGGCTCAAGCAGGTGTAGATGGATATATTGTGAAACCTTTCACAGCAGCGACATTAAATGAAAAAATTCAAAAGATTTTCGAGCGTGTTGCAGAGCGTCAAAAAGCCAACTAATTTAGTTTAGGTTTTTGATCAAAAAATAGGGGAGTTGTGTATGGGGTTATCGGCAAATATCAATCGAGAGGCTGTTGAGCAGTTATTGCAGGCTATTGATTCTGGAGATCAGGCAAGAAGCTCAGAATTACTGGATGAGTTAACGCAGTTGCGTGAACAAGAGCTGTATCAAAAATTAAGTCAAATCACTGATAATTTGCATCAAACCCTTGATGATTTGGGAGACGATTCACTCATGATGCAGACCAAATATGATTTGCCTGATGCATCTGAGCGCTTGCAGTACGTTATGGATGCAACGCTTGAAGCGAGTGAGAAATCTCTCGCTAACGCTGAACAAATCCAAAATCTCTTAGATAACTTACCTGATGAAACTTTGACACAAGAGCAGCAAGAGGCTTTGAAATTAGCGCACGATAATGCAACACAAATTATCTTAGCTCAGTCATTCCAAGACTTAACGGGACAGGTGCTTAAACGAGTAATGTTGATTTTAGGCTCTCTGGAAAATAGCCTGATCGATTTAATTCAGCAATCTGGGCATGATTATGATGCTATCCCTCAAAGAAAAAAGTCCAATGAAGATTTGGAGCATGGAATTGGCCCAAATGTAACTAAATCATCTAAACAAGATGCCGTTTCATCGCAAGATGATGTGGATGATTTATTAGATTCCTTAGGTATTTAATGGGTATTTAACTTAGGTTTCATTTCGATATAAGATTTAAGTAAGCTTTATTGTCTCAGTTTCAACGCCGGTATTTATGACCGGCGTTTTTGTTTGAGTTTTAGACGGGATTAAGCTTGGCATATGCTTTGCTTGTACCAACCAAAAGGTTGTTGGTTGGCAATGATTGCCATCAAACTTAACTGACAACTGAATTAAATGAGGATGTCATTGTGGATGAAGAAATTTTACAGGACTTTTTGGTTGAGGCCTCTGAATTAGTTGATCAGCTCAACGAGCAGTTGGTTGATTTAGAACAGAGCCCTGAAGATGCAGATTTGCTAAATGCCATTTTTCGTGGTTTTCACACGATTAAAGGTGGTGCTGGATTTTTGGGTGTCACCTCTTTAGTTGAGGTATGTCACCGAGCAGAAAACGTCTTCGATAAAATTCGCAATGGTGAGGTTGCTTATGATGCAACGGTTGCGGATGCGATTTTGAGAGCATTTGATGTTATCAGTGACTTTATTGAGCAGCTGAATGCCGGAGAAAGAGAATTGCCAGAAAATGACTCAGGTTTGCTTGATGAGCTAGATGCAATTTTCAAAGGACAGGTGGCAGAACAGCCTGTTGAAGAAGCTGCTCCACAAGAACCGGGTGAAGTCCATTTAGAATTACCAGAAGGTGTTGATCCTGATGGAGAAATCACTGACGACGAATTTGAAGCGCTATTAAACCAACGTGACCATTTAGGCAATGATTCACCGGCCGGTAATGTTTCGCAAGAAATGCATTTAGAACTTCCAGAGGGTGCAGACCCAGATGGTGATATTACAGATGATGAATTTGAGGCTCTGTTAAATCAGCGCGATCAGTTAATTGACATTGATGATCAACCTGCTGGGCAGAAAACAGCAGAGTTACATTTACCTGACGGTACAGATCCAGATGGTGATATTACAGATGATGAATTTGAAGCTTTGTTGAATCAGCGAGATCAGTTGGTTTCAGAGGTTGAGGAGGCGAAAGTTGCAGTTACTCCAAAACCTCAACCAAAACCGGTTGCGCCTAAACCAACCTCGGCACCGAAAGCAGAACCCAAGCCAGAACCGAAAGCAGCATCTACAGCTTCAAAAGCACCTGCGGCTAAAGCTGCCGGTAAAGCCGCTGAATCAACAGTACGAGTGGACACTCGTCGATTAGACGAAATTATGAATTTGGTCGGAGAATTAGTACTCGTTCGCAATCGTTTGTTAACGCTTAGAGGGTCGGAAGCTTCTCATGAACAGATTTCAAATGCTGTGGCAAACCTTGATCATGTGACAACTGATTTACAGACATCAGTAATGAAAACGCGAATGCAACCGGTGAAAAAAGTTTTTGGTCGCTTTCCTAGAGTTGTTCGTGATTTGGCGAGAAAGTTGGGTAAACAAATCGAGCTTGAATTGCATGGAGAAGAGACAGATTTAGATAAAAACCTGGTTGAAGCTCTGGCAGATCCACTTGTTCACTTGGTTCGAAACTCCGTTGATCATGGGGTGGAAATGCCGGATGTGCGCGAAGCAGCTGGTAAGCCATCCACTGGGCAAATTATTCTTGCTGCTGAACAGGAAGGTGATCATATTCTGCTGTCGATTACCGATGATGGAAAAGGCATGGATCCTGATATGCTACGCCAGAAAGCAGTTGAAAAAGGCATGATGGATGAGGTCAGTGCGAATCAATTGGATGATAAATCCGCGTTTGAATTAATTTTGTCTGCTGGATTTTCTACGGCAGAACAAATTAGTGATATCTCAGGCCGTGGTGTTGGTATGGATGTGGTCAAAAATATGATCACCAAACTCAACGGTAGTATTGATATCAATTCAGTGCTTGGAAAAGGCACTCAAATTCGCATAAGAGTACCTCTAACGCTTGCGATTTTGCCAACTCTAATGGTTGCTTTTCAGGAAGATAATTACGCTATTCCTTTGACAAGTGTTCAGGAAATTTTTGATTTCAATTCTGAAAATACTAATGTGATTGATGGGCAGCAGATGGTTCGTTTGCGGCATAAGAGTGTGCCATTGTTTTTCTTATCGGACTGGTTATCTCCAGGCGTTGATAAATCGGACAGAAGCCATGATAAGGTAGTTATTGTGCTGATTGGAAATCAACGTGTCGGGTTAGTGGTTGATCAAGTGAATGGTCAAGAAGAAGTTGTGATTAAGCCTTTAGGGGTCATGCTTAAAAAATTAGAAGGCTATGCCGGTGCAACGATCACTGGTAATGGTCAAATTGCATTAATTCTAGATTTACCTGGAGTCATGCAGCGTTTCCAAATGTAACGCTATGAGCGTTTCACTAAAACGTTCATCTTGGAGAAGTTTATGGAACAAGACATTAATTTAAATTCAGCAGAATCTTATATCAATCCGAATGCTGAAGAAGAAGATAACTATTCAGGCCCAAGTACTCGATGTGTGATGTTTACGCTTGAAAATGAAACCTATGGAATTCAAGTTAAAAAAATTCGAGAAGTTTTACGGGTAGGGAATATCCGTAGTGTTCCGGGTTCAAATTATCAGGTTTTAGGTATTATTAATGTTCGGGGTGTGATTGTCACAGTGGTGGATATGAGAACTATGTTTAATTTGCCACAAAAAGAAATCACTGATGTATCTCGGATTATTATAGTTGAGTTAGATGATGAGCAGACTGTTGGAATGTTGGTAGATATGGTTCAGGAAGTTAAAGATATACCTGAAAGCCGTTTTGAGCCATTATCCAGTGCCAAAGACAATGCCTCTCGCCATATTCAAGGTATTGCGCATTTCCAAGATAGGGTCATTATTTTAGTGGATGCAGATACCATGCTAGAGCAGCATATTTAGGCTTCTTTAAAAAGTAGAGATATTATGAAAACCTTGTTCAGTACCTAGTTGTATTGGACAAGGTTTTTTATTTTGTGCTGCGGGAAAATTCCAGTGCCGTTGCTTTTTAATCAGTTGAGTCAGGCGAGGAGGGGATTTCTTTACCACTTAAGTTGTAGGCAAATACTAGTACTTGCACTACTGCTTCGTAAAGCACCTCTGGTATTTCCTGGTCTAATTCAACTTGAGATAGCATTGATACCAGATCGGTATCTTCAGAAATAGGAATGTTATGTTCTTTTGCGATGGCAATGATTTGTTCCGCAACATAACCTTGACCTTTCGCAGTAACGATTGGTGCACCACTACCTGTATATTTCAAGCCAACAGCTTGTTTATCAGATATATTCTCAGATGGGTTTGTTGGAGCTTTGGTATTGTCTTGTTTAGGTTTTTTTGAGGCTTGGCTCACAGAAAGAAATTAGCTCAAGAGTAGGTCGTTATGGACGCCAATCTTTTCTGCAGATTGTTTAAGGACATCTGAAGGAGAGTTCCAAGAAACCTGATTGCTTGTTTCTTGGGCATGACGAATCAATACGATCAAAGCTTGAAGGCCTGAAGTATCGATGCTTTCAACCGCTGAACCATTGATTTCAATGGTTTCTTCTGTAACGTCTAATTGCTCAAGCAATTGAGAATAGTTTTGATCAATTTGATGAATGGTCAAACTATCTGGTAGGTTGATTTGGATACTCATCATAAACTCCTTAATTGCTTGAATAGGCTGGGTGCTAACTTACATGACTCGATTGATAACAGATAAGAGTTTTTCTGGGCTAAAAGGTTTGACGATCCAGCCTGTTGCACCCGCTTCTTTCCCTTTCGTTTTCATATCGCCAGAAGATTCTGTTGTCAAACATAAAATAGGTGTGAATTTGTAGTTTGGCATAGCACGTAGTGCTTGAATTAACTCAATACCATTCATGTTAGGCATGTTGATGTCTGTTACTACAATGTCAAATTGAGCTGCTTTTGCCGCACTCAAAGCTTGAACACCGTCTTCTGCTTCTGTCACATCATGACCAGCTGATTTTAATGACATAGCGACCATTTGGCGCATAGATTTAGAATCATCTACAGCTAAAATTTTTGACATTCTAATTCTCTCTTTACTTTTTAAAAGGCTATTTTAAAGGTTTCGTTAAAAAATTTTAATGGTTTTTGCGAAGAAACTCTTGAACCGAGTTCAAGATTCCATCGTTTATTAGCTGGTCGATATGTAAAATTACAACCATCTTGTCTTCAAATGTCGCAAGACCATTCACATATTCAGTATTAATCGTGCCAGACATGGAAGGGGCGTTTTGCAGCTCTTTTAAGTTGACTGAATAAACATCTGAAACACCATCGACAACAAGACCGATAATTTTATTGGTTCCATTTGCGTTTTCAGAGCGCACAATAATCACAACAGTCGATTCGTTATAAGTTACTTCTTCCAAATTGAAGCGAATTCGTAAATCCACAATAGGGACAACTGCACCACGTAAATTGATAGCACCCATTACATAATCGGGTGTGTTAGGGATTGACGTAGTTTTTTCCCAGCCTTTGATTTCTTGAACGCGAAGAATATCTACACCATATTCTTCCTTCCCCAGAACAAATGACAAAATTTGTTCATCGTCTTCACGAGTGTTTTCAATTTTGTCTTGAATATCTTCGATGTCTTTATCCATTGTCCAATAATCTCAATGTATCTATCGTTAGCGCTAAATTAACTGATTCATTAGTAAACGTCTAGAGAGTAGGCCAAAATTTATTAAAATTACTCTGTTTACTTGATTTACCACAAATCTTGTGTGTAAATCGAATGCCTCTGCAAAATGCTTTTTAAGCAAGTTTTGCACCAGTGTCCTGTCTTGGTGATTAAACGGCCTTAAAAACCGTAGAGAGTTATATTTTCACATCAATCAGCGAAATAGGTTGTTTATGCTTATCGGGATTGAATTCGAGCGGTTCTTGGCTTAGTTGTACGGAAATAGTATCCAACGCCAATTCGGAGAGTTTTTCAACGAGTATTTCTTCGGATTGTTTAATTTGGTCTAGAATTTCTGAATTTTCGCACCAAAAATAACAAAATAGTTGGTGTTTAGGTTTTGATTTCATTCCATCATTTTCAATAGGTGCTGAGAGTTCGTTTAAGCTTATCTTAGTTTGAAGTATGCCTTCTGGTAAGCCTATTTGTAACCACACCTGCCAGGATGACTGGTTGGCACGTTGGTTTTTTTTGAAGTGGAGTTGCTCTTCTATGGTTGTTTGACCGCATTCGCGAATAAACTCCATCTGCAAATTCATTGGCGTTTCAAAATAACTCAGTTGTTGGTAACTGATGCGGTTAACCGCTTGAATTAGAGCTTTCGTGAGTTGTTTGATGTTAGCATTTTGAGGTTCAGTGCTTTGGGCTGTTTTTAAAAGTTGCAGCATCTGTGCTTTTAGATCTTGTTGCAAAGTTTGGGCGTTTTTACCGGCCGGTATGTTTTTCACTTTGGATTCAAAAAATAAACCGCTGTTCTCCACCTCGGCTTTTAAAGCCTTACCGCCATTAGGCAAGTTAGTTTTTTTCATCTGATCAAGCAGTTGTTGAAGGGGGGCTTGTAAGTTGGGTGGTAAATTTGGCAACAGAGAAAGTTGCTGAAAAGTTTGATTAAGTGACGCTTGGTTGGGCAAAAGTTGCCGGAGTGCCGTTTGCAAGAGTAGAGTTTCAACGGTTTTTTGATTACTGGCAGAAGCATTTGAGGGCGTATTTGTCGTTTTGACTAGGCTGACCATTAATTGCGGCTGTGTTTGAGTGACTTCAACTTTTGCTGGCCCTGTCTTTAAAGCAGTGTCAAGAGTCGTCGCGTTTAAGGATAAACTTCCCAGTTTTATCAGAACCTGATTGCCGCTGATTTTGTCGATATTGACATTCAACTGTTGGCCAACTTTTAAAACGCTACTGAGGTTTCTTTCGTTTAAGTTTTGTAGTTGACTCAAATTAAGATTGTTAAATATTGTGACCATTCTGGGCCGCCTTTCAAACAGGTTTTGCTTCCACTAAATTTGGAATAAGACTATAGTTATAAAGCTTAATAAAAACTCATTGGGATTTGCAAAATTTTGCTTCGATAAAACCTCTTAAAAGTTAGTTTTAGTTGCTTTTTATCCGTCAAATCGTAAGAGTTTTTATTGTCGAAAATATAACAATAATTAGGCAAAGGTATCCCAGCGATGCATGACAGAGAGTTTACATTTAGTGATCAAGATTTTCAGAGAATCAAACGCATCGTTTATGACTACGCTGGAATTGATTTAAATGAATCCAAAAAGAATTTGGTTTACAACCGCTTAGCAAAGCGGATTCGTTTTTTAAACCAAGACAGTTTTAAAGAATACCTTGATTTTGTCGAAAAAATGGGCAAAGAAGAGTTTGTCCATCTGATCAATGCCATTACAACGAATTTGACGTTTTTTTTCCGAGAAAATCACCATTTTGAATATTTGGCAGAGACTGTTATCCCTGAATTGTTAAAGACAAACTCGAGTTCCAAAAAAATTCGAATTTGGTCTGCAGGCTGCTCAACCGGTGAAGAACCTTATTCTATTGCAATAGTGTTAAAAGAAACCGTTCCGCAAGGTTGGGATGCCAAAGTCATTGCCACGGATTTAGATAGTAATGTTGTGCAAACAGCCACCAATGGAGTCTACGCAATTGACCGATTGAAGGGGGTGACGGATGCTCGCAAAAAACGATGGTTTTTAAAAGGAAAGGGGTCGGTAGAAGGTAAGGTAAAAGTCAAAGATGAGCTTAAGCAGTCAATTGAGTTTGGCCAATTGAATTTAATGGAAGATTGGCCGATTAAAGACTCAATTGATGTTATTTTCTGCCGCAACGTTGTCATTTATTTTGACAAACCAACACAGAGCCGCTTGTTTGACCGTTATGCAGAACGTTTGCCAATGGGAGGGCATTTGTTTGTTGGACATTCGGAGTCACTTTATAATGTCTGTGACCGATTTGAATTATTAGGCAAAACCATTTACCAAAGAATTTCTTAATTTGAGTTGGATGCTCAAATAATGCTCATTGTTACCTGAGCAAAACTAATAAAAAATGAAGAGTGAATATGCAAAAGATTAAAGTCCTGATTGTTGATGATTCTGCTTTAGTAAGAGAAATGCTAAGCAAAATGCTCAATGATGATCCAATGATTGAAGTCGTTGGTCAAGCTTATGACCCTTACGACGCTCGCACAAAAATCAAAGAGCTTCATCCAGATGTTTTGACACTCGATATTGAAATGCCAAAAATGGACGGCGTCACATTTTTGAAAAACTTAATGCGTTTGCATCCTATGCCAGTGGTGATGATTTCAACCTTGACTGAAAAGGGGGCGGATGTCACGTTTGAAGCGATGGATCTTGGTGCAGTTGATTTTGTCACAAAACCTAAAATTGATTTGCAGCATACATTTGAGGATTATGCATTTGAAATTCGCCGAAAAGTTAAAATGGCAGCACGTGTCCCTAAAAACATGCTGGAGTCTCAGTACGCTCGTTATTTAGCAACCAAAGAACGAGAAGTAAATCAGCAAACTGCCGTGAAAACCGTTGATAGTGGGCACTCTGATGTACTCAAAGCAACCTATCATGGTCGTGGCAGTAAAAAAATCATTGCGCTAGGAGCTTCAACAGGAGGGACTGAGGCCATTAAAGAGGTTTTGATACGATTGCCGGCACAAACGCCAGCTATCGTGATTACTCAACATATCCCTGCCGCTTTTAGTGAGCCATTTGCCAAGCGTATGGACAGTGTTTCATCAATGTATGTGCATCATGCGGAAGATGGTCAAGAGATTTTGCCAGGCCACGTATACATTGCGCCGGGTGATCGCCATTTAGAAGTGGTTCAGCAAATGGGGCGTTATGTGTGCAAACTAAATAATGGAGAGCCTGTGAACCGTCATAAGCCTTCTGTTGATGTGATGTTTGATTCAGTGGTGCGTAACGTTGGAAAAAATTCAGTTGGTGTTATTTTGACTGGAATGGGTGCGGACGGTGCAAAAGGTTTAAAAGCATTAAGAGATATTGGGGTGCCAACTATCGCTCAGGATGAAAAAACCAGTGTGGTTTGGGGAATGCCTGGGGAATCCGTCAAGATGGGGGGAGCAGAATATGTTTTGCCTTTAGATCAGGTTGCGGGGAAAATCAGTGAATTGGTCGAAAAATAAGTGAAATATTTATTTTCTTGATGCTTGTCATGCCGATAGGCAGGCTTATTGTAAAAGGCTCTTACTTTATTAAAGAGCCTTTTTTATTTTGGTAATAAATAGTCGACTCTGAATAACTCGTTTAATTTATGGCAAAGCCAGTTTTTTACTCAACAAGGCAGAATGCAGAAATACTATCTAGATAACATAAGGCATCTAAATAAATAGAAGTATTTCGACAAACCGTTTAACGTTCATTAAAAATATACCGGCCGGTACTTATGGCACACATAGTGCTTCTAGAGCGATATCGAAGAAGAATAAATATGAGATTAGAAAGGATTCATCATGATTGAACGAATGCTTGAAAACTTGCGAGTGTATTGGCTGGCTTGGGGTGTCACCATACTTGGAGTCGTCCTGAGCTTTTTTGCGATTCCATTTTTAGATACAGTAATGTTTCTGATTATCTCAGCAGTTTGGACTTGGTCTGTGGCAAAGTTTGCCGAGTACCCAAGTTCTTCAGGTGAGAAAACATCAGAAGTTGCCGCTGAAATTATTGCCGGACCCAAAAATGTATCGCGTGGTGATGAACCCATGTTGCGAATGACCACTGCTGATCAAGCTTTGCAACAGATTATGGATGATGTTGATAAAGTTATTAAGCAAGAAATTGATGTTGTTCATGATGAACTTGGGCAGGTTAAAACGCTTGTTGCTGAAGCAATTGATACGCTTAACACCAGTTTTTCAGGCTTACATGAGCAAACACAAGCGGAATATCAGCTAGTGGTTTCGCTTTTGGATAACTTGGGAGGTGATGAGAATAGTGATTCAATGAGTATTCAAAAGTTTTCCTCTGAAATTAAAGGTGTTTTGCAATACTTGATTGATTTGCTTACCAATGCAAGTGAGCGCAGTAATCAAACGGTTAATAAAATCGATGATATGGTCAGCCAAATTGAAGCGATTTTCAACTTACTTGAGGACGTTAAAGGAATAGCCGACCAGACCAACTTATTGGCATTGAATGCAGCGATTGAAGCTGCTCGAGCAGGAGAGGCTGGACGTGGATTTGCTGTGGTGGCAGATGAGGTTCGTAAGTTATCACTTAATTCAAATATCCTGAATGAGCAAATTCGTAACCGAGCGGAGCAAGCAAGAACCACCGTTGATCAAGTGCGAAGCATTGTCAGTGAAACGGCTAGCAAGGACATGGAACATGCACACTCATCGCAAGCTAAAGTCGGCACGATGCTGGGCGATCTTGAAGAGATGAATAGTGGTATTTCAACCAAGCTTGGAGATGTTTCCGGTATGATTTCCGAAATTGAAATGAGTGTGTCGAATGCGGTTCGTTCATTACAATTTGAAGATATTGTTCGCCAGTTAATTGAGCAGGTGATGAATCATTTGGCTAACTTGCATGAGTTTTCCGCCGAGATTAACCTTTTCTTGCAGCAGGCTTCAGAATCACCTGCGCAAAGTGAAGAGGAACATCAGATGCGTTTAGAAAAATTCCGTCAAGAAATTCATAATAAACGCAATGAGATAGAACAGAATCGAATGTCTAGGGTGAGTACTGAAAGTATGGAAGAGGGCGAAATCGAACTTTTCTAAAAAATAATTTTCGATAAGCAAACCCGAGTTGAACGTCTGTTTGGCTCGGGTTTTCTGTTTTCAGGGGTGAAAAGAAGTAAAAACTAAATCATGTTCCCCATATGAGTATTCCACAAACTACCAAAAATTAGACTAAAGAAGATACCTGTTGCAAAGACAATGTACCAATAACGTCGTTGACGTTTCGCTGAATCTGGTTCATCTTCTGGTCGATCCTTGAAAAATACCAATAAAAAGCCAATCGCGGAAATAAAACCGGCAATATTCGCAAGATAGTGCACGCCTGAGAGCATAGATGTAATACCTAGCGCTAAAATCACACCGTAAGTGAGTAACAGCAATTTCATAAAGAGCCTCTTTTAAAGTTAAGGGTTTCTCTGTCAAAATGATGGTTGCCTATTGTATTGAAAAAACGTAACCACCGCAGAGGATTTCAAATGTCGCAAAGTACTTTTACTCATTCAGAATTATTCCAATTGTTTTTTTATGTGCCGGAGTCCCATTTGGAAAGTGTTAAACAAGCGGTTTTTATGGCTGGGGCAGGTAAGATCGGAAACTATGAGGGGTGTGCTTGGCAAGTTGCTGGTACTGGTCAGTTTAGACCTATTGAGGGAAGTCAACCTTTTATAGGGGAACAGGGCACTTTAGAGAAAGTTAAAGAATTCCGAGTGGAAATGGTTTTTGAGCGCAGTAAAGCTGAGCAGGTGTTAAAAGCTTTAAAGCAAGCGCATCCTTATGAGACACCTGCCTATGGTGTCTTGGAGCTAGCCAACCACTTATACGAGTGATGTATTTGAACTTACATGGTGAATTTTTTTGCGATACCTGTTGTGGTTTTAAACCATTCAAATGGGGTCGGGAGAGTTTGCTGTGGTAAGGAGTGATATGAGAGTTTAGATGAAAGTCTTGAGAAGTCTGTCACTATCGTCATACTTTTTCATATTAGATTTTGTTGATATAAGCGTCTTCTTAGATTAAGATTGCACTCGTTGTTTCATTACAACACTCCTCTAAAAGAGCTAAGATTGTTCCCCTAATTTTGGAACACCCCAGAAAACACCGCCTTCGGGTTTAGTTTTTTCTGGGGTTTTTTATTTTTACCGGCCGGTAAATTCTGAAAGCTTTCTAATTCGCTGAAACTGTTTGTTTAAAAGTTATCGATGTTATGGGCATAAAGCCAGTAAGATCAGAGTACTTGACTGTGTATTGAATAAATAAAAAAAAACCTGCTCCGAAGTCGAAACAGGTTTTTAGAAAAGCCTTAAAAACTAAATAATTAGTTTAGTTTCGCATAACGATTAAGACTTAGCTGGATCGAATGAGATTAATTCGATGGTGAAAATCAGCGTTTTATTTGGCCCAATGACATCGCCAGCACCTTTTTCGCCATAAGCCATTTCACTTGGAATTGCGACTTCCCACTTATCTCCTGGACTCATTTTCTGAATGACTGAACTCCAACCTTTGATCACACCATTAAGTGAGAATTTTAGTGGGTTGCCACGTTCATAAGAGCTATCAAAAACGGTTCCATCAATGAAGCGGCCTTCATAATGGGCAAAGACAGTATCTTCGGCCTTAGGCGATTCACCTTTACCTGATTTAAGAACCTTGTATTGAATGCCATTGTCTAAGGTTTTTACCCCCGATTTCTTTTTGTTTTCAGCAAGGAATTTTTTTCCAGCTTCCGCATTCGCTTTCCCTTGAGCTTCTCGCTGTGCGAGCTGTTTCTGAATCATCTGCTGCTTGACTTCGCTCACTGCTTGATTCATTTCTTCCGCACTTAGACGCATCTCTTTGCCACTTAGCGCATCTTCAAGACCTAGCTGGAACGCTTTAACATCAATAGCTAAGCCTTGTTTCTCAAAGTTTTTGGCCAAATCTACCGCTAAAGTATAGCTGGCTTTCTGCTCTGTGGTTTTTAGGTTGGCATCTGCCGCGTACACAGTGCTTGATGCAATCATCATGAGTGTTGCAAAGCTCATCGTTTTAAGTTTCATAGGTTTCCTTGATATAAAAATTGAATCAAAATTGGCAAGTGTTCGGGGCGGCTTACAAATTGTCTAAATATTTTTCCGCATCCAATGCAGCCATACAGCCAACACCAGCCGAAGTAATGGCTTGTTTGTAATGTTGATCCATCACGTCACCAGCCGCAAACACGCCTGGAATCGATGTCTGCGTAGCATTTCCTTCTAAGCCGCTTTGCACTTTAAGATAGCCATTTTCCATTTCAAGCTGACCATCAAAGATTCCCGTGTTTGGAGAGTGTCCAATGGCGATAAATACACCTGCAACATCAATATCTTTTGATTCGCCAGATTCACGGTTTTTTAGTCGCAATCCTGTGACTCCCATGTTATCGCCAAGTACTTCTTCAAGTTCAGAATTGAACTCAATTTTAATATTGCCGTTTTCAGCTTTATCCATTAAATGTTTCGCTAAAATCTTTTCGGAAGTGAAATGGTCACGACGGTGGATAATGGTGACTTCTGAGGCAATGTTCGAAAGATAAAGCGCTTCTTCTACTGCCGTATTTCCTCCGCCGACAACCGCGACTTTTTGATTGCGGTAGAAAAAGCCATCACAAGTTGCGCAGGCTGAAACGCCTTTTCCTTTGAAAGCTTCTTCAGACTCTAGGCCTAAATATTTTGCCGTTGCGCCTGTAGCGATAATTAACGCGTCACAAGTGTACTCCGCACTATCACCAGTTAGTTTGAAAGGTTTTTCAGATAGGTCAGCCGAGTGAATGTGATCAAAAATCATCTCTGTACCAAAACGTTCTGCGTGCTTCTGCATACGGACCATTAGGTCAGGTCCAGTCAGTCCTTCTGGATCACCTGGCCAGTTATCAACCTCTGTCGTCGTCGTTAACTGACCGCCTTGTTGCATACCGGTAATAATAACCGGATCAAGGTTTGCACGAGCTGCATAGACTGCAGCAGTGTAACCTGCGGGACCTGATCCTAAAATTAAAAGTTTGCAATGTTTTTGACTCATGGGTTCTTATCCTCATTTATGACTTTTTTTGAGATTAATTTCTACTATTAATGGCGATTTTATTTTTTCGGTTTCAACCGACCATTAGATTTAATCAAACCAAAAAATTAACCGATTGATCACGATGTCTGATTCTAGCAGTTTTAAAAGTGATGCAAAGTGCTTCTAAATAAAATCTTTCTTGAGAAGAGGGCGCTTCAGCTTGCCGGTAAGTACTTTAAAAAGATGTAATAACCCCATATTTTAAAGGCTCTATTGTGTCCTGTTGAATCTTTAAGTGGTTGGAAAAGTATCTATAAGCATGAAAATGGCAATTAAATATCGTCATATTGCTTTCATAATTGGTTTAATGGAATTCTTTGCCCGAATTTTTACCGGCCGGTTAAAATAACGGTTTGGATTGGCGGTTTCAGTGCAATCTGTCGCTTAAGATTGCGATGTTAGGCACTCGGGCTCCATTCCAAGCATTTGACTTATCGAACTAAAAAGTAAAACCGACTACTAAATTTATGCCAAATCAATCCGCCAATTCATCACTTGAAAATGCATCGAGTAACCAATCTGAACCAATTTCAGAAACGTTTGAGGATTCTGTGCCAAAGCGAAAAAAAGTGCTGATTAAACCTAAAGCCTCATCTGCGAAGAAAGAGCCTGATAATAATGAGTTGAGTACTGATGCTCATACCGCTTCTGAAACTTCTATGCAAGCACCGCAAAATGACGGTTTTGGTGTGGCAAATTCTGCCCAAAAAAGCTATCAATGGGTATTCAGTGATTTAATTTTTATTGCTGCGGTTGGGTTGTCATTTTATTTGGTAATTATTCTAGCTGGCTATAACCCGAAAGATCCTGGATTTGTATTAGTCGACAATGCTCGAACCGAGGTTGAGAATTATGGCGGCCATACTGGCGCTTGGTTAAGCTCTTTTATTTTATACATCTTTGGGATTTTTGGTTATTTGCTGCCGATTGGAATCACCATTGGTGGCTGGATGACTTTAAAGCATCCTGCAAAACCGAAAACTCAAATCGCTGAGCAAGACTACACGCGCTTCTTATTTAGTTTGTTAGGTGTATTGTTATTTATTAGTGCCGGTGCAGCAATGAGTAACCTGTTTATGGCGCCTGACATTTGGTTAACAGAATTGCCTTTTTCCAGTGGTGGTGTATGGGGTTACGGTCTGAGTTCTTGGCTCGTTGATTCTATTGATTTGCTTGGGACAACTTTGCTACTGCTTGGTATATGGGCTTGGTCGCTGAGTTTATTGTTAAACCGTTCTTGGATGAATATTTTTGAAGCGACTGGGGAGTGGACGGAGCAGTTTGGACTTTGGCTATACCATCGAGTTTGGAAAGGTGAAAAAACTCAGCACTTTTTTCAAATGACGAAACAAAAACTTGACTCTAGACTGGCGCACTCGCGTGTCACAAACCGTGATTCTCAGGCTGGGAATTCCAAACAACCGACGCAAACTCAACAAGGTGTTATGGCGCGAACTCAACACTTTATGAATCACCTGGTTAAAGGTCCGCGAGTTGAAACCATTCCAAAAGATGGCTCTAAGAAAAACTCTATTGAAACTAGCGCCTTTCCAAAACAGGTTATTGACCCGAAAAAGGCAGGCGAATTGGTTCAAGAATTGGATCAAGCCGCACACCCTCATGCAGTTGGAAATAACCCAAATACTTTTGAACGATCAAACAGCCTAAGTGCTGAACCGTCGTTACAGGACCGTAAGGAATTTGTACCAGCCGGCGAGCAAACCCAAGGAGACCCAGAGAGTTTGGAATTTAGAACCGATGAACGTTCTGATTTATCCATGTCAAAGCCTTCTGAGTCCAATGAAATGACAAGTTCAATGACACCCACTCCGTCAGAAATACCTCCGTGGGAAGAGACTTCGGTTTCCGCACAAGCTTCACCATCAACTGAGCAATCAGTTCAAACATCGGATTCCGAGAATTTTTCTGTGCAAATTGGTCAACGTTCTCGGGCGATACCGGCCGGTGAAATCAAGCAAAAGGCTGAACTACCAAGTCTTGAGTTGCTCGCAGAACCGCCTAAATATGAAGAAGGTTATACCGAAGAAGAGTTGACAGATTTATCTTACAAATTGGAACAGTCGCTCGCACAATTTGGCATTAAGGTCACGGTCGAGTCGGTTCAGCCTGGGCCAGTTGTCACTCGATTTGAGATTCTCCCTGCTCCGGGAATTAAGGTTTCAAAAATTAATAATCTTTCGAAAGATTTGGCGCGAGTCATGATGGTCGAATCAGTACGGGTGGTTGATGTCATTGTTGGCAAGTCAGTGATTGGTATTGAGATTCCAAATAAAATTCGAGAAGTGGTGAGCTTCAGGGAAGTACTGGCCTCTAATGCTTTCCAAGACTCAAAATCACCATTAAGCATTGCATTAGGTAAGGATATTTCGGGTGAACCGATTACCGCGGACATTGCCAAAATGCCTCACTTGTTGGTCGCAGGTACGACAGGGGCCGGTAAATCTGTGGGTGTGAATAGCATGATTTTGAGTATGCTCTATAAAAGCACGGCAGAAGAAGTCCGCATGATTTTGATTGACCCAAAAATGTTGGAACTTTCTATTTATGAGGACATCCCGCATCTGTTGACACCGGTGGTGACTGATATGAATGATGCTGCGAATGCGCTGCGTTGGTGCGTGTTTGAAATGGATCGACGCTATGAATTGATGGCTAAACTGAAAGTTCGAAATGTGGCTGGCTTTAATGCCAAGGTTAAAGCGGCTATCGAAAAAGGTCAGCCGATTATTGACCCTTTGCATGAACAACTCAAATCCTATGGTTATGAAATGGGTGAAGCTCCTCCGACATTGGAACCGCTTCCGTATATCGTAGTGGTAATCGACGAGTTTGCCGATATGATTATGACAGTCGGTAAAGAGGTTGAGCAACTCATTGCTCGTTTGGCTCAAAAAGCGCGTGCTGCTGGGATTCACCTGATTTTGGCGACGCAGCGACCTTCAGTTAATGTCATTACTGGTCTGATTAAAGCCAATATACCAACGCGTATTGCCTTTATGGTGAACACTAAAATTGATTCACGAACTATTCTTGAACAAGGTGGCGCAGAACAGTTGCTCGGAAAAGGGGATATGCTTTACATGCCACCTGGCAGTGGGAACCCTGTTCGAGTTCATGGTGCCTTTATGACCGATGAAGAGGTGAATGAGGTTGCAGAATTTGTCAAATCACAAGGCGAACCACAGTATCTAAAAGCGATTACCGAAGCACCACCTTCTGATGAAGATGGAAAGGGCGGCGGTTCAGGCTCGGCCGAAGATGATCCACTTTATGATGAAATTGTCGCTTTTATTACTGAAAAACGTAAGGTATCTGTTTCACTTCTTCAAAGACATTTCAGCATTGGTTATAACCGTTCTGCGAGAATTGTTGAAGGTTTGGAAGCTGCGGGCTTAATTTCTGCCGGACGTGGTGGGAATAATGTTCGAGAAGTGCTGGTTCCAAAACGTGATGAGTATGAATAAATCACCCAATTTTAGAGAAACTTTTATGCAACAAAAAATCGCAATAAAAACCTTCGCACTCGTTTTGGCTTTGAGTGGTGTGAGTTTTATACATTCAGCGGTGGCCAGTCAAACTGTTTCAAATGACCGACTAGCCGTTGATTCATTGAACGAAACAGAAACCGTTCAACATCCGCTTCAAGCTTATGTGAATCAGTTAAAAACGTTTTCGGCCAATTTCAAACAAGTCACTCCTGAGAGTGAATTGTTTCAGTCTCCAGTTAAAACGGGAGTCTTTGAATTGCACCGGCCGGGTCAGTTGGTTTGGGAATATCAAAAACCGATGGGACAAAAGATTCTGATTGATGGGGAAAACCTTTGGGTGTATGACCAAGATTTGGAGCAGTTGACCATTCGACCTCTTTCGGATGTTCAGGCGGATATTCCACTCAGTTGGTTACTATTCGATGAAAAAATCGAAGAGCGATTCGATATTTTGTCTGCTGGGACGCGAAACGGGGCTCAATGGTATAATCTCCAACCCAAAGAGGCGACTTATTTTCAAAGTATTGAAGTCGCTTTAAAAAATCATCAAATGGTTGAGGTTTGGATGTATGCCGGACCAGAAGATATCACCAAAGTGACATTTTCCAATATCGCTTCCAATCAGACACTCACGCCGGATGCGTTTCGCCTGCAAGTTCCTGAATCTACCGATATAATCGGACAACCGCAGTAATTTTTATAGGCGAATGGCCGCAAAGTATTTAATAACAGTATGACTTCATCCACGTATCAAAGCGCTTCTCAAACGGGTATTTATCAACCGTTGGCAGACCGCTTACGTCCGCAAACTTTACAGGCATTTATTGGCCAAAAACATTTACTGGGCCCAAAGCGTGTGCTGACCAAAATGCTTGAGGCAAATCGTTTGTATTCACTGATTTTTTGGGGGCCGCCTGGAGTGGGTAAAACCACTTTGGCTCGTTTGATCGCTAGACAATCCAATTTACAGTTTATTAGTTTGTCAGCCGTTTTAGATGGAGTAAAAGCTGTTCGAGAAGCGGTTGAGCAAGCAAAACTGCATCGCGAACAATTTCAGCAGGGCACCTTGTTGTTTGTGGATGAAGTTCATCGTTTTAATAAAGCGCAGCAGGATGCTTTTTTGCCGTTTGTGGAAGATGGAACCTTTGTGTTTATTGGAGCGACGACTGAAAACCCCTCATTTGAACTGAATAACGCGCTGTTATCTCGTGCGAAAGTTTTAGTTCTCCGCTCGTTGGAAGAGGATGAACTGGAACAAGTGATTGAACATGCTTTGGATGACCTTTCTCAGAGCGATCATGAGTTTCTACCGGCCGGTGAAAGTTTGGCAATAACACCAGAAGCTAAGCAAATTTTAATTCGAGCTGCGGATGGCGATGCAAGGCGTGTGTTGAATTTTGTTGAACAGGCGATTGATTTTGCCGATGAAGCCGAAGCTGGAAAATGGTTAATTGACCGTGACGCAGTGATGGAAGTCGTGCAAGAAGGGCAACGTCGTTTTGATAAAGGTGGCGAAGCTTTTTATGACCAAATTTCCGCACTGCATAAATCGGTTCGCGGTTCAGATCCTGATGCAGCACTTTATTGGTTGGTTAGAATGCTGGATGGCGGAGTGGATCCGCGTTATTTGGCAAGACGATTAATTCGTATGGCCAGTGAAGAAATTGCTAACGCTGACCCTAAAGCATTGCAATTGGCTTTGAATGCGGCGGAATCTTATGAACGATTAGGTTCACCAGAAGGTGATTTAGCACTTGCTCAAGCAGCCACTTATCTGGCGGTTGCACCTAAATCGAATGCCGTTTACATGGCCTATAAAGCATGTTTGGCAGATATAAAAGACAACGGTTCGCATGAAGTGCCATTACATCTTCGTAACGCTCCCACGGAATTAATGAGTCAATTGGATTACGGCAAAGGTTACCGTTATGCACATGATGAGCCGGAAGCTTTTGCGGCAGGAGAAAGTTATTTTCCTGAAGAAATGGCAGAAAAATCCTATTATCAACCGGTAGAAAGAGGGTTGGAAATTAAAATTTCCGCTAAAATGAGACACCTTCAGAGCTTGAATCAGCAATCGATTTATAAACGACGAAAATAACATGGCGCATGATTGCTGATTGGGTCACAAATAACCTTGAAAAATAAACATTCGCGAGGGTATGAATAACCTCGGTATTCGCCAAACAAAATAATCGGTCTTTTTAAAATAGACTGGATAAGGAATTCAGCCATGTGGCAAATAAATGCACTTGGAATAACCGCAATTGCCTTTGGAGGCGCGCTGGGTGCAGTGAGTCGATATCTGCTTTCTCACCAAATCTATCTTTGGCTAGGGCGCGAGTTTGCCTGGGGAACTTTAGGTGTGAATGTGTTGGGTTCTTTCCTAATGGGCATTTTGACGATTTTTATTGTTGAAAAATGGATGCTTAGCTTAGAGTGGCGATTGTTTTTTTTGGTTGGATTTTTAGGCGCATTTACGACGTTCTCAACGTTCTCCTATGAGACTATGCAATATTTGCAATTAGGTGAAATGTTAAAGGCATTTGTCAATATGGGCGCAAGTTTATTCCTAACGATTGGTGCGGTCTGGGCAGGAATGATGCTTGGGCGTCAGTGGTTTTCGTAGCAAGCATTTGTGTTTTGTTTTGCATGAGTAATAAAAATTTTAAAAACGATTTTAATTTTATAGAAAAAGGACAAGTTTCATGTTGGATCCGAAACGTCTTAGAACAGAGTTAGAAGACATTGCTGCTGCACTGAAAACTCGAGGTTTTGAGTTAGAAGTTGCGCAGATCGAAGCGCTTGAAGCGCAACGAAAAACCTTGCAGACCAAAGCTCAGGAACTGCAAGCAGAGCGTAATAGTCGTTCAAAAGGCATTGGTAAGGCGAAAGCTCAAGGCGAAGATATTGCGCCACTGTTGGCAGAAGTTGAAAACTTGAAACAGCAATTGGAAGAAGCGGAAGCAGCGGCAAATGAGGTGCAAACTCAGTTAGAGGATATTTTCGCTGGGATTCCAAACATTCCACATGAATCCACACCGGTCGGTAATGGTGAAGACGAGAATGTCGAGCTTCGCCGTTGGGGAACACCCAAAGAATTATCATTTGAACCAAAGGATCATGTCGATTTAGCTGAAAACCTTGGACTTTACGATAATGATGCCGCAGTAAAAATTGCTTCGGCACGTTTTTCCGTTTTAAAAGGAAAGTTAGCGCGTCTGCAACGTGCATTGACTCAGTTCATGCTGGATACTCATGCACAAAGCGGTTATGAAGAAGTGTATGTGCCTTACATGGTCAATCAGCACAGTTTACGAGGGACGGGTCAGTTACCAAAATTTGAAGCAGATCTTTACAAAATCAGCAAAAATGAAGAGCATGATACCAATGACCGTGATCTATATTTAATTCCAACGGCAGAAGTTCCAATCACCAACTTAGTTCGTGATGAAATCTTGGAAGAATCTTCATTGCCGATTCGCATGGTGGGTCATACGCCTTGTTTCCGATCTGAAGCAGGTTCTTATGGAAAAGATACTAAGGGGTTAATTCGTCAGCACCAGTTTGAAAAAGTTGAAATGGTGCAAATCGTTCATCCCGAGAAATCCTATGAAGCACTCGAAGAGCTTCTGGGGCATGCAGAATTGATCTTGCAGAAGTTGGAACTGCCTTATCGAGTGGTTAGCTTGTGTACAGGGGATATTGGGTTCTCGTCTGCGAAGACCTATGATTTAGAAGTGTGGCTGCCAGGTCAGCAGGCGTATCGCGAGATTTCTTCCTGTTCAAACTTTGAAGACTTCCAAGCACGTCGTTTAATGGCGCGTTACCGTGGTGAAGGTAAAGGAAAACCTCAGCTAGTTCACACCTTGAATGGTTCTGGATTGGCGGTCGGACGTACCTTAGTGGCAGTATTAGAAAACTATCAAAATGAAGATGGATCAATTACCGTTCCTGAAGTACTACGACCATATTTAGGTGGAATAGATAAAATCTGATTTCTTGAAAGGGTATTCCGCTTTCAAGTTCTTTACCGGCCGGTAGAATTCACCGGCCGGTAAAGTCTTAATAAATCTCTGTTGAATGTTGGGAATCTATCCTTTCGATTGCTTGCAACCCTATAAAATCGCCTGTTTTCATTCAATTTCAAATTATTTCACTTTTATTTCAAAAGTGGCTTGCAATCCTAATTGAGATGCCTATAATACGCCCCATCAAGACGGGACGCACACAAACAAAGCGAAACGAATTGATTACAAATTGTCGCGGGGTGGAGCAGCATGGTAGCTCGTCGGGCTCATAACCCGAAGGTCGTTGGTTCAAATCCAGCCCCCGCTACCACATTCTAAAGCCTTGATTTATTTAGCTTTTTAGCAAGATAGATCAGGGCTTTTTTATTATCTAGCGAAAGACAATGTAGCCGATTTTGTAGCTACGCCGCCACTGGTGCGGTTTACAAACTGTTTTAGGTGCTGATGACTGAAATGCGCGTAACGCTTAACCATTTTGTAGTCTGACCAGCCACCAAGTTCTTGAAGTACCTCTAAAGGCGTTCCCCGTTGAACATGCCAAGTCTCCCAAGTGTGGCGAAGATCATGCCAACGAAAATCCTCTAAACCGATTCGCTTGCAGGCATCTTTAAACGATTTCGTATTAGCTCTCCTAATAGGATTCCCTTTATAAGTAAATACCCGTTCAGGATGCTTTCCACGTTGGCGTTTTAATACGTCCAGTGCGACTTCTGATAGTGGCACGACAAAAGCCGTTTCACTTTTAAGAATGTCATCACCTTCGATATAGATAATGCCTTGTTCAAAGTCGATCTGATTCCAACGCAATAAAGTGACATTGGATTCTCTCAACCCCATTTCTAACGAAAAAATGACCATATCAGCAATATGAGGATTAACCGCCATAATAAGCTTTTTGGCTTCTTTCACCGTTAGCCAGCGAACCCGTTTTTTCGGTTCTTTCAAGAGTTTGATGTAAGGAGGATCACATTTCACCTCCCATTCTTTGTGTGCTTTGTTGAATACAGCTCGTACTTTCTGAAGCAAGCGGTTAATGGTTGCATTACTGACGCCTTCTTTCAGCCGTTGCTGAATGATTTCATCAATGTGCATCTGTCGGATTTCGTCTAAATGCAGGTGACCAAAATGAGGATCGAGATATTTAAAGATACTGATCTCGTTAGTCTGATCCTTATTCTGTTTTTCTCGCATAAAGCGAACAACCGCTTCTTTCCATAACATGCGCGGTTTTTCACCAAGTCGATAAACTCGCCAAAGGTCGTTTTGTAACTTGGCTTCAAACTCTAACCATTGTTGTCGGTCTTCAGTCCCAGTAGAGCGTTGTATTCTACTTCCGTCTGGTGCAATGAATTTTGTCCACCAGATGTTGTTTCTAAGGTAGATTGACATAATGATTCCTCATTGTTGTCAACAACTTGCACAACACTCTCAGGCGTAGAATATTGATTTCTGAGATATTGTGCAAGGTCTTGTTCGATAAATACCCACTTTCTCCCAAGCTTTGCCGCTGGAATTTTTTTGGCTTGAGCGTGTCTTCGGACTGTCTCAGGGTTGCATCCTAAATAGTCGGCAGCTTGTTTGAGAGTGAACAACTTGGTTTGCTCACTCATGGTCATTTATTCCTTAGATTTCTTTAACTGGGTGTTATAACGCAGGCTTTTTTCAAGTGCTTTGGTTTGCAAATAATCTTCCATCCGTTGATTACGAGACAGGTGATAACGCTCCGCTTCATGCAGAAATTCGCCCAATGCTTCTCCAAGATCGGAAATACCTTCTCTTGCCATAAAGGAGCTGATTGCGGCTAGACCATTTACGAATAAATATTGGTCATGGGGTAAACGTTCTTTTCTAACCGGTTTGACTGCTTGGCATTCTGTATTGGTACAGGCTTGTGAAATCTCATTCCATGCGTTGGTTACCGGCCAGCATGATTCGTAAGAATCTTCAGTTGGCGTAACTAATTGAAGCCATTTTGTCGTGCAATATTTCCAGATAGCAGGGCTTAGCTCTGTAATCTGGTGAGGATGCTTTAATCCAACACTTTTTAATAGCTCTCGTTTCATCTGAAATTCCATGCGCCAGACATCAGACACACCATTCCAGCCGTTAGATTCCCAAAGCGGTTTTAAGTAGTCTTTTTTGGATTTCTGAATTTCCAGTGACTTGTTGTAGAGTCTGCCCATCACTTGACCTTTACCAATACGCCATCCGGAAGGGCGTTTGTGTTGGTGAAATCTATCAATTTGAGTGGCTCTGGTTTTCCATTGCTGGATTTCAATGCTTTCAACATTGAAAGCTAGGGGTTGAAAATCCATACACAGGTCTAAACGACTGACCGAAGGATGGCCTTTGACCGTTCCTAGACTATAAATCAGATAATCTAGATGATCTTGAATTTCATCTAAATTGGTAAAGGTCAGTAATTCACTACTGATCTGGACATAAGCCAGAGGTACAGAAGAGGATTTTCCACTGGAAACCTGAATGGTGAACCAGTTATCTTTCAGTACATAAGAAAATTTACCGGCCCCTTTGGGCATGACTTGGAACTTATGCTCACCGAAATGAAGAAATGCGCCAGCGGCAATTTCAGGATCGGTATGTTGCGCCATGTTCTTCAAGAAGTCCAATAACTCTTCCATCTTGGGGTTTATATTGCCCCGATACGATAGGTACAAGCTATCTACAGCGCAGCGTAAAGGTTTGATATTTATATAATCAATGTATTTTGCAGGTGCTGTGTTACTAAGTACCGCACCTGAAGAGTTGCACGCTTGTGCAGTGCCTTGCGGCTGTACAGTGCCTGTATCAGCCTGCAAGCCACAGCGCTCACGCGCTGCAATTTCTGGTTTTGTGTTTGAATTTGACATACTCTTTCTCCAACAAAATTATTTAAAAAACTTAAACGACGTCGTTGGAGAGAAGTTTGATTGAGTAGGGCTAATTAGTCAGGAACTCAAAATTTATTGATGATTCCTTGACTTTATTACTAAGATATTGTTTAACGATTTTTCGAAGATAACCTTTTTCTAAAACACTGTCTGGATCATCATCTATATAGTGCAGATTGTGTTGCTCAATTATTGTGTAGATTTCATCAATATCAAGTTGAATTTGATCACCATTAAGCAGCTGCATAAAGTCCAATGCGGAAATCAACATAAGTAAGCTTGGGGAATATTTATTTTTTCCATTGGTAAAAAAATTACTATTCATTGCTTCATCAATATAGCCATAAATCTCGGCCTTTTTTCTATCACTAATATTCTCAATATAGGTTTCAACTTCAGGCAGATACCTAACTGACGGATCTATGGCAATCGCTTTACGTAGATTTACCAATTTATTATCTTTCAATAGGCCATAAAGCAATTGAGGAATGGTCTGTTTATGATCAGCATAGGCTAGGTGATTGAAAAATCGAGCCATAATAAATTCAGCAAAAAACTTTAGTTCTTTATCCTCACCGCTTATTGCTTGCTGGAAATCTTCAAAATCGTCGATAGGTTCAACTGCATTTTTTGATTCTTCAGATAATTTTTCCATCACAAAATCAAATGGATCTCGTGCTTTGATTTCTTCTTCGGACATACCGTGTGTCCATTCTTGAGCTAACAACTGAGCACCTATTTGAAGATTTAAGTTTAGTTTGTCAGGCTCTAGGTAAAGATAAGACCAGTTGAATTTTCCAGATGCGAAGGTGGTTTGATAATTTTCTGAGTGCGAACGGATTTCGTATTTGGTTGCAGATTTGAATTCGGCAGTTATTTCATTAAACATCTCTATCATTGAAGATAGATCAGCACTAAAAAACTCAATAACAGACTGCTTTTGTAGCATTTGACTTGTCTCCGAGTGGAAATAAATATATGCAGTCTATCAAATTAGCTTTTATTCATTCTGATCTATCTTCTGATAAAACGACTTGTGTCTGCTAAACTACACCATAAAAAAATTTCATAAATTGGAAATTACAGTTAGTTGTTAAGTTATGAATACATTTCTTGAAAATCTCCAGAAATTAAAACCGAATGTATTAGATGGGCATGGAATGACAGCGCTCGATTTATTCGCAGGTTGTGGTGGTTTGGCCTTAGGATTTGAAGCCGCGGGATTTCATACCATAGGTTATGAAGCAAATGAGGATGCTGTAAATTCTTACAATGCGAATCTAGCAGGTAAATGCAATTTAGAGTTCTTGACGCCTAATACAAGTTTTCCTGAGTGTGACATTATTATTGGAGGACCGCCTTGCCAGCCATTTAGTGTTGGAGGTGTGCAAAAAGGTTTAGAAGATTCTAGAGACGGTTTTCCAGTGTTTCTGAGTGCAGTGGAGCAAATCAAACCTAAACTTTGGATGTTTGAGAATGTCCGTGGAATGATGTTTCGCAACAAACACTATTTAAGTGAAATTCTTGCTTCATTGGAATTGATGGGATATCAGATCAGTTTTCGAATATTAAAAGCAAGTGATTATGGGGTTCCTCAAAATCGAGAGCGGCTCATTGTGGTTGGTCATCAAGGTGGATATGTTTTACCTGATAAAAAAAATGAGAAATTTACTGCTGGTGACGCTTTAATTGATATAGCACATCAAACAGATGAAACCACAAAATTTGTTACGCCCAGCCAAGATTTATATATAGCCAAGTATGAAAAAGCATCGAAATGTGTAAACCCTAGAGATTTACATTTGGATCGCCCTGCAAGAACGGTTACATGTAGAAACCTTGCTGGTGCAACTGGCGACATGTTAAGAATTAGACTTCCAGATGGAAGAAGAAAAAGATTAAATATTAGAGAAGCTGCCAGATTGCAAAGTTTCCCTGACTGGTTTGAATTTAAAGGTATTGAAAGTTCGCAATTCCAGCAAATAGGTAATGCAGTTCCACCAATGATGGCGTTTCATATTGCAAATAGTATTAGGGATTATTTGCAGGGGAACCCCGTCGAGACAAGTTCATATCAGATGCAAATGGAGTTGCTATGACTAATTTTAATAAAGTAGCTAAGAATAAAACAACAGAGATTAAAAATCTGATTCATTCTGCGCTACGGATTTTGCAAACGATGGGCGTTCCTATGGATGAATTAACTCCAAGGCGTCTGGAAAAGATGGCAATGGTATTCCTTGCGGTTTGTGATGTTAAATCAGAAGAAGATTGGAAAAATGCACCATCAAAAGTAAATTCACATACTCCGAGAAGTAGAGAAATTATTAGGTATTTAAATGCTAATTTTGAAGAGAGTATAAGTGAAGGGAGTTATGATGATATTCGTAGAAAAGACTTGTATATTCCTGCTTTAATGGGGATTGTTGTTAAAAGCGCAAATAAGCCTGGTGCTGATACGAACGATGGAACTCGAGGGTTTGGTCTGTCAGAGCATGCTGCAAAACTAATCGCTGCATATAATACTGATGAGTGGCAGGCTGCTGTAGACGAATTTCCTGTGGATAGCGACTTTTTAGAAAAATTTAATGCTGACAGAGAAATTAAGAAAATCGATGTGATTTTGCCTGATGGTTTTTCTGTAAGTCTGGATGCAGGGCCACACAATGAAATTCAAGCAGCAATCGTCAATCAGTTTTTACCCAATTTTGGTTACGGTGCAGAAGTTCTTTATATTGGAGATACTTCGTCAAAGAATATATATAAAAATACTGATAAGCTTGCAGAAATCGGACTTAATTCCGAAGAAAGAGGAATGTTGCCAGATATAGTTGCATTCAGTAATGAGAAAAAATGGGTATACATCATTGAAGCGGTTCACTCATCAAACCCATTGAATCCTGAAAGATGCATTGAGCTACAAAGAACGGTTTTAAAGGATTGTCCTTATGGTGTCGTATTTGTTACCGCATTCTTAACAAGAAAAGATTTTGCCAAATGGTGCGACCAAATCGCTTGGGAAACAGAGGTGTGGTTAGCATCAAATCCAGAGCATATGATCCACTTTAATGGTGATAAATTTTTTGGTCCCCACAAAGAAAATATTGAAGAAGCATAATTTTAAAGATGTTTAACACCTTGTCTGGAAGTAATATCAGCTTAAGCTGTGTGGATTTGTATTAAGTGTTGTTAAGTTGTTGATTTAATTAAAGATAGTGACTCATAACCCGAAGGTCGTTGGTTCAAATTCAGCCCCGCTACCACATTCTAGAAACCGGATATTCTCATTAGAGATATCCGGTTTTTTTTGTATTCAAAATCTGTTCAAAAGAAGGTTTGGCAAAAAGTCCGGCAACCTCAGCTGTTGTGACTTGAAATATTAAAACATTGGCTTAAAGACTAAACGAGCCGAACCTCGTTTATTGCTCAAGATGGTAATTGTAGTGGCTTGAAGTGAAAAGTCTTAGTTAGTCTGTATGCTTTTGGTTTTGACGAAATGGCGGCAATCCAAATACTCGTTTATAAGCACGCGAGAAAGCTGCTTCGGATTGGTAGCCCAATTCTTCAGCCAGATCAGGCAAAGAAACGGGGGACTGCATAATTTTCATTCTGGCGAGCTGCATTCTCCATTCCGTTAAATATTGTTTGACTGACATGCCCATGATTTCAGTAAAACGAGCGGAAAACCCAGATCTAGACATGCCAGCTTGCTCTGCAAGGCGTTCCACGTTCCAAGTGGCGCCAGGCTGGTTGTGAATGGCCGCTAAGGCTTTACCAATTTTAGGGTCTTTTAGCGCACCTAACCATCCTTCTTTGGCTTCTTTCGAGTTTTTTAGCCAGTAACGTATTGTTTTAATTACGATGATATCCGCTAAGTTCGCCACAACGGTCTCCCCACCGGTTGAGGCATTTGTAACCTCGTTTGCCATAATGTTGATAAGCGTATTGAGTTGTTCAGGTAGCTCATTATTTTCAGACTTTATATGGATGGCAGGAGGTAATTGAGAAATCAGTTTTTGTCCTGCGATATGATCAAAGCTTAAGATGCCACAAGTTATATAGGTCTCGTCGCCGCCACCGCCATACTGCATAAATTCAAAACGTTCCGACAGTTTAGTTACTGGAATTTCAAAAAAGCCCTTGCATTCACTATTCTTCTGCGAGGCAATTGAATGTCCCTCTCCTTTAGGTATTAGAACCAATTCGCCAGGTTGTAAAAGCACCGTTTCATCATTTTTAAAACCTAGCCAGCAGCTCCCTTTAGTGACGATATGAAACATCATTTTTCCAGGCATTGGGGGCATCTCTAGTCCCCATGGAGCGGTGAGCTCTGAATTGGCATACATCAAACCATTGAGTCTTAACGAATATAGCGTTTGTCCTAAGGCGTCGGATAGCTTTGGAATTTCTCGCTGATGAATGTCATTCATGTGGAAAGCCTCTTGTTTGGACAAACTGCAAAATAGTATGGACATAGGAGCATTAAACATAAGTCATTGCTTTTATAAACTATTTCTGAAGTTGAAACAAATTTCAAAAACCTAAATTAATCGCTATGAGGTGAAACATGGAACAGGAAATTATTGCCGTCATTGGATCTAACGGTAAAACGGGTGTAAGAGTTTTAAACAAGTTAGAAGACTCTGGCTATGTAACAAGAGGACTTTCTAGAAGCACAGAAATTCCATTTGATTGGACAAAACGCGAAACTTGGGGGGAAGCATTGGAAGGCGTTCACTCAGTTTATGTTACTTACGTGCCGGATCTTGCTGTCCCACAAGCCGAGGAGGATATTAAAGCTTTTGTCGGATTGGCAAAAGAGAAACATATAAAACATGTTGTTTTATTATCCGGGCGTGGTGAAGAGGGTGCACAACGAGCAGAGAGGGTGGTTCAAGAGAGTGGAATTTCTTGGAATATCGTGCGTGCCAGTTGGTTTATGCAAAACTTTAGCGAGAGTTTTATGCTTGATGGCATTCAATCGGGTGAGTTGATTTTGCCTGAAGCTAAAGCTTTAGAACCTTTTATTGATGTGGACGATATTGCCGATATTGTTTTGGCCGCACTGACAAGAATTGATTTAAACAATCAGTTACTGGAAATTACAGGACCGGAAATGCTCACATTTGATGATTGCGTTGAAGCCATTGGAGAGGTCACTAATCAGAGCATTGTTTATAAAGGGGTTTCGGTTGACGCTTATTTGGCTGGAGCCAAAGCTCAGGGGATTCCTGACGATATGGCGTGGTTAATTAAGGAACTTTTCGTCAATGTATTGGATGGTCGAAATGAGTGGACAACCAATACGGTTGAAAAAGTATTGGGTCGCTCTGCAAAAAACTTTGGTGCGTATGTTGAAAGAACTTATAAGAGTGGTGTCTGGTCAATATCTAATTAGGCTCACGGCGATTAACTATTTATTTTAAGGGGAATGTGAAATGGATAACTTGATGACAAAAATTTATCTATTGATTGCTGGGATGATCATCATTTTGGTGGGAGGATTTATTTCCTTAACGCCTAATGAATATTTGGCAAGTATGAATGTGCAAAATAGTAGTCTTGATAGAAACCTTTCATCATACGTTAGTTTACTCAGTGACTTGAGAGCAATGGGTGGCCTGATGATTGTTATAGGTCTTTCTGTTTTTATGGCAACTTTCAGAAATGATTTAATGAAATCTGCTGTATTAATATCTACAACCTTTTATGCAACATTTGTTGTATTTAGAGTCTTGGGTTTTTTGCTGGATGGTATTCCACAGTTTGAAATTATGTTGGCGTTTCTAATTGAGGTGATTCTGGCGTTTTGCGGATTATTTCTGATTTTGTTAAAAAGACATCAGCATCAATACAAAGCTCCAAGGCTTGTTAATCCAGCTGTAAATAATTAATTGGGTTATGCAGTTATAACCAACATTAGCGTTATGTGTTGCTTATTTGGTGTTGTAATGACGTGATAAGCCCGAACGCTTTTATTATTTTGATTTAGTAAAAAGTTTAAATGTTTCGGCTTTAGAAGTGATTGTGTTTTTTGAATCAAAACTCATCGAATATATCTTCAGCCGCAGTAGCTCGGAGCATAGTGATGACTTTAACTGATAACGAGGTTACGACAGGTTCTTCAGAAACTTTGCTCTTGAACCGCTTTCCTGAAAAGGTTTTTTTCAAGGTAATCAGTTTCATCGACATTTCATTCATACTGATTTCATTCGGACCAGATAATGCAAAATCGTTGCCATCCACTCGGTAAAGTTCCCAGTTTTCTGGGATGACATCTTGAATATTTTTACCAAGTTTCCTTAAAACAGCGTCACCAATGGTTCGTCCGTGTATTTGATTTAAGGTGCTAAGGTTATCTATTGTGATTTTTCCAATATAAATACGCTCGTCTGAGTGATTGGCATTTTGCACACTACAGATTGCTGAGAGCTTTTGTTTAAGGAAGAATTTGTTGGGTAAGTTTGTCAGAGTGTCTTGGTAGTGAACACGTTGTTGAGATTTGAGTTCACCCAGTTGGTCTTTAATTACTTTTTGGCGATATTTGATCCATAGGTTGGAGTCATTTATTTCATATAACAGAGTATTGATGTCATGAGAGATTGTATCTTTTAGCATCTCTATTTCAGCATGAGTATCAATTTCAGCGACGACTTTGCTTCGAAATTCAAGTGTATCTTGGACATTATCCAAGGCTTTTGTCGTCTCTTCGAGTTTGCTATGAACACGGTCAATTAGGTTTAAGGTTTTGGCAACTTCTTCTTCGGTGATAATGCTTGCATGCAGTTGTTTTTGAAAAATATAGTCCTTGTACAAAGCTTTGATGTTTTCATCCGTAAGCTGGTCCGTTTCCATTACCGTTTCAATTCGCTCTTGTAGAAAACGATTTGTCCCAGATAAAAAGTCAAAAATTACCGAAAAGACTTCGGGAACTAAACTTAAACCATGTTCTTCAATGTATTGGACAACGTCTGTGCCTTGAATACTCATAAAGTTTGCCTATTATTTATATTAAGTAAGCTTATCAAGAAAACTCTATCTATTTATGAGTTTTTGTTTGAATGTCTTGTACTTTTTTTGATTTTCCCCTGAAATCAACTTGTTATGCACCTTGAAATTTTTGCAATGTGTGAACTCTGAAATTACACCTGTAAAAATGAGTTGGTTAAAGTGCGTATGCGTTGATTGCAAGTTGAATAGCAATCAAGATGCCACTTCATAAGTTTTTGATTTATATATGATCTTTTAAAAAAAGGTTATTAGCGATTGAATTATTTAGTGCTAAAAAAGCGTATGAAATGTTGGTAAAGGTTCATTAATTCAAGGTAAAAGGCTGTTTTGGAATATATTGAGGTATGTTTGTGTAATGAGTTTCTCATGATGGAGGGGAGGAGCTACATAGATGCTATGCTTTATTAGCAGGGGATTGTTGCCGGTATTTTGGCAAAAACTGTTGTAGAAGGTCTAAGTAAAATCTTTAAAGTGTGAACAACGAATTTTGTGTCTGGTTATTGATTAATAAATTTGGATGTAAGCTACCGGCCGGTAAGAAAGCGTAAGGTTTTGTGGAAAATCAAATACTTAAATGAGTGCTGAAAAATAAACGCAAATTAATTTAAAAAAATGCGTAAATAGAGTTGCAATCAGTCTCAATCCCCCTATAATACGCACCAACAAAACGAAGGTGGACTGGCTGAGTGGTTGAAGGCGGCGGTCTTGAAAACCGTTGTAGGTTTGTAGCCTACCTGGGGTTCGAATCCCTAGTCCACCGCCATATTCGAAATTAGGAGCTTTTTTAGGCTCCTTTTTTTTGCCTTAAATTCCTTGAATACACCGCAAACACGCCTTTTCAAGTGCATTCCTTTCTTTTTCGTTCCGTTTGATTCCTGTTCGATTTTAGTTTTAAATTGGTATCGAATTGGTATCGAATTGGTATTTTGAATGTATCGGAATTGGTATTTTTCTGAGTATGATAAAAATGAAATGACTGAAGCCAAAGGAGTTGATTTATTATGCGTTTGATGAGGACGTATTTTTTGTCACTGCTTTTCTTGGCGCAAAAAAACCTCTGTGAATAATTCAACAGAGGTTTTAGTAGAGTTTTGATTAGGCTAAAAGTTTAGGGAGTCTTGATAACGGATTCTTTAGCTTTATAGCTGTAACTCTCGTTTGATTTGTCAATGAGATGCTTAACACTTGCTTGCAGTTTTTCAAGTTGTGCTTCAATCAATGTTTGTTGAGTTCGCATCTGCTTCATTTGGGTGTCAATGGTATTCAGTCGTTGGCTGACTTCTCCCGATTTATCTTTTTTAGAAGAACCGCTTAACGATTTTTCAATGCGCTTGATGGCTTTATCTTGCTGACTGACCCACCAATGGATATTTTTGAGCTGTTTGGTTTGTTCCTTGTTCAGTTGCGTCTCTGCTGAGGTAACAACTGTTTTTGAGGGTTTAGAAACAGTCGCGACTGTTTGTTGCTGTTCAATACTAGCAAGTTTTTCAAGAATTTCTTTTTGGCGATTTGACAGTTGAGTCATTGTCTCGCGTAACGATTTATCCAGCGCTTGAACTTCGTGAGAAATCGCTTGTTTAATTGAATGGACATTTTCCTCGCTCAACTTAACTGACGTTGCTTGAACTGCTTTTTCATCAGCCTGTGTTGCCGCCACCGATTCGTTAGAAGTTTCGACCTTTTTGGTTGATTCTGAGGCTAGATTGATTAACGGAGCATCGTCAATTTTGTCACCGGCCGGTAGCGTTGTATTATCGGCTGTGTTTTCTGCTTGCGGTGCTTGGTTTTCGTTAAACTTTTCATGAATTACTGCATTTTTCATTAAGGCTTGTTCAACTTGATATTGAACCATTTCCATCATCGCTGTGATTTGGTCGACCTTAATATTCATGTCTTTATTGAAGAGCGCTTGCTCATTTTGAAGAAGATCAAGAATTTCACCTTTCATGGTTTGTTCTTTTTGTTGGATAGAGTAAAACAAAAAGCTCATGACCCCAATGGCAATCATGCATGTGATGAGGGTGATTGCCATCATGACAACAAATTGACCTTTGGTTTTGTTTAGAGTAGCGACTGCACTTCGAAAAGATTGGCGCCAGTTAAAATTGGCCTCTGACAGTTCGCGTTCTTGCGCTTTTAAGTCTTCTGCTAACTTCAAGTTGGCTTCAGCGACTTCTTGGCTTTTCGTTGCCGCCTCTTGAGCAGTTTTTGCCGTTTCTAATACAACTGACATACCGTCTTGGTCATCAAGCTTTTGAGTTTTCGATTCGGTTTTTTTAGGAGCTGTATTGGTCTCAATTTCAGGTTCAAATTCGGAAACGTCATCCAATAGGTCATCAAAATCGTCAGTCATTACTCTATCCTTTTCGTCATTTGAGAAATTTATTGGGTTTGAATGGAAGCTAAGCGTTCCGCTAGGCGCTGGTTCGTTTCATTCAAACTACGGTTCTTCTCGCGAATTTCAGAGAGGAATGCTTCCATCTCGGTTGATGTGGTATCAGCAAATTTCTCTAGCTCTTGAGACTCGAGTTGGTAGCCGGAGTCTTGAGCGGTTTCAAATGCATTTTCCGCAGCGGCAAAACTTGCCTCAATGGTTTCTTGTGTTTGCAGGGCTTGAGACTGTGCCTTTTGTGCAGTGGCTAAGGCCATTTGCGTCGCTTTGATGGTGGTCGCTTCAACTTGTTTGGCGTATTGTTGCATTTTTTCATTCATTTGAATCGCCTCCATCATCTGATCAAGTGCGCTTTGCAGTTGGGTATTTGCCTCTGCGGTATTCTCATAATTGTTACCGGCCGGTGCAGACACTTCTTCAGTAGAAGGCATTTCATTATGCGCCGTTTCGCCTGAAGGGGACTCAATGGCATCAATGCTTTCTTCAACTGATAAAGCCTCATCAATAATGTCAGAATCTCCAGCTACGTTTTCTGCTTCCGTTTCTGTCTGAATTTCAGCCGTTAAATCCGTTTTTTCTGGAATATTTCCAACGATGGTTTCGTTCTCTTCAGTGAATGGTTCTGATTCACTCGTTTCCATAGTTTCTTGCTCAGGTAAATCTATGTCTTCCTCTTCCTGGAAAGCTGCTTCTTCCACATCTGTTTGTTGTTCTGTGATTAAATCGTCCGGTAATTCCAGATTTAGGTCATCCATTTCAGCCGTGGGATTTTCGGTTGTTTCTTCCAAATTGTTGGATTGCATTTCGAAATTTTCAGGCGATTCCGTCGATTCTTCGCTTAGAAGATTGTCGTGAAGCTCTTCATCCAATTCGCTGTCAAATTCCTGTGATTCAATTGTGGTTGGCTCCGCTTGTTGCATGGCAGCCATTAAATCCTCCGCTTCATCAGGTGTTTCTGCCACGGATTCTTGAGCGAGTGCATCAATTTCAGCCAATTCATCTAGAGCATCTAAGTCGTCAGTGTTTGCATCTTCAGTTACTAAATCTAATGCATCGTCTGAAGCACTTTGTATGTCTTCAATTTCTTCAGATTCTGATTCATTTTCAACTGCTTCGATAGAGTTGAGTATGTCATCCATATCGATTCCGTCTTCAGAGGTTTGATCTGTGTCGGAGGCGGTATTGTCATCTGATTTTTCAACGCCGTCATCAAGCATCGCCAACATTTCTTGAGTGGCGAGTTCATCTTTTTCGAGGTCAATGTTTGACATGGGTTTCTCCTTGTCTGCAATATTAGAAGAATTCTTTTGTCATTTTTTCTAAGAATCCTATGAGTTGCAAACGCTTAAGCAGGCTTTATGCCATCTAGATAGTGGTTGTTTTTGCTTTAGTCATCTTTTACGGTTTTTTACGTGGTTAATAATCCATTCGTCATGAGGGAAGGTTTATCAATGTCTGAAAAGTGGTGTTTCAAGAAAAAATATCATCTTATCCGAGTGTACCGAATGGTTAGCGGTTTGTCGGAACTGAAATCAATAAATTACTCAAAATGTGAGATGTTCGGTGAATTGTTGTTAAAAATGGCTGGGAGAATTAAAGCTTAACCAATTCAGTGATTCAGGGTGAGTGAGCCCAAGCATCTTGGCGTGGAGCATTAGTCTTGTGCTGGCATTAAGCGTGTCATTATCGGCGTAAAGGTTATCCCCTAAAATAGGATGTCCAAGCATTTTCATATGCAAGCGTAGTTGATGGGAGCGGCCGGTAATAGGGGTTAGTTCAACGACAAAGTGGTTTTGGGCTTGCTGTAAAAGCTGCCACTGAGTATGGGAAGGTTTGCCATAAAGAAAATCGACCATTTGTAAAGGGCGAAATTCCCAATCACAACGAATAGGCAGTTTGCATTCACCTTGAGGGATTTCTAACCGGCCGGTACAGACTGCCTCATAGCGTTTTTGCGTTTGTCGTTCCTGAAACTGACGGCTTAAATGTCGATGAGCTTCTTTGTTTTTTGCAAAGACCATTAGACCAGATGTGTCCATATCCAAACGATGTATGACATGAATTTCTTCATTAGCGCAGTTTTGTTGTAGCAAAGTTTGCATGGAGTGCTGCTTGTCTTCGCCACGACCTGGCACAGAGAGGAGTCCACTCGGTTTATTGACAACGATCATTGAGCGATCTTCAAATAAAATCCAGTTTTCATCAAACTTGAAAGTTTTTAGTTCTGGTGGTGGGGTTTGACGAATAATCCCAGCTGGGCTGTGGACTCTGGATGTTAGGATGGGTTTTGTTAAGATGGGCTGCATAATATCAATTGTGTAGATTTGGTGTGGCTCATTATCACTGTCGAGAGTGATGGGGTAAACTATGCACTTATTTTAATCGATGGTGATTGGGAGTTTGCAGAGATGGGTCAAAAAGTTTCAGTGTTGTTTGTCTGTTTAGGTAATATTTGTCGCTCGCCCACAGCGCACGCAGTGTTTCGTCAGTTGGTAAAAGCTGAAGGTTTGCAGGACAAAATTGAGATTGATTCTGCTGGAACCGGTGCATGGCATGTGGGTAATCCTCCAGATAAACGTGCGACTCAAGTAGCTGAAGGTAAAGGTATTCAAATGCGAGACTTACGTGCGCGACAGGTCGATTTTGGTGATTTTTACCAATATGATTACATTCTGGCAATGGATCACTCAAACTACAGCAACTTGTATGAAATGGCTTTGCCGGAACATCGAGAAAAGTTACATATGTTTTTGACCTTTAGTGATGAGTTTCAAGAAACCGAAGTGCCAGACCCTTATTATGGAGGGCCTGAAGGGTTTGATTATGTGTTTGATATGGTTGGTTCGGCTTCTCGAGGGTTATTAGAAGAGATTAAGCAAAAGCTTTAACAGTATTGTGACACTTGATGAAAAAAACGCCTGCAACCGATTATGGTTGTGGGCGTTTTTTTGTTTTTGGTATGCGAAATGCGCTTATTCACATTTTGAGCATTTGCCTAATGATTTGATTCGATAATCTTTGTTGGCATATTCAAGTTCGTAACAGTAGCCCGATTTTGCATGGAAGCTTAATGTTTTGACAACAGGTTTAGCCGAGTCAACGTAATATTTCACTTCAATATGATTCTTACCGGCCGGTAGATTCAGTGAACGACTTAAAATCAATTCTTGGTTCACCTTAATGGTTGGCATTTGTCCTCGCATAGGCGTGCCTTGAAGTTTACCAATGGAGGCGAGGTTTTTCTCTAGTTCATTTGCAGATGATTTTGGGGTGCATGAACAGCCGCTTAGAAAAATTGCTAAGCTTCCTATGAGTAAACCGCTTAAAGTTTTAAATAGATGTTTGTTAAGTGTTGTATTCATAATTATGAGAATTTTAAACAAAATTTGGGGTTTGTTGAAAATAAAAAGCCGAAGATAACTTCGGCTTTTTATTTATTTGACGATATTTTAAAGATTAATAATATTAATCTTTTTTGACGTCTTCAGTTTTTTTGCTGGAATCGTCATTCATACTGTCATTATTAGACGGTTGAAAGGGCTCTGAAGAATCCTGATTTTCAGGAGTTGAGTCGCTTTTTTCAGTTGTCTCTAACAGTGTTGTTTGCGCGTCCTCTACTGAAGCGTTCTCAGTTGAAGCGTTTTTTTCGCTCATAGCAGGGTTTTCAGTTGTTTCTGATTGAACAACGTCTGAGGAGTGCTCCACTTTTTCCATTTCATCCGCCTCGTTACCGGCCGGTGACAATTCCATTTGAATTTGAACGTCGGAAGGTGTATCAGCGTTTTGGACTTCTGAAGAAATAGACGTTTCCTGTGAGTTATCTGAATCCGCTTTTGTGGGTGCAGCCTTTAATTCATTTTCTTTTGCATTTGTTGATGCCATATTTTCAACGGTTTCTGTTGTCATTTCAGACTTCGTTTCTGATTGAACGCCATTCTCAGAATTCTCAGCGATAGAGTCTGAGTGGGTTGGTTCAGAACGCTCAGCCGAATCAGTCGTTTTCACCTTTTGTGTTTTTTCTACTGAATCATGTGATTCTGGTGCATCAGGTTTCGTTTCCGCTTGAACCTCAGAAACTGGACCAATATGTGGTGCAGGTGAGTGAATCGAGCGGCTTTGCGCATCAGCAGGGGCACGACGACGGCTATTGAACCGAGTACTGTAACGGCCACGACGACGTTTGTTACGAGGACGGTTGTTGTCGCGTTCTTGTTTTGGCGCAGTCTCTTCTTTGGCTTGAGTTGCCTCAGGTTCTGGTGTTTCAGTTGAGTCTTCTCCTAAATCACTCTCTATCGACATTGAGGTTTCACCGCTAGGTGAGTTCTCGTTTTGGCGATTACGGTTACGGCCACGACGACGACTGTTACGGTCATTGTTCGGCTTTTCATTAGAAGGGGATGCGGTCTCTTCTTGTGACGTCTCCTCATTGTTTTGACTGACTGAAACATCTTCAGCATTTTCTGGAGGACGACGACGATTATTGCGTCGACGGTTGTTACGACGACCATTGTTATTGGTGTTTTCGTTATTTGATTCTTCTTCACGCGGACGACGACGTTTGTTATTGCGTCGATTGTTGCTACGCTGATTATTTGAACGTTTGTCGTTGGACTTAGGTTTGTCTTCTTCCTGTTCCTTTGCTGCTGCGTCATCGGAACCAAATAATGCTTTCCAGACCCGCGAGAACAAGCCAGGTTTTGGTGCTTGTTGTGGCGTTGGCGGAGGTGTTGGTTGCAGCGCTTTAACTGCTGGTTCTTCTTTGACTTGAACTTGAGTCGGCAAGGTTTCTTGTTCAGGCTCCGCAACTAGCATTTCTTTGACTTCATAGCTTGGTGACTGAGAAACTTCGTCGTTGTGACGTGTACGTTCAATAATATATTGTGGTGTTTGCAAAGATTCGTTAGGCACAATCATGAGGTGTAGGTTGTGACGATCTTCAATGCGAGTAATTTCCGCACGTTTTTCGTTCAATAAGAACGTGGCAACATCAACTGGCAGCTGCACCGTTACGCGACGAGTGTTTTCCTTCATGCTCTCTTCTTCTAGGAGACGGAGTAGAGAGAGTCCTAGTGAGGCAACGCCACGAATAACTCCGACACCTTTACAGCGCGGGCAGACGATCTGAGTCGATTCTTCAATAGAAGGACGTAGTCGTTGGCGTGACATTTCCAATAAACCGAATCGAGAAATTTTGCCGACTTGGATGCGAGCACGATCTGTTTTCACCGCTTCACGAAGTTTGTTTTCTACGTCGCGCTGGTGGCGATTGGAGTGCATATCGATAAAATCGATAACCACTAAACCGCCAAGGTCACGCAAGCGTAGTTGACGTGCAATTTCAACCGCAGCTTCCATATTTGTATGGAAAGCGGTCTCTTCAATGTCTCCGCCTTTCGTTGAGCGGCTTGAGTTGATATCTATTGCTGTTAAAGCTTCTGTGCTATCAATTACAATGGCGCCACCTGATGGCAGAGTGACTTCGCGCAGGTAAGCGGATTCTATTTGAGATTCAATTTGGAAACGTGTAAATAGCGGTACAGTGTCCTGATAAGGTTTAACCTTATAGACTTGCTGTGGCATGACATGCTGAATAAAGTCTCTTGCTTTATGGAAGGTTGGCATGTCATCAATAATGATTTCACCGATATCCTGGCGAAGATAGTCGCGAATCGCAAGAATCACAATGTCGGATTCTTGATGAATTAGGAAAGGTGCCTGTTTCTCATTGGACGCTTTTTGAATCGCTTCCCAAAGTTGAACAAGGTAGTTCACACCCCATTGCAACTCTTCAGTATTTTTACCAACACCAGCGGTACGGATAATTAATCCCATGCCTTCTGGAATGTCTAGGCTGCTAAGAGTGTCGCGAATATCGCTGCGTTCGTCACCTTCAATACGGCGTGAAATGCCTCCCGCCTTTGGGTTGTTTGGCATCATGACCACATAAGGTCCTGCAAGGGTGATTTGCGTACTTAGTGCGGCACCTTTATTTCCACGTTCTTCTTTTTGAACTTGGACAATAATTTCTTGGCCTTCTTTGAGTACATCGCGGATTGAAAAACGACCGGATTCAGGTTTTTCATCAGGGTAGTATTCTTGTGCAATTTCTTTAAAAGGTAAAAAGCCATGTCTTTCTGAACCATAATCGACAAAGGCAGCTTCAAGACTCGGTTCAATACGAGTTACGCGCCCTTTGTAGATATTAGCTTTTTTCTTTTGGTGATGCGGGGTTTCGACATCTAAGTCGTACAGGGATTGGCCATCAACCAGAGCAATACGTACCTCTTCTGGTTGTGTGGCATTAATAAGCATTCTTTTCATGCTAGTCTCTTTTTTTCAAAAGAACATCAAGACTTTGAAAGGTCTGGTCGCACGAGCAATTGTTACGTCTTGGAGGACTTGGAGTCTGTAGCTCAAAAAAGTAATTTCAAACGCCTTTAAGTAACTTAAGGGCATTTGCAAGAGCTGCATGAGTGATTGAATTGGTGTTTTCGTACACATCGAAAAGTGGAAGCTTTGACCAATCTTTTTGGCGAAGAGAATGAAATTTCAGTCTCGCTTAGGCAGATTCAGCTTGATAGTTCGGAATCGCTTGATTGGCTTTCTATGTATGAGTCGTAGCACGACTTGTAATTTTGTTGCAAGCCGTGGGAATTCTTTCGACCACTTATCTCATTTTTTGAGCTTGGCTTTGTTTGAGCACAAGAGTAAATAGTTGTGCACACCAAATATTCAATTTTCCAAGTTGTCGCCATTTTTGTGCAATGGCGTTTGCGTAACATTCGTATCGAGCAAAGACTACTTTCTGATACTTATATTGGTCTTTGCTCTAGCTGCCAATCTCAAATGCGAATAAGGCATGAGTTTGGAAAGCGAAATGACTTTTTTCGGCTTCAAATTCCAAACGGGAATTTAAGCTGGATAATTAAGTCTTTGACGTTCAGGGTTACTAAAACTTGTTTTAAACGGTATGCGCAGAAAAACGTAGGATTCTGGGCATTTAAAACAAACCTTTTGTTGAATTCTGTTCGTCGATTCTGCTGAAAAATTCTCAGCAGTCAAAACGTTTTTGTTTGAAGAAGTTTCAAAACGAGGTGAAATATACCACAAAATTGAATCTGTCCGAATATTACCGTAATTATTTTTCTAATAAACTTTGTTCAGAATCGTAAGTCTCTATGAACTTGAACTTTATTTAAATTGTTAAAGTGTGTTTTTAAGTTATTGAAATTAAAGTTAATAATGGTTTTATGTTTGCTGTGATGTATTGTGTTTAAAGCTTTATTTTTTTCTATTGTTTAAAACTTTAGTCATGTGTACTGGGTGATAATATTAGGTTGTTACTATGTGATTTATTCTGGGTTTGTAAACAGGGTTATCCACAAAGTTATCCATAAGATTCACATTGGAGGCGTCTGTAAGGTAATCTGTGATTTCATTTGCATAGATTTTGTATTTGCTCAAAAATTAAATATTACCGGCCGGTATTTTTTTATGGTTAGGTTTTCTGTGGTAGCCTTGGCGCGAATTCAGCTCAAAATGAGCTTTTTTAAGTTTTTCTGGAAGGTTTCAGGTCTTGGTAAAAGTTCATGTTGGTTTTGATAAATAGGATTAAGTTTTAGAGTGATTTATGAGTAGACGTGCTCCTAAAAAAAATGTAAATCGCCGCTCGGAACAGAGCGGTCGTTCCGGCAAGAGCGGAAGAATGAGTGATGGCTCAAAAGTAAAGGCTCACCGGCCGGTAAAAAATATAAATAATATTAACCTGTCAAAGCAGGCGCATTTTACTGAATCCAAAAGCGATCCTGTTGTATTAGATGCCGCTTTCCAAAAAGTACAGTTTTTTGAGGTGACGGAGGAAGACCAGGGTCAACGATTAGATAACTTTTTAATGCGATTTTTGCGACGTGCTCCAAAAACATTCGTGTATCGAATTGTTCGAAAAGGAGAGGTGCGGGTGAATAAAAAGCGCGCCAAAGCTAATCAGCGTTTGGAAGTTGGAGATATGGTTAGAGTGCCGCCAGTAAGATTGGCAGAAAGTACAACGGTAGATGAAACTGGAATTCCGCAAGAAGAGTTGAACCTGATTGAACGCTGTATTTTGTTTGAAGATAAAGATTTAATGGTGATTAATAAACCAAGTGGTGTTGCTGTACATGGCGGAAGTGGTGTTCGCTACGGCTTGATTGAAGTATTGCGGGCTTTGCGTCCTTTGGCAAAACGTTTGGAATTAGTTCACCGTATTGATCGTGATACATCTGGTTGTTTATTGGTCGCTAAAAAAGCATCTGTTTTAAAAGCGCTTCATCAACAGATGCGTGAGGATAAGTTTGAAAAGCGTTATTTGGCGATAACAAGTCATCCATGGCCTGAAGGTGTCAAACGTGTTGATGTGCCATTGCAAAAGATTCATCTTCAAGATGGCGGCTGGCATGTCAAAGTTTCGAATGAGGGAAAAGAGGCTCTGAGTTTTTTTCGTGTTAAACAGTCATTAAAAGACATGAGTTTGGTAGAGGTGAAGTTGAAAACAGGGCGTACCCATCAAATTCGTGTTCATGCTCTGTCGCAAGGTTGTGCTTTGCTTGGGGATGATAAGTATGGTGATCGGGAGTTGAACAAGCGCTATCGAAAGTTAGGAATGAAACGTTTGGCGCTTCATGCTCAATTTTTAGGTTTTGTGCATCCGGCCACGGAAGAGAGGCTTTTATTCGAAGCGCCTTTATGGTCGGATTTTGAAAGAATTATTCAAGAATTGTCGATACAATAGCTGGATAGATTTAATGAATGGAGTGATAAAGTGAAGAGTTATCGATTGGCGATTTTTGATTGGGACGGCACAATCATGAACTCTGAAGCACGAATTGTTGATGCCATAAAAATGGCAGCGAAAGAGTGCGGTTTAAACATTCTTCCAGACGAGGTCAATAAGCAAATTATTGGTCTAAGTTTGGATAAAGCGATTCTCGGTTTATATCCAGACTTGTCTCAAGAGATGGTGGTCAAAATGGCAGAGGCATATACCCGATCATTTTTAGAAGATAGTGATGTCCATATGGTGCCTTTTGACGGTGCGGAGGCATTGTTATACGGTTTGCGCCAATCAGGGTTTAAGTTAGCGATAGCAACAGGGAAAAGCCGAAAAGGTTTAAATCAAGTATTGAAAGAATGTGGGTTTGGTGTTTATTTTGATATGACAAGAACTCCCGTTGAGTCGGCTTCAAAGCCTGACCCGTTGATGTTGCATCAAATTTTGGAACAGCTTGATGTTCCAGTTGAGGAAGCGGTAATGATTGGCGATACTACTTTTGATATGGAAATGGCTCAAAATTGCCGTATGGACCGTATTGCCATCAGTCACGGAGTGCACCATATGCATCAATTGGAAGCGTTTGATCCTGTTGCAAAAGTCGACTCACTCGGTGAATTGATGCAATTTTTAATGACTCATGCTCCGAGAGTCTAATTCTTGATTTTGCATCTTATACGGCTCCTTCCTTAGATTTTTTCAAAATGCTGATGGTTTTTGAGGAAGGTACAAGCCTAGCTTGTGAAAGATTGAAGTGAGTTCAATTAAAGGTAAACCAATCAGTGCATTTGGATCGCAACTTTCTACTTTCTCAAATAATGTGATCCCTAATCCCTCAGATTTAAAGCTCCCAGCACAGTTAAGCGGCTGTTCAATTTCAATGTAGTTCTCAATCATTTCATTTGAAAGTTCTCGAAATCTGACTTTGGTAATATCCATTGCTTGATGGTACCGACCAATTGTATCTATAACGCCTAATCCTGTATAGAACACAACTGTTTTGCCTGAAAAGCTTTGTAATTGTTTAACAGCGTTTTCAAATGTGTGCGGTTTACCGAGAGGTTGGTTGTCAAGGCAAGCAGTTTGATCTGAGCTGATAATAATGTGATTGGGATAAGATGCTTTGAGTGCTTCTGCCTTAAGTCGCGTTAAACGCTCAACCATGGCTTGTGGCTTTTCATTTTGGAGAGGGGTTTCATCAATATCAGGGCTGTCTTGTTCGAAATCTATGTGTAGTTTCTTTAACAGTGTTGCGCGAAATGGTGAGCTACTTCCGAGTAAAACTTTAGGGAATGGTTGGTTTGAAGAACTCTGTGAATCATTTGTGGATAAGTTGTGAGTGTTTTTCATGGTTTTGTCGAGGTTTTAAGCGTTTGTAAGAAAGTTTTTTTCTCGCGGTGGCTTAATCGTGAGTTTGAAGCCGTGCAAGCTGGTTTAGTGAAGCGTGTTACAATTTTATTTTTGTTTTTATTACGGAATTTTATTAAAAATCATGTGGTTAAGTTGTTTACCGGCCGGTATAAAAGTAAAAATATAGTTTGTCACCCTTGTTAAGGTTTTGCGTTTTTTTAGAAAAATCCAATAAAATCCAACGGAAATCTCATCAGAATTTCGTGCTTAGCGAAAGTTGTCATCAATCTTTAAAATAAGCGTCTGAAAATTTTGACTTGTTTGGCACTTGCCGGTATGATTCGCGCCTATGTTTGACAAGCTACCTGATTTTATTGATCCAATCGCTGCGGTCAATCATGATAAACGTTTCTCTGGAAGGGTCAACCAGTCTAAACTGCATCGTCTTAAAGAGGTGGTTGTTAAGGCTTCGGGTGACGTTTTAGTAGATATTACGTTTTATTATGACAAGGCGGTGAAATTTCCCGCGTTTGAGATGGCAGTCGAGGCACAGCTTCAGCTTGAATGTCAGCGTTCATTGCAAACTTTTTCATGTCCGGTTAAAACTTCTACGAAAGGTGTTTTTACTGAGTCAATGTCTCTTGTTGAGGAATTGCCTAAGGATTATGAAGTGTTTGAATTAGATCCTGATGATGAGCGTATTTCATTGTTTGAACTGGTCGAGGAAGAGTTGCTTTTGGCAATTCCAATGATTCCGGTAGATGAAAGTGCTGAGTTGGCTTTTGGTATGGATGAAGGTGAGGCTCTTGAGGAGCCACAGCTTCAAGAAGATTTAAACGAAGCGGAATCAAAGCCTAATCCCTTTGCCGCTTTGCAAGCACTCAAAAAATAGTATTTTGATTTTAGGAGACTGACATGGCAGTACAACAAAACCGTAAAACACCTTCAAAGCGTGGCATGCGTCGTTCTCATGATGCACTAACTGCGACTTCATTAACAACTGATGCGACAACTGGTGAAGTTCACCGTCGTCACCACGTAACCGCTGATGGTTACTACAAAGGTAAAAAAGTCGTTCAAGACAAGGCGTAATTTACCTTGGCTATTCGTATCGCAATTGATGCGATGGGCGGTGATCATGGTCTAGTGGTCACTGTTCCAGCCGCTCTCGAAGCACTTCAAAAATTCTCTGATATTCATATCCTGTTGGTGGGTCAAAAAGATGCCATCGAAAATGAATTGCTAAATCATTCTTATAATGCAGAAAGAGTGACAGTTGTTCATGCTGAACAAGTTGTGGATATGGATGAGCTTCCCTCTAAAGCTCTTCGCAATAAACGTCAATCTTCCATGCGCATCGCTTTGAATTTAGTCAAAGAGGATGAGGCTCAAGCCTGCGTGAGTGCTGGAAATACTGGTGCCCTAATGGCTGTTGCCAAATTTGTGCTTAAAACACTTCCTGGAATTGATCGTCCTGCAATCTGTACGTCTATGCCTACCATGAAAGGTCATGTTCACGTTTTGGATTTGGGTGCGAATGTTGGTTGTAGCGGAGAAAACCTTGCACAGTTTGCCATTATGGGATCTGTTTTGGCGAAAGCTGTTGATGATAATCACAGTCCGAGAGTTGGCTTGTTAAATATTGGTGAAGAGGAAATTAAAGGGCACCAGCGCATTAAAGATGCTCATCAGCTGTTGGTTGACTCGTCAATTAACTATTGTGGTTATGTTGAAGGCGATGATATCTATAAAGGTGATACTGATGTCGTGAGCTGTGATGGTTTTGATGGCAATATTGCATTAAAGGCCAGCGAGGGTGTTGCAAAGATGATTTCTTTCTATTTGAAAGAAGCCTTTAATCGAAATATCTTAACGAAAATAGCGGGTTTAATCTGTTTGCCAGTCTTAAAATCGTTCAAAAATAAAGTGGATCCGAGGCGCTATAATGGAGCGTCATTATTGGGATTGCGTAAAATTGTGATTAAAAGTCATGGCGGTGCGGATCAATTCTCTTTTTTGCATGCGATAGCAGAAGCTAGGCTTGAAGTTCAGAAAAACGTTCCTGAGCGTATCACTGCTGAGGTTTCAAAAATTATGGATCAACAATCAAAGGTTATTGAAAATACTGACAGAGGTTAGCGTTGAATTAACTTGTTGATTTTTGTAGAAAAAACACCCGGAAGTGTAATGCTTGGGTGTTTTTGAGTATTTAGGGTATGAAAAAACGCGAGTTTTACCATGTCAGCCTGATTCAGTGAAAAAATACGGGTTTAACCAAAAAAGATAAAACTATGACACAAACCGTTTATAGCCGTGTAATCGGCACAGGTGGTTATCTGCCTGAGAAAATTTTGACAAATATTGATCTGGAAAAAATAGTAGATACCAGTGATGAATGGATTCGTGAGCGCACTGGAATTGAACGGAGACATATTGCGCAGGATGGACAAACGACTTGTGATTTAGGTGTTGAGGCTTCGAAAAAAGCACTTGAAATGGCACAAATTGATGCAAAATCCATTGACTTGATTATTGTTGCAACTACTACGCCTGATAAGATTTTTCCAAGTACAGCCTGTTTGTTGCAGCAGCGTCTCGGAATCAAAGGATGCCCTGCGTTCGATGTTCAGGCTGTTTGTTCAGGGTTTGTCTATGCATTGAGTGTGGCAGATCAGTTTATTAAAACGGGCATGTCAAAGCGTGCATTAGTGGTTGGGGCAGAAACGTTATCTCGCATTACCAATTGGGAAGATCGCAATACATGTGTTTTATTTGGTGATGGTGCAGGAGCGGTCATTCTAGAAGCATCTAATAAGGCGGGTATTTTGTCGACGCATATTCATGCAGATGGTGAATATGAAGAACTTTTACATGTACCGTCAGGGCCTTCAAAGTTGCCGAAGACTGATGAAATTGCTGAACGTACGATGTCGATGAAAGGCAATGAAGTATTTAAGGTAGCGGTTAACACTCTATCAAAAATTGCCTCTGAAACGCTTGAAGCTAACCAAATACAAAAAGAAGATCTTGACTGGTTAGTTCCGCACCAAGCAAATTTAAGAATCATTAATGCAACAGCACGAAAATTAAAGCTGACGCCTGATCAAACAGTTGTCACAGTTAATAAACATGCAAACACTTCCAGTGCCTCTATTCCGCTTGCATTTGACGAGGCTGTTCGTGACGGCCGTATTCAGAGAGGCCAATTGGTCTTAATGGAGGCTTTTGGTGGCGGATTTACTTGGGGGTCTGCATTAATGAAGTTTTGAGCGATTGAAAAAAATATTTCAACGTTCTAAAAATCATCATAAAAATATAAAAACAGAGTACTAAAGCTTACTTAAAGTAAGTCACTCATTAAATACAAGCTCAGGTTGTTAATCATCGATTTAACAACTCATGAGCAAATAATCAGTAGGAAATTTTTCATGTCTTATGCATTTGTTTTCCCGGGACAAGGTTCTCAGTCGGTCGGCATGCTTGCAGATCTTGCAGAACAAAGTTCAGCGGTAAATGAAGTCTTTTCAGAGGCTTCTGAAGTTTTAGGTTATGACCTTTGGAATTTGGTGCAAAACGATACCGAAGGCAAAATCAATCAGACTGATATTACGCAGCCGGCAATGCTGGCTGCTGGTATTGCTGTATATAGAGCGCTGGAATCTCAAAAAGACCTAGCACCAGAGTTTATGGCGGGTCATTCATTGGGCGAGTACACGGCTTTAGTTGCAGCTGGTGCAATGACATTAGCTCAAGGAATAGAGTTGGTCTCGGAGCGTGGTCGTTTAATGCAATCGGCGGTACCAGCTGGCGAAGGTGCAATGGCAGCCGTTTTGGGGTTGGATGACGAAAAAGTGATTGAGGTTTGTGAGTCTGTTGACGGTATTGTGGAAGCTGTCAACTTTAATTCCCCCGGTCAAGTGGTTATTGCTGGAGCTAAGTCAGCAGTGGATTTAGCTGTTGAGGCTGCATCGGATGCAGGAGCATCAAAGGTCGTACCGTTACCGGTGAGCGTGCCTTCTCACTGTTCCTTGATGCAAGGGGCAGCAGAGCAATTAGCCGAAAAGCTGGCTAATATGGATTTGGTTATGCCAAGAGTGCCTGTTTTACACAATGTCCATTATGCTCCAGCCCAAGATTCAGAAGAGATAAAAGCCTTGTTGGTCCAGCAACTTTACCAACCGGTTCAGTGGGTGAAAACTATTGGTGCCATGCAGCAAGCGGGTGTTGAGTCTTTGTATGAGCTTGGACCTGGAAAAGTTTTAATGGGCTTGAATCGCCGAATAGACCGTAAAATGAAAGTTCAGCCAGTATTTGATGGGGCAACGCTAGAAAAAGCGATGGTGACTCTTTAGAATAAATTCATATTTTTGTAAAGCATTAGGTGCTGCGCAATTTCAGAGATAGACAATGAAAGGTGAGAGAAAATGTTAGAAGGAAAAATTGCTTTTGTGACGGGGGCTAGCCGTGGGATTGGTAAAGCGATTGCATTAGAGTTGGCCTCACAGGGCGCAACAGTGATTGGTACTGCAACTTCAGAAAATGGCGCCCAAGCAATTTCTGACTATTTAGCCGAAGCAGGCGTAACGGGGAAAGGTTTTGCACTAAATGTGACCGAGCCAGAAATGATTACCGAAGTACTTGCGTCTGTCACGAAAGACTTTGGTGTTCCTACTATCCTTGTGAATAATGCGGGAATCACCCGAGATAATCTTTTAATGCGAATGAAAGATGAAGAGTGGGATGACATTATTCAAACTAACCTAAGCTCTGTCTATCGCATGTCAAAAGCATGTTTGCGTGGCATGATGAAAGCTAAGGGTGGTCGAATTATTAATATCGCATCAGTTGTGGGTGTCATGGGGAATGCTGGTCAGACAAATTACGCGGCTGCAAAAGCCGGTATCATTGGCTTCTCGAAGTCACTAGCTCGTGAAGTGGGTGCTCGTAATATTACCGTGAATACGATTGCTCCTGGTTTTATTGATACCGATATGACCAAAGCCTTGCCGGAGGAGCAACGAGAAACATTGAAGTCTCAAATACCTCTTAATTGTCTTGGACAGCCTGAAGATATTGCTAAGTCGGTTAGCTTTTTAGCCGGAGATGGTGGTGCTTATATTACTGGCCAAACTCTGAATGTAAATGGTGGTATGTATATGGTTTAAAAGCCAAAACACTTTTTGCAAAAGGTTTTTGTTCAGTTGGATAAAAGGCTTTTGTGCGAAAATTTGCAATCAATGCTTGAAAAAAAGCTTGGGTGCAGGGAAAATACCCCAAATTTAATTTTAATCATGACAAACAAGGGTGGATAATTCCATGAGCGATATTCAAGAACGCGTTAAAAAAATCGTAGTTGAACAATTAGGTGTTGAAGAGTCTCAAGTGACTGCAGATGCATCTTTCGTTGACGATTTAGGTGCAGACTCTCTAGATACAGTTGAGTTGGTAATGGCGCTAGAAGAAGAATTCGATTGCGAAATTCCAGATGAAGAAGCAGAAAAGATTGCTACTTTGGCGCAAGCAACTGCTTACATCAACGAAAATCTATAATTTCAAGAAAATCTCTTGAGATTGAAAAGCCGTTTTATACGGCTTTTTTTTTGTCTAGACACTGGGTCTTGCTCTGCATAAAATGAGCGGTCAGTTATAAATAATAGGCTCTTGCAAAACTCGCTAGCCCATAGCAGGTATGCATGAAATTTAATGAATGAGAGGAACAAGGCGTGACCAAAAGACGTGTTGTGATTACAGGACTAGGGGTTTTATCTTCAGTTGGTTTAGATGTTGAATCATCTTGGCAAGGAGTGTTGGCTGGTAAAAGTGGCATAGCGCCAATTACCAAGTTTGATACTTCACCATTTTCAGTGAGCTTTGGTGGGGAGCTCAAAGGGTTCAATGTTGAGGATTACATTCCAAAAAAAGAAGCCAAGAAAATGGATCCGTTTATTCATTATGGAATTGCGGCCGGGGCGCAAGCCATTAAAGATTCAGGTCTAGAGATTACAGATGTAAATGCAGCTCGTATTGGTGTGTCAATTGGTTCAGGTATTGGTGGCATTGGTTCTATTGAAACTCAACACAGCACCTATCTGAAATCTGGGCCGCGTCGTGTATCTCCCTTTTTTGTTCCAAGTTCAATCATTAATATGATTTCTGGAAATCTGTCGATTATGTTTGGGTTAAAAGGTCCAAATATGGCGATTAGTACCGCTTGTGCCACAGGAACTCATTCGATTGGTGATGCGGCTCGTATGATTCAATATGGTGATGTCGATGCGATGGTAGCCGGTGGTGCAGAATATGCAACGACTGAATTAGGATTAGCAGGTTTTGCGGCAGCTCGCGCACTTTCCACACGGAACGATGACCCTCAAGCGGCCTCACGACCATGGGACAAAGATCGTGATGGTTTTGTTTTGGCTGATGGTGCCGGAGCAGTGATGCTTGAAGAGTATGAACATGCTAAGGCTCGAGGTGCGAAGATTTATGCTGAAGTTTTAGGCTTTGGTATGAGTGGTGATGCTTATCACATGACATTGCCAGCTGCAGGTGGAGAAGGAGCCGCACGTTGTATGGCAACGACTTTGCAAAACTCGGGTGTAAACCCTGAACAGATTGGTTATATCAATGCGCATGGAACTTCAACACCGGCTGGCGATGTGTGTGAAACTTCTGCGGTCAAAACGATTTTTGGTGATCATGCTTATAAATTGGCAATGAGTTCAACGAAATCAATGACCGGTCACGCGTTAGGTGCGGCAGGAGCTATGGAAGCGGTGTTTACGGCTTTGGCATTGCATGAACAGAAATTGCCGCCAACGATTAATCACGATAATGCTGAAGAAGGCTGTGATTTAGATTATGTGGCCAATGAAGCCCGAGATGCTAGTTTTGAATATGCCTTATCGAATTCGTTTGGGTTTGGCGGCACGAATGCTTCTATTGTTCTGAGAAAAGTGTGAGTTAATGTAAAAATGACAAACTCAGCTTTTCAGAAGCCATGTGTACAGGCTGTGCTTGCACAGCCTGTTTTACTCTTGGACGGTCAAGATATTGATTTGACTTCTCTTCATCAATTCAGCCCTAAAGACTACCCGTTTATTTTAGAAAGCGTTGCCAAAACCGAAGAGGGTGGGCTTGGTCAGTTTTCAATAGCTTTGGGGTATCCTCAGGAATCGATTCAGCTCAATCCTAATGAGGATACGCAACATTTTGTTGAACAAGCTCAGGCAGCGTTTGGCGGCGAGAAAATACAACAAGTGATTGAACCGCAAGCGCTTGAAACTTTACCGGCCGGTCAGCTTTCACGTGTGATGAAAAGCTTGGCTCATATACCTTTTAAAGGTGGTTGGTTTGCTTATTTTAGCTATGACTATGCGCAAGTTGTTGAACCGGTTTTAGACTTGCCAGCTTCAAAATTTCCTTTGGCGAATTTAACACGTACACCGGCCGGTATTGTTGTCGATCACCAAAACCAAGTGGTTTGGGCATTAGTAGAATCGCAGTTTTCCAAAGATAATCCTCTTGTTTTCCCTAAACTCCTTGCAGATATAGAACGTTCGTTGGTTACTGAACCAGAAAAAGCTGCGACGGTTCCAATTGTTTCTCAAATAGAGGAGCCGGAAGAGAAGTATTTGAATGGTGTAAAAGCGATTAAAGAATATATTTTGGCTGGCGATGTTTTTCAGGTCAATCTATCTCGCTTATGGAAAGTGGCGATTGCAGAGCATGAAAATTATCTTTCAGCCTATCGAGCACTGTGTCAGCATAATCCTGCCCCTTTCGCCGCTTTATGTTGTTTACACGACGAACAGGGGGAGCCTTGGCAAATTTTGAGCTCATCTCCTGAGCGTTTGGCGAAGTTCGATGGAACTTGGGTAGATACTCGACCAATAGCCGGAACTCGCCGTCGTAGTAAAGATGAGGCAGCAGATCAAGCCTTAATGGCAGAGCTAATCGCCCATCCAAAAGAACGTGCTGAACATATAATGTTAATTGATTTAGAACGGAATGACTTGGGTCGAATTTGCCAGCCGGGTTCGGTCGAGGTGAATGAATTGATGGTGATTGAATCCTATGAGCATGTTCATCATATTGTTTCCAATGTACGCGGAAAACTACGTGATGGTTTTAGTCCTTTAGATATGGTGCATGCATTATTTCCAGGTGGAACCATTACCGGTTGCCCTAAAATTCGTTGTATGGAAATTGTCGCGGAACTTGAACAGATGCCTCGCGAGGCCTACACAGGTTCATTGGGTTATATCAATTTGGATGGCACTATGGATTTGAATATTTTGATTCGTACCATGATTGCCAATCAACCGGCCGGTCAAAATACACAACTACAGTTTCGAGCAGGGGCTGGGATTGTTGCCGATTCTGATCCTGAATTTGAACTGGTGGAAACTCGTCATAAAGCGCGTGGATTGCTACGTGCATTAGGAGACAGTGACGCTTAATGTCTGGTGAAGTTCTGGTTTGGAAAAATTTCCACCCAGTGGAGAATGCTGAATATTGCATTTCAGTGTTTGAGCGTGGTTTTCAGTACGGAGATGGTTTTTTCACCACCGCTCTGATTAAACAGAGTCAATTATTAAATTGGTCTGCACATAAAGCGCGTTTGCAGATGAGTGCCAAGCGCTTAAGGTTTCCAGAACTTGATTTTGAAACACTTGAACAAAGCCTTCGAAATCAATTTATCACTTATGGTCAAACTGACTGCGTGTGCAAAATTATGGTGACACGCGGTGTTGGTGGTCGCGGATACTTGCCTCCTGAGACTCCAGATGTACAAGTGTTATCAATGTTGATGCCAGTACCTGATTTTAAACATCAACCCGATAATGTAGCGCAGGTGTCACCGATTATTTTAGAAATTTCGCCAGAGACTTCTGGCGTCAAACATTTGAATCGACTGAGTAATGTGTTGGCTCGGAAAACCATGAATGTAGGGTTTGATGAGGCAGTGATGCTTAATGCATTCGGTCAGGTTCAATGTGCTACTCAGTCAAATATCTTTGTTATCAAAGACCATCAGATCATAACGCCAAGGGTGAATTTAAGCGGTGTTGAAGGCACTGCTAGAAGCTGTTTACTTACTCTGGCAAAAGAGCAGGTTTTGACGATGGATGATGTTTTGAATGCCGAAACACTGTTTTTTACCAATGCCGTTCGTGGTGTTCAAGTTATTAAGAACTTGAATTTAAACAATTGGAGCAATCTTCAGCGTAAATTTTTGCAATTTGGCCTATCGCAATTACAAGATTTACCGGCCGGTATTTGCTTTCCTAAGGTTGTTGGTGACGAAAAGAGTGAAATTATGAAAACGTTTGAAACGAAAAGTCCTCTGCTTGAAAAAGTGCAACAAGCGTTTTTGCACCATCAGTATCAAAACGCTTTGAAACTAAACTGAACCCAAATATGAGTGAATCAAAAATATCAGCAAATTTTTCTAAGTGGACTTGGGGGATTTCTACCTTGGCTCTTGCCGTGGTTTTCTTCTTGATTTTCGTGTTTCGAACTTGGCACAATTTTGTAGAAGCTCCTATTGCTCAAGGGGAAGAGCCAAAAGTGGTGGTAATCCAGAAAGGGGATAATGCGTCAAAAGTGGCACAGAGGCTTGAGCAGGCTGGTGTGTTGGATAAACCGGATTATTTTGTTTGGTATCTACGTTATGTTGAAAAGCATCATTTGCTCAAAGCCGGTGAGTTTTCAATTTCTCCTACTTGGAAACCGGCTCGACTAGTTGATGAGTTATTAACTGGCAAAACGGTTCAATATCCTGTAACTCTGATTGCGGGTCAAACATTTAAGCAAACATTATCCACTCTTGAGGCATTGCCGAAAATACAACGTGAATTAGATTTTTCGGATGTAGAAGCTCTTCAGGCGTTATTTGGGGTAGATAAACCTATTTCGAAAAAGTATCCTTACGCCAATCTGGAAGGTCTGCTTTTACCCGAAACTTACCACTATCAGCAAGGCGACAGCGACAAACAGATTTTGTTGCGTGCTTACCGTGCGATGCAAAGTGAACTGGACGCAGCCTGGAAGCAACGGAGTAAAGACCTTCCTCTCAGCACGCCTTATGAAGTATTGATATTGGCGTCTATTGTAGAAAAAGAGACGGGGCATGCACCAGAGAGAGCTAAAATTGCAGGGGTTTTTGAAAACAGGTTAAAGAAAAAAATGCGTTTACAAACTGATCCCACCATTATTTATGGCATGGAAGCGCGTTATAAAGGAAATATACGAAAAAAAGATATTCGAGAAAAAACTGACTATAACACCTATCAAATTGATGGGCTTCCGCCCACACCAATTGCACTGCCATCCAAAGCAGCAATTTGGGCCGTGGCGCAACCTGAAAAAACCGACGCACTGTTTTTCGTTGCAAAAGGTGGGGGGCAGCACTATTTTTCAAAAACTCTGGAAGAGCACAATCGTGCAGTTCGGAAGTATTTGCTAACGAAATGATTTGTAAGTCTTAACTTCACTAAGAATTGCTAAATTGGTCATTCTATCTTTGCGTTCTTTAGTGTCATCTATGGTTTTCCATTATGGAGAAAAGCACTATGTCTAATGGCAAATTTATTACCCTTGAAGGAAGTGAGGGAGCTGGAAAATCGACAAATATCGCGTTTATTTCCGACTATTTACAATCCAAAGGCATTGATGTGCTTGTAACTCGCGAGCCAGGTGGAACTGAAATTGGTGAACAAATTCGTAAGATTTTGCTCAATAAGGCCAATACGGCCATGCACGAAGATACAGAATTATTGTTAATGTTTGCCGCTCGTGCTCAGCATATCCGAGAAAAAATTCTTCCGGCACTTGAACAAGGTAAGTGGGTAATCTCTGACCGATTCACCGATGCTTCTTATGCGTATCAAGGAGCTGCTCGCGGTATGGGCTTTGAACGCATTGCAGAAATTGAAAATTGGGTGCAACAAGGCTTTCAGCCAGATTGCACCTTTGTACTGGATTTACCCGTTGAGATAGGTATGCAACGTGTGAAAAGTCGAGGTGGAGACGGTGACCGTTTCGAAGATGAACAAAAAGCTTTTTTTGAAACCGTTCGTAAAGCTTATTTGCATCGAGCAGAACTTGCACCGGAACGCTATGCGGTGATTGATGCCTCTCAGACCTTGGATAATGTGCAAGCGCAATTAGTGAAAGCCTTGGCAGCGCTTTGATAGATTTACTTACGTCGTCGGTAAAAGACAATTACCAATGTTTTTTGAGCCCAGTAGTAGAGACCTTACTTGAAGGTTTTGCGTTAGCCACTCGTGGCTTGCGAATTTTTGCTAGCACCTATCGGAGAAGTTAGGAGTGAATGTGGATAATGTACAAAACTTGCTTCAGAAACTCGACTGCTCGCAAGTTCCTTGGTTAACAACCGCTTGGCACGAGTGGTGTGAGCATCGTGCTCAAAATCGCTTGGGGCATGCGTATCTAATTCAAGCCGTTAAAGGTTTAGCGGTGGAAGTATTGGTTCGTCAAGCGGCTCAATTGCAACTGTGTCAATCACCGATAACTTCAGAGCAAGGATTAATTGCTTGCGGTCAATGTTCAGGGTGTCATCTGTTTGCTCAAAATCAACATCCTGACTTTTATCATGTCAAATGTCTTGAAGATAAAAAAGAGATTTCAATTGCCCAAATCCGTGAATTAATCGAGAAGCAAAATCAAACTGCGCACCAAGGCGGTTATAAGGTGATTTGGATTCAAGAGGTTGAACGTTTAAGCATCTCTGCATTCAATGCTTTGCTAAAGTCACTTGAAGAACCAGGGGCAAACACACTGTTTTTATTAACTTCTGCTCAGTCGGCCTCATTACCAGCAACGATTCGCAGTCGTTGCCAAAAAGTCATGGTTCCTCAACCGAGTCTGAATGATTCTGTGGCATGGTTACAATCACTTTTACCTCAGCATGACGAGGCCATGATAAAAAAGGCATTGCGCTTGAAATGGAGTGCTCCGGTTTCTGCGTATGATTGGATTGTTCAAGGGCGTTTTAAGGAAGAACGGGAATGGCAAGAAGCGATTAATGCCATGGCCAATGGCCAAAAAAACCTCTCCAAAGTGGCCAGTGAATGGATGAAATGGTCTCAACCAGAAGTCGTTTTTGATTATTTTTACGCCTGGGTTTTAGCTAAAATTCGAAAACTGGGTTATGGTTTGCAAACAATACCGGCCGGTGATGTTTTAAATGCACAAAGGCAAATGCAGGCTTGGTTGGGTTTTCAACAATCCGTTAGTCTTGCTAAAAACGATTGGCAGTCCAATGCAAACAAAGAATTGGTGTTTGAAAATTTGCTGATGGAATGGATTGATTTAATTCAGCAGGAAGGTTCAAACTCATTTGGTCAAATTCCCTCTAAAAGTGCCTTTCAGTCAAACTTAAACCGTGGGATTTTTTAAAACATCGAATTTTCTGAGAAACCTTGATACGAGCCGAGACGCTTAAAACTTATTGGGTCTAATTCATCATGGACGGGTTTTAGTCGTTGCTAAAACACGCATCAAGGGTGTGTACATTTATTTAAAAGGTAAACCTATGATTATCGATTCACATTGTCATTTAAATATTATGCCCGAAGAGCTAAGCAATATTGAAGAGCTAATTGCAAATGCTCGTGAACTGGGTGTGGAACGCATGATGTGTATTGCCATTGGTCCTGACAAATGGCAAGAAGTACTCTCAATTGCTGATCAGTACGAAGAAGTCTATGCGGCAATCGGTATTCATCCTTGTGAACCGAAAGAGGTGACCACAACAGATGAGGCGCTTTTAAACGCTGCATCGCATCCAAAAGTTTTGGCGATTGGAGAAATTGGTCTGGATTACTTCCATTTTGATGCTGAACAGGAAAGTATGGAGTGGCAGCACGAGCGGTTCCGCCAGCAGATCCGCATTGCCAAGCAACTTAATAAACCTATTGTGATTCATACTCGAAATTCCACTCCTGATTGTATGCAAATTTTAACGGAAGAAGGCGCGGAAGAAGTGGGGGGAATTATGCATTGTTTTGTTGAAGATATGGATACGGCACAACAAGCAATGGATTTGAATTTCTACATCTCTTTTTCTGGCATTGTGACGTTTAAGAATGCAAAAGAGCTGAAGGAAGTCGCCAAGCAAGTTCCTCTAGACAAGATTTTGGTTGAAACTGATTCTCCTTATCTTGCACCTATGCCATACCGAGGGAAAACCAATCAACCTGGCTATACTCGATATGTCGTAGAGGAGATTGCACGTTTGCGCGATACTTCGGTGCAAGCAGTTTCAGATGCTACCACTGAAAATTTCAAACGTTTATTTCAGTTGAATAGCATTTAATCCCTACAAAGGTAAAACATTATGCGTGGAATGGGAATGGAAGCCCCGAAAAAGGTTAAAGTGACTGCTACGTCCGAGCGTTCATACACGTGGCGGCGAATTTATGAATTGACGTTGCAACATAAGCCGCAGTTAGTGAAAGCGCATATCATTGCGTTTTTTGCGATGCTAGCGACCGTTCCCCTTCCATTACTATTACCGATTCTGGTCGATGAGGTATTGCTTAACCAGCCTGGCTGGGTTGTAGGTGGTCTTAATCAAATACTTCCGGCCGAATGGCACGCCGCGTTCTACTACATCGTTGCCATTACGATTGTCACTATTCTCTTACGCCTCATCGGTTTAGGGTTAGGTGTGTGGCAAATGCAGCAATTTACGGTTATTGCCAAAGATGTGACTTATAAAATCCGCAATGATTTGTTAAACCGAGTTCGCGGTGTTTCTATGGCGCAGTACGAAACCTTGGGTTCCGGTAGCGTGACTGCGACTATGATGAATGACGTCAATACCATTGACAGTTTTTTGGGAACCACTGTCAGTAAACTCATTATTGCAGTGTTTTCGTTGATTGGTGTGAGTGCCGTACTGTTTTGGCTCAATTGGCAGTTAGCATTGTTTATTATCTTTTTGAATCCATTGGTAATTTTCTTCACTATGAAGATGGGGAAAAAAGTCAAAGTTCTGAAAAAAGCCGAAAACTCAGCGGTTGATGTGTTTCAACAATCGTTGACTGAAACGCTTGATGCTCTGCAGCAAGTCCGTGCGGCGAATCAAGACAGAAGTTTCTTTGAACGAGTCCGCGGTTCAGCCTATAACATCAAAAGCCACTCAGAGGCATTTACTTGGAAGTCCGACGCCGCCAGCCGTTTCTCTTTTACGATTTTCCTTGTAGGGTTTGATATTTTCCGTGCGATGGGCATGTTAATGGTGGTGTTTTCCGATTTGACCATCGGGCAAATGATTGCTGTCTTTGGCTATCTTTGGTACATGATGGGGCCTGTGCAAGAAATTCTTGCAATTCAATATGGCTACAGTGCTGGAAGTGGTGCACTGCAAAGAATTAACGAAGTTTTGGATTTAAAGCAGGAGCCAACAAATCCATCAAGTGTGAATCCTTTTACTCGTTCTGAAGCGACTTCGGTGAGCGTTAAAGATATCTGTTTTAACTATCCGGGAAAGTCTGTAAATGTGCTTGACCATTTGAATTTTGAAATTAAACCGGGTGAGAAACTAGCTTTGGTTGGAGCTAGCGGTGGTGGTAAAACGACTTTAGTGCAAATTCTATTAGGTTTTTATGAGGCAAAATCGGGGCAGGTTTTTTATGGTGGAGAGCCGATTGAGAAGGTTGGTCAGGAAACTGTGCGAGAACATGTTGCAACAGTATTACAAACGCCGATGCTATTTAATCAGTCGATTCGTTTTAACCTAACACTTGGACGGGATTTAACCGACGAACAGCTTTGGTCGGCATTGGAAATGGCCCAAATGAAAGAAGCAATTGAAAACTTAGAACAAGGTTTGGAGACTGAAGTCGGACGAAATGGTATTAAACTTTCTGGGGGACAGCGTCAGCGCTTAGCCATTGCCCGTATGATTTTGCAAGATCCAAAAGTTGTGATCATGGATGAAGCGACTTCTGCGTTAGATATGCAAACAGAGCGTCAGTTATACGAGGATTTAGCGCCATTTTTGGCGGGTAGAACGACCTTGATTGTTGCACATCGCTTGAGTTCGATACGTCAAGCTGACCGAATTATGGTGTTTGAAGATGGGCACATCATTGAATCGGGAAGTCATGAAGAGTTGATGGAGCAGGGTGGAACATATCACACCTTATATCGATAAAAATATCTTAAATCGATAATGGTTTTTGAAGTTTATTTATCCTGAAAAACTCTGCGCAAACTACAAAGGAATATAAGTGACCACGCAAATTTATCCAATTTGTTCTATTGGTAAAGGCAAAATTGCGATTATGCCCAAACCGGATTCTGATAATCTTGCTCAAGCAATGGACGATTATTCAAAAGAGGGCATTTCACATATTGTCAGTCTTTTAAGAGCTCAGGAAGTTGAAGCCTTACAGCTGCAACAAGAAGCAAGTTTTGCTGCTGAAGAAGGCATTGAATTCATCTCGTTTCCAATTAAAGACATGGATGTTCCAGACAGAAAAGCGTTTGAAGCTTTTATGGATGAACATCTCCCTATTATTCTTAATGGGGCTTATTACAGTTTTCATTGTCATGGTGGTCGAGGCCGAGCTGGTACGCTGGCGATTAGCGTGATGGTTAAAAGTGGTTATAAGTTAACTGATGCAGTCAATTTAGCTTCTGCAAAACGTAGCGATCAAGTACCTGTTTGTGATTTGCAGAGAGAATTTCTGCAAAGTCTTTAGGATTGAATTATGAAGTGTCAACAGATCCTAGTAAATTGGAAACGAATGCTGCATTTTATGCTGTTACTTATTGCGAGCCTTTTTCTTGTCAGTTGTTCATCAAGCCCTGTCCCGAAAAGCTCTATGGACAATATCTGTGAAATTTTCGCACATGATTCCGATTGGCGAGAAGCCGCAGAAAAGTCTTACAGAAAATGGGGAACGCCACCGTGGACGCTACTTGCTATTGTTTATCAGGAATCGACTTTTCAGCATAATGCGCGTCCTGATATGGACTATTTTTTATTTATTCCAACAGGCCGTCCAACGTCCGCATATGGCTATGCACAAGCAGTGGATGGAACTTGGGAAGAATATAAGCGGAAAACTGGAAATTCCTGGGCTGATAGAGATGATATTTATGATGCCTTGGATTTTATCGGCTGGTACAACCATCAATCAGCAGTTCGTAGTAAGGTATCGAAACGAAATGCCTATCAAATTTATTTAGCTTATCATGAAGGTCATGGTGGCTATAATCGAAGAACTTATACCAAAAAGCCATGGTTAATGCGAACGGCTCGCGTTGTTCAGAAACGTGCCGTCAAATTTATGAAGCAATATCAAACTTGCCGTTAGTTTTTAGAAGAGGGTTTAAATATTAATTTTGACCGGCCGGTCAAAATTAATGACAAATTTTGAAATTCCCAGTTGACAGCTTATAGAGCCGTCTATAAAATACGCCCCATCTTGAGCAGCGGAGTATAGCGCAGCCTGGTAGCGCACCTGTTTTGGGTACAGGTGGTCGGGGGTTCAAATCCCTCTACTCCGACCATTCAAGTCTTTTTAAGATTCGAATAAGAGATCAAGATAGTATGTGGTTCAATTATGCGCCCATAGCACAACTGGATAGTGCATCGCCCTTCTAAGGCGAGGGTTGTGGGTTCGAATCCTACTGGGCGTGCCATTTAAATGGTGTGTCACAAAATTTTTATTATGGCGGTTGTAGCTCAGTTGGTAGAGCCCAGGATTGTGATTCCTGTTGTCGCGGGTTCGATCCCCGTCAATCGCCCCATATTCTAAGGCCTTGATTCTCTCAAGGCTTTTTTATTCGAACCGTGTGGTTTGAAATCTATTTCGGAGTATAGCGCAGCCTGGTAGCGCACCTGTTTTGGGTACAGGTGGTCGGGGGTTCAAATCCCTCTACTCCGACCATTTTCTTTATGTCTTCTCCCAGTTACTTCTTCTGCTGAATAAATGATGTAGAACTCTTGTTTTCGAAATTTCTTTAATGAAAAGTGATTCCATAAAGCCTTTTAGCACGCTGAGGACGAAATGCCTTTATTAAATGATCTTTTAACGGCAGAAAATCTTATTGATGCGATGACCGAAGCTGGTTATGCGATTTCAATTGCTGACGCGACGCAAGTCGATATGCCGCTTATTTATGTCAATCAGGTTTTTTGTGAAATCACCGGCTATGCTTTAGACGAGGTGAGAGGAAAAAACTGTCGTTTTTTGCATGGAATGGATACAGAGTCTTCTGCTGTTGAAAAGATGCGCAATGCCATTCAAAACAAACAGTCTTGCCAAGTTACATTAACTAATTACACCAAGAATTCGCAAGCTTACAAAGTTCAACTCAGCCTGACTCCCGTGTTTGATGAAAAAGACCGTTTGAGGCTTTATGTTGGTTTTCATCAAGATGTAACTCAGCTCGAACAGCTGGAATATTCTCTGAAAAGCAAGAAGAAAGAGCTTGAAATCATTAGTTCATCCATAAACGACGGTCTTCTTGTGAAAAATTCCAAGGGGGAAGTTCTTGAGGCGAATCCTGCATCACAGGAGATACTTGGGTTATCTCTGTCTGAATTGGTTGATAAACCTCTCTTAGATCCAAGCTGGAAAACAATTCACCGTGATGGTTCGGATTATCCAAGTGAAGAACATCCTTCAACCAAGGTTTTAAAAACGGGACAGCCTGTTTACAAACAAGAAATGGGTGTTTATAAACCAGATAATTCAATTAGTTGGATTCAAATTAATTCGTTACCACTTAAAAATGAAGGGCTGCAGTCTGCGGCAGTGATTTCAACGTTCACTGATGTGACAAGTCTCAGGAATACTGAAAATAAACTTCAAAAAACGAACCGTTTATTGCAGGAAAAATCTGACAAGCTGAACACGCTTTCCAGGAGTTTTGAGCAAGCTCAGAAGATTGCAAGTGTAGGGCATTGGATTTTGGAGTGGCCTTCAAAGAAGTTGATTTGGTCGGATGAGGTGTTTCGGATCCTTGGTGAATTGCCTCAAAGTTTTCAAATAACCTATAAAACCTTTCTGAGCTTTGTTCCTCTTGATGAACGTCAAGCTTTAATGGACGAGTTCTCTCAATCGATTCAGGAAAGGCGTGAATATACGTTTAAGCATCGTATTCTCAGGAAAAATGGTGAGACACGATTTATGTTGGAGAGAGGATTTCACGATTTTGATGAGAAGGGGCAGATTAAACGTTCAGTAGGAACGATTAATGATGTCACGGAGCAGCATAAAAAAGATTTTCAGATTGCTAGTTATGTTGAACTGATTAACCGCCAGTTGATTATGTCTCGTACAGATTTAACAGGAAAAATTGTCGAAGTAAGCGACTTCTTTTGTGAGATTTCAGGTTACCGTCGGGAAGAGCTGATTGGACAGTGTCACAATATTGTGCGCCACCCGGAAATGACAACAGAAGTTTTTTCTGACTTATGGACAATTATTAAACGAACAGAAACTTGGGAAGGTGAACTTAAGAATTTGCGCAAAGATGGATCTTACTATTGGATTGAAACCAGAATTTCACCTGAGTACGACCATTTAGGCAACCATATCGGCTATGTGTCAATTAGTATCGATATTACAGCTCAAAAATCTCTTGAAGAAATTGCTATTCGAGATGAAATGACCGGACTTTATAATCGTCGATTCTATAACCAAAATATTCATCAAGAAATTCGGCGAGCTAAGCGCCAGGGACTTTGGTTGTGTTTTATGATGCTTGATGCGGATAATTTCAAAAAATACAACGATACATATGGCCATCAGGCTGGAGACGAAGTGCTTAAGACGTTGGCGATGGTTTTAAAAAAAGTCTTTAGGCGGGCAGGAGATTACTGTTTCAGGCTTGGGGGAGAAGAGTTCGCTGTTTTATTTGAAGTGGAGCATCAAAAAGATGGTGAAATTATGGCAGAAGAGGTTTGTAAAGCCATTTATGATCAAGCGATTGAGCACTCGGGGAATGCACCTTGGATGCGTTTGACCGTATCAATTGGTGTTATGTTGATGGATCCTTTGAATAATTATGTTGAAGAAGAAATATACAAATATGCAGATGAAGCTTTGTATAGAGCGAAGGATGCAGGTAGAAACCGTGTAATGATGGTTGAAGAGCATCTTCCTGAGCTATTTTAGTTGGTTCTGTAATAAAAAGACTGCTCAGAGCATATAAATTCTTTATTGTGTAAACATTACTAATTGAAAACTATTGATAGGACTGAAATAATTCGGGGTCAATACTATATATTTAGTGATAGGCAAGCTGTTTTAGAGGTACTTATTTATAGTCAACTCTAATCGTTACTTTTTGTTTAAAATGGAACCTCAAATGTCTATTCTGAAACTTACCATTAATTTTATGACAGATACTTCAAAGTGACGAAATGCAACATCAATCGTTCTCAAATTTAGTTCCCTACAATGTCACAGACGTAAATTTTTTACTTGTTGATGATAACCCAATGAATTTAGAAGTCATTGAGGGAGCTCTAGTCTCCGGAGGATATCTGAATTTTGAAAAGGTAAAAGATCCGCTTTCGTTGACAAAAATTCTTGTTGAGAATACTTTCGATTTGGTGCTGCTTGATATCAATATGCCAATATTAAATGGGTTTGCAGTGTTGTCTTTTTTACAACAGCAGCTAAAAGAGAAATGTCCTCCTGTAATCATGTTGACCGCACTTAATGACCAAGAAAGCATTAACAAAGCGTTCGATGCGGGTGCAAGTGACTATATTACCAAGCCTTTTAACCGTAAAGAGTTGTTACAACGCGTCAATATTCATCTTACGAACTGGTTACTTACACAACAATTATCGCAAGAACGAGCTTCATTGGAGCAGAAAGTTCAGGAACGGACAAAACAAATTCGTAAGTCCCAACTTGAAGTAATTAACCGTTTAGGACAAGCCGCTGAATACCGAGATAATGAAACAGGTAATCATGTAAAGCGAGTAGCGATTATTTCTGAGGCGATTGCTAAAGAGGCAGAGTGTAGTGATCATTACTGCTCTTTGATATATCTTGCATCGCCTTTACATGATGTAGGGAAAATCGGCATCTCTGACACGATTATGCTCAAGCCAGGGAAATTATCGGATGAAGAGTTTGAGGTAATGAAAACTCATGTTCAGATAGGTGGTGAAATCCTAGCAAATTCTGATTCAGAAATTTTAGAAATGGCTTATGAAATTGCCATGACTCACCATGAAAAATTCAATGGAAAAGGCTACCCAAATGGCTTATCTGGTTATGATATTCCCTTGAGTGGTCGAATTGTTGCAATTGCTGACGTGTTTGATGCACTGACTTCCAGTAGACCTTATAAAGAAGCTTGGTCTGTTGAAAAAGCCATTGAACTCATTCTTCGTGAGAAAGGGCAACACTTTGATCCAGATCTTGTCGATAGATTTGTTCGAATTAAAGATGTGATCCTAGAAAAAATTAAACGCTATTCTGATTGAATGCTGAGCCTCCCTAGGATATTACTTTGAACACAATTTTCAAAAAAACCTTCAGATTCTATCAATACAGTTTAATTTTAATGGTAATCGTCGGCAGTTTCGTGTTCTGGGCATTATCAGAATCCTACCGTGAAAAACTCATCTTTAATTTCAAAGAGCAGAGTCTAGCGCTCTTAAAAGAAGAAATTAAAAAAAAATATGATGTCATTCATGCGGTCTCTATTACGTACGCTTATTCAGAAGAGGTGCGTCAAGCAGTCGCTTATGAAGACCGACAAGCATTGGCAAAAATCATCGATCCCATGCAAGCAACTTTTGCAAGGCTATCTCCTTACAAACGATACTCTTTTCATTTTATTACCCATGATGGCCGTTCTTTATATCGCTCTTATGATAAGGAAGTATTTGGGCAAGATTTAACTGGGCACCACCTTGTTAGACAGGCGATGGAAACCCGTGCTTCCGTGCAAGGAATGGATGTCGGAGGTTTTGGCACCTTTTATCGCCTGATTACCATTGAACCTATATGGGAAGAGGAAGAACTTATAGGTTTTATAGCGGTCTCGCAAGGAATTAGGCGATTAATTATTTCTCTGGGCAGTCATGGTTTTAATTATGGTTTTTTCCCATTGGATAAAAACTTAAAAAAAGATCCTGTTTATTCATTGGATAAACGGGATTACTTCAGAAACAACCCGCTCAAAGATTTGGTTCTATACCCGTCTGATGCTGAAAAAAACTATCTTAAAGAGAATAATCACTATGTGTTTCTGCATACGGTAAAGAGAGATGACGGCCTTCCATTAGCGTTTCACGCGATCAGCGTGACTAAAGAGAACTTTAACGAAAGTCTTTGGCAACAGCAAAAACAGTTTTTATTTGTTATTTTTTTGGCGTTTGCTTCAGTAATGTTGACAGGAGCTATTTATTTAAAGCGGTTACAAAGCAATGTCTCATCTCCTTTGAAAACTATGACGGATACCATTGATGAAATTATTCATACTGAAGATTATTCAAAACGAATGCATTTACAGATGGATGATGAGTTTGGCCGTCTATCAGATTACTTTAATCATTTAATTAATAATACGGAAGGCTTGCTTTATAAGTTGAAATATCAACAGGAAGCCATTGACAGTACGCTGATCGTATCAAGAACTGATCCTTACGGCACCATTATCTATGTGAACCAGCAGTTTTGTAATATTAGTGGCTATACTCAAGACGAGTTGGTTGGCCAACCGCATAATATTGTTCGCCACCCTAATATGCCGCCCTCTACTTTTAGAGAAGTTTGGCAAACGATACTAGCTAAAAAAACTTGGTCGGGAGAGATACAAAATCGTAAAAAAGACGGTAGTGATTATTTTGTTCACTCTCATATTATTCCGATCCTCAATAAGAATAATGAAATAATTGAATTTATGTCCATTCGTGAAGACATAACAATGATGGTTCATCTTCGAGAATCGTTGAAGAAATCAAGAGACAGCGAACGAAAAGAGAAACGGGCCGCAGAAAAAGCCAACTTGGCGAAAAGCGAGTTTTTATCCTCTATGAGTCATGAACTGCGAACACCTTTAAATGCAATTATTGGCTTTGGTCAATTGCTACAAATTTCGCAGTTAGGTGAAAAACAGTCTAAACAAGTGGGCAATATTTTGTCTAGTAGTCAACACTTGTTGCAATTAATCAATGACATACTTGAATTTGCGAAGTTGGATGCAGGCAAATTATCGTTATCACTTGAGCCTATCGCATTAATGCCTGTTTTAGACGAGGTGATTCAAATAACTGAACCTCAATCGAAAGACTATCAAGTGCGCGTAGAAGTAAGCCACTCTGATATAGATTATTTATTGATTGGTGATTTAGTTCGTCTCAAACAAGTTTTATTAAACCTTGTTACCAACGGTATCAAATATAACCGGCCGGGTGGTTTTGTAAATATTCATTTCGATGAAATCAATCGTCAAAATAAATCGTATTTAAGATTATGTGTCAAAGATAATGGCGTAGGGATTTCTGAGGAAAACCTAAAATACCTATTTGAACCTTTCCAGCGTTTAGGACATGAAAATTCGAATATTGAAGGAACAGGGATTGGCTTAAATATTACTCGTTCCTTGGTAGAAAAAATGAATGGTTGGATGGAAGTTGAGTCTAACGAAAATATGGGTTCCACCTTTAAGGTTTTTCTACCGATGACCGAAACAAAAAGCATCCAAAATACCAATGATGAGAATGAACAGTCAAGTATCGAAATCCAACCGATTCCAACTCAGGATACAAATGACTTAAAAGTGCTTTATGTTGAAGATAATCAGGATAATCGCTTACTTATGAGCGATATTATGGACTCTTTCGGTGGAGTACAGCTAACACTTGCATTGACTGCAGAAGAAGGGTTGAAACTTGCCCAGAAAGTCAGGCCTAAAATTATTTTGATGGATATTAACTTGCCTGGAATGGATGGTCACGAAGCTTTACCTTTTTATAAAGCGCTTCCGGAGCTAATTGAAGCGGAAACTCGTTTTTTTGCGATTTCAGCAAATGTACTAGAAGAACAAGTTTCATTAGCAATGTCCGCCGGCTTTGAAGACTATTACACCAAGCCAATTGATATTGAAAAATTGGCTTCGCTGATTAACTCAATAAAACAAAAAAATTAATGAAGATAAAAAATGCTACACATGATGACTAACTCGCAGCGTAACCAAAATATATTGATTGCGATTCTTGCCATTTTTACTCTTTTAGTAGGGTATTTCCAATCTTTGCAATTGCTCAATGAAACCCATTGTGCTCAAAAAACGCGTCATGCGACTGAAGCGATAAATAGTGTTGCAAAATCCATAGATTCAGAAATTACACATATTACTGAAGACATTCGGAGTTTGTCGAAGGTCTCGGTATTGAATGAGTTTATTCAAACCCCAAAAGCCTATAGACAACAAGTCTCTGAAAATATGCTGCAATGGGCTAAAACCCGAAAAAAATACTTCCAAATTCAAATTCTAGATAAAAATGGCTTGGAGCTTTATCGTTTAGAAAAGGGGCGTGATAACCAAGTTAATCAAATTCCACTCTCGGAACTTCAAAGTAAAAAAGACCGATACTATGTCATTGAAGGAAAGCAGCTGCAACAAGAGCAAATCTATTTATCGCCGTTAGACTTAAATCGTCAAGGTAATCAGATTATTCAACCTTTGCAGCCAACTCTTCGCATGGTTAAAGGCCTCTACGACCAGAATCAGCATTTAATCGGTATGATTGTACTGAACTATGATGCTAATTATTTGATAGATAAGCTGAAGTCGTTTTCGTCGACCAACATGGCATTGTTAAACTCCAAAGGTTACTGGCTTCATTCGTCTAATGAAGAGAATAATTGGGGATTCATGTTCGATGCTCTTCATAACCGTTTTTCGAACAAGCACCCTGAAATTTGGCAACAATTGGACAATCAAGAAGCCGGTACAATTGAAGCAGCTAATGATGTCTGGGTTTTCAAAAAAGTCTATCCTCTTAGAACAGTTAAGCTTGGAAGTACTGGTAAGTTTGAAGAAACGGCTATGCAGACACACAAAGATTACCGTTGGATTTTAATTAGTCGTCATAACCTAAAAAATTCTCGGGTATATGAACACAGTCAAGCGCTTTTGTTTTGGCTTACAGTGTCAAGTGTTGTTGCGATCTTATTAATAGGCTTTTTAGCTATTCGACTTTCACACCAAAAACAGAGATCAGTTATAAAAAGTCAGCCATCGGATTTATCAGAAGATATAGAGACAAATAAAAGCACTGAATTTGGTCGTCAAGAAGCCTTGAACTATTTTGTGGACCAAGGGAACCAGGCTATGTTGGTATTTGAGGGTGGAAAAGTTTCTGAATATAACCCTTTAGCATTTGAATGGTTGGGTTCTAAACCTTTACAAAGTGTCCGTTTAAAAGAAATTGTTACCATTAAAAATCGGGAAAGTTTAATCCAAGCGATAAAATACCTAGACAAAAAACACCATATAAAAACAAATGTCATTCTTCAAGCGGCTGATTCTAAGGAGAATACAGTTTGTGTTAATGTCTTTGGTTCAAAAGATTCGTTTGTCATGCTCTTAACCTCAGAAAATGACCAATGATCATGCCACTAACCATTCATTAAGCCATTCCTAGGGAAGTGCTGAAATCAGCGCTTCTATATCCATTGCAACGGATAAATTGCAGTTTCTAGTTATTTAAAATCAATCCATCTTACAGTTCGTCATAAATTTTTTCGTGAAGCCTATAATTAAATTCTTATCTAATTTTGGGATGGTTTTTGATGGAGGTTTTTTATGATTAAGGTGACCTGTCTCGTTGAAAATTCTGTGCAATTGAGTTCTAAACTTTGGGGGGAGCATGGCATTTCGATGTTGATTGAAACTTCAGAGGGCGTTGTGTTATTTGACACAGGGCAGTCGGGAGATGTATTGCTTCATAATTTAGAGGTTTTAAATATTGATGCTTCCAAAATTGACAAGGTCGTACTCAGTCATGGTCACTATGATCACACCGGCGGGTTGAAAAAACTGTTTGAAAAAATTGGTGAACGACCCGTCTATGGACACCCAGCAATGTTTTCTGAACGTTTTAGTGAAACTCCGAATGGGAAGTTAAAAATCGTCTCCACTCCTTTGAAGTTTATGAAAGAACCTTTTTGGCAGTTAACGTCTGAACCTGTGGAAATATTACCGAATATTTTTACTACAGGTGAAGTTCCCAAGTTTGAACCTCTTGAAAATCAAGGAGATGAGCGATTAAAAGTTTATGCTGAAAATAGCCAAAACCTCATAAAAGACCCGATCAAGGACGATATGAGTTTAGTACTAAAGACAACTCAAGGTCTAGTGGTTTTATTTGGATGTTGTCACGCTGGGGTAATCAATACGCTCAATCTGGTTCAGAAGCAATTCCCAGATGAAGAAATTTATGCCGTAATGGGGGGGACACATCTAGCCAAAGCGGATGAAGAACGATTATTGGCGACGGAGAGGGTATTGAAATCGGTGCCAATGATTGGGTTGTCCCATTGTACTGGACCAAAAGTGACAGCTCGATTTTTAAGCCGCTATCCCGAACAGGCGTTTGTTTTTCAGGCTGGGACTCAGTTGGCATTCTGATGAATGCCAATGAAATCGGGTGATTTATCAAAGTTCTGACCTTTGGAAAGAGCTCTCTGCCTGTGGATTCAGTGTTTCGCCATCTTATCTTTTAGCTAAGTCAGTAAACTCTCATCCTTATTTTCTAGAGAGGAAAACAAATGAAAAATTGGCGAAATGGATTTCTTTTGGCAAGCTTAATCATTGTATTAACAGGTTGCACGTCGATTCCAGAAAAAGTTGAACCCGTGTCGCCTTTTGTTTTGGAAAAGTATCTTGGGCAGTGGTACGAAATTGCTCGCCTAGATCACTCTTTTGAGCGTGGTTTAAGAGATGTTACCGCAACCTATTCGATGCGTGAAGATGGCGGTGTTCGCGTTATTAACCGTGGGATTGATGAACAGGGTGAGGAAAGCATTGCCGAGGGTAAGGCGTACTTTACCGGAGATGAAAATGTGGCGGCTTTAAAGGTCTCGTTTTTTGGACCTTTTTATGGTGGTTACAATGTTGCTAAATTAGATGACAATTACACGATGAGCTTAGTGATTGGTCCGACGACTAATTATGCTTGGATTCTTGCTAGAAACCCAAACCCAAGCAAAAGTCAGTGTGAAGCCTACTCGCAAAAAGCTCAAGAGATTGGCGTGGATACCTCGGAGTGGATTTGGATTGGTTCATGTCAATAGGGTTCCTATCCGCCATTGTCACCTGCGTTTTTTTGATGGCAATTATGGCCATTCATCTAGGATTTAGAGCCCCAAGATTAGCCAACGAGGAACCTTCCAAAGACGTCGTTTTTGAAGTCGTTGAATTTGAAGGCAAGCAGAAAACATTGCTGCATGGATGGTGGTTACCGGCCGGTGACAATTTTGAAACCACTGTGGTGCTGTTACATGGATGGGGTGCGAACAAAAGCCTACTTTTGCCTTTAGCGAAGGCATTTCACAACATCCACTGTCATGTGTTGATGATTGATGCACACAACCATGGTGATAGCCAATCCAGAGGGGTGGCGACTATGCCTAAGTTTTCTGAAGACTTGGATTCAGCCATTGCTTGGTGTCGGTCTAATCGTCCAGAACACAGTCAAAAAGTTTTAGCGGTTGGGCACTCTGTCGGAGCGGCGGCAACGCTTTTATCTGCTTCAAAAACCTCTCATGCGGATGCATACATTGCAATTTCCAGTTTTGCTCATCCAAAACTAATGATGAAAAGACACTTGGGTAAGCTGAGTAAAATCCCTTTATTAACTTGGTTGTTAAGTGCTTATGTTCAAAAAGTGATTGGACACCGTTTTGATGAGATTGCTCCTGTGAATACCATTCAGCAAATCACTAAACCTGTTCTTTGTTTGCATGGAAATCGAGATAGTGTTATCCCCATTGAAGATTTCCATTTAATTTGCAAATCATCGAAAAATTCCAATGTTCAATGCGCCGAGATCGCAGATGCAGATCATGACTCGATTGATTTAATAGAGCAGAATTTCTCACTCATAGAATCTTTTTTAGCTGATTTAGACAACTTTAAATCTCGCGGTATAAACACTGTATAAGGGAATAACCTTAATTTTTAAATAATCTGTCTGGTTTTTTACACCTTTAGCAATCCCTTGCTATTTTTCGGGATTTACTGGTCACGACACTCAACCCCATAATTTTTTGTTCGATTGAATCTCATCAGTGAAAAGTATTTTCTTTAATCTGTTTATGCGGATATAATGATTTTCTGCTTTCAGCCAGAAGTTAGTTTTAGGTGTGTCTATGTTTGAACAAATTGGTAACTGGGTTGCATTCGAACTTTTATCTTTAAGTATCGAGTCGCAATTAGGCGCGGCAGTGCAATTTTTTGTAATGGATACGCTAAAGATTTTTTTCTTATTGGTGGTCATTATTTATTTGATGGGACTGTTACGAGCGTTTGTTTCTTCTGAACGCGTCCGGCAATTGGTTGCGGGACGGCCAAAATGGCAGGCACGCGCTTTGGCTATTACTTTGGGCAGTGTGACACCGTTTTGTTCTTGCTCTTCAGTACCACTGTTTATTGGATTTGTGGAGGCACGAATTCCATTGGGAATTACGTTTGCGTTTTTAATTGCCAGCCCAATGATTAATGAAGTCGCAGTGGTTTTGCTGATTACAATTTTAGGTTGGGAGGTGGCTCTGCTTTATGTGTTGGCCGGTATTACAGTGGCCTATATGGGCTCGATGGTGATTGAACGGTTTAAACCTGAACGTTGGGTAGAGTCTTATGTTTGGGATATTAAGATGCGTCAACAACAAGAAACAAAAGCACACTCCGGTGGGATGTTGCAACGCCATGATTTTGCTTGGAACGAAGTCAAAGTCATTGTGAAACGTATTTGGCATTGGGTTTTCATTGGGATTGCACTCGGTGCGGCTTTTCATGGCTATGTACCAGAAGCGTGGGTAACGACCTATTTGAGTGATGCGGTAAGTTGGTGGAGTGTTCCGGTAGCTGTTTTGGTTGGGGTTCCTTTGTATTCCAATGCGACCGGTGTGATTCCATTTATAGAAGCGATGCTCGGAAAAGGTGTGCCGATAGGAACCAGCCTCGCTTTAATGATGAGTATCGCTGCTTTGTCATTACCAGAGCTTTTGATTTTACGCAAAGTCATTCGCTGGCCTGCGTTAGCCGTGTTTGTGGGTGTATTGGTAGTGGCTTTTATTCTAGTAGGTTATCTATTTAATTTTTTATATGCTTGATGCATAAGGAGTTTAACTCATGAAAGGAAATTTAATGGTACGGCTGACGACGACGTTAATTCTAATCGCGATTGGTTTGGCACATTTTTCAGAACAGACGGATTTAATGGGTTTGAACTGGTTGTGGTTAGCCATTATGCCTGCGCTTATGGGATTACAAGCGACTTTTACCGGCTGGTGTCCAGCCGAAATGCTAGGCAAGTTTTCTAAAACAGGAGAGTGTTGTCCTGACGGAAGCTGTGGAATGTCATCTAAGGCAAAAGAAGGTGCGACAATTGAAAAGTCAACGCCTTGTTGTGGAGAGCAAGAAACGCAGGTTTCATCCTGTTGTAATGAACAGAGAAGTGAGCAGTTTGAAATCAAAGTGTTAGGAACCGGTTGTGCTACTTGTGTGAATACCGTGAAATTAATCGAAACCACAGCCGAAGAATTGGGCGTGTCAGTAATAGTGACCAAAGTTGAAGATATTTCTGACATTGCAACTTATGGCGTAATGAGTACACCGGGAATTGTCATTCATGATCAAGTCGTGCACTCTGGCAGTATGCCGAATAAAAAAATGATTGCTCAGTGGTTATCAGCTTAAGTCTGTTGACAATCGTAATGAAATTCTTACCGGCTGGTAAAAAGGTCAAATATAAAACTCAATGTAAGGGGCTGAATTGTCAAAAGACCTTTGGAGGAAAACTAATGAGAAGAAGAACATTTTTAGGAGCACTGGCTGCAGCCTCTGTGTCGATGTTTTCGTTTAGCGTTCAGGCGGTCGAGTTTACCGCTCAAAAAGTCACTGAGGGCGTTTATGCTTATATTGGGCCGATTACCGATAGAACGCCAGAAAACTTAGGGCTTAACAATAATATTGGCTTTATTGATACCTCGGAAGGCTGGGTATTAGTGGATTCAGGGTCGGGTGATCTGGGGACGAAAAAGCTCGAAGACATGGCAAAAAGCATTAAAAACCAGCCGATTGCGGCGGTGATTAATTTGGGAAGCCAAGATCACCGTTGGTTGGGAAATTCTTATTTTGCCAAGCAGGGGGCGAAAATTTATGCCTATCAAGGCACGGTAAAAACGCAAAAATCCATGTTTAACCAAGTAGTTGAACGCATGGCAAAAGCGATTCCTAGTACCAAAGGCGTGCAAATGAAAACGGCAGATTCGGTATTTGAAAACGCTGAAAATGCTCTCACCATTGGCGGGGTTGAAATGCAATTAAACTATTATGGCGATGCGCATTTTCCTGGCGATTCCGTGCTTTGGCTACCAAAACAAAAAGTGCTATTTACCGGTGATATCGTTTATCTAGATCGCATGTTAGGTGTGCATCCTTGGTCAAATCCAGTCACTTGGCATCAGGCTTATCAAAAAATGCGACAATTACCGGCCGGTTACATTGTGCCGGGCCATGGAAGAGTCTCTGATTGGAAACAAGCGGATGCGGAAACCGGCGACTATTTGAAGAAGTTAGTTGAAAAGATGACGGTTCAAGCGGAAGATTTTGCTGGCGTTGATTCTGCGGTTTCAGAAAACGTTGACTGGCCTGAGTTTAAACATCTTAAACACTACGATTCATGGCATAAACAAAACCTAAACCGAACTTATTTAAAACTGGAATCTTCGATGTAAATCGATCACTCATTAAAACAGCTTAAAACTGCCAATTTCTTTAAATTGGCAGTTTGTAACGTCTTACAAATTACATTGTCTTGGCAAGCTTTCATATTTCTGTAATGCTAAACAGTCGTTTTTTACTTGCTCTAAAGTCGCTAAAAACTCCAAACTTGGTAATAACACTTCTGAGGCAGGGTGCTTTTTATTCAAAGTGTAGTGTATCCACGTTCCCTCACGCCATGAGTCCACAATTCCCTGATTTTTTAGATACGAAAGATGCCGAGAAACCGTACTTTGAGAAAGTTCCAGAACGGTCACTAAGTCACACACGCATAGTGAATCTCTAGTTCCTAGTAATGCTAATACTCTTAATCTAACGGGCTCTGCAAGGGCTTTGTGAAATTGAGCATAGGTTTCTAAAGCTTTTAAATCATTATTATTTGTCATAAAAATTTGATTGAATTTTGAATAATTTTCGTATAATACATCTATCCGTATAGACGAATATATTGGTTAAGTGGTTTAGTTTCTTACTTTAGTAAATTATAAGGGGTCAGAATGATTCGTGTTGCAATTAATGGTTTCGGGCGTATGGGGCGTTTAGGATTACGTCAAGCATTTGATTGGGAAGGTATTGAATTTGTTCACATTAACGAAATTGCTACGGATGCAGTCGGCTCTGCTCACCTATTGAATTTCGATTCGGCACACGGGCGTTGGCACAATAAAGCGACCGCTGAGAATAATCAGATTGTGATTAATGATCAAACGATTGGATACAGCTCTCACAAAGCCATCGAGGATTTTGACTGGGGTGCTTTGGATGTCGACATCGTTTTGGAATGTACCGGTGCGTTTCGCACGCGTGCCGACGTGCAGCCTTACTTTGATCAAGGCGTCAAGCAAGTGATTGTGGCAGCACCGTTTAAAGAGGGGGTGAAAAATATTGTCATGGGGATCAATGATGATATTTTTGTCGCGGGTGAAGACCAGTTGATTACTGCGGCTTCTTGCACGACAAACTGTATTGCGCCAGTCATTAAGGTTTTGCATGAGAAAATCGGTATTTCTCATGGCTCGATTACCACTATGCACGACCGCACAAATACCCAGAAGGTTGTCGATCACGGTCACAAAGACCTCCGCCGAGCGCGTTCCAGTTTTGAATCATTAATTCCCACTTCGACCGGTTCAGCTACCGCAATTGGTACCATTTTCCCTGAGCTTAATGGCCGTTTAGATGGTATTGCCGTGCGAGTGCCGTTTATGAATGCTTCTTTGACGGATTTGGTGATGGAAATGCAGCGTCCAACTTCGGTGGAAGAGGTGAATGGTTTGTTTAAAGAGGCGTCAGAGTCCTATCTAAAAAATATATTAGGTTATGAGGAGTTACCACTGGTGTCGGTCGATTATGAAGGAGAAACCTGTTCTTCGGTCATTGATGCTTTGTCTACGCGCGTGGTGAGTGACACTCACGTCAAAGTGCTGGCGTGGTACGACAATGAAATCGGCTATATGCAACGCATGATGGAATTGACTATGAAAGTGGGGCAAGCGAATCAGGCATTGGAACAATAATATACAGTTTTTAAAGGTCCAATAAGTCTTTAAAAAAGACACTATTCACACCCCATGGTTGTTCGTCGCATCCCATCCTTGGAATGCGACGCTTTTTTATAGGACTTTTCAAACCTGTGTTTTGTCTTATCAAGAATTTCTTTTAAGAGAATTTTATTATGAACCCAACACAACAATACGCGATTGTCACAGGAAACTACTGGGCGTTTACCCTTACCGATGGGGCGCTGAGAATGCTGGTGTTGCTTTATTTTTATCAGCTAGGGTATAGCCCGCTTGAATTGGCGTTACTGTTTGTTTTTTATGAGTTCTTTGGAATTGTCACCAATCTTTTCGGTGGCTGGCTCGGTGCGCGGGCGGGTTTGAATGTCACCATGAATATTGGCCTGAGTGTTCAGATTGTGGCGCTGTTGATGCTGACGGTGCCCACCGAATGGCTTGGAGTCGTCTATGTCATGATCGCGCAGGCACTATCGGGTATTGCCAAAGACCTTAATAAGATGAGTGCCAAAAGTTCGGTCAAAGCACTGGCCAGTGATGGTGATGGCAAACTTTATCGTTGGATTGCTGCGCTAACTGGATCAAAAAACGCCCTTAAAGGTGTTGGGTTCTTTATGGGGGCTTTATTACTCGAGGTCGCCGGATTTGCCAATGCCATGTGGATTATGGCGGCCATGCTGTCGGTTGCGTTGATCATTTCTCTGCTTAAGCTCGACGGCGCTTTGGGCAAAGCCAAAAACAAACCGAAATTTGCTCAAATGTTTTCGCATTCTCAAGCCGTGAATTGGCTCTCTGCCGCACGTCTCTTTCTGTTTGGGGCGCGAGATGTTTGGTTTGTGGTAGCTTTGCCTGTTTTTGCTGCCAGTGTCCTTGGCTGGTCACATTTGCAAATCGGCACTTTTATGGCGGTGTGGATTATCGGTTACGGTTTTGTGCAGGCTGCCTCCCCTAAGTTTGTTGGGCAAAAACGTAACCCTAACGCGCGAACCGCGTTCTGGTTGGCATTGACCTTGGGGGCAGTGCCATTGTTAATGGCCTACTCATTGAATCAGGATCCACAAGCAATCCTTATCATCGGCTTAATGATTTTCGGTGTGCTTTTTGCACTCAATTCGGCCGTTCATTCATACTTGATTGTATCTTATGCCGATGCTGATGGTACCTCCAAACAAGTTGGGTTTTATTATATGGCCAATGCCGGTGGTCGTTTGGCGGGAACGGTGTTGTCTGGCTATATCTACCAAACCGCAGGACTTGAAGCCTGTTTAATGGCATCGGCTAGTATGATTTTCTTGGCAGGGGTTCTAGCGCTTAAGATTGAGCGAGCAGTTAAAACCCTGTGAGAAACTCAACTATATGAAAATAAAGATTTTTTATGCATGATAAACTTGACCTTTTAATCCGTGTAACAGAGCGTACAGAACGGGTACAGCAATGAGTGTCAAGACGGTAGCAAAGGCAAGTCCACTCATAATGGTGACGGCCATGCCGGCGAAAAAAGCATCAAATAGCAAAGGTGCCATTCCTAATATGGTGGTGATTGCGGCGAGTGAAACGGGGCGCAAACGACTAATACTGGCATCTATGAGAGCTTGATAATGATCGCCCTGCTCGTGATTCTGTAGTTCAATTTCTTCAAGTAAAACAATTGCATTTTTAATCAGCATACCGAATAAGCTTAAGAAACCTAATAGAGACATAAAGCCAAATGGCGTACCGGTACCGAGTAGTCCAATGACGACACCCGTGATGGCCATCGGTACCACTAGCCAAATAATTAATGGTTCTCGCACACTACCAAACAGTAGCACACTGATAATAAACATAACTAAGAAGCCTAGCGGTAACCCTTTTGCGAGTGCTGCTTGTGCGTCAGTGGTGGATTCATATTCTCCACCCCATTCCAAATGGTAACCGGCCGGTAACTTTATCGCTTCAACACCTGTTTTAATACGTTGGCGAGCTTCATCAGCGGTTTCTCCAATGGCGGGTTCTCCCAAAACAGAAATGGTTCGTACGCGGTCTCGTCGGTGAATCAAAGACTCTTCTGTAGCAATGTCTGAATCACTAATTAACTGAGCCAATGGTACATAGGCATTGTTGTATTGACTCCAAACCTGAGCGTTTGTCACCTTATCGATTTGACTATAAGGTTGAGAATAATCTGCTCTCAAAAGAATCGGATAACGGTTTTCGCGAACTTGCAGAGTCCCGACTTGTAAACCTTCGGTAGCATATTGGATTGCATCTGAAAAATCAGCGCGAGTAATGCCTGCGACCCCAGCATTGTATTCGTCAAATACTGGTGTGAAAGTGGTTGTACGATCACGCCAATTATGACGAACATCAAGAATTTTACCGTCGTTATTGAAGACGGTTTCAGCTTGATTTGCCAATTCGCGTAATACCTTTGTATCAGGTCCTAAAAATCTAGCTTCAATTTTAGCTCCAGATGAAGGCCCGAATACAATGCGATTGGTATAGATGTTTGCCGCAGGGTCTTGTTCGGAAAGTTGTGCTTTGAGTTTCGCAGCCAATTCGTTAATGACATCTGTTGTTTCGGTTTCCACCATAAAAAATGCATAACTTTCATTGGATGATTCACTGGCAAAAGTTAAGGTATATCGTTCAGCTCCTCGGCCGATAAAGCTTGTCAGCTTAGTAACTTCACTGTGTTCAAGAATCGTTTTTTCAGCCTGCTTAACAAATTCAGTGGTGGTATTTATATCTCTGGCTTGTGGCCCCCAGTAATGAATATAAAAAATGGGTGTATTTGAAGGAGGGAAAAAGCTCTGTTTAATCATTCCAAAACTCATGTAGGAGATAACAGTAATCCCCAAAAGCGCGGCGGCTGTGAGCCATTTGAAACGAATGGCGAACATTAAAACTTTTTTATAAGCTTGATAGGTGCCTGCTTGGTAACTGTCTTGATTCATGCTACTGGCTTGTTTTAGAAAGTAATGGCCGAATAGAGGACCGAGTGTAATCGCCAAAAACCAGCTGAGCAGAAGCGTGATTAAAATAACCGCAAACAATGAAAACAGGAATTCCCCAGTGGAGTTTTCAGATAAACCAATCCCCGAAAAAGCTGCTATCCCAATGATTGTTGCGCCTAATAGTGGCCATTTTGTGCGCTTGACAATATAGCTGGCAGATTCAATTGCATTGTGTCCTTGCTGCATGCGAATCATCATACCTTCGGCAATGACAATTGCATTATCAACCAACATTCCCATAGCGATGACCATCGCTCCGAGAGAGACTCGTTCCATCTTAATGCCTAGCAGATACATAAACAGGATGCCTCCAATGACCGTAATAATCAGTATGCTGGAGACGACAATACCTGGACGTATGCCCATAAAAAGAAACAATGTGATAGAGACTGTTCCGACGGCGAGAGCTAGGTTGAGTAAAAAATCGTTAATTGAATCATCGACGATTTTCCCTTGGTCGTAAATCGGGGTGATTTCAATACCGGCCGGTAACTGTTCTAGCATCCGATCAATCATGAATCGAACTTGAGCGGCTACCTTGACCACATTCTGATTAGTGTTTACCGAGATTGCTAAAGTTGCCGCTTCTTGACCATTAAAACGCACGCGATAATTTGGGTATTGGGTTTCTTGTAGACGAATGCTGGCAAAATCTTCTAGTTTTAGTTGTGCAGTTTGCCCAGGAATGGGCAAGGTCAAATCTTTTAAGGAATCGATAGGGTGGTCGCTGGGTTCAACTGGAATTCGGACTTTTTGACCGTCAATAGTAATTCGAGAGTCTGAAAAAGGGCGAGTGGCGATGCTAATGGCTTGCTTAATTTCAGGAAAAGACAGACCAAGAGTGTAAAGTTTGGTCGGGTCAATTTCTGCGACGACTTCTTGATCAAGAATTCCTTCGACTTTTACTTTAGCGACACCCTCGACACTTAACAGCTCGCGGCGGATATTTTTTGCGTATTCGCGCAGCTCTTCAGTTGAAAAACCGTCAGCCGTTAGAGCAAAGTAGAGGCCGTAAACATCCCCAAAATCATCGATCACTGCTGGAGCCTGACTGCCGTTTGGCAATCCATGCTCTGCATCACGAATTTTTTTTCGTAATTCGTCCCAGATTTGGGTGAGTTGGTCACCCTTGAATGAGTCTTGAACTTCAACGGTAATTTCAGACTGACCGGGGCGCGAGACAGAGGTTACGCGTTTAAGTTGTGACATCTGTTGAATGACCGTTTCAAGGTATTCAGTGACTTCTTGTTCCACTTGGACGGCATTTGCGCCTGGGTAGTTGGTGAATACTTTGACTTGTTTAATCGTAAAATCTGGGTCTTCAAGCTGACCAATTGAATTTAGGCCGAATATACCACCAACGACCAGCAGGAGAACAATCAACCAAGTATTGACTGGTTTTTGAATTGAGGATTTTGCAATATCAAAGTTCATTGCAAATCCCCTGTGAATGGTTTAAGTTTTTGACCGGAGCGGATGTTTGAAGCGCCTGCCGAAACGATTTGGTCACCACTGTTTAATCCTGAAAGGACCGCAATTTGATTATTTTCAATGAAGCTTAATTCTACAGAACGGCGTTCCGCAGTGTGAGTATCGGCCTGATAAACCCAAACAAATGATTGGTTTTGAGCATCGGTGACAATTGCACTTAATGGAATCTTGTATTGCTGATTGTCACTGGAATTTGACAGTGTAATCGCAATTGATGCATGCGAACCTAAGTTAATGGTTGTGTTTTTTGGATAGGGCATGCTGAAATAAATTCGATAGGTCTGGGTAATCGGGTGAGTCTGAGCTTCATTTTCTGCATAGCGCACTTCAAATTGGCTTTGCTGTTCATTTTTCAGAATAGCAATGGCTTTAATAATGTCTTCACTACGAAGCTGATTGATTAAACGCTCTGACACATCAAAGGCAAAGTAGACTTTTGAGGTATCGAGAATTTCCGCAATGGCCGTGCCTCTGGAAATATAGGTGTTTTCTTCTAAGAGTCGTTTAGCCACTTTGCCATCAAATGGTGCATACAGGTGACTGTAGTCTAAATTGTCCTGACTGACATCGTAATCTACTTGAGCAAGGTCACGAGCCGTTTCGGCACGAGTGACATCTTGTTTTGAGGCATATCCTTTATTGTCTACGGCTTGAATTCGTTTGAGTTCAAGATTGGCTTCTTTAAGGTTGAGTTTGCTTTGTTGCAGACGTCGTTCAAAAGGTTCTTGCTTAAGGCTGGCAAGCAAATCTCCCTTTTTAAAGTTTTGGCCTTCCGGCAAATGCAGTGTTTCAATTTTTCCGTCTACTTCAAAGCTTAAATTCACTTTTCGATAGGCCTCGATTTTGGCAGGAAAATAATAAGTTTGAGAATTACCGGCCGGTAAAACTTCAAATAGTTTGACGGGCTTTGCTAAGGTTGTTTCGGATTTGTTGGTTTCATTACCCGTTTGATTGCACGCTGACAGCATTACAACGTAAAGTGCAATTATCGCTATTGCAATGGATTGCTTTATATTTAGTGAAGTTTGAATGGAATTAAATGCTGTCATAGTTGACACCCATAGCTATTATTTTCAATATGAATCATGTTAACAGTTTATGTTTTTATGTAAACTTTTGCGTAGAATTTTTACGTATAAATATTTTCAATGGCAAAGCGTTTAGTGTTTCATCGTGAGTAGGCGAATTTTTGGAAATCCTTGAAGTGGCGTATAATGCTGTCGTATTTTTCAAATCAAACAGTAAGGCTGCTTTCCACATAAATTCCTCACACACCTTGTGCGAAGCTAAAAAAATTATGGCAAATAAAGAGACTCGAACACAGATAACCGAAACTGCATTGGAATGTTTTGTAAAACACGGATTTAGCAAAACCAGCATGACTATGATCAGCGAGCATTCTGGTTATTCGAGAGTCACGGTTCATAAATACTTTAAAAATAAATCTCTCTTGTTTAGAAATGTTGTTCAGGAAGGTTTGCAAAACTCCTTGGAAGATGCTCAACAAAAAATTGCACAACTTGATCCAAATGACTCGTGGCAAATTATTGAAGCGTATTTGATGGCGATTGGGCGCACAGTATTCGAACAGGTAAGTGATGATCGCGTTCTTAGGGATTTGAATGATGCCGTATATGACATCGCTGATGATATTATTGAGGAAAAAGCTCAAGTAACGGTTGATTTTATTCGTCAGCAGTTGGATCGTGGAATCCATGAACAAAGGATTGATTTACAGTCGTTGAGAATAAACTCCAATGAGTTGGCCCAGTTGGTGGATTACGGTTTTTCAGGCATTATGCGTCATGCTCCTGTGAAAGAGATTAAAAACCAACTGCATAATTTTATTCGTATTTATCGAAAGGCAACCGAAATAAAAGGGTTGTAGTACGACTGCAGTTTTTTGAAAGTGTTTCTGTTTTTAACCTTAAAAAGCAAAATTTAAAGTCACCGAGCCAAAACCATCGGTGGAATTTTGCGTGGTGAATTGTTTGGTTCGAAATACATGAGTGTAGCCGAGTCGAAGGTCTTTCCAGTCAAATACCACTCCGAATTGGATATCGGCAACCAATGGTTTTTTGTCGACATTTCGACTGTTCCGAAAAGTATTTCCATCTAAGAAAATGTTTCTGGCAACCGCTTGACCTTCAAATCCTAAAAACGCATACCAATTGGTTTGTTGGGCAGATGGGTTAAAATCAGTACCACTTGGCATACTCGGCTGAACACGTGGCGGACCAAAATCTTGCGGAAGGTTTTTACCAAATCTAAGCGTCGCCCCTAGGCTGGCGTTCGTGTGAATGTTGCCAATAGATGCTCCTGTATAAGGTGAAATGTCCAGTTCATACTGATTTAGAGAAAAAGATTTCACACCTCGCCAAATGTGTTTGTGCGTCAGAATAAATCCCAACTCATTTTTTAATTGAGTATCCCATCCTTTGGGGTCATCCGAATTGATTAGCGTATGAATAAATTTTTGTGAGTCTTCAGCCATTGCAGCAGGACCTACAACGCCAAGCGTGAAGGTCATTAAATCCAGCTGGTTATTTTTCTCAGAGGCAATTCCCATGGTTGCGTATAGCCATCCTGCATAAGGGTGGCTTTCTTTGGGAGGGTTTTTTAGGGTAATGTCGTCGGGTGTAAAAATGCTCTGGCCAAAGGCATAACCATGTTTAATTGCACCGTCTTTTGGAAACCAGGGGATGGCGTTAGCTGCTTTGGTTGCCCATTTGGGCGTTTTTGTTGCTTCATTTGGAATCCAGATGAATTTCAAACCATTTGTGTAATTCCTATCGTTACCGACAAAAAAATCGTTTTCTAATACAAAACTCAACCGGCCGGTAGACTCCGTATTTCCAGAAAATGCTGGTTGTGACAATGCGATCAGCAGTAAAGAGAAAAGATGGCTAAGAAAGGGGGTGAGGGTGTTTAACCATTGCATTGGATTATCTTTACAGTTGGATTAAAAAGCTGCATAGCCGAGTTTTGTCGCCTGACTTGGGGAGACACCAAAATAGCGTTTAAATTCACGACTAAACTGCGTTTGACTCTCATAACCTACCCGTTCAGCGGCTGTCACGGCTCTTACTTTCTCGTGAACTATATACTGTCGCGCTTTATTCAGGCGAATTTTTTTGGTGTATTGAATCGGTGTATCGTTAAAGGCTTCTTTAAATGCTCGGTGAAAAGCCGTTATGCTCATGCCGGCTTTTTGCGCCATTTCTTCTACGCTGATTTTTTCATCAAGTCGATTATGAATCAGTTCGATAACTTTGGAAACACGTGAAAAAGCACTACCTTGTTCACACAGCTGATGTAATGCATAACCGTGTTCATCTTGCAAAATTCGAAAATAGAGTTCATCAAGGAGAGAATCCCCAAGCATTTCGATTTCAACTGGATCCAGTAGGGCTTTTAACAATCGTTGATGTGCGTCTTCAATGGCGGTTGATTTTTCAGAAGCAAGTACACTAAAAGGCATTGGTTTTGTAGGCGTCGTTGTCATGTCAAGCTGTTGGAGTTTGCTAACCATCCGGTGTAAACGACTCATGTTCAGTTGGATAAAAATCCCCACCAGTTGTCCATTAGATACGAAACACTCGCATTGAATCAATTGTGGCGAGGTCACGATCAAGTAGTGTTCAGGACCGTTATTAAATTGCTTGCTTCCGATAGTACCCGTTTTGCGACCCGTGCCAATAAAAATAATGCCACGGTTGTATAGCATTGGCATGACCTCTTCGTGCTTTGATATGCGGAAGAGTTTCACCTCGTCAAGGCCAGTGTCTGCATAACCTTGACGTTGGCACAGGTCGTGTTGGCGGCAGAGTTTTTGAAGTAATTCTGGGGTAACCATAGAAAATGTGCATCCTTAAAAAATAAAACGCTTTGAAAGACGTCCGCAAGGTGACCATAAAGTCGAGCAATAAATTTTTTTGAGTTTTAGTCGCCAAACCGGCAAGACACGATAAAGTTTGCCGGAAGGTTTGAGAGTGGCTCTTTAAGTGCATGTACCAGCGAGCCGCTCTTCAAAATTATTTTTCATCTCATTTAATCATTTAAGGTTTACATATATTTGAATAATGTAAACAACAAGATGATACTGACAAAAATTTGTGAAATAAACACTTATTACTGCCAAATTCTTGCCTAATTCTGCATGTGAAGACCATTTTTTGATTTAGTTGGCTATTACTCTAGGCGCATAGGGTTGTTAAGCGCATCCAGCGCTTGATTTAATTTTTGTTTTAGATAATGACCGTAAAATTCATAATTCCCAGCAATCAAGGGAGAGGTGAGGTGATTACCGCTGGTATCCACGAATATCAAAACAGGTAAGTGACTCACATTAAACAGCGTTTGATATTCTGAATTTGGTAAGGCCTCTCCATAAAAATCAATGGTTTTTCCTTCGGTATTGACCTGTATTTCTTGAAAAATTGCAGCGTCATCAAATTGACCACTGAGTAAGTTCGGAAAAATGGCTTCCTCTTTTAAATCACGCGTTGAGTTCAAGCCCTTAAAGCTAATCAAAAGAGCAATCGGAATATTCTTCACTTGAGCAGTTTTCGCGGTTTCTTCCAGGTTTGTTGCTGTTGTCATTTGTATGGCAGCAAGGCTTTGCGATTGCCAGAATATTGCTAAAACAAACCAAAGCGTTCTATGTAATTTCATTGTGAATTCACTTTTTTACAACACGTTTATTTAAATGGTTTTAATGTGTCTTTTGGACTGAGCCTGAAACGGGCTTGCTGAAAAATGTTTTGTAGACCATATTGAACGAATAAGGTTGGTTCAGGTTCCAAGGCATTATCGACATAAAACGAGCTAGAAAACAATAATCAACTAGTACCATCGCAGTCGTGCCAAGGATGACTGGGTAAATTAGCCAATACAATGGTGGCCACAGTGCAGCCATCAATAACAGAAGGTAGGCAATTCGAACTTGGACAGGAAAAGAGGAAGCACGGCCTGTATCGACCCGAAAATGGATCACTTGAATAGCGGTTAAAACAGAGGCTGCAATCAAACCATACGCCCAGCCGAAGACATCTAAAATTAATAAGGCATCTGTTACAAGCCAGTAAGTCCAAACCTTGTCATTAAATTTCCACATAATTTTTAATCCCGATTAATTAACTAACAGTTGTTAGTTTAGTGATCCATGAAATTGGGTCAAGAAAAATTCATTACTTTATAAACAAGATATTTTTATAGGAGATTAATTAGTTATTCAGAATCGACTAGTTAAATTAAAGTTAACGATTAAAACGAAATAAAAGCTTTTTACTCGGTGGTGTAACTTTATAGAGTCTTATTTGTCACTGAATAATCACTGCGGAAGAATTGCTTTTAGCGTATAAGATAGAGTAGTTGGGATTATTAGGTTCAATCGCACCAAATTGGCGCAGTTGTTATGCTCGTTACAACAAATATTCTCGGTTTAGACTGTTGTTTTTGTTACGGCACTTATTATGCTTAATCGCTTGGCATTTCTTAATACGCTCAACGCATGGTTTTGTGTTTTTTAAGCATTAAATTTAAGGCAATCAATGAAAAACGATAATTTGCAGGTTCTGGATGACTATTTTGAACAGGTTTCAAGAATTATTTTGGCGCGTCAGAATCCAATCACAGGTTTGTTGCCTGCGAGTACTGCTGTAACGGCACATGGCGATTACACTGATGCGTGGGTAAGAGATAATGTTTACAGCATTCTTGCCGCTTGGGGGCTTGGTTTGGCCTATCGTAAAGTCGATGATACGCAAGGGCACGCAGCATTATTAGAGCAAAGTGTTGTGAAGTTAATGCGTGGTCTACTCACTGCGATGATGAAACAATCCTCAAAAGTTGAAGCGTTCAAATATTCCCAGAATCCATTAGATGCTCTGCATGCAAAATATTCTACGGATAGTGGAGACCCTGTAGTTGGTGATGATGAATGGGGGCATTTGCAGTTGGATGCGACAAGTATTTATTTACTCATGCTTGCCCAAATGACAGCTTCAGGATTGCGAATTATCTTCACGATGGATGAAGTTCATTTCATTCAAAATCTAGTGCATTACATAGGCCGTGCTTATCGAACTCCCGATTACGGTATTTGGGAAAGAGGTAATAAAATTAACCACGGGATTGCTGAAGTGAATAGCAGCTCTGTAGGAATGGCTAAAGCAGCTCTTGAGGCAATGGACGGATTCAACTGCTTCGGCTCAGAAGGCGGAGTCGATACCGTGATTCATGTGATTCCGGATGAAATTGCTCGCGCTCGAATTACCCTTGAAACCGCGTTGCCATCAGAATCGTTATCGAAAGAAATCGATGCTGCCACATTAAGTGTGATTGGTTACCCGGCTTTTGCCGTAGAAAATTCGGAGCTGGTGGATTTAACATTAACGGAAGTTGTTGAAAAGTTAGCCGGCCGGTATGGATGTAAACGATTCTTACGAGATGGTCACCAGGCGGCTAATGAAGACCCGAATCGTTTGCATTATGAACCTGAAGAGATGAAACAGTTTGAAAACATCGAGTGTGAATGGCCACTGTTTTTTACTTATCTTCTGCTACATTATTTGTTTACCAACCAGCCTGAAAAAGCTTTGGAGTACCGACAAAAACTTGAAGGTCTTTTGGTCGAGCAAAATGGTGAAAAATTATTGCCTGAAGTCTATTTTGTTCCGTTAGAAAACATTCCAGCCGAACAAGAGACTCCCGGTTCTCAAGCTCGTCAGCCAAATGAAAATATCCCCTTAGTTTGGGCGCAAAGTTTATTTATGCTAGGTGCATTGGTGCAAGATGGCTTACTCGACATAACAGATATTGATCCGCTTAATCGGCATAAATGCATTGGTAAGAGCTTAGGCAAGCAATTACAGTTTACCCTTATTTCTGAGAATAGCCGTGTGCAAGAAAAGCTGCATGAATACGGTGTAGTTACGCAAACATTGGATGAAATTCAGCCTATTCAAGTGATGCAAGCCAGTGCATTGGCAGAGGCATTTGAATGGCTGGGTCGCTCTGAAAGGCTCGGTTTGACGGGGCGACCACAGAGAAATCCAAGAGGATTGACGACATCCTGTGTCTATGAATATCAAGGCCAGCGTTTTTTATTCCAACCTCAGTTTTTAAATAAACACGATTTTTATCTAACGCAAGATAATCAAATGCTGGTGCGTCGTTTAAAGATGGAAATGGGCTATATTTATCGTGAATGGCACTTACCCGGCCGGCCGTTAATTGTGATGGTGGTGAATAGTACGATGCTATCCAAAGGTGGAAGTCGTGCATTAATCAAGTTTATCGAAGAGTGTCGATACGGTGGGTTTGGAAATATTCCTATCAAACTAGGAACTTTAAAAGACTTTTTTCCCACTTCGGTGAAACGGAGCTTGCATTATTTAGCTCAAGCGCCAAAAGCGGACTTGGATCAACCAGTGCAAACCAAAGAGAGTTTGGTTCTGCGCCCTGTAGAGATGGTTTCTGACTCAACTTTGCACGAGCAGTTATGTGAACAATGGAGTGATGAGGCATTAATCGCGCAATTGATTCATTCCTCAAATTTGCGGGATGAATTAGTTATTTTGCAGGTTTTATATAAGCGCCACGGTAAGGACTTTGACACTGGTCTAAAAAATAGCTCGGGACAAACCAGTTCAGTTGCAAAACTATTGGAAGAGGTTTACCTGTTTGCAGGCGAGCATAGTGATTGGGAAATTGCACGTTTGACCGCTGCGATGCTAGGTAAACATGACATTAATTTAGAAGGGGCGATGACGGAAATTCTAGTGCGTAAAATTGCCTTGAGTGTTTCTCGCCAATATTCGAAACGCTCGACGTTTCGACAACCAGCCGGTGCCGTTGAGATTTTGAAAGTCATCAATGAGTTTAATTCCGATGACTTGCGTGCCATGATTTTAACTCAAGAACTGATTTTAAATTTAGGGTTGATGATTCGTTCGCGTCCGGATTTATTCACGCATGTCACAATGATTCGAACTGGGCAGCTTTTACAATTGCTTGCTGGGCATATCCGTCAAGCAAAGCAAATTGGTTCGGCAGATGATGCCTTAGACATTCTAATGCAACAAACCCCCTACGAGTTTGCGACTGGATTGTTATTTGTTCTGGAAAACTACTCTGATGTCCAAGAGCAGCTTTATCAGCAAGAGATGATGCGTTTTGTAAATGCTGAATCTGACTTAGCGCTGCCACAATTCAGTGCTGAAATGGATCCAGAATTGGGAGATATTCAGGATTGGTATGAGTGGCGAAAAATCAATGGCAGCATAGGGCGTTATCCTCAAGAGTTTTATGAGAGTGTATGGGATGTTGTCAATCAGACGGCTGGGGTGATTATCGGTGATCAGTGGAATCCTAAGCGTCGATTAGATCATGGTTTGAGTGCAAATATGACGCGTGGTGAAATGCTTTTCCAAGACAAAGTTGATCATCTGTTAAATAAAACGCCAATTCCAGAAGTTCGCCGTTTATATTACGAAGCGCTTAGAGTCTTAGGGTTGATTATGGAGGCCAACCCGAACTTGCACTCACAGGATACAATGGTGTTGGATGTTCTCTTGGGGCATGCGGTTCGTTTACACTGGCTTGCCCAAGAAAATAATCATATGCAAAATTACGATGAAAGTCGTCAGACGGCTTGGCAAGAGTTTTATTACTGTCCGCTTCATGAAGTTGCGAATGCGATTGTGAGTGCCTTCCGATTTTTGCAAAAGACGAGTGGAATAGGGGAAGCCTAATGCAAAAAATATTAGCCGGTGATGTGGGTGGAACGAAAACCGTCCTTGCAATTTTTAGCCAAGATTCGGGTGAGTTAATTGAGCACCGCAAACAAACTTTCCCAAGTGGTCAGCATACTGAGTTTGTTGATTTGGTTGAGGAGTTTTTGCAAGGTGAAGAGGAAGTTAGTACAGCGGTTTTCGGGATTGCAGGCCCGATTAACGACCAGAAATGTATTACGACAAATCTACCTTGGATGATTGATGCCAGCGCGCTGCGTGAGCAACTTGGTATCGAAAATGTTTATTTGCTTAATGATCTTGAATCCGCTGCTTATGGTGTTTTGCAATTGGATGCGTTTTTTGAATTAAACCCAAATTCAACGTCAAAACAAGGACACAAAGCTGTGATTGCGGCTGGAACTGGGTTAGGAGAAGCCATACTTTTTTTTGATGGCGCGCAGTATCATGCTATGCCTACCGAAGGAGGGCATACTGAGTTTGCCCCACAAAATGCCTTGGAAGATAGCTTGTTAGTTTTTTTACGTGAACGATTTAACGGGCACGTGAGTTTAGAACGTATCTTATCTGGAGATGGTTTTGGCCATCTGTATGATTTTCTGAAAAGTATCGACTTTGCGCCTGTTAATGAACAGCTCGAATTTGATATGCAATCGCAGGATCGTAATGCTGTGATTTCCGAAGCAGGGATGATGGGGCAGGATATTTTGTGTCAAGAGGTGGTGCGTTTGTTTTGTCGAATTTATGGTGTGGAGGCTGGAAGCTTTGCCTTAAAAACCTTACCGGCCGGTGGCATTTATATTGCCGGTGGGATTGCTCCGAAAATTCGTTCGGCTTTGGCGAAGGGAGAGTTTATGCAGGGCTTTTTAGACAAAGGCCGAATGACTCATGCGATTGAAAACATTCCGGTTAGAATCGTTGATAATCCGGAAGCTCCTTTGTTAGGTGCTGCGTATTATGCTTTTCAAAAGACGCTTGCAAATTAGCGTGCTGGTATCGATACGTTTGAATATACCCTCAACGTATTTAAAGCGTAATTTAGACTAACGGGAGCGTTTATCGAACCGAGTCAATCACTTTGCAAAGTGGCTCTAGTGCATTGATAAAACGAGCGGTTGGCCTTTGATAAAGATTATTGTTAAGTAAATGAATCTGGTTATGTTTGACGGCATTAATTTGAGGATATTTTTCCCAAGTTTTTAGCCATTCTTGTTGAAAAGATTTTCGACCGCCCATAAGCAGAATGTCAGGATTTCTTAAAATAACGGTTTCAATCGAGACTGGGCCTGTTAAACCGCCTAAATCATCAAAAATATTTTTTCCTCCACACACCTCAATTCCTTGGCTGATGAACTGTTTTTTTCCCATTGTAATCAATGGATTATTCCATATTTGATAAAAAGTCTTGATTGGCTTTTTGGTTGAGTATTTCATCCGTAAACTTTTGAGTTTTGTTTGAAGGCTTTCTGCATTCGAGTTTGCCTGAACTTGAGTGCCAGCCATTTTTCCGATCGTTTGAATGAGAATCGGAATATCTTCTAGCGTTTCAATGTCCGATTCCCAAATAACAAATCCTAGTTTGGTTTGTAACTCTTTAAGTCGTGCTGAATCTTGAGTGCGGTTGCCAGAGCGCCAAGTGAGAATTAAATCCGGTTTTAGTTGGATAATCGATTCAATGTTAATGCTGTTGTAGCTGCCGATAATAGGTTTTGATAGCGCTTTTTCGGGGTAATCTGAGTAATTGACAACGCCAATCAATTTGTCTCCAGCACCGGCTGAATACACCATTTCGGTGAGGTGTGGCGCGAGTGAAATGATTCTTTGTGCATTTTGGATTGGGAGCTCTTCGAGAGAAGCCTTTGCAGTGTTTACGAAAAGTGATAAGACACTGAAATAGGTAAAAAATACTAACCATAGTTTTATTATCTTGTGCATAGCTCTCATTATAAAATCCATAAGAAAGTCGTGATAAAAATGCCTAAAGAAAGGCTTAAAAGTGTCATATCAATAAAATTGCGTATCTGTAATGCACAGTGAATGTGTTTAGGTGAAATATTTTTAGTGGAGTCTTGGGGACCAAAAGTCGCTTTCGCTTTCAATTTTCCATCATAGACTGTTGGGCCGCCAAGTTGGCATTTGCAACCAAGTGCGATTGCGGTAATAGGATGACCGGCATTTGGGCTGAGATGTTGTTTTCCATTTGTATAAAACTGCCAAAATTTGTACTTTTTAAATGCCAACATAATGAATATTGCAGTGATTCGAGCTGGAATATAGTTGGCGATATCGTCGCAAATTGCTGCACACTTGCCAAAGTTTTCATATTTTTGGTTCCGGTAGCCGACCATTGAATCCATTGTATTGATAGCTTTGTAAAGAAGAATTCCTGGAATGCCAAAAATGATGAGGTAAAACCATGGTGCGACAACACCATCTGAAAGGTTCTCAGCATAAGTTTCTACTGCAGCCTTATAGGCCTCGTTTTTTTTCATGTTTTGGCAATCACGGCTGACGAGCATCTTTACCATTTTTTGTGGGTGTTCTGAATTGGCGACTTCTTGAACTGAGTCATGAAGCATCTTGTGTGCAAGAAGGGTTGAGGTAAATACGGTCAAAAATATTAAAGAAAAAACAATAGGTAGATAATTGACTACCAATAAAATAATCAGGCTGACAGTTAGAGTGAGGGCTGAGATCGTTAGCCAAAGTTGAACTCCACGAATGACGGTGTTTTTGTAGAAATGTTTTTCAAACCACATAATCCATCGACCAATCCAAGAGACGGGGTGGTGTTTATTAAGAAATTCGCCGAATATTCTATCGATGGCTAATGCACCTATGGCAACAAGGCTATTGAAAGCTAGCCAAAAATCCCAGTGATTTATGTAGTCAAATAGGTGAGTTGTCATGTTAATTCACCTAAAAATGCGTCTAAATGTTGTAAGGCGTGAATCAGTTTTTGATTGTCACTGTCGGACTTTATAGCGATTCTTGCTGTACGGGCATTAAAACCAAAACTCGCCGCATTACGAATCAGAATCGAAAATGTGGCTAGATGGTTTTGGATGATTTCTACCGGCCGGTCGAATTCCAGTAAAACAAAATTGGTAGAACTTGGATAGATTTTTAAGATGCACTCCAATGCTTTCAATTGTTTTAAGAAGTCGGGTTTTGTCTTTAAAATCCAGTTTTTTGTCTGTGATTCATGCTCTGAATCTTGCAGTGCCTGCATCAGCCATAATTTATCAAGTGTTGAAAGGCTCCAAACTGCAGGCAATAGTTGGTTTATGGGGGGAGAATCATTAAGAGTCTCTGCCAGATCCGTTGGTGTCGTGCGGTTTTTAGAATAAAGGTGAGCAAAGATTGCACCGATGCGAATACCTGGACAAGCAAAATATTTTGTTAAAGATTGCAGAATAATGAGATTGGCGCATTGATGTAAATATTGTCGCCCGCTTACCTCTGGGCTGAGGCTGATAAAGGGTAAAAAAGATTCATCCAGTAACAACCAGAGCTTATGTTGTTGGCAATAATCGACTAAATGCTTTATTTCGGTTATTTCTAAACATTTTCCTTCAGGTGTCGACGGGTTTACCAGCACCACAATGCTACCGGCCGGTAAAGTTTCTTTAGTAGAATTTTGTAACCATTGGCTTGGAGATAAGCATGTTTGTAGAGTTTTTCGAGAGAACTGTTGAGCTGCTTTTTGATATTCACTGTAAATCGGAGTAAATAGTAAGCAAGTTGGCGGTTGGATAGCTGAAAATATATGATGAATGCTTTCACTGATTCCCTTTGTTAAAGATATAAACCGACAGTCGACTGAAAATTTTTGGCTTAAGATGGGTTTTAAAGTGGATTCTGAGGAGGTCGAGTATTCTTGAGGATAATGCGGCAATTCAACGGACGACTGTCGTTGGAGTTTTATCCAGTCAACTTTGGGTGTGATCGGATTGATACTGGCTGAAAAGTCACAGACCTCTGAAGGAGACAGGGCGTAACGTTTTGCAAACTCAAAAATGCCTCCGCCATGAGGATTGTGACTTGTTGCCGTTATGGTTAAGTGATTCATGGTGTTGAGTAATCCAAAAAGCTGTAACCAAATTCTGCACCGCGTCTGAGAGTCGGTTTGGATAATTTGACCGGATGGTTGAAAATCGGGCCGTTGGTGATGACTGTGTGGAATTCTCCGCCTTCTGCACAAACATCTATGTTGAGTTCTTCCAATTCGGCAATGGTGTCCGTATTTAAAGGTTTTCCGAGTAATGACTCAGGGGCTTTTTCGGGATGTACCGCCATGATGGTGGCTTCAAAACCAACGCGAATCAACTCTTCAACTAATTTTTTGTGGTCAAGTAACCACAAGGGAAAAAGTGGTGTGATGCTGCTTTCTCGTGTGACATCTTCTTGCCAGTCACGATGCGCTTGTAAATCAATATCACCTAAACAAATACTGTCAATATTTTTATCTTTCAGTGATTTTAAAACCGCTTGGTAATTAGTTTTGTAATTTGCTTTTGCACAGGATTGAAAATAATTTGGAATGCCCAACGCTTCAGCTTGAGCACGTAAAACAGCAACGGGTAAGTTGTGTGCACGGGAAGTTTTACTGTCTTCATGAAGCATGGTGTAAAGCACTTTTGGAGTATGGCCTGCTTGCATTAATAGGTACAACGCCATGCAAGCGTCTTTACCGCCGCTCCAAGAGCTAGCAAATTGATGATTAGTGTTTTGGAGATTGGTTTGGTGTGAAATTTTCAACATTTGTGTGAGCCTGTCTGGGAAGTGGTGATGTGGCTGTTTTGTAAAATATTTACAATCTGTTCAATCTCTAAATGTTCTTCAAAGCAGTCGCTTATACGGTTAATTTGAGCTTCACGGAAAGAATTAAAATCAAAAGCGTCGACTTGTTCCAATCCTGCCCAATTCAACAAACTGGTTAAAGCCTCTGTTTCATCAAATAGTCCATGCAAATAAGTCGTAAGGATTTGATTGTCAGCGCTGATTAAGCCATCCGTTTGGTGGTTGCTGAAGGTGATTGCTGGCTTAAGTTCTGGAAATTCATGGAAATTGCTCTGGCCTTGATGAATTTCGTAGCCTTTAACTTGCGGAGGGGGGAAAGCCGTTACCAGATTTAACCGGCCGGTAAGGTTTGTTAGCTGTTTTGCCGGAAAAAACTCTGTGGAAAAAGGCATTAAACCGAGCCCTTGTGTATGCGGTTTATCTGACTCTAAGCCATCTGGATCAATTAACTGTTGACCAAGCATTTGTAATCCACCGCAAATACCAATGATTTTTCCGCCATAACGCAGATGTTTTTTTAGATAATTTTGCCAACCTTGCGCTTTCAACCAAGTTAAATCGGTCATAACACTTTTAGAGCCCGGTAAAACCACTAAGTCAGCTGGTGGAATCGAAGCCTTGTGTTTTACCCATTGAAAGTTTATTTGAGGATGTTGTATCAGAGGTGCTAAATCTGTGTGATTGGATATATGTGGATAAAGCGGAGCAATAACATTTAAGGGTGCGTTGCGTTTGGCGACGACATCGCTATGAATCGCATCTTCGGCATCTAAATATAAACCGTGCAAGTAAGGTAAAACGCCAAGTACAGGTTTTTTGGTTTTTTCTTGTAGCCAATCCAGCCCATCTTGTAGCAGTTGAATGTCACCGCGAAAACGGTTGATGATAAAGCCTTGAATTCGATTCCTTTCAGATTCACTCAAACATTCTAAGGTACCGATGAGGTGGGCAAATACGCCACCTTTGTCAATATCCGCCACTAGAATGACTGGGCAATCAACCGCTTCAGCAAAGCCCATGTTCGCAATATCACCTTTTCTAAGATTAATTTCTGCTGGTGAACCAGCTCCCTCAACCAGAATATTGTTGTATTGCTCCGAGAGAATTTGAAAAGAATCGAAAACTGCTTGCGCAGCTTTCGGTTTGTAAGAGTGGTAGTCCATCGCATTAAGATTGCCAATGGAATGTCCTTGTAAAATGACCTGTGCACCGGTATCTGAATTAGGTTTAAGTAACACAGGGTTCATGTGAACCGATAATGGTACTTTTGCAGCCATTGCTTGTAGCGCTTGAGCGCGTCCAATTTCACCGCCGTCTTGTGTGACAGCAGAATTGAGTGCCATGTTTTGCGGTTTGAAAGGGGCATTGATTATCCCTTTTCGTTGCAAAACACGACACAAGCCTGCTACTACGGTGCTTTTCCCCGCATCAGATGTACAGCCTTGAATCATTAAGCCATGGGTCATGAGATACATACATTGACTGAGACAGAAATTGTCTCAGCAAATGTTCCTTTAAGAGGTTGGTAAATTCCTGTTTAGAATTGGTAGTTCAGACCAAGATAAGCACTACGCTCTGCCGTTGCATAGCCATCGACCACTTGATAGTATTTATCAAATAAGTTATTGATTTTCAAGTAGATTTGAGTCTGCGAGTTTGCTTGATAGTTAATGACACTGTTAAACAATGCATAGTAATCAGTGGCATTGCTTTCTGAACGTTCACCGATGTATTGACCATTTAGGTTGATTCCCCATTGCGATGAGGCAAACCATGTCATATCGAAGCCGATTTGATCTTTCGGGCGACGAGCCAGTTCTTCACCTTGTGGGTCTTCTGTCCAGAGACGGGTGTGGTTTAACGCTAAGTCAACGTCGCTAAAGGAATGCTTCCATTCGGTTTCAACACCCTTAATTCGAGTGGTTCCCTTTAGATTTCCATAGGTGTACGTTGAGTAGTCATAATCAATCATGTCTGTAATTTTATTATTGAAATAGGTGACACTTACTGATTGATATTGAGCAGAAATATCCCAACCTTTGGTCGTTTCAGCTTGGATATCTGCATTTCCCCAGCTTGGATGATAGAGTTGAGATAAGGTTGGAACGTTATAGGCTGTACCGTAGTTTGCAGATAGGGTTAAGTCATCCGAAATAGGGTGTTTGACACCCAGTTTATAGGTGGTTTTGTTATTAAATTCATCATAATTATCGTGACGAATGCTTTCATTGAACACGGTTTTCCCGAATGAATGAGAGTGGTTCATAAAAACGCTTTTTGAAGAGTAATCTTTGTCAATGGTGTTTTTATGTTCGAATTGGGTTATTGAGGCACCGGCACTTAGCATTTGTTGTGGTGAATATTGCCAGTTAATTATCCCTTGGGTCTCATTAACTTGCCCATCATATTCAGAAACACTCAGTGTAGACGGATCGCTATAACTTGGCGAGCCATACTCCCAATTGGAAAGGCTTCTTTGGTGACTTAAGCTCAAGTCGAAGGTTGGAGCTTGGTGTGTGTATTCAATTTTTGATTGTTTATATTCGTTATCACCATAGGTGGTATCACTATCTGGAGCTTGGTAGCTATCAAGGTCCGTAGATGAGTTAACTTCATTATGAATGATTTGGATACGATCTTTGTCGGTTAAATTTACACCAAGTTTTGCGTTAACCGTCGTGTTGCGGTAGCCATCTTCTTCATACTGATCAATGTCGTCAAATGCCGGTGAGTATGCAGTATAGCCATCGCTATCAATATTTGATACGGATAAAGAAGCATCAAAGGCTTTCGAGCCATATTTGATGGTTCCTGATGCTTTTTGCGTATTGTAACTACCGGATTCTACATTCGCATTTCCTGCAAAGCCATTCTTAGCCGTTTTAGTGATGATATTAATGACACCGGCCGAGGCATCTGCTCCCCAGATACCAGATTGTGGCCCTTTAATGACTTCGATACGTTCGATGTCTGCAAGCATGATATGTTCAAATGGGGCGCCGCTTGACGAGCTTGGGTCGTTGTAACGAATGCCATCAATGACAACAAGCGTTCTTTTTGAATCAAAACCACGAAGGTAAAGTGAGGTGCTTTTTCCTAAGCCGCCATTAGAGGTAAAGCTTATACCAGGTACTGTATTTAAAACCTGAGTCAGTGTTGTATAGTGCTTTGCTTCAATATCTTCAGCAGTGATTACATTTATATTTGATGTAATTTGTTTAAGGGATTGCTCTGTTTTGTTGGCTGAAACAACAATGTCATTCAATTGGGTATTGGCTAAAGACGTTGTTGTAACCAGGGCAGTCGTTATTGCCAGTGTCAACTTGTTAAGTTTCATGATATTCCTTCAATTCATACATGATGAACGAAGGCAAAACGGTCAGTTTCAGAAAAGAAACCCGAGAATAAATTACTGATGAAACGTACTTTTCACAAGAAAGCGTGTCTCAATTTGGCCTATTCTTCCGTATTGCCCACCGCAATCGGTTGAAAACATTTAAATGTTTGATTTCAGGCCGGTATCCGGGCTTAAGAGCAATTTCTTCGCACCTTCCCAATTCAATTGTTTAAGTTTATGAATCAGTGGTTAGCCTTTCGGCTTGCGCAGTTTTCTCTATTACCGTTGCGGGGGCAGCGTTGGAATTGATTTAACTGTTAACCTAACTTGTTTGAAACAAGCTAGACAGTTCGAAATTCTCACCAAACTTCCCGTTTAACAGCTCCAATCTCTTGGGGCAGCACCTAAAAACGTGGAGTATAGATAAATAGGAGAAAAGCGTCAAATCAAATAATAGATTACAGTATTTGGCCTAAAGTATGTGGGTGGGTGGCCGATAACAAATTTAGGTGTTCGATTTTCGGGCACTTGTCAAACAGGAGTTGAGTATGGATATTTCAGGGGTTAGCGCCAATGGTGCAGTTTCTGCAGCACTTGCACAGAAAGAAGTTTATGCGCAAGGTGATGCACAAGTGACCATGTTGAAAAAAGCGATTGATACGGAGACTCAAGGGGCAATGCAGTTAATAAACTCTTTGCCACAAGCGCCTTCAACTCAAGGTTTGCCAGCAAATCTTGGGCAAAATATTAATACGACCGCATAGTCAGTTTCATTGCCTGATATGACCGGCCGGTCAGAAATTATTTTTGATCGGTCATTAACCGATTGCGAAGTTCTTTAATGACATCGTAGTCAATCATAAGTTCATTCATGCCATCTTTTTCATAATTTTTCATTTCTTGGCCTCGATAAGCCCCTAGAGAAACTTCGGCTACGACCGCGTTTGCAACCTTAATCATAGCGACCAAAGCTCTTACACGATCGTCTTGGATGACTGAGACCTTAGGTGTATGGTGCAACATAATGGTGTTCAGAACGTCCATGGGTAAGGACCATTTTTTAGCTACGAGAATCCCCACCATACAGTGATTTGCTCCCATTATCTCTTCTTCTTTTTCAATAATACGGACTGGAAAGCTCATGCTATTAATAAACAGTTTACTGTAGACTTCTGGATTTTTATTCGCATACATCAAACTCCCAATATTATGGAATAGTCCGACCATATAAGCTTCGTCACGAGATACGCCTTGAACCCATTCAGATAAGTATGCCATCACAAACCCGACATCAACACTGTGCGTTAAGATATCTTTATAGAGCCGGTCACTGCCAAAAATTCGTTGATATGCGGCTGAAACAACAAGGTTATAGATATTATCTAGCCCAATGACGTTGATTGCGTCTCGGATGGTGCCAGCAGGTTCTCGCAGCCGCATCATCGGTGAGTTCGCTAAGCGAATTACTTCACCCGATAAGGTTGCATTGCGTTCGATGATTTGAGCCACAGTAAAAGAATTACACAGTTTTCGACTGAGCTCATGCTCGAGTTCGATAATTTCCCCCGGTAACTCCGGAATACGGATTCCTTTTATGGATTCAAATGCTCGGCGAAGTTTATCTTCTTTCATCTAGGATAGTTCTCAAAGGTCGTCAAACCCTGTTAGACAGGGTCGATATTATATTTTTCTTAACGAGCTAATTTAAAAGCTATAAGAGTAATTATATTTTAGAAATAAAAAACCGGCTTATTGGTTATCAATAAACCGGCCGGTAACGTTTAAAAAAACAGTAAAAACTGTGGTTAAAGATTACTTTACTTGTTTAGTTTGTCTAAAATGAACGCGATAAAATCAGCTTCGGCAATGTCTTGAGGTTTTTCATCACGGCGAGCTTTGTATTCGATTTGGCCGTTATCTAATCCACGTTCACCAATAACGATTCGGTGTGGGATTCCGATTAAATCCATATCAGAGAACATGACGCCTGGGCGTTCTGCTCGGTCATCTAAAATGACATCAATATCGTGAGCTAATAGCGTTTCATAAATTTCCATGGCGGCTTTTTCAACCCGAGGTGATTTATGCATTTGCATTGGAACAATACACACTTGGAAGGGGGCAATTGCATCCGGCCAGATAATACCACGATCGTCATAGTTTTGTTCAATAGCGGCAGCAACAACACGTGTTACGCCAATGCCGTAACAGCCCATTTCCAAAATTTGTGCTCGTGAAGACTCATTTTGAACGTTGGCATTTAGAGCTTCTGAGTACTTGTTACCTAATTGGAAAATGTGGCCGACTTCAATACCACGGTGAATTTCAAGTTTCCCGTGACCATCTGGACTAGGATCGCCTTTGACGACATTTCGAATATCGGTAATTTGTTCAGGCGTTGCGTCTCGATCCCAGTTTGCTCCAGTGTAATGGAAACCATCTTTATTCGCACCACAGACAAAATCAGCCATATGTGCCGCGGTAAAATCGGCAATAACAGGAATGTCCAACCCAATCGGACCAATTGAGCCAGCACCACAGCTAGCAACAGCTTTGATTTCGTCATCGGATGCCAATTCAAATGGACTGGCAACTAAAGGCAGTTTTTCTGCCTTTACTTCATTGATTTCATAGTCACCGCGAACCACTAATGCAACCACAGGATTGGCTTCTGTTGCCCCTTTTACCAATAGGGTTTTGACAGTTTTCTTTTTCTTAATTTGTAAGAAGCTAGCGACTTCTTCAATAGAATGAACATTTGGTGTTGCCACCTCTGATAATTCTTCATTCGCGTCAGGTCTTTCCCCGCGAGGTGGAAGTGCTTGAGCTAATTCCACATTAGCGGCGTATCCCGATGCATTTGAGATGGCAATGGCATCTTCACCTGAATCCGCAATGACATGGAATTCGTGGGAACCATCGCCACCAATCGCTCCAGTATCTGCCTGAACTGCGCGGAAGTTCAGGCCAATGCGACTAAAGATATTACTGTAGGTGTTAAACATCACATCGTATGTTTTCTGTAAACATGCTTCACTCAAATGAAATGAATAGGCATCTTTCATTATGAATTCACGCGAACGCATTACTCCAAAACGAGGGCGACGTTCATCACGGAATTTGGTTTGAATCTGGTAGAAATTAATTGGCAGTTGTTTATAGCTACGAATTTCTTTGCGCACAATATCGGTAATCACTTCTTCATGCGTTGGGCCTAAAACAAAATCTCGATCGTGACGATCTTTAAAACGCAACATCTCGCCACCCATGGTTGAGTCACGTCCTGACTCTTCCCAAAGTTCCAGTGGCTGAACGACTGGCATCAAAACCTCTTGAGCACCTGCTTTATTCATTTCATCACGAATAATATTTTCAACTTTACGCAGTACTTTCAATCCCATTGGAAGCCAGTTGTAAAGGCCGTTGGCAAGTGGGCGAATTAGCCCCGCACGAATCATTAGCTGGTGACTGATAATCGCTGCGTCAGAAGGGGTTTCACGCGTTGTTGAAAGTAAAAGGTTAGAGGTTTTCATATTGGCTTTGGGTCTCCATTAGGAAGTATTACGAAGATCAATTTACGGAATTGGCGTATTTTAGCAAACAGGGGTACTTTGGTGCGAAATAAGTGTCAACCGGTCAATGAAATTCAATCGAATTGAATGGCACCGGCCGGTCGAAGTCAAAAGGAAGCACGAAAACGTGTCTTTAGTGATAGATTATCAGTTAGTACGTTTTGGAAATAAGCGTTTTGCCCAGTCAGCGATTGTCGCCAAATGAAAGTGGCCAATAATGAAATACAAGAAGCTTCCCAAAATGACCCCTAGTAGGATATTACCGAACAGAAACGGTTGCCAAATATGCGGGAAGACTTCAGCAAACCATAGTTCCGAGCCGACGGAAATACCTTGGCTAGCATGAAATAAATCCGGTGTTCCCAAAACCCAAGTGCCAAAAACGTAACCGCCATACCAAATTGGCCACATGGTTAATGGATTTGTAATCCAAGCGAGTGCGGTCGAAAGAGGGATGTTGGCACGGAGATAATAGGCGAGGATAGAACCTAACACCATTTGAAACGGAACCGGTAGCATCATGCAAAAACATCCTATAAATCCGGCACGGGCGAATGACTGACGGTCACCTGCCCAGTAGATTCTGTCTTTAAATCTTGGAAAGTATTTGTTCAAAAAAGCGGAGCGTTTTGTGGCTCGGCCAATTTGATGCATTTTCAGTGTCAGATAACGAATCATAAAGCCAGCGAGTTCTGTCTGAGAAAAATTCAAAGAAATATTATAGCGAGTATTGCACCAGCAAGGTTGGCAAAGTCATGACAGTTTGGCTAAAGAAATTTGAGGGTAATCCGAAAAACAAAAGGCCGATAAAGAAAACTTTACCGGCCGGTGAAACATTCAGTACCTAACTGAATGGTCATTGATTGATAATCAAGAGTTGTTTGAATATGCTCCGTTCAGCTTTTTAAAAGCCAAAACCTTTTAAAGCATCTTTTAATTTGTCTTGAACTTGATCATCCAGTTTACCTTTCAATTCATCCTGAACTTTTTCTTGAGCTTTTTGCTTGAGCTCATCCTTTTTCTCGTCCAATTTTTGTTTCATCTTAGCATCAAGTAAAGACTTTAAGTCCAGAGAGAATTTTGGATCTGTAAACGTTCCTTGGACTTTTACCGGAACGGTCAAGCCAGCAAGGTCTTCAAGCCCGTCGCCACCTTGGCCTTTTGAAGTGGCAACAATTTTGGTTTTGACCAAGAAATCGATGGTTTCTTTGGCAAGGTGTGCGTTTCCTTGAGCTTGAACACGCATAAAGGGGGACATTGCTGAGATTTCGCGATCAGTTACCAAACCATTTTTAATTGAGATATTGGCAATGAGTTGGCTGAAATCTGTTTGCTGAGGTGCTGTACTTTCTTGAGCGGTTGCGCCAGAGATTTTGGCCTTGGCTTCCCGAATCATTTGTGCCAAATTGAAGCCTTTAACCGCACCATCCTTAAGATCGACATCTGCAGTACCCGATAGGTTAGCTTTCATTAATGAGAGTTTGTTGCCTTGCGTGTTGAGGGTTGCTTTGACTGAACCCAGTCCTGTTAGAGGATCTTTTTCCATGAATGCCAACAGTACATCGCCCACAGGGACTTTGGGTGCAGATAGGTCGACAAAATATTTCGGTGTGTCGGTTTGAACATCTAAGCTGCTTTTAACCGTGACTTGAGTGTCGAAAATATCGGCTTTTGCTGGAGTGATATCAATCTTACCGTTTTTGGCTTTAAGCTTAACCAAAATATTTTTAGGGTTCAATTTGTCGTAAGTGAGGTCTGCGATTTTAACTTGTCCATCTAGATTCAGTTGACGAAGCAATTCTGTTGGAAGTGGAATCTCAATATCCCCAGTGCTTTCTTGTGAAGGTTGCGACGTTGGTTCTACGGGTGCATCCTTATTTGATTGTTTTGCAATTTTTGGCGGTAGATAGTCATCGATTTTAATGGTGTCTAAAGCAAAATCAAACTTCACAGCAGGGGTTGAAAAATTACGAATATCGGATTTTCCAATCAATGTCGATTTGTCTAGTTGAACCTTCACATTTGAAACCTTAATTGCCTGAGCATTCACATCGAATGTAAAGTCAAATGATTGGGCTACTTGCTTTAAGGCTTCTGCATTCGACATTTCCGGCAAACTAATTTTAAGTTTGCTAAGTATTGCCTTCAGATCAAATGCTTGAGTTGCCAAAGAACCGGAAATGACAGGTTTTTCTAACAAGTTTAATGCTTTAAGGTTTCCGGTTGTCGCTGTTCCAAGGGCACTAAGGGTTAGGTTTTCTAGATTCGCGTTAGGTGTTTTGGGGTTTGTCTCACTTTTGGGCGCTAAACTTGCATTGAGGGCGGTCGTTAATTGAATCGCATCGTTTGCTGTCAGGCCAAGCAGCTCGGATTCAACATTTGCGTTTAAAGCAATGTCATTTGCCTCATAGGTTTGTTTGACTAAATCCAATGCAATTTCTTTAATCGATAAATTGCTTGCCAATTTTTCAATTATAAAACCGTCTTGGGCAGTGGCTTGCTGTTCAATTGAAATACTATCAACCGTGAGGGTCTGTGCAGTTAAGTCAAACACTAGTTGCGGAAGTTTTAGGTTGCTTTGAACGGTCTTCATTGGAAGCTCTTTTGAATTAAGAGAGTTCACCAATTGAATGTTTTTTGCAGAAACTGTTCCGGTTTCTTGAATTTGTGCTTCTAGAGTGATCGTTAAATCACTGCTAAGGTTTGGTTGTTTTAATTCGGTTTGCACAGAAATTTCCATTGGGAAATATTCACCAAATCGAACTTGACCACTGGTTATGTTCAGGCCGTTTAATGTGATGGCTTGATCCGTCGAGTCGTCTAGCCAAGCCACTTGGCCGTCAACAATATTCAAGCCTCCAAATTGCAGAGATTTTAATACTTCAAGTGGGTTTGAGGAAGCTTGCGCGTCTTCGGTGGTTTCGTCACTGGCCGGTGAGCTTTTGGCTAAATCTTGCCAATTTGTCGTGCCATCTTTATTTTTTTCAAGGCTTAATTTCAGTCCTGTTAAACCAAGAGTATCAACAATCAGTTGCTGGGAAAAGAGAGGTAAGATTTCAGCGCCGATGTTGACAGAATCGATTTGAGCAAACGGTTGCTCACTGAAACCTTGAGCGTTGCTAAGTTTTACTTTTTGGAGTTGCAAACCCACTTTGGGGAAAAATGATAGCTCAATGGATTGCATTTCAAATTCCCGGCCGGTTTGTGTTTCAACGACTTGTTTAATATCGTCTTTAAAGTCATTTGGATCAACAAAGACCACAAGTGCAACAACCGCAAGCACTACGACTGTAAATAGGCCAAGAAGTACTTTCAAAAGTAATCGAATCGTTTGCATGTAGACACCTAATTCCTGAATGTAAGGTCAATTAAAATTTTAGTGATTTTTGAATTTTTATTGTGACAGTTTGTGAGTGAATCACAAGAGTAAATAGTCGATTCTCAATAATGGAATAACCATTATCTTCAATCCACGCCTAGAGCCTATCTACTTAAACATCCCACATAAATCTAAACCAGTTATTCAGAGTCGACTAAATAGTGAGCTTTATGGGTACTTTTCCTTGCAGGCTTCAACGGCTTGCCAGTAGGCTTGATTGGCATTTTTGTCATTTGTTTTGTTGTCCCAAAGCTTACTGGCTTTATCTAAACAAGCTTGTTGTTCGGCATTTGAACAGGCCGATAGCGCTAATATTACTGTAATCGCTGCACTGAACTTCAAAATCATGGTTTTTATTGACATTTTTGTCACTCCTCTAAGGCATTTTAGTCAACCTTTATTCAACTGAGCTCATTCTGCTTTTTTGTTGATTCTTTTATGTTGACTTATCTTATCCGTAAAAGGGTTAATTTAGCCAGAAGTGTTATTTTCAATTGACCTTGAATGTCTTTTGTGAACAATAAAATTTATTAATCACAATCAGTTAGTGCAGATTTTGAAATGAAAAATTCAATGAATGAGACAAACCAGGGCACGATGAAGAGTGCATCTCAGTTGCAAACTGCTTCGCAAGATAAGCCGTTTTCAAAGAATGATGTTCATCATCCAGACAAAGGCGTTTGGACTCAGCGATTTACTGATGCACTTGAAAATAAAGAGGCGCGTAAAGCGCGAATTGTGTACCAGCGTGACCGTGCTCGTGTTATTCATTCTGCGTCTTTTAGACGTCTACAAGCCAAAACTCAGATATTTGGCTTAAGTGAATCGGATTTTTATCGAACCCGTTTGACACACTCAATGGAAGTGGCACAAATCGGTTCTGGTTTAGTCGAACACTTGATTACGCTCGCCGAACGGCAAGATTCGGAACCTGAGTATTTACAATGGTTGCCTTCAATGTATTTGATTGAAGCCATCTGTTTGGCCCATGATTTAGGTCATCCTCCTTATGGACATGGGGGAGAGGTTGCATTGAATTACATGATGCGTCATTACGGTGGGTTTGAGGGGAATGCGCAAACATTACGTGTATTGGCAAAGTTAGGAGAATATACGCCGAAAAATGGTTTGGATTTGTCACGCCGTGCCGCGCTTGGAGTGATGAAGTATCCTGCGATTTACAATGATGTGATTGCTAAAAATACAGCCTATCAAGCTCAGTTGCAGCAGCCAGAAAATAATGATTTTCGCACCTTGCAAATGGATAAATGGCTTCCTCCTAAAAGTCTGTTTGAGGAAGAGCGAGACTATGTTAATTGGGTGCTTGCCCCCTTTAATAGAGAAGACCGACAAAAATTTATCTGTTTACAGTCTGCTAGCCAGGAAACTTTACTCGCCGGTGACGCGCAAGCACACAACGTCCATTTACGTACTTGTTTTAAGTCGCTCGACACAACGATTATGGAATTAGCCGATGATATTGCTTATGGTATCCATGATTTGGAGGATGCGATTGCAATGAAAATGCTGAGTCGAGAGATTTGGCAAACGGAAGTGATGCAGAGTCCTGAATTGCAAGCTGACCCATTGTGGGATGATGAAATGACAGAGCGATTATTCAGCAATTCATCGAAAGGGCGAAAACATGCCATCAGTAAAATGGTCGGTATTATGGTCGAGGCTGTGCAAATATCGCGTCAGGAACGCTTTGAGCATCCACTTTTGGACTATCAAGCAAGCTTAAAGCCTGGACCAATGGCGGTTTTAGAGCTTTTGAAGCGTTTTGTTTTTAAGAATGTCATTACAATTCCCGAAGTGAAGCAGATGGAATACAAAGGACAGCAAGTGGTGCTGGAGCTTTTTAAAGCGCTTAGAGCCAATCCGAGTGCGCTATTGCCGTCTAAGAGTTATGCTAAATATCAGGCAGCTGATTGCGAGCAGGCGCGTCAAAGAGTGATTTCGGATTATATCGCTGGTATGACCAATACCTATGCTTCGAGGCTTTATGCAAAATTGTTTACGCCAGCTCAGGGGTCAATCTTCGATTTGCTGTAATGCAATTGCATAGCTACACGTTGCTGAATAGAACTCTGTGACTCTTTTAGTGTCGAGTTTTAATTTTGTCTGCTGGATAGTAATATTTTTTGGCAACAAAAGGGCGAATGGTTTGCGTGGCATGGGCATTCAAAACCTTACCGGCCGGTAACGATTTTCGTGAGAGTTTTGTCAAAAGTTCGTCTGTTTTGTTGTTTATGTTTTTTTGTAAACTTTCAATAGCCCAATCAATATGAACTTGAACCAACTCGGTTTCATCTTGGCCGTTTTGAAGCAGTTTCAGAGCCTCTTTTTGGTATGCAGCATTCTCTATATTTCCAAGCGCTATGGCGAGGTTTCTACGCCATTTTTCGAAGCCAATTCGACGAATGGCAGAGCCTTCAAAATGTTTTAAAAATGTGCTTTCATCCCAAGCCCACAAGTCAATTAAATTTGCATTGTCCAACGCATATTGCGATTCAAATCCAGATTCTTGGGTTGGGTTCGCAAAACGATTCCACGGGCAGACCAGTTGGCAATCATCACACCCATAAATGCGGTTACCCATTGCACGGCGAAACTCGTTGGGAATGACTCCAGAATATTCAATGGTGAGATAAGAAATGCAGCGTCTGGCATCAATTTGGTTATTTTCCAAGATGGCTTGCGTCGGGCATTCTTGAATACATGCGGTACAAGGTCCGCATCCTTGTTTTTCAAAAGGTGGATCGGAAGGTAGTTCAATATTGAGATACAGTTCACCAAGAAAGAACCAAGAACCCGCTCTTGGATGAATCAATAAACTATTTTTGCCAATAAAGCCAAGTCCTGATTTTTGAGCGATGGACTGTTCCAAAACAGGGGCGCTATCGGTAAAAGCTCGGTATTCAAGGTTAGGGACTTCTGTTTGAATTTTTTTGGCGAGTTGTTGTAAACGCTTACGAAGTAACTTGTGATAATCCTTGCCAAGAGCGTATCGAGAAATATAGGCAGAGTGTGAGCGATGAAGTTGGCCGAGTGCATTTTCAGCGTGTAAGTCAAAGTAATTCATGCGTACTGAAATCAACGACTGAGTTCCTGGGACAAGTTCGACCGGCCGAGTGCGCTTGGTTCCATGCGTATGCATGTAATCCATTTCTCCAAATAATCCGTTCTCTACTTTTTGAAAGAAATCGTTTTCGTATGCAGATAAGTCACAATTCGTTATGCCTATATCCGCAAAACCCAGTGCTTTTCCCCATTCTTTGATTTGTTCTACCAGTGATGGCTTGTTCTCAATAGTCATAGAATTTATGATTGCATTTTTTTTAAGGTTTGCACATTATAGAGCTTTGTAAGTTAAGTGCCTAAAATTACAATAAAATTGCGATGTTTAAGATAAATTTGGAATCAATGGAATGACAAAGTTTTTGGATAAAACTCTTTTTTTAGAAGATGAAAAGGCGACGACGGAACTGGCTACGAACATTGCAGCAGCACTAGAGAATTTATTTGGAGGAGTAAACTCGTTCTCCAAAGACAATTCCAATGAGGGCGTGATTGTATATTTGTTGGGGGATTTAGGGGCCGGTAAATCTTTTCTAAGCCGAGCATTGATCCAGTATTTTTTGCCTGAGCAAAAAGTTAAAAGTCCGACGTATACATTAGTAGAGACCTATTCCGTTGAAGGAATTGCGCCTTTTGCGATTCATCACTTTGACCTGTATCGACTATGTGATCCAGAAGAACTTGAGTATCTAGCCATTCGCGATTTACTCGCACATAAGTCATTAAACTTGGTTGAGTGGCCATCAAAAGGAAAAGGGGTCATGCCGGAAGCAGACCTAGTGATCGAATTGCAGCATTTGGATGCTGGCAGAAATGTACAACTATCTGCTCAGTCTGATGTTGGGCAAGTGATAATCGATTCAATGTCATAAAAGTAACTTAGTAGAGACATTGGGTACTTACTTTCTCATGAATTATTGGCCAGTTTTAAAATTGGCATGAAGTTTGTTTTAGTCGTAGCAAGATTTATTAAAATAGGTCATTCGAAAGGTGATTATCATGCTGACACCAGAAAAACTGACATCTAGTGCAACGATTGAAATCCTTGAGCAAAGGTTGGATAAATATCATATTATGAGTTCAAAGCCATTGTCTTCGATCTTGTTCCTTATAATGTTTGCTGTCACCTTGCTGTTTGTCTTGCAAACAAGTGCTTTTGCAGGGTTATCAAAATTAGAACAATTGCGAGTTGGTGACCAACCGAATAAAACACGCATTGTTTTTGATTTCAATGATGTACCTGATTACACCATTCAAACACTTTCCTCCCCAAATCGATTGATTATTGACTTTGATAAAACCCAAAATGGTTTAAGTTTTCGTCAAAAATTTATCAAAGATCCACGTCTGTTTTCGATTGATGTCAAAAATACGGCTCATCAAACTCGAATTGTTTTGGCGTTACATAAATCCCTTGATTATAACCAATTCATCTTAGGCAAAAATAAACGTGGACATGAGCGTTTGGTGGTCGATTTATCAGAAATGGAACCGCTGAAAAAGACGTTGCCATCGGCTAAAAAGATTGCTCAATCTTCTAAAAAGTCAGTAACCAAAAAAGCGAAAGAAATCAATCAGAAAGAAGCTGTTAAACCTGTAACAGCATCGCAAAAAGTTAATACTCGATCAAAAACCATTGAAGTTACAGAACTGATTAAGCAGGCTGTGCCGAGTCAACATAAAATTGTGGTCGCAATTGATGCCGGTCACGGTGGAAAAGATCCTGGGGCGATTGGTAACAACGGTCTTTATGAAAAAGATGCGACTTTGCAGGTGGCGAAGCGATTGAAAGCGCTAATAGAAAAATCGCCTAACATGCGTGCGGTCATGATTCGTGATAGAGATATTTTTGTTCCTTTAAAAGAGCGTGTCAGAATTGCCAAACAACATAGGGCAGATATTTTCTTGTCGATTCATGCCGATGCATTTCGAGACAGCCGAGTGAAAGGTGGAACGGTATACGTACTTTCACAAAGAGGAGCGAGTAGTGCAATGGCGCAACTAATCGCTCAGCGTGAAAACCGATCTTTGCAAGCAGTGGATTTGTCTGGCTTTGAAAATGATGTCGCCTATGCTTTGAGTGACATGTCGCGTGAAGCCAATGTTCGGGTTAGTCGAAAGTTGGCGAAGAACGTTTTGCGTTCAATGAATGGTTCAGTTGAGATGCACAAAGAGACTGTTCAAAGTGCAAATTTTGCTGTATTGAAAACTTTAGATATGCCAGCGTTACTGATTGAAACGGCTTTTCTATCGAATCCTGAAGAAGAACGAAAATTGAAAGATCCTCGTTTCCAGCAAAAAGTCGCTAAAGCGATCGTTGGAGGATTAAATGAATTTGTTGTTGCTTATTCTGATCAGCCTCGTTGGGGGGAAAAACTGTATGTGCGTTACAGAGTCCAGTCAGGTGATACTTTGTCAGAAATTGCAGAAGCACATAATGTGAGTGTGGCGGAGTTGAAAAAAATCAACGGAATTCGTAATGCGAATCAGCTCTATAAAGGGAAAGTGATGAAAATCCCAGTGTCTGAGCGTCGTTTAGCACAGTTGTCGTGAAATTGTTGAAGCGCCGGTATAGTTGATTAAGGAGCCTCTGATTCAATCAGAATTTAATCAGAGGCTCCTTAATTTACCGGCCGGTTAATTGTTAGCGGTAAGTTGAATAATCATTCCTGATTAAAACTCAAACGATTCTTGATCAGTAATCGCCCAATCGAGGGGAATATCCCAAACGTTTCTTTCAATGTTGTCAACTTTTTGGCAGCTATGTGCCCACCCTACAAGAAGCGGTGATTCATGCGGTTTTTTACCTGCAAAGCTTCGATCATAGTATCCGCCTCCCATTCCAATTCGAAATCCATGTTGATCAAACGCAACTAGAGGGGTAATGACTAAATCCAACTCAATGGCAGAAATTCTCGGCTGCGAGTGGATTTTTTTAGGTTGCTTCATTTTGAAGTGGTTGAGTTCGAACTGGGTATTTTCGGTATAGTGACCAAAATCCATAGGGCAAGTGTTATCAGCATAAATAATAGGAAGATAGACTTCGTAAGCTCTTGACTGCCAAAGTCGCTGAATTAAATGCGCCGTCGATAATTCACCATCTTGAGAAAGGAAGACGCCAACTTTAAGGGGGCCTTGTTTATGATTGATAATTTGATTATGTGCTATCCACTCAAAAAAAAGGTTAGCTGCAGATTCTCCATGCTGGATATGGGTCTGTTCGGGTAAAGCATTACGAGCTGCACGAATGGTTTTTCGAATGTCTGATTGTTGAATCAAAGCGGTTTTTTCAGTCATTGGGAAACTTTTGTAGGAAAGGAGGCAAGAACAATAGGGCTAAATTCCCTGAACCGTAAGGAACAGGTGGCAGCCTCTTCAAGAAATTTAGGCTTCTCGGGCTAAAAATATTTAGCGAGATGCTCACCATTTCAAGCCTCTGGCCCCAAGATAGTAATTATCGGAACGGGCTTTGAACCCTACCATCCTTGCTTGCCACCAGTATACCAAAACAGCCGTCCTGATAAGAATCTGAATTAAAAAAAGTGATTGATAATATTAATTGCGCTGATTAAATGATTTTTAAAACGTAACGAGAGTTCTATGATAATGATTGAGCGCTTAGAGTTTAATTTTGAGACGTGATATTTAGATTGTCTAAATTGCTTTGTTGCAAAAGTTTCAGTAGTTGTTGCAGTTTCTTTTCAATGCTTTCGCTATTTGCCAAGCTTTCATCTTTTAACACAAGGTAGTCGTAACAAATATTTAGAGCAACCAGTAGCGCTTTTCGCTCATTCGGCATGCTGGCAGGCATTTCATTTAGTTTACTTTCTAGCAACTTCGCAGCAGAGATTAGAGAGGCTTCTTCATCTTGTGGACATTCTAAATCGAAGGCGTGATTCATTATATTTAGACTAACCATGAAGAGCTCCAAGTGTTTAATAACAATTTCTAGGTGTATTGGCAGTTTCATAAACTGCCAAAGTAATATGATATTATTCCCAACCCAAACTCGTTAATCAAGAGAAGTTTCTATGGATTTTGACCAAATACGTGAGGTAATTGAGCCCTACGCAGAATTAGAATCACCATCATTCATTCACGGAATGTTAATTGGCTTAATTTGTGTCGATAATGACATTCAGGAAGCTGTGTGGATTAAAAAGCTTATTGAAGAGGCTCAGATTAAGTCTGTGAAAGAAGCTTTTCTAAAAAACTTACATGAACTATATCTCGCAACGGATAAAGGTTTAAATGGCTCAGGATTTGAGTTAGAGCTTTGTTTGCCAGATGATAAAGAATCGATTGCCTTTCGTGCATCCATGATTGGTCAATTATGCGAGGGCGTTCTTTATGGCATTGGTTTGGCCGGTGGTCTCAGTGAAATGGAAAGTAAACTTTCTGAAGAAGTTCGTGAAATCGTGAATGATTTGGGCGAAATTGCTCGAATTGATGTGACCGATCTGAAGGCTGATGAGGTGGATCCTGATCAAATTGAAAACGACCTTACGCAGTTGATGGAATTTATCAAGGTAGGCGTTTTAATGCTCAATGAGGAGTTGAATCCAACTCAGGCGCCACCGATTATGGAAACAGAAGAAGAGCATGTGGCAACAGTTCATTAAGAGAGCTTTGCACGAGTTAGAGATAAAGCATAAATTGAGAAAAAATTCTGTTGAACTAGGCAAAAAGCGCAGGGAATAGCTAGCTATTCTCAAGCTTTTTAACAAAGCTCGGTAGGATTTTAGCCAGTTTTGGTTATTTATTATCTCGTGCAAAGCTCTCATTAAGGCTTTTTGAAGAATCTTTAAAATGATAATGGATAGACTGTTTACTTAAAAGTTTGTGGAGTATGTATTAAGTATGTTGGATCAAAAGGCTTGGCAAGAATTTGCTCACAATAATCGCAGTCGATTGCTCGACCAATTGCCTGTTGGTTCGGCGGTACTGGTTCGTTCGGGAGAGGAAACCATTCGTAACCGAGATGTGGAATACTCATTTCGAGTGAATAGTGATTTTCAATATCTGACTGCATTTAGTGAACCTGAAGCGGTGATGGTGTTAAAAAAACTCGCCGACTCGAATACGTTTACACTTTTCTTACGTGAGAAAGATCCCGAAAAAGAGGTTTGGGACGGGCGTCGGTTGGGTGTTGAAGCCGCTCATCAGCTTGGAACAAGTCAAGCATTTTCGATAGACATGTTGGAAGAACAGCTCCCAAGTCTTTTGGATGGTTGTGATACGGTGTTTGTCAGTTTTGCAGAGTTGGAGTCTTGGAGCGCTTTATTGCATCCGGTCATTGAATTTGCCAAGTCTAAAAGTCGTCAAGGTATGACGACACCGACGCAATTAAGCGATTTAGATAAGCCGTTGCATGAATTAAGAGTCATTAAGCAGCCGTTTGAGATTGAAAAAATGCGAAAAGCCGCACAAATTTCAGTGAACGGTCATTTACAAGCCATGCAAAACGTGCAGCCAAATCTATCTGAGCGTCAACTGCAGGGCGATTTGGAAAATGGTTTTTGGCAGCATGGTGCGCAGCGTGAAGCATTCAACTCAATTGTCGCGGGAGGCGAAAACGCCTGTATTCTGCATTACACTGAAAACAACCATTTACTCAAATCGGGTGATTTAGTGTTGGTTGATGCTGGGGCTGAATATGAATTTTATGCGGGCGATATCACCACCACTTTTCCCGTTTCGGGTCAATTTTCTGACGCGCAAGCTCAGGTGTATAACCTTGTTTTAAAGGCTCAACAGTCAGTGATTGAGATGATTCAACCAGGGGTTTCTTACGATGCAATGCATAAGAAAACTCTAGAAGTCTTAACCGCAGGGCTGATTGAGCTTGGCATTATAAATAGTGACGGAGAATCGCTTCAAAAGTTGATTGATCAACATGCTTATCAACCATTTTTCATGCATGGTACTGGGCATTGGTTAGGGATGGATGTTCATGATGTAGGCGACTACAAAAAAGGTGGCCGCTGGTGTAAGTTAGAAGCCGGCATGGTGTTAACGGTTGAACCCGGTTTGTATCTTTCGTCTTCAATCCAAGGTTTGGATAAAAAGTGGCACTCAATTGGGGTTCGTATTGAAGATGATGTTCTGGTCACAGAGTCTGGGTGTGAAGTCTTGACGAAAGGTTTGCCGCGAACCGTTCAAGAAATTGAGAATTGGATGCAACAGTATTCACGATGATTTCTACCGGCCGGTAGAAAAATAAACGTATTTGAAAATACAGTATAAAGCGGAAAACTGACTAAAACTGAATTATAGGTAAACTTATGAAAACCCTATCATGTGACTTTTTGATTTCTGGTGCGGGTCCAGTCGGGTTAATTCTTGCGATTGGTTTATCTCGTAAAGGTTACGAGGTGATTGTTGCTGAACAATTTACACCGAATTTTCCGAATAAAATTGAGCAGCAAGAGAATGCTTTTGATGGTCGAGTTTTAGCACTTTCTCAAGGTTCTGCTGATGTACTCAGAGAATTTGGTATTTGGCCTTCATTGTTGCCATTAAGCACGCTCATCAAAAAAGTTCATGTTTCTCAAAAAGGCTATTTGGGGCTGACGACTATTTCGAACGAAGAGTTAGGGATAGATGCGCTTGGATACAGTGTTCAAGGCTGGGATTTAGGTAATCAATTATGGAAAATTGCTGAGAGGCAAGAAAATATCCAATTGTTATCACCGGTTGAGTTTAAGCAGTTTTCTCAATTTTGTGAGCTGGATAATGTATCTAATGAAAGCGCCAATGAGTTTGCAGTTTTATCGGTTTTAAAAGAGACTGAATCTAATTTATCCATTGAAGTTCGCTCTCACTGCTTGATTGGTGCAGATGGAACCGATTCGCAAGTTCGCAAAGGGCTGGGTTTTGAATTACATACCAAGTCTTATGAAGCTTTTGGAGTGCTTGCCCGTATTGAGACCAGAGATGTGCATCATGGATTAGCCTTTGAACGTTTTACCCCTCAAGGCCCAATGGCATTGTTACCGATGGCGGAGCGCTTTCATAAAGCGGTTTGGGTTTGTTCTGTCGAGGATAAGGCGCGTATTTTGGACATGGATGATCAAGCCTTTATGCAAGCATTTTCTGAAAGAATGGGAGAGCGTTTCGGTGGCTTTGTGTCGGTGTCAAAACGTCTGGCTTATCCGCTAAAAGAAACCAGTCTGGATCAAATTTCTGAAGGGTGTGTTGTGTTGATGGGGAATGCTGCGCATACTCAGCACCCGGTGGCGGCTCAAGGCTTGAATTTGGGGATTAAAGACGTTTTTGAGTTTGTTGCCACTCTGGATCGGTTTGAAAACCAATTTAACCGGCCGGTAGATTTGTCCAATTCGACTATCTTAAGCGAGTTGATCTCGGATTATGCGTCTCGTCAGCAAAAACAACACGAAAAAGTTATGGGTATGACAGATGGCTTGATTCGAATTTTTGAGCATCCTTCGCCTATAGTTGGCCATGCGAGAGGTTTAGGCTTAGCCGCAATGCAATTATTACCGCCTTTAAAGAAACGTTTTGCCCGCTTTGCAATGGGTAAAGCTTAGACTCAAACCATTTAAATATGTATTTGAACAACAGAGTTTAGAGAAATGGATTCAATGAAAACGACGTTAAATCAATTCAATTCAAATCAGGAAAATTCTTATGACTCTGTTGTGGTTGGAGGCGGAATGGTTGGCGCTGCAACTGCTTTAGGTTTGGCGAAGCTGGGTTTGAAAGTGTTGTTGTTTGAACAAAAAGCGCCTGATCTTGTGTGGGACGATGCGACGCCATTTGCTGTTCGAGTGAGTGCATTAACTCGTAGTTCAGAGAATATCCTAAAAAATTTAGGCGCGTGGTCAGGAATTGAAAACCGTCGTTTTCAGCCATTTGTGGCGATGAATGTGTGGGAGTCGGGCTCAGAAAACAAGCTTGCTTTTCATGCTCAAGAAATTATGGAGCCGAATTTAGGCCACACAGTAGAGAATTTTATCGTGCAGGCGGCTTTGTGGGAACAGCTAGAACAACAGCCCAATATTAAAATTAATCTTACTGAAAAAATTGATACGTTAACTTTACCGGCCGGTAAAGATTTTCAGGCAGATGCCGTTTTAATGCTCGATTCAGGGCGAAAGATCACAACACAGCTGGTTGTCGGAGCGGATGGCGCATTTTCCAAGCTGCGTCAAATGGCTAGTATTGGCCTTGAACAGCTAGATTATGAGCAGTGTGCAGTGGTTGGTTGTGTGAAAACCGAAAAGTCGCATCAGAATGCGTGTTGGCAACGATATACTCCCGATGGACCTTTTGCTTATTTAGGCATGGCAGAAGAAATGAGCTCTATTGCTTGGTATTTGCCGTTAGATAAAATGCAGTGGGCATTGTCGTTAGACGATGAAGCTTTTGCTCGAGAGATTGAGCAGGCGTCAGGATTTGAATTAGGGCGGGTTATCCATGTGGCTGAGCGTTCGGCATTTCCACTAGTGCGAAGACATGCTCGAAGCTATGTGAAGCCTTGTTTCGCGTTGGTTGGCGATGCGGCACACACGATTAATCCGCAAGCAGGTCAAGGTGTGAATATAGGTCTTTTGGATGCGGCGGCTTTGATTGATCAAGTCTCCGTAGCACTCAGACAAGGAAGACAAATCGGAACCTTGCCAATGTTGCGCAAGTATGAGCGCCAAAGACGCGGTGACAATGTCATTGTGCAACGTTCGATGGAGTTTTTTGACAAGCTTTTCGCTGCGGAACTTCTTGAAAACTTTCGTCATACCGTTATAGATTTGACCGGCCGGTCAAAACTAAGTGCGCCTTTGAAACATTGGTTAATGGCGCAGGTATTGAATGGACGAGAGGAGATCCCAAGTTTGGCAAAGTCATCAAAGCCTCTCTAATGAGGATAAACTTCGATAAGCGTTCACTTTTTGGGTAAAAACTTCTTGTAAACATAATTTTTCTCAAGAGTTAGGTTTTTACTGGCTAGGCAAATTCGTTTAGCTTTGGTATCTTCTGCTGATAAGCTATTGCTTGCATGCAACCTGTGAAGTATGCACGTACTTTTCTCAATGTAAATAATTCAATAAAAAGAGTCGCACTATGAACATTCGTGCCGTTTTAGGGGTTGCGGGAGTTAGTCCATTTGAAAATAAACAAGCCAGGCAAATTGGCCAGTTTTTTGAATACCTTGTGCTTGCGGCTTTGTTGGCAGTCTTTGTTCAACTGATTCTTTCCTATACTGAATTTTCGTATGAATCCGAGTGGTTAAACCATCTTGTCTGGGCAGTATTCGCACTAGAATTTATAGTCAATTTAACGATGGTTAATAATCGTGTTCGGTATTTTCAACAAAACTGGTTGAATTTTGCCATTGTCATCTTGGCATTCCCGTGGATTGAGTGGAGTAGTGAGTGGGCAATTATTATTCGAACCTTGCGTTTACTCCTGCTGATGCGCTTTTTCGTCAATTTCTTTCAAGACGTTGTAAAGCTTTTACGGAAAAACCGGTTTGGGCAGATTTTGGTCGGGTTTGCATTTTTGGTTGTTGGTGCAGGGGGAGTGTTTGTCTATATCGAGGATCGACCGTTTATTGATGGTATTTGGTATGCGGTTGTGACCATTACAACTGTCGGTTATGGCGATGTGGTTCCGCAAACAGAAAATGGGCGTATTTTTGGAACAATTTTGATTGTGTTTGGCGTTTTATTTTTCTCTTTAGTCACTGCAAATTTTTCCGCATTTTTGATTGGCTCTGAACAGAGGAAGTTGGAAAAAGAAATTTTAGGTTATGTCCAAAACACTGAAAAACGTTTAACGAAACTCTCCACTGAAAATGAACGTCATGTTGAATATATCATGTTGCATATGTCAAATGAACTTGTGCAACTAAAAGAAGAATTGAATGACTTGAGGCAGAAAGAGATTCAGCGTTTGAGGGCAGAACTTGAAAGTCGAACAAGCCATTTCTCAGAGTCGACGATTGAGAAAAGTTCTGAACAGAACGAGTCTGAATTAGCAACAGATAAACCGATTCCTGCTCCGAGTTTTTCAGGAAACGGATTTTCTTCAATGAAATCTGGCTTTGAGTCAGATGCGCAAAAAAACTTAAAATCTCAAGAACAACATCGGAAAAATGAAACAGAGTTTGAGGCTAAACAAGACTCAGAATCTGGTCAAGCTGATGAAAAAGGTGACCAGACTGATGAACCAACCACAGAAAAAGGATTTCATCGCTTTGGCTTTTTGCATAAAAGACCCAAGAAAGATTGAAACATTAAAATAATCAGAGAGTTAGTCTGATGACTTGCTGTTGTGAAGTTTATGAAATGTAATTCAGTAGGGTTCGAGAGTAAGTATTTATTCTTAATTTTATACAGTTATAAAGAAGATTGACATTTTGTCATTAAACACCTATATTCATCAACCATTGATTATGAACTCATAAATTAGAGGAAACCGCATGGCTGATAGACGTCTTCAGGTGTTTCACACTGTTGCAAAAGTAATGAGCTTTACTAAAGCTGCTGAAACATTACATATGACTCAACCTGCCGTAACATTCCAGGTTAAACAACTCGAAGACTTTTTTAATACCCGTCTTTTTGATCGTACTCATAACAAAATCACCCTGACCGATGCCGGTAAAGTGGTTTACGACTATGCGGATCAAATTCTTGAACTTTATGAAAAGATGAATAGTGATGTTAGAGAGTTGACTGGTGAAGTCACAGGATCTCTGGTCATTGGAGCGAGTACGACAATTGCTGAATATATGCTGCCTAGCCTTCTGGGGGCATTCAAAAAGCAATTTGAAGATGTCAATATTCGTTTGCAAGTTGGGAACACCGATGCGATTGTTTCGATGGTTGAAAATAATATGATCGATCTCGGTTTAGTTGAAGCGCCTGTTCAAAACAAAAACTTAGAAGTCGATGTTTGTCGAATTGATGAGATGCAATTGATTTGTCCGAAGAATCATCCGCTTGCAACAAAAGACAGCGTTACGGTTGATGATTTCCGCAAATTTGGTTACATCTCTCGTGAAGAAGGGTCTGGCTCTCGTCAAGTTATTGATTCTTATATTCGTGAGCAAGGCTTCAGTTACAGTGACTTGAAAGTTGTTATGGAACTGGGAAGTCCTGAAGCTGTTAAAATGGCGGTTGAATCTGATGTGGGTGTTGCTGTTGTATCACGTACAACATTGGTCAAAGAATTGCAGTTAGGAACTTTGAAAGCGATTCCATTGGATCCTCCAATTCTTCGTCCTTTCTCACATGTTCGTCAAAAACATAAATTCCGTCATCGTGCAGTGGGAGAGTTGCTTGAGTTTGCAATTAATTACTGTCGAGCGCGTGCGCAAGAATTGGGCTTTAGAATCCCAACCGAAGAAGAGCAAAAAACAATGGGGCGTTAATCGCATATATTGTTTCACAAAAAAGCCGAATCATTATGATTCGGCTTTTTTGTTTTAAGATTCTTTAATGGTTTAGGAGTACACCGACCAGTTTAAATAAAGTTTTTAACTAGCCGGTTGCAATCTTTATCTCATTTGATTTTATAAGCAATCTGAAGCGTATTCAGAGAGTCGAGAGCGTTCTCCTTGCTCTAAAGTGATATGAGCACTGTGTTCCCATGATTTAAACCTGTCGACAATGTAGGTTAATCCAGTGGTCGTTTCGGTCAGGTATGGTGAATCAATCTGACCTATGTTACCAAGGCACACAACTTTAGTGTCTTCACCTGCACGTGTAATCAAAGCTTTCATCTGTTTAGGGGTTAAGTTTTGCGCTTCATCGATAATGATGAATTTTTTCTGGAAAGTGCGACCTCGCATGAAATTCATGGATTTAATCTTGATGCGCTTATTCATCAGTTCTTGAGTACTCTCTTTTTCCCAGTCAGTATAGCCGTCTGAGTCAGTTAGAACTTCAAGGTTGTCCATTAAAGCCCCCATCCAAGGCGTCATTTTTTCTTCTTCGGTTCCAGGCAGGAAGCCGATGTCTTCACCAATTGGAATGGTGGCACGTGTCATAATGATTTCGCTGTAAAGATTTTCTTCCAGAGTTTGCTCAAGGGCTGCAGCAAGGGTCAATAATGTTTTCCCTGTTCCTGCAACACCTAATAAAGAAACAAAATCTATTTCTGGATCCATTAAGTAGTTCAGAGCAATGTTTTGTTCCATATTGCGAGCAGTAATTCCCCAGACATTGTGTCCTTCCTGAAAGTAATCCTGCATATACTCAAGTTTTGCCGATTTGCTATCCACTGTGCGTACAATGGCATTAAATCCAGCATCGTTTTGGCTGATTAAAGCTTGATTTGGGAACCAATGAGTATCCTTATCAACGGCAATTTCATAGAAAGTTCTACTATCTTCCTGCCAAGATTTCATTTGGTTGCCATGGGTTTCTAAGAAGTGTTCTGGTAGGCTCTCCCAACCTCGGAACAAGAGGTCGGTATCCTCTAAAACGCGGTCGTTGTAGTAATCTTCAGAGTGCAAGCCTACAGCTGAAGATTTAATCCGCATGTTGATGTCTTTGGTTACTAGAGTGACATTGCGGTTCGGATAATGTTCTTTGAGTGCTAGACCGGTTTGCAGAATATGGTTATCCGCTTTATGACTTGGAAGTGATGCAGGAAGCTCCGCAATAAGAGGTTCTGTCTCAAAAAATAGCTTCCCTAAATGTATATTTTCATTATCAGCATTAGGGTGAATACGCTCAAGGCTTAAGCCTTTTTTGATTTCCTCAAAAGATGCATCGCTGATGATTTCATCAATTAATCGGTTTGTTTCACGAACATTTCGTGCGACTTCCGACATGCCTTTTTTCCCAGCGTCTAGTTCTTCTAAGACTGTCATGGAGATAAAGATGTCATGTTCTTCGAAATTGAACAGTGCCATTGGATCGTGCATCAGCACGTTGGTATCTAGGATAAATAAGCGTCTTGGTTCATCGGTCATTGAGTTGTATCCTTTTCTTAAATGTTACCGGCCGGTAATCTTTTGTTTATGTCTAAGCATTTGTTTTTAGGAATTCTAAAACGTTTTTAGCGTGATCTTTGACTTTGACGTTTGGCCATACTTGGATGACTTTTCCTTCCGGCGAAATTAAAAAGGTCGTTCTAACAATCCCCATATATTCTTTTCCGAAGTTTTTCTTGAGCTGGTAGGTTCCGAATAGGTTACAAAATTCACCTTCTGGATCAGATAAGAGTTCAAATGAAAAATTTTGCTTAGTTTTAAAATTGTCGTGACGTTTCATGGAGTCCATTGAAACACCAAATATTTGGGTGTTTAGCTGAGAGAATTCCGAATGAAGTGATGTAAAATCTAAACCTTCTGTTGTGCATCCAGGAGTACTGTCTTTGGGATAAAAATAGACAACTGTATATTTCCCTAAAAAATCTTCCTGAGTGATTGTCTTTTCACCCGTTGCTTCAATTGAAAAGTTTGGAATGCAATCGCCTACGTTCAATTTAAGATTCGACATTTAATCTAAGCCTTTATGTTTTTGGAATAAATTGATTGGTTTGTTGCTTTTTTAATTTTTTTTCTTTATCACCGATAAAAAAGACAAAAAACGCAGCTTCAAGTATGCACCTTGAATGAAGGGGGAGCAAGTACAAATGGGCTGCGTTCTGACGAAAGTTAAGTCGTTAACTTTTAGCGATGGAATTTGGTTGAAGTCCTAGTAATGAACGGTTAATATTACTTTTTTGAAAATTGCAACGAAGTATTTCTGTTGTGTTACGTTCGGGTTTTGGAGAGATTGTCGGTGTTTAGAGGCAGTATGGTGGCGTTAGTCACACCTATGTTAGAAGATGAATCAATTGATTATGTGGCTTTAGAAGCGTTAATTGAATTTCACATCAAGTCCAAAACCGATGCAATCGTTGCTGTTGGAACCACGGGGGAATCGGCAACCCTTGACTATAAAGAGCATTGTGAAGTTCTTCGTTTTGTGGTGTCAAAAGTTGCTGGCAGAATTCCCGTCATAGCTGGAACTGGGGCAAATTCAACTCGTGAAGCAATTGAACTTACGCAATGTGCGAAAGATGCAGGTGTGGACGCTTGTTTGTTGGTGACTCCTTATTACAACAAACCAACCCAAGAAGGTTTGTTTCTTCATCACAAAACCATTGCGGAAGCAGTGGATATTCCTCAAATTCTCTATAATGTGCCAGGTCGGACTGCAGTTGATATGACGCCTGAAACTGTCATCCGATTGTCAAAAATTACCAACATTATTGGTATTAAAGAAGCCACTGGAGACATTTCTCGTGTTGCACAAATAAAAGCCGGTGCGGGTGAAGAGTTTGACTTGTACACCGGTGATGATGCTACCGCTGTTGAATTTATTTTGGCTGGCGGGCATGGAGGTATTTCGGTGACTGCGAATGTAGCACCTGAAGCCGTTCATGATATTTATATGGCAGCTCTTGACGGTGATGCAGTAAAAGCACAAGAGTTGGATGCTTCATTAAAGGCTTTGCATTCAGATTTATTCCTAGAAGCGAATCCTATCCCTGTTAAATGGGCTCTCTATCGCATGGGGATGATGTCAAAAACCATTCGTTTACCTTTAACGGTTTTATCCGAGTCAGCGCAGCCAAAAGTCGTAGCAGCGATGGAGCAAGCTGGAATTAAATTGAGTTAAACGGATTCGCATCTATCTTTCTTCTTACTTGAATAAACTTAAAGGCCCAAACTTTATGTCTTTGCTAAAGAAACCACTGATGAGTGCTGTGATTATTGCCACTGTAGGGCTATCAGGATGTTCAACGATTGGAGGCCTATTTGGTTCCGATGAAAACTACCGCACTCAAGAAGGTTTGATGGTCTCGGATTTAGAAGTTCCACCAAATTTATTTAATCCTGCTAAAGCATCTAATGCGACAGCAATGGCGATGCTTGATGCTGAAAGGCGTGCGTTGGCGGCTAAACGAAGTGCTGAGAAAGGTAATATTCCAACTTTTAAATCTGATGGCTTAAGTATTCAAAGCAATTTATCTGAGCGTTGGTTGGAAATTACCGAAGATGACTCTCAAATGGTCTGGAAGCAATTGCAGCGTTTCTTTGTCAGTCACGGTTTTCGAGTGGAAGAAGCTCGAAAAGATATCGGCATTATGAAAACAGCTTTTTTGGCGAGACAACAAATTGTCCCGACCGATGATCAAGGACCTATTACAAAGTTACTGAATAGCTGGCGAGATCAATATGCCGAAGGCATTTATGATAAGTTTACTGCTCGACTAGAGAGTGATCCGCAAACCGGAAAAATCAAAGTGTTTTTTGCTCACCATGAAATGTTTGCAGGTGATCGTAATGCAGAGTACACGGTTGAAGGTTATTCTTTAAAACCATCTAATCCAGTTATGGAAGCCGAAGCGCTTTATCAAGCAATGGTATTCTTCGGATCTTCGCCTGAGCATGCGTTGCAGCAATTGGCCGCAACTCAAAAGACAATGGAAGTGTTTGAAGGTGAAGAGTTTGTGGGTCTGACAGTAAATGCTGGATTTGAAGAGACTTGGAACTATTTACAGTCAGCAGTATTCCGTGCGGGTTGGGATCTTGGGAAAATCAATCAAGCGACAGGTTTGATTGAAGTGAAAGTTCCAGAAACCGCACGAAACGAAGAGACTTTGTTAGGTGCTTTAGCTTTTTGGCGTGAAAAAGATAAAACGGAAATTCCAGAAACTGTTTTGATTAACGTGAAATCCGTAGATCAAGCTCAAACAAGTCTTATGGTTAAGGCTCCACAAGATGAGTCTGGATTGACTGCTGAGCAAAAGAAATACATATTTGAAAGCCTTGGATTGCTAACAAAATAATCCAAACCATCAACAACCCTCAATTCTGAGGGTTTTGTTTTTTCTGAGTGCTTTGCATAAGTTTACTTATGAACAAAGCTCAGGAAAACTTTAGCCAGTTTTAATAATTTTATTATCTCGTGTTTATCCCTTGTGGACTAAGCACTCATTTTATAGGGATAAACAACTATGCAAATCATTTGGGGAAATCCTGCTCATTCCGCTTACCGTACTCAACAATTACTTGAGAAAATACAAAAAACTGTATCGATTAATGCAGTTACTTCTCAATTTGTTTATTTTGTTGAAACTACGGATCAATTAGATGCGCTGGAAAAGTCGCATTTAAATATCTTGTTAAACCAAGCGTCGGATGATCTAACCGGTGAGCTATCAGAGGATAGTTGTATTGTGACACCACGTGTCGGCACGATTTCTCCTTGGTCTTCAAAAGCAACGGATATTACTCATACTTGTGGTATTGAGAAAGTAAAACGTATTGAACGTGGAATTGTGTATCACTTTAAGGGTGTGAAAGCTGAGGATAAAACTGCAGTAGAGACTTTGATTCATGACCGAATGATGGAAACAGTGAGTCATGACTTTGATCAGCTCGAAAATCTTTTCTCGCACCAATCACCTAAACCTATGACTACTGTCGATATTTTAAATGGTGGGCGTTCCGCTTTGGTTGACGCTAATAGAGAAATGGGCTTAGCGTTATCGGATGATGAAATTGATTATCTTATTGAGGCGTTTACAGGCCTTAACCGTAATCCAGTGGATGCAGAATTAATGATGTTTGCTCAGGCAAACTCAGAGCATTGTCGCCATAAAATCTTCAATGCGGATTGGACAATTGATGGCAAAGACAAAGAAAAATCACTGTTTGGAATGATTCGCAATACCTATCAAACTTCACCGGCCGGTGTTTTATCTGCTTACAGCGATAATGCAGCGGTAGTTGAAGGGGCGATGGCCACCCGCTTTTTTCCTGACCCTAAAACACGTCAATACAAGTTTAATGAGGAACCAGTTCATTTCCAAATTAAGGTGGAAACACATAACCACCCAACGGCAATTTCTCCTTGGCCAGGCGCTGCGACAGGCTCGGGAGGAGAAATTCGTGATGAAGGAGCAACCGGTCGTGGCTCTAAACCGAAATCTGGTCTGACTGGTTTTACGGTTTCTAACTTGAATATCCCCGGTTTTGAGCAACCTTGGGAAAAACCATATGGCAAACCGGGTCGTATTGTTACGCCAATGGAAATTATGCTAGAAGGGCCTTTGGGTGCAGCGGGGTTTAACAATGAGTTTGGTCGTCCAGCTATTAATGGGTATTTCCGTACCTATGAAAATGCCTTGATTACGCATGAAGGTGAAGAGATTCGAGGTTACCACAAGCCAATTATGCTGGCAGGAGGTCTTGGCTCGATTCGTGAAATGCATATCGAAAAAGGCGATATTCCGATTGGTGCGAAACTTGTTATTCTTGGTGGCCCTGCGATGTTAATCGGTCTAGGTGGTGGTGCAGCCTCTTCGGTTGAAACCGGTTCTGGTGCTGAAAATTTAGATTTTGCTTCGGTTCAGCGTGAAAATCCTGAAATGGAGCGCCGTGCACAAGAGGTGATTGATCGATGTACGTATTTGGGTGAGGATTCTCCTATTGCATCGATTCACGATGTGGGTGCTGGAGGTATTTCGAATGCCTTTCCTGAGCTGGTTAACGATGCCGGTCGAGGCGGTAAGATTGATCTTCGTTCAGTTCCAAATGATGAGCCAGGTATGTCGCCAATGGAGATTTGGTCAAATGAATCCCAAGAACGTTATGTGATTGCTGTTTATCCAGAAAAAATTGATCAGTTCGTTGAAATCTGTGAGCGTGAGCGAGCTATTTATGCCATTGTCGGTGAAGCGACTAAAGAGCAAGAGTTGGTAGTCAATGATACGGTTTTTGAAAATAATCCGGTTGATATGCCTCTTAATGTGTTGCTAGGTAAGCCGCCTAAAATGCACCGTACAGCTGAGACACGTTCAATTCCTCAAGCCGGCTTTGAAACTGCAAACTTGGATTTAAATGAGGTCGCTGAGCGATTAATGAAATTGCCGACTATTGCGTCGAAAAATTTCCTAATCACTATCGGAGACCGATCGATTACTGGTATGGTGACGAGGGATCAGATGGTAGGTCCTTGGCAGGTTCCAGTAGCAAATGCTGGTATTACTGCATCTGACTACAATGGTTATACCGGTGAAGCCATGGCATCTGGTGAGCGTCCGCCCGTTGCGTTAATCAATCCAAAAGCTTCGGCTCGTTTGTCGATTGCTGAAGCGATTACCAATATTGCCTGTGCAAAAATTAACAAAATGTCGGATATTAAAATCTCGGCAAACTGGATGGCTGCTGCTGGTCACCCTGGTGAAGATTCAGCGTTATATGATGCGGTTGAAGCGGTTGGTATGGAGCTTTGTCCAGCATTAGGGATTGCTGTTCCAGTAGGTAAAGACTCAATGTCTATGAAGACTGTCTGGAATGATGATGGGCAAGATAAAGCCGTTATTTCGCCAATGTCTTTGAATATCACGACTTTTGCACCGGTTACGGATGTTCGTAAAACGGTTACCCCGCAGCTACGGACAGATTTAGGTGAAACTGAATTGGTTGTCATTGATTTAGGTCGTGGACAAAATCGTATTGGTGCCAGTTGTTTGGCACAAGTGTATGGTCAAATTGGCGATGTATCTGCGGATTTGGATTCTGCTGAGGACTTGTTGAACCTGTTTAATGCTACTCAGAGTTTAATGGCTAAAGATATGCTGCTTGCTTATCATGATCGTGCGGATGGTGGTTTGTTGGTGACCTTAGCAGAAATGGCTTTTGCAGGACATACTGGAATTAAGGTTGATATTTCTGAGCTTGGTAATGAACCTGTAGCAGCTCTTTGTGCGGAAGAAGTTGGCGTGGTGTTGCAAATAAAAGCATCAGAAAAAGCTGCGGTGAAGGCGGTTCTTGCTGAACACAATCTTATTGAGATGACGCAGTTTATTGGTTCAGTATCGGGTGATGATGCAATTTCCATTTCTGCGAATGGGTCTGAAATTTTCAGTATGACTCGTAAGCAGCTGCAACAATGGTGGTCTGAAACCTCATTCCGTATGCAGGCGATTCGTGACAATGAAGTCTGTGCTCAACAAGAGTTTGATTCGATTGAAAACGATACAAATATCGAAATTAATCCTTTCGTGACATTCGACATTAATGAGGATATTTCAGCTGAATTTGCGAATTCACAGCGGCCAAAAGTCGCAATCCTTCGAGAGCAGGGTGTAAATGGTCAGCAAGAGATGGCTGCTGCCTTTACTAAGGCCGGTTTTGATGCGATTGATGTGCATATGAGTGATGTGCTTTCTGGTGAAGTGAGATTTGACGATTTCCGAGGATTGGTCGCTTGTGGTGGTTTTTCTTATGGAGATGTTTTAGGAGCAGGACGCGGTTGGGCGAATTCAATTTTGTTCAATGACAATGCACGTTCAACATTTGAGAATTTCTTCCAGCGTGAAGATACGTTTACTTTGGGTGTTTGTAACGGCTGCCAGATGTTATCAAACTTAAAAGAAATTATTCCAGGCGCACAGAACTGGCCGGCATTTGTTCGAAACGAGTCAGAGCAGTTTGAAGCTCGTTTCTCTCAGGTACAAATTGAAGAATCTCCATCCATTCTATTAAAAGGGATGGAGGGTACGCGCATTCCAGTTGCGGTTGCACACGGCGAGGGGCGTATGGATTTTGGTCATGGTGATGCGTCTCAGGTCGAAGGGCTTGTTGGTATTCGTTATGTCGATGCGCAAGGTAATCCAACCGAAACTTATCCATTTAATCCAAATGGTACTGCTAATGGCATGACCGGACTGACGACTCCTGATGGTCGTGTGACCATTATGATGCCGCACCCTGAGCGAGTTTTCCGCACGGTGCAGAACTCTTGGCATCCTGATGAGTGGCAAGAGGATGCGCCTTGGATGCGTTTGTTCCGTAATGCTAGACGTTGGGTTGGTTAAAAATCAAAAAACTTGAATCACAGGGTAGAGTTAATCTTTATGCGAATACTTATGCGTTCGCTAAGAAGTTTTTCTTAGTTTGACAGTATTTAGTTCTTTTTTAAATTTAAATAATGTACTTTAAATTGAACTGAGTGTGGATAGTATTGTTATTGACCACACTCTCCCTTTTTAGTACTTTTACAAATTGCAGTCAAAAAAAGCTAAATTTATTAGTTTTAAAGCCTAGTCTTATTGGAATTTTTATTGGAAAAATTAAGTAATTGAATGAATTTAAAAGAGAAATGATTTTGTTAGAATCTTCTAATAAATATTTTCTTTACCAAAATAATTTTCCTTTATTTGACTTTAAATAACTCAACCCTTACATTTGAGCGCAATTTTAAAGGGCGCAGCCCCTATAATGCCTCGAACCGTTAAGGTTTGGATAGAAAATACAATCGTTTTAAGCGATCAAATTAATAACAACGGAGAGACCTGATGTCTTTAAATCGCCGAGAATTTCTTCATGTAATGTCATTGGCTGCTGCGGCAGGTATGTTACCTGGTACAGCGTCAGCAATGTCTGGTGGTGCGGATAAAGCAGCTGCTGCAAAAGCTTCAGCAGAGATTTACAACCGTCCTATGAAAGGTAAGGTTCGTCTACTTCACATTACAGATACACACGCTCAGTTGAAGCCTATTTACTTCCGTGAGCCGAATGTGAACTTAGGTGTGGGTCCTGCGTTTGGTAAGCTTCCGCACGTTGTAGGCGATAAGCTACTTAAAGAATTAAATATTGATGCGAGCAAGAACCCTGAGTTAGCGCATGCATTTACTTACCTAAACTTCCAAGATGCATCTGAAACTTACGGTAAGGTTGGTGGTTTTGCACACCTTAAAACAGTTCTAGATATGTTGCGAGATCAAGCCGGTGGTTCACAAAACACTATCACTATGGATGGTGGTGACTTGTGGCACGGTTCTGGTACAGCACTATGGACTCGTGGTGCAGATATGGTTGAAGCGTCAAACCAAATCGGTGTTGACATTATGACTGGTCACTGGGAATTTACTTACAAAGCTGAAGAAGTTCTTAAAAACTTGAATAACTTCAAAGGTGAGTTTGTAGCTCAAAACATCCGTATCAAAGAAGATTCACTTTTCGGTGATGCTTATCTAGAAATGGTGGAGCGCAATAACGGTACTGGTTTGTATTCTGAAGATGAAGCTCGTGCCTTCAAACCATACGTCGTCAAAGAAATTAACGGTGAGCGTGTTGCGATTGTTGGTCAAGCATTCCCACGTACTGCAAACGCTAACCCTCAATCGAACTTCCCAGATTGGTCTTTCGGTCTTCGTGAGGATGCGCTTCAAGAGACAGTTGACAAAATTCGTGCAACTGAAAAAGTTGCGGCAGTTGTGATGATCTCTCACAACGGTATGGATGTTGATATCAAGATGGCTTCTCGCATCAACGGTATCGATGCTGTATTCGGTGGTCACACGCATGATGGTATTCCAAAAACAATCAACGTTAAAACTCCAGAAGGTGGTGTTTGTTACGTAACAAACGCTGGTTCAAACGGTAAGTATGTTGGTTGTATGGATTTGGATATCCAAGGCGGCAAACTGAAAGGCGTTAACTATTCATTGCTACCGGTATTCTCGAACGTTGTTGAAGCGGATGCGGGTGTTCAGAAGTTCATCGATGACCTATACATGACTAAGTACGATGAAAACATCATCGAATCACGTCGTCCGGATGCGTATGTGAATAAAGATCGTCTAGGTAAGACTTATGGTGAAATCCTAGGTGAAGAACTAGCAGTAGCAGAAGACACTCTATACCGTCGTGGTAACTTCATGGGTACTTGGGACCAAATCATCGTAAACTCTCTGCGTGAAGAGCATGATACTCAAATAGCGATGTCTGCTGGTGTTCGTTGGGGTACTTCAGTTCTAGCGGGTGAAACTATCACTATGGAACGTGTTATGGACGAGACTTCAATGACTTATGGTGAAACTTATAAGTCTGAAGTAACGGGTGCTCAAATGAAAGATATCCTAGAAGGTATCTGTGAAAACCTATTCCAAAAAGACCCATACCTACAATCTGGTGGTGATATGGTTCGTTTGGGTGGTATGGACTATACGTGTGAGCCAAATGGTTCATTCGGTAACCGCATCTCTGACATGCGTTTGGATGATGGTACTCCTCTTGAAGCCAACAAAACATACTCTGTTGCTGGTTGGGCGCAAGTTGAAGCTGTGGGTGAAGGTCGCTTAATGTGGGATGTAACGGCTGATTACCTACGTCGTCACAAAGGTGATACGAAGCTTCAGAAAGTTAATCATCCTAAGCTTAAAGGTGTTAAAAACAACCCAGGTATCGAAAACTACCCAGGTGAAATGGCTTAATTCTCAATTAGGTTTTAACACAATAAAAACCCAGTACAGTTTGACTGTGCTGGGTTTTTTGTTTTTAATGACGCAAAAAAATTGTTGAGATAAAAATGGTAGAAAATTACAAAGAGCTATATTTAATGTTGCAAGAAGTTGCAAAGTTAATTCATGAGGAGTTAGACGAGGTCTGTGAGTTTCAATTGGCTAAGAACGGCTCATGTATGTTAGAACACAAAACAACCGGCCGCCGTTTGGTTTTTATGATGGCAAAACTAGGTGAAGAGCAAAAGGTGGGTTATGCCTTTTTTGAAGCCAATGAAAAGCAACCTGACTGGATTGACGATTTACCGGCCGGTCAATTTAGCCAAGATGTGGCTAAAAACTTAGTGAATAATGAATTGATTAACGCCTCATCAGACTATTAGTTCAAGTTCCTAAAGTGTGGATAGGGTTTATTGCATCATGTGCATTAAATCCTCAATACGATAAATCTTACCGGCCCCTCCCCAGTTACCATTGGGCACTTCTTCAATCATGATCCAAATTCTTGCCGCATTAAGCAGGTTGTTATCGGTTTGTTCTAATTGAAGGATTAAGTGAGTAAGCTGTTCAGTCAGTTTCTGCTTTTTGTCTGCATTCATTGTGCCTTGGAAGACTTTGACTTCAATTCGATAGTGCGGTTTTTCGACAGGGTGTCCAGCAAGGAAAAAGTCACTAGTCGTAAATTCTAAAAATTGTACCCAGCTTAAGTTTTGCGCTTTTGGATTTTCCACCATTCCTTCTAACGTCAGTAATATATCAGTCGCATTTTGGGCGAATTCCTGTTTCTGCCGGCCGGTAAAGGTATTTTCTGGGAGATGTACTGTAATTAAAGGCATTGCTTGGATTCCTTGTGATTGACCTTAAGGATATCGGGTAATAAAAAAAACCCGCTTGAAGCGGGTTTAGTCGATAAGAGGGTTATTGAATTTTCAAGTAACTGAAGCCTTCACTCTGAAGAATGGCAATTTTTGCAACACCTGATGTTGTTAGCTCAATTCCATCATAGACTTTGTCTTTGGCTAAACCGACTTCATCACGGGTTTTATCACACAGGTGAACCTTCACACCGCGAACGTTCATTAAAGCGTCTAAGCGACCTTTTAGCTCGTCACGTCGTTCTAGTAGAGCTGCATCATGTTCATAAGGCGTACCTTTCAAGGCATCATCCGTGGTAAAGCGAAGTCCAAAACCGACAAATACTAAATGAATCTCTGGTTCCATGAGTTCATTTTCATAAAAGTTCATAATATTGTTAATGGAAGTTAAAGTGGCTGAATAACGGGTTGGATCTTTAAAATCTACATGGTAAACCACTTTTGCTCCATCATCAGCCGCCTGTGCAGTTTGAACAAGGCCGAAAAATGCCAATGAGAACACGATGGCGGTCATAACTGACGTGATAAGTTTTTTCATAATTTATATCCTCTGAGATAAATTTATTTTTAAAGTTTGAGAATGTCATTCACACAAACATTATCATTTTTTACCGGCCGGTAACAAATATTAACTGATTACACGACTATTGAATCTTAATAATTTCATAAAGGTTCGCAAATTTTTAATTGCCTTTGTTTTTTCTAAAAATTCGTAAGTATCTACTTGATATTATTGACAGTATTTATTTGTTTTGCATGCTTTTTTATGGCTTAATTTACGGTTTATTTGGCGAATGTGAAGCAAAGGTTTTAAAGTGGATTATAGGGCATTACTCGAATCAGCTCTTCAAGAAGCTGAGATTGGTTTTCAAGAAGGAGGGGTTCCGGTTGGTGCGGCGCTGTTCGATTCTAGTGGAAAATTGCTGAGTTGTGGGCGTAACCGGCGGGTTCAGGAGGATGACCCCTCAATCCATGGTGAAACTGATGCTTTTCGAAAGGCTGGACGACAAACGACGTATCGAGACAAAATCTTGGTCACCACACTTGCACCTTGTTGGTACTGTTCAGGACTGATTCGCCAGTTCAATATAGGTACTGTTGTGATAGGCGAATCAGTAAATTTCTCAGGCCATTTGGATTGGCTTACAGAGGCTGGAGTCAAGGTTGTGGAATTGAACGATTCAAGGTGTATTGAGTTGATGGCGAAATTTATTGAAAATAACCCAGAAATCTGGAATGAAGATATAGGAGAGTGTAGTTGTGACTCTTCTGATTAGGTCGGCTGTGTTATGGGTGTTTTGCAGTTTATTTTCTTTATCCATCGCGGCAGGTTCTGATGATTTAACACCTGTTAAATTGCATTTAAAATGGCAGCATCAATTCCAGTTTGCTGGTTATTATGCAGCTCTTAAAAAAGGGTTTTACCAAGAGGCTGGGTTGGATGTCGCTTTGGTTGAAGCAAGTGCTGATAAAAATCCTGTTCAAGCCGTGCTTTCCGGTGAAGCGGAATTTGGTGTGGGAACAAGTGAGCTCTTGCTGAACTATCATAAGGGAGACCCTGTAGTGGTTTTAGCGGCAATTATGCAGCACTCCCCACTTGCTTTGGCTACCCTTAAGTCATCTGGAATCACTAATATCCATCAGCTTGCCGCTGAGTCGATTATGATAGAGGCAAACTCTTTAGAACTGCTTGCTTATTTGAAAAGTGAAGGAATTGATGTAGATCACTTGAAATTGGTCGAACATAGTTTTGACATAAAGCAACTGATCAAAGATAAAGTGGTCGCGATGTCTATTTATATAACAGACGAGACGTTTGCATTTGATGAAGAGGGTCTTAATTACCAGTTGTTTCGCCCAATTACGAGTGGAATTGATTTCTACGGCGATAACCTTTTTACCACTCAGGATGTGATAGACCGTCAACCAAAGGTCGTCGAAAACTTTCGTAAAGCATCTATTGAGGGTTGGAAGTATGCTGTGCAGCATCCTGATGAAATTATTGAGTTCATTCTTTCTGACTTTTCTCAACGAAAAAGCCGAGAGCATCTACGTTACGAAGCTGAAAAAATGCTAAATTTAATGCGTCCAGATTTAGTCGAAATAGGTTATATGAATCCAGGGCGCTGGCAGCATATTGCCTATACTTATTCCCAGTTGGGCTTGCTTCCTGAAGATTATAATGTTCAAGGGCTGATGTATGAATCTGTCGACTTTGCCTATGAAGCCTTAAAAAAACAGTTTTATTATGCTATCGGCATATCCAGTGTAATTTTATTATTTGCGATTATTTTTTATCGACAGTATCAATTGGCGAACATCCGGAGGCAGCAATTTGAAACATTGTTTTTGAATGCACCGGTCTCTTTGATGGAAATTGATACCAATGGAATGATCTATAACTGGAACCGAGAGGCTGAAAAAACTTTTCAGTATTCTGCCAATGAGGCATTAGGACAAAATGTCTTTGAACTGATTGTTCCTGAAAACAATGTTGAGCGAATTGAGGCATTGATTAAGTCTGCCAGTAAAAGCAATCATGTCCTTTATTCTGAAAACTCCAATATCCGTAAAGATGGTGAGCAACTTTTATGTCAGTGGGCGAACCTGCCATTTGAAACTGAGGATAGAAGTCTTAGTCGAGTCATCTGTATGGCAAGAGACATTACTTCTGAAAAGGCCATGGAAGCAAAGTTGTACCAAGCTGCGCATTATGATGAGCTGACAGGTCTTGCCAACCGTACATTGGTTCTAAGTCTCTTTAAAGAAGCCATTGCTGATGCAAAAAGACATCAGCAACATATGGCGATTCTTTTTATTGACTTAAACGACTTCAAGAGCATTAATGATCGTTATGGCCATTTGGTTGGTGATGAAGTTTTAAGACAACTAGCGACCAGACTGAAACGATCCTTAAGAGAAAATGATTTAGTTGGCCGTTTGTCTGGCGATGAATTTTTAGTGATTATTAAGGATTTACACAATAAACGGAATTTAGACAAAGTTATCGGCAAAATTTCAACAGCGATTGAATCGGAAATGCTGGTGAATAATTTATCCTTGACGGTTTCTGCCAGTATTGGGGTAAGCCACTATCCACAAGAGGCAGAAGAAATCCAACAACTGATTCAGATTGCCGATCAGCAGATGTATAAGGTTAAAGCTGCCAGTCAATCGAATAAGATTTGACTGTACTGTACTGAAATCATCATAATTTTTGGCGGTTTTAATTGACGCCTCAAAAGCAAAAAAATTACCGTTTATCGAAGCAAAAGCCTTAAATCGATTGAGTTAGCTGTTGTTCTAATGATTGTTGATTCTCTCGGCTTATAACAAAGTATGCAGTGTTTTGTTGTAGGTTATGGGCTTGATCTTTCATGCTTGCAGATGACTGAGCTGTTTGTTCAATGAGTGACGCATTTTCCTGCATTACTTCATCAATTTGTGTAAGGGCTTGATTCACTTGAAAGATTCCTTGACGTTGTTCGGAAGAGGCCTCTGAAATTTCGGAAACAATTGTGTTCATTTCAGACATTGATGCATTAATTTCTTCCATCAATTGGCTGGATTTGGTTGCCTGATGTGTACCATGATCTATCCTCTTCACGGTTTCTTCGATGAGGACGTTAATCTCTTTAGAGGCTTGTGAGGATTTTTGTGCCAAGGAGCGTACTTCTCCAGCAACGACTGCAAAGCCTCGACCATGTTCTCCTGCACGAGCAGCTTCAACAGCCGCATTCAAAGCCAGTAAGTTGGTTTGGAAGGCGATGCTTTCAATTAGGTTAACAATTTGAGCAATCTTATGGCTGGAGTCTTGGATATCATTCATTGCATGAATTGTATTTGCCATTTCCAATACACATTGATTGGTGCTGCTGCTTGCTGCTGCAGCAAGTTTGCTTGCCTGTATGGCGCTATCCGAGTTGTTTTGCACAATGGATGTCATTTGTTCCATCGTAGCTGATGTTTGCTCAATGGCTGCAGCTTGATCTTGTATTTTGTGACTAATATCCGTTGCGCCTGCACTGACTTCGTTTGAAGCTGTAGAAACGATAGAGGATGATTGAATGGTGTGGTGAATGACGTTTGACAGTTTGGTGCCCATATTCTGGATATTATCGGTCAATTGTTTAATTTGTGGTGTAAACATATTGACTGAACGGTCTTGGTTTGGCATTTGTGCTGTAAGGTCGCCCTCAGCCATTCTTTGCAAAACACCCGAAGCTTGGTGAATAATGTTTTGTAGGTAGCGAGTATTTTCATTTTCGCTGACATCCACAGCAAATTTAACAAACTTAGATGGAATACCGTTTTTATCAAGTATGGCGTTATAGCTTGCCTCAAGCCATAAATCGTCACCTTGTTTGTTTTTACGATGGAAAGTACCGGTTAAAAAACCTTTTTTGGCAAGGTCTGTCCAAAAGTTTGCATATTCTTGAGAGTTGGCATAATCACTTTCTAAAAAAGTGCGATGATGTTTCCCTTTTAGTTCTTCTTGACTGTAACCCGATGCAGATAAAAAGTTTTGGTTCGCATTTAGGATATTTCCTTTGAGGTCAAATGAGATGACTGCCATCACTCGATTAATGGCATCAATAAGTCCCTGATTTTCGATTTCTTTCTGTACTTGTTCAGTGATATCGCTTGCGATTTTAATGATTTTATATGGATGACCATTTTCATTTAAGACTGGTGAATAGGAAGCTTCTAACCAAACTTCTTTCCCGAATTTATCAATGCGCTTGAAGCGTCCTGAAATATTTTTTCCACTTGCTAAGTTTTGCCAAAACTTTTGGTATTGTGGGCTTTTGGCATATTCTTTTTCAATAAACAGGCTGTGGTGTTTGCCTACAATTTCATTATCAGGGTAACTCATTACATGACTAAAGTTCTTATTGGCCATTAAAACCCTGCCTTGGGTGTCAAACTCAATGATGGCTTGCGCTTGGCTAATCGCTTTCTGTGTCGCTTTTAAATCGTAGATTTCTTTTTCAAGCTTTTCAATCGTTTTCAGGTGGCGTGAACAAAGCATAGCTATATCCTTGATTTAACTTAATGATGAATTGATTCTATTGAATTTTGTATATGAATGAATTCTTTAAATTATAAGTAAAATGAATTAAGTTTTTTTACTTATTTTGTTGGGTTCATAATATTTTTTGTTATATCCATCTTAAATGAATTAAATCTAAATGTATAGGTTTTGTATAAGGAGGTAATGTATTATCCGCACGAAATCAGCATTGAAGAAATAAAAAATGATTGGTTAATTAATTTTAGATAAGGGTTTTGTACAATATTTGTATCGATATTGGTTTTTGAGTTTATATGTTTTCTAAAATGTTTACTTTGGAATGAATCATTTACGGTCTATTGCAGAATTACCTTAATAACTCTTGGGGAACAAGGAAAATAGATGTAAAGGAGGGCTGTTAGATAGATAAAAATATTTAACAGCCCTTGGCGAAAGAAAAGAGTCCTTACTCAGACGTTTAAGGCTTACTTAAGTTATGTAAGTTATGACGAGATTTGTTAGGCTAAGTTAATTGTTGTTATGTAATTTTTAATCTTACTGAATTTTAATGACTTCCCTTGAGCCAGCTAAATTCTGAATTGCTTCATTAACACGCTTAAAGAGTATTTGGCTGTCTTCTTCAGAATCACGCAATTCTGTGACTCCGGCATGAGAGGTCAGACAGGTGGTTTGTCCGTCATCCAATTTAAACTTATGACCTGAAATTTTTTCTTGAATGAGCTTGCCGATTCGGTAGGCATCGACCGCTTTGACTTCTGGCAACGCAATCATAAACTGATCGCAACTCAATCGACCAATCGGCCCCATCTCTTTGGCGACTTTCTCAATGGCGTGAGCCGCACCGAGAATCGCTTTATCGCCCATTTCATGCCCATAACCATCGGTAATGTTTTTAAAACAATCCAGATTAATTTTAATGAGTGATAATGGCTGGTTATTCATCTTGGCACGGTTTAATTCCTCATTTAGCACATCTAAAAAGAAATCTCGGTTGTACAGATTGGTGAGAGGATCATTTGAAGACAAGTGTTCAATTTGTTCTTCCATGTACTTACGGGCGGTGATGTTAATCGCCAGCCAAATCACAGCAGGTTGACCATAACTGTCACTGTCCACTGGGTAAACACGTGCTTCATACCACTGACCGCCTGATGGGCCTGCATCCACACCATCGACTTCACTATTTGCTAGTTGATATTCAATTTCGACTAATCGTCCAGAGGTAATTGATTTTTGTACCACCTTCAAAAAACGCTCAGCCATTTTTTCCGGTAAGACATCATGGTATTTTTTACCAATCAGACTTGATCCGTCGGCATAGAGTGTGCGTTCTTGACCGCCAACAATGTCAAGATAGGTGCCATCCTGTCCCATAATAAAAATCGGATCAGGCATCGCATTGGCGATTGCTTCTAAGTGTGAAAAAGTGTGTTGTAGCTGTTCGCTCATGAATATCTCTCCCAAAATCGATGTTTCGATTATAGAAAAGGTTTTTGCAGATGCAAACAAAACTTTGACCTGTGGGTGGGGATGAAATCTTTACCGGCCGGTAAAGTTTAAAAATAGTGAGTAGTAATGACGTTAAATATCAACATTCATTGTAATTTTAGAAATGATAGTTTTTAAAACTACCGAAAGCGGCCAAAAGCGAGTTAGGTCGAGGCAAAAATGCGATTTAAAGCGGAGTTTATAGTTTTAGCTATTTAAAGAAGTATAAAACTCGCTAGGCCTCAGCGAAAAAGGCTTTTATTCGAAACGCGTAGCGCAGTTTACACGTGAGTAAATGAGCAACGCATCGCAGAAAAAAGCCTTTTGCAGCAAGGGATAGTAGAGTTTTATTTGCTAATTGGTTTGTATTTGATTCTGTGTGGCTGAGCTGCATCCGCACCTTTACGACGTTTGAGGTCTTCTTCATAATCCGAGAAATTTCCTTCAAACCATTCAACGTGAGAATCGCCTTCAAATGCAAGCATGTGCGTTGCGATACGATCCAGGAACCAGCGATCATGCGAAATAACCACAGCACAGCCAGCAAATTCAAGCAGGGCTTCTTCCAAAGCACGAAGTGTTTCCACATCCAAATCGTTGGTTGGTTCATCGAGCAAAAGCACGTTTCCACCTGAACGAAGTGTTTTTGCTAAATGCACTCGGTTACGCTCACCGCCTGACAGTTGGCCAATTTTTTTCTGTTGGTCACCACCTCGGAAATTGAAACGCGAGCAATAGGCGCGTGAGTTCACTTCAATATTCCCCACCATAAAGATATCGTCGCCTTCAGAAATTTCTTCCCAAACGGTTTTACTGTCATTCAATGCATCACGGCTTTGATCAACATAAGACAATTGAACGGTTTCACCGAATTCAATCGAACCCGTATCAGGTTGTTCTTGACCGGTTAGCATGCGGAAAAGGGTCGATTTACCGGCCCCGTTTGCACCAATAATCCCAACAATTCCACCTTGAGGAAGACGGAAATTCAAGTCGTCGATCAGTAAACGATCACCGAAGCCTTTGGATACATTGTTCACTTCAATAACTTTTTCGCCTAAGCGCTCGGCAACGGGAATAAAGATTTCGCTGGTTTCATTTCGTTTTTGAGATTCCTGAGAACTTAATTCATCAAAGCGTGCCAGACGTGCTTTAGATTTAGCATGGCGACCTTTAGCACCTTGACGCACCCATTCCAACTCATTTTTGATGGTTTTCATACGGGCAGCTTCTGATTTGGCCTCTTGCTCTAGACGTTTTTCTTTTTGCTCTAACCATGAGGAATAGTTGCCTTCAAAAGGAATTCCTTCACCTCGGTCAAGTTCCAAAATCCATTGTGCTGCATTGTCTAGGAAGTAACGGTCGTGTGTGATGGCGACAACGGTTCCAGGAAACTCAAGTAAGAAGCGCTCTAGCCAAGCAATGGATTCGGCATCCAAGTGGTTTGTTGGTTCATCCAGCAACAACATATCTGGCTTTTCAAGAAGCAGTTTGCACAAGGCAACACGACGTTTTTCACCCCCAGAAAGTTTTGATACATCTGCCTCCCAAGCTGGAAGGCGTAATGCATCTGCCGCAATTTCTAAATTACGGTCTAAGTTATGACCGTCCATTGCTTGAATAATATCTTCTATTTCAGCTTGTTTTTTGGCGAGTGCGTCAAAGTCTGCATCTGGCTCAGCATAAGCGGCATAGACCGCATCCAATTCAGACATTGCATTTTTTACTTCGCTAACAGCTAATTCGATATTGCCCCGGACATCCAGAGTTTCATCTAGTTGTGGTTCCTGTGGAAGGTAGCCAACTTTAATGCCTGGCTGAGGGCGAGCTTCCCCGACAATATCTGTATCGATTCCGGCCATAATGCGAAGAAGAGTGGATTTACCTGCACCATTTAAACCTAAAACACCAATTTTAGCGCCAGGGAAAAAAGACAAAGAAATATCTTTAAGTATGTGACGATTTGGAGGGACGACTTTCCCTACTCGGTTCATGGTGTAAACAAATTGTGCCATTTTACGTGGTCCTTTGTATTCTAGAAAACACCCTGTCGGGCATTGCAATAAATAAATTTTGAGAAAGTTTAACGATATTTAGTGTTGAGATAAAGGTGTTAAGGGATTGTTATACGTTTTAGTCTTTAAATTCTAAGAAAATGGCGAAAGTCTTGCGCTTGAAAATGGAATTGATTTTGAATTTGGTTAAATCATGGAAAAAGGGTAAAATTTCCGCTTTGAAATTTACAACTTCAATTGGCCGTTCAATGGGCGTACAAAAAATCATTTGGTGTCTTGTCTTTACAATGCTCAAATTGACAATTTTTCCCATTGCCAATTGGCTTGTCTTTGATAACGGAGAGTTTAACGATGTTTACCAAATCCATGACAATCGCTGGATACGATGACCTAATTGCAGATGCGATTAAAAATGAAGAAAATCGCCAAGAATCTCATATTGAGTTGATTGCATCTGAAAACTACACAAGTCCACGTGTAATGGAAGCTCAAGGTTCGTATTTTACGAATAAATATGCTGAAGGTTATCCTGGCAAGCGCTACTATGGTGGGTGTGAATTTGCTGACATCGTTGAGCAAGCAGCTATTGATCGTGCGAAAGAACTGTTTGGTGCAGATTATGCAAACGTTCAGCCACACTCAGGTTCTCAAGCAAACGCAGCAGTTTACATGGCATTGCTTCAACCAGGCGAAACGGTTCTAGGTATGAGCCTAGCTCATGGTGGCCACTTAACACATGGTTCTCATGTTAGTTTCTCTGGAAAAATGTATAACGCGGTTCAATACGGAATTGATCCGGTGAGTGGTCAAATTGATTATGACGAAGTGCAAAAGTTGGCCGATGAACACAAGCCAAAAATGATTATTGCTGGTTTCTCTGCTTATTCCCAAGTGATTGATTGGTCAAAATTCCGTGAAATTGCGGATTCTGTCGGCGCTTACCTGTTTGTCGATATGGCTCATGTTGCAGGCTTAATTGCGGGTGATGAATATCCAAACCCTGTACCATTTGCAGATGTCGTGACAACCACGACTCATAAAACATTGCGTGGCCCACGCGGTGGTTTGATTCTGGCGCGTTCAAACCCAGAAATTGAGAAAAAATTGAACTCTGCAATTTTCCCAGGTGGTCAGGGTGGCCCTCTAGTTCATGTGATGGCAGCAAAAGCGGTTGCCTTCAAAGAGTGTCTAGAGCCTTCATGGAAAACCTATTGTAAAAATGTGGTTGAAAACGCAAAAGCGATGGCAGAAGTGTTTAAAGCGCGTGGATGTGATGTGGTTTCAGGTGGAACAGAAAACCACTTGTTCCTAGTGTCTTTGATTGAAAAAGGCTTGACGGGTAAATTGGTCGATGCAGCGCTTGATTCTGCGCACATTACAATCAATAAAAACTCAGTGCCAAATGATCCAATGTCACCGTTTGTGACATCCGGTATTCGTGTAGGTACTGCTGCGGCAACGACTCGTGGCTTCACAAAAGAAGATTGCACAAACTTAGCAACATGGATGTGTGATGTGATTGATGCTTGCGATCAAGCTTCTGAAACTTGGGATGAAGCAGTTGTGACAGACGTTCGTGAGAAAGTTTCTGCACTGTGTGCAGCGAAGCCAGTTTATAAATAAGACAAAAAATTCGAATTTATCATTTTGATGGTTCGTTAAACTAAACCACTCAGATTTGTTTCTGAGTGGTTTTTTCGTTTTTTTCAAATCATTTTTCAAAAGTTTACCGGCCGGTAACAATAGCGACAGCGGTAAACTTTGGAAAAGTGATTGCACTAGTTGTGTAAGGAGTTTTTCATGCATTGTCCATTCTGTAATGCCCCAGATACCAAAGTGGTTGATTCACGTTTGGCGACAGAAGGGGCTCAAGTCCGCCGTCGTCGAGAGTGTTTGCAATGTGGTGAGCGTTATACCACTTATGAATCTGCCGAACTCTCTTTGCCACGAGTTATTAAAAGTGATGGTAATCGTGAGCGCTTTGACGAAGATAAAATTCGTAATGGCTTGGTCAAAGCACTGGAAAAGCGGCCGGTTAAAAGTGATGCGATTGAGCAAGTTGTTAATGGGATTATGAAACAAGCCATGACCGAAGGTGTTCGCGAAATTCAATCTTCTCAAATCGGTGAATGGTTAATGGATTCGCTGCGAGAGTTGGATCAAGTCGCTTATGTTCGCTTTGCTTCGGTTTACCGATCTTTTCAGGATGTGAATGCTTTCCGTGAAGAGGTTGAGAAGTTGGTGCAAGCGACTGCCGCAAAAAACAGTTGAAGGTTAAATTCAGTGCAAATAGCCAGTGACGAATACTTTATGCAGATGGCCATTGAATTGGCGAAAAAAGGCCTGTATTCCACTAAACCAAATCCAATGGTTGGTTGTGTTTTAGTCAAAAATGGCACCGTAATTGGTGAAGGTTGGCACCACAAAGCCGGTCTACCTCATGCAGAACCTTTGGCTATAGCGGATGCAAAGCAGCGCGGAAATGAGGTAGAAGGAGCCACGGCTTATGTAACTCTTGAGCCTTGTTCGCATTATGGTCGAACGCCTCCTTGTGCTAATCGCTTAGTCGATTCGAAGATTCAGCGTTGTGTGATTGGCATGCATGACCCAAATCCATTAGTTGCAGGGAAAGGGGTGAAAATATTGCAAGCCGCAGGCATTGAGGTGACGGTCGGTGTCTTAAAAGCTCAGGCAGAAAAATTGAACCCAAGCTTTTTATTTGCGATGCGTCACAAGAAGCCGTATGTTCGTCTTAAAATGGCGTCTAGCGTTGATGGTCGAACAGCGATGCCTAATGGTGAAAGTCAATGGATTACCGGTTCAGAGGCGCGAAAAGAAGTACATAAGCTACGTTTGCAATCTCAGGCGATTTTGACGGGGATTGGCACAGTTATGGCTGATGATCCTAGTTTAACCGTACGGTTGTCTGAACAAGATCTTCAAAGCGCTCATCTTGGGTTGCCAGAAGATACAAGTCATTGTTATCCATTGCGGATCGTTCTGGATACGCACTTAAAAATCTCACCGCAAGCAAAAATATTGCAAATGCCTGGCAAAAATTTATTAATATGTTCAGGTGAGTCATTAAAAAATAATCCTGAAAAAGTCGAATTGCTCAGTACGCAGAAGATACAAGTGCTTGGTTTATCGGCAGATCAAGAAGGTATTGATTTGAAATGTCTGATGCAGACGCTATTTTCTGATTTTGGGATTCAAAGCATTATGGTTGAAGCAGGTGCAAAACTTACCGGCCGGTTAATTGCGCAGAATTTAGTGAATGAATATCATCTATACATGGCGCCTTGTCTTCTCGGTTCTAAATCGCGGGCTATGTTTGAGTTACCGGAATTACAGACTATGAATGATAAAGTTGAGCTGGTTCCAGAATCGTGTGAAATGTTTGGTAATGATATTCGTTGGATATTGATGCCAAAACAGATGAACAATTAAAGGAAAAGTATGTTTACCGGAATTATCCAAGCCGAAGGCAAAATTGCCAAAATCGAGCCTCAAAACGGCGACGTCAAAATGACGATTCAAACCGGAAAATTAGATATGTTAGATGTTGCACTGGGGGATTCGATTGCCGCAAATGGAATTTGTTTGACGGCGATTGAATTTGGTGACGATTATTATGTTGCCGATGTTTCCGGTGAGACATTATCAGTGACCACTGCTGGCGAGTGGAAAGTGGGTACGCCTGTAAACTTAGAAAAAGCGTTGCGTCTTCAAGACCGTTTAGGTGGTCACCTAGTCTCTGGGCATGTTGATGGCGTAGGCGAGGTTAAAGAAATTTCACAAGATGCACGCTCTTGGCGCTATCAAGTCGAAGCTCCAATTGAAATTTGTAAATATATTGCGGCTAAAGGTTCGATTTGTATTAATGGCATTAGTTTGACGGTTAACAAGGTCGATGGCTGTGTGTTTGATGTCAATATTGTTCCTCATACGCGCCAAGAAACCACGATTAAACATTTTGAAGTGGGTAGCCACGTAAATTTAGAAGTGGATTTGTTAGCACGTTATTTAGAGCGTATGATGACTGCGCCACAAGCAAACACAAACTCAAGCATCACCGAACAATTTTTAGCTGAAAACGGTTATAAATCATAGATTACTGACGGACTACGAAACGGAAAAAAGACAATGCCATTAAACACCATTGAAGAACTGATTGAAGATTATAGACAAGGTAAAATGGTCATCCTAATGGATGATGAAGATCGCGAAAATGAGGGTGATCTTCTAGTGCCTGCACAGACAGTGACTGCTGAAGATATCAATTTTATGGCACGTTTTGGACGTGGTTTAATTTGTCTAACGATGACTCGTGACCGATGCAATCAGCTTCATTTACCTTTAATGGTCAAAGACAATACTGATCCACATGGTACTAATTTCACGGTTTCGATTGAAGCAGCGGAAGGTGTCACCACAGGTATCTCAGCGGCCGATCGTGCAGTGACAGTGAGAACGGCTGTGGCCAAGAATGCAGGGCCACAAGATATTGTCACTCCAGGGCATATTTTTCCGTTGATGGCGCAGCCGGGTGGAGTTTTAACACGAGCAGGTCATACCGAGGCTGGCTGTGACTTAGCTCGATTGGCTGGTTTTGAACCTTCATCAGTTATTGTTGAGATTATGAATGAAGACGGTTCTATGGCTCGTCGTGATGACTTAGAAGATTATGCCAAAGAGCACGATATTAAAATTGGTACCATTGCCGATTTAATCGAATACCGTTTACAAAACGAAAAAACCATTGAGAGAGTTTCAGAGTGCAAATTGCCATCAGAGTTCGGTGAGTTTAGATTAATTGGTTACCAAAGCATACTGGATCAAAAAGCGCATTTTGCATTGGTGTATGGCACTTTAGAAAAAGACCAGCCTACTGCTGTTCGTGTCCATATGCTTGACACGCTATGTGATGTCTTCGGTTCAAAACGCACGGAGTGTGGTTGGTCTTTACAGTCTGCTATGAAGCAAATTGTCTCTGAAGGCAGTGGGGCAATTGTGGTACTTCGCAAACATGAAGAAGCAACTGAATTATTGGATAAAATCCAACGTTTTCAATTAAAAGACCGTGGAATTCATGCCCCGGAAATTTTACAGGAAGATGATGCAAAGACCTATGGTTTGGGAGCTCAGATTCTTGGTGATTTAGGACTTAAGAAGTTAAAGGTTATTGGTTCTGCTTGGCCTATGCACGCGCTAGGTGGCTTTGGTCTTGAAATTGTCGAGACGGTCGCAAAACAAGATTGAGCTAAGTAAGTGAGTGGGTGTTTTTATCAACATTGATTCATGCTGTGTGCTGTCAGAATAAATAATCAAATTCTCTTTGAGTGAGCTTTATGGCAAAATGCTCGTAGTTTTTAATATCAGAATGAAAAAAGTAACCGCAAAAGGAAGAAAAGATGCAAATGGTTGAGGGTAATCTTAATGCTCAAGATATGAAAATTGGTTTTGTGGTGACACGTTGGAATAGCTTTGTCGTTGATCACTTGGTAAAAGGATCAATTGAAACCATCGTGCGTCACGGTGGTTCAGAAGATAACATTACTCAAGTTATGGTACCTGGGTCATTTGAAGTCCCTTTGGCAGTTGAAAAAATGGCGGCTTCGGGAAAATATGACGCTATTGTGGCACTAGGTGCCGTCATTCAAGGCGGAACTCCACACTTTGATTATGTAGCGGGAGAAGCGGTTAAAGGGATTAGCCAAGTGATGCTGAAGCACAGTGTTCCTGTAGCCTTTGGAATTTTAACGGTAAACTCAATTGAACAGGCCATTGAGCGTTCGGGTACCAAGATGGGGAACAAGGGTGAAGAAGCCACGCTTGCTGCCATCGAAATGGTTAATGTTTTAAAACAGATTTAATGGCAAGTTGAGTGTAGATTTGATTGATGAATGATTTAGTTCAGCCTGGAAAAGGCGAAGAAATTATTGAAGATGAGCCAAAGGTTTCTGCCCGTACGCAATCGCGTCGCGTGGCTTTACAGGCTTTGTATCAGTGGCAGATGACGAATAATTCTCCAATTGAAATTATGCGTTATTTTCAAGAAAACGGGTTTTTAGGCGATTTGGATTTTGATCTTTTCAAAGAATTGCTTGAAAATATTATTGAGTTACATGAAGAAGTTGATGCGAATTATGCAGAATTTCTTGATCGTAAGGTTGAGCGCTTAGATCCTGTTGAACGTGCGATTTTGCGAATAGGTTCCTATGAGTTGCAACATCAGATAGCGACTCCTTACAAAGCCGTAATTAACGAATCGGTGGAGCTTGCAAAACGTTTTGGAGCGGAAGAAAGTCATAAATTTATTAATGGTGTCTTGGATAAAGTCGCTAAACAACTCCGTACAGCTGAGATGTAATGTTCAGTTAAGTGCTTAATAAAGGCCGTAAGGCCTTTTTTTATGCCTCAAATTTAAAGAAAGAAAATCTATGTCTTCCGAATTTAATATCATTCAAAATTGCTTTGTAGGTCTTTGCCGAGAGTTACCGGCCGGTGATTTAGGGATTGGTGATGATGCTGCTGTATTGAGTGTTCCAGTTGAACATCAAGTCGTTGTAGCAACAGATACTCTAGTACAGGGAATTCACTTTCCAGAAAAAACACCTGCACAGCAAGTTGCTTGGAAAGCTTTGGCTGTGAATTTAAGTGACTTAGCCGCAATGGGGGCGAAACCATGGTGCTATTCGTTAAGTTTAAGTGTTCCGAAATCCTTAGCGAAACAGGAATGGTTTGCTGATTTTTCCAAAGGTTTAGCTGATTTATGTGCGCATTTAAATTTAAAAATTCCTTTAGTAGGAGGAGATACCACTTCAGCGAAAGAAGGGGCTTTGAGTGTTACTATCAGTGCGCAAGGTTTAGTGAAACAAGGAAAAGCGGTTTATCGTCGAGGTGCATGTGTAAATGATTGGATTGTTGTCACTGGAAATTTAGGTGAAGGGGCTTTAGGTCTTCAGGTAGACCTTGATAAGCCAGAGGTGTGTAGCATGCCCAAAGCACTTAAGCTACATGCACTAAAGGCCTTGAATACTCCTGTTCCACAAACAGCTGTTGGGCAAATGCTGTCTGGTATTGTGAACAGTGCAATTGATATTTCAGATGGTCTTTTACAGGATTTGACTCATATTTTAAGGCAATCCAGTTTTGGTAATCATAGTGTCGCAATATCCGCTGAAAATCAGATGCAAAAAGGATTGGGCGCTAAAATTAATCTGCAAGAGGTGCCGGTATCAGAAGGTATGAAAGCCTATTTTTCGCAGACAAAGGATTGGGGCTTAGCGTTGAGTGGTGGAGATGATTATCAGTTGTGTCTGACTGTTTCGGAAACTAATTGGCAGGCTTTGCAAGAACTTGCAAAAGCGTTAAATGTTAAGATAACTAGGATTGGAAGAATTATTAACCGGCCGGTCATAGAGTTGGTAGGCCAGAACAAAACTGAGAGTTTGGATTGGCAAAATGCTGAAAATCTCACTTTTGGTTTTCAGCATTTTTAAAATTTTACTATTTGTAGGGTGTTGGGCTTAGTTATTTAGCTATTGGCTTCACGACGAGCACGAACGCCTTGCGCTAATAATTCTAAGGCTTGAATACTATCGTCCCAGCCTAGACATGCATCGGTGATGCTTTGACCGTAATTTAGACTCTTGCCATTTGCAACATCTTGACGCCCTTCTACTAGGTGACTTTCAATCATTGCACCCATTAGGTTTTCATTGCCGTCAGTGAGTTGTTCTGAAATCGATTTGGCCACCAATAATTGACGTTCATGTTGTTTCATGGAATTGGCATGGGAGCAATCGACCATAAGCTTGCTATTAACCTTAGCAGATTGAAGTTTATCAACTGCTTCGGCCACGAACTTTGGTTCGTAGTTTGGCCCTTCATTTCCACCGCGCAGAATCACATGGCAATCTGGATTGCCGGTGGTTTCAAAAATAGCAGAGTGACCTGCTTTTGTCAGCGACATGAAAATGTGTGGATTGTTGGCGGCGCGGATCGCATCAACTGCAACTTGGAAGCCGCCATCTGTTCCGTTTTTGAAACCAACAGGACAAGATAAACCAGAAGCCAATTCACGGTGGCCTTGGCTTTCAGTGGTACGAGCTCCAATGGCACCCCAAGAAACCAAGTCGGAAATATATTGTGGAGAAATTAAGTCCAAGAATTCCGTTGCGGCTGGAACACCAATGTTATTGATATCACGAAGCAAAGAGCGAGCAAGCCCAAGTCCTTTGTTGATTTCAAAAGATTCGTCCAAGTCTGGGTCATTGATTAATCCCTTCCAGCCAACGGTTGTACGGGGCTTCTCAAAATAAACGCGCATCACAATCAATAAATCGTCTTTGTATTTCTCGATTTCATTTTTTAATTGGGTTGCATAGTCGCGTGCCGCTGCAGGGTCGTGAATGGAGCATGGGCCAATAACCACTAAAATCCGATCATCTCGTCCGGAAAGGATGTTGTGAATTTGCTGGCGAGTATCGTAAACCGTTTGCGCAGCAGATTCTGTGATAGGAAACTGTTCATGCAACACTTCCGGTGGTTGAACTTCGGTAATGTGTTTGATTCGCAAATCGTCGGTTTGATACTTTGTCATGGCCTAAATCTTTCAGTTAAATTATCAAGCCGCTTATTATGCCATTTTTTTCAAGGAGTTTGTGTACCGCACACTTAAACCTCTCTATTAAAACGATTGAAAAAATCATTTGCTTCACGGGTCACAAAGCGAATTAACTGTGGTAACATTTAGCCGTTTTTGAAATTGAGTATTTGGACACAAAAAAGTGCATTGTAAATATATCATTAAGGGCTTTACAGAGGACGGTCGCAAGTTTCGACCAAGTGATTGGATTGATCGAATTTCATCAATGTGTGCGAGTTTTGGTGATGCGCATCGTTTGGTGTATTCTGATTTGTTGCATCCAGAACTGTTTGAAGGTCAAAAGTGTTTGATGATTGATACAGAACTGGAAATCAAAAACCCTAATATGTTCAACTACGTCATGAACTTTGTTAAAAGCAATGGGCTACAAATGCATCAAGTTTGTGAAGTTGAAGGCAGTTGGCAAAAAGTAGATGATGAAGGCGAAGCAGAAAAAGAAGACTCTGCTTAATTCATCTATTCAGGGATTAACTGAATATTAAAGAAAACCGGCTGGTGAAAACCTTGCCGGTTTTTTTGTTTGTTGAGGTTTTATTTTGATGTATGGCAAAATGATTTAAAACAAACTTGCTCCAAAGAAAAGCGTACACCAACCACCAATGGCAAGAAAAGGGCCGAATGCAAGAGGTTGTTCGTATGAGTGTCGTTTGAGTAGGGTTCCAATGACTCCGGCTAGGATGCTTGCTACGGCTGCTATCAGTATAATTTGTGCAAGTGCTAAAGCACCAAACCAAGCGCCGAGTGCTGCTAGCATTTTAAAATCGCCAAACCCCATGCCTTCTTTTCCAGTTATGAATTTAAAACCGTGGAACACCAGCCAAAGCAATAGATAACCGATTGCAGCCCCCCAAACAGCTTCTTCCAGTGAGGCAAACCAGCCTTGCGTGTTTATTAGCAGACCTAACCACAAAAAAGGGTAATTGATGACATCCAAGATTAAGTGGTGTTCAAAGTCAATCACACTAATCGTAATTAATGTGTAGTTAAAAATTAATGCAGCAATTCCAATTGGAGACAGTTCAAATTGCCACAAAATGACAACCGTTGAAACGGCTGTAAATAATTCAATAAGAGGATAGCGGGTGGAGATGGGGTGTTTACAGTGCAAGCATTTCCCGCGAGAGAAAAGCCAGCTAAATAATGGAAACAGTTGATACCACTTTAAACGTGTTTTGCAGTGGGGGCATTTCGAGCCACCAATACTTAGTTGGCTGAGAATTGATTGTTCTGGGTTGTAGTCAATAGTGCTGGATTCGTTACCGGCCGGTGAATTTTCACTGACCGAACTTCCGGTTTCTTGTGCAATATCATGCGTATATTGAGCCATTAATAAGCGAGGTAATCGCCAGCTTAGCATTGAAATAAAGCTGCCAATAATTAAGCCAAACAAACTACCAAATACAATAATTTGAGGTAAGTTTAATTCGAAAAAAGGAATTTGGGTGTGTGTGAACAAAATTGAAGTCCTTAGAATCTAGCTTTCAGAGCAAAACAAGCTGAATATATTAACGCAATTTTCTAGGGACAAGAAGCTGAGGAAAAGATTTATGCTTAAGCAATGGGCGCTTCGCTTCTATGGATGAAACAGCCCATTGTTTTTTGTTTTACTCTTCTGAGTAGATGACACAGTTACGATCATTTTCCCAAACGGTAATTTGATGCATTTGAACTAAATCGGTTTGGATGCGGCTTTGAATTTCACGATAGAGGTATACCGCAATATTCTCGGCGGTGGGGTTGTGATCTTCTTTAAAATAGGGGTGATCATTTAAAAACGTGTGGTCTAACTCTTTGACGACTTCTTTTGCATGACGTTTGATCTCTTTAAAGTCAATGACCATACCGATGTCGTTGAGTTTGTGTCCGCGCACTTGAACCTCAATCTTCCAATTATGACCATGTAATTTTGCACAATCACCTGGGTAAGCGCGTAAGCTGTGTGCAGAGGCAAAATCTAAAAGTGTTTTTAAAACAAATGTTTGCGCCATGGAAGTGCTTTCTCAATTATCTAAAATAAGTTTTTCATTATAACTTTTTTTTATAAAAAATTCGAGTTGTGAAAACCTTGAAAACAGCAATTAGTTTAGTGGTTTCGTTGGGCAATAAATTCGATGAGTTGTTCCAAGAATCGGTGTGTATTTTTTCCAGTTTTAGAGTTGTTTGGCAGGCTTTTTAAGGCGTTTTTTGCTTGTTCAATAAGTGAGTCTCGATAATCTTTAGCCGCTTCTAAACCGAGTAATTTTGGAAAAGTGGATTTATTGGCCGCTTCATCTTTGCCTTGAGTTTTTCCAAGTGTCTGTGTGTCGGATTCAATATCGATAATGTCGTCTTGCACTTGAAATGCCAATCCAATGCTTTCGCCTAAATTTTCCAGAACCGGCCGGTATTGTTCAAACTTTGTGCTTTGACAAGCTCCCAGTAAAAATGCTGCTTTAATTAAGGCCCCAGTTTTGAGTCGGTGTAGAGCTTTCAGTTCGTCTAATGAAATAGGCGCTTCGGTATTTTCAGAGTTTAAGTCAATTTGTTGTCCGGCCACCATGCCATTCACGCCGGCGGATTTTGACAGAATTTGAATCATTTCAATTCGATGTTCTGCTGAGATTTTGTTCTCGGTAGCCAGAATTTCAAAAGCTAGAGTTTGCTGGGCATCGCCGACTAAAATAGCGGTTGCTTCGTTAAACGCAATATGACAAGTCGGTTTTCCACGACGTAAGTTATCATCGTCCATTGCCGGTAAATCGTCATGTACTAATGAATAGCAGTGAATCAGTTCTAATGCACAAGCCGGTGCAGAAAGTTTATTTTCTTCAATTTCAAAAATTTCACCGATGGCTAAAAGCATGGCGGGGCGAATTCGCTTACCTTGATTTAGCGTTGAGTAGCGAATCGCTTCTTGCAAGTTTATAGGATTGGCTGGCAAGTTTTGAAGTGCATCATCAAGAAAGAGTTCAATTTTAGCTTGGTAGAGTTTTAGGGCTTCCATATAGAATGCTGTTTCAGAATGTCATTAAAAGGTGCACAGTATAGCTGTAGAATGACGAAAATTCAGAATATGCCATTGCCGGCCGTTAGAATAACTATAGAATTCTAAAAGTTACGTATTCGAATAGGGTGAGATGAGGAGCTAAAAGTGTTTGTGGTCTATAGCCCTGAAGGGCAATCATTTGCGGCAAATATTCAGCAATTACCTCTTATCAGGGTAGACCCCGCTACGCGTATTAACCAAGTAACGGATTCTCAATTAAAAGAATTGGATGTCGATTCACACCTGCCTAATCAAGCCCAAACACAAAAAAAATTAACTGCTTATCAAAAAAACCAAGACGAGTCGAAACGTCGGATTGCAGTAAAGGTGGCCGAAGTGATGAGTCATCCGGTGATTACCATCGAGTTAAATAGTTTGTTGATGCAAGTATACGATCGAATGGAGCGTTTACAGATTGATTACCTTCCAGTTGTCGATGATGGTGTTTTGATTGGAATGGTTAATCGCATCCAATTGTTGAAGCGCTTAATTATTGATGAGCAAGGGAGCATTGAACAAGGTGCAAATCAGTCTTTAGCCAAGATTATGCAGAGACAAGTTGTTACGACTTCAATGGACACTGAGATTCGCCAAGTCGCTCAAGTGTTCAGTGAATTTGATGTTGGGGCGATTGTGGTCACGGATGAAGAGCGCTTGGTTGGGATTGTCACACAAGGTGATTTAGTCAAACGTTTGGCTAAAGAACCACCAGTTGAAATTTACGTCTAAATTCTCCTTTTTGACTTTTGTTTTTTTAAGGCTGCCAATAAGAATATAACCGGCCGGTATTTTCTTTCGATTTTCTCCACTTAATAAATTTGCTTTTAAAGGTCGGTTTGTTTTTATTTAAAAAGCGAATTCCTCTATAATGCTCAAATATTTTCGACGGGCGAATGGATATGTCGTTTCTCAAGCGTTATTTGATTGCTGGCCTTCTGGTTTGGTTGCCATTGGGTGTGACAATTGCAGTGGTCAAGTTTTTGGTGGATTTATTCGATCAAAGCCTACTTTTGCTGCCAATGAAATATCGGCCTGAAACCCTTTTGGGTATGGATATTCCGGGATTAGGCGTTTTACTGTCATTTTTGTTGATCTTATTTACCGGTATGCTGGTGGCAAATTTGATTGGCAGTAAGTTGGTTGGTTTCTGGGAGTCCTTTTTAGCTCGAATTCCACTTGTTAGAAGTATTTATAAAGCGGTTAAACAAATTGCAGAAGCCGTTTTTGGTTCTGGAGAACAGACATTTCAGAATGTATTTTTGATAGAGTACCCGCGCAAAGGTTTGTGGACGTTGGCGTTTCAGACAGGAAAGAACATTTCGGAACCTCAACGCAAAACGGGAATGCCTGATGTTGTGAATTTGTTTGTGCCGACCACACCAAACCCAACTTCTGGTTTTTTTATTATGGCAGACCGCTCGGATATCATAAAACTTGATTTAGAAGTGGATGATGCTTTAAAAATGGTGATTTCAGGTGGGGTAGTTTCGCCAGAAAAACTAGCAGGTAAAAAAGCTAGAGAGCAAGAAGCATAAATTTAATCGGTTGGATTCAGGTAAAGATGGAACCGGCCGGTAGAAAAGTATTTAATAATTAACAAAAATAATTTAACAAAGGCTTTAGTTATGATGCGTACGCATTACTGTGGACAAGTAACAGAAACTTTCATTGACCAGACGGTACAGGTTGCCGGTTGGGTTCATCGTCGCCGTGACCACGGTGGGGTCATTTTTATCGATTTGCGCGACCGTGAGGGAATTGTGCAGGTGGTAGTGAATCCTGATGAGCGTCCAGAGTTTGCAGTCGCGGAAAAGCTACGCGCTGAGTGCGTTTTAAGCATTACTGGTAAAGTCATTGCTCGTTCGGAAGGGACGATTAACCCAAATATGAAAACTGGGAAAATCGAGATTGTAGTGGAAAAGTTGGACGTGCTGTCAATGGCAGAACCTATTCCATTCCAGTTGGATGAGAAAAATGTTGGCGAAGAGACACGTCTGAAATATCGTTATATTGATCTTCGTCGCGATGAAATGCAAAACAACCTGAAGTTGCGATATGCGATTACTCGCTCGATGCGTCGCTATTTAGATGACAACAACTTTATGGATATGGAAACACCAATCCTAACGAAATCAACGCCAGAAGGGGCGCGTGATTACTTAGTTCCAAGTCGTACCCATGCAAATAAGTTCTTTGCGCTTCCACAATCACCTCAACTCTTTAAACAGTTGCTAATGATGTCTGGCTTTGACCGTTATTACCAAATTACTCGCTGTTTCCGTGATGAAGACTTGCGTGCTGATCGTCAACCTGAATTTACACAGTTAGATATTGAGACTTCATTCATGACGGAAGAGCAAGTCATGAATACCATGGAAGGTCTGACCAAAACGATCTTTAAAGAAGCGATTGGTTATGAATTTGAGGATGACTTTCCACGAATGACCTATGCGGATGCCATTTCGAAATACGGAATTGATCGTCCGGATTTGCGTATTGATATGCAACTGGTTGATATTGCAGATCTTCTACAAGATATTGAGTTCAAAGTTTTTGCTGGACCGGCTAAAGATCCGAAGGGACGTGTTGTTGCATTACGTGTCCCAGGTGCAGGCTCAATGTCGCGCAAAGAAATTGATGAATACACCAAGTTTGTTGGAATTTATGGTGCAAAAGGTTTGGCGTACATTAAAGTCAATGATATGTCAGCTGGTATCGACGGTCTGCAATCACCTATTATTAAATTCTTCCCAGATCAAGTCATGCAAATCATGGAACGTGTCGATGCAAAAGATGGTGATATTGTCTTCTTTGGCGCAGATTCTGCCAAAGTTGTGAATGATGCAATTGGTGCTTTACGTGTCAAGCTGGGTGAGGATCTTGGTATGTTAAATGGCCGCTTTAAGCCTGTTTGGGTAGTCGACTTCCCAATGTTTGAAGAAGATGAAGCAACGGCTAGAATGACAGCAATTCACCACCCATTTACGCAGCCAAAAGCAACGACAGAAGAAATTCTAAACCATGATGCGCCTGAGCAGATGTTGTCACGCGCCTATGATCTTGTTATTAATGGGCTTGAAGTGGGCGGTGGCTCAGTGCGTATTCATGATACAAATATGCAAGCAGCAGTATTTAAATTGCTTGGAATTTCTGATGAGGAAGCTCAAGAGAAATTTGGTTTCCTTTTAGATGCTCTAAAATATGGTTGTCCACCACACGCGGGTATGGCATTTGGCCTAGATCGTCTGGTCATGATTTTAGGTGATATTCCATCGATTCGAGACGTTATCGCATTTCCAAAAACTCAGTCAGCTTCTTGTCCATTAACTGAGGCTCCTGGTTTAGTAGATAATGCCCAGCTTGAAGAGTTGCTATTACGCTTCCGAAAGCCGACTCGCGGTGGCGATAAATAATTTCGGTTTACTATGACAGTTTCACAGGCACAGAACATTCCCGTACAACTTGAGTCACGCATTCAGCAGCTTGCGAGTGATGCGCCGACTCAACCTTGGTTGAATAATCAGCAAAAACAGGCACTTAAAGCTGAGATTAAACAGCTTCTTAAGGCGAGTAATGCACAGTTAGTAGCGCATTATTATGTCGATGACGAGTTACAAGCTTTGGCAGAAGAAACCGGTGGTGTGGTCGCTGATTCACTTGAAATGGCAAATTTCGGTGCGCAATCGGATGCAGATGTTCTGGTCGTCTGTGGTGTTCGTTTTATGGGAGAGACTGCCAAGATCTTCTCTCCTGAGAAAACGGTTCTAATGCCCGACCTTGAGGCAACGTGTTCGTTGGATATCGGTTGTCCCGCAGATGAGTTTGCAGAGTTCTGTGCACAATACCCTGAACACAAGGTGGTGGTTTATGCAAATACCAGTGCTGAGGTTAAAGCGGTAGCTGATTGGGTTGTAACTTCCGGAAATGCTTTACAAATAGTCACTTACTTAAAAGAGCAGGGCGAAAAAATTATTTGGGCACCAGATCGCCATTTAGGTGATTGGATTGAAAAAGAAACCGGTATTGAAATGATTCGCTGGCAAGGGCATTGTATTGTGCATGATGAATTCAAAAGTTTTGAGCTTGAAGAGTTACGTCAAAAACATCCTGAAGCCAAGCTTTTAATTCATCCGGAGTCTCCGGCTTCTGTTGTATCTCAGGCTGATGTTGTAGGCTCGACTAAGGTTTTGCTGAATGCGGTTCAAACCATGCCTTATGAAAAATTTATTGTGGCAACTGACTACAATATTTTTTATAAAATGCAGCAGTTGGCTCCGAATAAAACATTGATTGTTGCGCCAACAGGGGGCCATGGAGCGACATGTAAAAGTTGTGCACATTGTCCTTGGATGGCGATGAATAGCCTTCAAAATCTCCGAGATTGTCTAAAAAATCAAGCGCCGGAAGTTTTAGTGGATAATACCATTCGAACTAAAGCCTTAGTTTCCCTTGAGCGAATGTTAGATTTTTCACGTCAAGCGGGGCTAATTGCTCCGAAACAGTCCTAGGCTTTGATTTGAAAAAGCCGCGTCGTGTCTTAGGGATTGACCCCGGTTCTCGTAAAACTGGTTTTGGTATTGTCGAATCAGGACGCTATAACCCCTCATATCTTGTAAGTGGTGTAATCCGTGTCGAAAAGTTGTCTGGCGCGCAACGCCTCAAAAATATTTATCTATCGATTTGTCAGTTGATTGAACAATATCAACCTGATGTTATGGCTGTAGAAAAAGTCTTTGTGTATAAAAATCCCAAATCTGCTATCACTCTTGGGCAGGCTCGTGGCGTTATCTTATGTGCTGCGGCCATGCATGATGTACCGATTATGGAATACACGCCTACCCAAATTAAAAGTACGATAGTTGGCAAAGGTCACGCAGGAAAAGACCAAGTGCAGTATATGGTGCAAAATCTTTTAAAGCTTACCGATAGTCCGCAAGAAGATGCTGCTGATGCTTTGGCCTGCGCTTTGTGCCATGATCGTTATATGTCATTGGGGATTGATGCTGAAAAGGTATCAAAAGGCTCGAAGTTTTAAAATATTCGTTTTTGACGTTTTAAGGTATAACTTGAAATTATGATTGGATTTCTACGCGGTAAATTGGTTAAGAAAACCCCTCCATTGATGTTTATTGATGTGGCCGGTGTTGGTTATGAAGTGGAAGCACCTATGTCGACGTTCTATTCATTGGAACTCGGGCATGAGGTGGTAATTTTAACGCATATGCATGTACGTGAAGATGCGATGCAATTGTTTGGTTTTGCAACAGAATCCGAAAAAACGCTTTTCAAAACCTTGATTAAGGTAAATGGAATTGGTGCCAAAATGGCACTGGCGATTTTATCGACCATGAGTGTTCATGAATTTTGCCAGAAGGTAGATCAGGCAGATATTGTGGCTTTAACCAAAATTCCAGGTGTCGGCAAAAAAACAGCCGAGCGCTTGCAAATTGAAATGCGAGATCGCTTAAAGCCATTAATTGACTCGCAGCAGATTGATTACCAAACCGATGATTTCAGTTTAACGCAACCGGCCGGTGAATCTTCGTCTGTAAAACCTGCACCGCAAATTGGTATTAAAAACAATGCAGTATCCGCATTAGTTTCCTTAGGTTATAAAGAGTCGCAAGCCCTGAAAATGGTTGAAGCGGTGTTTGATCCGAATGATAACCTTGAAACGCTCATTAAAAAGTCTTTGCAGAGCATTAAGCTTTAAGGAAAGATCTACAGGGTAGAGAGAATTAAGAATGATTGAAACAGATCGCATTGTTGGTAGCCAAGAGGTTGAGGACGATATTTATCAAGCTCCCTCTGTTCGTCCAAAACAAATCCATGAATATATCGGTCAAGAAGCGGTTCGGGATCAATTGATGTTGTCAATGCAAGCTGCGAAAATGCGTGGCGAATCTTTAGACCATGTTTTGCTTTATGGCCCCCCTGGACTTGGAAAAACAACTTTGTCTAATATTATTGCGCAAGAGATGGGGGTGACTCTTCGCCAAACTTCTGGACCCGTCATTGAAAAGCCGGGCGATTTAGCCGCAATTCTCACTCGTCTTGAACCGCATGATGTACTGTTTGTTGATGAAATTCATCGTCTTAGCCCAATTGTTGAAGAAGTTCTCTATCCTGCAATGGAAGATTATCAAATTGATATTGTCATTGGTGAAGGGCCAGCAGCTCAAAGTGTCAAAATTGATATCCCTCCGTTTACACTAGTTGGTGCGACGACCCGGGCAGGACTTTTGACTTCGCCGCTTCGAGATCGCTTCGGTCTCGTCCAACGGTTGGAGTTTTATTCGCACACCGAACTTTCTTTAATCGTCCAGCGTTCAGCCAATATTTTAGGATTGGAAGCGGATGAGGCCGGAGCACTTGAAATTGCCCGGCGTTCAAGAGGAACACCCCGTATTGCCAATCGGTTATTGCGCAGAGTACGAGATTATGCCCAAGTCAAAGGGGAAGGAATAATTACCCAAGAAATGGCAAATTTGGCATTAAATCTTTTGGAGGTCGATAATCTTGGGTTGGATAAAATGGATGTGAAGTTCTTAGAAACTTTAATTCATAAATTTGAAGGCCGGCCAGTAGGAATTGATAGTATAGCTACAGCCTTAGGCGAAGAACGCGGTACGATTGAAGATGTAATTGAGCCATTTTTGGTTCAAGAAGGCTTTTTAATACGAACGCCAAGAGGTCGAGTCGCAACCTCAAGTGCTTATTCACATTTGAAAGTTGAAAAATCAGATGTGAATGAGTAAAGTTCTTGTCAATTAATTTTGTATAAATGATTTCTAATAAGAAAACCAGTATAGAAATGTAGGGATTTTGTTCAGCAGAATGTCGTCATAGAAAAGAGGAATGCTCAATGCAAGAAATGGATTTAATGACATTGGTTTTAACTGCAAGTCCAGTTGTCCAAGCTGTCATGTTAATTTTGGCACTGATGTCTGTAGCTGTATGGGCAATTGCCTTTGCCAAAAGTAACGAATTAAGAAAATCACGTTTGCAGGCTGAGCAATTTGAAGCCAATTTTTGGGGTTCTCAAGAGCTAACAAATCTTTTTAAAGAAGTGGAGTCTAATCGTGACACCCATAAAGGTCTTTCCTTAATTTTTGCAGATGGTTTTCGAGAATTTATACGTTTACAAAATCAAGGTGTCACCAATACTACTGATTTAGTTTCTGCTTCACAACGCGCCATTAAAATCGCCTTTTCTCGTGAAAATGATCGTCTCGAAAAACATTTGAATTTTTTGGCCACAGTTGGCTCTTCAGCACCTTACATTGGCTTGTTTGGAACAGTTTGGGGAGTAATGCATGCCTTTCAATCATTAGGTAACGTACAACACGCAACTCTAGCCGCGGTTGCTCCAGGGATTTCTGAGGCATTGATTGCTACTGCAATCGGTCTTTTTGCTGCAATTCCGGCGGTGATTGCCTATAACCGTTTGAGTAATCGCGTGGATTTGTTGATGAATGAGTATGAAAATTTTGCAGATAATTTTTTAACTATTTTGCAGCGTCAAGCACATCTTTACGATAAAAAAGCCTAGTTTGAAAACGGATTATCATAAGGATTGTAAAAATGGCCAACAATTTTCGTAGTCAACGTCGCAAACGTCGATTAATGGCAGAAATCAATGTCGTTCCCTATATTGATGTGACGTTAGTATTGCTCATTATATTCATGGTTACCGCTCCCATTGTTCAACAGGCCGTAACCGTCGAACTTCCTCAGACTCCAGTTGTTGATGACGCTTCAGATTCAATGCCTACAGTGGAACCTTTTGTGATAAGTATTACGGCTGATGGCCTCTATAAAACTTCAAAATCGCCTGATACTTTCATTAGTGACCAAGAGTTGGAATTGTTGGTTGCGGAGGTGATTGCTCGTTCTCAGTTGAATGCCGAGCAAGTATTTTATATTCAAGCAGACCAAGCTGCCAAATATGGAAAAGTTTTACAGCTTTTTACAGTTTTAAAAAGCAATGGGGTTGAAAATGTGTCACTAATGACAGAGCCCGTATCTATGGATTCATTAATTGGGGCAGGAGCTTAAAAATGATTGATTTCATTAAAAGACATCCTTTGTCTGTCACGCTTGCCTTTATCCTTCATGTTGTTCTAGGCTGGCTTGTGGTCAATCAGTGGGAACATTCGTCAGAAATTATGGTTCACAATGTCGATGCCCAAAACAATAAACTTCCAGCAGAATTACCCGTTGAAGTTATTCAACCAATGAATACTTATACAGTTGATTCAAAAATTATTGAACAACAACTTGCGAACATTAAAGCGCAAGAAAATCAAAAGATTGTGCAAGCAAAGCAGTTAGAAGAAAAATCACTGGCTGAACAAAAGCGATTAAAAGAACTTGAAGCACAAAAACAACAAGAACAAAAGCGTTTAGAAGAGCTTAAGAAACAGCAAGCATTAGAAAAGAAGGAAGCGGAAAAACAAAAACGTTTGGCAGAAGAAAAGAAACGTCAAGCTGAACAAGAAGCGAAACGCATCGCTGAGGCCAAAAAACAAGCTGAGGAAGAAAAGCGTAAAGCGGCGGAAGCAATCAAAATTGCAGAAGAAGCAAAGAAAAAAGCTGAAGCCCAGCGTCAGAAAGCTCAAGAAGAAGAACGTTTAGCCAAAGAAAAACGACTCGCAGAAGAAAAGAAACGCCAAGAAGAAGAGGCAAAGGTGTTGGCGGCCAAAAAAGCGGCTGAGAAAGCAGAGCAAGAGAGAATAGCGGCAGAGAAAAAAGCCAAAGAGGCAGAGGCGGCACGTTTAGCCGAAGAGAAACGCAAACAAGCGTTAGCTAAAGAGCTTGCTGAAAAAGAAAAAGAGCGTCAACGACTTGCCGAAGAAGCGGCCCGTGCGAAAGCGCAAAAAGAGCGTGATATGGCAGAAGCTGCGTTACAACAGCAGCTCGCTCAAGAAGCAGCCCGCCAGCGAGAAGCCGAACGGCAAAAACAATTAAAAAGTATGCAACAACAATATGTTTCAGCGATTGCGTCGGATGTAAAAAATCACTGGAAAACGCCTGCCAATATTTCTGATAAAGCGGAGTGCGATTTGTATATCGTTCAGAATATGGCTGGAGAAATTCAGTCGGTAAAAGTTCTAAACTGTAATGAACATGCTAATCGTCAATTTAAGGTGGCTGCTGAACAAGCCGTATGGCGAGCTGCGCCTTTGCCGTTGGCGCCAGTGAATGAAATTTTTGAAAAAGAAATCGCGTTTAAATTCAAGCCCTAATCTAACCAGGTTTTAAGCGAGAAATTAACGCAACTAAATTTAAGGAAAAGCTATGAGAAAATTTCTTGGGTTAAGCGTATTTGCTTGGTTGTTGCTGGTATCGTTTCAAGCAAAGGCCGTTCTGACGATTGAAATTTCCGACGGTTTTGATAATGCGACTCCGATTGCTGTAATTCCTTTCGGTACGGATGCTCGAGGGGTGGTTCCACAAGATATAGCTCAAATTGTTGCGGATAATTTACGACGAAGTGGCCTATTTAAACCGGCTGATCGAAATGCTTTACCGAGTAATCCAACTGAACCGAAAGAAGTTGTGTATGAAGAATGGCGTCCTTTAGGTGTTGATAATTTGATTCTTGGTAATGTTTCTAAGCTGCCAAATGGTAAATACCAAGTTGATATGCGCTTTATGGATGTATTAAGACGTGTTCAAGTATTTGGTCATCGCTGGACAAATGTGCCAGAAAGACATCTTCGCAAAGTGGCGCATATGATCAGTGATTTGGTTTATGAGGAATTAACGGGGATTCGTGGCGCCTTCAACACTCGTATTGCATATGTGACGGTTCAACGCAAAACGAATGGACGTTTCTTTACTTTGGAAATAGCCGACTCAGATGGAATAAATCCCCAGTCTATTCTGAAGTCACCACAACCGATTATGTCACCTAGTTGGTCTCCTGATGGTAAGAAAATTGCCTATGTCTCTTTTGAAAATGGTCGTTCGGAAATTTTTGTGCAAAGCTTGGATGGGCGTTATCGTGAAAAAGTTGCAGGGTTTAAAGGAATCAACAGTGCACCAGCTTGGTCTCCTGACGGAAAAAAATTAGCGATGACGCTTTCCAAAGGAGGCAATGCAGACATTTATATTAAGGATCTCACAACAGGGTCTTTACGCCAAATTACACGAAACCCTGCAATTGAGACAGAATCCGTTTGGGCGAAAGACGGACAATCATTATTTTATAGTTCAGATCGTCGTGGACAACCTCAAATATTTGAAGTGGATTTAGCATCTGGTCAAGAAAAGCGTGTGACCTTTGAAGGCCGCTATAATTCCAATGCGGATATTTCTCCTGATGGACGTTACATGGCTGTTGTTCGTGGAGGCGGAGGTTTCCACATAGCCCTAAAAGATAATGAAACAGGTCTGACACGTGTTGTGACGGATACCTTTTTAGATGAATCACCTAGCTTTGCTCCAAATGGTGAAATGATTCTTTACGCAATGAATAAGGGAAGCAGAGGCCAGTTAGCGGTTGTTTCGGTTGAGGGAAAAACTTCGCAAACACTACAAGTTAAAAATGCAGAAGTTCGTGAGCCGGCTTGGGGGCCTTATTTAGATTAACAAGATGAGTGACACCCTATTTATCAGGTTGCTTTCATCAGGTTTTTAATTATTTAATACATGTATATTAACGTGTTAACTGAGGATAAATTTATGTCTTTGTTTAAATTAGGTTCGATTGCACTTGTTATTGCAGGTCTTACTGCTTGTAGTACTCCGCCTCAAAATCCTAACGCCACTGGGGCAAATGGTTCTCAAATGTCTGACATTGATACAGCTCCTGGCCTGAATGGATCTGAATTAGGTAATGGTGACGCACAGGTGCAAATCGGTGGTGTCAATCAAGATGGGATTGCCTCTATGGAAATTGGTTCAGGGGGAATGGACTCTGATCAACTATCACTGGATGCAAAAGACGGCTTTGAACCCGTTATCTATTTTGGTTATGACCAATTTGATTTAACTCCAGAAGGTCTAGAGAAGGTACAATTCTTCTCGGATATTTTGGTTCAAAATCCAAACAAGGGTGTGATTTTGGAAGGGCATACCGATGAGCGAGGTTCACCGGAATATAATCTTGCGCTTGGTGAAAGACGTGCAAAGGCTGTTCAAGATGCAATGACGGCACTTGGTATTGAGGCTTCTCGAATTGAAGCGAATAGTTATGGCGAAGAGTATCCCGTGGCTTTTGAAAAAACCGAAGAAGCTTGGCAGTTAAATCGTCGAGTTGAAATCACAATACGTTAGGCATTGATTCATGAGCAGTAATCACAATTCAATCTTTAATAAAACACTAAAGCAGTCGATGACGATAGCGGTAATCACAAGTGTTTTCTCAAGTTCAGCATTTGCTTTAACGGTAGAACAGAGACTCGAACGTTTGGAGCGCATGGCGAATAACCCGGTTACACTCAAGTTGAGCCAGCAGTTAAATCAGCAAAAGCGAGAATTACAATCGGTTCAGAATCGTTTGGATTTAATTCAGCACAAATTTCCTCAGCAAAGTAGTGCAGTATCAAATAACGATTTGGAACAGCGTTTGAATCAACTTGAAGCACAACAAAGTGCTCAAGCTGAAAAGCTTGAGCGGATGGAATCTATGTTGAAATTGTTGGTACAAGCTCAAAGTTCTAATGCATCTTTACCGGCCGGTAACCTTTCAAATGGCTTAAATAACGATCAGAATCTGGTTGCGCAACAAAAAACATCTGTGCCAGTGGGACAGAATGCTAGCGTTGGTACAAAAACACAGAGTGCTCCAGCTGGATCAACTAAAACCGTCACGTCTTTAACTGGACCGGTAAAAACTCGATTGGCAACAGAATCTGAAGATGCTGCGTATCAGTCGGCCTTTGAATTAATGCGAAAATCAAAATACAAAGAATCCATTGCGGCTTTTATCGATTTTGCGCAAAAACACCCTGAAAGTTCGCTTGCACCGAATGCGTGGTATTGGGCTGGAGAGGGGCAATACATCCTTAAAGATAATGAAATGGCTAAACAGTCTTTTGAACAAGTAGTTAAATTCTATCCAGATGCCAGTAAGGGCAGTGATGCTAAATTGCGCTTGGCTGATGCATTAACGAACTTGAATCAAATGGATGCGGCAAAAAAACTCTACCGCGATATTATTAAAAATTATGCGGGAAGCCGTGCAGCTGAAAATGCCCAATCACGATTAGATAAGCTTCAATAATTATTAAACGTTTCTTATAAATTACTCAAAATAAAACAACCGATATTAAGATGGCTGATAACTCTCAAACTCTTCCAAAAGCTGTAGTCCTTCTATCTGGTGGGCTCGATTCAACAACCGTGCTTGCTATAGCCCAATCAGAGGGGTATGAATCTCACACCATGAGTTTTGATTATGGTCAACGTCATCGTTCAGAGTTAAATGCTGCTGAAAATGTGGCTAAACAATTTGGCGCAAAAACCCACCGTGTGATGCAGGTTGATATGCGCAATATTGGTGGTTCTGCCTTGACAGATGATTCTATTGATGTCCCGACTGGTGGCGTGGAAGAAAATGCTATTCCTGTGACTTATGTGCCAGCTAGGAACACCGTGTTTTTATCTTATGCTCTTGCGCTTGCTGAGGTGATTGAAGCCAACGATATTTTTATAGGTGTGAATGCGGTCGATTATTCTGGCTATCCAGATTGCCGACCAGAATTTATATCATCTTTTGAAGCCATGGCGAATTTGGCAACGAAAGCAGGGGTTGAAGGTCATAAACTTTCTGTTAAAGCACCTCTAATGCATTTGACAAAAGGGCAGATAATTCAACAAGGGAATGCATTAGGCGTGGATTATTCTCTGACGACTTCTTGTTATCAGGCGGATGGAGAGGGCAGAGCGTGCGGTATTTGTGATTCGTGTCGTCTCCGTAAGCAAGGATTTGCAGACGCTGGTGTGTCTGATCCAACAATTTATCAACCCAACTAAGTATCGTTTTAGATTCAGTGATGCTTGCAAAGCTTATGAATCACAGTCCAGCTCTCTCTCCTGAATAGTGCAAACCTTTGTAACATTTTGTAACTTATTGATTTTTGAAAAGCTTTAAAACACCTGTAAATTAAACACTTATTTTTTTCAAAAAAATGTAAAAAAAACCTTGCAGGCATAAGCGTTACTTGTATAATACGCCCCATTCCAAACGGGTCGTTAGCTCAGCTGGTAGAGCAGTTGGCTTTTAACCAATTGGTCGAGCGTTCGAATCGCTCACGACCCACCATTTGGAATAAACAAGTTTCTAATCATTGAGGCTTGCGAAAACAAATTTTGAGCAAATGCGTTTTCATTACAATATGGGTCGTTAGCTCAGCTGGTAGAGCAGTTGGCTTTTAACCAATTGGTCGAGCGTTCGAATCGCTCACGACCCACCATATATTTAAACCCCGTTAAGAGAAATCTTAACGGGGTTTTTTATTGTCTAAAATAACCACTACCATAACGTTACCGGCCGGTAAGTTTGACAGAGCGTAATTCATGTAATGAATTACGCTTGAGTAATAAGTTTAAAGTTTGTCTTGAGCAATTTGTCTTAGCTTGGACACTTGAAGATTTGCTTTGTCGGCAATAGCAAGCGCACGCTGGAGTCTAGCTGGAGCAGAGCGCCCCATACAGCCATGTTCTGGATCACCATTAAACGCTTCCAACAAACCTTGCATTAACTCTTCACGATTATTTGACCGGCCGGTTAAAAAGTCTTGAATATCTAACACATCGTCGGCAACGGCTTTCATTACATCTGCATGGTTTTCGGCTAATTGTGAAACGGTTCCACCTGTTTCAAGTCCTGCGATATTCGTTGTCAGAATGTATAAGTTTTTTCTAACCAATTCAAAAAGCAGCTCTTCTTCGGAGTCAACAATAAAGCTGGGTAAATCGACTTGTGCTAGGGCATTAAACACCAGTTTTGCATGTTTACCGAAAATTGGTGATGGCATGACCACTTTTGAATCCATGCCTTTTTTCTTTTCAAACCAGACCGAAATAACGGTTGGTGTGGGCAAATTTGCTGCTTGCCAATCACGAGGTAACAATTCATTCTGCAAGAGAATTAAGTTGTCTTGCCAATTAGCTGGAATGGATTGCAAAGTTTGTGCAATATCTGCTTCTCCTACTGATACAAGAATGGCTTCAGGGTTTGGAATTTCACTCGCCATGGAGTTGATATCCATCGCTCGAGTAATTGCTTGGACCGGATGCCCCAAGCGTAAAAAACCGCGTGCAAACACGCTGCCAAGCTCACCCATTCCAATCACAACGACGGTGTTTTTCATAGTATTTCCCTTTTAAATGAAAAGTTTGACGATTGTATAAAAATTACCGGCCGGTAGAAACTTTTTGTATTGCACTTAACTTGTGCAACATGAACCATAATTAAGAAAAAGAGAGGGAAATCTGAGTAAAAGCCGCCATAAGTAGCCGATTTCTAAAGTACAATAATCAGATATTTTGAACAGATAATTTATTTCAACAAGAGTCGTTTTACACGAGGTGGTTATGGAAAAACCAAGACCTAAATTTACTTGGCATTATTATTTGATGGCATTTGGCGCTTTACTTGCGATGCTGGCAGCCACTTTAAACGCAGTGGGTGGCATCGTATCTGGTTTGGCGATTGCTGTGATTAGCCTTCCAAAATTGCAATTTCAAGGTTTAGCCCGATGGGTGTTTGTTGTTTTGTTCATGCTGATTTATATCGTGTCTTTTCCTGATCCAGATGTTATTCGTGAAATGATGGCACAGCCAAGCCCAACTGAAAATTCGTAGAGGTGGCTTTATGGCTAAGTCGGAACTGTTTTTTAAAGAAGTTTTAGAAGGTTTGACCACCGCAGTTATTTGGATTGACTCCAATCAGATCGTTCAGTTCATGAATGTCTCGGCGAGTGAAATTTTTCAATTAAGCCCCAATCGTGTTGTTGGTCAGCATTGGCAAAAATTACTCCCCAATTTGCTAGAAGATATTCAGATCGCGTCAGAGAAAAAAATCACCATTCATGAATATGTGATCGAACCGGTTGATCTTTTTAAAATCCGCGTGAGTTGCACAATTTCACCTTATGAATTAGATGGCCAAGCTGGTTGGTTGTTTGAGCTTTATAACACAGAGCGGCATCATCGAATTGTAGAGGAAGATGAGCGTTGGCATCAATATGAGGCCGGAAACCTTCTTGTCAGTACGCTTGCACATGAAGTCAAAAATCCTCTGGCCGGTATTATGGGTGCGGCGCAACTTTTGCAAAAGCGTCTTGAAACTCAACAAGAAGACAAGTCTGTGCAGTTTTTGGAAATTATTTCAAAAGAAGCTTTGCGATTACGAAACTTAGTCGACCGCATGTTGGGACCAAAAGGCAGCAGCGAGAAGTCCATGCATAACGTACATGAATTAATTCGCTATGTTCTGCAAATTATCGAGGGAGATAAACCCCCTAATGTGTATGTCAAACTTGACTATGACCCAAGTATTCCTGAAGTCAAAATGGATTTTGAAGCCATGGTTCAGGCGCTGTTAAATCTGGTGATTAATGCCATTCAAGCAATGGAAGAGCGCGGTGGAGTTTTGACATTGCGAACTCGAGTTGAGCACAAGTTTACTCTCGGCACTCAGACCTATCCATTAGTTGCTTGCATCAGCGTGATTGACCAAGGTAAAGGTATCCCACCAGAAGTCTTCGATTCAATCTTCTTCCCAATGGTTTCCTCCAAAAAAGAGGGGACTGGATTAGGATTGCCGGTTTCACAAAATGTGTTGCGTCAGCATGAAGGATTAATCGTTGCTGAGAGTGAGCCCGGCAACACAGTATTCAATGTCTATTTACCCTTAAAGCAAGGGAACTGATGACAATAATTTCTCTGAGAGTTCATCGCTAAGCAAAAGAAAGCTAAGGAAAAAAATATGGCTGAACAAGAATATGACATCACGCCGACGGTGTGGTTGGTTGATGATGATGCTTCGATTCGCTGGGTTTTGGAAACAGCGTTAGAAGAAAAGCCTTATGATGTTAAGGTTTTTGAGTCTCCATTAGACGCATTAAAAGCGTTTGAAGATTATCCGCCGACCGTTATCGTCTCGGATGTTCGTATGCCGGAAATGGATGGGTTAACCTTCATGGAAGCCATTCATGATCGAGATAAACAAATTCCAGTCATTATTATGACCGCCCATGCTGATTTGGATACAGCGGTTAAATCCTATCAAAGTCGAGCATTTGAGTATCTGCCTAAACCGTTTGATATTGATGAAGCCATTGCTTTGATTGAACGGGCGATTAAACGCCATCTTTCTGGTGGAAATTCTCGTCCGCGAAAGCCTAAAAAATCTGCTAAACAACCCTTGAATATCATCGGTGCAGCACCTGCTATGCAGGAAGTTTTCCGTATTCTAGGGCGTGTCTCACAGCTGGATGTAACGGTATTAATTAATGGGGAAACTGGAACTGGTAAAGAGCTGATTGCGCAAGCTTTACATGAATTGAGCCCTCGCTCTTCAGGGCCGTTTGTTGCTTTGAACACCGCTGCGATTCCAAGAGATTTGCTGGAATCAGAATTATTCGGCCATGAAAAAGGTGCGTTCACCGGTGCGCAAACCCAACGTATCGGACGTTTTGAGCAAGCTGATGGCGGAACATTATTTTTAGATGAAATCGGTGATATGCCGGTGGATTTACAAACGCGTTTACTGCGTGTTTTAAATGATGGAACTTTTTTTCGCGTGGGTGGCAAAAATCCAATTACGACTAACGTCCGTATTGTGGCTGCAACGCACCAAAATATGGAAAAACTAGTGCGAGAAGGGCATTTCCGTGAGGATTTGCTTTATCGTCTAAACATCATTCGCATAAAAATTCCTGCGCTTCGAGAACGACGTGAGGACATTCCGTTGTTGTTACGTTTTTATATGGAACTTGAGGCCAAAGGCCTGAACTTGGAAGAGAAAACCTTTAGTAAAGAAGTTTTGCAATTTTTATCGACCTTGCCTTGGCCGGGGAATGTTCGACAATTAAGAAGTTTGTGTACTTGGTTAACAATTATGGCACCTGATAAGACCGTTTATTTAGAAGATTTACCGCTGGAATTACAACAACCACCAAGTCTTGCAGAGGAATCTGATGAGGCTGAGACATGGCAAGAAAAACTGCGAGTCTGGTCAGAAAATTTTGTTTCAACTGGTCGAGAAGGTTTGCATACCGAAGCGGAAAAAGAGTTTGAACGGGTTTTGATTGAAGTTGCATTGAATGCCAGTCACAATCATCGCCAAAAAGCTGCTGCATTGCTAGGCTGGGGGCGAAACACTTTGACGCGTAAAACCCAAGCCCTAGGTATCGATTAGACTCGTATCGATTAAACTGTCAAGTGAGCTATGTTAAGCGTTGTTTAGAATGAATGGAGCTGGTTGAACAAAATTATGATTTGGGAAATCATCCAATATTATCGTACTCCGGTGAAGTATGAATTTATTAAACCAATGGGGTACCTGAAAGAAGGGATTGCAATGATTGCCCGAGCAAATCGTTGTCAAGCGACTTGGCAATCGCATTACGCGAATTGTCAGCAATCCATTCATGAAGCGATTGGCAAAGCTCAACATAAAGTTTTCGGCGGGTTAGAGCATGATTCTGAGCAAAAACCAAAATTAAAAAAAGTGATTGTTTTAGGTGCCGGCAGTTTAAACGACATTCCTTTGCAAGCGTTGAGTCAGGCCTTTCAAGAAGTTTTACTGGTTGATTTGGTATTTTTACCGGCCGCTCGAAACAAGATAAAACTCTATTCCAATATTCAATTGATTGAGCATGATGTGACCGAGAGTTTATCTAAGGTTTATCATGGAAAAACTCGTATCTCTGAGCCGAATTTTTGGCTAAATGACTCTGAAGTTGATTTAATTATCTCCTTAAACCTCATTACGCAATTGCCTCTGATTCCGGTTCGTTGGTTAATAAAACACCAAAAAATTGATGATGCGCAGGCGCAAGCAATTGGACATGAAATTATCCAAAATCATTTGAATTATTTGTCTCAATTTTCGGCAGTTGCCTGTTTGATTGCTGATCGAGAAAATCGAGAAATGAATATACAGACTGGAGAAATTGAGAAAATTGATCCTTGGTGGGGAGTTTCCTACCCGCCGATCAAAAAAAGTTGGGACTGGAAGTTAATTCCTAAAGGAGAGATTAGCCAAAAATTCTCGCAAACCAATCATGTTGGTGTTTCGTACTTGAATTTTTAACACCTATCAAATCCTAATCACTCTTTCATAACTCTTAAATGATGTGCTTTCACAAGTTACCATTATTTTCAGTTTATTGAATAAAGCCTGCGACCAATGCAATCACAAAGGCATATCTAAATCCTTTACCAATCAACACCAAGCTAAAAAATGTCCAAAATGAAATTTTCATGATGCCTGCTAGGAGTGTAAGTGCGTCGCCAATAATCGGTGCCCATGACATTAACAAGCTCCAGCGGCCATATTTTTGAAACCAATGTTGTGATTTCAGTAACTGCTTGTCTGAAACGGGAAACCATTTGCGTTTTTGAAAGTGCAGGAAGTATCGCCCTAAGGCGTAATTTAAAGCACTCCCTAAAGTGTTGCCAACTGTAGCAACCAACCAAATGATTGTCAGTAGAGATGTAGGAGAGTGGTTCTCATCAAGTGTTTGTAAAACTAACTGGCTGAGATAGATTTCAGAACCGCCTGGTAGCAAGGTTGCAGAGGCGAACGCCAGTGCAAAGAGCGTCAGGAATTCAATAATCATGTAGAGAGAAGATGTTTACCGGCCGGTAACAAATGGTACAAAAGAAAAGATACCGGCCGGTAGAAAGGACAAAATAAACTGAAGCTTACAAAGCTTCGTCACCGGATTCACCGGTACGGATACGGATTGTTTGCTCAATGTTTGTAACAAAAATCTTACCATCACCGATTTTTCCGGTTTGCGCGGCTTGAATAATTCCTTCAACGGCAGAATCCACAATGCTTTCACTGACAGCGATTTCTAATTTCAACTTTGGTAGAAAATCGACGACATATTCTGCGCCACGGTACATTTCAGTGTGGCCTTTTTGACGACCGTAACCTTTTACTTCGGTGACCGTCATTCCATGGATGTCGATGGCATGCAGTGCATCACGAACATCATCTAGTTTGAAAGGCTTAATAATGGCAGTAATCAGTTTCATTGTGTTTCCTCAATTCATCTCATTGGATTGCGTATTTGGATAGTCTGCCAGATGTTGACCCATTTGAATAGGGGTATTTGGCGTGATTTTACCTAATTCTGGTAAGTGATTTTCCGGAGTAAGTAAAACTACGGTTGAACCCATGTTAAAACGACCAATCTCATCGCCTTTGGCAAAGTTCAAGTTTTGTTCTGAGTAATCCCAATGAGAAAGAGTCGGTTGATAGTCTGGTGTGATTTTTCCAGCGAAAACTGTTTCCATAGAACCCACGAAAATAGCACCGACCATAATCAAACAAAATGGTCCATGTTCGTTTTCAAAGCGTAAAACCAACCGTTCGTTACGTGCAAACAATCCTTCCACATTGCGAACCGTTGCTGGATTGACTGCAAACAAATCACCCGGCACATAGGTCATGGACAACAACTTTCCGTCGCTTGGCATGTGGATGCGGTGATAATCTTTTGGAGAAAGATAAATAACCATTGCATCACCATTCTGAAAGGTTTTTGCATACTCAATATCACCGCCCACAAGCGCTTCAAGTGTGTACTCGTGACCTTTTGCCTGTGTTAGCGTATTTTGATGAATGTGGTGGGATTGGCTGATTAAACCATCTACCGGCGAACACCATGCATTGGGGTTTGCATCAATCGGACGCGCATCTTCTTTCAGAGCACGAGTAAAAAATGCATTAAAGTGCTCGTAATTCTCAATATTTTCGTCTGCCGCCTCGAAAATATTAATGCCATAAATTTTCGTTAAGGCTTTTATGGTAGCGTTTTTAATCCATTTCACACGAATTTGCATAAACCGATGCATCAACTCTGACAGAAAATGCTTTGGAATAAGGTATTGTGGTGTCACCTTAAAAAAGTCGAGAAATTTTGTCATGGACTATCCTTTATTCACGGTTGATTCGACGTGCGCATCACTATATTGAAAATGGATTTTACGGTATAATCCGCGCAATTTTAAAGATTTAACAGATTTTCACTTATAAGGAAGCGCAAATGTCAGATGTGAAAAAAGTCGTTTTAGCCTATTCAGGTGGTTTAGATACTTCAATTATCGCTAAGTGGTTGCAGGAAGAGTACAACTGCGAAGTCGTAACCTTTACGGCCGATATCGGTCAAGGTGAAGAGATTGAACCAGCGCGTGCAAAAGCAAAAGCAATGGGCATTAAAGAAATTTACATTGAAGATTTGCGTGAAGAGTTCGCTCGTGATTTTGTTTTCCCAATGATGCGTGCCAATGCCATCTATGAAGGTGAATATCGTCTAGGAACGTCAATCGCTCGTCCGTTGATCTCAAAGCGTTTGGTTGAGATTGCACAAGAAACGGGCGCGGATGCAATTTCTCACGGTGCCACTGGTAAAGGGAATGACCAAGTGCGTTTTGAAATGAACGCTTACGCGCTAATGCCGGACGTGAAGGTTATTGCACCATGGCGTGAGTGGGATTTAATGTCTCGTGAAAAACTGATGGCGTATGCGGAAGAGCACAATATTTCGATTGAGAAGAAAAAAGGTAAAAAGTCACCTTACTCAATGGATGCCAATCTGCTTCATATCTCTTATGAAGGCGGCATTATTGAGGATCCAGCAAATGAACCGGAAGAAGATATGTGGTTATGGACGGTTTCACCAGAAAACGCTCCAGATGAACCAACTTATCTGGATATTGGTTATGAGAAAGGTGATATTGTTGCAATCAATGGTGAAGCCATGTCTCCGGCAACTGTGATGGAATATTTGAACAAAGTTGGTGGTGAAAATGGAATCGGGCGTGATGATTTGGTTGAAAACCGTTTTGTCGGTATGAAAGCGCGTGGTTGTTATGAAACACCGGCCGGTACCATTATGCTAAAAGCACACCGAGCGATTGAATCCATTACGCTTGACCGTAATGCTGCGCACTTGAAAGATGAGCTAATGCCAAAATATGCCGAAATGGTTTACAACGGTTTCTGGTTCGCTCCTGAGCGTGAAATGCTGCAAGCAATGATCGACAAGTCGCAAGAAAATGTTTCAGGAAATGTTCGCATTAAGCTTTATAAAGGTAATGTGGTTTGTGTGGGTCGTACTTCAGAAAACAGCTTGTTTGATGAAGCGATTGCAACCTTTGAAGATGATGGTGGTGCATACAATCATAAAGACGCAGAAGGATTCATTAAACTGAACTCACTACGTTTACGCACGGCAGCGAAAAAACGCGGAAAATAACCCATTGATTGTGT